>ENA-ORXR01000006-ORXR01000006.1-marine-metagenome-genome-assembly--contig:-NODE-6-length-503944-cov-10.693159_pt1 | contig 503944 bp, 449 predicted proteins | sample MGYA00237866_ERZ511479 | MGnify/ENA metagenome assembly ERZ511479 | reverse complement strand
AATCCAGACAAGGAAATTCTAAACGAATACCACGAAAACTGGATCCACAAGGGGATATTTATTGTCCCATCCTTTTTAGTTGTTTTATCGGTGACTTTTACCAACATAACGAAGCGTGATTTGCGCTCAACAAGCGTCGCGATACAACTGTTGTTGGTGCCAATTATAAGATCACCTTCCCAGTGACCAGGAATGGCTCTGTCTTCAACCGATGCGGGACGCTCACTGATCGAAACCGCATCAACGATTTTGCCAGGCCCCGTCTTTAGACTCGATTGTCGTGAGCGCCTCATCACTCTCTGAGTACGTAAATACGACACTAATTCCTACTTCAGGACCCCTCTAGCCTGTATGTAGAGCGTTTTGTAAATAGTCTCGTGTGACACGTGGTAACGCTCATCGTTAGGGTAACGTCGCCTCAACCAGCCAGCGATCTGTTGAGGCGACCATTGTGGTTTGAGTTTTTTCGCTATAACTTTGACAAGCCTTGCCCGTTGCGCCAGTTTGCAAAGCTTCGGCCGTAACGCTCGGTCCCAGGTTGCTTGATCAGCGTTGGTAGCGCGATAGCTACCACGACCACCATTGCGTCCAACCTCACGGCTTACAGTCGATGGTGATCGGTTTATCTGTTGCGCTATTGTACGGAACGACTTACCACTTGCAAGGCCACGGGAAATAGACTCTCGTTCATCTAAGCTGAGCCCGCGTGTTGAACGCGATCGAGCCACTGGCTGTATTCCGCCCGCACGTTGCAATACTTTGGAAACTGATGATGGTCCGCGTTCAAGCAACCGGGCAATTTCTCGCAAACCGTCACCCTGATGCCATCGTTCCCACAGTAGCGATTTCTCTTGCTCGGTGAATCGAAGATATCTAACCACAATAATTCCTCTTAATATTAGAGTACATTGTGTTGCATCGACCCGTTGAACCCAAGTACCATTCTGTTCACTCTAAAGCGGACATTCCTGTCAGTGTCCGCTTAGACGGCTTGGTTCCCGAAGCGGTCCTTTATCACCTTGCCTACACCGCATTCAGTCAGCTCGTTTCTTGACTTGATGCGGTGCAGGGTTAGCTACATGCTTAGGCGAACAGCAAGATCATTTTTTATCCCACGTTGGCAATCGAGCACCTTCAGTTGGGCCCGTTTTGCAGTTTTGTCGATGTACGAATAGAAGAACTCTTGCGCCTTCTCTTTTGACGCAAAACTATGCTCATCTTCATCCCAAGACTCTCCCTTTTCTACAATACCGGAGTAGTAACGAACGCATAGGTCATCTACCTCAATGCCAAGATATCGTGACGCGTTGTTCGCATCGCTCAGAACAGCGTGGAGTAGTTCTGGCTTCAAGACTGCCACAAACTCCTCAAGTGTACGCGACGAATGCGTAGCTCGACTAAGGACTTCCGCATCAATGTCATCACTCACACGGGCGTCGTCCTCGTGAAAAAATCCTATATTTTGTGAATCCAAGTGCATCCACACATGGTTTATCTCTTCTTCGCCTATGGGGAAGCATCTAAGACCGGATAAACAGTCAGAATCGGCGTTCTCACGTTCACAGGCGATGTAGTGGAAGTCGGTAACAAACTCGAATGTTCCGTGCAGACCATAGTCATTGTCCTTTACCGGAGAATTCAGGTCTGTAGCCGACCAAGAGAATCTCTGTCGACAGAATGGATGAGTAGTAGCAATCGCCATCCATTCTCGTAAAAGGTCATTTTTGTTTATCGCTTTCAGGTTATCGCACTGCATCAGTGGAACAACTGCGCGTAGGAAATTAGACCGATCTTCTTCAAAGGAAGTCATAGTGTTCTAGCTCTTCTAACAAAGATGTTGTATCGCATAAGGTTTCTTTTCGGAGGTTGCAATGCATTCTCAGCCTCAAACGTATCTTATCCTCGTCGGACTCAAAATATCAGTTGGTTGATTGGCAGCTTCGGGCCATAGCCAGCTCCAAAGCTGACATTCAGCTATGTCCGCTTTCTGTCTTATAAGGTAACCATCTTAGTACCAAAGTGTTCTTCTTTCGAACTTAATCTTAGCTATAATTCAGTGTCCCACGGTGAATCCGGATCAAATGCCTGCAGCTCATCCTCATCAACCAGATCCATTGAACGCATTAACATAAGCTGGAGCATGGCGCGTGATCGGCTATGTCCATCAAATGTCTTGCCCATTGTCTTATTGCGCTCTTTGATAAGCTGCCACAGTTCGAGGTAGCGCTCGTGAGGTGTTTTATCGGTTTGAGTGCATAGTCGTGTGGTCTCATCCAATATCGACTGGCAGTATCTCTCCAGCGCTTTGTCTTTGATCGCGGTAAACGCCTTCCACTCTTTCTCTGTGATCGTCATTATCGATCTCCGCATTGTTCGCCCTAAGGCGCAGGCATATCGTTTTTAACAACTGTATTGAGCCATGCCCATCCTGTGATGGCTTAGTCGATTGTCATCAAAAAAGGATACCAGCAAAAGCTTGACGATTGATCAATCCGTTCACTTGTTGTGTGCTATGGTAACTTGCGGAAAGAGGGCAGGGGACAGCTCTTTTTGTCAACGGCGTAGAACGGGTGTTATGTTAAATCGGACTAAAGACCACAAAGATCTCTGGTAAAAAGTTAGGAACTCAACGCGTTTAGGGATGCTTGAAGGTCCGATGGGAATAGATCAGGAAATTGTGACCAAAGCTTTAACAGATATCCCAATTCCAAATCAAAATCACCCCGGTCATTTTTGGTAATGATGTAGCCTGTCTCTAGTTGTTTAAAAGCTTCTCTCACTTCGACAACCAAGTCTTTTCCCCGAGTGCTGCATATCCAATCTGGGACGTTGATAGTTTTCCCAAAAGCATAGTCAACCGCCATCGTGTTTGAAGTTACCAGCACAGAACTTTTGCTTTCAATGTATTTGCAAATTCTGTCTACGAGTTTCTGTAAGTCAACTTGGCTTGCAGTAGCAATGCTGACAACTTGAGGAAACTGTTGAGCGAGGGTAGCGTCAACATTTGCAAGCTTCGCGTCAACTATAAGAGCGACTGCCAAAGAAAACGGATCGAGAATAAAATTCTCGATTGAGTAACGACCGCGAAGAACTTTAATCGCGCCAGCTGCGGTACGATGACCATCATTGTCCAGTAGTGCGTGAATGTTGGGTAGCTTCGCATCATTCAGCTTAGTTGCCCAGTCCGCGGCGGCGGATGCACCTCCACCAGCAGACGGGTTGCTTGTCTGACTCGCTGGAATGAAATGTAATGTTGGAATATCGTTCATTCGACCGCTAGATCTAAGGGCTCGTTCTATCGCACGATAAAAAAGAGGGTCATCCTTACCTTCAACTATCACAATTTGCGAACCGTCCATTATGTGTATAAATCCATTTGACAGGTCACGACATGCAGTTGCTGGATCAACACGCTCCAATGCGTGAGTTTCTGATGCTAATAGCCTGTAGTTGGACTCCGACGGTGTTAGCGCAACAGTGCTAGGTGAATGCGTAGTCAAAATTACGCGACGGGTAATCTGGTCAAGAACATGTTTTTCGAGAACATCGAACATCATTCGAGTCATGCTTGGATGTAAATGAGCATCTAGCTCATCGAAAAGCAGTAGATCGGGTGCTTGTATATCAAATAGATTGACAGTATTTTGTTGGGATGCGTAAGCGGAAAGCAGGAGAGCAATTATTACCTTCTCACCGGAAGAAAGACTTTCAACAGAAATTACTTCTCCGACGCTATTAACTAGCTGGGCGGTGTAACCTTTGGTTGCCCGAGGATCATTGCTTGTATCGGGTGGAATAAATGTGTGGCTAAAGCCGTATTGTTGTAGTAAGGCATTCACCTCGTTCCATGGCGCATTCCCATATCTACCTTTGAACTCATCATCAGTTAAGCAGGTTACTCCAGAAATTCTTTTTATTGCATTATTTTGAGATTCTTCAAAGTAACGATAAAAGATAGCGGAGGCATCGACTTCCATAAAAGTCTGGTATTGCACTAAGTCGTATATAACTGCTTTAAGGTTCTCGGAGTTAAATTCGGAAATCGAAGCTAGAATTTGTTTAGGAAAAAATTTTTGTACAGATTCCCATCTGGATCTATTGCTTGGATTTGGGGCAGAGGCGATGAGAGCGTTTTCAAATTCTGCCTGGTCATTGCCTTTGAATCTTGGCGCAGTTCCCGCGCTTCCTTCGTGCAGTGCCTTTTGAAGTGTAATGCGATTAACAGTCTGCCAACTATTATTCAGAAATATTTGTACTGAGAGCCCCCGTACTAGCAAACTTTCCAGAGCATCAAATAACTCTTTAGCATCAATAACAAAATCCTGATATGCCTGCAATTCCTTGAATGTGACATGACGAGCTTCCAATTTTGGCAGGCTAGAAAACATTTTTGAAGTTAGTTTTTTGCCGCTGATATCAGTTGCTTCAATCGCCCCATTTTCTATGGCTTCAAGAAGCTGAGTTTTCCCACAGCCATTTGGACCGCTAATTACTGCAAGGTTATGCAATTGCTCTGAGCTAAAATCTCGTATGGACTTATGTTTGAGCTTGTAGGCTAGAAGAAATTCGTTTGGCATAAACTAGTGTGTTTTAATCAAGAACGGATGAAGGGAAAGGCATTATTTTAAGTCTGTTGTTGACTCAATGCTTTCAAAATATCAATACCGCTTATTATAGATCATGACGTCCTTTATGGTTTGTGATAGAAAGAGTGTAAGAACTCATCCGTGCACCAAAAAAAGGCTCCCTGATATACAAGTATTGAGCTCTTTCAAACTTACGGTAACGGTGCTCATCGCCCATAAGCAAGTCCACCAAGTCAGGCTTGAAAAAGCTCTCTTTCCCCAGCCTATCCAGTGCCAATTGCACCGACTTGCGTTGGGCCCGCCCACTAACCTAGAGCGATTGCACATTTTCCCACCAGATAAATTTTGATTAGTGCCTCAACTTAACGGTTTGCTACCAGCTATCGGCGGTATAATTGGCGTATGGCAGGTAATACAATTGGCAAACTATTCTCAGTTTCAAGCTTTGGCGAAAGTCACGGGCCCGCAATAGGGTGTGTGGTTGACGGCTGCCCTCCGGGTATTGAGCTTGATAGCAGTGATTTACAAAAAGACTTGGACAGGCGTAAGCCCGGGCAGTCCCGTTACACCACTCAGCGCCGTGAAGCTGACGAGGTCGATATTCTTTCGGGTGTATTTGAAGGTGTTACAACTGGTACACCGATTGGGTTGGTGATACGCAATACCGATCAGCGCTCTCGCGACTACGACAAAATTAAAGACCAGTTTAGGCCTGCACATGCAGACTACACCTATCAGCAGAAATTTGGTCACCGGGACTATAAAGGTGGTGGGCGCTCGTCGGCCAGAGAAACAGCCATGCGTGTCGCTGCTGGTGCTATAGCGAAAAAGGCCTTGCATAAAATGTACGGTACACAAATTCGTGGCTATCTGTCGCAGCTGGGTCCTATAGAACTGGATATCAATAACTTCGATTGGAATGAAATCGAGAACAACGCTTTTTTCTGGCCTAACGCAATGCAGGTCGAATCATTAGAAACCTACATGAAACAACTCAGTAAAGACGGTGACTCTATCGGTGCCAAAGTTACGGTTGTTGCCTCTGGTGTTCCTGTTGGTTTGGGTGAGCCCGTGTTCGACAGACTCGATGCAGATATTGCACATTCATTAATGAGTATTAATGCAGTTAAGGGTGTAGAGATTGGTGCAGGTTTTAGCAGTATTGCTCAGCGTGGCACCGAGCACCGTGACGAAATTACTCCCGCAGGTTTTTTATCTAACAACGCGGGTGGTGTTTTAGGTGGTATTTCTTCTGGCCAGGATATCGTTGCCAGCATTGCCATGAAACCAACCTCCAGTGTTCGGATACCGGGGCGAAGCGTGAATGTGCGCGGTGAAGAAATTGAAGTGATCACCACGGGCAGACATGACCCATGTGTTGGTATTCGCGCAACCCCGATCGCTGAAGCTATGCTGGCTATAACGTTACTTGATCATGCGTTACGACACCGTGGACAAAATGCTGACGTTCAATCAGATACTCCTGTTATTCCACCGCAGGCGTAACAGGCTCTTACAACTAATTCTTTTTCTCGGAACACTCTATGGCATACAAAGCATCAGGTCGTTTACATAAGGTCTTTGACACAGAACAAAAATCAGCGTCTTTTCAAGCGCGTGAATTTGTTATTGAAGTGGCTGATGGAAAATTTCCACAGATGGTCAAGTTTCAGTTAACGCAAGACAAGTGCACAATCATTGATGACTACTCAGAAGGCGATGAGATTACGGTTGACTTTGATTTACGCGGTCGAGAGTGGAACGATAAATACTTTACTAACCTGAATGCCTGGCGTATTGCCCGAGGCGAAGCTCAAGAGGCAGCGCCAGCGTCAAACGAAGCCAATAGTGGTGTGCCTGCTGCTGCAACAGCTGATTTCGATGATGATATTCCTTTTTAAGCACGCTAAATTGGCATGAAGTTATGGGTGTGTGCAGTGCTCACACTGTTATCGCAGCTATAGATAAGTGCTCGAATAATAGTTAGTGGGCTTTCGTGTGACTGTCCACTGAGTGAACTTCAGAGATAAGGCTTCAATGCATTGAGCTGCTGCTTTTTGTAAGCGCGAATTGACCAAGCTGTTGTTCAGCGAGTTCAAAAAAACACAATACGCAGCTCAATAAGACTGTCAGTCGTTCAGTCTATAACAGGATATTTGTATGCCCCCAGTAGCATGTAAGCGGTTCGCATTAAACTCAATTACTGTGCTTGTAATGGTAATTCTCGCATGCAGCACCGCGTATGCACATAACGTCACACCAGGTGATGCAGGCTATATACAAGAGATTTGGGGCGTGCACATTATCCCGTTTATGTATCTTGGTGCAAAGCACATGGTTACAGGATACGACCACATATTGTTCTTATTCGGCGTCGTATTTTTTCTGTATAAGTTTCGGGATGTAGCAATTTATGTAAGTCTTTTTGCTATTGGACATTCAATCACAATGCTTGTCGGCGTTTTATTTAGCTGGGGAATCAATGCCTATATCGTTGATGCAATCATTGGTTTCTCGGTTGTATACAAAGCCCTCGACAATCTTGGCACGTTTAAAAAATGGTTTGGCTTTCAGCCGAACATTAAAGCTGCAACTTTTGTTTTCGGCCTCATCCACGGCACCGGTCTGGCGACTAAGATTTTGGAATACCAGATTTCAGAAGATGGACTGTTGCCCAACCTGATAGCTTTTAACGTAGGTGTCGAACTCGGACAGATATTGGCGCTCTGTGTGATCCTAATTGTCATGGGGTATTTACGCAGAAGCGACAACTTCCCCAAGTACGCTATCGGCGCAAATGTCGTGATGATCTTCCTGGGTCTTGCTCTCATGACGCAGCACATTTTTGGCTATCTTCACTTTCACGCTCATTAAGAGACGATCTTTATGTTCAATATTGAAAAACCCGGTTTGGATGAGCTGCCCAGCCTGGCCCAATTAAAACGTTTCACTCTTATCGCTGCCATCGGTGCAGCGTTGATTCTTGTCGTTGTTGTGTTGCCTGCAGAGTATGGCATTGACCCCACTGGAGGCGGGCGGATTTTGGGATTGACCGAAATGGGAGAAATAAAACACGAACTTAGTCATGAGGCTGAGACGGATCATCAAGAAGAGGGAGGCAGTCAATCATTGAACTTCATCGACGGTATTCTTAACGTCTTTGTCGGTAAAGCACACGCTCAGGAGGCCTGGAGAGACACATTAACTTTTACTCTTGAGCCAGGAGATCGTAGTGAAACAAAGTTTGCAATGAATGAAGGCGACCAAATTCAATACGTTTGGACATCTGCTGGTGGACGAGTCAACTTTGACCTGCATGCCCACGGCGGTGGTGAATCTTACACCTATGAGAAAGGGCGTGGAGTTACTGAAGGCGGCGGGGGTTTTGTTGCACCTTTCAATGGTGAACATGGATGGTTTTGGCGAAACCGTGACAAAGAAGCAGTAACGATTACTCTCAATATCAACGGAAACTATCAAGAAATTATTCGCAGCGAATAATTCGGTTTTAGTGTCGTCTTAACTATCGCGTCCGGTTAATACAGCTGTTAGCCAGTCTCTTGTGATGTTTTAATGGAGACTAGTTCTAGCGGCAGTAGTAATTCGTCAGTCCTACATCATCCGTGAAGTTAATGCCCTGGTAATAGCTCCAACAAAGCATTGGCCGCTCTACCCAAAGTACGATCCTTTAACCGCACATTGCCCAGCTCACGATGCATGGTTATCGCTTTGGCAGGCAATGCTGTTAAGGAGTCGTCAACCATACTCTTTGGCAATGCACTCCAACCCAAGCCAACAGACACCATGACTTTTATTGTCTCAAGGTAATTGGTTTCAAGTGATGTTTTGATGTGTACATCGTGAGGCGCAATGGCGTCGAGTACAATACCGCGTGTCACTGTGCCTCGTGCGGGTAAAACAGCAGGGTGCTCTGCAAGCTGTTTGGGATTCACGTTTTTTGCGCGCTTTAACGGATGATCGTTTGCACAAACAATCGCCAGTGGGTCGTGCCAGATAAGTTGTGTGTGCAAGTTATCGGCTGGTTTTTCTGGCAAGGTAACAATAGCCAATTCAATCGAGCCGTCAGACACCAAATCGCAGGCGTGCTCTGAATCCATAAACATCAAATCCAAATCAACCTGTGGACAAGCTTGTGTGTATGCCTTAAGAAAAGGCGGCAAGCGATGGATACCGATGTGGTGGCTGGTGGCCAGGCGCAGGCGACCACTGACTTCATGATTGATTGAGCGTACCGCTTCGCGACTGCCTTCGATATCGGCCAATATCCGTCTGGCAGAGACGAATAAATTTTCTCCCGCTTCAGTTAAGCGGGTGTTGCGACCCAGTCGATCAACCAACACCACACCTAACTCGGCTTCCAGCGATGCAATTCGCTTGGACATGGCGGGTTGGGTGATGAACAATTGCTCGCTGGCACGAGAAAACGAGCCGTTTTCAGCAATTGCCACGAGTGCTTGCATGGCTGGTACGTCCATTCAGGTAGTCCATAACTAGTATTCCTGACAAGAATATCAAATATAAATAATATGAATTTGAGTAATTCGTGTAAGCGTCGTAAAATGTGCATAAATTGACCGTTGGAGACTGCTCAAATGGCTGGGAAAACCCTGTACGACAAAGTTTGGGATGCGCACGTAGTTCACGTTGAAGAAGGTGACACCATGTTGCTGTATATAGATAGGCACTTGGTCCACGAGGTCACCTCGCCGCAAGCGTTTGAAGGTTTGCAGCTGGCTGGTCGTAAGCCCTGGCGCACTAATTCGATGTTGGCTGTGGCTGATCACAATGTGCCGACCACGTCGCGCGACGAAGGCATCGAAGATCCTGTATCACGTTTGCAAATTGAAACGCTGGACAACAATTGCGAACATTTTGAGATAACCGAATTTAAAATGTCTGATCTTCGCCAAGGCATTGTTCATGTTATTGGGCCTGAGCAAGGTGCAACCTTGCCAGGTATGACAGTCGTGTGCGGTGATTCGCACACATCCACACACGGTGCGTTTGGCGCATTGGCTTTTGGTATTGGTACATCAGAAGTTGAACACGTGATGGCAACCCAAACTTTGTTGCAAAAGAAATCCAAAAGCATGCTTGTCAGTGTCGATGGAGAAGTCGGCCCGGGAGTCACCGCCAAAGATATCGTCTTAGCTATTATTGGTGAAATCGGTACAGCGGGCGGTACGGGTTACACGATTGAATTTGGTGGTGATGCCATTCGTGCCTTGTCGATGGAAGGGCGCATGACTGTGTGCAATATGTCGATAGAAGCAGGTGCGCGCGCTGGTATGGTTGGTGTTGACGACACCACGATCAACTATGTGAAGGGACGACCATATGCACCCTCTGATGAACATTGGGATGCTGCAGTTGCAGCCTGGCGCGAATTGCATTCCGATGCTGATGCTGTATTCGATAAAGTTGTCACACTGGATGCTGCCAGCATAGAGCCACAAGTGTCATGGGGCACATCGCCTGAGATGGTGACATCAGTTGGCGGCCAGGTACCTGACCCTGCATCAATTAGTGATGAAGCCAAGTCGGCGGGTATGACTCGCGCCCTGGAGTACATGGATTTAGAACCACACACACCTATTAGCGATATCAAACTTGATCGTATTTTTATTGGGTCATGCACCAACTCGCGCATTGAAGACTTACGTGCTGCTGCTGAGGTTATAAAAGAGCGCAAAGTTGCTGACTCTGTGATGCAAGCGCTGGTTGTTCCAGGGTCTGGGCTGGTCAAGCAACAAGCTGAAAAAGAGGGCCTTGATAAGATTTTTATTGATGCCGGATTCGAATGGCGTGAGCCAGGGTGCTCCATGTGCCTGGCCATGAATGCCGACAAGTTGGGTGAGGGCGAACGATGCGCATCAACATCAAACCGAAATTTTGAAGGGCGTCAAGGAAAAGGTGGTCGAACTCATCTGGTGAGCCCGGCTATGGCAGCCGCTGCTGCTATTGCAGGTCATTTTGTTGATGTGAGGGATTTCTAATGAAAGCATTTACCAAACTCAATGGTCTGGCAGTGCCGTTAATGCGCGCTAACGTCGACACCGATGCCATTATCCCAAAGCAATTTTTAAAATCCATTAAACGCAGTGGGTTTGGCGTTAACCTGTTTGATGAATGGCGTTACCTTGACCCGGGTTATCCAGGGCAAGACCCTATCGAACGTAAACCTGATCCAGGCTTTATCTTAAATGAAGAGCGCTTTGCTGGCGCACAGGTGTTAATAGCGGGTGAAAACTTTGGTTGTGGTTCGTCGCGTGAACACGCCGTTTGGGCGCTGGACGATTACGGCATTCGTTGTGTTATAGCTCCCAGCTATGCGGATATCTTTTTTAACAACTCGTTTAAGAGCGGACTGTTACCTATTGCCCTGGATGCTGAGGTTGTTAATAAGCTGGCCGATGAATGCCAGAGCACACCCGGTTATAGTCTGTCCATTGACCTGGCCGAGCAAACAATCACCAGCCCCAGTGGTGAGGTTGTCCCATTTGATGTCGACTCCTTCCGTAAAGACTGCTTATTAGAAGGGTTGGATGATATTGGATTAACGCTGCAGAAACGTAATTCCATTAAAGACTACGAAGCAAAACGCAAACAATCTGCCCCATGGCTATTTGGCTAAGGCATGCGTTTAATTATTGGCAATAAGAACTATTCATCCTGGTCAATGCGACCCTGGATATTGCTAAAACACGCGCGCATTAAATTTGATGAAGTTCGTATACCGTTATTCACTGACGACGGTGAGCGAATGCTCGATGAACTGTGTCCTGCCAGGCAAGTACCGGTTCTGTATGACGGTCGCCTGGTGTTGTGGGATTCGCTGGCAATCTGTGAATACATAGCCGATAAGTTTCCGGATAAAAAACTATTGCCAGAGTCGGCAACAGATCGAGCCCGCGCTCGTGCGGTCAGTGCCGAAATGCACAGTGGTTTCCACGCACTACGCGCCAATATGCCAATGAATTGCAGACGCCGGGTTGAGGACTTTAAACCCGATCTTGAAACCGAAATAGACATCGACAGAGTTGTGCAGTTGCTAGAGCAGGCGTTAATGGACAGTAAAGGTCCCTGGTTATTTGGTCACTACACCGTCGCTGATGCCATGTATGCACCAATAGCTTCACGCTTTTTAACCTACGGTGTGCGAGCACCGAATCTAACGCAAGCGTACTTTGAAAAAGTGTTGGACGATGCATCTATGAAAACGTGGTTTGAGGATGCATCGCACGAAACAGAAATTATAGTAAAAGCTGAAGTGACTTGAATGCAGCTGTACTGAATCTGTAAACACTAAACAATAACTTTGTGAGCAAGCCATTTGCTCCTCATACCCGATAGCGAAAAAATCTATGTCAAAAAATATTGTTATTTTGCCAGGTGATGGCATTGGAACCGAAATAGTTGAACAGGCTGTTCGCGTGCTTGATGTGGTCAATGAAACACACAAGCTAGGTATTAAAACGCAAACCTTTGCCTTTGGTGGAGCAAGTTTTGATCAAAGTGGTGAGCCGCTTACCGAAGAGACGTTGAGTGCATGCCGAACTGCTGATGCAATACTGTTGGGTGCGATTGGTGGGCCAAAATACGATAAAGCGCCGCGCGAAAAACGACCTGAGCGCGGTTTGCTGCGGCTGCGCTCCGAGTTGGGGCTGTTTTCAAATTTACGACCGGCATTGTTATACCCAGAGCTTGCTGATGCATCCTCGCTAAAGCCAGAATTAGTGGGCGGCCTGGACATGATGATTTTGCGTGAACTGACCGGTGGTATTTATTTTGGTGAACCCCGGGGTATTGAAGAGCGCAATGGGCAGCGCGTCGGTTTTAACACCATGGTTTATGGCGAAGACGAAATTCGGCGCATTGCCAAGAGTGGATTCGAGATTGCAGGTCAGCGCAACAGGCGGCTGTGTTCGGTCGATAAGGCCAATGTGCTGGAAGTGTCTGAACTTTGGCGTGAAGTTGTGATCGATGTGGCCAAAGAATATCCTGATGTAGAGTTGTCGCACATGTATGTAGACAACGCAGCAATGCAATTGGTGCGTGAACCCAAACAGTTTGACGTTATTGTAACCAGCAATTTGTTCGGCGATATTCTTTCCGATGCAGCCGCTATGCTGACAGGCTCCATAGGAATGTTGCCCTCTGCATCACTCGATGTTAACGGCAAGGGAATGTATGAGCCGGTACACGGGTCGGCGCCTGATATTGCCGGCACTGGCAAAGCCAATCCTTTGGCGACAATTTTGTCTGTTTCCATGATGTTGCGGTACACACTTAACGAGGCAACTGCCGCGGACCAAATCGAAACTGCCGTCGCTACGGTTATAAAAAATGGCGTGCGATGCGCAGACATCGCAGGCACAAGCAAAACGGGCAACGAGTCCCTCGTTAGCACGGTACAAATGGGTGACGCAGTTGTCGCAGCGATGCAAGCTTTGTAACAATCTGCAACATGTGTTACCCATTGTTTTCAAAAGTTAATTAATCGTGGTCTCCAGATCACACAGAAATTTCATACAGGCATTAAAATGATGAAAGAGTTTGATGTGGCAGTAGTTGGTGCAACCGGCGCGGTGGGTGAAACCATATTGTCGATTTTGGCAGAACGCAAATTTCCTGTTCGCAATATTTATGCTTTGGCAAGCGAACGTTCCGCGGGAAAGCGAGTAGAATTCGGCTCGAAACAATTGGTTGTGCAGGACTTGGCAACCTTTGATTTCAGCCAGGTGCAAATCGGCTTGTTTTCGCCGGGTGCGTCGGTGTCAAAAATTTACGCACCTGTCGCAGCGCAAGCCGGTTGTGTGGTTATCGACAACACGTCGCAGTTTCGATACGACGACGACAAGCCACTGATCGTGCCGGAAGTTAATGCGCATGCCATAGGGGGTTACAAGGCGACGAACATCATCGCTAACCCAAATTGCTCAACCATTCAGATGTTGGTTGCGCTAAAGCCAATACACAATAAGTTTGGTATTACTCGTGTCAATGTTTGCACTTATCAGGCTGTTTCGGGCACTGGTAAGGAGGCAATCGAGGAGCTGGGCGGACAAACTGCCAGATTATTGAATGGGCAGGAGGCGCAGCCAGCTGTGTACCCGAAGCAAATTGCTTTTAATGCTTTGCCACACATTGACACATTTCAGGACAATGGGTACACCAGGGAAGAAATGAAGATGGTCTGGGAGACGCACAAGATCATGGAAGACGAGAGCATACGGGTGAACCCCACTTGTGTTCGAATTCCGGTCTTTTACGGGCACTCAGAGGCCATTCATTTAGAAACAAAAAAGCCTATTTCTGCTGATCAGGCCCGACAATTGCTGGGATCAGCAGCAGGAATAGAAGTAATTGATGAGCACAAAGACGGTGGATATCCCACCGCCGTGACCGAAGCGGCCGGAACCGATGCGGTTTATGTGGGCAGAATCAGGCAGGACATTAGTACAGAAAACGGATTAAACCTTTGGGTGGTTTCCGACAATGTACGTAAGGGCGCCGCACTAAATAGTGTGCAAATCGCCGAGTGTCTTGCAGCAGACTACCTATAATTGCTGAAGACTTAGAAAATTTCAGCTATAGAATACGGTTGAGATAGTTAACAGCGCCATCTGGGCTTTCCTGCTTCCGGTCAGGATCAGTCTGGTGACGCGATTTGCGGGACATATATAAAGTGCGAAAACTTGCAACGGCAGCGGCAGTTAGTTTGGTGTTGGCTTCTGGTGGCGTACGAGCTTTAGGGCTTGGCGACATCGAGATGCGGTCTGCTCTGAACCAACCCATGAATGCAGAAATACGACTCACCTCAGTACAACCAGGTGAGGCTGACGGCATGATCGTCAAATTGGCTACGGCTGATGCGTTTCAGCGTGCTGGTATCGAGCGCACCACCGCGTTAACTGATCTGCGTTTTTCTGTTGACCAATCGAGCGGTACGCCGGTGATTCGAATTTCCAGTAGCCGCCCCGTTGTTGAACCGTTCCTGAATTTTTTGCTTGAGGTTGATTGGCCCGCCGGTCGAATGGTTCGAGAGTACACCGTGCTGCTTGACCCACCTGTGTTCATGACACCCAGTGCCAGCGATCGCAATACCGCAAGCGAGCAGCCAGCCATTTTGCAACGTAACGATACGTCCCTGATTACACCAACCCCGATTGAGCGAAATGATGCCGGCTCTGCTGTTGACGGGGGTTTTGACGTCGAGATCGTCGGTTCGCCGATCGAAATTTCTGATAACGCTGTATTGCCACAAGATCTTTCTGGTGAGACTGTCGCCAGCAGCGCACCAGCTGTTTCACTAGATGGCGGTGAGATCGTCTCACTGGACGGCCTTGATGCTTCGGCATTAGGCTCAGTTGAACTAATAGAAGACAGCTCTGCTGTTTCACTGGACGCCTTTAGTAGTGAGGGCGAAGTTGTATCACTTACTGATTTAGAAGTAACGAACACTGATGCAGCTGCACAATTTCAGTCTGATCAAGTCGCGGCTTCTGATTTTGAATTCGATGTAGAGGTTGTTGGTTCATCCAGCGAAGTGTCTGACACGTTTGTGGTTGATGGACAAAGTAATACATCAGAAATCGTTTCGCTTGATTCACTAGACAGCGATGTTGTTGTTGGTTCTGGTGGTGGCGAAGTCTCTGTTCAGCGTGGAGATACCTTGTTAGCGATTGCTGAGAGCAACGCTGTTGCGGGTGTGTCCGCGCAACAAATGATGATGGCCTTGCTTAATGCAAACCAAAGTGCATTCATTAACGGTAACGTCAATCTGGTTAAAGCAGGCTCCATATTACGAATTCCAGACGGCAATGAGCTAACGCAATTGTCGCAAGCGCAAGCTTTAGCGCAATTGGGTGAGCAAAATCAGTTGTGGCAGGAATATCGTGACAACATTCGAGGCTCAACTGGCACGCGCCTGGCTGCCAATACAACTGCACCATCTTCGCAAGAACAAAGCAACGAAGCTCAAACTGAAATCAGCGCTGCGGCACAGCGTATTTTAGATGCGGCTAAAGAAGAAGCACTGGGCACTAAAGAGCTGAACATTGTTGCGCAAAACGAGTCAACCAGTACCTCTGCAAGCGCGACAGCTGATAACAGCGACGCAAGTGCCGACGCACAACTCGGTGCTATCAACCAGAAACTTCAGTTAGCAAAAGAAGAACTCGCGTCGACTCGCTTAGAAACCACAGATCTCGACGAACAGTCGGCTGAACTTAAAAGCACCACCGAAAACATGGAATCTCTGGTTAACATCCGCCAACAGGAAGTAGCCAAATTACAAGAACAACTTGCGCAAGCAGGCGATTCTGATGCGGCAGGTACGTCTGCCTCTGAACTACTGGCCAATGCCCAAAATGCAGTTGCCGAAAGCGGCAGCAATGCCAGCCAAGAATTACAAGACGCCGCTAACGGTGTGGTAGATTCTGGTGAAAATGCGTTAACAGCTGCAGGCGAAGAGCTTGGTGAAGTTGAGCTGGTTGAAGAAACTGGCGCTGAGGCCATTGAGCCTGCTGCTCAACCTGCACCACAAGTACCGTGGTACATGGACTTACTCCAGAAGTACGGTAAGTGGTTGGTCATTGGCATCGGTGCTATTTGTGCGCTATTTGCAGGACTCTTACTGTTAGGCAAGCGTCGCAACAAAGACGAAGACATGCTCGACGTTGGTGACGATGTTGAATTTCTGGATGATGAAGACGATGTGCAACTTCACGCTGATGGTGATTTTGGTGAAGTCGAATCAGTAGGCTCAGGTTCAGGTTCAGGTTCAGGTTCAGGAATCGGCTCTGCTGTAGCGAGCGGTGTTGCCGGTGCGGCGGCGGTAGGTGGAGCGGCTGCTGTAGCCAGTGGCGTTGCCAAGGCCGATGATGTAGATGATACCGCCGCAATGACAGCCAGCATGGAAGCAATGGACGAACCTAATGTCCAGGAAGGTCTTGACCCGGACGATACTATCTCTGAAGTCGATGTCTATCTTGCTTATGGTTTACATGGCCAGGCGGAAGAATTGTTGGCTAAGGCTATTGAACGAGACCCCAACAATCCTGAGTACGCCCTTAAGTTGCTGCAAACTCAGCATGCTCAAGGTAACGCTGACGCATTTGCTGAAGGTGCCGAAAGTTACCACGAACGATTCGGTGGCGATAACGCCCCTGATTGGGATACGGTCTGCCAGATGGGATACGACATTCAACCAAGTAACATTTTGTTTGCCAGCTCCGAAACAGCGGTAGAAAGTGTTGGCAAAGGTGGATTTGATGCACCAACCCTGGGCTCCGACGATTTTGCCTCCAGCGAAGGTTCAGATGACGTTCAGGGCAGTGTGAGTCGTGACTTTGGTGACGCTGGTGATATGGCAACCGATGTTAATGAGTCAGATCTCATGGACCAAAGCCTTGATCCTGCGTTTGCCTTTGATGAAACCGACCTGGAAGCCACGGGTGACTTCTCACAAATTGCCAGTGAAATAGCTGAAGAAGAAGTCGCTGTTGGCGGTGACACTCTGATTGATGATACTTCATTAGATTTCCCGGGTTTTGATGATGCAACTGACTCTGTTGGCAACGTAGCTGATGCAGGTAAAAATGCCCTCAGTGGTGGTGCTGGTGCGGTTGCCGGCGGTGCAGCAGCAGTGGCAGGTGGCATTGGTGCGGCGGCGCTGTCTGCAAAAGACAAGGCCGGCGACGTATTTGACGACGCACTAAGTCTTGATGATCTTGAAAGCGCGGGGGTTGCTGCCAATGATGGTGCCGGTTCTGTTGCCGAAGATCTGACACTGGATTTAGATCAGCTCTCGGGTGATTTAGAATTAGACGGTACTGACCTGATGGACCATGGTAGCGCTTCGGTTGATGATCTGGAAATGCCAGACCTTACAAGTGATAACGATATCAATACAAGCAACCTAGCCAACATTGATGGCTCAGATGAAATGGACACGATGATGGATTTGGCGAAAGCCTACATCGACATGGGTGACAAAGATTCTGCCAGCAGTGCTTTGGGCGAAATTGTAAAGAGCGGTAATCCTGCTCAGGTTTCTGAAGCAGAGACTCTGCTGCGCAAGATTTCTTAAACTAAAACCCTATCGCGGACTTTGTGTCCGCTTTAGTGTAAAAAAGGCGTGGGTGACTTCATTGTTGCCACGCCTTTTTTTTGCATGTTAATTAGCATGTAATCCACGCCCTGGCGGCACAGTGAGCGTCGTGTCAGTTAAAGAAATGTCATTATGAGAATTGCACTTGCGGTTGAATACGATGGAAGTGCATTTTGCGGCTGGCAAAGGCAGCCGCATTGCCATTCGGTGCAAGCAGAAGTAGAACAGGCGTTAAGTAAAATTGCTGACGAACCCATAACAGTGAGCTGCTCGGGAAGAACTGATACTGGTGTGCATGGCCTGGCTCAGGTTATACATTTTGATACGCAGGCAGTACGGCCAGTTAAAGCCTGGACTTTTGGTACTAACACTCATCTTTGTAAGCAGGTGGCCGTGCACTGGGCCAGTGAAGTCAGTGATGAATTTCATGCAAGATTCAAAGCACTGAATCGCAGCTATCAATACCGCATTCTCAATCGCGGCACGCGTTCTGGGCTTCACGCAGACAAGCTTTCCTGGGTAGTACAGGGCTTGGATGAAAAGGCCATGCACAGTGCTGCACAACAACTGATTGGTACGCATGATTTTTCAGCATTCCGTTCGGCGGATTGTCAGGCCAGACATGCCGTACGAGACTTGCAGCAGCTCGATGTGCATCGGCATGGGCAGCTCATTACCATCGATGTTAGGGCAAACGGGTTTTTGCATAATATGGTGCGTATTCTTACCGGCTGCTTGATTCGTATTGGTAAAGGTGAGGAGCAAGCTGACTGGCTGCTTAAGTTGTTACACGAGGGTGATCGCACGCAGGCAGGAATGACAGCGCCTGCACAAGGTTTGTGTTTTGTGCAGCCAACATACCCACCAGAATTTGGTATTCCCGATTTTCGTGCCTTGGCCCTCAATCCCATGCAATGAGTTTTCTGTTATCGTCCCAATCTATGACAACTAAAACACGCATAAAAATTTGTGGTATTACCAGAATTGAAGATGCTTTAATAAGTGAGCAACTGGGTGTTGACGCTTTGGGGTTTGTCTTTTGTGAAGCCAGCAAACGATTTATCACACCACAAAATGCCAAAGTCATCATTGAGGAAGTAGCGCCATTTATCACTCGTGTTGGGTTGTTTTTAAATGCAAGCGAAAGTGAAGTAGAGCAGGCGCTTAAATTATTGCCCGGTATTGTGCCGCAGTTCCACGGCACAGAGTCCGCACAACAATGCGAGCAATTTGGTGTGCCCTATTTAAAAGCAATCGGCTTAGGTGCTGGTATGCCATCGTTGGCGTCCTTGCAAGAATACAAAAACGCAATGGCATTTTTGTTTGATTCCAATGTGCCAGGTCAGCTCGGTGGAACCGGGCATGCGTTTGATTGGCAAACATTGGATAAAAATGCAGGCAAGCCGGTGATACTGGCAGGCGGTTTAGCTGTAGATAACGTCAAAGACGCCATAGCGCAAATAAAGCCTTATGCGGTTGATGTAAGTTCAGGTGTTGAAGCATCAAAAGGCATTAAAGATATTGCAGCGTTAAAAGCCTTTGTTAGTGCTGTTCATGAGGCCGACACAGCTTCTTAAACAACAGATACGGTAAAAGGATTTTTAAAATGGACTTTAAGAGCTTTTTCGAGCGCTTATCCGTGATCACGAACAGCTATCCCTGGCTGCTTCCTGCCTGGCTAACCTTTGGTGTCGTAGTCGGATTCGCCGCACTCTTCGTTATTGGTCATATCCCTGTTATTTTCCTTGGCGGATTGTTTGGGCTGGTCGGTGCTCTTGTACACGTGGTTATTGTTACGTTGCAAAAGACGCCGTATTTCTGGTTAGCAGGTGGTGCCATCGCCGCGGTCGCCTTTGCAATTACCGCTATGATGGCCCCTGTCCAAATTTGGTTGGGGGCGTGTGCAAGTTACTTTGTGTTTGGCAGCTTGTACTATTTACTGCTGGAGAGATTGTTTTTGCGTACTCGTACTTAACATCAACACGAGCGAGACAATGGGCCGTGACCAATTCGTTGGGGTATTCCCGCTGTTGATCAATTTTGCGCCAATATTCTCCTGTGAATTGCTTGCAGAGTCTGCTGATTGCATCGCGCAAGTTTGGGTTGTTTGAAAGTTTCCACCATGATGAAGCTGCCAAAGGTGTTGCTTTAAGTGTAATGGGCAATGGACACATAGATGACATTTGCGTAGTAAGTCTGCCGCGAAACTGCATTCGTGCCGATTTGGCGCAAAACAGTCCCTGTGGCCCCCAAATTACCCTGCGAACTGCACTGAATCACAAGTACAATAGTGGTTCGGCGACAAGTGAGATCATCCACCTGTGAGTGAAGAAGAAAAAAAGTCAAAAATGCCCAGTGCGGTAGCTGGGGGCCTTAGCTGGTTCGAAAAATTAATACCGGCGCGAATCGGTGCTCGCAATTCCGAGGAAAAGGGCAACGTACCCGAGGGCTTGTGGGTCAAGTGCGATAACTGCTCCAATGTGCTGTACCGGGCAGAACTCGATCGCGCCCAGGATGTGTGCATCAAATGTGGACACCATATGCGTATCACGGCGCGCACTCGTCTCGATCGATTACTTGACGCGGATAATCGCTCAGAAATTGGCAGTGAAATCGAGCCGTTCGATATTCTAAAATTCAAAGACAGCAAGCGCTACAGAGATCGCCTGACGCAAAAAGCCAAAGACACTGGCGAAAAAGACGCGCTTATTGTGTTGCGTGGCACCATTCATGGCAATCCGGTGGTGGTCGCTGTGTTTGATTTTAATTTCATGGGTGGGTCAATGGGCTCGGTTGTTGGCGAACGATTTACGCGAGCATGCGATTGTTGTCTGGAAAACGATATACCGCTGGTGTGCTTTAGTGCCAGTGGTGGTGCTCGTATGCAAGAGGCCTTGTTTTCTTTATTTCAAATGGGTAAAACCAGCGCCATGCTGACCAAACTGGCCACACGAAAAATACCTTACATCTCAGTGCTAACTGACCCAACCATGGGTGGTGTGTCCGCCAGCCTGGCCATGTTGGGAGACATCATTATTGCAGAGCCCGGTGCTGAAATTGGTTTTGCCGGCCGAGTGGTTATCGAACAAACGGTTCGCGAAAATTTGCCCGAAGGGTTTCAAAAAAGTGAGTTTCTGCTTGAGCACGGTGCAATAGACATGATTGTTGATCGTCGTGAAATGCGCGATAAATTAGCCGGATTATTGGCCAAGCTGTGCGACATGCCACCGATTCCTCTGGCGATGAAAACCGATGTTGTCGATGCTGCTACAAGCGATTCGACGGATGACGGTAATACGGTCAAGGCATCGTCTACCAAGTCATCGTCTGCTAAGTCATCGTCTGCTAAGTATTCCAAGTAACAGACCCATCTAACTAACTCCGATCAGGATCTGCATGAGCTCTCCTTCGCCTGACGATAGTCTGGAACAGTGGCTTTCGTGGCTAGAACAATTGCACCCAACCGAGATAGACATGGGCTTGCAGCGAGTGGGTAGCGTGGCTGATGACTTAGGGTTACGCCCTGCTGTTATGCCCATTATTCTAGTAGGTGGTACAAACGGTAAAGGCTCCACCGTTGCGCTGCTGGCAGAAATCTACAAGCATGCTGGTTTACGCGTTGGTGCATACACCAGTCCCCACATAGATACGTTTAATGAGCGCATGTGCGTTGATAGCCAGATGCTTGATGATCACGTTATTGTCGAAGCATTGCACACGGTTGAACAAGCGCGAAAAACGCAAACCCTGACGTACTTCGAGTACACAACGCTTGGCGCGATGGTGGCTTTTGCTCGCTTGCGATGCGACGTGGTGATAATGGAGGTGGGTTTGGGCGGTCGATTGGACGCCACCAATTTATGGGATTGTGATTGCGCTATCATCACCAGTATTGCGTTAGATCACCAAGACTATCTGGGCGACACCATAGAAGAAATTGCAGCAGAAAAAGTGGCGATTGGTCGTGCAGGTGTGCCCCTGATTGTGGGTGAACTGTATCCACCGACCAACTTAATTGACATTGCGCGTGAAAATAAAATGCGGTTGGTGTTGATTGGTGGTGCTAATTTGCCGGAGCCAAACCTTGCCGGTGCGCACCAACAACGCAATGCGGCATGTGCATTAGAAGCCATAGATGCCTTGCAGGCCAAACTCAGTGTAAGCAAAGATGCCATCAAGGCCGGTTTAAAGTCGGTCAGTGTGGCTGGTCGCTTCGAGCGGCTCACAGTTGATGGTCAGCTTGTTGTGTTAGATGTTGCACACAACCCGGCGGCGGCCGAGACACTGAGCGATACTTTGTTGCGTTATTATCCAAATCATCATGTGTACGCGGTGTTTTCTGCGCTAAAAGATAAAGATCTTGTCGGAATAGTAACTGCGCTGGCGCCTGCGGTTTCAAGCTGGTACTGTGCCGAGCTTAGCGTGTCGCGGGCGACACCATTGAGTGACTTAACGCAGCATGTAAAGCAGATTCAGAGCGCCCCGGTAGAGGGCTTTGAGTCGGTCGTAAGTGCCTGGACCGCAGCCAGACACGCGGCGGCAAACGACACCGAAAAACCAACCGTAATATTGGTGGCTGGGTCCTTTTATACGTTGATGGACATGCGCAAAATCGTCAGTGCAAACACGCCAGTAGACACGTTGGCAGGCACGTCGGCAGACAAGTCGGCAGACAAGTCGGCACCAACATCAGCAGACACGCCTACAGTGGACCGCGAGCAATGAGCACGATCGACCCGCTTGATGAGCAAAAGACAGTACGTCTGCGACAACGGCTTTGGGGTGCGGCCGTGCTGATTGCCTTGTTGGTCATTTTTCTGCCATTGATACTTGATGGGTCGGGCAGCGAAAGTCAGTATCGGCGGGTGGAACGGCTGCGTGCGGAGCCGCCGCGTATCCTTGATGAGGACGGTAATCCTGAGAGTGGCTCAATTTTATCGGCTACGCCGGTTGCGACTAAATCGTTAACCAAAGACACCCCTGAAACGACACAGCCTGAGCCACAGGTAACGCCAAACACTGACGCGGTGGCCGTGCCGGAACCAGCGCCTGCACCTGCGGTGGTTCAGGAACCGTTGGCGCCGACTGCACAGCCAAGCGTAGGTTTAAAGCCAGAATCGCTGAAAGCCTGGGTTGTACAGGCTGGCAGCTTTAGCGACGAGCAGAATGCACTGGCAGTGCGAGACAGGCTGCGGCGCGCTGGATACCCCTCGTTCGTCACGCCCAGTGAGTCTGGTACTTTGCTTTATCGCGTCAGAGTGGGTCCGATGATTGATTTGCAGCAAGCCGAAGCCAATCGCGACAAAGTAATGCAGCTGTTGGACAGAGAAGCGATTGTAGTCAGCTATCCTTAATGAGTAACTTACGATTGATAGAACGCCGAGCGCACAACGAGTGTGTCAGGAGGTAACGTGTTTTCTGGTATTGATCTGTTCATATTGGTTTTAATAGCTGTATCGGTGGCGATTAGCGCCATTCGTGGATTTTTTAAGGAAGCGGTGAGTCTGGCAACGTGGGTGGCGGCCGTGCTCATCACGTTAATGTTTACATCTCGCTTCGCCTCATTGCTGCCCAGAGACACCATCGAAAGCCCACAAGCCCGCTACGCTATCAGCGCCTTGCTGCTATTTTTCGGCAGTATGATTCTGGGTAGCCTGATTAACTATTTGTTTCAAAAAATACTCATCGCCAGCGATCGGAGTAAACTTGACCTCTGGCTGGGTATTGGTTTTGGTGCGGCGCGCGGTGTGGTAATAGTGACTTTGCTTGTGTTGCTTGCTCATCTTATTCCAACGTTCAAGCAAGAATCATGGTGGCGTCAATCGGCATTTATTCCGCCGGTACAACGTGCGGCCAAGTTTATTCATGCACAGCTTCCACGGGAGCTGGCGCAACATTTTGATTTCTCAGCAGCGAGCTCTTAATAAAACATGTGTGGCATTCTCGGAATTGTTGGGGTAGAGCCAGTCAATAACCAACTCTATGACGGTCTCACGCTATTGCAGCATCGAGGTCAGGACGCTGCCGGTATTGCCACTTGCTATGAAGGAAGGTTGATGCTTCGCAAGGCGCCGGGGCTTGTTCGAGATGTGTTTAAAAGCACGCACATGCAACGCTTGCAAGGCAACATGGGTATTGCGCATGTACGGTACCCAACGGCCGGCTCATCTGCAGCCGCGGAGGCGCAACCGTTTTATGTTAATTCACCCTATGGCATTGTGATGGGACATAACGGTAACCTGACCAACGCGACCGAACTACAACGAGAATTGTTTGAATCAGATTTACGCCACATCAATACAGGCTCCGATTCAGAGGTATTGTTAAATGTGTTTGCTCACGAACTACAGGCATTGAAACCCAGCACCACAATCACACCAGAACAAATTTTCGCCACTGTCACCGCTGTGCATCAGCGTTGTAAAGGTGCTTATGCCGTTATTGGCATGTTGGTCGGCCGTGGCGTGTTTGCGTTTCGCGACCCTCTTGGCATTCGGCCTGCGGTGATAGGCGTTAGACACACCGACAACGGCAGCGAATATGCGGTGTCTTCAGAGAGTGTGGCATTGCAAGGTTTGGGTTTTACACGCTTGCGTGATCTGGAACCAGGTGAGGCTATTTTTATCGACATCGATGGCAACATGCATACGCGTCAATGCGCACAAAAGACGAGTTTGTCACCATGCATATTCGAATACGTGTATCTTGCCCGACCCGACAGCATTATCGATAACGTGTCTGTGTACAAATCGCGATTACGGATGGGCGAAAAGCTGGCCAGGAAAATCTTGCGCGAACGTCCCGAGCACGGTATAGATGTGGTCATACCCATCCCGGATACCAGTCGTACATCGGCCATGGAAGCTGCCTACCACCTGGGCGTAAAGTACCGCGAAGGCTTTATAAAGAATCGCTACATAGGCCGCACGTTTATAATGCCTGGCCAGCAGTTACGCAAAAAATCGGTTCGACAGAAACTCTCACCAATCGAGTTAGAATTTGCTGGCAAAAATGTATTGTTGGTGGACGACTCGATTGTGCGCGGCACAACCTCAGGACAAATTGTCGAGATGGCCCGGGACGCCGGTGCCAGCAAAGTATTCATGGCCTCAGCAGCACCACCGGTGCGATACCCCAATGTGTATGGCATAGACATGCCAGCGGCAAGCGAACTGATTGCACACAATCGCAGTGTAGAGCAAATTCAGGAAATCATCGGCGCTGACTGGTTGGTGTACCAAGACTTGGAAGATCTGATAGAAGCCGTGCGATACGACAAACACCCGATTGAAACGTTTGAGTCTTGTTGTTTTAACGGCGAATACATTACCGGTGATGTTGACAGCAGTTATTTAGAAAATCTGCAAACCAGTCGCTCGGATAAAATGAAAAAAAATGGTGGTGGTGGGGAAGATTTGGTCGTGCTTTAGCGTCTTTCATTTAAAAGGTGCAAGCAATGACTGTACAAGTAGTCGCCATAACCAGTCTTAATCCTGATTCTCAAAGTGCGTTAGACAAGTATTTAAGTGTTGTTGGTCCTTTGATGCACTCTGCCGGGGCAAAAATTCTTCAACGGTTCGAGGTATGCGACACCATCGCAGGCCACAAAGAAGTCCAGTACGTTTCCATTATTGAATACCCGGATGCGCAGTCTTTAAGACTGGTATTTGATAGTGACGAATATAAATCACTAGAAAATGTAAAGATGCAGGCATTCGCTTTTTATCAAGTCAGTACAACGGTAATATTGTGAACTGAAATAAAAGAATAGGAGAGGCTCTTCTTCAAAAAACTCTTTTACCAGAGGGACAATCAGCTATTGATATGGCTCACGCACTTCTATATTAATAGTGACACCATCACTTGGTTTTGTAGATACACCAGCTCTAGGCTCGACGGCCCGGGCATCGGCTGTGAATCGGAACATTGTTTGAATAAAGTTGGTAGCAAAGCCATGCTAATGCGGAATTACAAAAAAGGAGGGGCAGCGGTAAGCCCTCGTCCTGACGCTCTAGACGAGATTTACATCCGATTTCATTCGAGAGTCAGAATGCTACTTTTACATTGACCACAAAACTGTATCCGGATAAAACTGCGACCAGGCAAACCAGAACGCCTGATGTCCACCTAAATCTTTACCGTTTTTATCAACCGCTTTTACACCACCACCATTTAGCGTTAACACAATATTTTCAAATTCAACTTGCTGTTTGTCGTTAAGCGCTTCAACGACTTTGCTTAATTGAAATGCAACCGGTGTGCCCGAGGCTGCCACTAAGCCAACGATGTCTTCGTGAACCGATAGTCGAGGGTCGACGTCGCCGACAGGAAATATTGGACCGTCAGCATCTCGGGTATTTCTAAAATCAAAGTCGCGTCCCATTGCTAACGATTCGTCCAACACGGTAGTGCTTGGGTGTGCCGCTTTCCAGTCTCCCCACTTGGCCGTCACAACGCCAGCCTGTTTTAGCGCAACGCCTTTGTCGGCTAAACTGCCTGTAACAGCTTGACCACGGAACGTGTCAAAAACAGAAAATGTATTCAGGTCGTACATAACTTTATTTGATCGAATCAATAAACCCGATGTGCGCAGAACAGGGCGTTCAACGCCTTCGGGCATATTGTCGGTAAAGTAGACTTGTGCCGATGCACATAAAGTGCAATAGGGGATGCCTAAAACGCGTCCACCCAATGTGTCGTTAACCATTTCGCGTACTTCCATAATTTGGCGAGGATAAGCGCGATATTCGCCATTAACTTCCACACCAAACACAACAGCGTTATCGTCTAGCCAGGTAGCGTCTTTAGCGCTGGTAACGATTGGGTTATCAGCTGCCGGTATGCAATTGCAAGGCTCATCTGTTGTGTCATAGGCGCGATCATCAATGCGTACGCCACCCCATGAGACGTGACGCCAGTCAATATCGCCCGGCTGTAAGATCTCACTCCATTCACTAACAATTAATGTGTATATGTTGCGCTTGTATTTCAGGTAGTTGGGTGGCGCAGGGATATCCCAACCGATGAGCTGGTCGGTGGTATGACCCCAATAGTTTCCCTGTTCGAATTCTATATTCAACAAGTCCCGAGCAGCTATGGCCAAAGATCCCATAAGCTGAGTTGAAGAAGCGATGCGCATGAAGTCACTAACCAGCCAGGCTAATCGTGCATCACCTGATGATGCGATCGTTTGCAGGGCCTGATTTTGGTCCGCTCCCCAAGTACCGTTTTTAAGCGAATCTCCAAAAGCGGTATCAACCGCTGCTGTCAGCTCATCGCTTAAAGCGCCTGTCGGTACTTCCGGAGGTGTGCCGAAGCGACGGATGACGTGAGCGGGTAGTTCGGATGCATTGTTACTGGAGTGGTCTGTGGCAGTCTCCGTGCTCTGTGCCTGCGCACCGCTGATGCTGCAAAGAAGCGTTACACCTAGTAGACCCGCAATGAATGCTGGTACTTTGCCAGTGGAGATCAGAGCGGCGTTGGTGATCAGGTCAGCGTGCATAGGAGAATAATCTCTTGTGAACTTAACCAAGTATGAGTGCCGTTTGCGTAAAGAGTTCGGCAATCGTGCCTTTGATGGTAGAGGTTATGGGTCGCGTTTGGACTTCTTTGGCTCACCCTCAAAATAATACACACCCACGCCCATTCTGCGCTGATCAGACTTTTTGCTACCCTTGGATTTTTTTCGGTACTGGGTTAGGCGCGAGTTGAGTTCTTGAATGAACGGTTCGGCTTTTTCGGTTGCGAATTGCCGAAATTCCTCTTCGTATTCGGCGTCGATATCGGTATAAACCACCTGACGCTGAAAGCGTTTGTCCTTGTCGCTGGCTTCCATGTTGTAAACCGCTGTCTCAAACAAATCAGATACGCTGGTGGCAACCACTCTGACTTGTTCCAGTTCGTCTTTACGCGGCACATAGGCGCTGTTAATCAAAGACACTGTGTAGTCGTCATTTTCACTGGTTACACCAACAAGGTTCAGTTCGTCCAGCACAGCGCCGTAGGTAATGTCGCCGCTGTAACGTTTAACCAAAGCGACAAAACTGCCATGTTCTTTCCCTCTGTGCTGGTTTTTAATGGGCAGACGTAATGGCTTGCCTTTACTGTCCATGAATTCTGGGTCGCTTAACCAGCCGTGGACCACCCGTTGGGCGCGATTAGGCTTTTGTTTGAGTAATGATTTGTTTTCATCGAGCGCATCACGCAAGCGCACAACTTCTTTGCGACTGAGTCCGGTTAGTACAGCGGCGCGAGAAATGGATATACCTTGTTCCGGCAGGGCAAATTGGTCGTAGGCTATTTCGACATAGGTTTGTCGAATAAGCTCGCTCAGCTCTTGGTGGGTGAATTCGTGACGAATCAGTATTTGTATCAGCGGTCTTAATACACTGACTATGGCTCTAGCGAGACGAACTTTATGTGGCGATCCTTCTGTTGTTTTCAAAGTGGCATCCTTTTTGTTGCTAACGCAGTTGCTAACTGAGTTATTGTCTTAGCTGTTGATTCTTGCCAAAAGGCTAATTACGGACAATACTTTCCATTTTCAGCCGTCCCCGAGTGTATAGTGTACATAAGGTAGGAAATATTTCCCGTTTATAGAGTTACCAAATCAGAAATATTTTTATGCGGAAGACTGCTTAGCTAAAAAGTCTGTTAAATCAATATCTTACTGTGTGCCCATCCTAGCCGATCGCATAGCCTGAGGGAAGAAATTTTGAAAAACTGAGCGTAAATGTACTGAAATGCTCAGAATTTTGTAACTGGTGTCTCAAACTCTTAATATCGCACTGACAAGTCTTGTAGCCAAATGGGCATTACGTCCAATAGCCACACTTCGATATAGCGGTTCAAATGAAAATAAAGGATGATGCCAACCAGAAACAGAGTGACGCCCATAATGGGTTTTGCCCATGGCATCCAGCGGCGTAATTTGGTTTGCCTGGCTCCCAGAGCTTCGCGAGAGCCGTAGGCCAGTGCCAACAAGATTGTGGCCACACCAAGCCCGAAAAACACCATGGTGATGGCAGCCGTCGTTAAGTTTTCACCACTTGCCGCTAGTCCGATAGCACCGCCCAATGTGGGCCCAATGCACGGTGACCAAACCGCGCCAAGCAACACGCCGATCAGTGCCTGAGAAGCCAGCCCACCGTTTTGCAGTTTATCGATTTTGTTGTTGGCCTGATTGACCAGTGGGGAGACCACGTTAGAAAAAACAGTGCCGGCACTTGGCAACAAAAGCGCAATACCAAAAACCACCATCAGTATCGCGGCAATCTGGTTTAAGCGTTGTTCCTCGAGCCCGATTAAATGGCCGAACGCGGTAATGCTAATACCGAAAACAGTGAATGAGGCAACCAGGCCACCAGCCAGTGCAAGCGGACCAAATCGCGAATTTTGCAGCGCAGAAGCAATGATAATGGGTAACAGCGGTAAAACGCAGGGGTTAATGAGCGTTAATAAACCAGCAACGTAAGACCACACGAAAGTCACGATAATAAAACCATTGAAATTAAACTGCTTTTGTCAAAGCAGAAGTTGGACGAACCGGTTTTAAGCAAAACCGACTCGTTACGCATAGAAGATTGAACCAGGCAGGAAAGTTAATCCCAGTTTAACCAAACGAAATTTGTTTGGTCATTTGCAGCTAATCACTCTTTGCTAATCATTATTATTTAAAGAAGGGCCTCTGCAAACATTGCTTCTATCGGCGCTGCACCAGTTTGCGCAACAACACGAGACAATTCTTTTCCGTCTTTGAACATGACCAACGTTGATCGTCGAGGAATTTCTAATGACTTGGACAGGTCAGATTTGCCATGTTGATCCCAATCGACTTTTACCACCTTTATATTGGCGTAGTCTGGGTTGGCATCCTGAATTTGCGCAATGGTTCGTTCCTGTGCTCGGCAGGTGCTGCACCAGGTGGCGAAGAAGTCGAGCATAAATGGCTCGCCGCTACTTAACAGCTGTTCGTATAACTCGGGGGTGTAAGTCAGAGGCTCATCAGCCGCTTTTACCGGGTTGAGCACACTGATTGCAGTTAATGCCAGAGCGCTCTTCAGAATGTTACGTCGGTTCATATCGAGTCTCGTGTGAATTGGGAAAAATGTAGACCACGGGTACTGCAATTAGTTCACATCCAGTGTCAGCTCTGATAACAGCTCGCTGTACTGAGCTCCGTGCATGTCTCGATCGAATCGGCTTCCCTGAATCACCGGTCGTGGGAAGCTAAATTTAAGCACATATAACTCGGGTAGCTCAAAACGTTTAAGGGTGTCTAATGGCAGATGATAGAGCTTCGCTACCCGCTCTGCGCTCAGCAGCTGATTTGCCCGAGCGTAGGCCGTTGGCCCACCGCAAAAAACATCCACTGTCACCCAAAACGGGCCTGCATTTTTTGAGCGCACTTCAAAAACAAGGTCGCGCAGTATTTCGCTCTTAGCTGCCGACATGTGCACCTGCCTGCCTGGTGACTATACGGAACACATCCATGGGCTCTGACAATTCTATCGTGTGGTTCATACAAAAATTAAACAGCTCACCGCGCTTGGAGTGTGCTGGTGAATACGGGAAGGCGAACGTCGGCAAAGACTCATTGTCGCTGAGAGGGTAGTGCAGTAAAAACGGATTTATAAGTTTGGCAATTTCTTCACCCTGACTTTCTGATTGAGCCGTAATAATGCCAAGCACACCAACTTCGACCGGGTTTGCGGTTTTGTTTTCCAGTGCCCCCATGACAGAGTCTACCCCAACTAACCGGAATTCCAGTGAATAGTCTTCTTCACTGAGCTGCATACTGTTGGTGATTTCATTTGCTAATACGACAGAGAGTTTATCCAGCCAGAGCTGAGCGTTGGCAACGTAGTGAGCATTTCTTAGTATTGCCATCACCGTGTATTGGAAACCTGCCTTCACAGCGGCTTCCAATTTTACGGTGTAGCGATCACTCTTAATCCATTTTGAGCCGGTAACGCTAACGCTGCGTTCATCTGCCTGTGTGTACTTTGCAGTGGTGACGTCAAGCGTGCCGCCAGGCTCATGCAAAAGATGCGGGTCGCTGTTTTCGTAGAGCATATGCGCATGCACAGAGTGTGGCGTGCATTTGGCATTTGCGGCCAAGGGTTTCACGGTAAACCCGTTCGTATCCACGTCCAGCATGATGACCCCACTGATGGGCTGGTTAGAGCACAAGGCCCCGCATTCTGCGATTTTAGCGCCGTGCCAGCTAGCACCAACATGATCGCCACGCATAATAGGCAGAGCGCTGATAACGGCTGTGTCCGTCGCCCGTCCGGTTAAAATTATGTCCGCATTTAAGGTTAAGGCTTGTTGAATTTGTTCAGCGCCTGCTAAAGCCACAATGTGAGTGCACGCATTGACTGTGCTGGCATCCAATGGAATTTCAGGTTGCAATGCGTGGCATTGCTGCGCATCCATTTTATCGATAATAGTTTTTTTGGTTTGCTCGCTGTACAACAGGGCTACCTTTAACGATTGATCAAGCTCAACTGCCAGCTCTTGGGTAATGTCAAACATCCAGTCCACCATGTCGTCGGTGCCGCATGTGCCGCAAGAGCTAATAAGCAGTGGAACGTTTAAGGTGTCGCGTGCTTTCATTAAGTCGCGCCACTCGGCTTTGCAAGCAGCGCGCGAATATTTTGATGTGCTTGTTCCTAAACTATAGGGGCCACTGTCAGTGGAGCCACCATCGATGCAAATGATGTCTGGTTTCATTTTCACACCGCGTGCAAGTGCCTCACGGTCGAAACCAAGACCAAGCACGCCTGAGGGAACTAGTACACGTGTGGGCATTTATTTTCTCTTACTTAGCTCTACGCAACCAGCGTTTCAATAAAAGGTCGAACGCCAGCAACCCCGTCTTTTTCCATTACCCGTATGGTTTCTGAACCGACCACAGCGATGTCTGCTTTACCGCGCAAAAAATTAACGTCCTCTGCCGATTTCACTCCAAAGCCAACCGCTAATGGCAGTGATGTGTTTTCCCTGCAAGTAGACAAATACGTTTCCAGCTCTGCTGAGAATGCAGTGTCTTTTCCGGTGACGCCTTTGCGCGCAACGCTGTATATAAACCCGGCGCTGTTGTCATTAAGAAAACGCATGCGTGGCTCTGGTGTATTAGGCGTAAAGATATGCACAGGTGCAAGTTCACAGCGATGCATGGCATCAAGGTAATCCTGACCTTCAGCAGGGGGAAGATCGGGTACGATGCAGCCTTGAATGCCAATTGACTTGCAACGCTCAACAAATTCGGTAACGCCCTGGCAGAACAGAATGTTGTAGTAGGTCATGAATAAAAAGGGAATATCGAATTCCTTTGTTAAGCGTTCGGCCATCTCAAAGCTTTGTTCGACGGTCGCACCAGCTTTTAATGCTTCAGCATTGGCTTTTAGAATAACAGGGCCATCGGCCATGGGTTCTGAAAATGGAATTTGTAATTCCATTAGATCAACACCAGCGTTAACCATGTCTTCCACCATGCGCAGGCAGTCATCGAAACTGGGGTAGCCCAGGACGATGTGGGTCATTAGCAAAATATCCTTTTTTTGTCGGGCGTTAACAATGGATTTTTCCAGTTTTGTCTGGCGCTTTTCTGCTTGACTAACCATTGTGCATCTCCCGGCGATAGGCATCGGCTTTGTCGATAATAAATTCCTTCCACTTCGGGTCATGAACCGCGTCTGCCACGGTGAAAATATCTTTGTCTGCGCGTCCCGACATGTTAATCAGTATATTGTCATCAGGTGACATGGTAGCTGCCTCTTTGTAGGCTTGTGCAAACGCATGCGAGGATTCCAACGCGGGTATAAGACCTTCGTGTCGCACGGTTCTTTGCATGGCTTCAACCACATCGTCATCAGTAGCGGCTTCGAAACGAACTTGTTCGGTTTCATGCAAGTGACTCAATATGGGTGATACGCCAACGTAGTCGAGTCCGGCAGATACGCTGTGCGTGTCTTGCATTTGCCCGTCCCGGTCTTGCAAAAAAAATGTTTTATACCCCTGAGCCACACCAATAGATGCATCGTCGTAGGCTAAGCGCGCTGCGTGCTCACCACTGCCACGTCCACGTCCGCCAGCCTCAACACCAACAAGCTCTACTTCTTTATCGTCAAAAAAGCCGCTAAAAATGCCCATTGCGTTAGAACCACCACCGACACAGGCGTAAACTCGTTTTGGTAGTTTACCTGTGCGTTCGAGCATTTGTATCCGTGCTTCTGTACCGATAACGGATTGGAACCAACTCACCATTTCCGGGAATGGGTGTGGGCCGCAGGCTGTGCCCAATACGTAGTGGGTATCGTCCATATTGGTGACCCAATCTCTGAACGCTTCGTTAATCGCATCTTTTAGAGTCTGACTACCTTCGGTAACCGCAACCACCGTTGCGCCCATTTGCTCCATCCAGAAAACATTCGGTCTTTGTCTTTCAACGTCATGCGCGCCCATGTAAATAGTGCAATCAAAGCCAAATTTGGCAGCCATAGTCGCTGTTGCAACACCGTGTTGGCCTGCACCGGTTTCGGCGATAACGCGAGTTTTTTTCATCCGCTTGGTTAGTAAGCCCTGGCCCATAACGTTGTTGGCCTTGTGTGCACCGGTGTGGTTCAGGTCTTCACGTTTGACATAAATAGTGGCACCGCCAATTTGCTCGGATAAATTATCCAGTCTGGAAATCGGTGTTGCTCGACATGAATAGGTGGACATGAGTTCGAGATACTCTTGCCAAAAATTCTCGTCATCACGAGCTTCCAGGTACGCCGTTTCCAATTCATCGAAAGTGGGTACCAGTATCTCTGGTATAAATGCACCGCCAAACTGGCTGTAGTATCCGCTGTTTTTCATGTTGTTTTCTTCATGTTGATTACTTTATTTGGCTTACTTAATTTGTTTTATTTATATTATTGCGTTGTTTAATTGCTGAGCTTATCGGCAGCGCTGGTAGGAAAAAGTGTTTGAGAAAAAGCGAAACGATCGGTCAGGCAAAGTATTTCTGCATGCAGGGCGTTGCGATTATCCCCAAAATGCAATTGACGGTAAACGCGTAACAAGGCAGTACCAACCGCTGTGTTTAATTGCTTTGCCTGACGCTGGTTGGCATGGATAACTGAAAAAGTTTGATCCGCTGAGCTGGGTTCCAGAAAGTAGACATCACGTACCAAGGCTGATAATGATTTGTCTTTTAAAATTTGTTCATCGAGAGCGGGGAATAGTGTTGTGTCGAACCACAGGGTTTCGTATAGAACAGCTGCATCGTCAACAGAGGCAAGGCGTTCAATGCGAAAATAATCTTGGGTGTAGCGCATCGCATTTGGATGCTCTTCGCTCGCAATCAGTTTTTCACGGACGGGTTCTTTGACTAATTCCAGCTGTGCATTTAAATCGCTTTTTTGCAGCGCAGCGCTGGTGCCTGCGAGAGAGAGTAAATCAATGGACCGCGTTGGCGGCAACACGAAGGTACCTGAGCCTCGTCGACGCTCCAGTCTGCCTTGGCGAACCAGTAGGTCAGTTGCCTGGCGAACGGTGGGCCGGCCTATGCGGTATCGAGCGGCCAAATCGTTTTCTGACGGGATTTTCGTGTCCACTGAGTGCACACCCGTGTCTATTTCCCCGCTGATGTGATCAGCGAGCTGTCGATACAATGGGATGGGGGAGTGCTGATTGAGTTGCATCTGAGCTAAACACGATAATTTAGCACAGAGTATGGAAAATTGGCTAAGTTGTCAATACAACTTGAATAACGGGCGGGTTTAGCCCATCCGCAGACCGGCTCGCTGGAAGTCGGCGACATCTATGCCGTAGCTACCATCACTTAATGTGGTCTTGATCTGATAGGCGTTGCCTTCGCTGTCGACATCCATTTGCGATAGATCGACAACCTGCTGCATAACTGGCTCTTTTGCGGCATCCAGTATCAGAATGACACGCGGTCGCAACTTATCGGATGTGTTTGCAAGCACAATCCCGATTTCACCGTTGAGCATTTCAACGATACTGCCTGGAGGGAATATACCGACGGCATCGATAAATTTAATAACCATGTCTTCGTCGAACTGCTTACCTCTTAAAGAGTAAAGTTCTTGAAGTGCTTCTGAGGGCGAGATAGCCTCGCGATAAGTCTGCTTGGTTGTCATCGTGTCGTAAGCTTCTGCGATGGACACGATCTTGGCAAATATGGGTATAGAGTCGGATGGCAGTTTACGCGGATAGCCCTGTCCATCTTCTCGTTCATGATGTGAATGAGCAACATCAGCTGCACCAGACATAACACTTTTAGTGGAGACCAGAATATCTCGACCATAGCGTGTGTGTTTTTGCATTTCGGCCTGTTCTTCAGGCGTCAACGGGCCGGTCTTGGAAAGTACTTCTGTTGATATGCTTGTCTTACCAACATCGTGCAGCATGCCACAGACACCCACATCTTCCATTTCTCGTTGAGTCATGCCAGCAGCTTTTGCCATAACAATACTCAGCGCTGCAACGTTTAATGAGTGTTGGGCGGTGGCTTCGTGCTTAGCCTGGATGCGCGTGAGCCAAACCGATGCATCCGGGTTGCGTAGAATACTGTCCACACAACCGTTTACAGCTTGTTTAATTTTTCCGCCATCGACTTCAGCACCCAGTCGTATTTCTTCGAATAAGGTTGAGACTGCTTCACTGGCAAGGGAGTGAACCTCTTTGGCTGCAGAGAACTCGTCTTCAACAGAAACGCCACTATCAGCAGAACCAACGCCAGCACGCTTTGCACTGGGCTCACCTTTGGCGGGTGTGTGTTTTTTCAGGGAAAATTCGTCGTAGTCGACCCACACGAAACTGCATTCGTTTTGGACAGCTTGAATATCGGATGCTGATTTTATTTCCACGCCCTGAAACATGAACCCGGACTCTTCCCATGGCTTATCGAGTTCAACGACAAACATACCCACTCGCAAGTCAGCAACATCAATTTTCTGATGTTGTCTTCTTGTCTTTTGAGTACGATTACCAGCCGGCTTCCGTGCTTCAGTACGGCGCTTTGGCTTTGGTGGTTCGTCTTTTGATTGAAAGAGTTTTTTAAACATCCGCTTGCATGGTTAACAGAAAAAAACCTCTGTACGCATTTTCCCCGTACCTCAGTGAAATCGGCTGATTCACTGGGTTCTTGATGCAATATCTGGGTTATTTCAATGTTTTTCTGGGGGCGCGTGCACGATCAATCGTGACAAGTGATGCATTAACGGGCCGGAACGGGGCGTTCAGGGCATTGAAAGCGAACTGGTTCACAGAAATCGCAATCATCGTCACATTCCTGTGAAGCATGTAAAAAATGAGAAATCAGGCTTTTTCAGACTCAATTTCCTCGCGTTTAATTTGCCAGTAGCCATTATCCCCAAGTTCCCAATAGAGCGTCACCGTTGCGCCGTGCTGGCCAGTCAACTCGAATGACATAACCATATGTTGTGTTGCTTGTGTGTGCCTGGTGTTGGGGCTCATGAGTAAAGACACATCACTTGCATCCAGCTTAGCCAAGGCATGCAGCTCAATACCATTTGGCTCGATTTTGCGACTGCCGTTATTTGAGCGTAATCCAACCTTTTTGGACACAGCCTGTTCGTCGAGTCGAACGTGCGATGGTAGTGCATCCGGTGTGTACAGGGCAGTTAAATCAGTGACGCGACTGTTTACCCATGCCTGTTGATATTGATTAAACAGTTCCTGAAAACGCTCGCGTCGTACTGTGCTTTTTTCATGGTCCTGCCAATTAACGGACTGACTCAATACCACGTGCGTTCTATTAAGATCTAGTTGACGATGCAGTGCGACCAGGTAATCATTCGCCATAGTGACACAGCCTTCACTCGACAGTGGGGATCGACTTCGGTTACTGCGTGGGTTGCCGTGCAACCAAATACCTGAGCCTGTGCGTCCAAGTGCCTGATCGAGCGCATTTGGGTAGTTCAGCATTAATGCGCCAGAGCCATACAATGCAGGTAAAGAGTCGTCGCTTCTGAATCCGTGAATACGATAGATGCCCAGTGGCGACTTCAGATCGCCCTCAGCTGTTTTGCCATAGCCACCTTCTCCACTGGAAATGTAGTGTTGTTTAACCAACGATGGCGGCGTTGTTTTAGTATCGAATAAAAACAACGTTGAAGCTCTCAGGTCGACTAAAACAACATGGTCAATATGCTTGCCAATTTGAATGAGCTCGGTTGGCTGCAAATGAGTTTTGTTGATTGATTGCGCTGAGGTGTGTGCCGGTTTATTCACCGAGTCGTGCACCGAGTTATGAAATGTGTCAGGGCTTTGCTGGAGTAGTCGTGATTTTGCCTCTTGTAAAAGCCCAACCAGCTCTCGAGAGAAGTTAATGTCTTTTTGCAGCAAAGTCCCTGACATGCCAGACACGCTATGAGCTTCGGATAGCAGGAGTTGTCCCAAAGCGTAGTCAGGATATAGATCAACCAATTTTTCTGCATACTGCGTTGCTATTTTCCATTGACCAGACACCATGGCTTGTAGTGTTTGTTCGCTTAATATGTCTAATTGAAAAGAGCTTTGATTGTTATTTGATAGTGAGCTGTTTTCTGCGCCGGTCTCGCTGGCGTGTAGCCAAGGGCTAAACAGCATGGTTAATATTAGGACGATGTGAGTGCACGCTAAACGGTAGGGCTTCATATTTTTTGCAGAGGCGATTTTATTTAAGGCGATGAAAATCATAGCGTGGTTTCTCTATAAATTTTCCAGCGATTGTTTTGTAATCGCATTAAGAGCAAAGTGCGTTTCTCGATATTGTCGACTTGATAACTTAGCACGACAACAGCATCCTGAGCGGTGAATGAGATATCGCGGGCAACATCGGTCCAACTGACAATTTTGGCATCGTCGCTCTCTGCCGGAGGATAACCTGGTGTGTAGTGTTCCAACCAGTCAGCGGCTGACGCTTGGCCAGCAGATTGCCACCATGAATAAAGTTCGTAGTCGACAGTGGACACGCTGTGTAGCTCGCTTTTTGGTGGCAAGCTGTAGGCTTGATTTTTGTCGTCAGAGTCTTGCAATCTAAATTCTGGTTTTGCCGTTCTCAACGATGCTGCGCCTAACGCATTTTTGTACGCCAAGGCTGCTTTGTATTGATGAATAGCCAGTAGTTGAGTCTGCGTCATGTTAGTGCGGGTGTCATTGGCAGTAGCGCGCTGAAAATGCTCTATAGCCTGGTCCCATTGCTGAGCCTCGGCAGCCATTACACCCAGGTTGTGATGTACTTGTGGAAGGTGATCACAGTCTTGTTTTAGTTGCGCAAATAATTCTTCGACCTGGCCTTCGGTCAGGTCTTTATTCGATGCCTTGCCGTTGTTATAGGCAGATACCGCCGAGTCCAGCTGGTCGGCACAAGTGTTTTGCAGCAGCGAGCCGTGTGACCAGGCTGGCACTATCGGCAAACTCATGAAGGCAATACGTAAAAAAAGCAAACGCACAAGTGCATAATTTGGTTAAAGTCAGGAATCGCAGTATAACGAAGCTGCTGTGCATCTAACAGAGAAAAACTGATGGTATCAACGGAAAAACCCTCCCTCAGTAATGGAATGGGTAACGGAAAGGGTAAAGGAAAGGGTAAAGGAGCAGGCCACGAACCTGGAAATAAACCGGGGGATAACCTGCGCGATCAATTAGGTGACGAAACATTGGCAGTGCGAGCTGGCTTCGAGCGCAGTTCAATGATGGAGCATGCCGAACCCATCTTTGCGACGTCGAGTTTCATTTTCAACAACGCCGCCGAAGCTGCGGCTCGCTTTAGCGGCGATGAAGAAGGGCTCTTGTACGCCCGGTTCACCAACCCCACTGTGCAGGTATTTGAAAAAAGGCTTGCCGCCATGGAACACGGCCAGGCTTGTATCGCAGCGGCGTCTGGCATGGCGGCCATTAATCTGTTGTTTATGGGCAGCATGCGCGCAGGTGACCACATTGTTTGTACACGCACCATGTTCGGTAGCAGCGTTAACCAGATAAAAAATTTCCTGCCTCGCTACGGCATTGAAGCAAGTTGGGCCAACAGTTTTGACCCCGCCGAATGGGCCAGTTTGATTACCGATAAAACGCGTTACTTGTATTTGGAAACACCGACCAATCCATTAACTGAAGTTGCTGATATTAAAGCAATGGCTGCTGTGGCTAAGAGTGCCGGGGTCAAGTTGGTAGTTGACAATTGCTTTTGCACACCCGCACTGCTCAAACCTCTTGATCTGGGCGCTGACGTTATTATCCACTCGGCTACCAAGTATTTGGATGGTCAAGGTCGATGTGTTGGTGGCGCGGTGGTAGGTTCAACAGAGCTCATCGATGAATTGACTTCGTACATGCGCAGCATTGGTCCTTGCATGAGCCCGTTCAATGCCTGGGTATTTTTAAAGGGTTTGGAAACATTGTCTCTGCGTATGCAGCAGCATTCTCGCAACGCACTCGTGCTTGCGAAGTGGCTGGAGTCTCACCCGGCAGTCGAAAAAGTGCACTATCCGGGGCTTACGTCACACCCGCAATACGACTTGGCTGCTAAACAAATGAAAGCCTCTGGAGGGATTCTGTCATTTGATTTAAAGGGTGGCAAAGATGCCGCCTGGCGCACTATCGACAAAACAAGGTTGTGCTCAGTGACTGGTAATTTGGGAGATTCCCGCACCACGATTACACACAATGCCAGTACCACTCACGCAAGAATCTCTCAGGAAGATCGCGAAGCCTCTGGTATTACCGCAGGGTTAATACGTTTATCAGTGGGTTTGGAGACGGTAGAAGATATTCAGCAAGATCTGGAACAGGCCCTGGCGGCTGATTAGTAAATCTGCAAACAAATTTGTAATAAAATCGGCCAACCAGACTGCAATCCAGAGCACCATCGACAATTACGGCACACATGGATTGCAGGGTGGTCGGTAGCTCAGCTTTTACTGGACTACTTCATTTCTATGTTGGCTTTGGTGCGCAGTTCATCCACGTGTTCGGCCAATGCGTTTCGCAGCAATGTGTTTTCAATGCCAGCTTTGACAGCGGTTGAATAGTCAGGCTTAGCCCCTTCTCTTGTGTCGACAAGCTTAATCACGTGCCAACCAAAGTCGGTCTGAACTGGCGCAGTTGAACTTTCACCTTTTTTCATTTCGCTAACAGCGGCTGAAAATTCCGGCACCATGCTGTTGGGGTCAAACCAGCCAAGGTCGCCACCGTTGGCGCCGGTTGGGCCAGTTGAACGCGTTTTGGCGATGGCGCTAAAGTCTGCACCATTGGCAAGTTCTTCAATGATCTCTTTCGCATCACTTTCACTTTCTAACAAAATGTGGCTGGCTCTGTATTCACTGGTAGCATCAAGCGCTGCAATTTGTTTGTCGTATTCGGCTCTGATCTCGGGTTCACCGATTTTCAAATCCTGACTAAACGCGGCCAGATAGGCATTGGCCATGGTTTGTGTGTATTGCAATTCCAACGCGGTCGCAACTTCAGCCTCTTTATCCAGGTTTTTGGCTTCGGCTGCCTGGGTCAAAATTTCAAGGTTAATAAGCTCATCGAGAATCTGTTTTAAGTTCGCGTTTTGCCCTTGTGCTGCAAGTTGTTCAGCAACACGATCAGCCGCCAATTGGGAAATGGGTTTGCCATTAACCGTAGCTGCAATCGACTGGTTTGCCGAACCGGGTACAACTTCCTCTTTCTCCTCTGAATGCTTTGCATCAGCCATTGCATTCGCGCTGATCAATGTTGCTGAAATGGCTATAGCCAGAAGTGATTTACTTAGCTTCATCGTCTATTCCGTAAAGTTGTCCCAGCGTTTGGGATAAAAAATAAAGTGCTGTTAATAGGCCATATATGCAAACAATGCACCGTTACACGTACAATTAGCTTAACAACATCGTTTTCATCAAATATGAGCCAGTTTTTCGAGATCCACCCGGACAATCCGCAAATGCGGTTAATAAAACAAGCAGTGGGCATCATTCAACAAGGCGGTGTGATTGTCTACCCCACCGACTCTTGCTACGCGCTAGGTTGTCATTTAGGTGACAAAAACGCGATGGAGCGGATTGCGCGTATCAGGCGAACGGGTCCCAAACATAATTTCACCCTGGTATGCCGGGATTTGTCCGATATTTCGCTTTACTCCCGGGTTGATAACTCGACCTACAGGATGCTCAAATCGTTGACGCCGGGACCTTACACATTCATTCTTAAAGCAACGAATGAAGTGCCGCGTCGATTGCAGAACCCAAAGCGTAAAACCATTGGCTTGCGTGTGCCTGACAACGCGATTTGCCAGAGTCTGCTCAGCGAACTGGGCGAACCTATGATGAGCAGCACTCTGATCATGCCTGAAAAGGAGTTGCCGGAAACTGATGCGGAGGATATTCGGGAATTGCTCGAAAAGCACGTGGACCTGATTATCGATGGCGGGAATTGCGGGTTTCAGCCCACCTCGGTCATTGTGTTTGGAGAAAACGGCAAAATTGAAGTAAGCAGGGAAGGTCGTGGGGAACTGGATTTTCTCAATTAGCGGGTTTGCTGACGGCCTGTTAGATGTTATGGTCAATAACAGTGCACTAGCATGCACTCAAGTGCTCGTTTCTAGCGCATTTTCCTAGACTACACATTAATTAGCACTTCTATCTTTTTGGTTTGTGGCGCATCGCGCTATACTAGTAAAAACCACCGCTACGACAGTCAATGCAAGTCATTCCGCCCTCAGCTGCCGAGCCAGAACCGGTCCTGCCACCCACATCGCCAATCGCGTTGGTCGAGGGCCAGCCTGTTATTGAGCTACCGCAAGATCTTTACATCCCCCCTGATGCCCTCGAGATTTTTCTCGACACCTTTGAAGGCCCGCTTGATCTCCTGTTGTACCTGATCAAAAAGCAGAATCTGGACATTCTTGATATCCCCATCGCTGATATTACAGAGCAGTACATGAAGTACATCGGGCTGATGGAAACGATGCGTTTTGAACTGGCGGCTGAGTATCTTCTAATGGCTGCCATGCTGGCAGAAATAAAATCACGCATGTTGCTGCCAAGAGTTGATGAAGACAACGACGACGAAGATGATCCCAGAGCAGAATTGATTCGGCGTCTGCAAGAATACGAACGTGTTAAAGAAGGTGCAGAGAGTCTGGATATTCTGCCGCGTATGTTGCGCGAGAATTTCCCGCTGAACGTGGTGCCGCCCGTTATTGAGCGCGAAACACCAGAGCCAGATATAACCCTGCAAGAGCTGCTTCTGGCTTTCCGAGACGTGGCCGAACGTGCGAAACTGGCAGAGCACCACAACGTGAATCGCGAATTGCTATCGGTGAGGGCGCGGATGACAGCGATGTTATCAGCACTTCGGCTTGGTGAGTTCTGCGAATTCTCTACTTTGTTTAACCCTGAAGAAGGTCGGCTTGGTGTTGTTGTCACGTTTTTAGCGATGCTTGAACTGTGCAAGGAAGGCTTGATCAATATCGTACAATCAGAACCGTTCGCACCCATTTATTTAAAGCCGCGAGAGGGTGATACCGAATCATCGGAAGTTGATGATATGGGTGTTGCCGATGATAAATCCGTATCAGAGTGAAAGCTATGGATGAAAAAAAGCTAAAAAACATATTAGAAGCCGGTTTACTGGTTGCTGGTCGCACGCTGAGCATCGCTCAGCTAGAGGCGCTGTTTCAGCAGGATGAAGAAAAGCCTGAGCGAAAGCAGATTCGTGAAGCGCTTGACTCGTTAAAGGCTGATTACGAAGGGCGCGGCATCGAATTGGTTGAAGTGGCCAGTGGTTTTCGATTGCAGTCTCACTCTTCGGTATCAGATTGGGTTGCCAATCTTTTTCAGGAAAAAGCACCTCGATATTCCCGTGCTTTGCTCGAAACGTTAGTGCTGATCGCATACCGACAACCCATCACGCGCGCTGAAATAGAAGACGTTCGAGGTGTGGCAGTAAGTTCAAACATTATTAAAACCCTGCAAGAACGTAAATGGGTCAAAGTGTTAGGTCACAAAGAAGTGCCGGGCCGACCAGCATTACTTGGTACCAGCAAGGAATTTCTTGACTACTTCAATTTGAAAAAACTTGATGACTTACCTGCGTTGGCAGACATCAAAGATCTTGATCAGTTTGACGATCTACTGGCAGAGGAAGTCGGTGACGTGGATGAGAATGATAGTTTTGACGCCGCTAATGCAGATGGAATTAATGATGGGCCCGATAATGGAGAAGAAGGTTTAGCGGCCAATGGGCATGGTGCAAATTCAACCGCGGCTGCGCTTGGAAGCTCAAGCTCCCGCGATGAAAGTTATGCTGGCGACACGTCGACCAATGGTCTTTCTCCGGATGAAACAACATCAGCAAACCCAGTGGGAACAGATGGTGAGTCGGACGATAGCTCTGATGATAGTAGACAGGCTGGCGATGATGATCAGCAAGCCGATGATGCTGCGTCAGCCAATTTAAATTCAGCTGAAAAAAGCACTGAAGAAGTCTTTGACGATCAAGATCACGACGAAGGCTCAGAAGACAGGTCGGGTTCAGGCGATGATAATGGTTCCGACCTTTGCTCTGATGAACAATCTGATTATGAAGAAGCAGATCAGACCCTGTCACAACCTGAACGCGACTTGCTGCGGGTCATCTCCAATTTTTCGCAGGAACATCAGGAGGAAGTTGATGCACGCGATCAGATGGAAGAGCGTGTCTTGTCAAAGAATGCTGATGAAGATACACCTGATGTCGGTGATTTGTCTCAACGTATAAGTGACGATGGGTCGGGCGATATGCCTGAGCCGGGAGACACACTGCATTGAATAGCTAGACGGGATCACGCAACGCGAAGGATCGCGGACAATCATTCTTTGGATACGGCCGTTGCCGAAGCACCGGCACGCACCACGACTCAGCGCGACACTGATACAGTGTCTAGTCGATTAGTGTCGGCTATCGTTGCCGAATCAAAACTTTCCGAACCAAAACTTGCCGCCGCAAAGCAAAGTGAAGCGGCTGCGGCCACCTCGGCTGAGCTGGAATCCCTAAGTGAGTCAACGCATGTAAGTTTTTCAGCTGAAGGGCAACCATTAACGCATGATTTAGGTTCATCGCATCAAGCGCTTGAGGATCAGTCTGAAAATTTAAGCGATGCTATCGATATAGCGATTGATGTCGGTGCTGATGAGACCGCTAATGTAGACGTTGATCTTGGGTCATCGCAATCTGCTGCCAGCGCAAACGTAAGTACAGATCTGCGAGAGCAAGGCACAGAGTCAGACAAAACTACCGGCAGAACGACGCCAACCGTTAATTTAATTGATATCCATTTAGTGGATATCGGTAGTGAAACCGTTGAATCAGATTCGCTCAAAAAATTGGGTGCATCGGCCCAACCAGAGCTATCCAGTGAACACGTGGAGGGTGCTCGGGTAGAGAGCGAACACGTGCAGGGTGCGCAGGCAGAGAGCGAACACGTGGAGGGTGCTCGGGTAGAGAGTGAACACGTGGAGGGTGCGCAGGCAGAGAGCGAACACGTGGAGGGTGCTCGGGTAGAGAGTGAACATGTGGAGGGTGCGCCGGCAAAAACTGAACACTTGGAGATTCAACAATCAGAGGCTGCTGGAGTTGAGTCTACTGTCTCAACAAACCGTACGGCAAAGCCCAAAACGCATTCCGCTGGTCGCAGCACAACGAAAGTACCACCAAAACCCAAACATACAGCATCGAGCGCAGAAGCTTTTAAGCAAATTCTGGTGTCAAAGCGATCGAAAAAAGAACCGCCTTTGTATGTAGAGAATTTTACACCGCAAGATCTAACAAAGTCTCAACCGTTGGTTTTACGCAGTTCGACTTCATCGAGCAAAGAAGAAGAGTCGGATGTAGCCCAGGACGCATTGAATAGCGCATCGTCCTCGCAAACAACTGATGATCAGAACGCGCTGGTTATTTCCGCTCCAGATCTCGAAGAAATCACAGAAGCACAGCAACAAAAAACAGCGGCGCGAAAAGCCGAGGAAGCACGGAAAGTTGAAGTGGCGCGTAAGGCCGAAGCAGCAGGTGAAGCCGAAGCAGCTCGTAAGGCCGAAGAAGCTCGTGAAGCCGAAAAAGCTCGTGAAGCCGAAGAAGCTCGTGAAGCCGAAAAAGCTCGTGAAGCCGAAAAAGTTCGTGAAGCCGAAAAAGCTCGTGAAGCCGAAGCAGCACGCATGGCCGAAGAAGCTCGTGAAGCCGAAGAAGCCAGGAAATTCGAAGAAGCCCGGCAGGCCGAAGAAGCACATAGGGCCGAACAAGCACGCCGTATTGAAACTGACAAAATGATTGCGGAGGCGCTTAAGTTAGAAGAAGCTCGAAAGGTCGCTCGGATCCGTGAAGAGGCTGAAGCCAGAAGAGTTGAAATGGCACGCCAAGCCGAAGCAGACAAGAAAGCACAAGAACAAAAAGCTGAAGCTGCTCGCCGAGAAAGAGAATCGCGACAAGCGAACGACGCGGGTGCAGCAATTGAAGTCAGAAGGGCGAAATCAATTGATATGGCCCATGCTGAAGCTGCGTTGAAAGCTGAAACGGAGGTAACGGCGGAAGCTCAGCAAAAAATGGAAGCCGACGAGGACGCCGCCAAAATTGATGCGGCTTTGATCGCGGCATTTGCCAATATGGATCAGACCAGCGATCTTGAATCGATGGAATTGCTGGAGCAATCGATTCGTATTGAAGAGCTAGTCGAATTTACTGGTAATCTTGAAGACGAGGTAGTCGCTGATCAAACGCTAGACTCAACACTAAATATTGACCAGCAGCAAAGTCTAGTTGCTACAAATCCCGGTTCTAAGTCGAACGGGCATTCAGGCAAGTATAAAACCAATCAATCAAGTAGTCAGTCATCCATCCAACCAGTAAATCAATCAGCTGAACATTCCAGTGAGCAAGCACCACATCAAACAGCCGACCAAGCAATAGCTACAGTCAAACCCGACTTCGACTCCAGGTTAAATGCATTGGTTGCGTCCAGACAATCAAATCAACACACCATGGTGGAGCTGTACTCATCCCCAGAATCTGATATGGACGACACGCTGGACATTGGTGTGTTTGGTGGATTGCCGAACAATGTAGTGTCGCAACCGCAGAGTCGCTTTTTAACGTTGTGGGCTGCTGTTCGTAGCACAGCACGAAAACTAATTGACTTGCCCAAAAGTTGGTTTAAGAAGCGCAAGTAATTTGTTCCCTCCTTTGGGCTGCTCCTTCCGTAGTTAGAGTTAGTTAGTTATTAATCCTGCAGCTGGCTTTAGCTTAAAAGAAAGGGGCTATGCCTGGGATCTTGTTACAGCGCTGCAGGTTCGTAACCAAGAAAAGTCCGTTTAGAATCTGAAGCACGCGTAGAAAGCCAGCGCAGGGAACACAATGGCCGAGTATGATTCAGCGAGTTTTAATGTTTCCGGATTGGTTGTCGTTAGCCTGAACAATGTTGGTGAAAAGAGAGAGTAAACAACGTACATTAACGTTGCACCAACCGCTTTGCATTGATGACAGGCTACTCATGTACCGATTACACTAAGGAGTGCTTACTGCTCTGAGCTCACAACAGGTTTTAGCGTACCTCGTTCGATCACGTGGCAAGCAAACAATCGGGCTTCTACAGCTCGCGTAGGGTCGTCTAACAGTGATGTTATTAAATCGACAGAGGATGCGATAATATCGGCGATTGGCTGGCGGATTGTCGTCAGGTTGATGTTCTGCCAGCCCGCCATCTCCATATCATTAAGGCCGATTAAACCTATTTCGTTAGGCACCGATAAACCGGCTGATTGAATCGCTGATAACGCGCCAATCGATAATACATCGTCTCCACAAAAATAGGCCTGTGCCGGTTCATTCTTTAGTTGAGCCTGCATTGCAACTCTACCTGCTTCAAAGGTGTAAGCCGTTGCAAAGCTATGTGTCACTTTTACCTGATCGTGCGTTGAAAGTTTTTCTAGAAACCCAGATAACCGATCCTGAGTTGACGTGGCTGACGCTGGCCCGCCAAGAAATGCAACATCGGTATAACCTCGCTGTATTAATGTCGTAGCTGCAATACGACCACACTGAACGTTGTCGATACCTGCGATGCAAACGTCAGGAGATTGGTTGGCGCGCGCGAACGAGTGGACCACTGGCATGCCTTCGTCATGAAAGGCTTGAGCAAAGCTGGGCGGCAAAGTCGAAGAGGCAATGATCACTCCATCGACGGAATACTGTTGCAGCATTTGTAGCGTGTGATTGGGATCGGTTTCATCAGACAAATTGACCAGCAATGGACGCAAACCGATGTCCTGTAGGGATCGAGTAAATAAATCGAATACTTCAAGGAACACCGGGTTATGAAAGTTATTAGAGACCAGCCCAATCAATTTGGTCCTACCGGTCGTCAGGCTGGATGCCAGCGCATTGGGTTGATAGCCCAGTTCGCGAGCAACCGCATGGACTTTTTTTCGGGTCTTATCGGAAACCGAAGCACCATCTGTAAAGGAACGAGATACTGCGGAGCGCGATACACCAGCCTTTTCGGCAACCTCTTTTAGTGTTATACCCTTATTCACGGCAGTGATACTAGCATTGTTGAAAAGGCCCGCTTTAGCTGTGCTGCCAGTAAAGCTTGTAATATGCTTGCAACCGGTTGCAATGCGATAGATTATGTGGTTAATTAGGGACATTGGGTACACTGCAGTTCCTGATTGTAATGTGCTGTGTGGTGTATACGCTCGCCCACTCACGCACAAATGCATTTGATGTGATTTGCTATGGCGACTGGCGATGGTGAACCTTCGGCCCTTCAATAGCAGGTGAGGGGTATCCGGTCAAAAATACGTGTGCCGGACACGACAATATTCTTGGAGACAAACGAATGAAAAATAAAACGTTAATTGCCGCTGGTATTGCAGCGTTGTTAACAGGCCCAGTGTCGGCAGAAACCATCGGTGTTTCAATTGCCAACTTCGACGACAACGGTCTTACCATCATGCGAAATGGCATGACTACACATCTTGAATCACTTGAAGGCATCGATCTACAGATGGAGGATGCACAAGAAGATGTTGCAAAGCAGCTCGATCAAATTAATAACTTTATCGCCTCTGGTGTTGATGCAATCATCGTGAATGCTGTTGATACTGATGCAACTGAAGCCATGTCTAACGCCGCAAACTCTGCTGGCATTCCATTGGTTTACGTAAATCGCCAGCCAGGTAATATGGAAACACTTCCAGATGGTCAAGCATTTGTTGCGTCTAATGAAATTGAATCGGGAACATTGGCAGCCTTTCGCATGTGTCAGGATTTGCGCGCGGCCGGTAAGTCCGGTGGTGCGACTGCATACATGCTAATGGGGCGTCTTTCAAACCAGGCTGCTGTTCAGCGTTCAAAAGATTTCCACGACGTTATCGGCATGGACATGTGTAATTTCATCTCTCTTATTGATGAGCAAACGGCTAACTGGTCGCGTGATGAAGCACAAGACATGATGTCAAACTGGATTGCCTCTGGCGAGCCGTTCGATGCTGTTTTTGGTAACAACGACGAAATGGCTATCGGTGCCATTCAGGCAATGAAAGCATCTGGAATTTCTATGGATGACGTTGTTGTCGGTGGGGTTGATGCAACACCTGATGCTTTGGTTTCCATGCAGGCCGGTGAAATGGATGTGACTGTATTCCAGGATCTAGCGGGTCAAGGTGCTGGTTCCATTGATACTGCTATCAAGCTAGCGAAAGGCGAGAAAGTGGACAAGACTGTTTTCATTCCTTTCAAGCTTGTGACTCCTGAGAACGTCGAAGACTTCCTGTAAGTCGAAAGCGAAGTTACAGAAAAAGTTGTATTACCAAAAGGGGCGTTACTTCTGTAACGCCTTTTTTGTTCTATCTGATAAGGACGTCACTGACATACGCTGACGCTAGAGCTGAGGCAGGAGAGAGTGCCATCTATGGCAGAAACGAATCATGGTACTGGTGGGCTGGTGTTTGATAAAAAAAAGCGCGCCTGGCCTAACGAACTGAACATACTAATCGCGCTGATTCTCATCATCGGGATTTTCGAATTACTGGGGCAAGTGCTGCCTTACATGAATGATCAAAGTTTCCTCTTTGATACCCGTGATCGTTTTGATTCAATCTTTAATGAAGCGCGATTGCGCATCATTATTCTGCAAGTTTCTATCATTGGAATCATCGCCCTGGGGGTGACGCAAGTTATTATCTCTGGCGGGATAGATCTGTCCTCCGGACCGTTAGTTGGCGCGACAGCCATGATTGTTATGTCATTTGCGCAAACTGAATTGGTCAATGGAGGGCCAAACCCCAAAGCCGTATTTGGTGAATGGGCGTTCGATTTGCCGGTGCTGCTCCCCATTATCGTTGGGCTTGCGTTCGGCGCGCTAATTGGTTTTATCAACGGCAGTTTTATCGCATTTACAAGAATCCCACCGTTCATTGCCACACTGGGTATGTTTCTGATTTGTCGTGGTATTGCTCAAGCGTGGACTCGTGGTAAGCCAGTATCTTTCCCGACTGAAAGTTATGCAGGCCTCGGCAGCGGCATGATGCCAGTGTATTGGTTTCTTGGTCTTGCAGTGCTGTTTCACTTTATATTGAAGTACACCGTGTACGGTAAACATACTTATGCCATTGGCTCTAACGAAGAAGCCGCGCGTATGTCTGGTATCAATGTGCAGAAACATAAAGTCCTGGTATACATGATTGCCTCAATGTTGGCCGCTTTCGCGGCAATCATTTTGAGTTCCAAAAATCTCACAGCACAATCGGGTATGGGAATATTTTATGAACTCTATGCAATTGCAATGGCTGTTATTGGTGGTGTCAGCCTGACAGGTGGTAGAGGATCGATTATTGGTACCGTACTCGGTGCGATGGTGTTCGGTGTTATCCAATCAGGCTTTACTTACATCAAACTTGATGCTTACTATCAGCTTATGGCCATGGGTGCGATTATTATCGGGGCGGTTGTGCTTGATAAGGTACGCCAGGAACGTGCGGCCATGAGGAAATAGGGGATGCGACTATGACGACCGAAGCTACCGATATGGAAAACGAAGTTATTCTCGAAACCCGTGGGCTCACCAAACACTATGGTGGTGTACATGCGCTATCAGATGCCGATTTTGTACTTCGCAAAGGTGAGCATGTGGCGATCATGGGCGATAACGGGGCAGGAAAATCGACTTTCGTAAGACAAATAACGGGTGTTGAGCAGCGCACGAGCGGGACGATCATTTTTGATGGTAAGGAGGTAAAGTTTGCCGGCCCTATCAACGCACGTGAAGCGGGTATCGAAACCGTGTTCCAAACTTTGGCGTTGGCCGATGACCTGGACGTACCTGATAATTTGTTTCTGGGTCGGGAAATAACCAAATTCAATTGGCTGGGACCGTTTCGCATTCTGGATTACAAGGCCATGCGCCAGGCCACTATTGAAGGCCTGGAACGTACTGCGGTAAAAATTCCCAGCATACGTAATACCATTCAAAATATGTCTGGTGGTCAGCGCCAGTGTGTGGCGATTGCCAGAACAGCGACTTTTTCATCCAAGCTCACCATAATGGACGAACCCACCGCGGCCTTAGGTGTTCAGGAGACTGAGCAGGTGGAAAACATTATCCGCACGCTAAAAGCCGCCGGTGAACCACTTGTTTTAATTAGCCATAACATGCGGCAAGTGACGGATCTTGTGGATCGAATTGTTGTATTTCGTCGTGGTCGTATTGTTGCAAATTTAAATAAAGAGGAAACCGACGGGCAGGATATCGTTGCGTACATAACGGGTGCCAAGACCGGCGCAGAGTACGAAGGGGCGGCTTAGCTGGCGCTTGATGTTTTCATTCGACTTACAAATTCCTTTTTTCGTTCCAGTATGGCGACGTGTGGTTCTGCTCTCAGTGTGTTTTGGCTGGGGCCTGTATGAGGCTGCAACTGGTGCACCAATCTGGGCAATGATTTTTTGCGGCATGGGCGCGTTAGCGGCCTGGCAATTATTCTTTGATGGCTGGCCAGATTCCGATGACTCGAGCAGTGAGTCATCCAACGACTCTTCAAGTAAGTAAAGCGTATACGAAATTATTTTTTGACTCTCTTCATCCTTAGTACAAGTAAACAACGCCTGCAAATCTTGCGGAGTTGTCAGCCTGATCACCGCCGATACCGGTTGAAGCGCTGCTTTCATCACCCGCTCCGATAGCTAATGTGTTTCCATCCGCGCTGAACGCAATGACAGACTTTTCGGCATGACTGAACGAATCGTGTAATTGTGTGTTGCTGGCTTTAATATAAGCCTGCTGGCGCCATGTTTCACCGCTTCTAAAAAATACATAAACTGCACCTGATTGATTTGCAGAATTATCGCTTTCGTCACCGTTGATGCCCGTTGCCACACTACTTTCCTTCCACGCGCCAACGGCAAGCTTATTTCCATCTCCACTCAAACTGATACCGCTGCCAAAATAATCGTCGCTGTCTGGATTGCTGGCTTTGATATATGCTTGTTGCTGCCAGAGCCCACTGTTTCGGACAAAAACATAGGCTGCTCCAGTATTCGCAGCTGTATTATCATTTTCATCACCGTTGATACCCGTCGCAGAACTATCATCACCCCATGCACCCACTGCCAGTGTATTGCCGTCCGTACTCAGGCTGACATTGCGACCAAAGAAATCGTTATTTGCTAAATTGCTGGCTTGTACAAAAGCCTCTTGTCGCCACTGCCCACTATCGCGGACGAAGACATAAACGGCGCCAGCAAGCGTGCCCGCGATGGCAGGATTTGGGTTGGCTAGACCCTCTACACCAACTGCCAACGTCTCGCCATCGCCACTGAGACTGATATAGGCACCAAAAGCACCATTGAAAACGTTTGAGCTTATAAAGTCAGGTTTGACATAAGCCTGCTGTTGCCACTGATCACCAACACGAAAAAACACATAAGCAGCGCCAGAATAAAAAGCCGAATTATCACTCTGATCACCATTTATACCGACTGATGCGCTGTCTTCGCCAGGTGCTCCAATACCCAGCGTGTTGCCGTCCGCACTCAAACTGACAATATAACCAAAGCGATCGTATGCATTCGTGTTGCTGGCTTTTAAGTACGCCTGTTGTTCCCATAAGACGCCACTTCGAGCGAACATATAGACAGCGCCTGCGTATCTTGCAGAATTGTCGCTCTGATCACCATTGACCCCAGTCGCTGCGCTATCTTCAATCCAAGAGCTAACGGCCAGCGTATTCCCATCTGCACTCAAACTAATCGATCCACCGAATAAGTCTCGAGTTTCCGTGTTACTGGCTTTTAAGTAAGCCTGCTGTTGCCACAACCCATCGCGACTTACAAAGACGTAGACTGCCCCAGCTCCTTCTGCCGAGTTATCATTGCCAAGAGCATTGGTACCTGTTTCACCACTTTCTTCTGAATAAGCACCTACCGCCAACGTGCTGCCATCTGCACTGAGAGCGACCGCCGCGCCAAAGACATCCTTTCTTTCCGTATTACTGCCTTTGAAATAACCGATTGCATTATCAAGCGTGCCCGTTACCATGACCGGCGCAGAATCAGTACACCCTTGTGCATTACAAGATTGCACCAGATATTGAGCATTGACTCGCGCATACAGAGCGACAACATGATCAAATTCTGTTGCGCTGGCCTCCAGCTCTCCACTGATATCGGAAAAGCCTGAAATACCATCCGGGTTTTCTAAAACACGGTAGTAATTTGCATCAGGTGTTGTCTGCCACGAGATACGAAACGTTTTAATTGGCAGAACTTCTAAAGATGTCTCAACAGCCAGTGGCAGGTCATCTCCGTTGGGGTTTCTGCCAGCTAACAATTCATCAAAGTTGCTAACGCCATCGTTGTCATTGTCCCATTGATCGATATTAAACTGATCAGCTCTAATCTGAACCACTTGAGATGCCGCTGTTCCGGTTTTAAATATGTTTTCAAAACTGGCCAAAATAACAGCACCGCTGCGATCGGCAAATGTTACGGTTAACAGGTTTTCTGTATTAACAGGAAGCTCTTGCGATACAGCCCACGATTCATCACGCACCCAGTCAGCTGTTTTAATGAGATCTCCCCAAGACAATTGAACTTGCAGTTCATCAGAAGGCATGTAAACAGGCACGGTAATGTCGAAGTCGACACGGGTTGTTGTGGGAGACGCAGGTTCTAGTTCTTCAGAATTTGTCTGAGTTTGATCAGCTAGCGGTTCATCCGACTCGTTTGTTTCGTTTGTATCACTATATGAGTTATCGACGGCCTGTTCTGTGTCTGATTGCATGTCGCTTGTATTGCCGCCATCATTCGCTGTTCCATTGTTGTTATTATTCGCACCAGCATCGCTAGTCGAATTACCGGCACTTGTTTCATTCTCAGATTGATCATTGCTGGAATCAGATGATCCTGAGCAACCGGTAATGGCGAATGAGAAGACACTCGCCAACGCTATTGTGCGAAAGACTTTAGTCGGGAACAGGGCACACAGGCGTATTGTGTTTGTTGAATCAAGCATTGTCTTAACTGACCGGAGGAATACCACACTATTGTATTCACTAAAGCGTTTTGACACCGGTATAAATACCCGTATTTGGGTTTCTTAGTTCGTTAGCCAACTTATTTAACAAACTTGTGCAACAAAAAAAGCAGTAAATTACCGGTACAAGGTGATGGAGATCTCAAAAGAAATGCGCTTGTCTTGTGTGCTCAAATGTCGGGTTCGCTGCGTTTCGTCAGTGCAAAATCATCTTCATTCTGACCGATCTGCCAATACCCGCTGGTGTATCGGCATCGACGGTCTAATCGTTTTGTTTTAGCTAAATATGTGCGCATTGATCTAACCCCGCTCGATTCGCCAGCTATCCAAACATCAGGTGTGCCGGATAACCACGTAAGCGACATAACAATGTCCGCCAGTGCGCTGTTACCTTCTTCTGGGTTGGCATTGAGCAGAAACTGCAATTGCATGTTGACGGGTACTTTAAAATCACGTTTGTCGTTTTCGTTTTGTAGTTCGATAACGACATAGCCTTGCGCATTATCAGGAAGATAACGAAGGTTGGCTTCGATTGCCGGAATGGCCGTCATGTCGCCAGCGATTAAAAACCAGTCGGCGTGTTTATTGACTAACTTGGGTTGGCTGGGACCAGCGATACCGACAACGTCGCCAGCTTTCGCGTTTAGCGCAAACGCGGTAGCAGGACCTGCATGGGTGTGCAAAGCAAAATCGATGTCCAACTCGTTTGTATCGGCATTAAAATGGGCAACGGTGTAGGTTCGTTTAATCGGTTTTGGGCCGGTACCGTTCAATGCTTCAAGGTAGGAGGCATGACTTTGCTCAGCATGGGGCAGTAGCAACTTGATGTTGGCAGACGCGGCATCAGTTGGGAAGCCTGTCATCGCAACACCGCCAAAAGTCACCCTTAGCATATTGGGACTGAGTTGCTTTTTACGAATGACTTCACCCAGTCTTGGTGCTGCACGCTTACTTTTAAGCATAAGTTACGACTCTACGCATCAAACATAATTCTGAGTACAAAATCTGTTGCAGAACATACAAGTAATTCAAAATAGCATTAGCTTCTAAACATGGGTGGTCTGGCATCTACCCAGGCAGCATCACTGGCACCGGATTCAGCCACCGCTTTAACTGCTGCCATGGAACGCAGGCCATCCTCTGCTCTTGGGTACAAGTCAGCTGCGGGGTCGATACTTCGTTTTTCTTTGTTTGCGCGAATTGCTTCATCTAAATCTTTATAAATGTTAGCGAATGCCAGTGGCATGCCTTCGGCATGACCAATAGTGACCCGTGTGGTGCGATCGGCTTCTGGAGACAAGTTGGCTTCGCCACGTTCAATAATTTGCAAGCGCTCGTTTAATGGCATAAAGAACAATTGATTGGGTTGTTCCTGCGACCAACGTAAACCGCCTTTTTCACCAAATACCTGAATGCCCAAACCATGCTGTCGACCAATCGCCACAGATGAGGTCCACAACCTGCCGACCGTGCCTCCGTCCATGCGGAAGTTAACCATGGCATCGTCTTCAAGCTCGCGCGACGAAATACAAGAAACGATATCGGCAGAGAGCGTAGTGACTTCTTGTCGTGTTATAAACGATGCCATGTGCATAGCGTGAATACCGCAATCCGCGAACTGTGCTGACACACCGGCTTGTGCGGGGTCGTAACGCCAGCGTACACGGGGGTTATCAGCGTCGGCGGCATCAGCATGATGTCCATGTGCAAATTCAGCGTTAACCAATCTTATTTTTCCAAGGTCGCCACGCTGCACCATAGCGCGCATATGCCGCACTAGCGAGTAGCCTGTATACCCATAGTTAACGGCACATATAGAACCACTGGACTGTACGGTTTTAACTATTTCTTCGCCTTCTTCAACTGTCATGGTCATTGGTTTTTCACACAACACATGAAAACCTGCTTCCAGAAACGCTTTGGTGATTTCAAAGTGGGTTGAGTTGGGTGTGGCAACTGTGACCAAATCAATGCGATCTTTTCGATCACGTTCACCAGCGAGCATTTCCTGCCAGTCGCCATAAGCGCGGTCACCTTCTAAACCAAGACTCTTTGCATAGGCGCGACCTTCCTCTGGTCGATGATCAAGTGCGCCTGCAGAAAACTCAAATAAACCATCGAGCCCGGAACCCAGCCGGTGGGCCGGACCGATCTGGCTGCCTTCACCGCCACCGATCATGCCCCATTTTAATTTTGTCATTGCTTGTATCTCATTAATTAAGTGAAGCCAATCGACTGCAAGTACTCGCGATTAATTCTTGCATCACCAACCGGGTCGGGGTCGAGGGTAGGGTCGCAATCCTGTTCGATGGTGCACCAGCCTTCATAGTTTGCATCAAGCAGTAACTGACGCACGGCAGGGAAATCCACTTCACCTTTATTCAGGTGGCAAAAAATACCCTGACCGCAAGCGTCATAAAAGCCTGTTCTATTAGCAATAGCGTCAGCTTTTACTTTTGCATCGGTGTTTTTAAAATGAACATAGGTGATTCTTTCCATATGTCGTTTCATGAATGCAACCGGGTCGAAGCCTGCATAAGTGCAATGACCGGTATCAATGCAAATTTTCAAAATCGAAGGGTCAACTTCTGCCAGGAGTTTTTCAACTTCTGGTTCGAAGTCCATAAAGCCACCTGCATGAGGATGAATCTCGGGTATGAGCCCGTATTCTTCTGCGCCCATTTTGGCAACTGTCACAATGCGATCTCGATACGCTTGCCATTCTGCATCGTCCATTTGTTCGGCTTCGCTGCCACGTCCGGCAGTCGGTGCTCGTCGAGGGGAAATCGAGTCTATAAGCACAAAGTGTTTCGCGCCATGAGCTACCAAAGCTTTGCAGGTACGCACGGCACCGTCGAGCACATCGTCCCATTGGGCCGCATCATGAAACGGGCGAAACACCACACCGCCGATGAGCTCGAGCGAGTATTTGTTTAAGGCTTCACCAAGCTGTGCAGGGTCTTCGGGCATAAAGCCGACCGGACCCAGCTCTATGCCTTTATAGCCAGCCTCGGCGCACTCTTTTAGTACGGTTTCCCACGTTGGGTTTCGGTCGTCCTCAGCAAACTCTACGCCCCATGAGCAAGGGGCGTTTCCAATTCTAATGCTCATGATTAATGCCTGTGTGTCGTGTTTAGTTAGTCATCAAATTTGATCAGAGACTTGGTCCGTGGGCTTTTTCGTAGAACATGGCTCGATGACCTGGTTTGGCAGGGCTGCAACCGTCACGGTGCGTGATTATTTGGGTTTGCAACCGGTTGCATTTATTGTATCCTCGTGATATTGCATCGTCAATACGCTTGCGCGTAACCGACTCCGCTTATTTCACGGTGAATGTCTATGAGCTCTGTAACACCGACTCAATCCATGACCACAGCCCAGGCCATAGTGCGCTGGATGGCTAACCAATACATCGACATTGATGGCCATGAACAACGCGTTTTCGGCGGTGGTTTTGGTATTTTTGGCCATGGCAATGTGACCTGCCTTGGCGAAGCCTTATTCGAGCATAAAGATGTGCTGCCCCTGTATCGTGGGCAGAACGAACAAAGCATGGGCTTTGCTGCAGCGGGTTATGCCAAATACCATTTGCGTCAACGCATCATGTTTTGCACAGCATCTGCCGGGCCGGGAACATCTAACCTGTTAACGTCGGCAGCACTAGCGCATGCCAATCGGCTTCCCATGCTGCTGTTGTGCGGGGACACATTTCTAACGCGGCTACCCGACCCGGTTCTGCAGCAAATGGAAAATTTTAATGACCCGACTCTGGGTGTTAATGATGCTTTTAAACCAGTCAGCCGATATTGGGATCGCATCTGCCACCCTGCGCAGGTTATACAGTCGCTACCACATGCCCTGGCAACCATGCTTGACCCGGCAGACTGTGGACCAGCCTTTATAGGTCTGCCTCAAGATGTTCAGGGTTGGGTTTACGACTACCCAGAAACCTTTTTTGAAAAAACCGTGCACCGTATCCGACGCATAGGTCCGGATACTCATGAGTTGGCGCAAGCGGCTGCATTGTTAAAAACTGCCAAGCGACCAATGATAATTGCTGGTGGTGGCGTCCAGTATTCCAAAGCGGCGGATGAACTCACAGCGTTTGCGCAACAATCACAAATACCGGTGGTTGAAACCATCGCCGGACGTGCCAACTTGTTATCCACTCACGAATTGAACATCGGTCCCATAGGTGTCACGGGTTCTAACAGTGCCAATGCGATTGCCGAGCAGGCCGATGTAATTGTTGCAGTGGGAACACGCCTTCAAGACTTTACTACCGGGTCCTGGACAGCGTTTGCACCGGATGCACAGTTTATTTCCCTCAATGTTGGTCGTTACGATGCCAGTAAACATCGCTCTATGCCAATGGTTGCCGATGCCAGGTTATCTATAAAGGCTTTGCATGACGCAGCATCTGATTACAAAGCCCCCGCCACCTGGACAGCGTTGGCGCAAGATGAACGTAAAAAATGGGACAGCTACGTGGCGCAAAATGTGGCCTATGGCAATCGTCCTAATTCCTATGCACAGGCTATTGGTGTCGTTAACGACCGTTGTGACCCTGAAGATCGCATCGTCGCTGCCGCAGGTGGATTGCCAGCTGAGGTTACAGCCAATTGGCGAACCCTGAGCATAGGGTCGGTGGATGTTGAATTTGGATTCTCGTGCATGGGTTATGAGATTGCTGGTGGCTGGGGTGCTCGAATCGCGCAAAGCGAGAGCCAGGCAGACAAAGACACCATTGTATTTTTAGGCGATGGCTCCTATTTAATGCTGAACTCCGATATTTATTCATCGGTGTTAACACAAAAGAAACTAATTGTTTTGGTTCTTGATAACGGCGGGTTTGCAGTCATCAATAAATTACAGAGCAACACCGGTAACGAGAGTTTTAATAATCTAATCAAAGATACACCCACAGTAGCAGTCGAGCCGTTCTCGGTCGATTTCGAAGCGCATGCGAAAGCGATGGGCGCACACGCTGTTACCGTGGCAAACCCCGATGAACTTGGCAAGGCATTTGATACTGCGAAAAAGGCCGATAAAACCACTGTGATAGTGATGAAGGTTGACGCCTACGAAGGATGGACCAATGAAGGACATACTTGGTGGGAAGTCGGAACACCGCACACATCGTCCAACAAAAAAATCTCGGATGCGCATAAAGAGTGGGAATCAAGCCGTACCAAGCAACGACGAGGCGTGTAGTTCCTATGACCATACAAGAACAACTCGCAGGAAATCACTTTGTCGTCATCGGTAGAGCCGGTATGGACTTCTATCCAGACCCACCGGGGACTAAGACCGATGAGGCCGTTAACTTCTTTTCTTGTCTGGGTGGGTCATCAGCGAACATCTGTGTGGCAATTAACAAGTTGGGTGGTAAAACCTCGCTGGTTACCTGTGTGTCTGACGACGCTATTGGGCATTTTTGTTTAAATCAACTTGATCACTATGGGGTGGAACGTCCGCATGTGCGTAAAGTTGGTGGTGAATACCGGAATTCGTTAGCCGTTGTTGAATCATGCATAGAAGATCATCAGTCGGTTATTTATCGAAACGGTGCAGCCGATTTTCAAATGAACATCGATGATGTTGAAGCGGTGGACTATAAAAAGTTTAGCGCTATTATAACCACCGGTACTGTGTTGGCAGCAGAGCCATCAAGAACAGCCGCGTTTCGTGCCTTTGACTTAGCCAGAGAGGCCGGCTTACCACTTATTTTTGATTTGGACTATCGGCCCTACAGTTGGGTTTCGGCTAAGGATGCAGCACAAACTTACTCTCGGGCTGGCGCCCTGTGTGACGTGATTATCGGTAACGATGTCGAGTTTGGTTTTATGGCAGGAGATTATGACAAGGGCTTGGCTAAAGCGCGCGACCTGGCACATTCAAGCGCCAGCGTGGTCGTTTATAAAAGAGGTGAGCTAGGCTCAATTACGATTACACCAACAGAAGAATTTGCCACCGGTATTTTTAAGTGCGAAGCGCTAAAACCAACGGGTGCGGGTGATAGTTTCATGGGTGGTTTTATTGCTGGTATGGCAAAAGGACTGTCGCTAGAGGAATCCGTATTACGCGGCTCTGCTTGTGCGTCTATTGTTGTGGCCAATGTCGGTTGTGCTCCGGCCATGCCAACGGTGGAGCAGCTGGATACTTTTATTGCCGGGCATTCCGGTGTCACGACTCCCAACATCGCCACGTCCGAATAATCTTATCGTAAACTCTATTTGTATAGAAGGAACAGATCAGTGCATATTGCTCCGTATGACAACAAGAACAAAGCTATCGTTGATATCGATGATACGACCGTACCGCTTAACTATTTTAATATAGTCAAGCTTGAAAAATCACAAGCCTTCGAATATCAGGTGCCAGGCTATGAGACCTGTATCGTGCCAGCTACCGGAACAATAGATGTGGAAGTTGAAGGTGTGGCATTTAACGCACTGGGTAATCGCGGTGAAGATGTGTGGGACGGTGAACCAGAAGGGGTCTATGTGCCGGTGGGTGCAAAGGTGACCATGGTGTGTCAGTCAGATAACGCCGAGGTATTTGTTGCCGGAGCAAAATTTGACAAAGTACTTGAGCCTTTTGATGTGCGAGCCGATGGCCTGGACTTGGTGCAATATGGCTCTGATGACACTAAAACACACCGTAAGATCAAACATATTTTAGGTCAGAAGCAGCATGACAAAGTCGGGCGTTTGCTGGTTAGTGAGTTATTTACTGTTGGTCAGGGTGGTTGGTCTGGTTTTCCATCTCATAAGCACGATACTAATCGCTTACCTGATGAGACGCGCCACGATGAAACTTATAACTTCAGATTCAAACCCAACTATGGTTCGGGTGTTCAGATGTTACAGCGCGTCGATAACGAGCCGGGTGATGCGTACCACATAGTGGATGGGTCCACTATTTGTCTGGATAACGGCTACCACCCATGCGCGGTGTTACCGGGCTACGAAATGTATTACTTCACTATCCTGGGTGGATTAACGCAACGCTCTTTGGTGCAGTTTTTTCAACCAACACATGCCTATCAAATAGAAACGATTCCGGGCATCAAAGACATGATTGCCAAATTCAAATGACCTTAGCGACCCTATCAGAAGTTCTGCAACCGGCATTAAAAAACGGCCACGCTGTTGCCGGTTTGGTGTGTCTGGGCTGGGAAGATATGCGTGCCTATGTCGCGGCTGCCGAATCTTCACAGTGCCCAGTCATCTTACAAGCAGGCCCTGGTTGTCGCGAACATACACCGTTACCCATTTTGGGCGCTATGTTCAGGCACTTGGCTGAGCAGGCCAGTGTTCCGGTCGTGGCGCATCTTGATCACGGTTATTCAATCGAAGATTGCCAGGTCGCTATTGATTCGGGTTTTAGCTCTGTTATGTTTGATGGTTCCAGAAAACCGCTGCAACAAAACATAGATGAAACCGCTGAAATCGTCGCGCTTGCTCATGCGGCCGGTGTGTCATGCGAAGGTGAAATCGGTTTTGTCGGATACGATGGCGGGGAAGAATCCGACGGTACTGACCCGGATGAGGCACGCAAATTTGCAACAGAAACTTCCGTTGACGCCATGGCAATATCGGTGGGAAATGTTCACCTGCAACAAAATGATGGCAGTGGTTTGGATATAGAACGTATTCGAGCCATAGAGGCGTTGACGTCAGTGCCGTTGGTTATTCATGGTGGGTCGGGTGTACCTACACCACAAAGAACGATGCTGGCAAAAGAGTCTAACGTGTGTAAGTTTAATATCGGAACTGAATTACGCATGGCGTTTGGTCGTGCTTTACGCGCATCGGTGGCTAGCGATACCGAACGGTTCGATCGTAATGCAATTTTGAAAGACACCATTGAGCCGTTAACTCAAAGTACCCAAACGGTGTTGAACGCGCTGCGCCGCTAGCAGTGGCACTCAGTTAGTACTCAGTTAGCACTCAGTTGGCATATAAGTGAGCATGGTCTTTCTCTTTACCAAAGTGCACGAGTAAGATTGCGATTGTGGCAGGAATGGTTTGTATAGCCAGAATTTTAATAGCAGCGGTGGCAGCACCTGCGATACCGGCAATGGCCACAAACAATAAGAAGCAGACAGCGATTCGCCGCCACCATATTTTATCTTTTATAAGCAGTGACCAAAAAAGACCTAGTGCTAAGAATAAATTATAGATACCTTGGTTAGCTGCCAGGGCGGTTGTGGGTTCGAAGAGCTCAACTGGCATTGACGAAAAAACCTCAGGGCCACGTGTTGTCCACGCAAACATCTCAAACCAGCATATATAGCCATGCAGAACAGCGATGAGCGCAATTAATATTTTCGCTATTACGTTTATCACGGTTGTCCCAAAGCTTCTTGAAGCGTGCTAGCAGAAATACCGAGTACTTTGGCGGCTTTTTCAAAGTCTGGTGGTGGTGCACCCAGCGCGCCTTTAAGTGCATCTTCGCTTATGCCCAGTTTTATAGCTGCGGCTGCAAAATTGGGAGGACCGCCAGGACCTTTTCGTGCGCTCGCGCTGGCATCACAGTTTGCCTGAGGGTATTCTGAAACGCAGCCGTATTCAGCCACAAGGCATCCCAGAATTTGATTAGACCCTTGTTCATCGGCATGGTAGTGATAGCCGAGTTTGCTTGTTGAGTGTCCACCACACTTATCTAAATTGCCGGGTACGGAATCGTCGTTGAGCAAACGAGCAAGAATCAAGTGACTGTCCATTGCCAGACCAACCGCATTACCATGGTCGGTAAACGCGGCTGCTTTCTCCAGGCAATCGGTCGCAGCGTGGTAGTGGTATCCCACATTTAGATTGACATGGCCTCCACAATCGTCAAACGGCGCTAGTGTGCAATTGGACAAAATGTCAGCTACCGGTGCGGTGCCATCGAGACGCGCGCCGTCAAAGGCCACCCCTGAGCCTACGCTGCGGGTCTGAGCGGGTGATCCCGCCGCATCTGTAATGGTTTCGGGACACCGAGGTCTCGGGGTATGTGTTTTAGGTTCGGGCTTGACGGTGATCTGAAAGCAGCTAGATTCGCTGCCACCGGATAACACACAATCAACGAACTGCGGATCTAAGACAAGGTTGGCTTTGGCGAAGTAGGTGGACAACTCTTCGAACTCAGCAGCTGTGGCTGGTCCATAGATGATACTCGCTGCAGCTATGCCGGCGACTAGCTTTTTTTGCAACGACAGGCGGTTCCCAAGCTCGGTAAAAGTCGTTAATAGCGTCGTCGAGCATAGTGGCAAAAACTTCATCGGGAACTCTTGATGGTAAGGGCATGGTTGTAAACAAGGGTCCGTTTGCTTTAAATCTCCCAGCCTGAACTATTGATAGTCAGAGATTACATAGTATCAAAAGGACCTGCCGCTAACCATGAGTTCACAATGTTTTCATATTCGTTTTTTAATCGGTATGTTTGCGGATGAAAGTCATTTTCATTTAATCTGTCACACGTTTTAGTAGAACGTATACCGCACCGGTTCCTCCGTCGTTAGAGCGGGCAGAGCAAAACGCCAACACACGCTTATTGCTTTGCAGCCATTGATTGACTGCCGGTTTCATTCTTGGTGACCTGTCGGCAGTTTTTCGCCCCTTACCGTGAATAATACGAACGCACAACAGTCGACGGTGCTGACACTCATTCAGAAACTCATTTAATTCTGTTTTGGCAATGGATAAGGTCATGCCATGTAAATCGATTTCGCCTTGTATGGCGTATTTGCCTGATTTGAGTTTTCGCAGCACGGCGCGTTGTACGCCAGGTGCCGTGTAGGAAAGATGCTCACCGGTTTCCAGTAAGTCAGCCTCACTCAGCTCACTAAGCAATGACTCCATGACGGAGCGATTGTCTTCTTTAGAAGATGTAACCTTCGCTTTCGGTTTAGCTTTGGTGTTTGGCGCTTTGTCGTTAGACACGCTTTTGACTTCGCCTACCGCGTCGCGAAACAGGTTGAGATCTTCGTCGCTAAGGGGTTTTTTATCGCTCACACATCATTATACGAGCGAATGCCGGGAACTCAACTGACATGTCTTGTCAAACACAGTAATCTGTATCGTGACCAGTAAAAGCTGTAGACATTGTGAGTAAGCAAATGAGCAAAAAAAACGACAAACCAGACCATGAATGGGCTAAGAAGCTCACTGCGGAACAGTATGCAGTCGCTCGCAATAAAGGTACAGAGCCAGCGTTTACGGGCAAATACAATGACCACAAAGGCAATGGTGAGTATCTGTGTGTCTGCTGCGAGGAGGTTTTGTTCGATTCCAAGGCAAAATACGACTCAGGTAGCGGCTGGCCCAGTTTCTATGAACCCGCGGTTGCGCAGAATGTTGAAGAAGAGAGCGACAGCACGTTTGGCATGGTACGCACAGAAGTGTTGTGCCATTCATGTGGTGCGCATCTGGGTCATGTGTTCCCGGATGGGCCTCAGCCCACTGGATTGCGTTATTGCATCAATTCGGCATCACTGGATTTCAAGGGTCGAGACGAAAACGCTTAATGCCTGCACACACAGTTAACAAAAGAAGTTTTGACAAAATTGCTCATCAAAGCTTTCGTCAGGGCGTAAAAAGCATATTGGTGTTTTGCGCTGTTCTACTGTGCGCTGGTTGTGCGCAGGAATCGGACCCGGTTCCAAAGCAAAATTCGGAGCAAAAGCCCGATTCGGTCCTCACGCACGATTCTGATGTAATTCTTCCGCCTGTTGATCGTGACATACCTGACTTTAGTCTTGCAGGGATGGATGGGGAGGTTATTGATACAGCGTCGTTGCAGGGTAAAACGTGGCTGATTAACTTTTGGGCTGTGTGGTGTGCCCCATGTTTAGAAGAACTGCCCTCATTGAATTCGGCCTGGAAAAAAATGGAGCCGCACAATGTCGGCATGCTCGCCATAAACATTGGCGAAGAGCCCGATCAAATAAAGCAATTTCTAGCTGAACATAACCTTGCTATTGATTTTCCGATTGTGATTGGCGATAAAATTCGCACCCTGGGGAATTGGTCAGCGCGAGCATTGCCACACACAGTCGTGATCAGCCCTGAGGGACGTGTGGTTTATGAGGTTAGCGGGCCAAGAGAATGGGATGACCGAGAAATCATTGATGCCATCCTCGAGTTAACCGGTAAGTCGTGACCCGTCTTAGCCATCAAAATTAAAGGGGACGGAGGGATTTGTTTTTGTCCACACAACGTGTGTGGACAAAAACAAATCCCTCCGTCCCCTTTAATTTTTAAGAGTTGGCGCGATTCTCTACAAGACCATCCACAACGCCAGGGTCGGCGAGCGTGGATGTGTCACCCAAATTGGCCACATCATTCTCTGCAATTTTACGAAGAATACGTCGCATGATTTTTCCCGAACGCGTTTTGGGTAAGCCAGGCGCCCATTGAATAACATCCGGTGTAGCAATTGGGCCAATTTCTGATCGAACGTGCTTAACCAGTTCGGCGCGTAGTTCATCGCTTGGCTTCTGTTCGTTCATCAGGGTGACATAGGCGTAAATGCCCTGACCTTTAATGTCGTGCGGATAGCCCACAACGGCAGCCTCAGCAACCGAATCGTGCAACACCAAGGCACTCTCAATTTCTGCGGTACCCAGTCGATGACCGGACACATTGAGTACGTCATCAACACGACCGGTAATCCAGTAGTAACCGTCTTCATCACGTCGTGCACCATCACCGGTGAAGTAGTAGCCTTCGTACATTTGAAAATAAGTTTCGTAAAAGCGTTGATGATCGCCGTACACACTGCGCATCATGCCTGGCCAAGGGCGGGTAATGACCAAATTACCTGAGGTAGCACCTTCAAGAATGTTGCCTTGCTCATCGACCAATGCCGGTACAACACCAAAAAACGGCTTGGTAGCCGAGCCCGGCTTTAAATCAGTAGCGCCTGGCAAAGGAGAAATGAGAATGCCGCCGGTTTCGGTTTGCCACCATGTATCAACAATAGGGCAGCGCTTGTCACCGACCACTTCGTTGTACCACTCCCAGGCTTCTGGGTTAATTGGTTCGCCAACCGTGCCCAGCAACTTTAAGGAACTGCGGTCGGTCGATTTGACTGGCTCGTCACCTTGCGCCATCAATGCACGAATCGCAGTAGGTGCAGTGTAGAAAATATTGACCTTGTGCTTGTCGATGACGTCCCAGAATCGACTGACTGTCGGGTAGGTCGGAATACCTTCAAACATCATGGTAGTGGCACCGTTTGCCATTGGGCCATAGACAATGTAGGTGTGTCCGGTGACCCAGCCAACGTCGGCTGTGCACCAATAGATGTCACCGTCTTTGTAGTCAAAAATATATTTGTGCGTCATGGCCGCTTGCAACAGGTAGCCACCAGTTGTGTGTAAAACACCTTTAGGTTTGCCTGTCGAACCTGACGTATACAAGATAAACAATGGGTCTTCAGCATCCATTTCGACTGCCGGGCAATCATTCGATGCTTTTTCTACTAACTCGTGATACCAGAGATCGCGACCGTCTTTCCATTCAATCGGCTCGCCACCACGTTTAACCACAACCATGCGCTTGACGCTTTCCGTGTTTTCGCATGCTGCATCGGCGTTTGCTTTTAAAGGTACTTTTCGTCCACCGCGCAAACCCTGGTCGGCAGTAATAACCACGGAACACTCAGAATCATTGATGCGATCTTTTAACGCGTCAGGTGAAAAACCACCGAACACAATAGAGTGAACCGCACCTATACGAGTAGAGGCCAGCATGGCTACGGCAGCTTCAGGAATCATCGGCATGTAAATGCAGACGCGATCGCCTTTTTTAACACCAATGCCTTTTAATGCATTGGAGAAGCGACAAACTTCGTCGTGTAATTCTTTGTAAGTGATGTGTCGATCTTCTTCAGGGCTGTCGCCTTCCCAGATAATCGCCGTTTGATCGCCACGCGTTTCCAGATGGCGATCAAGGCAGTTGTAGGATACGTTGAGCTTGCCGCCTTTGAACCACGCAATTTCTGCTTTGTGAAAATCCCATTCTTGCACTACATCGAAAGGCTTAAACCAATCAATAAATTGCTCGGCTTGTTCTGCCCAAAACTCATCTGGGTTTTCAACCGACTGTGCGTACATTTCGTCGTATTTGGCTTTGTCCACGTGAGCGGCTTCAGCGAACTCTTTGGAAACCGGGTAGGTTTTTCCTTCTGACATAGGTGACACTTAAGGTTAAATAGATACGGGAAGTTTACCTGCACCGTAATGGGTGTCAATTGCCTTGTGTCATAAAAGCTAACTCTTTGAAATATAATGAATTATAGTTGCGTGCTTGAAGATTATTCGCGTTGTAACTGCATTTTTTGACGCCGTTCCCAGAGGGCTTTTCGGCTAATTCCAAGACGCGCTGCCAGTTCAGTTTCTGACAGAGTGGCCTGGTGCCGTGTGACAAAAAACCGAAAGTACTCGTCAAGAGAGAAATCGTGCTGGTAGGTTTCGTTGGCAACTGAACTAAGGCCAAGATCGCTTGGATTGATTTGATTGTCCTTACTCAGCAGGACTGAGCGTTCAATCAGAGTTTTTAGTTCGTCAGTGTTACCCGGCCATCGATACGCCAACATGGCAGCGGTAGCGCTGGGTGTAAATTTTAATTGTGTTCGATGGTGGTGTCGGCAAAAGTGAACTAAATAATGTTCGGCCAAAATGGGTATGTCGTCATGCATATTGCGCAGCGATGGCACGGCAAATTCGTTTTCAGTGAAAAGACTGGCCAGAGTCGGGTGCAGTCGCTGTTGATCGACTTGAGAATCCAGTGAGGTTTCACTGATTAAAATTGTTCTGACGTTTATGGAGCGCTCACCCAGGGAACCTGGCATTCGACGATCAGCCAGTGCTTGCACCAAGGCTAATTGCACCGGCTCAGGCATGGTATCCGGATGGCGAATAATCAATGTGCCATTGTGTGCCGAGTGCACCATACCTCCTGGCATGAAGTGATCTTCTGGTAGAGGTAGTTCGCCACCAAGCAGCGCGACTTGTAAACGAGATTGCTTTATTGATGGTAAGTCTGCAACGACAAACGGCGCATCGCTTCGATCGCTGTTTGCGTGTGCGACTCTTGCTAATAGTTCTTTGCCCGTGCCGCGTTCACCATACAAGGCGATGAACTGCTCGCTGTTATTTAATTGCGATAAATTATTAATAAGCGGTTTCATGGCCTGGCACTGGTTAATGTTTTCCGCAGGAACCAGTCGTTTTAGATCTTGCCGTAATGACTGGTTGTGCGCGCGCATACGATTTTGTAGCAAAGATCGTTCAATGATCAAAAGCAATTCGTCGTGATCAAATGGCTTGGCGATGTAGTCGATTGCACCGTGTCGCATAGCCGTCACTGCCGATCGCACACTCGCGTGGCTTGTCATGATGACCACCGGAATAGGGTCGGCGATTGGAATAATTTCAGTTCCCTCAGCGCCCGGGAGCCTTAAATCAGCCAGTACTAAATCAAACGACTGTGGTTGAGCTTCAATGGCTTGTTCAACCGTATTGGCCGTTGTTACTTCAAAATGATTTCGCTCAAGCAGTTTTGTTAGTGCTTTGAGTATGATCACTTCGTCTTCAATAACAAGTAGGCGATTCATTGCTTCTATAGACTTGCAGGTAGTTCTGCGATCGGCAGAGTAATCAGCATGCGTGTGCCGGTGGTATCGCTGCCCGTGGCAGCGGTATCATAGGTACGAGTTCCGGTTGTGCCCGTGGCACCACCTGTATACTGGTCATCCACACGGATTTTACCTCCGTGCTTATCAATGATGCTATAAACCAGAGACAAACCCAGGCCGGTTCCCCGACCCACCGACTTGGTTGTAAAAAAAGGCTCAAATATTTGATCCCTCACTGCAGGTGAGATACCAGGACCCGAGTCTTCCACAGCGATCTGTAATTCATTTGGCACTTGATGGCGCTCTACACTGCGCTCTTCATCGCGCTCTTCATCGCGCTCTTCATCGCGCTCTTCATCGCGCTCTTCATCGCGTTCGGCATAGCGGTCTTCATAGCGTTTTTCAAAGCGCAGTTCATCCTGCCTATTATTTTTACTACCATCTGTCCCGTCAAAGGGCATCCCATTTGTCCGCAGCTCACCAACAATACGAATGGTACCGTTAGGCGGAGATGCATCGCAGGCATTGTTTATTAAATTAACAAAAACCTGTGTCATTTGGTTTGCATCGCCCAGTACCGATATATCGGGCGGGATAGAAACAAAAAAATCAAACTGTTTTTTATCTAAAGATAATTGAACCAGCCTTAGTGCTTCGTTTACGCTTTGTTCAACATCTATGTTTTGAAATACGGTACCCGATAACTTGTCATCATGTGAAAACGTTAACAGAGAATGTACGATGCTATTTATTCGATTGACCTGATTTAATATATCGCCGGCTTGTTCCTCAACCTCATCGTTTTGGTTATCGCTTATAGTCTGATTTGCATCGTGAGCCAAGTTTTGCGCGATGCTCGCGATACCGGTAAGTGGGTTACCAATTTCATGTGCAACACCTGCGGCTAATCGCCCCACTGATGCCAGACGTTCGCTGTGGGCTAATTCTGATTCGAGCGTGTCGTACTCTGTGCGGTCTTCCATCAATATAACCTGACCTGCAAATACATCGTCTGAATTGGCTGGCGTGCCAATGTCGGCCTTGTGTAGATTGACTGACGCGTGTTTGTTGTCTTTCTTAATTGGGCAACTAAATCGATGGTTTTCTGATGACGCTGCAAAATCGCCCAATAGTTTGGCCCACGGAGCAGGCAGGTTGGCAATAGCACTACCCTGAGCAACCCTTTGATCTATGCCAGTCAGTGTTTGCATAGCGGAATTCCATAAATATAGTTTTCCATCTGCAGAAATTGAACAGGCACCTAATGGTAATTGATGCAGGACATCGCGAAGGTATCTGCGCAAGTCATCCAGTTGTTTGGTCATACCACGCATTTGTTCGCGGGAGGCTTCGAGTCGCATTTCCAGCAAGCGAGTTTCAGATCCTGACACATCGTTTTCGGTGCCACCAAGATTACGCCTGACAATAGAACGGGCAAGGGTGGGGCCGATCAGTCCGCTCATATTGCGTTCAAGTTTTTCGTGCAATACCCGCAGTTCAGGTATGCGCGTCTCGTCAAGGCTGAGTCCTGTCTCGTGGAGGGCGCGGTCCATTTCTTCGTTGGCCACGTTGGTGCCCAGCACTTGTTGCATTGCATAAAGATACGGTCGTGCAGAGCGAGCCGTATAAGGTGCGCTTAACGCAAAGCCTGATTGCTCAACTGATGCTTGGCTGGCGATAATTTCTTCATGTGTGGGTTTTCGTAATAATGAGCCCAGAACAAACAACACCGTGTTGGTCGTTAGCGTGCAAAATGTTGAGAGTGTCCAAATATCGGTTTTGATCGGAATGGCAGTGCTTAGATCAGTGCCAGGGGATAACAATGGCAGTATCAGCAAAAGGAACCAAACGATAGCGCCTCCAATGAGTCCGGATAAAAAACCAATCCGTGTGGCTCTGGACCAGAATAAAACACCTGCAACGCCGGGTAGTAACTGCGCTGCTGCAACAAACGATATCAAGCCGAGGCTGGCCAGACCTTCGTTTAATTCGATAAGGAGGTAAAAGCTATAACCTGCAGCAATAATGAGCGCGATAATCACGCGTTTGCTCCAGAGTAATCTTCGATAAAAATTCGTCGGTTGATTTCCAGTTAATGACGCTGGCAGCAGTAAATGATTCATGCACATATACGAAAGCGCTAATGACGTTACTATCATCATGGCACTGGCAGCAGACAGACCACCCAGAAAAACCAACACCGCCAGCCATTGTTTGCCTTCGCTCAAGGTCATGCCAAGGATATAGAAGTCAGGTGCGACATCCAGTTGTAGAAATCGTCCGGCGAATAAAATTGGTATAACCGGCAGATTCAAAAGTAGTAAATACAGCGGAAACAACCAATAGGCTGTTCTTAAATGTTTGGGGTTTTCGTTTTCAACAAATGTCATGTGGTACTGACGTGGTAGTAAAAACGATGCACAAAAAGCCAATAACAACAAAGTGGACCATAGCCCAGAGTTAGCAGGCATGTACAGGTCGTCAACGGAAGATTCGTGGGTACGAATCCACTCACCCATTGCCGCTGGTGAATCGAAAACTTGCGTTATCACAAACACGCCAGCAACTAAAACGGCAAACAATTTGATAGCCGATTCGAAAGCGATGGCAACCACCAATCCATTGTGTTTCTCTCTGGGTGATAAATGTCTCGCTCCGAACAGTATGGCGAATACCGTTATCATGACGCAAAACACCAACGCCAGAATCACCGGCGGTACTTGCTGACTTAAAATTTGAACCGATTCGGTGACAGCACGAATTTGCAGTGATATGTAGGGCAGAATACCAACCAGCATAAATACAGTCACAACAAAGCCAGTGCCTCGACCACCGTAACGAAAAGCCAGTAAATCAGCGATAGATGTGAGCTGATATTCTCGGCACAACGTTAAAATGGGTTTAAGAATGTACGGGCCAAGCAAGAATGCACCGGTAACACCCAGGTAGATATTCAGAAACGCATACCCACTGGTGTCAGCAAGGCCCACGCTTCCGTAGTAGGTCCAGGAGGTTGCGTAAACGCCCAACGATAGCGAATACACCAAGGGGCTGGTAACAAAACGTTTTGGTATTAGTCCGCTATCCGCTGCGTACGCAACCAGAAATAAAACTACAAGGTAAGTAACCGCGGCTGCGAATAACCAACCCAGTTCAATGCCCATTGTCTGGGTCTCTGCTCAGGTTTAGTGCCACGACAACAATAAAAGCGGCCCACACAACAAATATGGCATACCAGGGTAAACCCAGCAGAGACCACCAATTGGTCAAAGGTGAGTTAAATATAAAAACCGCTGCAAAAAAAATCAGTAGCGTGTGGTCGTGCCGATTTTTATCGCTCATAGATTACCTGCAGTTGTCGCCCACTTCTGCTATCACTATGATGCGGGCCCACAAGGCTGTGAGCAAGTGAATGTTCAAAGTGTTTCATGAAGCTGTGATAGCTTTGGCACGCGGCTAAGTTCCCAGTTCTCAAAAGCTACCCGCCAAAAAGCGTCGATGCTGCTTACATCGATTGTATGCTGACCCAGTAAGTGCCACGCACGAAGCAGAGTTGGCAGTACTGGCATCGCATCAATCGCCTGAGCATGTGTTTGTTTGCTGAGCTTCTGTTTATCGCTGTTGAGCACAACCGGTATGTGCGCATATTCAGGTGCAGTTAAACCCAGCAAGTTTATGATTGCCAATTGTACTGCTGTGGTAGAAAGCAGGTCAGCGCCTCTGACAACACGGCTTATGCCGTTTGCATCATCCACAGCACAAGCCAGAGCATAAGAAAAAAAATCATCTTTTCTGAACACAATCGTGTCGCCGATATCGCTCATGGTCTGAAAGTGCTGTGGCCCCTGAATTAAATCAGTGAAGCTCACATTGTTACTGACAATGACTCGCACTGCAGTTTTTGTGTCTGAGCTTGTGATGTCTGAACGGGCTAACCTGTGTTTAACCGCAGCGCGATCAGTACCTTTGTCTCTGCAATGACCTGGGTACAACGTGAGCCCGGCAAAGTCGGCTCGCGAGCACTGGCAGATGAATAACTGACTTTGTTGGTTAAGCTGATCAAGTTTGGATAAATAGAACTTTGTGTGCATGGACTGTTGTATCAGCGGTCCGTCCCAGTAAAAACCATAGTTTTCCAGCGTTCGTGAAAAATGCTGTACTGCGCCAGACATGGCTCTTGGAGGGTCAATATCATCAATGCGGACTTGCCATTGGCCTTGCACGCTGCGTGCATCGCAGTAACTGGCCATAGCAGCCAGCAGTGAGCCAAAATGAAGTTGGCCTGTAGGAGACGGGGCAAAACGGCCAACATAGCCAGCCGATGTCATCGCTTTGGTACACCGCTTGATTGGTGCAGTACTTGGCTTAGTGCTTTTGTGAGCGTCTCGCTTGTCAGCGTAGTTAGCAACCTGCTTATCGGCTCACAAATCAGCTTGGTCGTCAGCAACAAAAGCAGCTTAACGGTTATCAAGTTGCATTGACTCAGGCGATTTGCTTCTCACGAATTTCTTCCAGGGTTTTACAGTCAATGCACAGTTCGGCAGTAGGCCTGGCTTCGAGTCGACCAACGCCTATCTCGACACCGCAAGTCTCGCAGTAACCGTATTCGTTCTCTTCAATTCTTTTTTGCGCTTCGTTTATTTTCTTTATCAGCTTGCGCTCACGATCCCGAGTCCGTAACTCAAGACTGAATTCTTCTTCTTGAGTAGCTCGGTCGTTTGGATCAGGAAAGTTCGTGGCGTCGTCTTTCATGTGGCCGACCGTTCGATCGACTTCTTCCATAAGTTGTTGCTTCCATGCTGAAAGACTTTTACTAAAATGTTCCAGCTGCTTCTCATCCATGTAGTGGCTGTTTTTTTCTCGTTCGTAGGGAACCACGGCCGTGAATACTGGCTCACTTACAGGAATATTAGGGGCGACGGCTTTCCTTTTAGCCACTTTAGCTGGCGTGCTCTCGACCGCTTCGGCATCCTTCTTTTTAGATTTCGCACTGGCCGTTTTCTTCGCAGCTGTCTTTTTTGTTGTTTTGGTTTTTTCGGCAGTCTTTGCGTCTGTTTTCTTCTCTGCTGTAGTTTCGGCTACTTTTTTGGTCGCTGTTTTTTTCGAGGCAGTCTTCTTTGCCGCAATCTTTTTAGCAGCCACTTTTTTAGCCGCAGTCTTTTTAGCAACGGGCTTTTCAGCAGGTTTCTCTTCGACCGTTTTTTTAGCCGGCGCTTTCTTGGCGGCCGCTTTTTTAGCGACGACTTTCTTAGAGGCTACTTTTTTAGCTGCCGTCTTTTTCGTCGCTGTTTTCTTAGCTGCCGTCTTTTTAGCTGCCGCCTTGGCGGTCGCTTTTTTCTTTGCTGTTGTTTTACTTGCCACTGAGCCTTTCAAAACCTTTTTGTTGGATTTCGCTGTTGGGCTGGAAGCCACTTTTTTGGAGACCTTTTTTGCGCTGGCGCGGGTTAGGGCCGGCTTGGTCTTGCTTGTCGCCTTCTTCTTTGTTACCGCTTTTGCCATTGCAGAACCTCATGGGTCGCTAAGCTGTGCAGCGCGGTGTTTTAGCAAAATAACGAGCGTAATGCAACATTTTTAGCGTTAAATTAACCTTTAACTGAGCCCTTAAATGGGCTGATAGTCAATGAAAACGGGGCTATCAGCCTATTTATAGTAATTTTGTCAATCTGAGGCTTGAGGTTCGAGTGAATCGACTTTGCTGTGGATAACACCTTTGGCGACCTGTGTGCTAATCCGGTCACCGGGTTTAAGTTCAGCCACATTAGTCACCACTGAATCATCGTGCTTCACCACCGCAAAACCACGCTCAAGCGTGGCTAGCGGACTGACCGTATCCAATGCTCTTGCGGCAATTTGCCAACGGCTCTTCGCTGAGCGCAGCTGATTGTCTATGTTGTTAGCCAGACGCAGTTGCGCGGCGTTCAGACTTGCGCGTAATTTGTCCAGTTGTCGACTTGGTGAATGTGCATTAAGTCTGGAAGCCAGATTATCGAGCTTCATTTTTTGATGCCCGGAACGCTGCAACATGACTTGACGCAAGCGTGCTTCAAGTTCATCAACCCGTTGCCCTCGATCATTCAGCAGTCGCCGGGGGTGGCGCATCTGCAGTCGTTGATCAAGAGAGCGCAATGAAGTTTGTAGCTGAACCAGTTGTGATCCGAGCATCCGGTTAAGCGATTGCTGAGCTGTTGCCACGCGTTGGATCATAATATCTCCGTCGGCTGTGGCCAGTTCTGCGGCGGCTGACGGTGTGGGTGCGCGAAGATCTGCAACCAAGTCGGCGATAGTAATATCCACTTCGTGACCAACTCCACTGACAATCGGCAGCGAACACTCGTACACAGCCTGAGCGACTGACTCTTCATTGAAGGCCCAGAGATCTTCCATTGAACCACCACCGCGAACCAGTAGTAGTACGTCAGTTTCGTTGCGACGATCAGCCGTCTTTATCGCGTCTGCGATTTTAGGAGCGGCATTGGCGCCCTGGACTAAAGTAGGATAGACAGTGATTTGTGCCTGCGGGCAGCGTCTGGCCAGTACCTGGAGCACGTCACGGATGGCAGCGCCAGTTGCGGATGTGACCACGCCAATGCGTTGAGGCATGTCTGGCAATGGTTTTTTTGCTGCTGCATCAAACCAGCCTAAATCGGCCAGCTTTTTCTTTGTGGCTTCAAACTGTAGTTGCAGTTTTCCAGTGCCAGCTGGCTCCATGTGTTCGACGATGAGTTGAAAATCACCACGTGCTGCATATAAGCCGAGTTTGCCTCGCACTAATACTTCATCCCCGCTTTGCGGCTCGAAATCGACGTAGCGATTTCTTCCACGAAACATCGCGCAACGAATCTGGCTTTGACTGTCCTTTAATGAGAAGTAAAAATGCCCACTGGCTGGGCGGCTGAAATTAGAGAGTTCACCTTGTAGCCAAAGCATGCCAAAACCAGACTCAAGCGCTTGTTGAACTTCCTGATTTAAACGCGAGACGGTAAAGATGCGCCGTTTTGATTCTGCCAATGACATAGGTTTTGGAGTGCTAATGAACTTGAGTTGTCTAGCAAGATACCCGATCGGTAAAAGAATTCCTTTAATCTGAACAATTCAGTTGTGAATATTGCTTGTTTTAAACCTGAGTGGCTGGCATCACTGTATAATTGAGACGCATCCTGACCATACACGGAGAAAATCGAATATGTCGATTTACCAGGAAGCACTCACCTTCGACGATGTACTGCTCACACCACGTCATTCGCAGGTTTTGCCTCGCGACGTCCAGCTTAAAACCCAGCTAACGCGCAACATTACGCTTAATATTCCGTTACTGTCGGCTGCCATGGACACAGTAACCGAGTCGCGTCTGGCGATAGCCCTGGCTCAGGAAGGTGGCATCGGTATCATCCACAAAAACTTATCTGTTGAGCGCCAGGCTCGAGAAGTTAGCCGCGTAAAAAAGTTTGAAAGCGGGGTCGTCACCGAACCAATAACCATTTCTCCAAGCACAACTATTAGTCAGGTACTAGAGCTGACAAACACACACGGTATTTCAGGTTTGCCAGTCGTTGAAGGCAATAAGCTTGTGGGTATTGTTACTCAGCGCGACTTGCGTTTTGAGAAACGCCTCGAACAACCCGTGTCGGCCATCATGACACCCCAAGACAGACTGGTGACCGTAACCGAAAATGCCACACGTGCAGATGCCATAGAAAAATTGCATCAGCACCGAATCGAAAAAGTGTTGGTTGTTAATGACAACTTCGAACTTAGCGGCATGATCACGGTGAAAGATATTCAAAAGGCGAAAGATTTTCCTAATGCCTGTAAAGACAGCGAGCAAAGACTCATCGCAGGCGCGGCTGTTGGAACAGGTAACGACACCGAAGAACGTGTTGCAGCGTTGGTTGCTGCCGGTGTTGATGTCTTGATTGTTGACACTGCACATGGGCATTCGCAAGGTGTTCTCGATCGTGTTGAATGGATTGTCGCCAACTATCCCGATGTGGATGTGATTGGCGGCAACATCGCCACTGGTATGGCCGCTACCGATTTGGTTGCACGCGGTGCCAGTGGTGTGAAAGTAGGGATTGGGCCAGGCTCGATTTGTACTACGCGTGTGGTAGCAGGTGTGGGTGTTCCTCAAATTACGGCAATTGATAACGTGGCCAAAGCGCTGGAGGGAACTGGCGTTCCGTTGATTGCAGATGGCGGTATTCGTTTCTCCGGAGACATGGCGAAAGCCATAGCTGCTGGTGCAAGCTCGGTCATGGTTGGCAGTATGCTGGCCGGTACTGAAGAGGCGCCAGGCGAAGTTGAACTGTATCAAGGCCGTTCGTATAAGTCGTATCGAGGCATGGGTTCAGTGGGTGCTATGCGTGCAGGTTCCAGTGACCGTTACTTTCAAGACGATGAAGACACCGAGGATAAATTAGTACCGGAAGGTATAGAGGGTCGGGTACCTTACAAGGGGCCGGTTGCGGCAATCATTCATCAATTGTTGGGTGGTGTGCGATCAAGCATGGGCTACTGCGGTACTCCTGATATAGATTCCATGCGCCGTGATGCTGAGTTTGTTCGCATTACCGGTGCTGGTATGCGTGAGAGTCATGTGCACGATGTGCAAATGACAAAAGAAGCGCCCAATTACAGAATTAGTTAACCAAAGAATTAGTTAACCAAATAATTACTGAACTAAGCGATGCAAGATATACATTCCGAGCGTATTTTAATATTGGACTTTGGCGGTCAAACCACGCAGCTCATTGCGCGTCGTGTACGCGAAACAGGTGTGTATTGCGAAATCCATCCGTGGGATCTGCAAAGCGATACATTAAGCGCATTTAATCCAACGGGCGTCATTTTGTCGGGTGGACCTGAATCAACGATTGCCGACAATGCGCCTCGCATACCTGAAGCTATTCTTGATTTAAGTGTGCCAGTACTAGGCATTTGTTATGGCATGCAGGCATTGGTGAATCAGTTGGGTGGTGAGGTTCGCGCACAACAATCTCACGGTGAATTTGGTTATGCGTCGGTGCAACTTCAAGGTGGGTGCGAGCTTCTTGATGGACTAAGTGACTCACCGAGCGGCAGCGACAAGCAACGTAAAAGTGCCAGCGATATAAAAAATAACCGCAAGCTTGATGTGTGGATGAGTCACGGTGATCGAGTCGAGGCACTGCCAGACGATTTTCACGTAGTGGGAGTCAGTGAAAACGCGCCAATCGCAGCCATGGCACACAAACACAAACCGTGCTTTGGTATCCAGTTTCATCCCGAAGTCACTCACACGGTGCAAGGTGCGCAAATCATTAAACGATTTGTTTTGGATATCTGCGGTTGTGGTGGTTTGTGGACACCCGGCAATATTATTGACAACGCAGTAGAGCGTATACGAGAACAGGTTGGTAGCGATGAAGTTTTGCTGGCTTTATCAGGTGGGGTTGATTCGTCGGTTGTGGCAGCGCTTATGCACAAAGCTATTGGCAAACAATTAACTTGTGTGTTTGTTGATAATGGCTTGCTGCGATTAAACGAAGGTGACCAGGTAATGCAAACCTTCGCCGAAAATATGGGTGTAAAGGTTATTCGTGTTAACGCTGAGAATCGTTTTCTAGAAAGACTAAGCGGTATAAGTGACCCGGAAGTCAAAAGAAAAGTCATCGGAAATTTATTTGTAGAAATATTTGAAGAAGAAGCTGACAAATTAACCAACGTTGTCTGGCTGGCGCAGGGCACCATTTACCCAGACGTTATAGAATCTGCGGCGTCCAGCACGGGTTCTGCACACTTAATAAAGTCTCATCACAATGTCGGTGGTTTGCCCAGTGATATGCGGCTAAAACTAATCGAACCATTGCGCGAATTATTTAAAGACGAGGTGCGCCGTATTGGTGTTGACCTGGGTCTGCAGGCTGCCATGGTGTACAGGCATCCGTTTCCAGGGCCTGGTTTGGGTGTACGAATTTTAGGCGAAGTCAAAAAAGAATACGCTGATACCTTGCGTCTGGCTGATAACATTTTTATTGAGGCACTGGTCAACCATGACTTGTACGACAAAGTATCGCAGGCCTTCACTGTTTTTTTACCGGTAAAATCTGTGGGCGTAACCGGAGACGGTCGGCGATATAACTTTGTGGTCTCCCTGCGTGCTGTCGAAACCATAGATTTTATGACCGCTCGCGCCGCACATTTGCCTTATGATTTTCTTGACGAGGTTTCACGAAGCATTTGCAATAGTATTCCTGCTATATCGCGCGTAACCTATGACATATCCAGCAAACCCCCCGCAACAATCGAGTGGGAATGACAGTTATTTGCCACTAATGGCGTTGTGTGTTTGAAATCCTCTGCTAATCTTTTCTAAAGACTAATAGCGGGCGAGTACGCCCGGGAACACGACACGCTATGAAATTCAAACGAGAGAAACCGGTAAGTGGTTTTTCGGCATCCACTGTATTGGCACGTTATTGTTTGGTATCGCTTGCCTGGCTAACGTTAAGCTGGCCTGTGTCTGCAGATTTGCTGGCGACTAAGTCAGCACTTAAGTCTGCAGGTATGTCGGCAACCATGTCGGCAACTACGCGAGCCACACTTATCAACGACTCTGACGGTGATCGGGTTGTTGATACAGTGGATGTCGATGATGACAATGACGGAATCACTGACGTGTTTGAAATTGCCAGCGATGGCAATGACCGTGATACCGATCGCGATGGTGTAGTGGACAGGCTGGATTTGGATTCTGACAATGACGGTATACTAGACTGGCAGGAATCAGGCGCGGTATTCACTGTTGATTTTTCAGCACTGCGAGTTGTTTCGGGCCGGTTGCTGGGACCTGTCGGGGAAAACGGTTTCATCGATGCGTTGGAGACAGCGCTGGATAATGGCCAAATGCGATACTCACTGGTCAATTCTGATGCGCCCTACGATGCTTTTAACGATGTTCTTGACTTGGATTCAGACAACGATGGTTTACCCGACTTGCTTGAAGCTGGTGTTGATGCGTCATTTGACAACGATAACGATGCGCGTATTGATATCGACAATGGGTCGGGTAGCGTAGGACTGGACGGCATTCCGAACAGATTACAAAATACCAACGATGAAACCTGCTGTGACGTCAACGGTGACAGTGTTGAAGATATCGTACCCAGAAACACAGATGGTACAGACTTCCCTGACTTTCAAGATCTGGACAGCGATAACGATGGTGTATTTGATTTGGTAGAGGCGGGTGGCAGAGACTTTGACAAGGATGGCCGGGTAGACAACTTTTTCGATTCTCCCGTATTAGATGGCATGGATGACACCTTGTTATCTATACCACTGAGCGCACCGGATACCAATGGCAATGCTGTACCTGATCATTTGGATGAGTTTGCTCAGGCCACAGACGATGATTCAACGGGTGAGGGGCAAACAGATTCCGGGCAGCAACAAGACCCAGCCGGGCAAGACCCTTCTGGGCAAGACCCGACCACGCCAATAACGGCACCGGTGGACAATGGTGGCAATGATGGCTCCGATAGAGACCCTGCAATACGGCCCGGCGAAAACATTCTGGCAGAAGGGCCCAGCGAGGACGATCCATCCTCAGGTGCTGTCAAGACAGGTATTAATGCTGCAGGTTGCTCGGTGCAGTCGAGCGGCGTGGATTTGATTCTGCTGTTATTGTCCGTATTATCTATCACGGTCTTGGGTTGGCGTTATTCGGTTCGTCGAATAAGACAAAAGTGACGTGTTGTATCACTTGACACCAGCATCATAATAAATAAAAGGCTTGCAATAACGAGTGGATAACAAAAGATGTTTCTGGCTGCATCGGTTGATGCTGTTTACGACATGCGCGCTGATGGTCAGTGCGTGTGGATCAATGGATCAACGCAAGGTCATCATTGATGCCGATGCGGACGGCGTGGTTGATGCAGAAGATCAATGCCCGCTGACTCGTGCACAAAGCCCAGTCGCAGCAGATGGATGTGCCATTTTTAAAGGCAAAATTATGTCGGTTGATTTTGAGCCGGGCGATCATCGGCTGAATTCGGTAAGCCGAGACTCTTTGTCGCTGTTGGTTGATAAGCTCAATCAATACCCCGAGGTAGTGATACAGCTGGGAGGTCACACAGATAATCGAGGTTCAGCAAAAGATAACCTTGCCTTGTCGAAGCTCCGCGTGATGTCGGTGGTGAAATACCTGGTAGCAAATGGTGTGAACGGTGATCGGTTACAGCCATTCGGGTTTGGTGAAAGTCGACCGATTTTTAGTAATGCCACCGCTGAAGGCCGAGCCCAGAACAGGCGTATTGAAATGAACGTTGTTGAAACCGGAGTGGATAAAAACCAGGACGGGCAAAGCAAAACAGGTCAGATCAAGACAGGCTGAAGCCAGAAAGCCTGAATAAGGGTTGTTGAACCGTAACTGAACTTAAGCTGCTAATAAGGTATCCATGGTACTGAATATTGGCAGGACAGAAGGCCAAGCACAATGAATCAGGATATTGTTGTACCTAATATGCAAAATAAAATAAACAGAGCGTCTTATCGGCAGGGGTCAGTGCATGAGCCAATTTGCCAAGCAACCCGGCCTGTAGCCTGGCCGCTGGTTCGCCCTGTATTGCTTGCGTCCACACTGGGGCTGACTCTGCTTGCCACAGGATGCGCCATAACAGACGTGGAGGAAGAGTCGGCGCCCGTTGTCGCCACAACGGCCATGGCGCAAACGCCCGACCTGCCAGAGGGCAGCGTGCGATACGACACCAACGATGCCCGAGTCGCCGAGCTTTGGTCCTCCGCAGAACAAGCCCGTTTGCAAGCCAATTCTGATCTGGCGCTGCAGCACTTATTTGAAGCTCTGGAAATAAGCCCGCAAAACAGTCTGTTATGGAGCCGAGCTGCAGAAATCCAGCTGAACAACCAACAAGCGGCACTGGCTGAGAATCTCGCACTCAAATCAAATTCGTTTGCAGGCAACAATGACTCCCTGTTACACCGTAACTGGCTTATCATCGAACATGCGCGAAGCATGCGCGGCGACTTGCTCGGTGTAAGAAGTGCTCATAAGAAAGTACAAGAATTTAAATATCGTTAGATCGCTCGCGCAATCTGCGCGAATCAATACAATTGCGGCGCAAGGAGGCTCCGATGCTTGAATCCATGGATTCGATGACCAACATTCTTGGCGACGAAGGTCCCGTTGCTCAACTGTTACCCAATTTTGCTCCCCGTGCAGAGCAGCAACACCTGGCCGAAGCCATTTTCTCAGCCTTGGAAAACACCAGTGTGCTGGTTGGTGAAGCTGGTACGGGTACAGGAAAAACCTTTGCCTATTTAGTGCCGGCGTTGTTCTCTGGCAAACGCATTATTATTTCCACTGGCACGCGTCACCTGCAAGATCAGCTTTTTTATTCCGATATGCCTATGGTTAAGAAGGCGCTGAATACCGGTGCCACGGTTAGCCTGTTGAAAGGTCGGGCCAACTATCTCTGCAAACATCGACTTGCGCGAGCGTTACGACATCCAGCCTTAAATAATGCAGAGCATGCGGTGCACCTGCGTATCGTCAATGACTGGGCTCGCACCACCGAAACCGGCGACATTGCTGAAGTGCTTAACGTGCCAGAAGATTCCATGGTATGGAGTTTCATCACATCGAGCGACGATTTCTGTTCAGATCATGAGTTTGAAGAACTCGAAGATTGTTTCATTCACAGGGCCCGTAAAAAAGCTCAGGAATCTGATGTAGTTGTGGTCAACCACCACTTATTGTGTGCTGACTTAGCGCTAAAAGAAGAGGGCTTTGGTGAGCTGCTGCCCAGTGCCAATGCTTTTGTTATTGACGAAGCGCATCAGTTGCCAGACATAGCTGCACAATTTTTCGGTCGCAAACTCAGCAGCCGACAGCTACTTGATTTGGCACGGGATACAGTTGGAGAGCAAATACACGAGGCCCCCGACATGGCCGAGCTGCGTGACATGGCAACTCAATTAGAAACGGGGGTTCGGCATTTTCGCTTAGCGTTCGACATAGAACCTAATCGTGACGCCTGGATAACGGTGGCTGATCGCCCGGCCATTGATCGAGAACTCGAGCGCATGACACTGTTGTTAGGTTCGCTAAGAGATACGCTCGAAGAGGTCGCCAGTCGCGGCAAGGGTTTAGAGAGTTGCTACCGACGTGCGGTTCAACACGCGCAATCATTATCACGCTTTACCGCGAATGAACCTAATCGAGAATACGTGCACTGGTATGAAACCTATCGCACGGGTTTTAGTTTAAACATGACGCCCATGACGGTAGCCGGACCTTTTAAACGCGCGATGGAAGCAATTCCAGCCAGTTGGGTGTTTACGTCAGCAACGCTTGCCGTAGGTGGGGATTTTAGTCACTTCAAAACAAACTTGGGTATTGAAGATGCCGACGAATTATTGGTTGATAGCCCGTTTGATTATCGGCATAACGCTATGTTGTATTTACCCGAAGGTTTACCCGAACCACAGCATTCAGGGTATACCAGTTCAGCCATGCAAGCGGTGCTTCCCATTATTGAAGCCAGCCAGGGTCGTACCTTTCTACTCTTCACCAGCTATCGCGCTTTGCATGAGGCAGAGCGATTTCTGGATGGCCAGTTTGACTACCCTGTATTGGTGCAGGGCAAAATGCCTAAACGCGAATTGTTAGAAGCGTTTCAATCTTTGGGTAATGCGGTGTTGTTGGGTACCAGTAGCTTTTGGGAGGGCGTTGATGTTAGAGGCGAGGCTTTATCGGTTGTGGTTATAGACAAGCTGCCATTTGGCTCACCGGGTGACCCGGTGATGGGCGCACGAATCGATCACATGAAACAAGCAGGTGGTAATCCTTTTTTTGAATACCAGTTACCACAAGCTGCCATTGCTTTAAAACAAGGAGTGGGGCGGCTCATCAGAGATGTAACTGATCGTGGCGTGTTAGTTTTGTGCGACCCGCGCATTAGAACGAAAAATTACGGTGAGGTGTTTATAAACTCTTTGCCGCCCATGCCAATCTCTCGAGACATAACTGAAATAGAACAGTTCTTTAAACGTGAGCGCGAATCTTATCGCTCCGAGGCCACGACAGAAGAGTAGCTGGTATGAATCTATTAGCATTGGAAACATCCAGTGATGCTTGTTCAGTTGCGCTGCAATGCAATGATGAACTACTAATCGATCATCGCTTGGTCCCACAACAACACGCAAAGTTGTTGCTGCCTATGGTTGATCAGTTACTTGTTGATGCTGGTATCAAGCCGACCGATCTCGATGGTGTTGCACTTGGTTGTGGGCCAGGCAGTTTTACCGGTGTTCGTATAGCAGCGGCTGCCGCTCAGGGAATAGCGTTTGGGGCTGATGTTGGCGTTGTACGAGTATCAAGCCTGGCGGCTTTGGCACAAAGTGCTGTGCGGGAATATAAAGCGACACATGTTCTGGCCGTGCTGGATGCTCGTATGGGTGAGGTGTATTGGGGGACCTACGTTGCAGAGCATAATGACAGCGCGGGCATACGCTGTGACATTGTTGACAAAGCCATTGTTGATAACATAACGGATGACTGCATTAGCGCGCCTGATGCTGTTCTATTGCCTTCAAGTGCTGATCAGGCCGAATGGATATTGGCAGGATCCGGTGCAGACGCTCATATAAACATGTTGCGTGCGGCTTTTAATATAAACCAAGTGTGTAAGCACATTCCTGGCTGCTGGCCAACTGCACAAGATGTGCTGGCTATTGCCTTGCCTGAGGCCAAGTCTGGTCGTTTTGTTTCCGCTGCGGATGCTTTGCCGGTGTACTTGCGTGACCGTGTCGCGTTGACGGAGCAGGAGCGGGCCGCAGGGGAGAAATTGTAGAGCCTGTTAAATAGGTAATGTCTCCCAATGCGCCGGTAAAATATCGGCATGTGTTCGACCACCTTCTGCCCAGGGTGTTGGTGCAATTACACGTTGCTGTTTGTTTTCGTTTAACCAGGCGCTCCACCAGGAAAACGAGCTGTTAGCGATGATGTTGTGGTCACAACGACTCATTTGAAACAAGTCCATTAAATCACTTGGCTGTGATGAGAACCCTATGTTATCGCCACTAAAGTTATCCTGACACCAGCTTGAGTCATCAGAGAAAAACAGGAAATTAGCGTTGTTACCGAATTCACTCATGGCGTTGCGAATGTACTTTGGAGACACAACGTGCGCATTGTGCTCAGTAATGTAGTCACCGCGTCTTATGTGTATAGCAACGGTGTTGTCCTCTGGTGTAGACAGGCTGCTCTGGTCGATATGGCTGGCTGGCTCGAATGCTTTTAACAAGTCATTGCGGTGCTGTTCAAAATACTTGGGTGATTGCCAATAGCCTTCCAGCAATACAGCTGATGTTAAGGGGAACTTAAAAGGCCGGTACTGCAGTTGCTTTGGTTCACGTAATATTTTAGTGGCTGATGTGAAGCTTGAAGTTACTGAGGCCAGTTTCAACTGATGTAATTTCAACTTTGAATAACTGACGGTGTTTGGGCTGGCGACAAATTCGTTCAGCCGGTAGCTGCGCGGGCGTTGCTTACGTTCAAACCAGCCTCGATCAACCACAAGCTCGCGCTCGCTGGCTATGGCCAATGAGCGAGCCGTTGCATATTGAAACAACTGGTTGCCCAGGCCGCCTTTCAGGCGCACCATCACGCTATTGCGAATGGCTGACATTATGTATTTGCTCGATAAGTGGTATTGTGGATTATATAAGAGCTTTGGGCGCGCAGCCACCTGTCTACTCTCCTGCTGACTTAATTTTACGGTTTTATTATTTTGCGGTTTTACTATTCTGTGGTTTTACTATTCTGTGGTTTTACTATTCTGCGGTTTTGTTATTTTACGGATTTATTATTTTTAGTATTTATAAGTACGATAAAGTTTAACCATGATTGAAACACTCCAGGAATGGTCAGATCAGTTTGTGGGTGCCGATGTGCGCATCTGTGCAGCGCCTGTGGCAGACCTTCTGGCAGGACTTACTGAGACTGAAATGCAGGCCGTTGCCAGTTCAGTTGAAATCCGCCAACACACTTACTCGACGGGCCGTTTTTGTGCAAAAGCGGCATTGGGCTTACTGGACATACCACCAACCGAATACCCCGAGGGATTAGTTCGTCAAAGCGATGGCTCGGTTAACTGGCCTGACGGCAGCTTAGGCAGTATCTCTCATACTAATGATTGGGCTGTTGCTGCTGTTGCCAGGACCGGTGGTCAATATGCATCGATTGGCATTGATTTGGAGCAGATAGACAGAGTCGACGCGCGGGTGCTCAAACTTATTGCCACAGATGAAGAGCGAGCATATTTGCAGGCCAATTCAACGCTGCGGTGGGGGAGAGTAGGGCTGTTTAGTATCAAGGAGAGTTTGTACAAATGTCTACGTCCTTTGTATGGCGAATTTATTAATTTTAAAGACGTCCAGCTATCTGCCCTGGACCGATTGAGCGCGCAGCTCTCACCCACAAGCTCCACAGTGGACTTAATTGATCACTCGACAGATAACCAGGTAGATAACTCAGTGGATAACTCATACGCCAACTCATTAGCAAACTTACCAGCAGGCAAAGTTATCGTGTACCAACCAACCATAGAATTGTTAGAGCCAAAGCTGGCTGCTTGTTGTCGTCAAGAGAGTATTGAGGCTCGTGTGGCTATATTAAACTCCCATGTGTTGAGTTTTGTTAGCTATAGTCAATAGGCAGCATCGCTCACCGCAAGCGTCTGGCATGGCAAGCTATACTCATCCATGAGCCACTGATTCTATAAAGACCTTCCTAATGAATAAAAAAGTATCACGTGTGTCTGCCTACGGTCTGCTGGTTAGGGATGAAAAAATTATGTTGTGCAGGTTATCGAGCCGAGTGATGAGGTCAGCTGGTCGCTGGACATTGCCTGGCGGTGGTTTGGATTTTGGTGAATCCCCCGAGAACGGCATGGTAAGAGAGTTCTCTGAAGAGACTGGTTTAGTCGTAAAGGCGGGACCTTTGGTTGCAGTTGATTCGTTGAGCGATGAAGTTAATGGCACACACTTTCACAGTGTTCGTATTCTGTATAAAGCTATCTATGTCAGTGGTGAGCTGCAATTCGAACAAGAAGGAACCACTGACCTGTGTCAGTGGTTTGCAGAACAACAAGCGTTGGCTCTGCCACTGATTGGCTTGTCACAGCTGGGTGTTCGACACGCATTTTCGTAGTGTTTTACGCTTGCGAAAATTATGCGACAGAGTCCACATCAATGCTGCGCGAACAGTTTGTACTCGCAAACCATGAGCTGATTCTACAGCCGGAAAAGTGAGCATTTGTTCACATCCAAACACAAGCTCGCCATTTTTTACACTTCAGTAGCCCAGCGCTACATACTAGATTATGTTTATCGGCCGATAAGGTTAGTTGCAACGTTAAATGGCCGGTCATGCAATACATAAACACAGAAATCTTAAACAGGCGGCTTCGGCTGTCCTTTGTCCTTGGTGGCCTGTTGGTTGCGTTAGTGGCTTGCGAGAGCGATTCAGGCAAGTCTACCGGTGGTGGTGATGATGCTGCAACAGGGAGCACGACCGAAGGCGCTTTAACTTTGGGTGCTACCACAGGTACTGCAACTGAAGGGAACGCTACCGAGGGCACTGCAACTGAGGGTGTTGCAACAGAAGGTACCATATCAGCAGGCACCGTAACCGAGGGTACTGCAACAGAAGGTACTGTAACAGAAGGTACTGTAACAGAAGGTACTGTAACAGAAGGTACTGCAACCGAAGGTACTGCAACAGAAGGCGTCACGACCGACGGCACCGCAACAGAAGGTGTTACTCCACCAATAGACCCAACACCAATCGTTCGTGCACCAGCAGATGCACAAGTACTGCCTGGTGAAGTTTTGCCTTTAAGGGCGAGTGTCACGTACACAGGTCAGCCCATAGACATTCCGGTAACGCAATGGTTAAAGTTGTCAGGACCGGGTAATGTAGTTTTGGCCAATGCTAATTCGGTCAGCAGTTCGGCTAGCTTCGATCAAGCCGGAAGCTATGTTTTACAGGTTAGCGTATCTAATGGTCCTCATGTTGGTGCAGACACCATGCAAGTCACAGTAGCCAATACAGTGGTTAATCAAGCGCCAGAAGTGAATGCTGGACCTGACGAGGTAATACCAATTAACGAGGTATTGAATTTGTCTGCGCAAGTCACTGATGATGGTTTGCCAAACGACACACTCAATGGTAGTTGGAGTTCGAGCTCAGGCCCCGGCACTGTTACTTTTGGAGAAACCAGCGCCAAAAATACCACCGCAACGTTTAGCGCTACTGGTGACTATGAACTGCAGTACGAGATAAGTGATGGAGAGCTTGCTGCCAGTGACACGTTGAGCGTTGAAGTCGACGCAGCTCCGGTGGTGGGCGGAAATGGCAACAACGTTAATGCGAATAACACATGGCAGACGGTATCAACAGCAAATGGCAGCACAGCTCAGGCACGGCATGAAGCAGCAGCCATTGCTTACAACGGCAAACTGTACATGCTGGGCGGGCGTGGTAATCGACAGGTCAATCGTTACGACCCTTCGACTAATCGATGGGAGAACTTGGGCACACCAGCTATAGAGATGAGCCACTTTCAGCCGGTGATTTATGACAATAAAATATTTGTAATAGGTGCGCTTGACTGTTGTTACCCAAGCGAATCTGTCATAGCTAAAGTGCAAATATTTAACCCGGCCACTAAACAATGGTCAGATGGCGCAACTATGCCGTTAAATCGTCGGCGCGGGTCGGCAGGTGTCGTTGTGTATAACAACAAGATTTACATTGTTGGCGGTACAACCAATGGACACGATGGTGGGATGGTAGATTGGTTTGATGAATACAATCCGGCCACCAATACATGGAAAACCCTTCCCGATGCTCCGTCAAAACGGGATCACTTTTCTGCGGCAATGGTGGGCAATAAATTAGTCGCTGCCGGTGGTAGAAGAACCGATTACCCAGCCACGTTTCAAAATCTGGTCAGCACGGTTGATGTTTATAACTTTGGTACTGGCCAATGGTCATCTGGTCAGGCCATACCCACGAGTCGAGCCGGTGCGATGACGGTCAGTCAAGGCCAGGAAGTCATATTGATAGGTGGCGAAATAGCCCAGGGATCAAACACATTAAAGTCGGTTGATGCTTATAACGTTAATACCAATAGCTGGCGTCAACTTAAACCATTAAACACAGGGCGTCATAGTGGAGGAGCTGCCATAGTAAATGGTGCTGTTCATGTGGTCTCAGGTAACCTGACCACCGGTGGTGGAGCTGAGACTGACATTCACGAGAAGTTGAACATCAACTAGACCGTAAGTTGATTTTGTAGCCAAGCCTGGTCACACGACTTATGCGGCCTAGTCTATAAACGGTGTTGTACACTGGGCGGCGAAGCCAACACTAATCGTTCAACATGCAGCGGTCCGTTTGCGGTGTCCCAATTAGCGCAGCAGTAGGTGTATTTGATTCTGGCGTTGGGGGCTTAACAGTACTTCGTGCAATCAAAGATCAACTGCCGTTCGAAAACCTTCTTTACATTGCCGACTCTGGGCACGCACCCTACGGCGAACGCGAATCAAGTTTTATTGCTGATAGATGCCATGCTATCGCCTCATTTCTATGTAGGCAACCAGTCAAAGCCATTGTCATTGCTTGTAATACGGCGTCGGTTGTTGCTATTGAAACGTTAAGGGCAGAATTCGATATACCCATTGTCGGAATTGAACCTGCTATAAAACCCGCTGCCAGCATCACCCGCTCCGGCGTTGTCGGTGTGTTGGCAACCAGCCGAACGCTACAAAGTGCAGGTCTACAAAAACTATGTGACCTCTATGGTCAAAATGTCGAAATAAAATTACAAGCTTGTACAGGACTGGTTGAACGGATAGAACAATCACAACTCAACAGCGATGGCACGCGCGAAATGCTTAACGGTTTTGTGCAGCCGCTACTAGAAGCGAATGCGGACACCATTGTTCTGGGATGCACGCATTACCCATTTGTACAAAACGTAATTCAAAGTATTGCAGGTGAAAGTGTCAGTGTCATTGAGCCAGGTGCGGCCGTGGCCAGACAACTCAACAGCAGACTAACCGACCTGAATCTAAATCGCCCATCCAGTCAGCCTGGTTCGGTGACCTTTTACACCACTGGCAGCGCTGGTAGTGAAGCCAATGTCATATCTTCACTTTGGAATGAATCAGTACCCGTTGGATACCTACAGAACGTTTAATATTAGCTCGCTTCCATCGATGTAACAATAAACATGTATTAATGGGGACGGAGGGATTTAAATTTGTCCACATGAACCATGTGGACAAATTTAAATCCCTCCGTCCCCATTGTTACCTTTTGTTATTCCGGAAGTGAAATTTCTTTTGTGCGTGTCACCAGTAGCAGAGCATTACCGGATTGCTCTAATACTGAGGTATCAATGGATGCGTTTTCAACAGTGCCATCAGTCAACTCGCCAATTTGGGCGACAGTTTCTTCGGGCAAAGAAAAGTTACCATCATCAACTACCTGGCATTCGACAAGTGTAGATCCGAAACTCATATCCAAATACAGAAAGCTGTTAGCTGAGCCAGTTGGAGTCCACGTGAATACGCTTGTTGCTGTTATGTTGTCAGTTGAGTGGTCAAAGTCATCAATACTGATGGAGTCTGGAACAGCTACATTAGCGAATGCGGGGAAAGTATCACCAGGAATATCGAGAGTCAGGTCAGCCGGAATGTTGTCGAGCATATCGGCAGACGTATAAAAAACGCCTTGATCATCATCTCTCTTATCTAATGTGGCGAATGTTCCCAATGGTGAGCTTAGTACCAGCGTATCGCCTGCACTTATCTGTACGCCGCCGTTAAGTATAGAATCGATTTCTTCACCCTCTGGCGTTCGCTCCCCATTAGCAATGCAAAAATCACTTGTGGGTGTCTCGAAAAAAGGTAGAAAAGGTGCAATATCATCAGGTAAGTCAAAGAAACCTGCAATTAAGAAATTTGAACCGAAAGCCCCAGCGTCAAATTCATCAAGGGTAAATAGGCCAAATTGTGTAAGCGTTGCCGAATCGTCGCTTGACGAAGAAGATGAGCAGCCCGAGGTAATTAAGCTTGCTGCGAGTATTGCTGAGCTTATTACTGGACTTATGTTTGGACCTGTTTTTGGACTTGTTGCTGAACATTGTTGAACCTTGTTGGTAATGGCCATGTGGCTCAATCCTCTGTCATTTTTGGTTTTTGCAAAGTGTGCCGGTCTTGTTAGTGTTGATCGCTGACGTTATTCGCCTATCTTATCTTTTGTGTTGCAAAAATGGCTAATTTTCAATTATTTGTGAAGTCGGTTCTGAGCGATTGAGTCTAAAGCTTTATCGGGATCAAATCATTTTATCGGCGTTAGTGTAGATTCGCAATAGACCCCTTTCGGTCGATCTTTTCATCGCAGTGACCGCGCAATGTTCAAAGACCCGAACGTGTGTGTGGCGATGCCGGTTCGGTACGTCCTCGTGTTTAAAACGTGGGTGTAGGCCAGGCGCCAATGGCCGGAAGAGGCCACGATTCCCGCTCGCATATCCGCCACCAGCGGTTCGATGTTCACGCTGGCCGCGGGCAAGTTGTCCGTGTCTAACGTTGCGTCCCAACCGACAGCTCGTGCTCCGATGCCAATGTGCACATATAGCGCGTTCATCGGCGCGAATGCCGCAGCGAAGTCTGGTGCACCTGGCGCGGTGTCTGGTGGGCCAACCGTATAAGTGGTGCCGCGGCCGATGCGCAGCGAAGTGCCCGCGTGCAGATAACCCATTACGGTGCCAAAGCCAGCACCTGCGTGCGCGCCCAGATCAAGCTCGACACCCGATGCGACGCTGTGGCGCAATGCCGATACGTCTTTGCGTAACCCCAGCTGTAGCGCTATCCGATCACCCAGTTCCGAGTCCCAGCCATTCACGGCCGCAGATCCCGAAGCTTTGTGCAGAAAGCGCTGCACGGCCTCTGCCCGAGAGGAGGGGCCTAGAACTCCTATCGAGGCGTACTGCATCCACGTACCTTCGGCTACGATTGTGGCCCGTGCTGCCGACAGATACAGCCAGCCTGTATAGGGGTGCTGACCGATGGGCGGACGCTCCGCAGTGGTGTCGTCGGGCGTCCAGGCCTCCTGTGATAGTGTGAAAAGCGTGCCCTCACCGCGCGCGCCTTCAGGCGACCACGCAAAGCGGGTAGCGCCTGTGTAGTCGCGGTCGGTACCCGCAAACAGATCGTTGTTGTACTCGAACGCGAAACGCGCCGGTCGATCAGAAGATGCGGTAAAAGTATCGCCAGCCAAGGCGTGGTCGGCACCGATTATGTAGCCGAGCGTCACGCACCACAGCGCGCAAACAAGAGGGGCGAGCTGCACGTGGCCAAGTGAACTTATCACCGTTGTACTCGGTTTTAGCAGGTCCAATTGGGGCCAAGCTTCCACCTGACGTGCGTTCCGGTGTTCGCCGAGTTGCGGAGTCCAGCCTGTGTGCTGATTTTTCATCGGAGTATTATAAGTATGGCGTATCGATTGAACTGATCCGGTCAGTATATGGGTCTGAGCGGTGTCGTTATTCTCCCGCTAAGCCGATCGCTTTCTGTACTCAGTACATTTTCTGTAAAGCATCCCGGTGACGAGCTCGCTGATTCGTCGTTGGTTAGCACCAGAGGAACTGAGTTGCAAACCAGTGTAGGATTGTTTGTCAATTATAAGCTGGGTCAAAAACAGAGTCGATGATCGAACACAAAAAAAACCTGCAACGTGGTTCCGATCGCTGCCGCTCAGAATCCATGCAACGGCGTGCTTGCGTAAACGTATTGATGTTGCTGACATTAATGTGTCAGAGCATCAGTATCGCAGTGGCTAACGAGACGCCTGCCGCAGAGGTACAAACAGGCCAGGAAGAGATGGTAGATGAAGGTGTACTGACAGACAGACTTGAAGACGAACGCCGCTCAGCTTTCAACCCTTATGTGGTGTCAACGCACAAACAAAACTTCGTTTTTCCCATCAGTTACACCTCCAATCTCAATACCCAGGTGTACGATGAGGTGAGTGAGAATGTTGGAGAGGACGTTGGTCAATTTCTTCGTTCAGAGGAAGTGAAGTTTCAATTAAGTTTAAAGGTGCAGCTTAACGAAAAAGATCTTTTGGTTGGCGATGATGCGCTTTTCCTAGGATTTACGTTAGAGGCTTGGTGGCAGTTGTATTCGAAGGATGTTTCCAGTCCGTTTCGCGAAACGAATTATCAGCCTGAGATTTTCTATTTTGTACCGCTGTCCTGGAGTCCGTTTGGTATAACGACGAGTACGGTATTTGGTTTGGAGCATCAGTCCAATGGTCAAATACAAGGGTTCTCACGCAGTTGGAACCGTTTATATGCAGGTCTGCTTGTGGAAAAAGGTAACTACTTTGGTTATATAAGGCCGTGGTATCGGCTACCCGAAAAATCAAAGGATACACCAAGCAGCCCGAAAGGCGACGATAATCCAGACATTCTGGATTTTATGGGGCACGGTGAATTACTGCTTGGATTGCGAGGCGAACAATTCGAATACTCGGCCAAACTTCGAGGCAATTTCTCCACAGGAAAAGGTGCAGCACAGCTATCAACGAGCTTTCCAATGTTTGGCAGGTTTCGCGGTGTGATTCAGTACTTTAACGGCTATGGAGATTCACTAGTCGACTATAATCACTTTCAGCAACGTTTGAGCATTGGAATATTGATGTCGAATCTTTTTTAGCTGAAAGCAAACTTTTCCTTTGCACACTTTAATGTAGTTTTATTTTAATTTAATTTCCAGGTGCGGATGTGTATCGCATCGTGAAGTAGGTGAAAGAAAAATTATTGAGTGTTTAGCAGCGTCTTAAAACTTTGCTTTCAATGTTCAAAAACTTCAGCATACTGCGTCTCATCAAAGCCAATCAAACGCGTTGAGCCATGTTCGGTGACCGGGCGCTTAATCAGGCTGGTGTTAGCTTGCATCAGTGCGATGGCTTTTTTCTGATTAAGCGATTCTTTGTCGGTTTCGTCCAGCCGGCGCCATGTGGTGCCGCGCTTGTTGATCAATGCTTCAAAGCCAAATTCATCGCACCACGCCTCCAAGGTATCGACACTGATACCGAGCTTCTTATAGTCATGAAACTCGTACTCCAAACCGTTATCATCAAACCAACGGCGCGTTTTTTTTACCGTATCGCAATTTGGAATACCATACACCTTTGTTGTCATTAGTCCATCACTCTTAACAGTTCGTTGATGCCCACTTTGCTGCGGGTTTTCTCGTCAACGCGTTTAACAATCACAGCGCAATACAAACTGTATTTACCGTTATCCGATGGCAGATTGCCAGACACAACCACAGAGCCTTCGGGTACGCGGCCATAGCTAACTTCATCTTTTTCGCGATCGTATATACGCGTGCTTTGCCCGATGTAGACACCCATGGAAATGACAGCACCTTTTTCAACAATTACGCCTTCAACAATTTCTGAGCGTGCGCCAATAAAACAATCGTCTTCGATGATGGTTGGTGATGCTTGTAGTGGCTCGAGTACCCCACCAATACCAACGCCACCTGAAAGATGAACATTCTTGCCAATTTGCGCGCAGGAACCAACGGTTGCCCAGGTGTCAACCATGGTGCCCGAGTCGACGTACGCACCGATGTTCACATAGGATGGCATTAAGACGGTATTGGCAGCGATAAAGCTACCGCGTCGGGCAACTGCAGGTGGTACCACTCGCACACCGGATGACTGGAATTCATTGGCAGACATGTCGGCAAATTTAGACGGTACTTTGTCAAAAAAGTTGGTAAAGCCTCCCGCTGGCATAACTTCATTATCGCGTAAACGGAACGAAAGCAGAACAGCCTTCTTCAGCCACTCGTTAACTTGCCACTGGCCAACACCTTTAGGTTCAGCTACTCGGGCTTTCCCGCTGTCGAGCATGGCAATTGCCGAATCGACTGCGTTTTTGACATCGTCACTAGCGCTGCCAGGTGAAATATTCTCTCGATCGTCCCATGCCTGGTTGATGGTGGCTTCTAAGTCACTCATGCACGTGCTCTCCAAATCAAAGTTAATAGTGGTTTATGTGGGTATTGTATTCCGAGCGCTTGTTTGACACAACGCTTGGGACGGTATGATTTTGCTGTTGTCATCGCCCGGTCTGGTTGTGGAGACTGGGTTATTATGATCAGGCCTTTTGAATAACATCAATAATGCGCTGTGTCGCTTCAATGCATTCATCGCTCTTGGCAACCAGTGCCAGCCGTACATGGTTTTCCCCGGGGTTTATACTATTGACTTCGCGGCCTAAATAACTGCCAGGTACGACTGCCACGTTTTGTTCACGCAGCATTGATTGGGTGAACTGCTTATCGTCAATGGGTAGAGTTAACCACAGGTAAAAGCCTGCAGCGGGTTTGTTCACCGGTATCACGGGGTTCAACATGTTAAGCACTTTGTCGTATTTTTCATCATAGGCAAGTCGGTTAGCTTTAACATGTTTTTCGTCTTGCCAGGCAACAGTGCTGGCATGTTGAACCGGTGGCGACATAGAACAGCCGTGATAGGTGCGGTACAACAAAAACTGCTCAATGACTTGATGGTCACCGGCGATAAATCCTGAGCGTAGACCGGGAAGGTTAGAGCGCTTGGATAAACTATGAAAAACCAGACAATGTTTGTAGCTGGTATTGCCCATGGTGTTTGCTGCTTGCAACAGCCCGGTTGGGGCACCGTTACTCTCGCGGTATATTTCGCTGTAGCATTCATCACCGACAATATAAAAATTGTGTTCTTGCGCTTTTTCTATCAGGTAGGTTAAAGACTCTGGAGATAAAACACTGCCAGTGGGATTGCCTGGATTGCAAAGGTAGAACAATTGACAGGATTCAAATTGTTTGTCGTCAATAGCGCGGATATCATCATCAGCGTTTGCGGAGATATTATAAAAAACAGGTTTACAGCCAGCCAATAACACCGCGCCTTCGTAAATTTGGTAAAAAGGGTTTGGCATAAGCACATCGCGCGCATTTTTAGTTCGGTCCAGCAGGCACTGGGCAATGGCAAATAACGCTTCGCGCGTGCCATTGACTGGGAGAACATGCTGCGCTGCCAGCGACTCTGCATCGTTTAGAGCAAATCGATTGCATAGCCACTGCGCAATACTGTCTCGTAACTCCGGGGCGCCGCGAGTGCTGGGGTAATTCTCAACACCGCGCAGTTTCTCTATCATGGCATCCAGAACAAATTGCGGTGCGTCGTGTTTCGGTTCTCCGACCGATAAAGCAATGCGCGGTTTATCTGCAGGCGTGATACCGTCTAGCAGTGCCCGCAGTTTTTCAAACGGGTAAGGTTGTAGCAGGTCTAGGTCTGGGTTCATCGGTTACAGGCTTTGTTACGTATAAACAAGAGTATACGAAAAACCCGGCGGCATCGGTGCATACCCAGTCAATTCCAGACATAGAAAAACAGACCCTCACGTGGGTGCGCCAAGTTGTGGTGGGCCTTAATCTGTGCCCATTTGCCAATGCTGTCGTGAAATCAGACGAGCTTGCACTTTTTACCGAGCCCGATTCTCAATTTGAACCTGTACTAACGTCTTTAATCCAGCAATGCGATAAGCTGCGAAGCGCATCGGCTCAGTCGACATTACTGTTTATATTGCCCAATGGGTTTACTGATTTTGACGTATACCTTGACTTGGTTAGTACCGCTGAAGCCCTGTTGGTTGATCTCGATTTCGAGGGTGTCTTGCAAATAGCCAGTTTCCACCCCCATTATCAATTCGAGGGCGCAGCGGTAGATGATATGGCCAATTACACTAACCGCTCACCTTATCCCATGCTGCACCTTTTAAAGGAAGCAGCTGTTGAACGGGCTATTGAGCAGCATCCGGATACGCAAGCTATACCTGATCGAAATATCGACTTACTGAGATCGATGTCGCTTGAACAGTTAACATCGTTAATTAACGAAGAGCAACACTAAGATGACAACCAACACACCATTGTTAGACAAAGCTGATTTGCTGCTTGTGTATGACAAAGAGTGCCCGGCCTGTAACAACTATTGCAAGATGGTTCGTATACGCGAGTCTGTTGGTCAATTGCAATTAATTGATGCTCGAGAGGACACGCCAATCATGCAAGAGATAACAGCGGCTGGTTTGGATATTGATGATGGCATGGTATTGAAAATGGGTGGCCAGCTTTATTATGGCTCAGATGCCATTCATGCCTTGTCGTTAATCAGTAGCCGATCTGGCCTGTTTAACAGATTGAACTATTGGGTATTCAAATCGGAACGGGTGTCCCACGTTATTTATCCCATAATGAGGGCAGGCCGGGCTGTGCTTTTAAAGTTATTGCGAAAAACTAAAATTAATAATTTGGACGTCGCGGGTAACGATCGTTTTTAGTTTCAATCCAGCTGGGCTACCAAATGTTTAATTGAGTTGGAATAATATTCAAGCAAAGGCCGCTCTTTTTCGTTCACGCTAAATTCGCCTTCGTTGTCGTGCAGGATATGCCTGAGCGTCAGCATTCTTACACCGACTGTGACGGCGTAATCTCTGTCTGATCTTGGTATGTAAGCTCTGAATCCAACTTGCTCTAATTTCGCCAGCAAATTAAAAACCTCACTTTTTAGCTCAAGCTCGGTGTGTGCGGTTTGCGATGAATTGGCAAATATCGTTGCTACAAGGGCTACTGGCAGCACTGGTGTGATGTTGCCAATACGCTCCATAAGGTCCTCAGCTAACGGCGCAACATCCAGCAAATATGGTAGGTCTGTGTTGCTTTCGTGCTGCTTGCCTATCCATTGCTTCAACGATACTGGTTCACCAAAGTTTACGCAGGCATAGCCATAACGATAACGTTTACCTGTTATCGCTTGCCAAATGTTTTTACCCAGAAATGAGGCTGACTTTACCGCGGTGTAGCCGACACCTCGCCGAGGTAACTTATTTGCATAGCGCAACAAGCTGCGATCCTCAAGCACGCGATCGTAGTTTATGCCCACTGGAATAAAGACAATATCGCGCGGCGTATTTGGATTAAAACCTCTGACGAGGTAACCAAGCAAGCCCAGTTTCGGTGGTCCAAGCACACCATCTCGAGACAATTTACCTTCAGGAAAAATGGCTTGCGGCACACCACCATCTGCGGCCATTTGTACATACACTTCCAACACCCGACGATACAACGGATCACCGGAATCGCGCCGCACGAAATACCCCCCCATGGCGCGTATCAGTTGTTGCAATGGCCATATTCGTGCCCATTCACCGACAGCGTAGGACAAGGCAGTACGCTCAGCCGCAAGATAAGTAGCCAGGATATAGTCCATGTTGCTGCGGTGGTTCATGACAAATACGACGCTGCTCTTTTCTGATAGCTCAGCAAGTGCGTTGTCGTCGGCAAAACCTAAGCGGACTCTGTACAAGGCATGAACTAATCGCTTTGCAACCCAGTACGCTGCCTTAAAATAGACGATAGCGTTAAACGCCGGTACGATTTCGCGAGCGTAGGTTCGCACGTCTTGCATGAGTACTTCTTTAGGCAGTTGTCGCTCGGCTGACATTTCATCTACGACTTCCATAACACGGTCATGATAGGTGAGCCGGTCAATGAGTACCTCGCGCCGGGTTAGTTTAAAAGACGGGATGCGAAGAGCGAGTTTATTGTTAACCTCGTCAATAAGAGTGTTAGCACGGCGTCGGAAAAACCATTTGGCAGACGGTAGCAGGAAATGTTGCAACAACCATAATCCGGCAAAAAAGCCGAGCAAGGCGACTATCCAGAACGGAAGGGTGATGCCATTGCTCATGCGTTGTTATTGCCCACGGTGCTTGCGTGCTACTTTATTACGGTATTAACAAGGTTACAATGGCTGGATGTGCAGTGAAGCTCTGTATATCGGTCGATAATCGATCAATTTTATCGTTGCATTTTTGGTATAAGCTCCAAACGAGGCATCTCAGTGATAGGCACAGCAAGAAATCTGAATTTAAGCGCCAGCGCTGCTCGAGTTGGCTGAAACCAGCTACAATTCGAGTGCTCGGTGCACTATTTCAGTGGCTTTGTCACTCTTAAGCAACTCACGGATTTCACCATGACTCAACCGCTAGATCTGCCAGCGTGGCAGGCGCTCAGTCAGCATTATCAAACGCAAAAGCAAACCAGCCTGCGTGCTTTGTTTGCGGCGGATTCATCTCGTTTCGATACATTTCAGCTTAATGGCGCTGGCTTGTTTCTCGATTACTCCAAAAACCATATCACGGCCCACACACACGATTTACTCTTGCAGTTGGCGCAGCAGTCGAAATTGCAAGAGCAGATCAATGCCATGTTTGCCGGGGAGGTAGTAAATCCAACGGAAGCTCGACCAGCACTGCACACGGCCTTGAGAAATCGTTCTAATAAGCCGGTTATGGTTGATGGCAAGGATGTCATGCCAGGCATTAATAATGTGCTGGACAGATTGCGGGTTTTTTCTGAAAGTGTACGCAGCGGGCAGTGGCAAGGGTATACCGGTAAGCCGATAACCGATGTGGTGAATATCGGCATTGGTGGCTCCGATCTTGGCCCTTTGATGGCCTGCGAGGCTTTGGCTGCATTCGGTCACGAACGCTTGACCATGCATTTCGTATCTAATGTAGATGGCTCTCACATTGCCAGCACCGTAAAGAATTTAAACCCGGAAACCACCCTATTTATCATCGCGTCCAAAACGTTTACTACACAAGAGACTCTGGCGAATGCAAATTCTGCCAAGCAGTGGTTTCTTGAATCTGATGGCACTGATGCCGATGTTGCCAAGCACTTTGTCGCGCTGTCGACAAACACCGAACGTGTTACAGCATTTGGGATCGATGCAAGCAATATGTTTGAGTTTTGGGATTGGGTTGGTGGTCGTTATTCTTTATGGTCGGCGATAGGCTTACCCGTTATTTTGTCTATTGGGATGGATAGGTTCGAACAGTTCCTGGAAGGTGCTCATGATATGGACCGGCATTTTCAGTCAACCCCTTTTGATAAGAACATACCGGTTACGCTCGCTATGTTGACGGTGTGGTACAACAATTTTTTTGGCGCTAACAGTCATTTAATTGCACCGTACGATCAGTACCTGCATCGTTTTCCTGCTTACTTGCAACAACTCACAATGGAAAGCAATGGCAAGTCTGTCCATGTTAATGGCGAGGATATCTGTTGCGACACCGGCCCCATAGTCTGGGGTGAGCCAGGTACCAACGGCCAACACGCTTACTTTCAATTGGTGCATCAGGGTACTCACCTTATTCCAACCGATTTTATCTTGCCAATGGAAAGTCTAAATCCCATCGGCCAGCATCATGAATTGTTGATGGCAAATTGCTTTGCTCAATCTGAAGCTTTGATGATGGGTAAAACCAAAGAAGAACTGACCTTGGAGATGAACGAGGCTGGTGCAACAGCAGATGAGATTACTCGTCTATCCGGACACCGAAGCTTTGCCGGTAATCGGCCAAGCAACACCATCATGATGCAACGACTCGATGCGCGGGCACTGGGCGCCTTGATTGCAGCTTTTGAGCACAAAGTGTTTGTTGAATCGGTAATTTGGAATATCAATCCATTTGACCAATGGGGGGTTGAATTGGGTAAACAACTTGCCAGCACCATTGTCGGTGAATTGTCGGGTACTAAAACTGTCACTCGTCATGACAGTTCCACCAATGGATTAATAAACCGTGCATTAAAAATGCGCAACTTGCACGCTTAGGCATTAAGCGCTGAATCACATAGTTAGACCAGCTTTTGGCAGTGTATAAATGGCTAGTAAGAAAAAAATAAACAAGAAAAAAGTGTCGAAGAAACCATCGGCCAAAAATAACGCGACTCGGAAAAAAGGCGCTCAGCAAAAAAGCGTCGCCAGAGAGGCCGCGGCTGAGTTGTTTGTGAGCAATGAAGTTGAAGAACTGTCATTAAGTGATTACACCGAGAAAGCTTATCTTGATTATTCGATGTACGTCATCCTCGATAGAGCGTTGCCGCATATCGGAGATGGCTTAAAGCCTGTGCAACGCCGTATTATTTATGCGATGTCCGAATTGGGTTTGTCGGCCACATCAAAACATAAGAAATCTGCCAGAACGGTTGGCGATGTTTTGGGTAAGTATCATCCACATGGCGACAGCGCTTGTTATGAAGCCATGGTGTTAATGGCGCAACCCTTTACGTATCGTTATACCCTGGTTGATGGACAAGGGAACTGGGGTTCGCAGGATGATCCTAAATCTTTCGCCGCAATGCGATATACCGAATCAAAGCTAACTCGCTTCTCAAAGACATTGTTGCAGGAGCTAGGGCAGGGCACGGTCGACTGGGCACCCAATTTCGATGGTTCGTTAGAAGAGCCAAAACTATTGCCTTCGCGCTTGCCACATATTTTATTAAACAACACCACGGGTATTGCTGTGGGTATGGCAACCGACATACCATCACACAATCTGGTTGAAGTGGGTAAGGCATGTATTCACATGCTGGACAAGCCTAAAGCCAAGTTGGATGACTTGCTTGCGTATATTAAAGGACCAGATTATCCAACCACTGCAGAAATTATTTCCACACCCGAAGACATCCGCAGTATTTACGAAACTGGTCATGGCGGCTTGCGAGCGCGAGCCGTGTTTGAGAAAGAAGGTGCCGACATTATTGTTACCGCGCTTCCCTATCAGGTTTCAGGCTCAAAAGTGCTAGAGCAAATAGCTGCGCTAATGCAAGCTAAAAAATTGCCCATGGTAGAGGACTTGCGCGACGAGTCAGATCACGAAAATCCCACCCGACTGGTCATAACCCCGCGTAGTAATCGTGTTGATGTTGAGGGCTTGATGCAACACTTGTTCGCCACAACCGACCTTGAGCGTACCTACCGGGTCAACATGAATATGATTGGCTTGAGCGGTCGGCCACAGGTTAAGAGCCTGGTTAGCATTTTAAAGGAATGGTTAAGCTTTCGACTTGAAACGGTGCGACGTCGATTGCAATGGCGCTTGGATAAAGTTGAAAAGCGTTTGCATATTTTGGCGGGTTTGCTTGTTGCGTATTTAAACATTGACGAAGTCATTCGTATTATTCGCAACAACGACGAACCAAAACCGGTTTTGATGAAAACGTTCAAAATCAGTGATATTCAAGCCGAGGCAATTTTAGAACTTAAACTGCGTAACCTTGCTCAACTAGAGGAAATGAAAATACGTGGTGAGCAAGATGAGCTTGAACAAGAGCGAGACAATTTGCAAACCACCTTAGGTTCTGAGCGTCGTATGAAAACGTTGATTAAAAAAGAACTGCAAACCGACATCGAAACTTACGGCGATGAACGACGCTCGCCGATTGTTCAACGCGATGCGGCGCAAGCGATATCAGAAGCTGAGCTTATTCCCAGCGAACCCATTACGGTTGTGTTGTCGCAACGAGGTTGGGTGCGCGCGGCGAAGGGCCAGGATGTCGATCCAACCACACTTAACTACAAATCAGGTGATGAGTTTCAGAGTGCAGCCACTGGGCGCACTAACGGTACGGCGATGTTTCTGGATTCCACAGGTCGCGTTTATTGCGTGCCAGCACATGGATTCCCCTCGGCACGTGGCTTGGGGGAACCCATTAGTGGGCGACTGAAGCCACCTGATGGTGCAAAGTTTATCAGTGTATTAATGGGGGCCGATGATGATCGTTACCTCTTTTCAACCAGCGCAGGCTACGGCTTTGTTGCTCGCTTGGGTGACCTTGTTAGTCGCAACAAGGCGGGTAAAGCGGTTATATCGGTACCGGCAGGTGCCACGGTGTTGCCCGCCACCAAAGTCAATTCCCTAACTGATGATATGGTCGCCTCTATAAACACTGGTGGCAGCATGTTAGCGTTTCCAGTGGGAGAGCTGCCTGAAATGGCTAAAGGTAAAGGCAATAAGATTTTTAATATCCCCACCAAGAAGTTTAAAGACGGCTCAGAGGCGATGGTTGCACTGTGTGTGGTTCCGCCAAAAGGTAAGTTGCGCATCACCAGTGGTAAACGACACACAACCATAAAGTTTTCTGAGCTAAACGATTACACTGGGCAGCGTGGTCAACGTGGCCGAAAGTTACCCAGAGGATTCCAAAACGTTGCTGGTGTGGAATTGGAATAGATTGACGTTGAATAGAATGGACAGGAGTATTATTAGAATATCGCTGCAAGCAATAACAACCCTGGCTGGTTTACTCGTCGTTATGTTCGCGCCTTTAGCAAGTGCTGAACAATATGACCCTATCCCTCACAGCACAGTGGCTATGGCTAATGGTGCCGGTATTATCAAAGCAACATTAAGTTGCCCAACCAGTCGATATGCGCACGTGGTATTAGGTGATGACATAGAAGCAGGGTGTTTGGCGTTAGAGGTAGAAGATGGTGATGTACTAGTACATCAACTTCCCGACAATCAAGTGTTCGAAGACCTTGTGCCGCACGTTGCCGACTTTGATGGCAATGGCACCAATGATGTGGCGGTAGTCAGAAGTGATAATGCGTACGGTGCAGCCCTGGCGTTGTACACAATAGGTGAAAACAATGAAGTTGAGGAACTTGGCTCCACACCACCTATAGGCAGAGCTAACCGATGGTTAGCTCCTGTTGGTGTAGCTGACTTTAATGGTGACGATCAACCCGATATCGCTTATGTGCAAACACCGCACATTGGTGGAATCCTTAAAATCTGGACCTTCGTCGATGGCACGCTTGAGCAAATTGCTCAGATGCGTGGCTTTTCCAATCACAGCATCGGATCGACCCGCGTGTCCACATCAAAAATCGCTGATCGTAACAATGATGGCATTATGGACATAGCCTTGCCCGACCAGCGTCGGCAAAAAACGGTGTGGGTGACACTGTCGCCTAAAGTGTCGCCAGAGCTTCATGTGATTGATGAGCTGGCTTATGATAAGGCTTATTTTGAATAACTAGATTAATTGTTATGTTCGACTAACAAGATTGACTAACGACCTGAAAAAAACTTATTACTGACGCTCGACAGACAAGAGCCGAGCCATTCAATGATAAATAACTGGTTAGAAGAAGCGGTCTTAAACAATGCAGCGTGGTGCGATGCCATGGCATCTTCGCATGACATTCCTACCGATTGGAACGAGTTAACATGTGTTAGTGAATTCCCAATGCCGCCATTCTATCCCAATATAGTTACACTCAAAAGCAATATTTCTATCGATGAGAAAATCGATTCGCTCGGTCCGCAGCTCTCTTTAGGCTGGGGAATTAAAGACAGTTTTAATGAGCTCGATTTGGCGAACAAAGGGTTCGCTCCGGTATGCGATGCACATTGGTATTGCCGCGTTCCAACGAGTAACGTAATCGATAACGAAGAGCTACATAGTAAAATTGAAACAGTAAGTAATCAGTCAGAACTGGATCGCTGGGTTATCGCTTGGGGTGAAGGTGATGAAATTTTTAATTCTGGGTTGCTAGAGAATAATTGCGTCGAGCTACTTTATGTGGCGCGTGATGACAGGGTAGTGTCTGGTTTGGCCACTAACCAAAGCGGTAATTCTGTGGGCATATCCAATGCGTTCGGTTCCCCAATGGACTTGCTGTGCTGCGTTAATGCAGTTATCGCAAGACACCCAGACAAAGGAATCGTTGGATACGGAAATAAGTCAGAGATTGCGGCATTGTCTAATATCGGATTTAAAGAAATTGGCGATTTACGAATTTGGTTGAGTCAGTGAGTACCTTTTGACCCGGAGAAGCACCGAATCATAGCCAATATATGGTTATCGAAAAGCATCGCCCAGGCGTTTTGGATAGGGTCTACAAACGATTTCACTCAAAAGGCCGAATGATGCCAGAGTGTTTGTTTTACATAGATAGCTGGCTTGAGAAGGACGGAGGCCAATCTCACATGGGTTGCTAAGCAGATTGCTGCCTTGCAGTTAAAGCCCAAATACCTGCAGCTGGAAGCATTGAACTGCCAGCCATGTTGAAACCCCTGTTGGCTTTTGGTGAACCCAAAACTTGCCTAGCTGTAGTTGCGAATACTGCATACATGGTCGCATTCATTATGGCCAGAAAAACGAAAGTACTTGAGAGAATCCAAAGCTAAGGTGTGACTGATTTGCCGCTGTCTATAAACTGTGGAAGAAACGCGACAAAGAAAATTATCCCTTTGAGATTGAGTGCCGTGACTGACCACGTGTTCAAAAACATTTTCCACTTGGCGCCTGGTAATTCAGGGGCATTCGTAATAGCGGTTGTGATACCTGCCCTAAGAAGCATTATTCCGAGATAAGTTAGGTACAGCCCGCCAATCCACTTGATGACAATAAACCAAAAAGCGGAAGCAGCAAGTAGTGCTCCCAGCCCTGGAAGAGACAGCGCTAACGCTGTAGAATCACCCAGCGCAACAGCAAGTACCAAGGGTATTCGCCCGTTTTCCATGCGCCACAGAATAACTAATAGTAGTCAGAATTGTAGGTCCTGGAATTAGCAGTAATATTATTGATGCCGCGATAAATGCGAGCCAGAGTTCAAATGTCATCGGAGCTATTTCAACGATATGTATGGCGAGCGTAAAGCATACATTATCTAACAAGATAACTACTTATTTGGTTGGTGAGCAGTGAATATTTTCCACGATAGATCAGACAATTGTTAGCGGCTGCGTTAAGTGCATTCCCACATAGGAGGTGATAGATGGTTTTAGAGCTTCAATGCAGTTATTCCACTATTAGTTCAAAAGAACTGTTATCAAAAGTCATCCCAGACTATAACATTAGTGAACCTGTTGAGTGTTTGTTCTGGGAGCGTGGGTCCACTGATACCTATGTCGTGCGTTGTGCAAACGCCCGGTATTCCCTGCGCATTTATCGCAATGAGAACAAAAGTCGTGATGCAGTCGATTTCGAAGTAGATGCCTTAAATTATCTGCACGACAAGGGATTCCCTGTTGCCTACCCGATAGCGCGTAAATCTGGTGGGTACATAACCGAAGTATTGGCACCAGAGGGTGATCGCTACGTTCTGTTATCAGCATTTGCTGAGGGTGATGCAGCCGACTACGATGCCATAGAAGATTTTCGGGTAACCGGTAAATCTGTGGCACAGCTACATACTGTCTCTGATGGATTTAATACTGTACACAAGAGAGAAGATATTGATTTGAAGTGCTTCAACGAAACAGCGTTCAATGTCATTAAGCCGTATGTGTCGCACAGGCCGAAAGATTTAGCGTTTCTTGAGGAATGCTTAGAGACCGCTACTAACACTATAACCAAAGTAGGCGTCGATGCCATGGACTTCGGTTTTTGCCACGGAGACATACACGGCGGAAATGCCCATCTACACAATGGCGTACTAACGCACTTTGATTTTGAGGAGTGTGCTTTAGGTTTTCGTATTTTTGATTTAGCAACGTTCAAATGGGGCGCTGTTGGCGGTGCTGAGGGGCCAGAGAATTGGGCAGCATTTGTCGATGGCTACGAATCGGTGCGTAAAATAACAGAAGCTGACGCCCAGCTTCTTGATACCTTTATCCTGCTTCGCCATGTCTGGTTAATTTCATTCCATATGCATAACGCAAGTGACTTTGGTGGTGAAGTAATCAGTGATAATTACATTGACCACCATTGGAAAAAATTGAAACGCTTTTGCAGTGAAGGTATTGGGGCTGAGGTAAAAATGGACAATGGTTTTGTCACAGTTGGTCGATTAGTTTCCGATGGTTCTGCCGCCCACAGCGGAAAATTGAACCCGGGCGATCGTATTGTGAGTGTTTGTGATAAAGAAGTGAAAGGCCTTTCGTTAGACGATGTTGTAGATCTGGAGTTCCCCCGCTTTAGTGGACACCGGGGTTATGCTGCAACTGCAGCAGGTTTATTATCTCGTCTGTACTGAGCAGGACTAGTGTACCCAAGTTTTGAGTGTTTACGCACTCTGTTGTAGAACACCTCTATGTACTCGAATATGGCTGATGCCGCTTGACGCCTTGTTTCAAATTGGTACCGGTGTATGAGCTCTTTTTTGATTGTTGCAAAAAAGCTTTCTGCAACGGCATTGTCCCAGCAGTTTCCCTTACGACTCATACTGCATTGTATGCCGCGATCTAATAAAGCCTTTCGGTAATCCTTAGCTGTGTAATTGCTGCCTCTGTCTGAATGATGTACTAAACCTCCGGGTGGATTGTGTGACTCCAGAGCCATGTCCAATGCGCTTAACGTTAGTTCGGTATCGTTGCTCTCGCTCATGGCCCAACCGACGACTTCACGGTTATACAAATCAATCATGGAAGCCAAGTACAACCAGCCCTCATCGGTGGGTACGAACGTCACGTCCGTCACCCATTTCTCATTGACAGCGGTTGCTGTGAAGTCGCGATCTAGTTCATTGGTGGCCACTGCATTGTTTGGGTCAGACTTGGTAGTACTGCAACGCCAGGCACGCTCTGGGCTTACCACAATAGCGTTTTCCCGCATGATACGGGCAACTCGCTTCTCGGAGATCTGATGTCCCAGATCTTTCAGTGTCGCGTGGATACGCGGACTGCCATAGGTTTGTCTGCTCGACTCGAATACCTGGGTAATCAGTTCCAACCACGCTTCGTCTTCCACTTGTCGCTGGCTCTTTTCACGCTTGCACCAAGCGTAGTAGCCAGAGGTTGATACCTTCAGCACGCTGCACAAATCAGTGATGGCGAAATGGGCCTTCTGCGTCGATATAAAGTCAAATCTCATTGAGATTCCTTGACGAAGAAGGCGGTCGCTTTTTTTAATATGTCACGCTCCGTTTTTAAGCGCTTATTCTCAGTACGTAAACGTTTCAGCTCTTGCTGATCTGTCTCGGACAAGCTGTTCTGTGTCATTATTCCATTGTTTTCTTTGTCTGCTTGAATCCACTTATGAACTGCCGATGGAGTTAGATCTAGATCTTTACAAATTTGCGAAACTGATTTGTCACCAGCACGTACTAACTCAAGCACCTGTTGCTTATACTCGTCATCGTAAGTTCGGCGTTCTCTACGGGTCTTACCTTTGGCCATTTGGCACCTCTTGGAGCATTATCGCTCATATTGAGGTGTCCATCAAACTGGGGGAACTCCAATCTGATTGTCGGGCCAAAAGGATCAACCGTGCGACTGGGAATTTTATCGACGAATGCACCTGCGGACTTGGCAGTAGAAGTGATAAGTCTTGTTCGGAAAAAGAATTCCGCATAGCTGGAAATCTACAAATATCTCGCTTTGTCATTCTACCGAACAACTGGATGACTATATTGGAACAAATACGTATCGGATTCCACGCCATTAGGTGGCCGCGCCAGTTGTTGGGTTACCGGAAGAGACTATAGAAGGGCTTGCGTTTGCCGTAGATTACCTCTATCGAGAAAGCCGAATGAACCATTAGCTCAACGAGCTTCCAATCGAGCAACCACATCATTTGCCGTAAAACGACTCTTCGATGGCAGTGTCATCGTATTTATTCGCACATCTGTTCCACCATCAATCAAACCGCCTAATGATCCCAGTGTTTCGCGCACTTGATTAGCTGCGTTTCGTGAGACTGTGTCGCTGCCACTGGACTGAATAAGCAGCAGTGCATTCTGATTAACACGGCCGATGATGGAATCGGGTCCCATGCTCTTTTGTAACGCACTGGCAGCGCGATAGAGCGTCAGATCTTGCACAGTTTTAGCGGCACCATTCGTGTGAGGTGCTGGCCTTTCGTCTGTGCTGTTGCTAGTCAGTATGCGCACCAACATTGCCGTAAATTTTGGTGGCTTGATGTCGGCTTGAAGCAGTGATTGAAACCGTCGCAACACAGAACGACGTGCTGGTAAACCAGTCGCCTCATCTCGGGCTTGCTGCTTGGCGACAACATTTTCAATCAACGGACGCTCTGTTTGGCGTAAATCTGATTCCAATTGCAACAGCGAATCGTGGGTATTGTCGTTGCTGGCCGACAATGCGAATGAGCGTTTGTCGCTTTGCAACATTGACTTTAAGTAGGCGACTTCCTGCTCAAGCTGCCGGGTTCGGGTTTCCAGATATCGTTGTCTTTGCTGTAGGGTGCACTGATCAATCAAACGGCTTATTGCATGCTGCGCGGCAGCGGTTTTTTTTAAGCTAACAACATCAGTTGCACCCTGTTGTAGCCACTGCAATAGTTTGCCTGTCTTGCCCCCAACACTCAGCACGAGTACTGGCATTTGCGGGTAGCGCAGTATGCATGCCGGTAAAGGCTGCTCGCGATTTTCAACCACCAGAATGCAGATGTCTGCAGCAGCGACGCTCAAGTGCTTGCACAAGCTGATGTCGTCGTTAACTGCTGTCACACTGCCCACGCGCTTGCTCACACCCAGCCACCCGCTGACCCGCTTGTGGTGCTCTTGCTGGTCCGAGAGCACCAGGCAATTAAGTTGAGAGCGGTCTGAATCCACGGTCTGTTTAAGATTTCCTCTTAAAACGGGAGTGCCAGTGCGGCGGATATCACTGGGGCAATAATCAAGTGTAGCTACCAGCCTAAGCTTTGCACGTCAAAATGGCCCCAATTAGTTAATCGAGGCTGTGCGAGGGACGTTTCGAGGTCTATAATGGTCGGAAATTTACGTTAATCAGCAGACATCACGATATGGCCAATTACAATACAAACGAATTCAAAGGTGGTCTCAAGATCATGCTCGATGGTGACCCGCACACCATTGTAGAGAACGAATTTGTGAAACCGGGTAAGGGTCAGGCATTCACTCGTACAAAGGTACGTAATCTCAAAACGGGCCGTACCGTTGAACGCACATTCAAGTCTGGCGAATCCGTCGAAGGTGCTGACGTCATGGACACCGAAATGCAGTATCTTTACAGCGATGGCGAGATGTGGCATTTCATGGACCCAAAGTCATTTGAACAACTAGCAGCTGATAAAACCGCTATTGGTGACTCGCATCTTTATTTAAAAGAAGAAGACATGTGTGAGGTCACATTGTTCAATGGCCAGCCACTGGCTGTGGCGCCGCCCAACTTTGTTGAAATGGCGATCAAACAAACTGACCCAGGTCTCAAAGGTGATACCGCAACAGGTGGTACCAAGCCTGCTTATCTAGATACTGGTGCGGTTGTTAAGGTGCCGTTGTTTGTAGAAGAAGGTGAAGTAATTAAAATTGATACCCGTAATGGTGAGTACGTTTCACGCGTTAAGTCTTAGGTCGCCAATATTTGTTTGCATCCAGGTTTAAACGTCAGTGAGACATCAAGCCTGGTACCCGGGTGCATCGTTAGATGTATTAAGAAAAGCGGCGCTGTTACGAAAATTAATCCGTCAGTACATGGATACAGAGGGTGTGCTGGAAGTCGTTACTCCTGCCTTGTCCGCCGCCGCTGCCACCGATCCCAATATCCATAGCTTTCAGGTTGGCAATACCTATTTGCACACCTCACCAGAATTTCCAATGAAGCGATTATTGGCGGCCTACGGCGTTGATATCTATCAAATTGCGTCTGTGTTTCGTGATGGTGAAGCCGGTCGAAATCACAATGCCGAATTTAGTTTACTTGAATGGTATCGCGTCGGTATGGATCACCATGCGCTCATGAATGATGTCAGTACATTGCTAAAACAACTGGTGACTGAATTTGGCAAACCGTGGCAACATCCTGTGCAGATTCGATACACCGATGCCGTATCAGCTGTGTGCGAAAAACCGTTTGGCGATATTCATGTTGATGATATTGAGCGCGTGTTTAGCCAACACGATCGCTCTTATCCCAGTGCCATTGGCAATGATGTCGATGCAGCACTTGATTTACTGGTTGATGAATTCGTTGTATCTGGCTTCGCCGACTCAGGCATCACTTTTTTAATAGATTATCCAGCTTCGCAGGCAGCATTGGCTCGTATTACGCAAGATGCGTCAGGTCTGGCTATCGCTGAACGATTCGAAGTGTTTTGGGGCAAGCTGGAATTAGCCAACGGATTTCACGAATTAACCGATGCAAATGAGCAAAGGTTGCGATTTGAGCACGACTTAGAGATACGTCAACAACGCGAAACTGTTTTAGTCCCCGTGGATGAGAACCTTCTCGATGCTATGTCTGCCGGCCTGCCTGATTGTGCCGGCGTTGCACTCGGGCTTGACAGAGTGTTGTTGGCGTTAAGCGATGCAACACACATAGATGAGGTTATCGCGTTTACTGGGAGTCGCGCATGACTGTGCTCAGGATGTGTGATACCGGCGTCGAATCACTAAGAGATCTGCTCGGGCAGCACCGCTTGAGCATTGAAACCGTAGCGCAAAGTTGTGACATTCCCGGTAGTCACTGGGGTGATGATGAGGCCGGACTTATTGGCAGCACGCTGTACACCAGGCCCAACACACCGGTTCATTCTGCGTTGCACGAAGCTTGTCATTGGTTACTAATGGACGATAAACGTCGCGCCAAGTTGCATACCGATGCTGGCGGCACGGCAGTCGAGGAGAGTGCGGTTTGTTATCTTCAAATTGTTTTAGCCGACTCATTGCACGGGGTTGGACGCGCTCGAATGATGGGCGATATGGATACTTGGGGCTATTCGTTTAGATTGGGTTCAACGAGAGCCTGGTTTGAACAAGACGCTCAAGATGCTATAGCGTTTTTACAGCAGCACCCAAGGTCTGCGATTGCCAGGCTGGTAAGCGGAACGGCGATTGATGCTGAGCATACTAGTGCTGAGCCCGTTAATTTGAGCCGGTCACTGCAAAGGTAACATTATGAGCAAAATACTCATCACGGGTGCCACCGGTTACTTGGCTAAAACACTTGTCCCGTATGTTGCTCGACATGCTGATGTTATTGGCGTTGCACGAAATGAGGCGTCTGATGCTTTCACCACTTTAAGTTCGCATGTAAAGGCTGTGGCAGTTGACTTGGGTGATTCGCACGCCATCAACGAATTGGTGATGTCAGAACAACCCGATGCGATTATTCATTGTGCCGCTTGTAACCCTGGTGATGGTAATGAACAGCAAATGATTGCCGCTAATGAAGGTGGCACTTTGCATGTGGCGCAGGCTGCAAGAAACCATGGATGTCGTGTTGTTTCGGTTTCTTCCGACACGGTACTAAGTGGCAATGATGCACCTTATGCAGACGATGCACCAATATGCCCTCAGCCAAAAAATCCCTACGCCGTGAGTAAAGCGCGCGCAGAGACCGCGTTATTTTCTGTGCTGCCTGGTGCTGTCGCTGTGCGTACATCATTGATCTACGGCACAGACAACATTGACAGGGGTACCAAAGGTTTTGCTGAGCGGTTAGCCGCTGGCGAATCGCTCAATCTGTTTACCGATGTGATGCGTCAACCCGTGCACGACAAAGCCCTTGCAGCAGGCTTGTTGACACTGGCAACTGAACGCACGGGTGAGTCTGGGACGCTCAATATTGCTGGTCGCGAGCTATTGAGCCGGTTCGACTTTGGTGTTCGAATGCTGGACTATTGGGGCATTGATTATAAAAATAATCTGAAGGCCATTTCGGGTAAGGGTATCGTTGGGTTGCCAATGGATTTAAGCCTGAGCCTGACACGAGCAACATCGCTGGGATTGTCGACACCGGGTGTGTCGGAAGTATTGGAGCTGGCAAAGCGATAGTTAGAAAGGCTTGTGTGCCCGCACAAGAAACTATGCATTTGTGGAACGGCGTGTACTGTCCTATAATTAACCCAGTATCGGTTTTGTGCTGCTACTCCAAGCCAGATACTAACCGGCGATTAAAATGACTGCCTGTCATATTTGCTTTGTTGAGCATGTTTAAATTGGCACAAGTATCTTTTCGTTTTTGCGCTTTGCATGGTTTTAAGCTTAGCTTGTGCAATTGCCAATGTATTGACCCATGCGAACCGCATCTCCCGGATTCATATCAACACGCCACTTGGCTTTATTTTCCATCAAGACAATAATAGTAGAGCCCATGTTAAATCGGCCCATTTCTGCACCGCGTTCTAAACTGATGGCAGCATCATCGGTATAGGCAACGCGACCAATTTTTTTGCCTTTTGGTGGTGTAACCAAGCCATGCCATACGGTTTCAATAGCAGCGACATTAATTGCACCAACAAGCACCAGGGCCATGAGGCCAACTTCGGTTTCAAATTGCGCCACGACACGTTCATTTCGTGCAAATAAATTGGGTAATGTGCGCACTGTGTGTGGCCCTACGCTAAACAATCGTCCGGGAACATGGACTTGATTGAGTAGTTTTCCACTAATGGGCATGTGCAGACGATGATAGTCACGTGGAGATAAATAGATGGTGGTGAATGATCCGCTGTTTAATCTATTGGCAGCGGTTTGATCGCCACCGATAAGCGTTAGTAATGAGTAGTCTCGATTCTTCGCTTGAAAAATTCTACCCTCGTCGATGTCGCCTATAGCCGAAATGCGTCCGTCTGCAGGGCAGGCTATTTCGCCGTCACCACTGGTAATTGGTCGTGCTTCGGGTCTTAACGCGCGTGTGAAAAACGCGTTAAAGGTTTTATAGTTCTCTAATTTGGGTTCAACGGCGTCCTGCATTTCTACGTCGAAGAGTTTGGCAAAGCGCTTAATTACCGGGCCAGTCAATCTGGACTCACGCCGGGTTAACCAAAAAACAGCCCTTGACACCAAATGATGTGGCAAGGGGTAAAGTGGTAGTGTCTTGAGCCAGTCTAACAACATCAACGTTTTATCCTAAGAGGCCAAGACAATTTGAATTAAGTGTGTTTACTTATTTAAAACGCAACCGAAGCATGACTCAGTGACTAGAAGCTCAGTACCTAATGAATCACTTTAGTTTCATCTTTATGAGCATCACCGTCTTTTTTCATGTCCTGTTGCCCAGTATGATCGGCGTGCTCATCCTTTGCGGCATCTTTTGCCTCATCTTTTGAATGCTCCATGCCGGTATGTTTCATGTCATCGTCGGTTTTATCCATTTCGCCGTGATTGTGCTTGACGGCACCAATTCTTTTAACTGGCATTTCAATGAGAAATTCTCCGACAGAGCTGTCGATAATAATGTCCACTAATTGATCCTCTACTAGCGGCTCTGTTAATTCCATTAGCATAAGATGATAGCTGCCGTGTTGGAATTCGAGCGATTCACCTGCCTTAATGGTCACTGACTCTTGCTTTTCCATTTTGGCTACATCGTTTTTCATGCTCGATAAGTGAATTTCGATTTTTGGGATCGTGGGGCTAAATGCTCGTGTAATGATGATATCGGTATCTGTTTCATTAACCAGGGTCATATAGCCAGCGGTGACTTTTGAACCTGGCGGGGTGGCATTGATAACCGGATCTACAACCAAAGGTAAATCTGCGGCGCTGGCCGTAGCTGATAAAAAGCAAAGTATAGTAAGCAGTTTGCGCATGGTTCTTAGAATGTAGGGTTGAGTAAAACCTTATTGGAATGCTAAATAGGTATATTCGTTTGTCTTGATTAGCTTTTTTTAATTTATTTATTTTTAACTGGTTTATCTTTGTCAGCCAATCTTTGATCGATTATAGATGCGTCAGTAACGTTTTAAGGTCCGCACTGAGTGTGTCAGCAACATGGGGTGCATTAAGCTTTGCGCGAACCTTCAGCTCTGGGCCGATCACCAGCATAGATGCAGTGTGGTCGACTGAATAGTTGTTGCCTCCATCTGGAGATGCTGTGTAACTGGCGACAACACCGAGTGAGCGTGCCAGGGATGTTATGTCACCTAGTTCCCCAGTGCCTCCGATAAAATCTTGATTAAAGTAGTTAACATACTGAGTCGTTTTTTCCAGTGTGTCTCGCACAGGGTCGACGGTAATAAATATCACCTGAGGCGACTCAATGCCTTCATCATTTAATTGCGCAACGGCCGAGTTCATTTCGTTGAGTGTTACCGGGCACACATCTGGACAATTGGTAAAACCGAAAAACAGCACAGACCATTTGTCTTTTAAGTTAGTTTCGGTCAACGCGAGGTTGTCGCCGTAGACCAGAGAGAATGGTGGAACCGTTTTATAGTCATGCGGAAATAATAAGGAATTTTGTAGTTCTGCTTGCACAGCTTTTAATGCATCGTTGTCCGCAGACTCGGCGGCTGAATGGTTGGCATTTCCAGTGTCAGTTGGCCGATTGGGTTGAAAGGTGCCAGCAAATACGCCCGCAGCAATGGCCACGCAGGCTATAACCGCCATCGGTAACCAGGATTTTTTACGCGCTGAGTTTTCTGTAGTAGCTTGTGTTTCGATGGGTTCATTCATGGGTGTTTTGTAGGCCTTTAAAATTGCTGGGTGGCCAGATAAATAAATAGTTTTGATGTCATCTGCTTGTTCAGTAATTATACTGGAGAGTCCGCTTAAAAGGTTATTGCAAATGCCCGTCAGTGCCGTGTTACGTTCTGGTATAAAAATCGATATCGAACAAGCGATTCGCTCGGGTGCCGCAGCGTTTGAGGAACACAATTTAGTGTTCGGCCACGGCACTGATGATGCGATTGCTGAGGCCAGCTGGTTGGTATTGCACGCCATGGCTCAATCTCCGCTTCAGGAACCAGATTACAGGCAGCTGCTGACTGAGTCCCAAATTCAGCGGTGTAACTCATTGTTAGCCCGCCGCATAAATGAGCGTATCCCAGCTGCTTACATTACAGGTAGTACTTGGTTTGCCGGATTGTCTTTCATTACCGACGCCAGAGCGCTTGTGCCTCGCTCACCCTTGGCTGAGTTCATTGTTAACGATTTTTTTGAACTGATAAGCCCGAATCAGGTTAATGCTGTGCTCGATTTGTGCACAGGGGGTGGGTGTATTGGCATTGCCTGCGCTGTCTATCTGGCCCATGCGCAGGTGGATGCCAGTGATCTGTCCTCTGATGCGTTGAGTCTGGCTGCAGAAAACGTGGCGGCTCACGAGCTGCAAGGCCGCGTGAATTTAATCGAAAGCGCTTTATTCGACAATATTCACAAACGTTATGATCTGATTATTTCAAATCCACCCTACGTGGATGCTCAGGATATCAAATCAATGGGCGAGGAATTTGAGCACGAACCATTGATGGGGTTGGCGGCAGGTCATGATGGCTTGGATCTGGTACGCCACATGTTGCACGAAGCTTGCGACTATCTGACTGAAAATGGTTTGCTGGTGGTTGAGGTAGGTAACAGCGCACAAGCCCTCGAAGATGCCTACCCTGATGTGCCTTTTTTATGGCTTGAATTTGATAGCGGGGGTTCAGGCATATTTGCAATTAGTGTAAATGAGTTGCGTCATCATGCTCACTCTATTGCTGCTGGATTGCCTGGTTAAATCAGGCCTGATACAGATTACAACGTTATCCCTTTAAAAGCGGCTGGTCGCAGTGATGCCGACCAGCCGAAGGGGGTAAATCAGACCCGTTAGGGCTAAAACTTGGTAACAGCTATTATCTCAAGGCCATCTTGAATTGAAAAAACATAACGCCATTACTTTTCGAACCGTTGTAATCAATTTCCGGTGAACCTGTGATGTTCAATGAAGCTCGCTTCGACAACGTCACTTCCATTACAGGGAAAGGAACTATTTTAGTTTCTGTGTCTGAGTTCACGTGATACTGCTTGTGTACAGCAGTTGCACCTAATAGGAATCGCACGCGGTTGTTAAGGAATTTACGCGTACCGTAGTTAAAACCAACATAGGCTGACGGAGTACCGAAGCTGTCAGATAGCGCACCAACGTGGAAGCCAAATTTGCCAGACGGTGAGTATTCCCAACCAAGACCTGGAACAAATGCTCTGCGCTCGTTGAAGTTCTTGAAATGGATAGCTGCTGTGTTGAACACCAAATGTCCGTCTGCTGCATTTGCGTTTGAAGCACCCATGCTTGTGATTAACAAAGTGGCCAAAAGTGCGAATTTTGTGAATGTCTGTTTGTTCATGTTGTTATCTCCGATTTCTAATTTTTATTTTTCGAAGCCGGTCTTTGCCGGATCGTTTTTTACCCCGTTCCTCGGGAGTGCCTTGGAACTGACGTGCACTTTACTGCTGCTTTAGGTGATGTGCAAATGCACCATAAAAATCGCGATAATTCGAATAAAAACAAATAGATAGATAGAAAAATATGGCAAGTCAAATTATTGACTTACGCTCAAAAGCAGCGCTAAGTGACTAATAACTGTACAGTTTTCGATAGTAAAATTGGCTTTGAGAAGTGCTGCGCGAAACGCAGACGGCAAGTTGTCTAAAAGGCGTTTTATTGAGGAAAGTGAGACGTGATTAACGCTTGAGCCAGGTTGTTAAGCGCCTGTTTATGTGGAAAAAACAGAAAAACGGCGCTATTGGTTGGCTTTTAATGACGTCTCTTGTGCCCACTAAGGGCCGGGGCATTGGCTTATTGTGCTGTTTTACTTATTCAGACTTTTTTGATTACTATTTAGGCTGACTTTTGGCATTGGCGGTGTGTCAGGCAAGTCATCGTTAAACACGAGGTGATTGCTCATTCCTATACCACTCGGATATCAACAAACCTTAGTCACTCCGAAGGCCTCTCGCCAAGTGGAAGCCTATTGGTCGTTCACTGCCAAAACCGCTGGTAGCACGTTGATATTACCCGATGGGCGATGCGATATTATTTTTCAACTTAACGTTCACAAAGACCAGTTACCCACACCCATTATCACTGGACCCTCAACTCAGCCATATACGGTTGAGTGTGACTATGGAGATCAATGGCTTGGTATTCGTCTGCGGCCCCACAACGGTGCGTTGCTATGGAAACAGAAAATAGGGGTTGCAGCAGACACTGTAGCTCGTGGTAACGAAGCGCTCGATTTATTACCGTGGCTAGCAGAGCTGATGGCATCACCAATAACCTTGGACACGATGGCGGATAAATTTGAGAGTAAAACATCAACATTCAATGATCAAAAGTTAACATCAGCATTAGATGCATTGCATGCTTCGGGTGGACGAATGCGGGTTGCAACAATGGCAAGCTTTGTGGGGTGCACAGCAAGGCAGCTAAATCGCTTGTTCCAATCTAACATTGGCCTGTCGACCAAGACCTATGCTCAGCTGGTTCAATTTCACCGAACGCTCAACCTGGTGCAGCATCAACAACTGAAAATCTCTAGCGCTGCAAATGAAGGTGGTTATGCAGATCAGGCGCATCTAACGCGTGCATTTCAACGTTTCGGTGGTTTTACGCCGTCTAACATTCCGAAAGATTTGGCCATTCCAGAATTGGTAGCTTAACGTTGTCCGATATATTCAAGACTGGCACGGGTGCAATGCGTATGATGTCGTTATGAAACTTGGTTATACAATAATTTATGTGGCAGACGTGATTGCCACCATCGAATTCTATGAAAAAGCGTTCTCAATGACACGTCGATTTATACACGAGAGCAAACTCTATGCTGAGTTAGAAACAGGCGATACTGTTCTGGCGTTTGCAGGATTAGAGGCTGCAGAAATGAATGGTCTTGCAATTTTGCCAAACGATCCCTCTGGACCCGCTGCCGCTTGGGAAATTTGTTTTGTAACAGATGATGTTAACGCGGCTTTCACGCTCGCAGTAGAGCAAGGTTGTACGCCTGTTAGTAAACCGGACGAAAAACCCTGGAAGCAAACCGTTTCTTATGTTCGGGACCTTAATGGTTGCCTGGTTGAAATTGCCTCGCCTATTGCGTCGCATGACTAGTTATCCAAAGGCGCTTCATTGAAGGATGTTGAAGGCGTGTTGGAGGGGAAGGACAAATTTAAACGGCGGGTCAAGCTATATGCCGTAAGTGATATTGAAAAAAAAGGCTGTGACCAGCTAATATGTGAATCTGTACTGCAATTTTAATTCAAACACAGCCCGATGGCATAGGCGTGCATTTAGGCAAGCGCCGCTGAAGCTTGCTAGCTGGGCCGTTGCTTGTATAGTCATAATGGGAGCGGTCTATGATCACCAGAACGGCGACTAAAAAGTGTACCTCAAAAATTCTTTTGGCAGCGCTATCTTCAGTATATTTTCTTTGCTCCGCTGTGTTTTTTACCATATTAAGTACAACTGGGCTTAACGCGTCAGAGCTGGGCGATGACGGATTGCACAAGCAAGATTGGTTTGCGTTAACGTTTAAAGACATTGAAGAAGACTGGCGTGATGCCAGCGATCAAGGTAAACACTTGGTATTAGTCTACGAGCAACGCGGTTGCATCTATTGCGAAAGAACGCATGCAACGGTGCTTTCAGACCCTGAAGTAGTTAGTTATCTGAAAGAGAACTTCGTTGTTGTTCAATACAATTTGTTTGGTGATGAGGAAGTAACCGATCTTGATGGCGAAGTGTTATCCGAAAAAACGGCTGCAGAGAAGTGGGATGTCATGTTTACGCCAACATGGATATTCCTGCCAGAGGCGGTGCTGACCGGGAAGAGTCTAAAAGATGTGGCCGTGGGTCAAATGCCGGGTGCGTTTGGTAAAGGCACTTTTTTAGATCTTTTCACTTGGGTAAATGAAAAAGGCTATGAAGGAGATGAAAGCTTTCAACGCTACCATGGAAGGCGCGACAGAGAACGTCGAGCTGCGAAGGGTGAGGGTTGAGGGGTATCGGGGGATGAGTTTTTCGGATATTGCGCAAAGTACACAAACTGTTGAGAGTACGACGAGATGCGCTGTGGCGTTGTTATAGCCAAGTATGCTTAGTTACGTGTGCTGCGTACGCCTTAGGTTTTATAGGGCTACTCGTGCTATTTCCTGGAATTTTTCCGGCAGCGTTCAGAGCAATAAACAATGCTCGGCCATATGCCGCGTGATTCCCAACGCTTACGGTTGTTAAATGAGCGCTGACAAACCGGACATACTTTACTTTGCCGCTCTGGTGAATCTGTCTTTGTGCTGTGGCGGCTACGTTTATTCAAGTTGCTTTGCCAGTTTCCAGAATTTAGAAAAGCTGTTGTACGGTTTTGATGGGTTACGGTACAGCCAGCGACGATTCTCGGATTGCGGGCTCCAATGATTACACGCTGTGTACTCCTGCCGATAAACAGATGCATCAGTTAGTTTATTCTGTAATTGCTCGCAGGTGCCTTTGACAATACGCAGGTTAGGTATAAAGCTTGCCCAATGCTTAATAAATGACCAGCGGTTTTCACTCATTGGCCAACGCGAATGCAGGTCTGTATCAATGAATAGCCACTGATGCGCTGCATCTGCTTGCCAGTGTTTTTGCAAGTGCCAAACCGAACGCAGCGCGACACTGCTGGTAACAGGGTCGATCTCGGTTAGGTTTATGCCGGGCAATGTCTGATGTAAAGTCTGACTTGATGTTTCCAATAGTGCATCTGGTAGTGGTAGGTCATTGAAAGCATCATAGGGCACATCGATAAATGTGCCTCGTTGCCTGGTTTTGCTGAATTTATTCACGTTGTCTTGATTGGCAAAGTATCTTTTATTACTGAAAGCACCGGCTACCCACTGCCAGCTAAGGGTATTGCTTGCCAAGTCTCCATCGAGCAAATGATAGTGCATCCATTTGGCAGCGGGCAGCCAGTGTGTATTGCCCAAATTGCAACAGATCGAAGCAACCCACAGTCGCGCGTGGTTGTGCATATTGCCAACCTGCACAAGTTGGTGGAGAGCGTCATCGACTACCTCGATTCCTGTTTGTCCTTTAATGATCGCCGAGGGCAGTTCCAGGCGGGTTGATACGCTGGGGTTTTTCATGTCGGAAAAAATATCATCCTTGTGTAACTGCCAGGTACGATGAAAATACTCTCTCCAGGCTAGTTCGAACAACAGTTTTTCGCAGTCCGCTTTGCTGTGCCCTGCTAATATTGACTGAGCAATATCATGAGTATCAATAATGCCATGTGTAACAAAGGGGCTTAGCCAAGTGACAGCGCCGCCCAGGTAATTGCGGGTTTTATCATAAGGGATTGGGTCAATGGCAGTTAATCTTGATTCCAACTCTTCATAGTCACAATGAAAAAATGCTGTACTCTTTAGGTCATTCATAATACTTTTTTTACAAAAAAGATTAACAAAAAAGGTTAGCCAACGTATATGTCAAAAACGTTTAACAAGCAGGTATAACAAGATCACGATGAAAAGAGTTGCACTAGTATTCCCGCACCAGCTATTTGAGTCTCACCCGGTGTTCAGTCTAAAACCGGATAAGGTAGTTTTAGTGCACCACTCTTTGTTTTACGGTGATTCTCAGTATCCGATCAAATTCCACGAAAAAAAAGTTGCCTATCATCAAAGCACAATGAAGTACTTCGCCAAAACCGTGGAAGATGCCGGGTTCGAGGTTCAGGAGGTACCGTACAGTAGCGCCAACTGCCAACTGCTGAAGCTCTGCGAACAACTGGCGTCAGGGGGCGTTTCAGATATCGTGGTTGTTGATCCTTGCGATTTTATTCTAAATAAACGCTTAGTGGCTGCTGCCACCGGCAACGGACTGGCAATAGAAACTCTAACTAGTCCAGGATTTATTAATACGAGCGAAGAAAATACCGCTTGGCGAGCCACCAAAAAGCGTTGGCATATGGCTGAATTTTATAAATTTCAACGTACTCGACTAAACATCCTTATGGATAATGATGATCCTGTTGGTGGGCAGTGGAGCTTTGACGAGCAGAATCGGAAAAAATTACCGGTCAAACAGTTACCTAACATCCCACTACTTAGCACAATGGAGTACCCCACTACTCACAAAGAAGCAAAGCGCTGGTTGGATGAGTTTCTTGAGCAGCGTTTCGAATTATTTGGCACTTATGAGGATGCTATAGAGCAAGGGCAGAACTGGCTTTATCACAGTGTGTTAACTCCCGCACTCAACGTTGGTTTGTTAACGCCGGATTATGTTGTACAAAAAGCCTTGGCGTATGCCAATAAACATAGCGTGCCACTGAACAGTGTGGAGGGCTTTATCAGACAAATCATTGGCTGGCGAGAATTTATGCGCGCAACATATGAAGACCTTGGTGTGCAAATGCGAACTGGCAATCACTGGGAACATCATCAGGAGATGCCTGAAGCTTTTTACACCGCTAAAACGGGAATTGATCCTGTGGATGATTGCATCTCCAGAGTCAATGAGCATGCTTATTGTCATCATATAGAGCGGCTGATGATTCTCGGTGGGTTCATGTTTTTGTGTGAAATAAAGCCGGATGACATTTATAAATGGTTCATGGAGCGTTTTATCGATAGCTATGACTGGGTGATGGTGCCTAATGTTTATGCCATGAGTCAAAACGCTGATGGCGGTTTGATCACCACTAAGCCGTATTTCTCAGGGTCAAACTACGTGATAAAAATGAGTCACTATAAAAAGGGTGAATGGAGTGAGGTATGGGATGCACTTTTTTGGCGCTGGATATTCAAACATAAGAGTGAATTGGCGGGTAATCATCGATGGTCAATGATGTGTCGCAACGCTGAAAAAATGGAACCTGGTAAAAAACAACAGCATTTGGATTGTGCCGAGCGTTATTTGTCCAAGCTGTTCAATTAAAACAATGCCGCTCTAGTTCTCAAATAAAAGGCCGGCTAAATTAATAAGCCGACCTTTGGTCGTGTTGCAAAATGGGTAATGTGAATCTTAACGCAATTGCAGTTTGTATTGAAAAAACATGACAGCGTTGCTGTGCGAACCCGCATAGTCAATCTCTGGCGAACCAGTGATGTTTAATGAAGAGCGCTTGGTCAAACCAACTTCGATAACCGGGAATGGTACAACCTTGGTTTCAAGCCCTGCGTTCTTGTGATATTGCTTGCGTACCGCAGTGGCGCCTACCAAAAAACGCACACGGTTATTGAAATAACGCCTAGTGCCGTAGTTAAAACCAAGGTAAGAGGCTTGTGCGCCAAAGCTGTCAGACAAAGTACCTACGTGGAATCCAAATTTACCAGATGGTGAATATTCCCAACCAAGCCCTGGTACGAAAGCATTGCGTTCACTGAAGTTCTTGAAGTGGATTGCAGCTGTATTGAATACCAGATGTCCGTCAGCTGCCTGAGCAGTTGAAGCACCAAAGCTTGCCATTAGAAGTGCTGCCATCAAAGCGATCTTGGTGATGATTTGCTTGTTCATGTTTTTCCCCGTAAAAATGTTTTTATTCAAACCGATCTTTGCCGGCTGTCCTTTCGCTCTAGTGGCGAAGTAGTGGCGTGCACTTTACTGCCGGTCTATTAGAACTGCAACCAGGTGCGAAGAGAACGCTAAAAAACAATGAAATCAATCAGATAGACTTAAAAACGCGGGTAGTCAAGAAATCGACGGAGGGAGTGAGGCCACTCTAAGTGATTAATAAACGTACGAAAAATGATCACCAGAATGGCTTTGAGAAGCAGTGCGCGAAACGCTCACTCCTGACCTGGAAAATAGGGGATTGTGGTGAAATATGCGAACGGTTTATCGCTAATCGCGCTCGGCTAAGCGCTTGTTAGCGTTAAGAATGTCTTTGATACTGCAGACTGGATGCTGAAAAATTGATGCTTTTAGCGTGCTGGCTCAGCATCAACATAATGGCTTTGATACTTAAGCTTTTAGCTTTGAAGGTAAAGCTTTGAACGTAAAGATTTGAACGTAAAGCTTTGGACTTTAAACTATGGAGTTAGGCTTCGCTTGGAAGGTTTTTCTTCGCCTTTGTTTTCGTCTTTGCTGCGGCTCGATTTTCATCCAGCTCTTCGACGATGGTGTTAAACATAGTGTTAGCGAAATCGTCCCATTCTGAGTTGGCTCGATTACTTTCATTGTCAGGCATGGATAAGCGTATTTTAAGCAAAGTGCCGTCGTATTCAGTTTGATAAACCAACGTGTATGAAGCCAGATTCTCTCTCAAATAAGTGGCCTCCACGCGAGCGACTGTGCGAATACCCCGAGCCTGTGTTGCTGCGCCAACCACATTAAAGTTGTTGTAGATGCCCTCTTGAACAGCAGCGCCAATGGCTTGTATGGTTGCGCGGGTTGAACCCATCACTAATGCTTCATGATCCAAGTCCTCGTTTTGCTCAGCTACGGGGTACACATACACATCCGCCATGCGATGTTTGCGGGGGTTGACATAGCGAAACGTATAGCCATTTGAATCATCTTCGAAATAGCGGTAGCCCTGATAGTCAAAGCTACCAAGCTCGTCAGGTAATGCGTCGATAATTTCTGGTGCTTGGAGAGGCTTAGCGTCTTCGGCAGATTGGTTTACGGTTGCGCACGCCGATACGCCAAGCGTGGCGATCAAAGTCAGAATTGATATAAAGCGCATTACAGGTCCAGAGCAACTATTTCTGGCCTAACCACCGCAAGATTTGCGCCTAGGCCCTGAACATGACCAATTGTCTGGCTTTTGAGTAAATATTTGTTCTGTACTGGTGAGGTTCAGCTTAAGCCACTACACTGGGCTCATGCTTTGGAAAATTCAAAATCGGCGGACTCTGGCGGGGTTGATCTTCGTCTTTCTGCTTACAAGCTGTGCATCCACGCCACCGAGTCGACCGGACGACGTGTGCTCAATCTACCAACAGAAGCGCGGGTGGCATTCTGTGGCTCAGAAGGCCGAGAAAAAGTGGGGCACTTCAATGCACATAGCCATGGCTATCATGAACCAGGAATCTGCATTCAAATCCAAGGCACGACCACCTCGACGCTATTTGCTTGGTTTTATTCCGTGGCGCCGCCACAGTAGTGCTTACGGATATGCTCAGGTTGTTGATGGTACGTGGCAGCAGTACATAAATGATACCGGTGCCTATTGGCGTAAGCGGAACAACTTTGCTGATGCAACTGACTTTGTACACTGGTACATGCTTGAGGCGAATAAACAAAATAAGGTGGCAAAGTCCGATGCCTATAACTTGTATTTGAACTATCACGAAGGCCCGGCTGGTTTCCGACGCGGTACTTACAAGTCTAAAAAGTGGTTGGCGGCCACCGCCTTAAAAGTGCAGCGCCGTGCAGACAACTATCGTGTGCAATATGCGCGGTGTAGGCAAGCGCTGAAAGCAGGTTTTTGGTCGCGCTTATTGGGGGGTTAACCATTCTTCAAATGGGAATAAAGATTGTTCGCCTGCCTCATGTGTCAGTAACCAGTGTTTCGTGTGTAAGCCGCCGGCAAATCCGGTAAGCGTACCGTTCGTGCCGATTACTCGATGACACGGAATTACAATCGGTATTGGGTTAGCACCATTGGCGGCACCCACCGCGCGACTGGCGCTGGGTTTGCCGATTTCTGTCGCAATATCAAGGTAGCTGCATGTTTCCCCGTAATCAATGTTTTGTAAAGCACTCCACACACTTTGTTGAAACTGAGTACCTTGCGGACAAAGCGCTATGCTGAAGCGCTTTAACGAGCCATCAAAATAGGCGTCAAGCTGGCTAATCAGTGCCTTGAAAGGGGCTGGGTTCTTTTGCCAGTCATTATCAGTCTCGGACGGTTTTGCACCATCTGGAAACACGATTTTATGGATTTGTTTGCCGTCGCCAACCAATAGCAGTTGACCGATAGGGCTATGATACAAACAGTAGAACATGGATGATCTGGTAAAGTAGTTGTCTGATAAAAACTAGTTGGAGCGTAGCTTATGGGGCTCGGAAATCTATTTAAATCGTTGTTTGGTTCAAGCGATAGTGGCAAATCGTCAAAAACAGCTGCTGATCCTGTTGAATACAAAGGCTTCTCGATTGTAGCTGAACCCATCCACGAAGGTGGTCAATATCGCACCGCAGGAAAAATCTGCAAAGAAGTTGAAGGCGTTATGCAAGAGGTGCGCTTTATACGTGCTGATAACAACGGTGATCTGGATTCCTCGATTGAACATTGTCTGTACAAAGGCAAGCAGATAATTGATGAGCAGGGCGAAGCCATTTTAAGCCGCGAAATGGTGTAGCCCGACCATTTGGTTCAGAGCGGTCCTCGCTCTGGGCCGCATCTTACTCTAAGCTGCGTTTTATGAGCATTCAGAGACGCACACCCTCTTTGATGCTGTTATCTCCATTCTTGCAATTGTCTTTTTTGAATTAAATTTTGTTTAAAAAAACTTTCCGGTTCGTTACCTGAGACGTAGCAGAAAAGAGCCTGTCAATTAGCGGCGGGGCATAAAACAAAATAGTAAAGGATGAAAAAATGAACTCGCGTACTTTATTAGCAGCAGCACTATTTATCTCATTCCCGGCTCAGGCAGATTTCCTGGGCGCTGTCGATGGACGAGTAGCCAACTTAGGCGAAAGCGCCCAAATCTCGGTCGAGGCTAATTACAATTCGATGGATATGGACGGTGTTAAGTCAACATGGACAGGCGTCCGTGGCAACTACAAGTACAGCGAGAATATAGTTGTTTTCGCTGATGCTGTTCAGTTGGAACTAAAGTCAGTTCCTATTCTCAATCTGGGTGTCGACCATGAAGGCACAGGTTTTGGTGGTGGCGTGATCTACCAAGTTCCAGATTTATTGGACGGCTTCAACACATCCTTAAAAGCCACCTATCACAGCATTCAAGCCGATGACACTGTTGATCTATTAGTCAATGATGTTGCGCGTGAGTCGCAAGTAAAATTCACATCAATGGCAGCGAAAATGTTGGTGAGTCCTTTGGAAAGAATGAATAATGGTGGCACTTGGTACGCTTCAGCTGGATTCACTAAAGTTACTACAGATGTCGTTCTTTTTGTGGATGGGAAAGATGACGCCTCGGGTTTTACTGCCGGTGCGGGGTTTGTAATGCCGTTATCATTAGGTGAGGTTTACGGGGGAGCAGAGTATATCGAAGGTAACTCTCAGCTGGGTGCTGGCTTCCGATACTCTTTTGATTAATTTCGCAGAGCTATACACAAAGATTTATCTCGCGGGTTAATTCTTCAAACTAATCTTGCAACAGAGGCCCTGGCATGCCGTGCCACCATGCAGCCAGGGTTTTTCTACATCCCAACCTTTTGATAGTTTGTTTCCAGTCCTGAAGCCTGATAATGTGATGTTTGCACTCACACACAATTTAAGTTCATACAATTTGCCGGACACGGAGGTCCGACTTATGAATAGAGTATCTTTCTCTCGCCCTATCGCTTTGTTGTTTTTTTTATGGTTTTGTTTATTGTTTTGTTTAAATGCGTTCAGGCCAGTGCATGCCGAACTTTTGGGTATGGTGCCCGGCCGCGGCGCCGATGTTGCTCGATTTGCAAATAAGTCTGTTGAAGTCGGTGTTAGTCGATATAGCGATCAGCTGCAATGGAGTGTGTTGCGTTACAACTTTAAACCTGTCAAACGTTTAGCTATTTATGTTGATTTTTCCTACGTAGAGTCGTTCAATTTACCGTTGGATAGTTCTCAAGTCGCAGATTTTGCAGGTACCGGTTACGGTGGCGGACTGATATTTTCAATTCCCGAGAAACTAAATCGTTTCGATGTTGCTTTTAAAGGGACGTTCCATCAATCCAAATCAGGTGGGCAGGTAAACAAACTGCCGGGCGCGTCAAATGCGCAACAAGAGCATCTTGAATTGGACCAATCTCAATGGTCGGCAGGTTTTGTGTTAAGCCCGATTGACCCGTTGTATGAAAATGGGTTTAGCTGGTTTGCAAATCTATCTTATGTGCGCGCGCAAGCACGCACGGAACGCATTGGCGCAAGTCCATTGCGGTACTCCACGATGGTGCCATATCGGGGTGACTCAGGTATGGCAACGGGAATTGGGGTTGTTCAGCCATACAAGCGCGGAAGTGTGTTCGCAGGAGTTGACTGGTTGTCAGACAACGCTTTGCTTAGTGCGGGTTACCGGTATGTCTTTTAGTGTGCTCAAAGCGCGGAGCAATGGCCTCTGGCAGACGACTGTCCTTCACGCCAAGAGTCCCAGCCAAAAGTATAGTCGAGCCTCTTATTATCTGGTTATTACCAGCCTGGTTGTTACCATAGTGGGCAGCAGCCGCTAAACGCCAGCGGTACAGTGTCAACAGTCAAAAAGGGATTTTATAGCAATGTGGGATTATAATTTTTCAACGATCATCTTATTGATGAGAAAGACGTATCCGTTTCTGATTTTTCGTTTTCTTGTCTTTTCCATCATTACAGGTATTGCCATTGCGCTGACCGGCGGTGGTGCTGGTATTGGTTGGTTAGGTGGTGTTGTTTTTGGCGATGCCGCCAGCGGTATTTTCTACGGCGGTTTTCTGGGAGCCGGTGCAGCAGGCGTTTTTATTTACCTTATTCGTGAATACGTTTTGTATCAAGTCAAGGCTGGACACATTGCTTTACTTGTGAAGTTTATGCATGGCGAACCCGTGCCTGAGGGTAAGGGCATGATTGCCTATGCCAGTGAACAGGTGAGAGCGCACTTTACCGAATCCAATGTGTTGTTCCTTGTAGACCAGTTAATTAAGGGTGTACTTAAAGTTATAACGCGTACGTTTAGCTCGGTTGGAAGTATGGTCCCGATACCAGGGTTGGCGCAGCTGATAAAAGTATTGAGCAAGATTGTCGGCATGTCACTGACCTACGTTGATGAGATTATTCTGGCTCACTACATGAAAAACAATTCCACCAATGTGTGGACCAACAGCACTGAAGCCTTGGTGCTGTATGCACAAAACTACGGCAAAATGCTGAAAAACGCCTTTTGGGTAAGCCTGATGGTTTGGGGTCTTACATTCCTGACGTTTATATTGGTATTTATTCCGTTTGCTGCGGCCACTGCGGCTTATCCTGGATTGGCTGGTTTCTGGACATTCGCAATTGCCGGGTTGGTGGCTTGGGGCGTGAAGAGTGCGGTAATCGACCCCATCGCAATGACAGCGCTAATGTTGGTTTATTTTACAGCCATACAAGGGCAGGACCCTAGTCGTGAATGGGAGCTTAGACTCGACGCGCTTTCAGATCAGTTTCGCACCTTAAAAGAGAAGGGAAAAGCGTATTCTCTTAAAACCTTTAACAAGTTTGCAACGCGAAATCAACAGGCCAGTCAACCATATACCAGCATTTAATTCTTTATAACTTTAGACCCGAGTAATCAGGCAATGAGCAAATCCATCTGTATATCAATAACGCTGTCTTTGTTAGCGCTAAGTCTAGCTGGTTGTGCAAGTAGTGGTGATAGTAAAAAAAATAAAGGCACTACCATGTTCCATCTTGTAAAAGACGGTAATTATGCAAAAGCCACAGAACGGCTCAATTCGCTTTATGCAGCTTACCCAAGCAGCGCTGAGGCCGAAGACAGGTTCAGGAGCGAAATGGATAGTGCCGCTGCTTATTTGCCTAAAAAGCACAAGGCTCAATTGGACAGATTTCTAAACATTAATAGAAATGGGGTAGCTGAAAAATTTTTTTCCGGCCTGTATTTTCACCATGCCGGAATTGACGCCAGAGGGCAGAAGTCGGTTAATAATACTGAAAGAAAGAAATTAGGACTGTTGAGAGATAATCTGGTTAACTCAATAGCACGATTTCAATCAGTGTTAAAAGACGATCCCAATAGTTATTTAGCGCACATGTATAACGGTATTAATTTTTCTTATATGGGCACCATAGAAGCTGAGCTTGCTGAGTTTAGAGCCGCGGTGGATATCAATCCTACCAGTGTACGAGTCTGGAATAGTTTTCTGACTCACAGCCAGCCTCGCTGGGGTGGTAGTTACGACATAATGCAAGATTTGATAGACGAGCTTGCAACACATGAGCAAAAGAATCCGAAACTGCGTAGCCTAAAAGGTCTTGCGCTGTCAGACAAAGCGGATGCGTTTATACGGCAAGAGGATTTTGTTAGTGCGGAAGATCATATTTTCAGGGCGCTGGAGTTCGGCTCCAATGACTCCTATGGCCAGACGGTGGATTATCTTATGCGTAAAGTTAAGCAGTCAGGTGATGAAGAGGGTGCTTGTAGAATCATTAAAAAAACACACGCTATTTACCCGAAACATGAAAGATACCGTGAGCTTGCAGCAGGCTGTAGCTGAGTCTTGATGCAATATCGCAGGTGCAAAAACTCGCGCGTGTGCGTTTTCCAGTAAGTTACTTTGACATTATCCGAGCTTAACCAATGAACAATATTTTGAAAAATAGAATGCTAAGCCTTGCATCTTTGATGCTGGTCTTAGCAATCGGCACAGGTTGTGGCACGACGGTAGTGCAGGACGTATTGAAAGAGACAATAAATGAGACGCTTAAAAAACGTCAAACTGTCGCTATAAGTGAAACCGAAGTAAAAACATTGTCCGAGTACATTGAAGATGAGAACTACGAGTCGGCGAAATGGTTGCTTGATGACTTGTATGAATCCTATCCAAGCAGTCTGGAGAACGAGTCCAGGTTCGTTTGGGCAGTCGAAACTGCAACCAGAGAGCTGCAATATAGTCATGACGAGAAACTACAAGCATTTATCGCGCGGTACCCGGATAGCTTGCCAATGGACTTTTTCTCTTCTTTGTATCAATTTAATAAAGGCGCCAAGTTAAGAGGAACAGACTGGGCGGCCAATACGTCTGACGCTCAGTTTGATGCCATGAGAGTTGAGATGAAAAAATCTGTCGCTGGTTTCGAAAATGTGTTGAACCAACATCCGGAGAGTTACCTGGCACACGCTTACATTGGCAGAAACTATTCGTATATAGCGTCTCGACATGAGTCTGATATAGCATTTCGTAAGTCGCTGGTGCAAGAGCCGGCCAGTTTCGGCGCCTGGAATGGTTTTCTTTGGTATAACCGTCCAAGGTGGGGTGGCAACTATGCTGGAATGATGAAATTACTGAACGAAATGGGGTATGAGGTCGGCGATAATCCACGGTTGGCCAGATTGAGGGGCGTCATATTGGCTGATAAAGCCAGCAATGCAATCCAAAATAACAAATACGACGATGCAGAAGAGCTTCTCATGCTGGCGATGGACTATGGTGTTGTGTCTGATTACACACGAGTAGCGGACGAGCTGCATGCCAAAGTACAAGCATCGGGTGACAGTGAAGGCGCATGTCGTATTAGTCAAAAGATATACACGTTGCAGCCCAACAACAAGCGATATAAAAATTTGGTCGCTATTTGTTAAGGCTAGATTAAAAGCGATAACAGCAAGCCGTTGGCTTATTACTGGGGTTGCCGCTCTGAGGTCTTATACTGAAACTTCTATTACTACCAGGTCTGGATGGAACCGGGGACGTCAACGGTCTTCAATTGAAGTAGCGAAGTTTTGTGACAGTGTAAAATAGGCTTTGCGACATCGACAAAGGATACAGTGATGAAAATAGGAAATGTAACGCCAATACTTCGTGCATTTGACGAAGCGAAATCAAAAGAGTTTTATGTTGATTTTCTTGGTTTTAAAGTCGACTGGGAGCATAGGTTCGACGATGGTGCGCCATTGTATATGCAGGTCTCTAAAAGTGATTGCGTACTGCACCTATCAGAGCATCATGGAGATAGTAGCCCAGGTGCTGCCATGCGAATTGAAGTTGACGATATAGATGCCCTGCATAAAGAGCTGTCTGATAAAAAATATAAAAATGCTCGCCCTGGTATTCAGGATCAACCTTGGGGAACCAGAGATATGACCGTAAGCGATCCATTTGGCAATAAATTGATTTTTACTAATGCAGTTAGTAATTAGTGGGTTCTAGCGTTAAACCAATTCGCTCTAATCAAAAGCCGGTACCCAAAGTTATGTTCATCAGTTTCCCGATGTATATGCGGCCAGAACTAGATGCCGCGCACACCGCTTTTTACACTTTGATATGCAAAAACTTAAGTGCCAGAAATTTTGCCAAAAATTGTGATAGCCCAGCCCTGTTGTCCACGCCGTCAGAAGATATCTACGCAGACTGGCTGCATCCAGAGCTACTATTGAGCCAGACGTGTGGCATGCCATATCGCAACAGCTTGTACGGTAAGGTGCAACTGGTAGGCACACCGAATTTCCAGGTAGAAGGTTGTCAGCGCGGCTACTATCGCAGTGCCATGGTGGTGCGGCGCGAAGATGCGGGCCAAACACTTCACCAGTTTGCTGACTCAGTCTTTATTTTTAACTCGCGCGATTCGCAATCTGGCTACGCGGCGGCTTGTGCATTGTCTAAAAAGCACGGATTCCAGTTTAAGAACAAGGTAGTGTCCGGCGATCATCGTGAGTCGGCTTGGGCAGTATCTCAGGGTCGGGCTGATATTGCCGCAATTGATGCGGTGACTTGGCGATTGCTGGAGGCGTACGAGCCGTTTGCACAAGAACTGGTTGTGATTGAGTGGACAGACCAGACGCCCGGTCTGCCGTATATAACGTCAATGGCTAATGATGCCGGATTGATATTCGATGTCGTCAGTGACTCTATCGCTGAGCTGCCCAGGCAGGTACGTGATCAACTGGGTATTTATTCACTGGAGAAAATTAACGCCGAAGCATACCTTGCTATTGCTAATCCGTCTTGATGAGTGAAGCCACCAAGGATGCCACCGGTTAGGCCAATCAAGTCACCACATTAAATCGTCAGGCACTTTGTAGTCGGCGTATTCGTCGTCTTGTTCTTGCAACTCGTTTTTGGTATTGGCCAAAACAACGGCGTTATCGTCGCGCTCTGCGATTTTTGCAGCAACAGCTCGAGGCACAATACTGTGCTGTCCGTTAACGTTGACAATGTTCAGTACGCCTTTGACTAACTGTTCGCGGGTGTCGTTTTGCAGCATCAGCGTTTTGATTTTGCCGTTGTCGGTATAGCTAAATTCAATATCGCCACGCTCGCCGATATTGTTTAACGAAACCAGCTCGACAATTTGCGCTTTAATGGCCTTGGCTTGCGCCTTGGCTTCTCGCTGACGATTGAGCTCTTGATCTTTAGCTAATTTTTCCGCGTCGGCTTTTTTAACAAGTTCTGCCGTTTCATCCACCACCTCAGCGCCTTTGCGTTTTTGTTTTTCTGTGGTGTTTTTCGCTTTTTTGGCGCGCACTGCCTGCTTCTTGGATGCCAGGCCTGCTTTAAATAATTGATCTTGGAGAGAGTTGCCCATTTTAGATTCCTGAAACGATAGGTCCCTGAAGTATCGATTACCAACAGCGTAGCTTATCCGTCCTGAGAATGATCAGAATCGAGATTAACTGGTTTAAGTTCGTTAAATTTGTCACCGGGCCCGGGGTTGTCCTCAGTGCACTTCCCACCAAGGTGATTCATGATCCCCCACACTGCATTTAATGCGGTTTGAACAGCGCCCTCAGCCCAACCGGGCGTCCAGGAAACATCATCGCCGGCGATGAAAATTCCTTGCTGCTCTGCAGGCATGTTGTACTGCATAAACTGCGTATACATGCGACGATTATAACGGTAGTGCCCAGGCAAAGCACCCTTAAATGCACCCAAAAAATTCGGGTCTGCTTCCCACGAAATGGTTTGTGGTCGGCCAATGATGTGTGAACGGATATCGACGTTTGGATAAATTTTCGCCAGTGCATCCAAACATAGTTCTACGCGTTTCTCTACTGGCAATGGTAACATTTTTAATGCGTCTGCCATCCAGGAGTAGGTAAGGCAAATTACACCGGGTTGGTCGTCGCCATTGTCAAACAAATAAGTGCCTCTAGTGAGTCGGTCAGTTAAGGTCATGCTCATGACGTGTTTGCCTGTTGCAGGATCAATGTCTTTCCAGAAGGGTCTATCCACCATGACAAATGTTTTTGATGACTGCATGTAGCTGGTTCTGTCCAGTGCCATCCAGTGTTCTTGTGAAAACAACGACTCATCGGTGTTAATACTGGTGGTTAACAACCAACTTTGGCAGGTAGCCAAAACAGCTGCAAACGTGTGCTGATTACCATAGCTGTCTTCGACAATAAAGTGATTGTCGTCCTTCATGATTTTTCGAGCACTGGGTTTTGTAGCGCCGGCATGCAATGATGACAAGCTGGTATCAGCCGACCAGTGTTGGATATTGTCTGGGCTGTGGTTCCACAAGCCACGTGGTAGTTGTTCTGCGCCGCCGACTATCAGATGCTGATGGGCATCGCAGTCGGTTAGTACTACCCTTAATATTTCCAGCATGCTGTTGCGAAAGTCTGAATCCCAGCCCCCGGTGCCAAAGCCAACTTGTCCAAATACCTCTTTATGCCGGAAGCTGAGTTTTTTAAACGAAGGCGCGTTGGCGAGAAAATCGTAAAAGGTGCGCTCATCCCATTCGTTAACGATGGGGTCCCATAGTGCTTTTATGGCTTTCGCATCCCGGTTTGCAATAGCGGCCTGCAGTTCAATAAAGTGCGCTTCGGTATTTAACGCTTCTTGCCAGGCGTCAGCGACCTCCTTGTACATAGGTGGTAAGTCATCGGTAGTACGAGCATAGACTTGCTCGCCGGCAAGATCGATTACCGTGCTAAGTGCCGCATCGGTTAATGGATTTGGAAATGCCCTTGTTTTTAAGTTGAGTAAATCGACATAGTGATTAAATGATGTTGCAGATTCTGGGAAACGCATGCCGCCCAGCTCGGCAACAACGCTGGGTGCATTTGGAAAGGGTTCAGATCTTAATCTTCCACCGATTCTTCCGGTTTCAAAAATCACCGGGTGCAAGCCCATGCGCATCAGTTCAATGCCCGCCACAAGCCCTGACACACCAGCACCGATTATTGCAATGCGCTGACCGTATTGTTCAGTCGGAACAGTACCAATACCGTCCGGATGAGTTAACCAATCGTCATAAGCAAACGGGAAGTCCGGGCCGAAAATGGTGATTGGCTTTTCGCTTTTCATTTTTTTTGCCGATTTTGTATTTTATTTGCTCGCCGAACTGTTGCCGAGTTGCCTTCCGAGTAACTTGCCAGATTGTGTAAAGCGTTACTCGCCGGTTTAAACATCAACTATTAGCGGGTCAAGCTTTGTCGCCACTCAGGTTCTTATAAAGCTCTGGTCGTCTGTCGCGATGATAGGGGAGCGCTGCTCGAGTTTGGGCAATGTCGTTCTTATTAATCGTGGCGACCAACATAACATCCTCTTTAGCTGCTTTTGCCAAATTGCTACCGTCGGGTCCGGCAATGCAGCTATGGCCTACGTATTGTTGCTCGTATTCGTTGCCGCAAAAATTGGCATAGGCAATAAAAAGTTGGTTTTCGTAAGCTCGGCACGGTACTACCAGGTCAGCTACTGTAGTCCACGGCGACATCAGCGCTGTGGGTGTTAGCAGAAGTTCTGCACCTTCGATGGCAAGCCGTCTCACATTTTCCGGAAACTCTATATCGTAGCAAATCAAAAAGCCGATTTTCCAACCTCGCCATTCAATGACCGGTACTAAATCATTTCCAGGACTGAACAAGCTGCGATCCTGGTCACCCCATAAATGTGTTTTTCGGTACAGTGCTTTGGCCTTGCCATTTTCGTCTATCAGTTGCACGCTATTAAAAATGTGGGAACCGTCTTTCTCGGCAAAACCATAGGCAATAGCAAGGTTGTTTGTTTTGCATATAGCTGCAATTGCATCACAGACGTCACCGCTGGCTTCGGGTGCAATGGCATTATTAACTTCATTTGTATTGTTGTAGCCAGTCAGGCTGGCTTCGGGGAATAACAGTAGTTGCACCCCAGCATCACTGGCTTGTTTGGCGTAGTGGCTAAAACGTGTCAGTGAAGCGTCGATGTCACCCGGTGTAGAGACGTGTTGAACCAGCGCAATATTGAGAGTGTTGTTCATAAGCGCTTGAGTGCTTGTCCGTTAAGTGCTGTGTCGTGTCTTGTAATTAACGCAAGAAAAGGCCCAAGGCATGTTTCTGGCAACTCGGTTTCCGACTCAAGTTCGCCGGGAAACGCTTTGCGACGCAGCGGTGTTCGCATGGCTCCCGGGTCTATTGCATTGACTGCTATTTTTGCTGTGCCATCGGCTGAGCGCTGGCTTTCAGTTTCATCAAATAAAGTGTGGGCCAGATGCCTTAACGCGCCTTTTGACACACCATAAGCTCCCCAATAGGCACCGGTTTTATCATCCAAAGTAAATGTGATGCTGGCTTTGTCAGAGCGCATTAATAACGGCAAGCATGCATTGTTGAGCAGGCGCACACTGGTCAGATTTACTGCCATGACTCGGCTCCAGTCAGCCTGACTAATTTGCACTAATGGGCTCAGTGCTCCGACGTCGGCTGCCGTGTGCACCAAGGCATCGATATGACCAAACTCGCTATCCAGCAGTTCGCTCAGTTGCAGGTAGTCGGATTCTGGTGCGCTCGACTGGTCCAAGGTGATAATGGCCGGTGTAGGTGCGCCTTCAATGTTTTCAATGGCGTCGTAGAGGGCTTCAAGCTTTTCGAGTTTGCGCGAAACCAAAACCACAGTAGCGCCAGCTTTGGCCACAGCCTGACTCAGCACAGTGCCCAATCCGCCGGTAGCACCAGAGACGACAACAACACGATTTGCTAGTGCGTTGGCATCCAGTTTAAACGCGAGTTGCGCATCACTAATTGAAGAATAAACGTCTGAACTTATCATCACTTAAGTGTACGCGATGATGTCTCGGTTTGCTTAAACTTGAGCCCGGTATCGGCGTTTACAACGATAGGCGATGAAGAATTTTCTTAACGGAGTTAAAGCAACTGATTCACGGAACAAGTTGGGCTGCTTTTTTTGCCACAGACGCATTTGCGCTTCTCGAATGTGACACATGATGTGCAGGCAAAGCGGGATCGGAAATTGATCTTGCTTTTCAGACGGTTTCTTTTTATTGGATGAGTGGCTATTTGATAAGTGCGCATTGGTTAATCCAATAGAATTACCTAGCGCATCACTTGCCTGGGCAATGGCGTGATTAAGTAATGCTTGCGCGTCACTGTCGCCAGCAATGGTTTCTGGTGTCATGTTGAAGCGTTGGTACAGTTCGTCGCTAAACACAGGGTAGCCGCTTTGAATTCTTGATGACAGGGAGTTTAATCGGTGGCAGTAACCCAGGCCCAAAGCTATCGCGTCACGTGCATTCAGGTTTTCACGGCCTTTTGGATTTTGGTCGTCTGTCAGGCTTTGGTGTTGCTCGGCAGATTTTGTAGCGCTCAGCGCAGGCTGAAAGATAATGGGTTGTACGTCTGAGGGCACCGCGTCTTTAGCTGGCTCAGCGTGTAATTCAGTGGATTGATTGTCGGCTTTTAGCGCGTGTTCAAACAACGTCATGCGTGCGCGGTAATCAGAGATAATGTGCTCGCGTAAATCATGCTCTGTGCTTAGGGGGTTGTACCGCTCGCTGGCCGACGCAGAAAGAATGTTTAAACAAGCCTTTAGCGACGACTGATTATGCTGATACGCTTGCACAGAAATACAATCAGGGTGCCTGGCCTCTTGCTTTGCCAGTCGGCTTAACTCTTCATGCCACCAGTGTATTTTTTTCTCGGCTACTTGCGGCTCGTTGACATCAAAAAGCGTTGTGCTCAGGGTGTTAACTAGTTTCAGCGTGTCGATCGAACGCCGCTGTGCCAGTTCGCTGCAATAGAGCAGGCTGTAGTAGAGCGTTGAACCGGCCGCTATTGCCATGTCGCCCTGTACTTGCGCTTGCTTGGATGCTGACTGAGTCAAAGGATATTGTTCGATCGATTTACGCTGCAGGCTTCTTTGCCTGCATCATGTAGTTGACGTCAACATCGTCTTCAAGTTTATATACCTTGCTTAGCGGGTTGTACGTTAGGCCGGTAATTTCAGTAACGTCTATATTGGCAGCACGGCAGTGCGAGTCCAGCTCCGATGGTTTAATGAATTTACTGAATTCGTGTGTGCCTTTTGGCAACAGCTTTAGCACATATTCTGCACCGACAATCGCAAAAAGCCATGATTTCGGATTGCGATTTATTGTGGAAAAATACAGTTCGCCGCCGGGTTTTGTGAGCTTGGCGCAAGCGGCAATGGTCGAGGCAGGATCGGGTACATGCTCCAGTACTTCGAGGCAGGTAACAATGTCGAAGGTACCTGCCTGCTCATTGGCATAATCTTCGGCAGCAATCGATAAGTATTCGAGCTCGGCTTTGGTTTCCAGAGCATGCAGCCGAGCCACCGACAGGGCAGCATCAGCCAGATCAATACCGACCACGTCTGCACCGCGTGTGGCCATGGATTCAGCCAAAATGCCACCGCCGCAGCCCACATCCAAAACCCGTTTGCCGGCTAAGGTGGACCGTTCGTCGATCCAGTTAAGACGCAGCGGGTTAATTTGGTGCAAGGGGCGGAACTCGCTATTTGGATCCCACCAACGACTGGCCAGTTCAGAAAATTTTTCCAGTTCTTTAGGGTCAACATTATGGCTTGCAGGCATTTTAAGTTCCGGTTTCATACTAGATTGGTCGATTCCTACTATACGTAACTTTTGGACAAACTGATTAGTGACAAGGCGCAACTGCTTTTCTAATTGGCTTGAATTGCGGGTGTCTTGAGTGAGCTGGAGCGTGTTAGAAAAACCGTTGGATGTTGTGCCAAAGCGGTGACAGACTGGCCGTTTTTTTCGTGTAAAAGGAAACATTTTACGTAATCGCCGCCGTGGCCCAGAATTAGCGACAGAAATTGGTCAAAATTGCAATGAAATCGCTGGTATAGAGCGCTTTTCAGCAGCTCTATGTGGTAATATCTAAGCATCAAATCAGCTCATTTTTGCCTACCGGTTTTCCCCTTCAAACATGTCAGATTTTGCTAAAGAAATTCTGCCTATCAATCTCGAAGATGAGATGAGGCAGTCGTATCTCGACTACGCCATGAGCGTTATCGTTGGCCGCGCACTTCCCGATGTCCGTGATGGACTAAAACCCGTTCACCGTCGTGTGCTCTATGCCATGCACGAGCAGGGTTACGACTGGAATAAAGCACACCGGAAATCAGCACGCGTAGTCGGTGACGTGATGGGTAAATATCATCCGCATGGTGACTCAGCCATATACGATTCCATGGTTCGTATGGCGCAGCCTTTCAGCATGCGCTACATGCTGATAGACGGGCAGGGTAACTTTGGTTCGGTAGATGGTGATCCACCAGCGGCCATGCGTTACACCGAAGTACGCATGGCAAAAATTGCACAAGAACTCCTGTCAGACATCGATCAGGAAACCGTTGATTTTGTTCCCAACTACGACGGCTCAGAATCTGAGCCCTCTGTTTTACCTTCGCGCATTCCGCATTTGTTAGTTAATGGTTCGTCCGGCATCGCGGTCGGTATGGCAACCAACATTCCACCGCATAATATCAGCGAAGTTATTAACGCCACCATTGCCATGATCGACGACCCGGAAATCAGCATCGAAGGTTTGATGCAACATCTGCCTGGTCCTGACTTTCCTACATACGGCATCATCAATGGTGCACGTGGCATTCGTGACGCTTATCGCGGTGGTAAGGGTAAGTTGCATATCCGCGCAAAAGCCGACGTGGAGCACGACGAAAAAACCGGCAAAGACACCATTATCGTGACCGAGTTGCCTTATCAGGTTAACAAGGCTCGTTTGCTTGAAAAAATAGCCGAGTTGGTTAAAGATAAAAAAATTGAAGGTATAACTGAGCTGCGTGACGAATCTGATAAAGATGGCATGCGTATGGTCATCGAATTGCGTCGCGGTGAGTCGGGCGACATCATGCTTAACCAGTTGTACAAACAAACCCAGCTGCAAGTGGTGTTCGGTATCAATATGGTGGCATTGGTCGACGGACAACCTCGACTACTGGCTTTGCCTGAAATCCTCAACTGTTTTATTCGGCACCGTCGCGAGGTAGTTACACGCCGCACCATTTACTTGTTGCGCAAAGCCCGTGACCGAGCCCATATCCTTGAAGGGCTCGCAGTGGCACTAGCCAACATCGACCCTATCATCCAGCTCATAAAAGAGTCGCAAAATTCGGCTATTGCTAAAGAAAAGCTGGTCGGTAAAACCTGGGAAGCTGGCATTGTCAGTGGCATGCTCGAACGTGCTGGTGCGGAAGCATCCAAGCCTGAAAATCTGGGGCCAGAATTTGGTTTACACGATGGCATGTATCAGCTAACCGAAGTTCAGGCACAAGCCATTCTGGATTTACGCCTGCATCGCTTGACTGGTTTAGAACAAGACAAAATTATCGACGAGTACAAAGAGATACTCAAAAAGATTGAAGATTTTCTCGACATTCTGACCGACCCTGAGCGTTTACGACTGGTTGTCAGAACCGAGCTTGTCAATATTATCGAGCAATACGGTGATCAGCGTCGAACAGAGATTCAGGTCGATCATTCTGAAATGACGGTCGAAGATCTTATCGCTGATGAGTCTGTGGTTGTGACTCTGTCGCACGGAGGGTATGCCAAAGCGCAACCCTTGTCCGACTATCGAGCGCAGCGTCGTGGTGGACGGGGTAAGTCTGCTACCGCGATGAAGGACGAAGATTTCGTCGATAAATTGTTTATTGCCAGTATGCATGACACGGTGCTGTTCTTTACCAGTGTCGGTAAGGTGTACTGGAAGCGTGTTTACGAACTACCAGTAGCCAGTCGCGGTTCGCGTGGTCGACCCATTGTTAATCTGCTGCCACTGGAAGAAGACGAACGCGTCAATGCTGTGCTAACTGTGCGGGACTATTCACCCGATCAATTCGTTTTGTTTGCAACCAGTAAAGGCGTTGTAAAGAAAACGGCATTAGCTGATTTTTCACGCCCACGCACTAATGGCATTATCGCGATTGACTTACGAGTTGACGATTACCTCATCGATGTAGCATTAACCAACGGCGAAAGCGACATCATGTTGTTATCAAGTGGTGGTCGCGCTATGCGCTTTAATGAATTAAAAGTTCGTACCATGGGCCGTACGGCAGCCGGTGTACGCGGTATAAAAATGCCAGAGGAAGACACGGTTATTGGTCTTATCGTCGTTGCAGATGATGAAAGTGCAGGCGACATACTAACTGCAACCGTTAACGGCTATGGTAAGCGCACTAAAGCTGAAGACTATCCGACTAAAGGTCGCGGTGGGCTTGGAGTTATTGACATTAAAACCAGCGAGCGCAACGGCCGGGTTGTTGGTGCGGTTCAAGTTAACGATGAAGATCAAATCATGTTGATCACCAATGCCGGTACGCTGGTTCGAACCAACGTTGGCGAAATCTCAACCCTGGGCAGAAACACACAAGGTGTTCGACTCATTCGCTTGTCAGAAGGTGAAGAGCTGGTTGAGCTTGCTGCTATTGATGAATCTGATGCTAATCAATCAGAAGAGTTGCAAGCACTGGAAGAGCAAGCGGCTGCTGACGAAGCTGCTGCACAAACTGGTGATGCTGAGGCGCCAGTGTCGGATGATGTGTCAGAGTCGGATGATGCGCAAAGTTCGCCGGATAGCTCTACGGATAGCTCTACGGATAGCTCTACGGATAGCGAAGCTGGATCTGCAGATGACGCATCTGATGACGACTCCGACGATGCATCGGACGACGGCTCCGATAGTGCATCTGGCGACGACGCGCCTGACAAGTAAGATACTTGCCTGAATGATGCTAGCGGTACATGACAGATAGAGGAACAACAACACTAGAGGGCTTGCGTGATCGCATCGATGCAATTGACCTGGAAATTCAGTCTTTGCTTAGCGAGCGCGCAAGCCACGCTCTTGAAGTTGCCAGGAAAAAAAAAGCCGCCGCCCAAAATGAGATTGTTTCTGCCAACGTTTCTGCTAACGTTTCTGCCAACGTTTCTGCCAACTTAGATCTGAGCGAAACGCTCAACATAGCTTTCCTGGGTCCTGAGGGTACTTATAGCGAGCAGGCCACCTATAAACACTTTGGTCGATCGGTTACGGGTATGCCTTACCCTGGAATCGCCGACATTTTTGCCGCAGTCGAATCTAAAGAGGTGCACTTCGGTCTTGTGCCAGTCGAGAATTCGACCGAAGGCACGATCAACCACACTCTCGATTTGCTAATGCAAACATCTGTGCAAATTTGCGGGGAAGTTTTGCTGCGTATCGAGCACCAGTTGTTGTCGCAGGCTAACGATCTTTCCGCGGTGAAAGCAGTTCATGCTCATCCGCAGTCGCTCGCTCAGTGTCGCAACTGGCTTGATAAGCATTTACCCAAGGCAGAACGCATCAGTGAGAGCAGTAACGCGGCGGCAGCATCAGTCGCAGTTGAAGATAAAACTATTGCAGCTATTGCCGGTGAATCTGCAGCGCTGCGTTATAAACTCAGCGCTTTGGCTAAAAACATTGAAGACGTTAAAACCAACACCACTCGTTTTTTAATCATTGGTGATCAGTCAGTTCCAGTGAGTGGAGACGATTCCACTTCTTTGCTTATAAGTGCACCTCATAAACCAGGTGGTTTAAGGCGAATGCTTAAGCCCTTGGAAGATGCCGGTGTCAGCATGACGCGTATTGAATCTCGACCAGGCAAGACCGCTATGTGGGAATATGTTTTTTTCATCGATGTGAAAGGTCATCAGTCTGACGAAGTGCTTGCTCCAGTACTTGCCAAGCTTAAAGAAGAAGCGGTCGGCTTGCGTGTGCTTGGCTCCTACCCCAGAGCCCTATAAGTAGCTAATGAGCATCGACAATATTTGTGTGGTCGGCGTGGGCCTTATTGGTGGCTCGTTTTCCAGTGCCATAAAAAAAGCAGGTTTTGCTGGAACGATAACCGGTGTGGTCAGAGATGAGGCCAAGGGTAAGAATGCAGTAGAGCGTGGTGTTGTGGATTCTGCCACAACCGACATTGCCTCAGCGGCCGCGAAGAGTGACTTGGTGATGTTGGCGGTACCCATGCTCAGCATGCGGGCGCAATTGGAAGCCATGGCTCCGGTGCTTCAATCTCACACCATCGTTACCGATGCGGGCAGCGTCAAACAGCCCTTCATAAATGATGCGCGAGCCACCTTGCCCTACATTAATCGGGTGGTCCCAGGACACCCTATCGCTGGCAAAGAAAAAAGCGGCTTGGATGCCGTAGATGCAGATCTGTATAAAGACCATCGCATTTTGTTAACCCCACTGCCTGAAACCGACGCAGAGGCTGTCGCTACCGTCGGTGAATTATGGGAAAGCACGGGTGGCATAGTGGAGGCGCTCAGCCCAGAGCATCATGATGAAGCGCTCGCTGCCACCAGTCATTTGCCACACGTATTAGCGTTCGCCATGGTCGATATGCTCGCCTCACGCCAGGAAATGCAAGAGATGTTCCGCTATTCGGCAGGCGGATTCCGGGATTTTACTCGTATAGCCTCTGGCGAGAGCATTATGTGGCGAGACATTTGTATGACTAATCAAGTGTCGGTAGTTAAGGCCATCGAAGAATTCGAAGCGCATTTATCTGTGATTAGACAAGCCATTACCGATGGCGATGCCGACACGGTTGAAACAGTTTTCAGGCGGGCTCGGGCAGCGCGTGAAGAGCACATCGAGGCTCGTTTCGAGCAGATTGAGTTAAAGTGATGTGATTGGCTTGTGTGTTATGCCTTGTTGGGCCATGATTAAATGAAACCATCTCTGCAATTGAGTCTGCACATAGGTATGCAAGCAAATCTTCAAGCAAGTCTGCAAACAAGTTTTCAAAAGAAACGGACCGCACTTTGAATACCAACGCAAACACCTCAGTAAAGTATCTCGTTGAAGCTGGCGGCGCGCTCAACGGCACCATTGAGGTGCCAGGTGATAAATCCATGTCGCATCGTTCTGTTATGTTTGGTGCAATGGCCACGGGGGTTACCGAAGTCACAGGCTTTCTTGAAGGTGAAGATGCCTTGCATACCCTGCAAGCGTTTGAGCAAATGGGTGTTGAGATTGAGCGACCAGGTAAAGGCCAATTGATAGTGCACGGTAAAGGGGTTGAAGCTCTGCGCGCGCCAGGCAAGGCTATTTACCATGGCAATGCAGGTACCGGCATGCGTTTGTTGGCAGGCGTGCTTGCCGGGCTAAGAATCAATGCCACCTTAACCGGTGACGCAAGCTTAACTGGTCGCCCAATGACCCGCATTGTTGATCCGCTTAAGTTGATGGGCGCTAGTATCACCACAGCCGAAAAAGGCACCCCACCGCTAACCTTGCTTGGTGGTGACCAACTCACCGCAATCGAATACACCACACCAATGGCCAGTGCACAAGTCAAGTCGTGTATTTTGCTGGCAGGCTTGCACGCGAATGGACGCACCATTGTTCACGAACCGGATATAACACGCGATCACACCGAACGTATGTTGCGCGGCTTTGGAGTTGATGTTCAAAGCACGGGGCTCAGCGTACAAATGGAGGGTGGGCAAAAACTTGAATCCACCTCGCTACATGTACCCGGTGATATTTCATCTGCAGCATTCTTTATAGTGGGTGCCGCCATGATTCCAGGTTCATCATTAGTCATTAATAATGTTGGGTTAAATCCGACCCGCCGAGGTGTTGTCGATATTCTGCGTCTCATGGGTGCAGACATAGTCGAAAATAACACCCGCGAATCAGGTGGTGAGTTAGTAGCAGATTTGCACATAAATGGTGCGCAGCTTAAAGGGATAGAAGTACCCGAATCGTTAGTCTCTTTGGCTATCGATGAATTTCCGGCCATTTTTGTTGCAGCGGCCAGTGCCAAGGGTACGACGGTTGTCACCGGCGCGGAAGAGTTGCGGGTGAAAGAAACCGACCGTATTCAAGTTATGACGGATGGATTGCGAATCCTTGGCGTGGATATCACTGACACCCCTGATGGCGCCCGAATTGTTGGTGGTGATATTCAAGGCGGCACTGTGGACAGTTCTGGAGATCACCGCACTGCCATGTCATTTGCAATGGCAGCCCTGGTGGCAAAAGACCCAATTTCCATATTGGACTGCGATAACGTGGCCACCTCATTTCCTGATTTTGTCGCTTTGGCATCTGGTGCCGGGCTACGAATCAGCGAAGCGTAGCTGGGAGCGGCGTAATGGCTATCACGCAAAGCAACAATAAAGCTCCAGTGATCACCATTGATGGTCCCTCGGGTGCCGGCAAAGGGGCCGCGGCGCAAAAGCTTGCGGACCAACTGGGATATCACCTGCTCGATAGTGGCGCGGTTTATCGAGCAGCAGCCATTATTGCGGTAAAAGCGTCCGCAGATATCAGCTCGGAATCTTCCGTACTGGCAGCACTGGACACTTTCCAAGCGACTTTTCACCCCAACGGCACAGAAGGCGTCACAGTCAGGATTGGCGATGAGGACGTCACAGGTGAGCTCAGAACCCAGCAAATTGCTGAAATTGCTTCACAAATTGCAGCTATGCAGGCAGTTAGAGCCGCTTTGCTTGATGAACAACGCAGCTTTCGGCAGTCCCCCGGGCTTGTTGCGGACGGTCGCGATATGGGGACCGTCGTGTTTCCCGATGCTCAGCTCAAGGTGTTTCTGACGGCCAGTGTTCAGGAGCGAGCAGAGCGTCGAGCTAAGCAGTTGAAACAAAAGGGAATAGAGACTACAATGCGCACGCTGGTGGCCGAAATTGAAAGTCGGGACAAACGAGATTCAACGCGTGAGCATGCCCCGCTAATTGCAGCGGAAGATGCCTTATACATTGACTCCAGTTTGCTCTCTATCGATCAAGTTGTTGAGCAAATCGTAACAGCAACAAAAATGGTTTTATAGTTCGTTTTTTTTTACCGTTCGTTTTTGGTGAAACAACGCGTTTCGGAACCGCACTTGCATCAGGTTAAAAACCTGTTAATAAACACAACGTATGTTGATCAATGAATGATCAACTTAATTTAATAACCCATCGTTCTGCCAAGACGGCATTGCGTCATCCTTCACAGGTCAACTATTTAATGTCTGAATCTTTTGCGGAGCTCTTTGAAGAGAGCATCTCCAACGCCCAAATGAAAACCGGGTCGATCCTTGTCGGCACCGTCGTGGATATCACGGGCGATTATGTCATCGTTAACGCAGGTCTAAAATCGGAAGGTGCAGTACCGATTGAAGAATTTGTCAATGAAAGCGGCGAACACGATGTAAAAATTGGCGACTCAATAGAAGTCGCGCTCGATTCTGTCGAAGACGGTTTTGGTGAAACCAAACTGTCGCGCGAAAAAGCTCGTCGAGCTCGTTCGTGGACTGTGCTTGAAAAAGCGCAGGAAAATGACGAAATCATCAAAGGCAACATCACTGGCAAAGTCAAAGGTGGCTTTACCGTTGAAGTTTGCGATATACGTGCATTTTTACCTGGTTCATTGGTTGACGTACGCCCCGTACGTGACACCAGTTACCTTGAAGGTAAAGAACTCGAATTCAAAGTTATCAAGCTTGATCAACGCCGTAATAACGTGGTTGTTTCTCGTCGTGCTGTGGTTGAAAGTGAATACAGTGCAGAGCGTGATGCGTTGCTTGAGAACTTGCAGGAAGGCCAGGAAGTTATGGGCATCGTGAAGAATCTTACCGACTACGGTGCGTTTCTTGATCTTGGTGGCATAGACGGTCTTTTGCATATTACTGACATGGCCTGGAAGCGCGTTAAGCATCCTTCCGAAGTGGTCGAAGTTGGTAGTGAAATGAAAGTGAAAGTACTGAAGTTTGATCGTGATCGTAATCGCGTATCGCTTGGTCTGAAACAACTTGGCGAAGACCCTTGGGTCGATCTTACTCGACGTTACCCTGAAGGCTCACGCTTGTTTGGTAAGGTCACAAACATCGCTGACTACGGTTGCTTTGTTGAAATCGAGGAAGGTGTTGAAGGTCTGGTTCACGTATCCGAAATGGATTGGACTAACCGCAACGTCAACCCGAACAAGGTTGTTGCGTTAGGTGACGAAGTCGAAGTCATGATTTTGGACATCGATCAGGAACGTCGTCGTATTTCTCTGGGTATCAAGCAGTGTAAGCCGAACCCATGGGAAGACTTCTCCGAGTCGTTTAACAAAGGCGACAAGGTCAAGGGCAACATCAAGTCGATCACCGATTTCGGTATTTTCATTGGCCTTGACGGCGGAATTGACGGTCTGATTCACCTTTCTGACCTCTCCTGGAACGAAGCTGGTGAAGAAGCAGTTCACAATTATAAGAAAGGCGACGAGATCGAGGCAGTGGTTTTGGCCGTAGATCCTGAGCGAGAGCGCATTTCTCTTGGTGTGAAGCAGATTGATCGCGACCCATTTGGGCAATTTGTTGCTGACAATCCAAAAGGCAGTATTGTTAAAGGGATCGTCAAAGAAGTCGATACAAAACATGCGGTTATCGATCTTGGGGATGGAGTGGAAGGTGTGCTTCGTGCCAGTGAGATCACCCGGGAACGCGTTGAAGACGTCCGAATGCACCTCAAAGAGGGCCAGGAAGTCGAAGCAAAGTTCACTGGAACCGATAGAAAGTCGCGCATGCTGAGCCTGTCGATCAAGGCGAAGGACTACGCAGATGAAGCTGAGGCTGTAAGTGATTACAGCGCTGATAACGAAGCTTCTGGTGGTGCTACGTTAGGTGATCTGATGAAGGAACAGCTGAGCGGTCTTGAAACTGATAAAAGTGAAAGTACAGAAGACAATAAAGAAAGCTAACGCCATCTAGGAACGCAATTAGGCGCGGTCAGGGAAGGCCCGCCTTTAGGTAAATAGGAATGACCGATAGACCACGAGCAGACAACAGCCTTACCAAGTCTGATTTGATTGAATCTTTGTCGCGTAACCAGAGACATCTGGAGCGCAAGGACGTCGAATTGGCGGTCAAAGGTTTGCTCGAAAAAATGAGTCAGGAACTGGCCGGTGGAAATCGCATTGAGATTCGCGGCTTTGGCAGTTTCAGTCTGCATTTTCGAGCAGCACGCATGGGGCGAAATCCTAAGTCCGGTGATGCCGTTCCTTTGCGCGGCAAGTACGTTCCACACTTTAAGCCTGGTAAAGAATTGCGGGAGCGTGTGAACAATGACGATGCTCAAAATTTCCCCAATCCTGACACTGGTCTGGATCAAAACGACGACGGCTAGCTTCATTAAAAACCGCTCATCGATGCCAGAGGCATCATTTTTTCTCTTACTGGGTTTTTAGTTTTTCGAACTTCTACCTGGTTCAAGCATAGCCCTCTCATCTTTTGCTAACCTTTTAGATAGGCCCATTTTGGCTACTGCTGCTGACCCATTTGGTAGCATAGTGACTGGCATAATGTAGTGCCTGTTACTGGAAGCGTCAGATTGGCTTATCAGATTGATCAGACACAATTCGCCGATTTCGTTGATACGCGTACCGCACCTGAACTTCTAGCTGATGGATTTGTTTGGACCGAAGGTCCGGTTTGGTTAAATCATCGACTTTATTTTAACGATATCCCTGGCAAACAAATGCATAGTTGGCAGCCGAATGCAGGCGTCAAGCTGGTATTGGCCAACAATGAATTTAGCAATGGCAATACTGTGGGCCTTGATGGTCGTATGGTGTCATGTGAGCATGGTGGTCGGCGTGTTGTTGTGCGAGAGAACCCGGCAGATCTGAGTTCGGCTACGGTTCTGGCTGAACAATACGAATCAATGCGATTCAATTCCCCCAATGACGTGGTGGTTAAGTCTGATGGCTCCATCTGGTTTACCGATCCAACCTACGGCATCGATTCAAATGTCGAAGGCTACGCGGCACCCAGTGAAATAGGCAGTAACAATGTTTACCGAGTCGACCCTGATGGATCCATTAGCGTAGTAGCAGACGATTTCGACAAACCCAATGGCTTGGCCTTTTCACCGGATGAGTCGCTGCTGTATATCTCTGACACCGGTGCCGCCAGAGGAGAAGAATTTCCTGATTTGGATTTATCGCGTCCGCACCACATTCGTGTATTCAAGGTAAAGGATAACCGGCTTACCGAAGGGCGCATATTTGCTGTAACTGATATTGGTGTGCCCGATGGTTTTCGCGTTGATACTCAGGGTTATCTTTGGAGCAGCGCCGGTGATGGAATACATTGCTTATCTCCAGATGGCCAGTTGCAAGGAAAAATTGTGACACCAAGCGCTGCGTCAAATTGTTGTTTTGGTGGCGACAGCGGTACAGATTTATTTATCACTGCAAGCGATCAACTCTATCGAGTATCCACCACTCGACAATGCGCGGCAACCAGCCTGCGCTCGCAGATAAAAAGCTAAACCAAAAATTAAAGGGCGAAAATTAAAGGGGACGGAAATTAAAGGGGACGGAGGGATTTATTATTGACCACATTAGCTATGTGGTCAATAATAAATCCCTCCGTCCCCTTTAATTTAAATCCCTCCGTCCCCTTTAATTTACGTCCCCTTTAATTTTCAGTTGATTCGTTGCATGAAGTAAACTGCCAGGCATGCTTGATAACGCACTTATGTATAAAATTGGCTTGCGACGAAACCAATGTTGAACCTGCTCTGGTTTTTACTGCCTGTTGCGGCTGCGGCCGGTTGGATTGCCGCTCGTCGCTCTGGTGCCGCCAAGCCTGAGGCCTTCTGGAACTATTCCACCAATTTTCATGAAGGCCTTAACGAGCTGCTTAACGACTCGGGTGAGCTACCAGATGATCTTTTCGACAACTTGAGTAACACAGGCAAAGATACCGCCGAAACACATCTTGCTTTGGGCAACTTATATCGGCGCAGAGGTGATATCAACCGAGCGATTTTGCTACATGAAAGCCTGCTGGATAAGGAAGGATTGGGTGAGCAAGTGCACAGCGCAGCATTGCTGGAACTGGCCACTGACTATGACTCGGCCGGTTTACTGGATCGCTCAGAAGAGACGCTGAGGCGGCTGATTAAAACGGGTAAACAATTACCTGAAGCCTATGGCGCTATGCTTGTGCTCCACGAACGTGAGCGTGATTGGACATCGGCTATTAAAGTTGCCAGAGAGCTGGAGCAGGTCACCGGAGAGGCTCGACGATCACTCATCGCAAACTACTATTGCGAATTGTCTCAAGCGGCGAAGTCCCAAGGCTATATAACTGAAGCTAAAGATCTTGCGAATGATGCATTAGATCAACATGAGTCGTGCGCCCGTGCGCACATGATTTTGGCCGAGCTAGCTATTAAAGAGGATCAAAATGACATTGCCGTACAGCACTATGCGAAAGTCGAAGCTCTGCGGCCAGAGCTTATGCCCGACATAATAGATGCGCGTTTTGATGCGTTGTTAAAAAGTGGAGACGAGCAAGCATTGCGTGAATTTATCGACCGCATACGGGAGCGGAAAAACGCCTACTCTGTCGTGCGAACAACTCGAGGTATTATTGAAAAAATAGATGATGCTGAGGCTGCTGATCGTTTTTTTAAAAAGCAGATATTGCAACGCCCCTCTTTAAAAGGATTGCGAGACTGGGCGCACGACCAAATCAGCATCAGCAAACCTGGTGAGCGGGAGAAAGTGCAGGTGATTTGCACTATGCTCGACAGGGTAATAGAAGATAAGCCGTCCTATCAGTGTGGGCGTTGTGGTTTTCTGGGTAATCAGTTGCATTGGCGGTGCCCAGGCTGCAACAATTGGGATTCCGTCCAACCGATTATTGGGATTGAAGGAGAGTAACTTAGCTTGGATAAATGCATGATTATAACCGCGCTGGATTACGATAATGCCGAGTCGGCGTTGAGTTTTGCGACGAAACTAGACCCGTCCTTAAGCAAAGTCAAAGTGGGTAAAGAACTTTTCACACGAGCGGGTCCGCAGCTGGTTGAGGAACTGCAAAAGCAAGGGTTCGATGTCTTCCTCGATTTAAAGTTCCATGATATTCCTAACACCGTTGCGGGTGCGCTAAAGGCGGCCGCCTCATTAGGTGTGTGGATGGTTAATGTGCACGCAAGTGGTGGCCCTCGCATGCTCGACGCTGCTCGCAATGCAATACCGGTTGCCGGTAATCGTGGCGGTACACGGCTTATTGCAGTGACAGTGTTGACTAGTATGGATGACGCCGAGTTGCATCACGTTGGTGTTCACAGCTCTGCAGAACAACAAGTTAAAAAGCTTGCACAGCTAAGCCTGGATTGCGGGTTGGATGGGGTAGTGTGCTCGGCGCAAGAAGTGTCTATCATAAGATCAATTGCCAACAGTCAGTTTTTAACCGTGACGCCAGGAATACGATTGGCTGAGAACGTTGGGTCTGAAAACTCTGCACCTGAGAACTTTGCATCTGAGAACTTTGCATCTGAGAACTTTGCATCTGAGAACTTTGCATCTGAGAACTTTGCATCTGAGAACACAGTACCGCAGGATGATCAGCGACGCGTTATGACGCCTCAAGAGGCTATAGCAGCCGGGAGTAGTTATCTCGTTATAGGTCGACCCATTACGCAGTCGTCTAATCCGTTGAATACCTTAAAAACGATTCATACTCAAATTGCATCATGACTGTAGATCAAAAAGTTTATATATCCGCTCAGCAACTTATGGAAGATTCGCTTGAACTGGGCAGGCAAGTTCTGGAAAGTGGTTTTCGGCCTAACTACATTGTAGGTGTGTGGCGCGGTGGAACGCCGGTGGGTATAGCCGTGCAAGAATTGCTCGATTTTTACGGTATAGAGACAGATCACATATCCATTCGAACATCTTCTTATCGAGGCTTGCAACAGCGGGATGAGAAAAACTCGGTACGCGTGCATGGTTTAAGTTATCTGACACGGCAAATGAATTTCGACGATACTCTGTTGATCGTTGATGATGTGTTCGATACTGGATTGAGCGTAAAAGCCATAATTAATTATTTACAAAAACGATGCCGACGAAATATGCCTGAAGATGTTCGCGTAGCAACTGCATATTACAAGCCCGCTCGTAACAGAACAGATTTTAAGCCAGACTATTGCGCTCAATCAACGGACGAATGGTTAGTATTTCCGCACGAGCTCGAAGGCTTAACGATGGATGAGATAAAAACCAATAAACCGCATTTAGTGTCAGTAATCGAATCTTTGGATGCGAAAATGCAGCCTGTTAAAATAAAACACGACTGAGTCTAAAAAAATGAAAGTTTGGGTGCTGAAGCGATAGAGTACCTATAGTCAAAATGTAATCTAAATGTAGTTAAGGCCGATCTGAAAAATCCGGAGGATTTATGAAATTAAAATGTCTATCGAATGCTTTAATCGCTGTTACTGGTTTGGTGTCTGTTGCAACAGGCTGGGCTCAGACTTATCAGTTTGAGGGCTCTGTTACTGCGGGGCAAACCAAATTTGAAAATACGGCAGGTGCTGAGCTTAGTGAAGACCTTTTAATTGGCACATTTAGATACTTCCTAAGGCCCATTGCCAGTACAGATGGTCCCTTGGCCGAAAGTGCCTTTATCGACAAAGCGGCTTTTGTCGGTGCCAGCTTTTACCAATTAAAAGCTGAAACTGGTTTTACAGCTGATGTGTTAAGTCCTCAAGTTCGTCTGGTGACGCAGAGCAATCTGATCGTTGAGGCTATTTATTCTCAAGTTAAAGCCGATGGTGCTGAAGACCGTTCGGAGTACAGTGTAGGAGTGGGAAAATACCTGGATGACAGAAGTGAGGCTGTGTTGACTTATTCTGTCCCTAACGATGACCTAAACATAATAACGGGGCGTTTCAAAACACTGCGGCCGGCCTCTGGTCAAAATAAGTTTATGGGTTTTGAGGCTAAACTAGGCTATTTGAATAGCGAAATAGACACGGGCTATCAACTTGAACTCGATGGAACTTACTATTTCTCCAATGTGCTTTCAGCAGGGGCAGGATTACAGTACTTAAAAATTAGTGAGTTTGATGAGACTGCATTTAAGTTACGTGGCCAATACTTTATATCAGACAAATTGTTCGGTACCGTTGATGTGCTCAGTGCCAGCAACACCAGCGACATAAGTGCAACGCGATTTAGTATTGGTTTCGGCGGTCGTTTTTAATGACGTCTGAGTTTTTTTGCAGTCAAGCAGAGCGCTACTGACACAGAGTAAAGTAGCCTCTGGTTACCCCAATGGATTTCTGGGTGATATTTCGGATTCTACTTTGTGGTCGTAAAAGACGCTAACTGTGTAGAGCGGAATCGATGCGATCGAAACGGGAACGGCATCGCAATTTGAACGCGGTGGAGGCAGGGCGGCGTTGCGTTTGATTTTGGCCTCATTGGCATCTATCAATACAATGCAGCCATCACAGCTATAGCGAGCACCATTAGTAACTATTGTATTTCGAAAAACGGCATATTGAAGTCACTACTTGATTGAATAATATAGTCGCGTCAATGTTATTGAATAATAAAAAGTAGGGCGAAACCGAAGAGACAGTAGAGAATACTACAGCTATAAAATTTCAGTCTCTTTTCAAAACGATAGGAATATACATATGAAGCTATCCGAAAGCGCCGAAGCAATGTTGGCCGGGAAGATGGGACCAGCGCGCCAGTGGGCAGTGCAGCATCAGATGCAAATCGGTCGTATGTTTGACGCTGAGGATATGGTTAAGGTCAGTCAGGCCCACATGATGGCCGATCCCGAATCCACTGGTGAGGCAGGTGTCGAATTGGTCGAGCGCTTTGCCGCTTTGCCAATTGAGGAGCGTACTGTTGCCATACCGATGATTACCGACCCACGAGGAGTCGATCTTGATTATTACGACCCTCTCGGCCAGACTGAAGCAATGGCTAATCTCGAAAGGCGATTTATTTTCGCCTGCCGTGCCATGGGTATCGTTATGACCAACACGTGTATTAACTACCAAACCGTTATGCCACCGGTGCGCGGGGATCATGTCGCTTATGGTGATACCGGCGTGGTGATTTATTCGAATAGCTTTTGTGGAGCGCGATCAAACTTCGAAGGCGGGCCGTCTGCACTTGCCGCAGGGCTTACCGGCTGTACACCGCGTTACGGTTTACATCTCAGTGAAAATCGCATGGCCACCAAACGCTTTGCTGTAGAGAAAACCCCGGAAGAACTCACAGAGTGGGGCGTGCTGGGTGCAGTTATCGGACGGCTCGCTGGCTCATACTGGGAAGTGCCCGTAATCGAAGGTATTGATCGAGTACCTACATCCGATGAAGCTAAACACATGGGGGCGGCCATGGCGAGCTATGGTTCGACTCCGTTGTTCCATATCGTCGGTGTAACGCCTGAATGCAACTCTTTGGCCGATGTAAACGGTAGCAATTTACCAGTTGAACGCGTTACAGAAAGAGATGTCGCTGAATTACGCGGATCCTTTGGCGCCGTTGGTGAGAAAGTCGATGTGGTGGTATTCGCAGCACCGCAACTGTCGTTGGTGGAAATGCAGAGCGTTGCCAATCTATGCCGCGGCAGAGAAAAGAACAGCAACACATCAATGCTGGTATGTACACCCGCTAGTGTTTACGTAGACGCTAAAGCAGCTGGCTATATAGACGATATTGAGCGGTTCGGTGCGCGGGTACTTCAAGGAACATGCTTCTACCAGCAATATGCTCGCGAGATTGGTGAAGCCAATGGATGGACGCGACTGCTGTCCAACTCGACGAAAATCGTTAACATACTGGGTGGCTATGGATACAAACCTGCATTGGCGTCGATGTCTGAATGTGTTGATGCTGCAGTGGCTGGGGAGATTGTTTGATGTCACAAGTGTTCAATTGCCACGTTGGTATCGGCCCCAAGGTAGAAGGCGAAGCACTGGTTGCCGATGATAATTTTTCAGCTCGTTACGACCTTGATCGGATAAAAGGTATATTCTCACGGCCACAGCATGCGCTGGCTGGCCAAAGTTACGTTGATAAGATACTTGTACTTAATACTGCAAAAGGTGGTGTCGCAACCGCCTGGATGCTTTATGAGATGGCGTCCCGAGGCATGGCGCCTAAAGCGCTGTTGCTGAATTTGGCAAACACCATACTGGCACAAGGTGCTGCATTGGCAGAGCTACCACTGTGCGATCGTTTTCTTGACGGCGATGTTACTAAGCTGGTTAAGACTGGGGATAAGTTGGTGGTAGATCCCAATGAAGGGCAGATACTTGTTATAGCGAGTTAGAGAGAAAGCGACCATCGCCGTCAATTGGCTGCATTTTTTTGGCTATGTATTTGTCGAACTCTATCTTGTAACGCACCACTTCTTTGCGATAGCCCGTAATCGTTACCCATTATCGTTTTAGAAGCGGTGAGTGTGCTGCTGTCATAGAATCGCTGTGTTTGATTGATGAAAGCACAGGCGCCAGCGACATTGCACGCGTGGCACAGCCACAAGGTCTGGGCCACTATCAAGTTGCACCCAGCGGTCTTTATAAATGTTGATTTACTGGCTAAGCTGAGGCGCGTTTGATCCTCGCAGGCCCATCAAGTGCAGTTGAGTTTGTTCGCGCAGCTTGTAATCGCGTTGAAAATACAGTGCTGTTTGAAACTGATCTGCTAATTGATCTGTATTTACGTTCCAGGTGCAGGTTCGTTCAATTGCCTTTTTGTCTGATGCAGTATCGTTAAACATGGTGCTTAGACACAGATTTTCAATTAGCTAATATTCGATGGGTTCTCACTGCCGGTGGCTAAGCCGCAGCTTGCCACCAGCAGATCGACCATCAGGTCACACTCAGTGTTTTGTTTAAGTGTCTACTTCTTCTTTGATCACCGGAATTAAATCTATTTCGACACGACGGTTCAGGCGGCGATTTGACTCTGTGTCGTTTTGAGCTCGTGGCGAGTTTTCACCTTGACCTTCGGTCGACAATCGCAGATCGGGTATGCCACTTTGCGTCAGATAATTCGCTACAGCTAGCGAGCGACGCTCAGACAGTACTTGGTTATATTCAGCTCCGCCGGTACTGTCGGTGTGACCAATGACGTTAATCATGGTTTGATCATATTTGCCTATGACTTCCGCCAACTTATCCAATGATGGGTAAAAGGGTGGTTTTAACCCGGCCTGATTGACATCAAAAGAAGCTTCACTGCTTAAGTTAATCCGCAAGACATCATTTTCCAGTCGGTGTATTTCTATGAGATCACTTTGCATCTCGTCAGCCAGGGCTAATTCTAGTTCTTCTTGCTGCTTGTCTTGATATTGCCCGACCTTGTAGCCAACGATGCCGCCCAGGGCTGCGCCAATAGCCGTCCCGCTTTTGCTGTCAGATTGATTGCCAATAGCGGCACCAGCCAGGGCACCTAGTAGCGCACCTTGTTTGGCGCGACGATTTGGGTCGTCAGCTGCGCATGCAGTAACAAGTACGCCAGCCATAGCGATAGCGAGTACATTGGCGTTTTTCATAGAATTGATCTCCTGATCGTTGGTTATGCAAGACAGTAAACGAATAGTCCTTTGCGCGGCCATTACCAGTGTTTAACATAGGCAGATAAACTCACTTAGTACAGCTAATTTGTGAAGCTGTGCAGTGATTGTTGATGATGTTTTGCTTTCAACGGGGGTTGGCTATCACCACGAGACGGTATACTGGTGTTTAGATTAAACCAGCGTGGCACTATGCAGATTTCTTTATCCAGTGCATTGATCGGGCTTGTGGCCGGAGCTGCAATCGGATTCATTGCGGCGACCACCTTGCCTAAACTTGTGGATAGTCGTGTGTCTGGCGGCAGTGCGCAATTGCAAAATAGCACTCAAACTGACTCTTTTGACGAGTCAAAATTAAACAACGCAGCAGCGGTCGCCTCTCTCAATTCCGCCAGTGGCAATTCCGCCAGTGGCAATTACAGTATGCCCAGCGGTAACGTCGTCAGTTCCGGCGACATCGACATTGATCAATTGGTATCTCAAAAAAAATATGCGAATGGATTCAGTGGCGAATTAACTTTAATAAATCAAATTGGTCAAGCCGATTTTGATGAGTTGCAAAGCCTTGCAATTAACTTGCTGGACAAACCGCAACAGCATTTGGTTAGCCATAGCTTGCAACTTATAGGCTTGCGTATGGTGGAGCTAGATCGAGATGAAACAATGCACTTTCTTTTCAGTCATTTTTCCACACCATCTGCAACTCGCAGTATTTACGAAGTGCATTCGATTGTTGATGCTTTAGCGGGCACTCACCACAACGAGCTCATTGCATGGGCAGACAATCTACCCGATAAACAGGCCAATTACGGTATCCAGGCGCAGATTCTGACAGGACTGGCTCGCGTCAATCCCGAAGAAGCCTTAGCGGTATATTCAGAGTTAAACACTGATGAACATGGCCAAGTCCTATACAGCCTTTTACAAGGTTGGTCCGATGCCGATCCGCAATCAGCCATGATGTGGGCCCTTGACGAGCAAGGAAGTCAATCGAGTACTACTCATGATCTACACCCCACCGAAATTGTTTTTGCACAATGGCTAAGAACGGATTATGAGAGCGCCAAAGCGTTTCTACCCAATGTAGGCGATCAAAAGCTGAAAGCTCGATTGGAACTCTCGCTTATCAATGAGATGTCTTTTCAAAACCCTCAAGCAGCGATTGAACTGGCTTTATCTATGGGGGATCATCAATCTCGCTCGCAAGCTTTCGAAAACGCCTTTTACGGTTGGAGCAGTAGTTCGTTGATGGATGCAATAGACTACGCCGCGCACTCGTTGAGCGGTGAAGATCAACAGCGGGCGTATTACATTATTGGAATGAACGCGGGTCAATCTTCCCCTGATCAATTTGGTGGAACGGCATTTGACACCATGGTGATGACCGAGTCACTGCCGACGGTTCTGGGTGAGCAGATTCGAATGGCCACTATGTATCAATTTTTTCAAGAAGATGCGCAAGCTGCGGTGCAATGGCTGGATACGGTTGCAGACCCAGTCGAACGTGAACAGTTGTTAAGCACAGTTGCGTACGACATGGCGCAAACTGATTTGGCACTTGCGCAATCAATGTTTGATCAATCCAGCGAGCATGTTCAAATGATCCTGGGTAGTGGCATTGCGATGGAGATGCACAACAGTAGTCCAGAGTCTGCATGGTCCTGGTACGAGCAGCTATCCCCAGGGCATGTCAAGACATCGGTACTGCAGGGCATGATTTACAGCGAGGCTCAAAATAACCCGGACAGAGCGATGCAGCTGGCGATGGACAACCAGGGTGAGCAGGGAGAAGAATTGGTGATGTCAGTCTTTGTCAGTGCAGCGGGGTCTAACTATCAGTGGGCTAGCGACTGGCTTGATCAAGCTACCATCTCGCCAGATATGGCCGCGCAATTAAGGTCGATGCTGGAGGATTCTCGTTTCGGCGGACACGATAGCTACATGCGCTTTGAGCCCGATAGGTACGGGCACTAGCAATAAGTCTACTTAATGCGCCTGTCAATGCGCAACTTATTCACGACTTAGACTATCGCGACCTGAAATATCGCGACTTAGACTAACGCAACTTATGGCTTAGTTATGGCCAGGTTAACTGGGTATACTTCAAGTGATGTGGTGCCGGAGGCGAGACTTGAACTCGCACTCTGTTTCCAGAACCGGATTTTGAATCCGGCGTGTCTACCAATTCCACCACTCCGGCAGCAGAAGTTGGGTAGTTTAGGCAACTTCTGCTGCTACGTAAAGAACTTGCATGCAACTTAGTGATTTTCATTTCGAATTACCCGAAAATTTGATTGCCCAGACCCCGCTCGAGACGCGCAGCGCAAGCCGCCTGTTAGTCCAGAACGGCGCGACCGTAGCGCATCATCAGTTTTCGGAACTCCCTGATTTGCTGCGCAAAGGCGATCATCTGGTCTTTAATGACACAAGGGTTATCCCTGCGCGCCTGTTCGGTGAAAAACGCACTGGTGGCAAATTAGAGCTGCTCATTGAGCGCGTGACTGGCGTCAATCAGGTATTAACCAAAATCCGCAGTAGCAAATCAATGAAAGCTGGGGCACCGTTTCTGGTCGCCGGTTACAGCGCCGAGGTGGTTGGACGTAAAGATGATCTATTCGCTGTGCAGTTTGAGCTACCAGCGGGTCAATCTATAGATGATGTGATTGATGTACACGGTCAGTTACCATTGCCACCCTACATAGAGCGCAAGCCCGATAAAATTGACGCTGAGCGCTATCAGACCGTTTTCGCCAACAAACCCGGTGCGGTAGCGGCGCCTACTGCCGGTTTGCACTTTGACAAAAGCTTGCTCGATGCTTTGGTAGCCAAAGAAATTTCCCACAGCTTCGTAACCTTGCATGTTGGTGCAGGTACATTTATGCCAGTGCGGGTTGATGATATTGCCCAACACAAAATGCACCCCGAACGAGTGGAAGTGTCTGCTCAAACAGCTGCCAGCATTAAAAACGTCAAAGCCAATGGCGGTCGCGTGGTGGCGGTGGGCACCACCAGCGTCAGATCACTGGAGGCGGCTTCAGCTCAAACCGGTGAATTGAATGCGTTCCATGATGAAACGCAATTGTTTATCACTCCGGGTTCACGCTTTAATGTAGTCGACGCCATGATCACGAACTTTCATTTGCCTGAATCAACATTATTGATGTTGGTCAGCGCTTTTGGTGGATATAAACATACAATGGCAGCGTATAAGCAGGCGGTAAAAGAGCAATACCGTTTTTTCAGTTACGGTGATGCCATGCTGATTTGGCCCGAGAAAGCAGCTTCATGACAATGCAGTTTGAACACATTAATAATGATGGTCACGCCAGACGAGGCAGACTGACTTTTTCTCGCGGTGTAGTTGAAACACCGGCATTTATGCCAGTAGGAACCTACGCAACGGTTAAGTCTGTAACACCTGAAGAAGTAGCTGAGGTCGGTGCTCAAATTTTATTGGGTAATACGTTTCATCTGTGGTTGCGACCCGGCACTGAGATCATCTCCATGCACGGAGATTTGCACGATTTTATGCAGTGGCATGGACCTATACTCACTGACTCTGGTGGTTTTCAAGTGTTTAGCCTGGCCAAATTACGAAAAATCGATGAGCAGGGCGTCAAGTTTAAGTCCCCCATTGATGGCGCAAGTGTATTTCTGAGCCCCGAAGTGTCGATGGACATCCAGCACAAATTGGGCTCTGACATTGTTATGTCGTTTGATGAATGCACGCCATACCCTGCAACCCAGGTTGAAGCAGCCGATTCAATGCGATTGTCCATGCGTTGGGCCAGGCGGTGTATGGATGAACATCAGCGGCTCAATAACGGCAATGCATTGTTTGGCATTGTGCAGGGCGGAATGTATGACGACTTGCGGGAAGAATCCTGTAAGGCGTTGGTTGACATTGGCTTTCCTGGTTATGCAGTTGGTGGATTGGCCGTTGGCGAGGAAGCATCTATACGGGATGCGGTATTGGAAAACACTTTGCCGCACCTGCCAGCGTCAGCCCCTCGGTATTTGATGGGAGTAGGAAAGCCTGAAGATATCGTTGCCGCCGTGCAGCGCGGCATCGACATGTTTGATTGCGTTTTACCAACCCGCAACGCGAGAAATGATCATATCTTTACTCGCTATGGTGATCTTAGGTTACGCAATGCGCGTTTTCGTGAAGATCTCTCACCGCTGGACCCGGATTGTGCCTGCTATACCTGTCAGCACTATAGCCGTGCCTATCTGTACCACTTGTCTAAATGCGGTGAAATTCTGGGTTCAAGGCTCAATACCATTCACAATCTGCATTATTATCAAGACTTAATGAGCGATTTGCGTGCAGCCATCCAGAGTCAAACGCTGGACGCGTTCGTGGCAGCATTTCACCTGTCCAGAAGCGCCGAGAGCCGCTAAGACTGTGGCATAATTGCGGGTTATTCGCACACATACCAAAGGGGTCTTCATGGATTTTTTCATCAGCAATGCTTACGCACAGTCTGGCGGCGGCTCGCCTGGCGGCATATTGACATTTCTGCCACTGATTTTAATGCTTGTGGTGTTCTATTTCCTGATGATCAGACCACAGCAAAAGCGCATGAAAGAGCACACAGCCATGGTGGGTGCCTTGAAAAAGGGCGATGAAGTGGTCACTAACGGCGGTCTGGGTGGCACCATCACTAAGGTGGGCGATGCTTACATGATGATGAGAGTGGCTGATAACGTTGAAGTCAGCGTGCAAAAATCAGCCGTGGCAGCTTTATTGCCCTCTGGTACGTTGAAAGATCTATAAATCACCCCAAGCTAACAGAAGGCCTGCCGGAAAATCCAGCGGGCATGAACCAGTTTTGCAATCATGAATAACGCCAACCCATTGTGGAAAGTTCTGCTGCTGGCAGCAGTTGTTTTGACGGGCGCCGTATTGGCCTTGCCAAATTTATTTGGCAGCGACTTGGCAGTTCAAGTCTCGGGCCGTCAAGACCCGCTTACCCCAGACCAACAGTTCTCTGCGAAGACGGCCATCAACGAGGCTGGATTTGAAGGCGTTGAATATCGAGAAGAAGACGATCGTCTGGTCGCTTTGTTTCAAAATCAGGATGACCAACTTAAAGCGCGAGACCAAGTGCTCAGTGTGGTTGAGCCATCCACTACGTCGGTTGCGCTAAATTTGGTGTCGGCCAGTCCTGACTGGCTGCGTAAATTTTCAGAACCTATGTATCTCGGTCTGGATCTTCGTGGTGGCGTACACTTTTTGTTTGAAGTTGATATGGATGAGGCAATCAAGTCTGCCGAAGAACGCTTTGTCAGTGATTGGAAACGTATTGTCCGAGAAGAAAAAGTCAAAGGGTTCAGGATTGAGCATAAAGACGGTGTTATTTCAGCGCGATTTAATGTCGAAGCTGATCGCGACAGAATGCTTGATCTTTTTAGGCAAGAAGGTCGGGATTTAGATTTTAAAACCTCTGAAGATGATAAATACGGTTACATTGAAGCTAACTTGACCGATGCTGCAGTGGTAACTGAAAAGCGTGCTGTATTGCAGCAAAACATAACCACCCTGAGAAATCGCGTAAACGAATTGGGTGTGTCCGAACCGGTTATACAACAGCAAGGGCTGGAGCGGATTGTTGTGCAATTGCCAGGTGTGCAGGACACCGCCAGAGCCAAACGCATACTTGGTGCGACTGCAACGCTCGAATATCGCCTGACACATGGACGAGAAGGTGATTGGGCGGCGGCACGTAGTGGCGCAGTTCCGGCGGGTGCCAGATTGTATAAACGGCGAGACACCGGTGGTCCGATTTTATTGCAACGCGACATTATCGTAACGGGTGATCAAATAAAAGATGCCTCAGCCGGATTCGATCAACAATCTGGTGCACCAGCCGTGTTTGTCAATCTGGATGGCGCAGGTGCCAAACGCATGCAGGCTATCACGGCTGAAAACGTGGGTAATTTAATGGCGGTAGTTTACAAGGAAAACCGCATAGATGTCTCTTTTGTTGATGGTGAAGAAGTCGTTAAGGAGCGCAAGGTAGAGGATGTTATCAATTTCGCGACTATCAACGATGTACTTAGCCATCGATTTCAAACCACCGGTTTAGGTGGGGGCGAGGCAACTGATCTTGCACTGTTGCTGCGTGCCGGTTCACTTAAAGCACCTATTAACATTGTGGAAGAGCGTACCGTTGGTCCAAGCTTAGGGGCGGACAACATCCGGCAAGGCTTTTTATCCGCTGTGGTGGGTTTAATTGTTGTAGTGCTGTTTATGATTTGGTATTACCGTGTTTTTGGCATGGTTGCAGGTGCGGCCTTGATAACAAATGTCGTGCTTATTGTTGCTGTTCTCTCTTTATTGCAAGCCACGTTAACCTTGCCTGGTATAGCCGGAATTGTTTTAACGACGGGTATGGCTGTGGATGCGAACGTGTTGATATTTGAACGCATTAGGGAAGAGCTGCGTAGTGGGTCCAGCATGCAAGCTGCTATTTCAGCTGGGTACGATAAGGCGTTCTCGACTATCGCTGATGCCAACATCACCACCTTAATTGCAGCTATTGTACTTTTCAGTATGGGTACCGGGGCCATCAAGGGCTTTGCTATCACTCTCACTATTGGCATCTTAACGTCGATGTTTACCGCAATCTTTGGTTCGCGAGTGCTCATTAACGCAATCTATGGTGGTAAACGCGGCAAAGCGCTGGCCATCTAGACCACTATTGCACTAGATAAAAATGAGTATTAGAACTAAATGAATACAAGTAACCTGGCAATCCGTAATTTAATCGGTGAATCTAATTATGACTTTGTCGGCCATCGCCGCGTAGCCATGTTTTTTTCCTGCGGCCTGATTACTGTGGCGCTACTGGCCATTTTCATTCGTGGCATGAATTTCGGTGTTGACTTCACGGGTGGATTCACCATTGAAGTGGGTTACGACAAACCACCTAGTATTCAGCAAATTCGTGATGTGCTTGCCGCCGCCGAACTGCCAGATGCAGCAGTGCAAAACTTTGGCACCAGTACCGATGTGCTTATACGTATGGCTCCTCCGGAAGATGGCGCTGGTGGGGCTGCTCTGAGTGAGGATGTGTTTAGAGCGTTAGCGCCCACCAGTGAGACGCCGGTTGATATTCGCCGAGTTGAATTCGTCGGCCCGCAGGTTGGCGAAGAGCTTCGTGAAACCGGAGGATTGGCCGTACTTATGGCTCTGTTTGCCATCGTGGTTTACATCTGGTTTCGTTTTGAAAAGAAATTCTCGGTTGGTTCTGTTTTAGCTTTGGTGCATGACGTTATTATAACGGTTGGCATTTTTGCCTTGTTTCAAATCGAATTTGACCTAACCATTCTGGCTGCGATACTGGCTGTTATCGGTTATTCGCTCAACGATACTATCGTGGTTTTTGACCGCATTAGAGAAAATTTTCGGAACATGCGTCGCGGTACGCCAGGTGAGGTCATGAACCTATCCATCAACCAGACCTTGTCTCGTACGGTAATCACCTCTTTTACAACGCTATTGGTTTTGCTGTCTTTGTTTATCTTTGGTGGAAAAATAATAAATGGTTTTGCACTAGCGCTTATTATTGGTGTCATTGTCGGCACGTACTCGTCTATTTTTGTGGCCAGTACCGCCGTCTTGGCATTAGGTATTACCAAAGAAGATATGATGCCGGTTGAAAAAGAGGGCAGTGACCTCGATCATATTCCCTAACTATACATTTACTAATTGTGGCTAACATTGAAGGGTTATTTCTATGGATGACAAAATCAAAGATGCGATCAAAAGCTCGCTTAAAGAGCTTGATAAATTAGAAGACCGCTTGGAAAATTGGGTGGACGATTTACCCGATGATACTGATGAACTTCGTGCCACTATGAAAAGCACGATGAAAAAGATACATGCCAAGTTGACTGATTCAGTCGGTCACGGAGGCAAGCTTTCGGACGAGGCGGAGCTGCAAGCTCACCTTGGGTTAATGGAAGCCAAAGATAAAATGGAAGCCTCCAGGGAGATAATGGACAACTACCTGGAAAGCGCAACAGAGCAATCTAAGACCCTAATGAGCCAGGTGGAGCTCAAGGCCAAGCTTGCACAAATGGAAGCCGAAGATTTCTGGCAAGAGCGTGGACCCAAGCTGCAAGAGGAATTCAAGCAGTCAGGAGACACGATGTTAAAGCTGGCGGAAACCACGGCTGATGAAATTCAGAAGCAGCTAGGCAAGTGGAACGAGCTCATAGGTAAACGGAAATAAGAAAGCGCAGTTGTGTTTTCGAATTAATCCAGTTCAAGGGGCGCGTTCAGGGTTCAACCGCCGCGCCCCTTTTACATTATCGAATGCGAGGCACATCGCGCCCGCAACCTTCCATAATACTCACACAGTCTATTTGGTAACCTTCTGACCAAAGCGCGGTTATCGGCCCGTTTTGGTTAGCCAATTGAATATGGACTTGCGTTTTGTCGTTCGCATTGGGTCGTAATACCATTTTACTGCCATCTTCAGCAATGAGTCGTAGCTCACCCGTCTGCCATTGCGCATCTCTGTCTTGCGGTTGTTGATCAATCAGCATGATCATACCGGCGTTGTCGAAATCTGCATCTGATGACAATGTTAATGGTGAGCCGAGGTCACTTACCGGGTAGTCTGGTAGCGCTGTATTATCTCCCACGTTGTCTTCTCGCCAAACAAAATAGTCCCGCTTGAATTGCAGTTCTGCAGCAACTCTAACTGGCTGTTTATTTGTGACGTCTGAAATCAACGTAAAGCCAGACGTAAAACGTGCCTGGTAGGTTACCAATTGAACCGGACGAACAATCCCTTCTGCATCGACAACAAAACCTTTTAAGCTTTCGTGTTTTGGAACGCCGGAATCGATTCCTTCGTTGCTCCAGTCAAAGTCGTTGATAATCAATGAAGCGTTGGCGTCTGATTGACTAAAACTGGCTCCGGTCCAGTATTGTTTGTTGTTATCGCCAAACCAGGGGTAGGTGTATTCCCATGTGCCGCTGGCAGAATGCTTGATGCCATCAGATTCAACCTGATAGTTGGTAAAGGTATCGACAGTGTTGGTTCTTCTGCCAGCAGTGAAGGTATATCGTCCCTCACTGTTGACGTTGTTAAACAGGCAATTATCGTAAGCAACGTCACGCACCGTGTAGGGAGCGTCTCCGTAGTGAAAATCCAGACTGTTCAGTGTTCCGGCGTTTTCGCAAGCGAATACCATCTCATTGATCACAGGAAAAGATTGTTCATCACCTTCAATTGGAGTTTGCGACGCAAGCGATAAGCCAGGCAGGCTAGGTGGGTTGCCTGCCAGAACTTCGTCATTGTTTTGCGTAACCTGGCGTGCCCGGTCTCTGGCTGCTAATCGAATCTCGTCGATCGTATGTAAATTTAAAATGTTAACGACATCTCTTGTGAGGTTCGCATAGTTAGTGCTGTTAATTGTTTGATTGGTGCTTATCAAGTCAGGCTCGACATTAGCGCCATCGATTGTATTAGCGTCAAGAATGCCCTCACTGCTATCTGATTGCGCCTCTGATTGACCTTCCGATTGCACTTCCGATTGCACTTCCGATCTGTCCTCGGCCATCAAGTTGCTATCCGACCCAGAGGAGTCGCACCCATTAAGCACTAATAATATCGCGCTAGTTAATACCAGTGATCGCATGTTAATCTCTTAGCGTTGTTCTTCATTGATGTTAACTTGAGCGCGGCGTGTCTTATCGTGACAGAGACCTGCCAATCTGTCAGAAATTACCGTAAATCGGCGTTTTTTCTTTATACGAAAAGAGTCCGCTTTGTGGCCTTGTGGTTCTTGCAATCCCCGGTCTTATCTTGGTAATGGACCTACTCTGGATTACTTTATCTATGATGGCACCATGTTGTGTTAGTAGATGATCGTTTGGTTTCATGTGTGCACACCGAGGCACTGAGCGCGTCCCGTTGGCAGAAGCGCTCATGAAGATCCCAGCTGTTGGTGACGAGAGTGATTTTTAAACGTATTGATGATGACGATTCTCGCGATGTATTCAACTGACTCCCTAGAGAATCGAAACCAAATTCGCTTCAGGCCCTGACTCACGATGCCAGCGTTAAGAAAGTGCGGTCCTCACGTAGTAAAAACTTTTCCTTCTGCGCAAATTCGTAATTCTTTTTTCCTAATGGGTCAGCGCTGAGTCTGGCTCGATACTGTTCGTAGTCAGCCAGGCTGGCAACGTTGTATATGCCGTAAGCTAATGTAGATGAACCTTCGCAGGGCGCGTAATAACCAATTAAATCTGCACCGCAGCGTGGTATAGCTTCTCCCCAGTTCTGCGCGTACTGCTCAAATTGTTGTTTTTTAGTTGGATCGATGTGATAGCGGATAATGCAAGTCAGCATAGGTTTTTCCCTAAAAGAGTGTTATGGCAATTGTGTGCTATTGCTTGTGCCTAATGCTTCGGTTATCATCGAAGTATGAACGGCAGCCCCAACATTGCGAAAATCGGCGCCTTGTTAGGTGATAACACGCGCGCAAACATATTGTCAGCCTTGATGCATGGCAAAGCACTGACAGCAACAGAGCTTGCGAATGAAGCAGGAGTAACACCACAAACCGCAACAACCCATTTAGCCAAGCTTGAAGCCGGTGGATTGTTAAGCTTACAAAAACAGGGCAGGCATAAATACTTTGCACTGGCCAGCGATGATGTAGCCGCTCTGCTCGAAGCGCTAATGGGTTTAACCACCAAAACCGATCAATTGCGTACAGTCACAGGACCTCGCAATGCCGCTTTAAGAGATTCTCGGGTTTGTTATAACCATTTGGCTGGTACGAGGGGTATTCAACTACACGATAGCTTGTTAAAAAAACGGTATTTACGCTTGTCAGACGGAAACTATGTTGTTGGCAACAAAGGTCAGCTATTTTTTTCTGACTTCGGTATTGATCTTGATAAGTTGCATCGATCACGCTCACCCCTGTGTCGAGCCTGTCTCGATTGGAGTGAGCGTAAATCTCATTTGGCTGGCAGTTTAGGCCGAGCTTTGCTAACGCAATTCGAACACGAAAAATGGATAAAACGTGATAGCAAAAGCCGAATTGTTACGTTTACTGGCAAGGGTAAGCGTGGCTTTGACTTGAGGTTTAGTTAGTTAGGCAGCTGATTGGACCAAATTTATTCCAACTTTAGTCGTCAAGTCAAACTCGGTACGTACCTAGTTACATGCACATGTGTTTGTAGTAACGTTATTGTTATAACCACATTGAGTTACTATCAACATGACCACAACCGAGCATCATTTAAAACCTAACGACTTGCCGTTCGTGGATGACCCATCGCAATCCTTCACCATGCCCGCTCGGTTTTATCTGGACGACAGTGTTTATTCCGCAGAACAAAAATCCATTTTTTATAAAAGCTGGTGGTACTGCGCTCATGTGAGCCAGCTGCAAAAGACCGGTGACTTCATCACCTCAAAGATTGATACTCAAAACCTGTTTGTAGTGCGCGATAAGTCTGGCGAATTAAAAGCTTTTTATAACGTGTGTCAACATCGTGGTCACGAGTTGGTTGAAGGCTCGGGTAATAAAGCGGTTATTGTTTGTCCCTACCATGCCTGGTCGTACGACCTTGATGGCAGTTTGCGTGGTGCTCGCAACTCTGAAAACGTACCTGGCTTTAACAAATGCGAGTTTGCACTAAAGAGCGTTCGAGTGGAGGTGTTTTGCGGCATGGTGTTCGTTAATCTAGACGACGAGGCAGTACCACTTGCTGAACAGGCAATTGAACTAGAGAAAGAAATTCGTGAGTATTGCCCAGTCGTTGATTCCTTGGCATTTGCCCAACGTGATACCTACAACGTTAAAAGCAACTGGAAAGTCATGATTGATAATTTCCTTGAATGCTATCACTGCGATCCAGCACACAAAGATTTCGTCGATTTAGTGGATATGAAAAGCTATCGATCAACAGCTAAAGGTGTTTATTCGAGTCATATTTCCAAAGCGCCTGTATCAACCAATACGGCTGCTTACTCTTTTGAAGTGGGTGACGTTGATTTTGGGTACGCAGGGTGGTTTCTTTGGCCAAACCTTACGATCTGGGCTTACCCGGGTGACGCTAACTTGTCTGTGTTGCAAATGATCCCCGATGGTGTCGGTGGTACCGTTGAGTATCAGGATTGGTTTGTCAAAGATGGTCTGGTCAGTGAGCAATTAAAAGAAGCTATGGCGTACCAAAAAGATGTTCTGCAGCCAGAGGATATTGGATTGTGTGAAAGTGTGCAGCGTGGTTTGAATTCTAACGGCTATGACCAAGGCAGATTTATTGTTGATACCGATAGAACTGAATTATCCGAGCATGCGGTGCATCACTTCCAACGGATGGTGGTCGATGCTTTGAGTGGGTAGCCAAGCGTGCGTGAGTGCTGACACGGGCATTCGCGACTTGATGTGTTGAGCCACAACATATATGTCATTGCCGGTTATAAGGTGAATAACACTAACCCTGCAAACGGGTAATTGACAGGTTGTCCCCCTGTTTTCGTAAGATTGCCGTCCGCGTAAGGGAATTTAGTTACGATCGCGGTAGTTTTATTTTGCAGCCTGCTGTTCACGAGCCTGAATCAATGGCTTCATCACTTGCAACATCTCATGATGCACTTTGGGTGTGCCGGCAATAAATTCGCCACCTTCCATCCAGTTATCACCACCGGAAAAATCGTTTAACAAGCCACCGGCCTCGCGAACAATTAACCCACCGGCGGCAACATCCCAGGCGCTTAAACCGATAAACCAGGCACCGTCAAGACGACCTGCTGCAATCGCTGCCAAATCCAACGCAGCAGATCCAGCTCGGCGTATGCCACCAGATTTTTCCGTGTAGTGACGCATTGTGCGTTGATAAAAATCCAGGTCCTGGCCGTCGCGGAAAGCAAAACCTGTCCCTATTAGTGCGTTTTTGATGTTGTTGGTTTTGCTGACACGAAGTCGTTTGTTGTCGAGCCAGGCCCCGTCACCGCGACTGGCAGTAAACAGTTCCTGGCTTACGGGGTTATACACAACAGCCTGGTCTATTCGGTTTTTATGCTTCAACGCTATCGATACCGAAAAGTACGGGTAGCCATGCAAAAAATTCGTCGTGCCATCGAGCGGGTCTACTATCCATTGATACTCTGCATCAGCGTTACCGATTAGCCCGGATTCTTCGCCCAGGATAGCGTGATCGGGGTAGGCTTTTTTCAGCACACCGATGACTTCGGCTTCGGCCGCGGTATCAACTTCGCTGGCAAAATCGTTTCGACCCTTTTGATCGATCTGCAAAGTGTCGACCCTATCCATGTTTCGAGTAATTACATTGCCGGCGGCGCGCGCGGCGCGAATGCCGATATTCAACATGGGGTGCATGAGCGTTTCAAAGTGGGCAGAAAGGGCGCCTATTGTAAAACGAATTGGCATTTGTCGCCCGATTAAGATCAACTTATCGTTAGAATCAAGCTATGAATTTAGAACTTGTTTTTGTGCTGGTGGGCACCACTCACTCGGGCAATATTGGCGCGGCGGCTCGCGCAATAAAAAATATGGGTTTTGGTGAGCTTCGATTAGTCGACTGTTGCTCGCACATGACCAAAGATGCGTTTGCTCGTGCATCCGGCGCTGATGGCATCTTAAAAGAAGCGACGTGCTTTGATACCCTGGATGCCGCGGTGGCTGATTGCCATAATGTGGTTGGTTCCAGTGCTCGCGATCGTTACATTGCTGTTCCGGTTGTTGCGTGTCGTGATGTGGCCGAGTCATTGGTTGTGGCTGCAAGCAATGCGGATAGTTCGCAACGAACAGCAATGGTTTTTGGTCGCGAGCGGACCGGTTTAAGTAATGAAGAGATGGAGCGATGCACGCGCTTGTTGCGCATACCGGTCAATCCTGATTTCAGTTCGCTTAATTTGGGTGCCGCTGTTCAGGTGGTGGCTTATGAATGCGCCATGGCAATGAACTCTGTCAGCATGAATTCGTCGGGGGTAACAGCTGCGGTAGAACAAGCGCCTGTCGCCAGTGGTGAGGCCATGCAGCATTTCTATGAGCATCTGCGTCGGGTCATGATCAACACCGGGTTTCTCGATGAAGATAACCCTCGCAATCTGATGCGGCGGGTGCGTAGCTATTTTGAACGAAATCGGCCAACAGACACTGAATTGAACATCTTGCGCGGGATTTTGTCCTCCACGGAAAAGCCGTTTCCACCGAAAAATCAGTCCGATTCAGGCGATTAGGTGTCCTGTTGAGCAATAACCTAGTAAACTGATCGGAAATAGCTTCAGACCTTGCGAGGCGCTATGTGGCAACTGATCAAAGAAGACGTGTTGTGTGTTTTCGAGCGCGACCCCGCCGCTCGTAACCTGCTCGACGTGCTTACCTGTTATTCAGGTGTGCACGCGATGTTATTCCACCGTTTTAATCACTGGTTGTGGCGTCATAAGATGCGCTGGGCGGCTCGTTTTCTGGGCAATATTTCGCGCTGGTTTACAGGTATAGAAATTCACCCGGGTGCTCAAATTGGCCGGCGCTTTTTCGTTGATCACGGCAGTGGTGTGGTTATTGGCGAAACCGCAGAAATCGGCGACGATGTCACATTATATCAAGGCGTGACTTTAGGAGGTAGAACCCTAAGTAACGGTAAACGCCATCCCACACTGGGTAACAATGTGGTTGTTGGTGCCGGTGCCAAGATTTTGGGTCCATTTCTGGTCGGGGATGATGCGCGTATCGGTTCAAATGCCGTGGTCATTGACGCTGTACCTTCAGGTGCAACGATGGTTGGCGTTCCGGCTCGGATTGTTCGATGCCGAGACGAATCTGAAAATTGCCTGGAAATGGTCAAAGAGGGTCAACAGGTCGCAAAGCCCGCGTTTGACGCCTATGCGGTCGCATCTGACATCGACGATGATGCACAAGAAGAGGCGCTAGCTGAGCTTAAAGACGAAATAGCGGAATTGCGGGCAGAAATCGCCGAACTGAGGCAATTGCAGGGCCCGGTATCGAGTCGCACAGGCACCGAAAACAACTGAATATTATCTTGCTGATAATACTTGACTAAATTAGTCGGAAAATGGCAAAATACAGTCTAATAACAATGTGTGAGTTCAAATGAAACTGACCACAAAAGGGCGATACGCGGTCACTGCCATGCTTGATTTAGCGCTGCACGCGCAATCAAATCCCATTTCTTTGGCTGAAATCTCGAACCGGCAGGAAATATCTTTGTCGTATCTTGAGCAATTGTTCTCGAGATTGCGCAAGCAGGGCCTGGTGAGCAGCACGCGTGGACCCGGTGGTGGGTATCGAGTGGCTAAGCCTTTAGAGGATGTAGCAGTCTCTGAGATCATCAAGGCGGTAAATGAGTCGGTAGATGCAACACAATGCGCTGGTAAAGAAAATTGCCACAGCCACGGCCGTTGTCTTACACACGATCTTTGGGAAGGGTTAAGCGAACAGATCGAAGAATTCTTAAGCGGTGTATCTTTAAAAGATCTAATCGACAACCAGGACGTAAAAACAGTATCCATGCGGCAAGACAGTCTGATAAGCAAGCAACAAGACCAGCCGCTAGTCCAGCGCGTCAGCGCTGTGTAAGAGTCCAGCGCGTTAGCGCTGTTTAGAAGTTTGCGCGCTCACGCTGGTCTTTAGACAGTGCGGAAGCGTTAATCAAATAGTCAGAATTTAATATTCGTTTTTTACAGAAAGACATTAATAGTTAATCATTGATAGTCAATAAAGGGTGAGCCATAAAGTGAGTTCGTTGAATATTCCAATTTATCTAGATTACTCTGCTACCACGCCGGTTGATGAGCGTGTAGCTAAAAGCATGGCTGAATGCCTCACTTTGCAAGGCAACTTCGGCAATCCGGCCTCGCGCTCGCACCCGTTTGGCTGGAAAGCCGAAGAGGCTGTAGAAGAGGCCAGACGAAACGTTGCCGAAATAATTGGTGCGGTACCAAAAGAGATTGTCTGGACCTCAGGTGCAACTGAATCAGATAACCTTGCCATTAAAGGTGCAGCCGAATTCAACCAGAAAAAAGGCAAGCACATCATCACCATGAAAACCGAGCATAAGGCTGTGCTTGACACTTGCCGCCAGCTTGAGCGAGATGGGTTTGAGGTCAGTTACATGGACCCGATGGAAAATGGCCTGCTTGACTTGGAAGCGTTTAAGAAAGAAATTCGTGAAGATACGACTGTTGTTTCCATTATGCACGTGAACAATGAAATTGGTGTTATTCAGGACATAGCGGCAATCGGTGCAATCACACGTGAAAAAGGTATTTTGTTCCACGTTGATGCAGCACAAAGCCCAGGTAAAGTTGCCATCGATGTTGATGAGATGAATGTTGATCTAATGTCGCTGTGTGCTCATAAAGTGTATGGACCTAAAGGAATTGGTGCGCTATATGTTCGTCGTAAGCCTCGCGTTCGCCTCGAAGCGCAGATTCATGGTGGTGGTCACGAACGCGGTATGCGTTCAGGTACATTGGCCACCCATCAGATCGTTGGCATGGGCGAAGCTTTTCGAATTGCTCGCGAAGAAATGGCAACAGAAACGGCACACATGCGAAAGCTGCGTGATCGTTTGTGGAATGGTGTGAAAGACATGGAAGAAATCTATCTGAACGGCGATCTTGAGCAACGCATTCCGGGTAATTTGAATATCAGCTTTAACTTTGTTGAAGGCGAGAGCCTGATTATGTCTTTAAAAGACATTGCTGTCTCAAGTGGCTCGGCTTGCACCAGCTCAAGTCTTGAGCCCTCTTATGTGTTGCGTGCCATTGGCCGCAACGACGAGTTGGCTCATAGCTCTATTCGATTCACTATGGGGCGCTTCAGCACCGAAGAAGAAGTGGATTTCACGATCGAAAAAGTGCGTGAAGCGGTTCAAAAATTGAGAGAACTGTCACCATTATGGGATATGTTCAAAGACGGTGTCGATCTCGACTCGGTCGAATGGGCGCACCACTAGGCGAATTGATAAACTAATACAAGATGGCGGTAACATCGTTACCGATTGTACCGCTATCTAATTTGAGGCATATCAGGAGAAAATTATGGCTTATAGCGACAAAGTTTTAGATCATTACGAGAACCCCCGCAATGTGGGTGTGCTCGATAAAGACGACCCCAATGTGGGTACCGGCATGGTCGGCGCACCGGCTTGTGGCGATGTTATGCGTCTGCAAATTCAGGTGTCTGAAGATGGTGTGGTAGAAGATGCCAAGTTCAAAACTTACGGTTGTGGATCAGCTATCGCATCTTCATCTTTGGTAACTGAAATGGTTAAGGGCAAAACGTTAGACGAAGTTGCTGCCATTAAAAATTCAGAAATCGTTGAAGAGCTGGCACTACCGCCGGTTAAAATCCACTGTTCAGTTTTGGCTGAAGATGCTATTGCTGCGGCAATTGCTGATATAAAAGCCAAGCGAGAAGAGCAGAGCGCGCAAAAAGAAAGCGCTTAAGATTTTTCAAAGCCTGAGCGTGCACTTGAGCTTTAATGTGCATGAGTGCTCTAGCATTTAAGTTTGGGAGGACCTATGGCTATTACAATGACAGAAAGAGCTGCTGACCATGTCAGAAGCTATATCGAAAAACGTGGTAAAGGCGTTGGGTTGCGACTCGCTGTTCGCACAACAGGTTGCTCAGGCATGGCTTATGTTCTTGAATTTGCCGATGAAGTAGCTGCTAACGATTCCGTGTTCGAACATGAAGATATTAAAGTTATTGTCGATCAGAAAAGCCTGGCCTATCTTGATGGTACCGAACTCGATTTTGCTAAGGAAGGGTTAAACGAAGGGTTTAAGTTTAATAACCCAAACGTGAAAGATGAATGCGGTTGTGGAGAGAGTTTTAACATTTAGTCTGCCACCCGCATTTGTAGAAAAAAACCAACACGGCCCGCGCAACGGGCCGTTGTTCATTGCACAACGAAACAGTAGCGATGCAAGTCGATTTTTCAAACAATTATTTTGAGCTCTTTGAGTTGCCTGTCGTATTTGACGTGCCTCAAGAGCATTTGGATACGCGTTTTCGTTCCTTACAGCGTTTTTTGCATCCGGATAAATTTGCATCTGAGCCCGATACTCAGCGCCGCTGGTCAATGCAAGCTGCAAGCTTCGTTAACGAGGCCTACCAAACACTGTCCAAGCCACTAAAAAGGGCATCCTATATATTGTCGCTTAACGGTATTTCTTTGGATGAGGAAACAGATACGCAAATGTCTCCCATGTTTTTGATGGAACAAATGGAAATGCGTGAAGCCTTGGGCGACGCACCCGATGCGAGCGACCCCTATGCGGCCCTGGAAAAGATCAGCGATCAATTGCGCAGTGCACAGCGTTCCAGCGCCGCAGATTTTACTAAAGCTGCTGGTGACGAAAATTGGGACGAAGCGAGAACAATCGTTCGCCAGTGGCAGTTTTTGGAAAAACTGATGTCAGAGGTTCAAACAGTTGAGGCGCGTTTAGACGATACGGTTTGAGCCGCCACCTAGGCACCGGATCGATATGAGTTAAATTCGAGTTAGACTCGAGCTGAATTAAAAAAAGAAAATGAGTCTCAAAGCTACGCATCATCGTTTTTAGAAAAGGTTAATCAATAATGGCATTGCTGCAAATATCCGAACCGGGACAGTCTCAGGCGCCGCATCAGCGCAGGCTTGCCGTGGGTATTGATTTGGGTACAACCAATTCCTTGGTAGCCTCAGTGATTAGTGGCTCAGCAACTGTGTTACAAGACGAAGACCAGCAATGGTCGATTCCTTCTGTCGTTCATTACGCTGATAACGATACGATACTGGTTGGTCGCGAAGCTCAAGACAAAGCGGCTGAAGACCCGTTTAACACGATACGATCGGCAAAGCGTCTGATGGGTAAAGGCGAAAGCGACATTGATGAATCCTGGTTGTCTGAGCACTATCAGTTTGATATGGACAGCGGTTCGCTGCCAGCATTTAAAACGGCTGCAGGAAACAAAACGGCTATCGATGTGTCATCGGCGATTTTGTCCAAACTAAGGGCCACGGCTGAAGAAACACTGGGTGGTGATTTGGTTGGTGCGGTTATCACCGTACCGGCGTACTTTGATGATGCGCAACGCCAAGCCACAAAGGACGCCGCGGCGCTATCCGGTCTTCATGTTTTGCGCCTGCTTAACGAGCCCACTGCAGCGGCAGTTGCGTACGGTCTGGATAGCGGTGTGGATGGTGTTGTGGCCATTTATGATTTGGGTGGCGGCACATTCGATATTTCGTTGCTCAAAATGCAAAGAGGCGTTTTCGAAGTGCTAGCGACAGCCGGTAATACAGCACTCGGTGGTGATGACTTCGATAATGCAATCGCCGATTGGATTCAAGCTCAGGCTGGCGTTGACAAAGTAGTCGAGCAAGGCTCGCGGCGACAACTACTAGCATTATCGCGCTCGTTGAAGGAAACACTGTCGACAAAGCAAGTAGCACCCTACGAACTGAGACTCGATAACGGCGCACAGTTAAAAGGTGAGTTGAGCCTTGAAATCTTGAATGGCATCATCGAACCGATGTTCAAAAACACCCTGGCTCCGTGCCGGCAAGTACTGCGTGACGCAGGCATCGCTAAATCTGATGTACAAGCGGTTGTCATGGTTGGTGGCTCAACGCGCATACCGCTGGTGCGAAATAAAGTAGGCGAATTTTTTGGGCAAACCGTGTTAACTGACATTGATCCAGACCAAGTAGTTTCAGTGGGTGCAGCCATTCAAGCAGACGTGTTGGCAGGTAACAAACCTGACAGCGATTTGCTGCTGCTCGATGTCATCCCATTGTCCCTGGGTCTGGAAACCATGGGTGGCCTGGTCGAAAAAGTGGTGCCGAGAAACACCACCATACCAATCGCGCGTGCTCAGGAATTTACAACTTATAAAGACGGGCAAACCGCTATGGCACTGCATGTTGTGCAGGGTGAAAGGGAACTGGTGTCCGACTGTCGCTCACTTGCGCAATTTGAACTGCGTGGTATTCCACCCCGGACCGCAGGTGCATGCCGAATTCAAGTGCTGTTTCAGGTCGACGCCGATGGTTTACTGATGGTCAGCGCCCTTGAAAAAGAGTCCGGTGTTGTGGCCAGTATTGATGTAAAACCGTCTTATGGATTAAGTGATGGCGAAATAGAGCAGATGCTAAAAGCATCAATGGAGCATGCAACCGAAGATGTGCAGAAGAGAGCCTTGGCTGAACAGCGCGTGGAGGCTCGTCGTACAATGGAGGCCTTGAACAGTGCACTGCAAGCTGACGGTAACGATCACTTATCAAGTGACGAGCGCTTAATGTTAGATGGGTTGCTTAGTGAGCTTGAGCAGACTGCAGAGTCCGATGATCACGATGCCATCAAGCTTGCTATAGAGAAACTCGAGGCGGGTAGTACCGTCTTCGTAGAGCGCCGCATGAATGCCAGTGTAAAACAGTTGATGGCCGGCAAAGAGCTCTCGGCCCTGGAACGATCGCTAGACAATTGAATCAGACAAGTAAATAGACAACGGAAATACGAATTAAATGCCTACGATCACAGTAATACCACACCCAGAACTATGTCCAGAAGGTACTACCTTTGAAGTCGACCCTGGCGTGTCCGTGTGTGATGCGCTACTGCGTAACAAAGTGGATATTGAGCACGCATGCGAGAAATCATGCGCTTGCACTACCTGTCATGTACATGTGCGTACTGGTCTGGATTCGCTGGAAGAGGCCGATGAGCTCGAAGAAGACTACCTGGACAAGGCATGGGGTCTTGACCCGGATTCACGATTGAGCTGCCAGGCTATTGTGGACAACGATGACTTGGTTATCGAGATTCCCAAGTACACCATTAACATGGTCTCGGAGAACCACTAATGAAATGGACCGATACGCTCGACATTGCCATAGAACTGCTTGAGGCCCATCCGGATGTTGATCCTCAACTGGTCCGTTTTACTGATTTGCACGCTTGGGTTATGGGCCTGGATGGCTTTGATGACGAAGCAGATAAATCATCTGAGAAAATTTTAGAATCTATACAGATGAATTGGATTGATGAAAAAGACGACTAACGTCGAATTTAGGTTGCCCAACACCTCAACGAGACGTATAATCCTCGGGTTGTGTACGGCCACATCGGGGTATGGCGCAGTCTGGTAGCGCATCTGCTTTGGGAGCAGAGGGTCGTAGGTTCGAATCCTGCTACCCCGACCATCCGTTACACTTCTGGTATATATTTAGCGCTCCTGAACAACCGTAATAGTCGGTCAGTTATCCGGGTGGCATGCCGGGTAGGCCTGTGGATATGCGCCCGTAGCTCATTTGGATAGAGCATCGGCCTTCTAAGCCGAGGGTAGCAGGTTCGAATCCTGCCGGGCGCGCCAATATGGCAAAAAGCACGGTAATACCGTTCGAAAACAGTGGCGGGCGTAGCTCAGTTGGTAGAGCGCGGGATTGTGATTCCCGTGGTCGCGGGTTCAATCCCCGTCGCTCGCCCCACTTTTTCGGTTGATCAAATCGTATTTTTGAATTTCAAACAAAGAAGCATCGAGCATCTGCTCAATTGCATGCGGCCTTCCGCTATACTTCGACCCAAGTGTGTAGCGCGAAAGCGGCGAAAAGGTAAACAGTTCTTTTTCACAACGAAAAAGTGGATTAAGCGCTGGTAGTACAGGTTAGTCAGCAGGTTAGCTAACCGGTATTATATTGAAGGAACCTCTCACGTTAGTCAGTTAGATAATTTGTGAGAGTATTAGTAAGATAATTGGCAATTTAGCCGGTAAGACTGTAAGTCAGTCAAGCTTGTTGACGCTAAAATGCAGGCTGAAGAGCAAAGCAAAGCTGAAAAGCAAAGCTGAAAAGCAAAGCTGAAAAGCAAAGCCAAAAAGTAGAGTTGTACCGATGCGGGAGTGGTGGAATTGGTAGACACGCCAGATTTAGGTTCTGGTGCCGAAAGGTGTGGAGGTTCAAGTCCTCTCTCCCGTACCACTTTACTCAATTATCTTAAACTTCAGACCAACGTCCATCGTTACGTCCATCCACCAGACCCGGCAATAGGCGTTTTGGCAATTGTTACAAAAAGCCAAAGCTCGAGCCCACTCGTATCAGCTTAACGAGGGCCGATATGTCCGAGTCAATAAGACCGCAGTTATTGAGGCAAGCATGCAAGTATCCGTAGAAACCACTCAGGGACTCCAACGCAAAATGACGATTGCGTTACCAGCTGAAGATATTAACAGCGCGGTAACAGAACGCCTGCAGTCATTGAGTAAAACCACCAAAATGAACGGCTTTCGACCAGGCAAGGTACCGTTCAATGTATTGAAAAAGCGCTATGAGCCGCAGGTGCGCTCAGAGGTGCTCGGTTCTCTGATCAACAAGTCTTTCTATGATGCTGTTCAGCAGGAAGAGCTTCGACCCGCGGGTCAGCCCGAGATAGCCCCCGAAGACGAGAAGGACGATGGTGCGGACGGTTTTAGTTACATTGCCACATTCGAGGTATATCCAGAATTCGACCCGGTATTTAACGACAAAATAGCAGTAAAAAAGCCTGTCGTTGATATCGAAGACAGCGATGTGGACGAAATGATCGATTCGTTGCTGAAACAGCGTACCGACTACAAACCGGTTGAGCGTGCGGCGGCCAATGATGACCAGGTCGTCATTGATTTTAAGGGTCGTATCGACGGGGAAGAGTTCGAGGGCGGTGCGGCCGAAAAAGCCCCTCTGGTTCTGGGCTCTGGTTCCATGATTGGCGGCTTTGAAGATCAGCTGGTCGGGCTGTCTGCGGGGGACACAAAAACCATCCAGATCACATTTCCGGAAGATTATCAGGCTGAACACCTGGCTGGAAAGCCCGCAGAGTTCGATATAAACGTGCACGAGGTCAAGGAATCATTTGTTCCTGAGCTGAATGAAGAGCTGGTTAAAAGTTTTGGTATCGAGGACGGTACGATTGAGAGCCTGAAGGCCGATATAACTAAGAATATGACAAGGGAATTGACCCAGCGGGTTGATAACGAGATAAAGACCCAGATAATGGATGGGTTGTTAGACCTAAATCCGATCGATATTCCTGCCGCCTTGGTTAAAGAGGAAATTGAGCGTCAAAAGGAACAAATGATGCAGCAAATGCCTGGTGAGGCGGATGCTTCATTCTTAACCGACGAGCTGTTTTCGGAGCAAGCTGAACGACGCGTCAGACTGGGTTTGGTGGTCGGCGAGATTGTTCGTAAATCACAAATCAAAGCCGATGCAGCAGCGGTGAGAGCACAGGTTGAAACCATGGCGGGTTCTTATCAAGATCCGCAGCAGGTAATCGACTACTATTATAGTAATCCTGAGATGTTGAGAAACGTTGAGGGTTTGGTACTTGAAGAAGCCGTCACAGCGAAAGTGTTGGAAGCATCAACCGTCACTGATGACAAGCGCTCTTTTCAAGACATGATGAACCCGCCGCAAGAGCAAAGTGATGCGGCAGCCGAATAATTAAAAGAGACAACAGAGCATGAGTTTTGGCTTTACATCAGCGCCGACACCTGGCGGTAGCGCACCAGCCGTAACATCAAACGTTATGGTCCCCATGGTTATCGAGCAAACACCGCGTGGTGAGCGTTCGTTCGATATCTATTCGCGTCTGCTTAAAGAGCGCGTTATTTTTATGGTGGGTCAGGTAGAGGACTATATGGCCAACGTGATTGTTGCCCAGTTGCTGTTTCTCGAATCGGAAAATCCAGACAAAGAAATTTCGCTGTACATCAACTCGCCAGGCGGGTCTGTCACAGCTGGCATGGCCATCTACGACACCATGCAATTTATCAAACCTTCAGTGAGTACTTTGTGTATTGGTCAGGCGGCCAGCATGGGTGCGTTCTTGTTGGCGGCCGGTGCAAATGGGAAGCGCTTCGTGTTACCTAATTCCCGTGTCATGATTCATCAGCCTTCAGCTGGATTTCAGGGCCAGGCTACCGACATAGATATTCATGCAAGAGAAATACTGTCCATGAAGGAACGTATGAACACGCTAATGGCCCAACACTGTAACCAGACTGCAGAAAGGGTTCAGGCTGATACTGAACGTGACAATTTCATGACTGCTGAAGATGCACTAGCCTATGGGTTAGTTGACAGAATTGTCCATTCTCGGTCCGAGGAGGTCGACGTAGCCAGTGCTGGTACGGGGTCACCATCCGGGAGTGATACACAAAAAGATTCCTGATAAACAGGGGCGGGTGACACATTATTTCGTTAGGTTGTGACCGTATTTGCAACATCGGCAGCGGTCATGCGCACCTACTTGAAAAGTCACGAAAAACACGGCAAGGTGTTGCGAAAGCAAAGGTTTAAAGCATGAGCGAAGATAACAACAAAGAAGACGGCAAGCTGCTGTATTGTTCTTTCTGCGGAAAGAGCCAGCACGAGGTCCGTAAGTTGATCGCGGGCCCATCAGTATTCATCTGCGACGAATGCGTTGATCTGTGTAATGACATCATTACAGAAGAGATGCAAGATCAGCTGGACACCGGTGAAAGTGCACTGCCAAAGCCGCACGAAATCAACGAGCTTCTCGACTCATACGTTATTGGCCAGGGAACAGCTAAAAAGATCTTATCGGTTGCTGTGTACAACCATTACAAGCGACTAGAGTACAAAGACAAAAAGGGTGATGTTGAGCTAGCCAAAAGTAACATCTTATTAATCGGGCCAACTGGTTCGGGTAAAACGCTGTTGGCCGAAACATTAGCGCGCACACTAAACGTGCCGTTCACCATTGCAGATGCAACCACGTTAACAGAAGCCGGTTATGTGGGTGAAGATGTCGAAAATATTATTCAAAAGCTTTTGCAAAAGTGCGATTACGATGTTGAGAAAGCGCAAACCGGTATTGTCTACATTGATGAGATCGATAAAATCTCTCGAAAGTCTGATAACCCATCGATCACTCGTGATGTTTCGGGTGAGGGTGTTCAACAAGCGTTGCTTAAACTAATTGAAGGTACAGTTGCTTCGGTTCCTCCACAAGGTGGCCGAAAGCATCCTCAGCAAGAATTCCTTCAAGTAGATACGTCTAACATTCTGTTTGTCTGTGGTGGTGCATTTGCTGGATTAGAAAAAATCATTCAGGAGCGATCTGAAAAAGGTGGAATCGGTTTTGCCGCTGAAGTTACATCCAAAGACGATAGTAAGAATATCGGTGAAATGTTGTTGGACGTAGAAGCGCAGGACCTCATTCAATTTGGATTAATACCAGAATTCGTGGGTCGACTCCCTGTGGTTGCCACTCTCGAAGAACTAGATGAAGAATCTTTGGTGCGTATTTTGGTTGAACCGAAAAACGCCATCACCAAGCAATACGAAAAGTTGCTATCAATGGAAGATGTCGATATCGAGTTCCGTAAAGACGCCTTGCAGGCTGTTGCACTAAGCTCGCTGCAGCGTAAAACAGGTGCGCGTGGGCTTCGGACCATTCTTGAGAATGTGCTGTTGGAAACCATGTACGAATTGCCAAGACTCGAAAACGTAAAAAAGGTTATTTTGGACGGTGCGGTTGTGCGAGGCGAGTGTAAGCCTTATCTACTGCTTGAAGGTCAGGAGAAAGTCATCGAAGAGGAAAAGTATCGTCGAGCTGCATCTGACGACTAATCTCTGGTAAATAGCTTTACTTCCAAAAAGGGCGGAAGAGAATTAGATTTCTCTTCCGCCCTTTTTTTTGGCCACTTTATGGCTTCTTTCTTTGCAACTTTATGACCGCTTTAGTCGTAAATTCCTTGAAATCTGTATTTTCGTATATAGGTTGTCGTGTATGCTGATTGCTTGCAGTGCGGGCGTCTCTCACGAATTTACTTATTAGGAACATCGCGTGTCAGAATTTGAACAAAATGAAACCACAGCGTCACCATCGGAATTCTTACCGGTGTTGCCACTTCGCGACGTCGTTGTCTATCCCCACATGGTTATCCCGTTGTTTGTGGGTCGTGAAAAATCTATCGAAGCGCTTGATGCCGCCATGGCAAAGGACAAGCGTATTGTGCTGGCTGCACAAACCAGTGCCAAAATCGACGAGCCCGGACCGGATGATATCCATGAGGTCGGCACGGTTGCAGTGATATTGCAATTACTAAAACTGCCCAACAGCACCATCAAGGTGTTGGTTGAAGGACAGCAAAGAATCAAACTGACTGAATCAAAATTTGAAGAGGGAGGTTTTTTCAGTACTCAATTTGAAACACCTTCAATTGATACAGACTCAGACGAAGACGAAAAAAAGACAGACATGCTGAACCGTTCGGTGATTAACATGTTTGAGCAATACGTCAAAATGAACAAAAAAGTCCCACCGGAAATACTCAGCTCCATTGCCAGTGTCGAAGACCCTGACAAGTTGGCTGACATGGTCGCAGCCCAAATGTCGTTAAAGGTTGGCGAAAAGCAAAAAATTCTAGAGTTGTTTGATCCTGCAGAGCGTCTGGAACACCTACTGAGCCTGATGGAATCAGAACTTGATTTACTGCAAGTCGAAAAACGCGTGCGCGGCCGTGTTAAGCAGCAAATGGAAAAGAGCCAGCGTGAGTATTATTTGAATGAGCAAATGAAAGCCATTCAGAAAGAGCTTGGCGAAATGGACGATGTGCCAAATGAGCTAGAAGATTTGAGCGCTAAAATAGAGAAGAAAGGTTTGTCAAAGGAGGCAAGAAAAAAAGCCACGGCCGAAATGAACAAGCTGAAAATGATGTCGCCAATGTCAGCTGAAGCCACAGTGGTGCGTAATTACATCGATACGCTGGTTGGCTTACCCTGGAAGAAAAAATCCAAGCTTACGAAAACCATGGCAGAGGCAGAGCAAGTTCTGGAACACGATCACTATGGTCTGGAAAAAGTCAAAGAACGCATTCTGGAATACCTTGCTGTCCAACACCGTGTTAAAAAAGCCAAAGGCCCCATTTTGTGTTTGGTTGGGCCACCGGGCGTGGGTAAAACATCACTAGGCAAATCCATTGCCAGAGCAACCGGACGCAAGTTCAGTCGGATGGCTTTGGGTGGCGTACGTGATGAGGCTGAAATTCGAGGCCACCGGCGTACCTACATCGGTTCTATGCCAGGCAAGATTGTTCAAAATCTGGCAAAAGTGGGCAAACGCAATCCACTTATATTGCTCGATGAGATAGATAAAATGTCCACCGATTTTCGTGGCGACCCGTCGTCGGCATTGTTAGAAGTGCTTGACCCGGAACAAAATCACACGTTCACCGATCATTACCTGGAAGTTGAATTTGACCTTTCTGATGTTATGTTCGTGGCCACAGCTAATACTATGAATATTCCAGAGCCTTTATTGGATCGTATGGAAGTTATTCGCATTCCGGGTTACACCGAACTGGAAAAATTCAATATCGCACAGCGTTATCTGGTGCCGCGCAAAATGAAAGACAATGGCCTTAAAGAGGGTGAGTTCCAGATTGAGGAAGATGCGCTCATGTCCATGATTCGGTCATACACGCGAGAAGCGGGTGTGCGTAACCTGGAGCGGGAAATATCCAAGGTGTGTCGCAAAGTGGTTCGTGAAGTTATGGATGATGAGACACCCGAAAAAATCACGGTCAATGCTGACAATGTTGCGCAATACCTGGGAGTAGAGCGTTTTCGTTTTGGCCTTGCTGATGACAAAAATCAAATTGGTCAGGTAACAGGACTGGCCTGGACACAAGTGGGTGGCGAATTACTCACCATTGAGTCCGCCATTGTTCCCGGTAAAGGCAAACTGTCCTACACAGGTAAGTTAGGCGATGTTATGCAAGAGTCTATTCAGGCCGCCATGATGGTGGTTCGCAGCCGAGCTGAGTCGTTGGGGCTGGACGAGGCCTTCCATGAGAAAAACGATCTGCACGTGCACGTACCCGAAGGTGCAACACCCAAGGATGGTCCCAGCGCTGGAGTCGGTATGTGTACCGCACTAGTTTCATCACTTACCCAAATTCCGGTGCGAGCCGATGTTGCCATGACAGGTGAAATAACCTTGCGTGGTGAAGTGTTGCCAATTGGTGGTCTCAAGGAAAAACTCCTTGCCGCACAGAGAGGTGGTGTGCGAACGGTCATTATTCCGTCAGAAAATGAAAAAGATTTAATAGAAATATCGGACGAAATAAAAGATGGTTTGGACATAAAGCCTGTGAAATGGATCGACGAAGTACTTGATTTAGCTCTTGAAACAACGCCAACCAAGAAGTCGGCTGGCATTGCAGAGAACGTCAAATCAGCAGATGGTGGAAAGAAATCCGGGCAATCCGGTATCCAGACCCACTAATTTATTTAAGAGAATTCGGTCGGTTTGGCTTGCCAAGTCTGTGTCGGCGGTCTAGAAGTAATGTCTATAGATGAGTTTTTCGGCAGTTGATGCCGAGAATTCACAGGCTGTAACCCGCTAGAACAGTGGGTTTTTGGCCATTGATCGCGTATTATCAATAGATGCGTATTATCAATAGAATTGTCCAGCGCGAATAATCGCGTTGGTGTTAGTTTTAGACCACAAAAATTACGAGGATAGCGTTAAATGAACAAAGCTGAATTTGTTGATGCGGTAGCGGCGAAGGCCGATCTTTCCAAAACAGAAGCAGCATCGGCAGTCGATGCTGTACTCGATTCTGTTGCAGATGCTTTGAAATCAGGTGAGCAAGTTACGCTTGTCGGTTTCGGCACTTTTCTTGTAAGACATCGTGAAGCCAGAACCGGACGCAATCCCAGAACAGGTGAGCCTTTGGCAATCGCAGCTTCAAATGTTCCTAGCTTTAAAGCTGGCAAAGCATTAAAAGAAACTGTAAACTAGTCCGGCTTGGGGTGCTTAGCTCAGCTGGTAGAGCATCGCCCTTACAAGGCGAGGGTCGGGGGTTCGATCCCCTCAGCACCCACCAAGTATTTTTGCATGTAGTTTTGTGATAGTAGTTCTGAGATAGTAATTTTAGTGACGGTAGTTTTAGTAATCCAGGTAACTACAAAGTTAGCTGCTAATCTGATTCTTAAGTTAGTCACAAAGTTAGAACCGCTGGAGCGGTAGTTCAGTTGGTTAGAATACCGGCCTGTCACGCCGGGGGTCGCGGGTTCGAGTCCCGTCCGCTCCGCCATTAGTATCAAGAGAACAACAAACGTTTGTTGTTGCTCTTACGAAAATCGGGTGCTTCAGGCACCCTTTTTTGTTTTATGCGTTGTTTGTTTTCAATATAAGGCGAGTAGGTCAAGATCATGTTACTGGATATTCGAGAAACGATTCGCAATTCCAAGCCACTCAAGTACACCTTGATTACATTAATTTGTATTCCTTTTGCTCTGGTGGGCATTGGTTCTTATCTTGGTGGTGGTGCATATCAGGAAGTTGCAGAAGTTAATGGCACGGCGATTAATTCGGCCGAAGTAGATAGTGCGTTTAGTCGATTACGGCAGAACTATCAGCAAATGTTCGGTGGCAACATTCCTCAAGGGCTTCTTTCCGATGAAGCTATCCGAGACCAGGCTTTGGATGGGCTGGTTACCGAGCTGGTCATAGTAGACGCGGTAGAAGATCAAAATTTTGCGATCGGTGATGCGACCCTTGGCCGGGCAATTCGGGATAATCCTCAGTTTCATACTGACGGTCAGTTTGACAGCGAGTTGTATCAGAACATGCTACGTGGTCGCAACGCAGTTGCAGCCTATGAGGAGTCCATGCGAGCAGGTGCTGCTGTATCCCAATTTCGTGCTGGTATTGAGTCAACCAGTTTCCAACTTCCCACCGAAACAAAAATCCTGGAGAGTCTGAGTGGGCAAACACGTACGGTCGATTATGTTCGTTACTCTGTGGATGCTGCTGTAGAGAATATCGAAATTAGCGATGAGGCGATCACGGAATACTTTGAAGACAACGCAGAGAATTACACATTCCCTGAGCGCGCCAAGTTTGAATACATCGAATTAAAAAAATCTGACCTTGCTGCAGAAATCGAAATCTCTGATGAGGATGCTCAAAGTCATTACGATCAATTTAAATCCGACTACATCACCACTCCTGAGGTTCGTGAAACTGCGCATATTCTTTTGGAGATTGCAGATCCTGATGATGCAGATGCCGTTGCAGAAAGATCAGCTGAGTTGGAAGCTATAAGAGCACGCATTCTTGCAGGAGAGGATTTTGCCGAAGTTGCCAAAGAGGTTTCTGAAGACATAGGCTCGGCACAATCTGGTGGTAGCCTTGGCCAACTAGAGGCAGATTTTCTTGATGCGCAGTATGTGGCTGCAGCCTCAGCCTTAACCAGTACTGATGAACTAAGTGATCCGGTTAAAACACGATTTGGTGTCCACTTGATTAAGCTGGAGAAACTTGAGCCAGCTGATTATAAGTCGTTTGATGAAAGTAAAGATGACATCGTGAGCTTGTTACAAAACAACGAAGCAGATATAGAATTTCTTGATTTGCGAACTGCAATGGAAGAAAACGTTGCTAGTGATCCTGAAACACTTGAAGTGGCAGCTGATGCATCTAATGTGGAAATTCAGCAAACTGACTGGATAGACAATGCACCTAATGAAGACCCAATTTTTTCAAATCCTGCCATTATGAACGTGGCTTTTGGCTCAGACGTCGTGCTTAATCAGAATAATTCGGACTTGATTGAAATTGCGCAGGGGCATGTTGTTTCCATTCGTGTGCTTGAACACAATGAGCCACGACCCAAAACGCTTGATGATGTGAAAGAAGACATCACGACTCAATTAAAGCGTGATGGGGCAGCTGAGCAACTCAAAGTTTCTGCAAAAGATGCTGTCGATAAAATTCGCCAGGGCACACCTGTGACGGCAGTGGCAGAAGGTGATGACAATGCAACTGCCAAAAAAGACGAGGTGTTGACTCGAACAGCCACTGTGTTTGACCAAGCGGCAATCGATGAGATATACGCGTTGCCTAAACCAAGTGAGGGCAAAACGCTGGTTAAATCCGTCAGTTTGCAAAACGGCGATGTCGTCGCTTATGCTCTGAAAGCTGTTGAAGTGCCTGCCGCTACTGAAGACTCAGAAGCAGACGCCAGTGCAGAAGACGGCGCACAGATTGTTAATCCTGGTTTAGGTCAAGCAGAGATGGCAGCAATGGTGTCCAGTTTGCGCGAGAAAGCTGATATCACTATCAACGAGTGATACCACGGCTGTGATCAAACGCGGTTCTGGTATTCACGCCACCGAGGATGCGAGACGCCTTGCTAAAAAGCGATTGCCATGGATGGTGTTCGACTACATCGACGGTGCAGCAGGTGATGGTTTAGGCGACCGGCTGAACCAACAAGCGATCAGAGAGATGCGCCTGCAAACTCGCGTGCTCGTGGACGTAGAAAACCGTAGTCTGAAAAAATCAATTTTAGGTCAGGATTGCGACTTGCCCTTCGGTATCTCGCCGATGGGGATGTGTAATTTATCAGCACCCGGCGCTGATTTAATGCTTGCCCGTCTTGCCAGTAAACACAGTATGCCGCTCGGCGCATCTACTGCTGCCTCCACTTCACTCGAGGATATCGCCAAGCATGCTCAGGGCAATGCTTGGTTTCAGTTGTACTTTGGCGGCGATGAATCAGTAACTGATAAATTGCTCGATCGGGCGGAAGCAGCTGGCTTCGAGGTTTTGATTTTTACTGTCGATGTTCCGGAAGTTGGTCGCAGACCTCGCGAATTACGCCATGGATTTAAAATGCCATTTAACATTGGGCCATCACAGTTTTTTGATTTTGCGATGCACCCAGGCTGGTCAATCAGGTCATTGATTGCTGGCGCACCGGCGTTAGCCAACTTTGCCGAGGTTGACAGCGCATTTGATCGCACACGCTCGCGGGCTGGAGCTGATTGGGATTTTCTTGATCGCATCCGGCAACGCTGGAAAGGCATGCTGGTAGTCAAAGGTGTGTTAAACCCAGATGATGCAAAAAAGCTTGTGAGCCATGGAGTCGATGCTGTCATGGTCTCTAGTCATGGTGGGCGCCAGCTTGAGAGTGTACAGCCGCCTATTCACGCTTTGGCCCGTATCAGAGCCGCTGTAGGTAAAGATTTTCCGCTTATCTATGACAGTGGTATTCGCAGTGGCGAAGATGTGGTTAAGGCCTACGCCATGGGCGCAGACTTTGTGATGTTGGGCCGACCTTTTTTGTTTGCCATGGCTGCCGGTGGAGAGCAAGGCCTAAATCAGTTGAGCGATATCATCAGCGAAGAGACCAGCATTGCGCTGGCGCAAATGGGCCTGACTGACATCAATCAACTGGACAGCGCTGTGCTGTTGTAAGCGTGCAGCCGTGTCTGTGACTGCTTGGCTATCTGATTCTGTTTGGTCTGCTTGCATCTTCTTTGTTTGCTTTACCTTCTTTCGCCTTTTTTTCGCTTTTTCTGTCTGCTTGCAGGGCGCTGCGCGCTCTAAAACTCCTCCAAAAATCAGTGTATTCGACTATACACATGTAGAGAGTGCGCGCCTGTTCAAAAGTGGGGCGGTGCACAAGACATGGTAGGCGGTCTCTGGTTATAAATCATTTGGGAGTCAGTAATGAGTTTAGTGTCAGAATTTAAAGAGTTTGCAATGAAGGGCAGCCTGATGGATATGGCTGTAGGTATTATCATTGGCGCAGCCATTGGAAAAATGGTGGGGGCCTTGGTTGACAATATTCTGATGCCATTGATCGGTAGTGTCATGGGCGGTGTGGATTTTTCAACATTAGCAGCTCAAATCAATGGTGTTGATGTTGGCTATGGTGCTTTTATTCAGGCGCTGATTGATTTTATTATTATTGCATTTGTTATTTTCATGCTGTTAAAGATGATCAACAATATGAAGAAGAATGCAGCTGAGGAAGAAGATGAGGCTACTGCTGATGTAGTTTTATTAACTGAAATCAGAGATCTGTTGAAAAACCGTTAGGCAGCAGTAAAACCGAACCACGGTTTTTCTTTGCGCGCCGTTTAGCGCATACCATATCGACGCCAAAACATGGTTATGCTGCTGCTCAGAGTACTTGATACACTCAGAGTACAGAATAAGCACAGATTCAGGAGCTACCATGTATACCGATTCACGTGGCCATGCACTCACAACGTCCGAAGAGATGACAGCCAGGTCCTGCGCGAAAGCGATGGACCACTATATGCAGCGAAAAAGTGATGTGTCTGTGCATCTGCAGACAGCTCTGGAGCACGACCCGGAGTGCGCTATTGCGCATGCTTACCAGGGGCTGATGTTGCATGGTGCGAAAAACTTAACGTATCAAAGCCTTGTCAGCGAATCTCTAAGCAAAGCTAAACAGTATGCTTCAGGCCTTACTGACAGAGAGCAGCTTTACATAGAAGCATTGGAATTTGCATCCAGTGGGCAATTACTTGATTCAGTCTCTTGTTTTGAATCTATTTTGGAATATTGCCCTACTGATGGTTTTGCCTTGAGCCTGTGTCAGGCAGAACTATTTTGGTTGGGCGACATGAAACGCTCCTTAGCGGCATCAGCATCAGTTGCACCTGCATGGAATGAGAGCATTTCCGGCTATAGCGAATTTTTAGCTGTGCATGCTTTTGACCTTGAAGAAGCAGGGCAGTACGCACAGGCCGAAAAAGCCGGTCGCAAGGCAGTTGATTTGCAGCCAGCTAATATTTGGGCAACACATGCAGTTGCGCACGTGATGTACATGCAAGGACGTCATGCTGAAGGTGTTGAATGGATAAGCGGTTTGCAGAACAACTGGGGCGATGTTGGGCAAATGCAGTTTCATGTTTGGTGGCATAAGTGTTTATTTCACCTTGAACGTTCAGAGCACGATGCCGTTCTTGAAGCCTACGACAAGTGGGTCCGTAATCGTGAGCACAGTTTGGTGCAGGCCCTACCCGATTTATACATCGACTTACAGAATGGGTCCTCACTGTTGTGGCGCCTGGAGTTAGCCGGTGTCGATGTAGAAGATCGCTGGCTTGAAATGGCTGAAGTGGTAGCCAGCCGCGCCAGTGACATGAGCAACCCCTTCACCAGTGCACACTTTGCAGTCATTTTTGCAGCGGTTAACGATTTCAAAGCTTGTGAGCAACTCGTCAATGCAATCCAGCACTATACACACCATGGTGAAGGCACTTTAACAAAGCACTATGCCAAAGCAGCTTTACCCGCAGCGCAAGCCGCCATCGCTCACCGACGCGGTGATTATCACAAAGTGGTAGACGTGTTGTATCCAGCAAGAAAAGACTTGTGGATGATGGGCGGTAGCCATGCACAACAGGATTTATTCTTTCAAATGTTGGTGGATGCGGCGGCAAAAACCGGTGACACACTTAAAGTTAATGCCTTGCTAAGTGAAATTGAGCAAATCGGGTTTGTAGAGCCTGCGCAGTTGAACAGTTATAAGGTGATCATGCAGTCGGTGCAGTAATGTTTATCAATATACCTGCCTGGCGCCGATCAACAACGCAACAATTCAATCCGCTTTTGCGATATCGCAAACCAGTGCTGTCGTAAGCTTATCGGTACGGTTGTAAACCCAGTGGATGGTATCTTCATTTTCGGGGAAACTACCGTAGCCACTTGACGTGTAGGTCTGTTCGCCTGTGGGTTGACCTTCTACCCATTCACCTTGCACCATAGTCACTATTCCCGGTCTGTCCTTATGGCTATGCTGAGCAATTTGCCCTCCGGGCATGATGTGTACGGCGCGCATTCTCATCGTGTAGCCTTCTAATCCGATGGTTGCTTGTAGCGTGTCGGCAGACAATTCGGAGAGTGAATCAACGCTCAATCCTTTGTGTTCTGTCGGTCCTGTAAGCGCAGCCTGAACTCGTGGCAGTGTTGCCGCCGTGACTAAGCCGATGGCTACTCCCACTGACAAGATAAAAATAGGCGAAGTGTTTTTAGTCAATTGCACGAGGTCTCTTCCTAATCATTAACAAGGACTTAACGCTAACAACTTTCTGCGCAGGAATCGAATGCAAAGTTTTCAGTGCCAGGTGAATAAAATTCAATGGAGGTATTCAGCGCGGGTGTTTTAGAACACACCTATTGTTATGGGTACTATGCTGGACTGCTATACATATGCTAAGTTCGAAGTGATAGTCGTAATGGAGATTTAGCTATCGCTGGAAGAAAACTCCCACCATTTGCTGCCGTGCGGGCATTCGAAGCAGTCGCGCGACATCTTAGCGTAAAGGCTGCCGCAGAAGAGCTGTGCATCAGCGCCTCTGCAGTGAGCCACCAGATCAAGTCGCTGGAAGCCTATTTCGACACAGCGTTATTTGAGCGTCGGGCTAACCAGTTCCAATTGACGTTAACCGGCCGAGGCTACGCCGGCAAGATGACTTCTCTGCTTGACGCGTTCGACGAAAGTTCAAGGCAAGTTATGGATGCCGATAACCGTCCGTTCCGAGTTATTTGCACACCAAGTTTTGCTGCTCGCTGGTTAGTGCCTCGGTTACATAAATTGAGTTTTGGTAACCGGGTGAGCCTTCGAATTTCAGATGGTGTACCAGACACTGATTTCTCTTCAAACGATGCCGACTTGGTTATTCAGTGGGAAGACGATCCGATACCCGGCGTAGTAACTGAGCGTCTTATGGTGTCGGACCGCTTTCCTGTAATAAGCCCAGAGCTAAAAGAGCGGGAAAACGTTCAAGTGCCTGAAGATCTGCAACGCGTGCCTCTGATACATTTTGAGTTTATGGATGGTTGGGCTGAGTGGTTTGAAGCTGCGGGTGTCAAGCAGCCCGTGTTTCCCCGTGGCCCCATTTTCCCTCACTGCGAACTGGCTAATACGGCTGCCGAGCAGGGACTTGGTGTTGCATTGTCGATTGATGCGACGGTACAAAGCACATTGGCAGAGGGACGGTTAGTCAGGTTATTTCAAACTACAATCCAGTTACCGTATCTAATTTACTCTGTTGCGTATCCTGAAGCGAGGCGTGATGATGCAATGATCCGAGAGTTTTCTGAATGGGCTCACGCTGAGGCAAGGGATATGCAGGTTACGCCGGACACCTATGTTTCAAAAAAGCTTTGCAAGGCGTGAGTATGTTCGTATTTGAGTGTCTTATTCGTTTGGTTTTTTATAAGCAATACAACAGGTAAATTTTAAATACTGCGGTGTTATGAAAACTTTAAACAGCCATAAGCTTTTCCAGCCATTGGAACTACCATGCGGGGTTGTTCTAAAAAATAGAATAATCAAATCTGCCATGTCTGATTCGTTGGGTGACGGTTGTGGTAATCCGACCGGCGCGCAGATACGCCTTTACCAGCGCTGGGCCGAAGGTGGTGTTGCTGCGATGATTATCGGTGAGGTGCAAATATCTCCGTACTTCGCAGAAAAGCCGGGTAATTTGGTGTTGCATCCAAATTCTGATTCTGCGCATTTCAGGGAACTTGCACGCAAGGGAACAAGCAACGGTGCCCAGCTTTGGCTTCAACTTGGGCACGCTGGTGCATTAGCGCATGCTCCTATAAGCACCCCGAAAGGGCCCAGTGCTATTGATGTTCCAGGCCTCACTTGCGAAGCGTTGACAGCGCAGGAAATACAAAGCATCCCAACAGAATTTGCGAGTGCTGCCAAGCTGGCGCAAAGCCTTGGATTCAGTGGAGTCCAGATACATGCAGCACATGGATTTTTGCTCAGTCAATTTCTCTCGCCACTGTTTAACAAACGCGACGACGAGTATGGTGGTTCAATCGATGGACGCATGCGGCTTCTGATTGAGGTAATTGAACAAGTGAGAAACGCTGTCGATCCGGCCTTTATGGTTTCAGTAAAGCTAAACGCCACCGATCAGCTGAGTGGGGGATTGGAAGAGAAAGAATCTCTGGATGTTATCTCTTCTTTGGGCAAGACTAATATTGATCTCATCGATATTAGTGGCGGCACTTATTTTCCTGGTGCTAAATCAGCGTCCGATAAGGTCACGGCAGGGCCTTATTTTCTGGATTATGCAAGGCGCGCTCGAAACAGAACTGACAAACCTTTAACGGTTACTGGTGGATTCAAAACATTGGATCAGGCATCGGACGCAATTATAAGTGGAGACGCAGACTTGATCGGGTTGGCTAGAGCAATGGTGCTTTCTCCTGATCTTCCCATACGATGGTTGGCTGACCCAACTTACAACCCTGAGTTTCCCGGATTCTGCGCACCTCCTGAAGGTGGTATTACGGCCTGGTATACGATGAAACTGACACAGCTTGGTCAAGATCGCGAAACCGAAGATCTTCCTGATCTGGAAACAGTAGTTGGTATTTACAATCTTCGTGATGAGGAACGCGAGATTGTTTGGAAAAAACGTTTCAAAATTTAAGAACCGGCGTTGCAAATTCTCTCAACCGCTTAGTCGAAGGCACAGGATGGAGGATTTATATATCCTCTCGATACGAATGTGAGCTATGGTTATAGACTCAATTTTAAGTCATTAACGGAGAGTAAAGGATGATTCTGAAGCTTCAACAAGGTCGAACAAAGTGCCTGCTTTCGATGCTGGTTCTGGTGCTAAGCGCTTGTGGTGGCGGCGGAGAAGGAGATGGTGTTGATGGAGTAACTCCTAAGCCTGATGGCGGTAATGATTCTTCTGAAACTACCCTAGTAGCACTGAGTTCACTTGGTCCTGTTTTGGGCAGACTGTATCCGGCAGGGTCAAATCGCCAGTTATTAACTGGACCTGTTATCGGTGCAGACTTAACCCCCACTTCAGAACTCCTGCGCGAAATTCCATTTGAAGTTATCGCACCCATTGATGAGATTGCCGTTGAAAAAACATACGTTATGCGTGAGCAGGATACTGAACGTTTCTCGGGTACGGTATCAGTGAATGAAAATCGAGCTCCCTCTCATTACATGGTGACGATTCTTACCAATGTCAGTAATCGAATGATTTGTGATATTAGAATTCGAAATGCGCAGTTTGAAGCCACCGATGGCGAGATAAGTACCACCACTTCTTCAATTCTGTTTGGTTATATGGCCAGAAATCCTGCAACTGATCATTATGAACAGGATTGTATTCCACCGGGGTTGTCGGCTTACGCAATGGAGTTTTTCTCTGAGCCGGAAGTTTTCGAGAACGATTTTAACGCTGGTGACCCTGGTAAATTTGTCATTGGCGAAATAGTAGGTCCAATTCGGGATTCATATGAGCCATTTAATGGTCTCTATGCATCTTCTTATGTGGAAGATTCAAACGAATTCCATAGTCATCGATACAGCGTCAACATGGTCAATCCTGCCAATCGGAATTTTGATCAGCGCATCGTTCAAGAGGGTATAGTTTTAATTATGGACTCGGCAACTGGACTACCGCTTGCTCGTCAGGAGTTTAGCGCTCATGATGATCGGCCAGCCAGTTTCGATGTATTTACCCCAGGAGCCGAAGATCTTTTTCAATTTGTAGATGGGTCACTTTATCCAGGCTTTACGGGTAGCTCTAATACAATTTTTGTGTGGATTGATCATATTGAAGAAGGTAATGAATTTTGATTGTTATTGATCAAATCGAAAATGGCCCTTGTAAAATATGGTTAGTGAGTCTTTTTTTTGCAAGGACATTGGCTTTTATTCGTTAATTTTTAACGAGGTCTAACACTATGGAATTGAATAGATGGAATCAATTGTTGGAGCGACTTGATTTAAAACCAGACCTGCAAACCTGCCAAGCATTAGTAAGTGCATATTCAGAGAAGCATCGTGCATACCATACTGTTAAACACATCAACCATTGTTTAGCCGAATTAGACCGTAATCGAGCGGCGTTCGATAATCCAGATGAAGTTGAAGTTGCGTTATGGTTTCACGACGCCATATATCGAACACGCTCCAACAGTAACGAAGTCGACAGCGCAGAATGGGCAGTAGAGTTTTTAACATCAAAAGGTGCAGCGACTTCGTTAACAGACAATGTTGAGAAATTGATTATCGCCACAAAGCACGATGTTGTTTTAAATTGCAATGATGAAATGTTGCTTGTCGATATAGACATTAGCAATGTTGGGCTCTGACGCCAAAACGTATGAGCAGTTTGAAAAAGACGTGCGTTATGAGTATCGAATTGTGCCTAACCTTGTTTTTCGAAAAAAACGCGCAGAAATTCTAAAATCGTTTCTAGATCGGGAATTTATCTACTACACCGAGCGATTTCGCGAATCGTCTGAACAGAATGCCAGAGTAAATCTGGAAATGGCCGTAAACCAATTGTTAAGTTGATACTATTCACTTGTAAACCTTATTTTATTGCGCGTATCCGGATGCAGATACTCCCCTTGAGCTCTGACTGGATTATTAACTTCTATTGAGATTATTGAATTTTTTGAGATTATAGAAATGAATTGGTCTGAATTCCGTGAAGATGCACCGATGCTGTTGGTTCAATTTGGTTTCAATTTGATTGCAGCTGTCGTTATTTTGGTGGCTGGACGCTGGATAGCCAGACGATTTGTTGACTGGTCGTCACGCGAAGCTCAGAAACATGGTCTCGATGCGACCCTATCCGGCTTTCTGGCAAACATCGTGTACATCGCCATTATGGTTATGCTGATGATTGCGGCGGTGTCTCAGCTCGGCGTGCCAACGACCTCGTTCCTGGCCATCATTGGAGCAGCTGGTCTGGCCATTGGTTTAGCTTTGCAGGGCTCGCTGACCAATTTTGCCTCTGGCGTCTTGCTGGTTTTTATCAAGCCATGTCAGGTCGGTGACTACATTGAGTCGGGTAGTTATGCGGGGACCGTGAAGAAGATACAAATACTCAACACATCACTGACAACGCCAGACAACAGAACCGTCATCATTCCGAACACCAAATTATTCAATGAGCCGATGATCAACTACACGACGGAGCAAACGCGTCGCATAGATCTTGTTGTTTCAATTGACTATAAATCGGATGTGGCCACAGCTCAGGCATTGTTGCGTTCGATAGTGGAGGCTGATGAGCGCGTGCTGGATAATCCTGGTGTAACCATCGGTGTTTTAACCTTAGCCGAATCGTCCATTGAAATTGCGGTGCGTCCCTGGGTGAAGTCAGCAGATTTTATGAGCACGAAATTTGATCTTAACGAGAAAATAAGGTTTGCTTTAGACGATGCCGGTATAGACATACCATACCCGCACATGAACGTGCAGTTGAGTCGTGCGTAAGCTCTACGGTATTCGTGCCAGTTAGGTGACGTAAAAAGGTTACCGTATAAAAATCGAATAATAATTCCAGCGCTACTCGCATCATGGGGTTCTGGCCAATTTGTTCATATTGGCATACAGGACTTTGTTCCAAATGCTCGATTTTCTAATTATTATCTTCATCACTCCGGTACTGTGGATTTTCACCTGCGGCATTTTGGCTCTGATGAGTGGTTGGCGCAAATTAGGGAAGACATACGGGTAAGATAAATCTGATACCGAAAAATTCAGTGCAGAACAGCATGATGTTTTACGTCTGAATCAAGGGTGTTACTTCAGAGGTGAGTCTGGAGCTATGGGTTTAGCATTTATTGCCGTATCTTATGGCACTTGTGTGTACGTCATTGTTGGCGAAGCTGCCTTAGGGTTACGTATAGCTCTGTTGTTCAGGCCTTTTAGTCCAAATTTGTATATTCTGTGGAAAGATATTCGCCAGGGGACCTATCGGAACTACTGAGTCTTCTCAACAACCAGAATACACGTACAAGGTTATAGAAGGCGAATAACCTTGTACGGTCGAGCTGGTCAGCGTGTTTATGAGCAATTCAACGCGGCCAAACAAATCAAGAACGAAAGTTAGCTATTTGGCGTTCATTTTTGTAATGCAACATTGCAGTGAAAGTTAGCTTTCAATGTCGGGCATTGCCACAACGTTATAACCACCATCAACGTAAATGATCTGGCCCGTTATACCTGAAGACATTGATGATGCCAGAAACGCGGCAGTGTCACCGACTTGTTCGATAGTGGTGTTCTCACGCATTGGGGATACGGCTGATACGTGTCCAAGCAGCTTTTTGAAATTGCCAATGCCAGCAGCTGCCAGTGTTTTGATCGGGCCTGCTGATATGGCGTTGACCCGCACACCGTTTTGCCCGAGTGAATTTGCCATAAAACGTGTGTTTGCCTCGAGCGATGCTTTTGCCAGTCCCATAACATTGTAGTTAGGCATTGCCCTGACCGCACCAAGATACGATAGTGTGATTAATGATGAACCGGTATTCAACATGGGCCGAGCTGCTTTCGCAAGTCCTGCAAAGCTATAAGAACTTACATCGTGTGCTATACGAAATGCATCACGAGTAATTGAATCCAGATAATCACCATCCAGGGCTTCGCGTGGTGCAAATGCGACGGCATGAACAAACCCGTCGAAGGTACCCCATTCGCTTTTTAGCGATGCAAACAAGGCGTCGATTTGTTCATCCTCACCCACATCGCAGGGCAGGGTGATGGTGGAGTCACATTCTGTTGCCATATCAATAACGCGATCCTTAAGACGATCGTTTTGATAGGTAAACGCAAGCGTTGCGCCTTCGCGATGCATTGATTGTGCAATACCCCAAGCGATAGAGCGCTTGCTTGCAACACCAATAATTAAAATTCGTTTGCCGTCTAACATGCCCATGCCTAATGCTCCTGTGTGCCGAGTATTGTCTCGAGCAGATTTTCGTAGATAGTGGAAAGCGAGTCAATGTCTTTGCAGCTGATTCGCTCGTTTGTTTGGTGAATGGTGGCGTTTAAGGGACCAAACTCAATAACCTGTTTGCAGGTTCTTGAAATAAAACGGCCATCAGACGTTCCACCACTGGTGTCCAATTTTGCATCAACATTAACTACTTTGTTCACAGCACGTCGCATTGCGTCAGTCAGTGAACCGGTGGGTGTTAAAAAAGGCGACGCGCTGTTAATCCAATCAATGTCTGCAGGCAGCTTGTGCTTTTCTACCAGCGCCTTAATTTGTGCCTGAATTTCCTCAACGGTGATTGCCGGACTGTAGCGCAGGTTAAAATCAATTGTTAATGTGCCTGGTATGACATTACCGGCACCAGTGCCTGCGTTGATATTGGATATTTGCAATGTTGTGGGTGGGAAGTTGTCATCACCTTCATCCCATTTAATTGAAACCATCTCGTCCAGGAATTTAAAGGACTTATGTGCCGGGTTGTCTGCCAAGTGTGGATAGGCAACATGACCCTGTGTTCCGTGCACCCGCATTTTTGCACTCAGGGAACCGCGACGTCCGTTTTTAATGGTGTCGCCCAGTGTGCTGGTGCTGGTCGGTTCGCCCACAACACAGTAGTGGATGTCTTCGTTTCGAGCGGCTAATGCTTCCACGACCTTAACAGTCCCATTCACGGCCGGCCCCTCTTCATCACTTGTTAGCAAAACAGCTAAGGAGCCCTTTATCTTGTCCTCTGAAGCGTTGTTTAACGATTCAGCTGCAGCCAAGTCTGAAATTTGATTAGCGTTCAGGAAGCGTTCAATCGCTGTGATCATCGCGGCCACGCTGCCTTTCATGTCGGCGGCCCCTCGTCCAAAGAGCTCGCCATCGACAATGTTTGCCGAGAAAGGAGGCTGCGACCAATCGTTTTCGTTACCCGTCGGCACGACATCAGTGTGGCCGGCAAAAACAAACACGGGTTCTTCAGTGCCGTACCTTGCCCAAAGGTTATCCACGCCATCGTGATGCATGTGTTCAATACTGAAGCCGATAGCTTGCAATCGTGCTGCTATCAATTGTTGACAGCCATGATCTTCGGGTGTGACTGATGGTCGCTGCACCAGATCAATTAAAAGGTCTATGGTTTCACTGTTGTTTGATGACATGGGTCGCGTTTTATATTCGCTCAATTAGCAGACTGGCTAATGCGCGCAGGGCGTCACTGTCTGTAATTGGTTGATTGTTCTCATCGGTAACGAAAAACACATCTTCCACTCGCTCGCCAAGGGTGCCAATTCTGGCGGCTTGTACCACGACATCTGCACGCAAAAACACGCGCCCAATGCTGGATAGTATGCCTGGCCTGTCAGCCGCGACTATATGTACTTCGGTGCAATCTGCACTTTCATCGAATTGCACAGTGGTGGGTATAGTGAAGTGTTTAAGCTGTCTTGACGGTCTTATGGCAACCAGTGCCGGTATGTCCTGTGGTGTGCTGAGCTCAGTTTTCAACGCAGCTTTTATTTGGTCAATTCGCGTTTGCTCTGTAATTAACTCACCATCAGATTCCAGCACATAAAAAGTATTGAGCGCATAGTTTTCAGCTGTGCTGTTGATAGTTGCAGACTGTACATCAAGCTGCAACTGGTCAAGCACAGTGGTGATTAAGGCAAACAGTGATTGTGAGTCCGGGGTGTAAATCAGTATCTCGGTACATCCACGGGTTTCCGATTGTCGTAACGAAATCAGTGGTCCATCTTGTCGGGTATGAGAAAGTATCGCATCCATGTGTCTGGCTATTTCGATAGCTGGGTACTGCTTTACATAGTCCTCACCCATTCTGTCCCACAGGCTTTCCATTTCCGCTTTTGTAAATTTGGTTTCTTCAAGCAGGCTAAAGGTGTGTACTTGTCGTTGCCAAATCATATCGACATTGTCCACCGGGTTATCCAGACCGCGTTGTAACAGAAGGGCAGTGGATTGATACAGTTGCTGTAACAAGCTCTCTTTAAATGCATTCCACAGTTCTGGGTTGGTTGCACGGATATCGGCAACCGTTAGCAGATAAAGATGATTTAGTTTGTTCAGCGTCCCTATTTGGCGAGCGAACTCCATTTGTATTTCGGGGTCGGTGATGTCTTTTTTCTGTGCTGTTGTTGACATCAGCAAATGTTGTTCGACCAGCCATCGAACCAGCTCCGTTTCTTCAGGTTTTAAATCGTGCTGTTGGCAAAAAACTTGCGCATCAACCGCACCAAGAATGCTGTGGTCACCGCCGCGACCTTTGGCTATGTCGTGAAACAAACCCGCGATATACAGTAGCTCTGGCTTTGGAAGCTGCTGAGCGACAAATCCGCAGAAGGGTAATTCGTGAGCGTATTCCGGCAGAGCGAAGCGGCGCAAGTTGCGGATAACAAAAACGGTGTGTTCATCGACGGTATAGATATGGAATAAATCATATTGCATACGACCAACTATGGCATCGAATGCAGGTATGTATGCCGCCATAACGCCGTAGCGGTTCATCATCCGAATATTTCTTGTCAGTTTATTCGGGTTCGAAAAAATGCGTAGAAATAATTTGCGTACCACAGGATTTTTGCGAAAATCGTTGTCAATTAAATGTAAATGCGAGCGTATAGATCGCACAGTGTTGCTGCGAATGTTCTCGGCCGTGGTGGTGTTGCCAAATAACAAAAATACTTCTAGCAAAGCAGGCGGGTATTCTTCGAACACATTGTCGCGAGTGACTTCCAAAAAACCGTTACGCACTTGAAAGCGGCTATTCACGGCAACAGGCTCTGTTGCTGCGGTGACGCCCGAAATGATGCCACCGATACCCTGTAATATGATTTCGTTAAGCCGTTGTAACTCCATGACGCGCCGATAGAAAAGCTGCATCAGGTTTTCAATGCTGTGATTGCGTTCGTCTTCGGTGAAGCCAAAGGCATGCGCTATTTCTTGTTGATGATCAAACAACAAGCGGTCTTCGCGTTTTTTACTGTGATGATGCAGCAGGTATCGAATTTTCCATAAAACATCCAGACCATCCATCAGACCATTAAATTCAACTTGAGTTAATAAGTCGTGAGTGACAAGGTCGTGTAAGTCGCGCGTGCCGAATTGCCTTTGGCAAACCCACGATATTGTTTGAATATCACGCAGACCACCGGAGCTTTCTTTGACATTAGGTTCGAGGCGATAAGCATTGGTGTGAAATCTTTTATATCGCTGTTGCTGCTCTTCCATCTTTGCGTCAAAAAATTCCTGCGGTGACCACATTTTTTCCGGTGCAGTGGCTGCTAGCATTTGGGTGAACAATTCACCACTGCCGCACAGCAAACGCGCTTCCATAAGGTTGGTTATAACGGTGACGTCATTGGCTGCCTCAAGCTCGCATTCAGCTACGGTTCGGACCGTATGACCAATATCCAGTCCCAAATCCCACAGTCGAGTGACCCACGCACTTAAATCTTCAGCCTGGACGTCTGTTGCCGGGGTGGCGAGCAATATTCCCACGTCTATGTCCGAGTACGGGTGTAATTCTTCACGACCGTACCCGCCGACGGCAATGAGTTCCATGCCCGTAAATTTTTCACCCTGTGCATCCCAAAGATGAGTGAAGACAAGATCGGTGACTTGCGTTTGCCAGAACAATAACTGATCGGCACTGGCACCATTTAAAAACGCCTGATGCACAGCTTCACGGCCTAACTGCAAAGCATGCTTGCATGCAAGCGTGTCGTCATGACTGGCATTGATGATTTGTTCAAGTGCCGTCAGATCAAGTTTGCTGATGTGTGCGTCAGGTTGGCTCACGACAATATGATTAGGGTGGGGTTCATAGGGCGGAAAGTTAAAGTGTTTGGTTTTCGCCCAAGGTCAGCAGCTCGTATCCGTCTTCAGTGACCAAAACGGTATGCTCCCATTGCGCAGACAGACTCCTGTCTTTAGTGACAACAGTCCATTCGTCGGCCAGTAAGCGGGTATGGCGTCGACCTTGATTAATCATTGGTTCAATGGTGAACGTCATGCCGGCTCGCAGTTCTAAACCTTTGCCTGATTTTCCATAGTGCAGCACCTGTGGGTCTTCATGGAAACTGCTGCCGATACCATGGCCACAATACTCGCGTACAACCGAGTAGCGTTCAGCTTCTGCATAGCTTTGAATCGCAAAGCCAATATCGCCCAAAGTCGCACCGGGGCGCACCACCTTTATGCCGCGTACCATTGACTCGTAAGCAGCTTCGCACAATCGCTGTGCGTGAGGTTGTGGCCTACCAACGTAATACATACGACTGGTGTCACCGAAATACCCGTCTTTTATAACCGTTACATCGATATTCAGGATATCGGCTTTTTTCAGCACCTTGTCCGAGGGAATACCGTGACAGATTTGCTGATTGATTGATGTGCAAATCGACTTGGGAAAACCTTTATAGTTAAGTGTCGCCGGAGTGCCGCCCTGTACATTGACTATGTGGTCGTGGCAAATGGTGTTGAGCTCGTCTGTGGTCACTCCCGGGACCACGTGTTCGGCGATCAAATCCAGAACTTCGCTCGCCAAACGACCCGCCACTCGCATTTTTTCGATTTCTTCTGGGCTTTTGAGCTTAATTGACATAAATCCTTGAAAACCGGTGTTCCAGACCCTGCATAGTGTACCGTGCTGGCCCTGTTTGTGTTATAAAGGTTGGCTGACCGAGACAGCTTTTGTACTCGGAATTTCAAGCGCGAGTCATCCAGGCCCAAGCCGGGTGCCACGCTGAATCTGCGTAGCAGTTTACGCGTCGATTCAGAAGTGGTCAGCCAAAGCCGATTCGCGCCAGACAAACCCAATATAGGACTTTTTTATGGCTACTGTCACCATGCGCCAGATGCTTGAGGCTGGCGTGCACTTCGGGCACCAAACCCGCTACTGGTCACCCAAGATGGCTCCATACATCTACGGTGAACGAAACAACATCCACATATTTAACCTCGAAAGCAGTTTGCCTGCATTAAACGATGCAGCTAATTTTTTGGGAAAAATCGCTAGCAAGAACGGACGCGTATTGTTTGTCGGCACCAAACGAGCTGCCCGAGATGCAATTAAAGACGCGGCAGTCGAGTGCAATATGCCTTATGTCAACCGTCGTTGGTCTGGTGGCATGATGACCAACTTTAAAACTGTAAAAGTGTCGGTTAAACGACTGCTTGAGCTAGAGGCCATGCAAGCGGATGGCGGATTTGATCGCCTGAGTAAGAAAGAAGCTCTGGGTTTAACGCGTGAGCACGACAAACTTGAAAAAAGCATGGGCGGTATCAAGCACATGGAACGCCTGCCAGATGCCTTGTTTGTTATCGACGTTGGCCACGAGCGCATCGCGATTGCCGAAGCTAAAAAACTGGGCATTCCAGTTGTAGCCGTTGTAGATAGCAACAACACACCAGAAGGCGTTGATTACGTAGTTCCCGGTAATGACGATGCTATTCGCGCCATTCAGTTGTACGCCAATGCCATAAGCGGTGCGGTCACTGACGGTAAGCGTGCTTCAGGCAACATGCAAGAAGAAGCCGTAGCAGCGTCAGAAGCGAAAGCAGCCGAAGAGCCTGTATCAGCAGCGCAAGCGACCCCTGCTGAAGAAACCCCTGCAGAAGTAACTCCTGCAGAAACGGCACCAGCAGAAGCGGCACCGGCAGCAGAAGCGGCTCCGACTGATGAAGCAGCAGCAAAGGCTGAAGCAGAAGCTGCGCTTAATAGTGCTGCGAGCGCGGAAAAGCGCTAGCCCGTCTGGCGATGCCAGTTGAATAAAATAATTCGGAGATAGAAGAAGATGGCAATTAGTGCATCGATGGTTAAGGAGCTGCGTGAGCGCACCGGTGCTGGCATGATGGAGTGCAAAAAAGCACTGACAGCGGCCGACGGCGATATGGAAACTGCGATTGAGCAGATGCGTATCACTGGTTTGGCAAAAGCCGACAAAAAATCAGGTAACACCGCGGCAGAAGGTGTTGTTGAAATTCAGCTGTCTGATGACGGTAAGCGCTTCGCTTTGGTAGAAATTAACAGCCAAACTGATTTCGCCGCTAAATCTGAAGACTTTATTGGTTTCACCAATGCTGTCACCAAGGCCATTTTGGACGATCAACCTGCAAGCGTTGCTGATATCAAAATTGGTGGACGTGATGTAGAGGAAGTCCGCAAAGAGCTGGTTGCAAAAATCGGTGAAAATATTCAGGTTCGTCGTTTCGAAACAGGGAGTAGTGCAGGCGGTACGCTTGCTCAGTATTCCCACAGTGGCCGCATTGGTGTGGTGGTCGAAATTGCTGGTGGTGATGATGCCGTGGCTAAAGACATTGCTATGCACGTTGCAGCAAACAATCCACATTGTGTTGATGAATCTGGCGTTCCTGCAGAGATGCTGGAAAAAGAGAAATCAATCCTGATGGCAGAAGCTGCCGAGAGTGGCAAGCCGGAAGAGATCATTGAAAAAATGGTGCAAGGCCGTATTCGGAAGTATCTTGCTGAAATCACTTTGATTGGTCAGCCTTTCGTAAAAGACCCTGATCAGACGGTTGAAAAGGTGTTGAAAGCGGCAGGCGCAACTGTGACTAATTTTTATCGACTGGAAGTCGGTGAAGGCATTGAGAAAAAAGTCGAAAACTTTGCCGATGAAGTCATGGCGCAGGTTAGAGGCGAAGAGGACAAGGACAAGTAAACAGCGTGCAGATTGCTATTTACATGTGGTGTGCAACTCGCCTTGTGGTTATAGAATAAGGAAAGCCGGGCGATGCCCGGTTTTTTTTTAACCCAGTATTTAGTTGATAACTTATTCAGACAGCATTTTTTAATAAACCAGTTAAGTTAAGCGTATTCAGGTACACACTATGATCGAGACCGCCCGTCCGGCTTTTAAACGTATTTTACTTAAGCTCAGTGGTGAAGCATTAATGGGTGAAATGGATTACGGAATTGATCCAGGCTACATCCGGCAGATGGCACTGGATGTTAAAGCTGTTAGCGATATCGGTGTCGAGGTCGCCATGGTTATTGGTGGTGGCAATATTTTCCGCGGAGCAGGGCTGGCAGAAGCGGGTATGGATCGCGTAACCGGCGACCACATGGGCATGCTGGCAACCGTTATTAATTGTCTGTCAATGCAAGATGCTATTGAGAACGCCGGTGCTTATTGCCGAGTTATGTCAGCTTTACCGATCAACAATGTCTGTGAAGATTACATTCGTCGGCGTGCCGTTCGTCATCTGGAAAAAGGGCGCATTGTTTTGTTTGCAGCTGGCACGGGTAATCCATTTTTTACGACTGATTCTGCGGCCAGCTTGCGCGCCATAGAAATTGGTGCTGATGTCATGATAAAGGGCACCAAGGTTGATGGCATCTACGACAAAGATCCCATGAAACATAATGATGCCAAGCGTTACGATAATATTTCATTTGATGATGCCATTCAGCAAAAACTGGGTGTAATGGATACAACAGCCGTTGTTTTATGTAGAGACAATGACTTGCCAGTTAAAGTATTTAACATGAATCAGCACGGCGATCTTATGCGGCTGGTCATGGGCGAAGATATTGGTACTACCGTGAGTTAAGGCAAAATAGCGTTAAGGCAAACGTAGTGTTGAGACAAACACAGGTTGAGATAAACCTTAGTTTAGATGAAGGTGACTTGAGATAAAAAATTATGATTGACGATATTTTAAAAGATGCAAAACAACGCATGACCAAAAGTGTTGAGTCTCTGGAAAATGAATTGTCGCGATTACGCACTGGTCGGGCTCATCCCAGTTTACTTGAGCATGTAAAAGTGGATTACTATGGTGCGGAAACACCGTTGAGCCAGGTTGCCAACATTAACACTGATGATGCTCGTACCTTAAGTGTTACGCCATGGGAGCCACCCATGGTTGCAGCCATTGAAAAAGCCATCATAAATTCTGATCTCGGATTGAACCCAAACACAGCGGGTACCGTTATTCGCGTGCCGGTACCTCCTATGACAGAAGAGCGTCGGCGCGATATGGTCAAGGTTGTACGCGGCGAAGCAGAAGGCGGGCGAGTTGCGGTTCGTAATGTGCGGCGCGATGCTAATGGTGATTTAAAAGAGCTTGAGAAAGAAAAAGATATTTCAAAAGATGAGCTGCGAAAAGGTGAAGAGTCAGTGCAAAAACTCACCGATGGTGCTATCGAAGAAATCGATGCTTTGCTAAAAAAGAAAGAAGACGAGTTGATGGAAGTCTAAGGCTAAACCATTCGTTTCATGAGTCGATTTATTAGTTGATCTATTAGTCGCTTTAATTATGAGTGTCGATACCGCCACATCGCCCAAGCACGTTGCCATCATTATGGACGGTAATGGTCGGTGGGCCAAAAATCGTGGTCTTCCCCGGGCAGCGGGACATCAGGCTGGTTTTCGCACCACTCGTGACATTGTTGAAGCTTGTGCACGGAGAAAAATCGCAGCCTTAACCTTGTTTGCATTCTCCAGTGAAAACTGGAGCCGCCCTGAACAGGAAGTCGGTTTGCTGATGGATTTGTTTTTACGTGGACTAAAAAGCGAAGTCAGCAAGCTTGACGACAACAATGTACGCATTCGCTTTATTGGTGAGCGTTCAGCGTTTTCTCAAAAGCTTCAAAACGAGATGGCCGCGGCTGAAAGTATTACAAAAAACAATTCAGGGCTGCGATTGGCCGTTGCGGTTAATTATGGCGGCCGCTGGGATATCGTTGATGCTGCGAAAAAATTAGCTGTTCAGGTCAAAAATGGCGAGCTACTACCAGACGACATTACTGTCGAACGGTTCTCTTCCACGGTCTCACTGGCCGATGTGGCCGAGCCAGATTTATTTATTCGCACTGGTGGTGAAAAACGCATCAGTAATTATCTGCTCTGGCATTTAGCTTACACAGAGCTGTATTTTACTGACGTTCTGTATCCAGATCTGAACGAATCAGAGCTCGATAATGCCTTGAGCTTTTATGCGGGCAGACAGCGTCGATTTGGCCGAACTGGCGAACAGGTAACCGGCAAACATGCTTAAAGAAAGAGTTATCACCGCTGTTGTACTTCTGCTGGTATTTACGGGGCTGCTCAGCTTCGCTTCAAGCAGTGTTTTTGCACTGGTGCTCGCCTTTGTGGTTGCAGCGGCTGCGTGGGAGTGGAGCAGACTTAGCGGTGTGAATCATGAACACGCGCAAACTGGATTTGCAGTTGTGGTTAGCGCCCTGACGCTTATTCTCTTAAATACCCCATTGGTTGACTCGACAGTAGGCTGGGCCTTATTGATTGGATTTTTATTTTGGCTCAGTGTGTTGGTGCAGTTTTACCTAAAGCCTGTGTTGGCATCGGTCACGCAAGTTAATCTGGCCTGGCTGCTTATTGGTGTGTTGATCTTGCCCATTGCCGCATTAGCCATGCAGCATCTTCGAAGCTATGCTGTGGGCGCATCGAGCTGGCTGTTGCTATATGCGCTGGCCGTCGTGTGGGTTATGGATATCGGTGCGTATTTCTCTGGACGTAAATATGGCAAACGAAAGTTAGCGCCGCTTATCAGCCCGGGCAAGTCTTGGGAGGGTGTTTACGGTGGTTTACTCAGTGCGGCTCTGTTGTTCGTATTAGTTGTTTTGTTTGCTTCATTGCCTGAAGGCTTTGCATTCAAGTTATTTGTCGCCACCGCGTTTTCGGCCGCAGTTTCAGTGGTAGGCGATTTGTTTGAGAGCCGGCTTAAACGCGCGGCTGCCATGAAAGACAGTTCTCAGTTGTTGCCAGGACATGGCGGTGTTCTTGATCGGTTAGACGGTGTGATTGCAGCCTTGCCCGTGTTTGCTTTTTTCTGGGTGTGGATGTGAGTACAGCGCCTTCGGTTGAGATTCAGTCGGTTGCGATTGTGGGCTCAACCGGCTCTATCGGCCAGAACACGCTTGATGTTATCGGGCGAAACCTCAATCTTTATCGTGTCCACGCGCTTTGTGCGAACAAAAGCGTCAGCATCATCCTTGATCAATGTAAAGCCTTTAAACCGGCGTTTGCCATTATGCAGAACGCTCAGGCTGCCGAGCAATTGCGTCAGTTAGTCATTGATCACAACCTGGATACTGAGGTGTTGCATGGTGATGAGTCACTGTGTGAATGCGTTAGCGCTCCCATTGTCGATATTGTCGTCGCAGCCGTAGTGGGTGCTGCAGGGTTGGTTTCGACCCTGGCTGCTGCCAACAGTGGCAAACGTGTGGTGCTGGCCAATAAAGAGGCTTTGGTGATGAGCGGCAGCATGCTGATGCAGTGCGCTGCCAAGTCAGGTGCACTGATTATGCCGACTGACAGCGAGCACAATGCCATCTTCCAATGCATGGCTGATCATTCTTTGAACAAAACAGAAGCTGGCATCGAAAAAATTTTGTTAACTGGGTCGGGTGGTCCATTACGAAATTGTTCAATTGATGAGCTACGTGTTGTAACGCCGCAACAAGCACTGAAGCACCCAAACTGGAACATGGGGCCGAAGATTTCCATTGACTCGGCCACCTTAATGAACAAAGGCCTGGAGGTAATCGAAGCCTGTACGTTGTTCTCCCTGGAGCTTGATGACATCGATGTGTTGATTCATCCTCAAAGCGTCATACATTCTATGGTGCAGTACCGAGATGGTTCCGTGCTAGCCCAGCTGGGCCGCCCCGATATGCGCACACCCATTGCTCATGCCCTGGCGTGGCCCGAGCGAATAAACTCGGGTGTAGAGCCGCTGGATTTTACTGAAATCGCCGGTCTTAATTTCGAGCAACCTGATTTCCAGAGATTCCCCTGCCTGCGTCTGGCTTATGAAGCTCAGCGTACCGGAGGCACCGCACCGACCGTGCTAAACGCGGCTAATGAAATAGCAGTAGCGGCGTTTTTAGATGGAACTGTCTCTTTTTTACAACTCGCGACACTGGTTGAGGATACATTGTCATACGCAAAAATCTCCCCAGCAGACGATTTGACCACTATCATTGAAGCGGACAGGGATGCTCGCATTCTGGCAAAAGATAAACTCAACCAACTTCGCGTTTAAACGTGTCTAACGAACTCATGTTTTTCGAATCAATGTTGTTATGTTCAGCAATGTAGTTTTTAGCGCGGCCGCATTCCTCGTCGCTTTAGGTGTGCTCATCGCCATACACGAATATGGTCACTTTTGGGTTGCCCGTAAGGTCGGCATCAAAGTGCTCAAATTTTCCATTGGGATGGGGAAGTCGTTGTACACGCGCGTTGGTAAAGTCGACAAAACCGAATACTCTATCGGCGCCATACCATTGGGCGGCTACGTGCGCATGCTCGACGAGCGGGTTGACGAAGTCGCACCCGGCGAACGCCACATGGCTTTTAATCACAAACCCCTGTGGGCTCGAACGGCAGTTGTGCTGGCCGGACCAATGGCCAATTTTCTGTTGGCGATTGCCGCTTACTGGCTGGTGATGATAATCGGTATCAATGGCCTCGTGCCGTTGTTAGGCCCGATAACACCAGACACACCAGCAGCAGCAGCTGGCTTTCAGACAGAAGATCGCTTGGTGTCCATCAATGGCAAACCAACACCGTCATGGGATGATGCCAGACTCGAGTTGCTCGACAGTGCCATCAATACCTCAGAACCTGCGCTCGTTGAGGTGACCACTATAGACGGCAGTAATGTCACCAGAGAACTTGACTTATCGGGCCTGGAGATACTTAAAGAAAGCGGCGACCCAGTTGCGAAAATGGGCTTTAGTGCCTGGTTCCCCACGATTGAACCTGTAATCGGGGACGTGATTGCGGATGGAGCTGCGGCTGGTGCAGGCATGTTGCCAGGAGATCTTATAACAGCGGTCGATGGCCAACCTATCGAAAGCTGGACCGAGTTTGTTGATGTCGTCAGACCCAGCGCTAATAAGGCGCTACAGCTGGACATTCAGCGAGCGGGTGAAGCGCTAAGCCTGTCCATGACTCCTGACGCCACACAAGTTGAAGGGCAGAGCATCGGTCGCGTGGGTGTCTCGGTGCGCTCCGATGAGGCTCTCTACGATAGAGTACGCACCACGGTGCAATACCCAGCCGGAACCGCGTTTGTCATGGCACTTGGGCGCACCTGGGACATGACCGCGCTGACTGTAAGAATGCTTGGTAAGTTGGTCACTGGTAATGCTTCGCTGGACAATATCAGCGGGCCGGTCAGCATTGCCCAATTTGCAGGTCAGTCTGCATCTATCGGGATTAATCACTATATTAAGTTCATCGCAATGATCAGTATCTCTCTTGCGGTTTTAAATTTGTTGCCCATTCCCATGCTGGACGGTGGTCATCTTATGTATTTTGCCGTTGAGGCTGTAACCCGCAAGCCGGTATCGGAGCGTGTGCAAATACTGGGACAGCAACTTGGCTTGTGTGTACTTGGTGGATTAATGTTTTTGGCGTTTTACAATGATATTTGGCGGTTGATGCAATGAGCTTTAAAGCATTGCTGCGAAGCGGCTTGTGTTTTTTTACGTTTCTGGTTTGCGCGGCTGCTGTGTCACAGGTTGCTAACGCTCAACAATCAACCAGCTTCGTTGTTGCTGACATCGTGGTCGAGGGCAACGAGCGGATCGATTTAGGCACAATCCTTACGTACCTGCCCGTGCGTACTAACGACAACTTCGACACCAGTCGTGACAGTGCACGTGCACTTCGAGCTTTATACGACACGGGGTTATTCAGCGATGTTGTGCTTAAGCGTCGCGACGCTAACGTTTTATTGGTCGAGGTTGTCGAACGCCCGGCGATTGGCAGCATCACGATAGATGGTAATAAAAAGATTCCAACCAGCGAGTTACAAGCGTCATTGCGACAAGCTGACATAGCGCTTGGACGAGTATATAACCGCTCGTTGCTCGAAACGGTGGAACGCGAATTACGTCGAGTTTATTTCAGTGCGGGTAATTACGGCAGTGAAATTAATATTGATGTTGAAGAACTGGAACGAAACAGGGTTGCACTCGACATCGATATTAACGAGGGTGCTATAGCTAAAATTCAGCACATCAACATTGTTGGCAATAAATCATTCTCAGAAAAAACCTTGGTCAAGTTATTGCAGTCGGCCGAATATACGCCTAATCCATTTAGTTCGCGCGACGAGTACTCTCAAGTAAAGCTTGCAGCTGATATAGAAACCTTACGCTCGTTTTATCTTGATCGCGGATATACCCGGTTTGAAGTTGACTCGACTCAAGTTTCCATTTCACCCGACAAACGCGAAATTTTTATTGTCATCAATATTAACGAAGGTGATCGCTACACCATTCGTGATGTCAGTTTACGGGGCCAGCAGGATATTCCTGAACAAGAGTTGCTGGACTTGATAGAGGTGGAAGCCGGTGGGGTGTTTGCCCGTAAAGATATCGTTCGCAGTAGCACGGCAATATCTGATCGGCTTGGGCAGGATGGTTTTGCGTTTGCTGAAGTTGATGTGCTGCCAGATATCGACGATGAATCCAAAGACGTCGGATTAACTTTTGTGGTTAACCCGGGTAAACGGGTGTATGTGCGGCGTATTGTTTTTACCGGGCAGTACAAAACCAAAGACGAAGTGTTGCGCCGGGAAATGCGCCAATTTGAAGGCAGTCGATTCTCACCTGCGTTGGTGAACCGATCGAGAATTCGTTTACAACGTTTGGCTTTTATGCAAAGTGTCAGCATAAGTACACCGCGTGTACCGGGTAGTGATGATCAAGTCGACCTGGAAATTAACGTGCAAGAAGGGCCATCAGGATCTTTTAGTGCAGGCTTTGGTTACGGCACCGAAGGCGCGACGGTCAATCTCGCGTTTTCCCAGGACAACCTTTTTGGTACAGGTCAAAGCATGCAGTTTGCTTTCGATAATTCTGACACGACGCGCCAACTGTCGTTATCGATCCGTGACCCGTACTTTACCGATGACGGTATCAGTCGCACCGTGCGTGCGTTTATTTCAGAAACCGATACATCGAATTCTGAAGCACAAACAACTTACTTAAGTAGCTCACGAGGCGCTAGTGTTAACTTTGGCGTTCCACTGAGTGAATTTTCTACGTTCAGAGTGGGCGGTGGGTACGAGCGAACAGAAATTGGTGTAACCGAATCTACGCCGATTGACATCAATGACTTCGTCGCCGGAGAAGGTGATACCTACGATCTTTGGAACTTGAACCTGGGGTTCTCTTTTGACACACGCAATCGCACCGTGTTTGCCACCAGTGGATTCGTTAATCGCTTTAACGTTTCAGCAAGTGTGCCGGGCAGCGACATAACCTACTTTAAGGCAGATTATAGCTTTGAGTATTTCTATCCATTGACGGAGCGATACACCCTTTCTGGTACGGCTCGTGTGGCGGGCGGTGATGGCTACGGAGATTTTGAAAGGGTGCCGTTTTTCAAACGTTATTTTGCTGGCGGTGTGCGCACCCTGCGTGGATACGTCAGTGGCTCTTTAGGCCCAAAAGATTCAGAGGGCAATGCTTCGGGTGGGGATTTTCGAACCGTGGGTACAGTCGAAGTTATTTTCCCGCCGCCGTTCGTAGAAGAGCCCGGTGCCACGCGATTTAGCCTGTTTACCGATTTTGGTAACGTATTCAGCGAATACGAAGATTTTGACTCAGATGAGTTCAGAGCATCCTACGGTGTCGCATTTGTGTGGCTATCTCCGGTGGGACCATTGACTTTTAGCTATGCAAACCCCTATAACGATAAGACTGGCGACAGGATTCGAAATTTCCAGTTTACGATTGGGTCCATTTTTTAGGTGTGGGAAAAAATTGCCACGCAAGGATAAAGATTTGAGCACTGCCATTGTCAGAACAATTCAAGAACTAATGCGGCATGTCGCGCGCGTTGCTGCGCTTGTTGTTGCTATGTTTATGGCGCTGTCATTCGCGTCACTGCCAGCGGCTGCGGATTCAGTTGCCAGTGGTAGTGATGCCGCTTTATCGCGCATTGGTTTTGTTGATATTCCCTACCTGATCGACCAGGCACCGCAGGCACTGGAAGCTGAACAACGGCTTGAAACTGAATTCGCACCGAGACAAGCCGAGCTTAAAGCCCAACGCGAACAACTGGCTGAACTCACCGCTCGTCTAAACGACAACGGTCTCGAGTTGCCAGAAGCTGATCAAATCCGACTCGACCGGGAAACACGCGGACTGGAACGTCGCATTAAACGTTCAGAGCAAGACTTCCGCGAAGAACTTAACATCCAAAAAAACAACGAGTTCAAGAAGGTGCGCATATTGGTGCTGGAGGCTATAGCGCAGTTTGGTAAAACGCACGACTACGATCTTATTGTCAGTGACGGCGTCCTGTTTGCTGCCAAGCGAATCGACGTAACTGAACGCATCCTTGAAAGTTTGGTAAAGGAAAATTTGCGCTTGCAGTCAGCTAACTAATCCAAAGATTGGGTTTAATTAAACCTGTGAAGTTAAGCGACCTGGCCAAAGCGCTCGAACTTGAATTGCATGGTGATGCATCAGTTCATGTCGATAATATTCAATCCATTTCCAGTGCGACTAAAAACGATTTAAGTTTTGTGGTGAGCGCACGCTATAAAAATGATTTAAGCCAGTCAACGGCTGGCGCCGTTATCGTGCCCCCCTCGCTAATAGAATTTGCCACCGGTAATTACCTGATTTCATCAAACCCGTATGCCAGTTATGCAAAGGCCTCGTGGTTGTTATCACCCGAACAAATGCCGACGGCAGGGGTTGCTGACTCGGCTGTCATTGATGCCAGTGCCAAAGTACATGCATCAGCCAGTATTGGTGCCCATTGTTCTATCGGCGCGACCGCAGTGGTAGATGCAGATGCTGTGATCGGCGAGAACTGCGTTCTGGGTGCAGGTGTTAGAATTGGCGCCGGTTGCAGGCTGTTCGCAAACGTCACTGTTTGTCATGACTGCGTTCTTGGCGCTCACTGTCGCGTACAAAGTGGTGCGGTGATTGGCGCTGAAGGCTTCGGCTATGCATTTGATGATGGATGGCAGGCGATACATCAAACCGGTCGAGTGATGATTGGCAACAAAGTGCATATTGGTGCCAACACCACAATAGATCGAGGTGCTATCCAGGATACAGTAGTCAGTGATGGTGTCATATTGGACAATCAAATACAGATTGCCCACAACGTACAAATTGGGGAAAATACAGCGATTGCAGGTTGTGTGGGAATTGCGGGTAGTACGAAAATTGGTGCCAACTGTCAGATAGGCGGTGCCTGCAATATCGTTGGACACTTGAACATCGTTGACGGGGTTGTATTAAATGCAACATCGTATGTATCGCAGTCCATTGATCAACCTGGGCGCTACGGTTCGGGTATGCCATTGCAAAGCAATGGAGAATGGAAACGCAGCTTCGTCGTCTTGTCGAAGTTAACCGATCTACTCAAGCGAGTCAGAGCGCTTGAGAAGGACAAGCAGTAACACAAAATAAAAGGCGGGTGCGAGTTTGAGCGGTAACAACGATTTAGCAGCGGGAAGCACAGGAGTCGACGGGTCTGGAGTTGACGATATAAGAGAGATCTTAAAGTATCTGCCGCATCGCTATCCTTTTTTGCTGATCGACCGAGTGCTCAGCTACGACAAAGAAGGTTCTCTTGAAGCCATCAAAAACGTAACTTTCAACGAACCGATATTTACTGGCCACTTTCCTCAGTCGCCGATTTTTCCCGGTGTGCTCATTCTTGAAGCAATGGCGCAAGCGTGCGCATTACATGCATTTAAAAGCCTGGGTGGCTATCCCAGCGAAGAAACATTGTATTTGTTGGCGGGTATCGACAAAGCGCGTTTCAAACAACAAGTGGTGCCGGGCGATCAATTACTTATCACGGTTACCCTAACTCGACACAAACGCGGTATTTCCAAATTTGATGCTATCGGTACTGTCGACGGACAAACTGCTTGTACCAGTGAGGTTATCATCGCGAAAAACGAGATAGAGCTTTGATTCACTCTACTGCCATAGTTGATGAGTCGGCCAGTGTTGCCGATGACTGTGAAGTAGGGCCTTACAGTATTATCGGTGCCAATGTCGAATTGGGACGAGGCACCGTCATTGGTCCGCATGTTGTTGTTAAAGGGCCGACATCTATTGGTAAAAACAATCGCATATTTCAGTTTGCGTCCATCGGTGAAGATCCGCAAGATCTGAAATACGCCGGTGAACACACCGAACTGCACATGGGTGACAACAATATAGTTCGCGAATACGCCACGATTAACAGAGGCACAATTGGCGGTGGTGCTCTAACAAAGATCGGCAGCCATAATTTATTTATGGCCTACATCCATGTTGCTCATGATTGCCAAATAGGCGATTACACTGTGTTTGCTAATGGCGCATCGTTAGCCGGGCATGTCAATGTGGGCCACCATGCCATTCTTGCAGGCTTTGCGTGCGTACATCAATTTTGCACAGTCGGTGAGCACGCCTTCGTTGGATTAAACTCAGTCGCTAACCGCGATGTGCCACCTTTTATGATGGTGGTGGGTAATTACGCAGAAGCACGCGGTATTAATAAAAATGGATTGCGTCGTCGCGAATTTAGCGAAGACACCATAACAGCATTACACCGAGCCTATATTGCGTTGGTTCGTCAACGTGGTGATCGCACACAAGCTATGGCATCAATGGCAGATTTGGCAGACGAATTTCCTGATGTGAAACGGTTTATGGATTTTATTAGCGCCAGCGAACGTGGGATTGTCCGCTGAATCGGCAAGGTAAAATTAGCAACACTAACTGAGTAAAGAGTGTATCAGGGTGGCTACCTTTTTCGATGCACCGCCTTCCCCCATTTTACGTTTGACTACTTGTAACTCAGATTGCATGGTTTGTCGGTAGTCCGAATCGAAAAGGCATTTTTCCAATTCAGCGGCAAGGTTGCTGGCACTCGCTTCGTCCTGGATAAATTCCTGGCAAATGCGTTTTCCAGCAACAATATTAACCAAACCAATATTGTCAATTTTAATCAGTCGTTTCATGATTGTGTAGTTAACTGGATTAACCACATACATCACCACCATGGGCGTGCCGAGCATGGCCGTTTCAAGTGTTGCTGTGCCTGAAGCTGTGAGCACAGCATCGGCGGCTCGCATAACATCATAACTTTGTGCAGGCACCGTTTTCACCTGCACGGCACACTCGCATAAATACTGATTAACCGTACTGATGTCCAATGTGGGCGCGACCGGCAGAACAAATGCCATATCCGGGTATTGTTTAGTCAAGTCGGCAGCGGTTTCCAGCATGACAGGCAAGTTGCGTTTCAGCTCGCCGTTTCTACTACCTGGTAGCAGGGCGACCAGAGTTTTGTCAGGTGCAATATCAAAGTGTTCTCGTGCTTGCACCGATGTAAACGCTGAGTGAGCATCATCCACCAGCGGATGCCCAACGTAGGTCACGGGGATATTGGCTTCTTGGTACACATCTACTTCAAATGGAAACAGTACAGCCATGTGTGACACCAACGAACCAATCCGGTTTATGCGTTTTTTTCGCCATGCCCATATCTGCGGGCTTATGTAAAATAAAACCGGTATGCCAAGCGCTTTGGCGGTTTCGGCAAGCTTTAAATTAAAGTCCGGATAGTCAACAATAATCAACAAATCGGGTTTGCGCGTTGATAGCGTTTCTCGCAGAGTGGCAAGGCGGCGCATAAAGCGCGGGTAGTTGATCATCACATCAACAATGCCAATAACAGCCAGCTCTCGGCAGTCGAGCGTTAATTCCATGCCCGCCGCTTGTAACTGGTTTGCACCCATGCCAAAGCAATCGAATTGAACACCGCGCTCACTCAACGCATTTATAGCGTGAGCCGCATGCATGTCGCTGGATGCCTCTCCAGCGGAAACCATAATACTGTAGTGCTTATCTCTCATGCTTTATTACTGTTGATCTCTTACTGCCAATAATCGCAGTTAGTAACAACTTGAGGGTTAAGTGAGTGTCGCTTTTACCGTTTCGCAAACGCGATCGATATTACTATCAGACATCTCGGGATAGATGGGTAAAGACAAACAACGCTGCGCTGTTTTTTCAGCAACTGGACACGGTACTGATGCAGGCATGCAATCGGTAATCGCTTTTTGTTGGTGCAGTGGAATAGGGTAATAGACAGCTGACGCAATGTGTTGTTCTGCTAGTGCGTCTTTTAGTGCATCACGATTATTGGTCAGTAGCGTAAATTGATGGAAGACCGGAATAGCTTTGCCTTGTGATGTAGGAGCTTGCAATAAAGGCAGTTGGATATCCAAGTGTTTGAGCTGATCGCAATATGCTGTGGCAACGCGCAGACGTGCACGATTATAGTCATCGACACGAGGCAGTTTTTGGCGAAGAATAGCTGCCTGCATTTCATCGAGCCTGCTGTTATAGCCAATCACTGTGTGATGGTATTGTTTGGTACTACCGTGGGCTCGATACACGCGAAGCTTCTCCGCTAATTCGCTGTTGTTAGTGGTGATCATGCCGCCATCACCAAAGCATCCCAGATTTTTACTGGGAAAAAAACTGTGGCAGCCCACATCACCCATGGCGCCAGTTTTTTTGTCGTCAACCCCAGCACCGAAACTCTGGGCACAATCTTCTACCAGATGTAAATTATGTAAGCTTGCCAGGGCTAGCAGTGCATGCATGTCACATGGCAGGCCAAAAATATGCACGGGTATGATCGCGCGAGTGTTGTCAGTGATGGCTTGTTCAACCAAAGCTGCATCAAGGTTATAAGTAACCGGATCAATATCCACGAATACGGGGGTTGCGCCTACGTAGGCAATGGCTTCGGCTGTGGCGATAAAAGTAAATGGTGTTGTGATCACTTCATCGCCCGGGCCAAGACCCAGCGCGCGCAGTGCCAGATGCAAAGCATCGGTACCGTTAGCACAGCTTATCGCGTCGCTGACACCGAGGTATTGAGCAACCTCGGTTTCGAAGGTGCGAACATTGTGCCCCATGATGAACGCAGTGGTGTTCAGAACATCAGCAATAGCATCGTCAACATCTTGTTTGATGGTCAAGTACTGCTCACGCAGATCAACCATGGGGATAGGATTCGCTGTTGTCATTTTCACGGGTTCGGCAAAGGCAAACCCGTATTCTAACGCGATGACCGGTGTAGCGCTGATTCGCTACACCGAAAAGTGCTCTGTTATCGAATAATCTTTTTTTGTGGCGGCATGACTGGCCGCTTTAATGGCCGCTAAATTAGCCGAATATGCGGCCGTGAAACTCGTGCAGTCAAAACCAACAACAGCAGATAAAATCCCGCACCGCCGCCAGATGATTCGCCTGAATTCGCCGCGCCCGCCTCAGGCACATTGGTGTTGGTGGTGCTGCCATCGGAAGTGTTGCCAGCGGCAACAACCTGGCCACCGTCTGTGGTATCGGTCCCTTCGGTAGGCGTTGTCGTGTTTTGATCTCCAGAATCGCTGCTGGTCAAAGGCTCTTCGTCGGTTGCTTGCATGGTTGACTGTTCTGAATCGATCGTATCGTTAAACACATTGTTTGATTCGTCCGAATCTTTGGTTCTTGATTCGACGCGAACTTTCAAGTCAGCAACTTGTGCCGAATTGGGGTTAACCAATAAACTAAAAGAGGAGTCGGCGCGTTCGATTAATGTGTCTCGAGTACAGCGCAGCTCAGAACCATACTGCAAGCATTCCCAACCGCTGTCGGCACTTACTGACAACCAGTCTGCATCGCCACCTAATTGGGTGGTCAGTTTTAACGTATTTGCACCCAGAGCGCCGATGTTAGACACGACCAGATCGATGCGAGTGTTGTCTTCCATTTGTTCGGTACTGACTGCCAGCTTCAAGTCAGTTGCATACATGTCATTGACGCTTGAAATGTCTCTTTCGCTTAATGCGTCTCGTTGCCCAACACTAATGCCATCAGGAACACTGATGCTGCGTTCTCCATTGCTACTGAAAAAGTATTCACCGTAGTGCATGATTGAGCCATAGTCGTATTCACTGTAATTGGCTGCGCCAACATCTACCGTTTGAAAGTTGATTTCTTTGCCAGTGGTGACGTTGTCCCAATTGACCGTAACAAAGTTGTCTCTGTCGGGTCGTGTGTGTTCATGGAACAAACCAATTGCATGACCCAGTTCGTGAATGATGCTCCCCACTGTGCAAGTATCGGCAAGCCAAATTTCCTGCGCATTACCTTGTCTTCCAACGTACGATGCACAACCAAAGCTTGATTGAAAGTTTATGTAGTTATCATATTGAGCTTCGTTGTCACTGCCTCGACTCACCAGCTTTAGTGTGGTGTTCGTGTTCCAGTGTGCGATTGCTTCCTGTGCTCTGTCACGCTGAATCTGCGACACGTCGTCTGAAAATTGATAAGGAACTATGCCATCAGGCCATCGTTCGAAAGTACCGGATTGGCCAATGCCGCGTGCCTGGAGCGGAAACTCGAACGTGCCATCGGGTGAGACTTCTCCCAGCACCATATCGCCCTGGGCAACCGCGAAGCCTTGTATGACAGTATATGCAATACCATTTGCCACGCCAGTCAAAGGTTCACTGCCACCGTCGTCCTGTATGCCCGTGTTTTGCTTAATCGCAAACACTTCGCCCTCCTGAGCACTGGCCACAGTTGATACTGCACAAACAGCACAACTTAAGATAAACGCTGGCAGCAGGTGACTGCGTCGGATTTGCTTTTTTTCTTGGTGATCGCGATGACTGATCATGATTGTTCTCTTCCCTAAGGCCCTGCTGGACCGTACATGCGGTTATCGGTCAAATAGCACGCAAGTAAATAGCAGGTGCAAGAACTGGGAAAGTTGCCAGTTTTTACTGCATAGCGCGACACTAATTAACAGGTTTATGTGACGCAACCCTCAATGCGCTGTATGCTTTATTGATGAGTATTTCAGCCTCGCACACATCCCCTAAAATACCGCAAGAAGCTGGCTGGAGAACACCAGCATTGGTGCTGGTGGCGGGCTGTCTGATAGCCATGATTGGTTTTGGCGTGCGGTCGGCTTTAGGTCTGTTTTTAGAACCCATGACTCTGGACAGGGGCTGGACAAGAGAATCGTTTGGCTTTGCGCTGGCTTTGCAAAATTTATTTTGGGGTCTGGGCTTGCCCGTCGCCGGGGCACTTGCCGATAAGTATGGTTCCGCACGCATCATCATGTTTGGTGCACTCGTCTATGCAGCAGGGCTCTTTGGCATGACAATCGCCGAAGCGCCCTTTATGCTGAATGTGTTTGCTGGTGTGTTAAGCGGTATCGGTATTGCGTTCTCCGCGTTTACGCTTGCCTTAGCATCTATGGTTCGCGTTGTCGGTATTGAAAAACGTGCTCTTGTGTTGGGCTTAGGCACCGCTGCCGGTTCATTTGGCCAGGTGGTCTTCTCTCCCATGAGCCAGGGTTTTATCGAGCATTCTGGTTGGTCGACCGCGCTGACTAGTTTAGCTTTGACGGTGCTGTTTCTTATACCTCTGGCAATCATGCTGCCAACGGTTGTAAAAAGGGGTGCGGCCCATGCAGAAAATGCAGATGCTAAGCAGTCCTTAAAAGAAGCTGTGCGCGAGGCCATAGGACACAAGGGGTTTGTTTTGCTGACCACCGGTTTTTTTGTGTGTGGATTTCACGTGGCGTTTATAACAGTGCACTTTCCCGCTTATGTTCGCGATTTAGGCCTCGACCCTCAATACGGCGCTTACAGTCTGGCTCTCATTGGCTTGTTTAATATTATTGGCTCGTTTGGCTCTGGAATAGTAGGGCAGAGATACAGCATGAAGGCGAGCCTGTCGACTATTTATTTTCTGCGTGCCTGCGTGATACTCGCTTTGTTAATGTTGCCGAAAACACCCTTGGTTATTTTATTGTTTGCCAGCATCATGGGAATTCTGTGGCTATCGACAGTGCCTCTAACCACTGGCATCATCGCACAAGTGTTTGGTGTGCAATACATGGCAACCTTATTTGGTATTGTTTTTCTTAGCCATCAAATCGGTAGTTTTATTGGCGTATGGATGGGTGGTGTACTTTATGATCGAACCGGTAGCTACGATGGCATGTGGTGGGCTGGTATTGTCTTTGGCCTCCTTGCAGCACTAATTCACCTGCCCATAAACGAAAAACCACTAGCCCGACTTGAGACTGCTTAAAACGATTTTCTACAAATGACTTTTTTATACCTGGCTTTGTAACTCGATTTCTTTCCAGCATCCGGTTTACTATGTCTCGATACCAAGCCTACGTAGTCTGTACGAGCCCTCGAAGTGGAAGCACATTGTTATGTCGACTTCTGGCAGCTACAGGAGTAGCGGGCATACCGGATTCTCATTTTCACAGTCCTTCGGTTGCTAAGTGGATGGGCTATTACGACCTTAAACCTGACAGTACAAAATCTGAAAAAGATTTTTTAGTGGAAATATTCCGAGAAGCGCGTATTCGTGGTACCGGAAATACAGGCATGTTTGGACTTCGTTTACAAAGGCACAGTTTTGATTTCTTCATGGAAAAATTGCAGGTGCTTGTTCCAGGCTGTGCAGGTGAGCACGAACGAATCCAAAACGTGTTTGGTCGGACACTATTCATTCACCTGACTCGGCAGAACAAGCTTGAACAAGCTATATCCTATGTTAAAGCGTCGCAAACAGGCCTCTGGCACAAGGCTCCGAATGGGCAAGAGCTGGAGCGTGTTTCTGAACCACAAGCTCTTGCCTATGATGCGAAAGCGATTCAGAGACATTTAACTGAACTGGGTAATATGGATAAAAGCTGGAGTGCTTGGTTTGCCAAGGAGCAATTGGTACCACTGCGTATTAATTACGAAGATCTGTCTGCCGATCCGATAGCAATCGCCGGAGTGATACTGGAATATTTGGGATTGGATAAACGGTTGGTTATTGGGGTAGAACCTCCTGTTGCTAAGTTAGCCGATGCTACAAACCGCCAATGGGCTAACCGCTACCGTGCCGAAAACGGCTATTGATGATCTATTAAATAAATATGACACCAGAAGAATACCAAAACCTCTTGATTCTCTACTGCGGAGTATTTTTGACAACTATTCTATGCAGATGGCAACACATTAGCAGTTGGGGCGCACATTGAGCACTGCTCGGCGATAGACGTTAACGGCGATCAGAGTGATAATTCGGTTAGTGGCTCAGGGGCAGTCTATCTCTACTGGAGGATATGAGTCTGTTTAGTCGATTTTTTAGCCCGGTTTGGGAAGAGACCGTGTGAAAACTGTTTGTTAAAATTAAGGTGTTTTTAACCATGTTAGGTTTGCGATGAGCGCATTAATCAAAGGTGAGAATCGTCAACAAGCAATATCCCAACAGACCCTTTGAACGTGGTACTCAAGTATCTACCGTGAAATAACCGGAAGTTATTATGTCTAAGCCAACTGCTGATGAAATATCTCGTTTACATCGTTATTTCGCCATAAAGAGCAACAATGAATTCTGGTCTTTGTCTGAAGAAGATTTGGCCGACGACGACAAACAAAAGCTATTAACGCTTGCATTTACTTCACTTTATCAATTGACCGAAGTTGGAAATGTTGAAAACATTCATCTTGCCAATTTGGCGGTGGCTAGAGCGTTCTGTATTAATGATAACCCGTCCAGTGTTCAGTACATTCAAAAAGCGTTTGACTACTTCGATGAACAAGGTGCTGATTGGATTCAAGCATTTACAAATGCAGTTTATAGCCATGCTTCACTCATTGTTGGACAGAAATCTCAGTCACTTAGGTTTTATGAAAAAGCGGTGAGTGTTCAATCAAAATTGTCGGAAGGCGATAGAAAAGTGTTTGATGCAACCTTTATATTGATACCGGTTCCTAGTCTGGGTAAATAACCTGAATAACGAGTTGTGCTTAGCGCTACTTTTGTTTGCAATGGGAACAATTCGCTATTCAAGTAATATAAACATATCCTCTTATGCCAAAGTGCACCTTTCGCGTGCACGGCTAGTGACCACAGGCATAGGAATGGAGAGTCCTGAATGCTTCGAAGCTACGAGCCAGATCAATGAAAATAGTAAAAATACGAAAAGAACAGCCTACTGATTACGCTTCGATTTATCGCTTGACCCAGATTGCATTCGAGCCAAAGGCATTCAGCGATGGTACTGAGGCTGATGTCATTGATAGGCTTCGCGCCTCCGGAGATTTAATCATCTCGCTGGTTGCCCAGATCGACACAGATTTAGTGGGTCATGTGGCTTTCTCTCCAGTAGTCATAGGCCAGCTCACTGTCGACTGGTATGGGCTGGGACCGATTTCAGTGCATCCCGACCATCAACTCAAAGGTATAGGCTCGTCTTTGATACAGGAGGGATTTATGATGCTCCAAGAGCGTCAGGCTAACGGGTGTGCATTGATTGGTGATCCCAAATACTATTCGCGATTTGGTTTTGTATCTGATGGAAAGGTCCAGTATCAAGACGTTCCCGGCGAAAACGTACAGTGGCTAAGTTTTGGTAAGCAAAGGCCAACAGGTGAGTTGATGTTTAGCCCTGCTTTTGATAGTTGACAGGCCTTATCAAGGAAATTTAAATAAAGCCATATTGCATTTCATTTAATGTTGTGTTTTTATAGGAGTCCCAGTTAGACCGCTAAAGAAGGAGATATTCATGATTGTTGCAAACACACCAACGGCAGCTCTTATCTAGTTAATCGCTTTTCCAAGCACCTCATCATTTGTTTATTTAAACTATGTTGTTATCCCTCGGCTGAATACCGTTGGTAAAGATCTGCCTGCCTTAATCTCGTTTTGGTTTAGCGACTAAAGAGAGTTTTCTGTTCGCTTGTGGATCTTTATTAATGACTTTTAAAAATTCTATTTCTAATCCTTACTCGCTAACTGAGTTAGGGTTCTCACCGCACTTTGTTTCGCAATTGAGCCTCGAAGAACTTGAACTTCAGCATCCTATGAGGGTTGTGGAAGTGCAACGCGATCGTTTATACGCTCTGGGTGAAAAATGTGTCGCTGAACTCACTGTGAGTAGTTCAGATTCGACCGGGGATTTTGTTGTGGGTGACTGGGTTTTGGCAGATGACCAGCATCGTGTCATTAGAGTGCTGCAACCCAAAAGCGCGCTCAAACGCCGAGCAGCAGGTACAGATGCCACGGTTCAGGGCATCGCCAATAATATCGATACTTTATTTATTGTAACCTCGTGCAATGCTGACTTCAATGAAGCCCGTCTGGAACGATACTTAGCGCTATCAAAAGAGGCGGGCGTGGATGCTGTGATATTACTGACAAAAGCTGACTTATCTGATCAGGCAGCGCAGTATAAATGCAAAGCTGAGCTATTGATGAACAATATCGTGGTGCTACCGTTGAACGTCACTGACGCAAAGAGCCGTGCCGAATTGGAGCCATGGTGTAGGTCGGGTCAAACAGTTGCTCTGCTCGGCTCATCTGGTGTTGGAAAAACCACCATAATGAATTTACTCACTGGCGGTGCTTCTTCGACACAAGGCATACGTGAGGACGATTCGAAGGGTAAGCACACAACCACCTATCGCTCAATGCGGTCGATAAAAGATGGCGGATGGGTGATCGACACACCTGGCATGCGAGCACTGAGGTTGCACCAAACAGCTGATGGAATAACCGCTGTTTTTGATGAGATAATCCACGCGGCTACTCAATGTCGATATGCCGACTGTCAGCATGACAGCGAGCCTGGATGCGCGGTCCAAATAGCCATTGAGCAAGGCGAGCTTGATCCGGAGCGACTCAAACGCTGGCGTAAGCTACAAAGGGAAGACAGGCACAATACGCAGTCAGTTGCTGAGGCGCGAAAAAGAGATAAACAGTTCAGTAAATCGGTTAACAAAGTTGCAAAAAGTAAAAGGGCGCGCAAGGACATGTGGAAACAGTAGCGCTAATTAAGGTCAAGCTGCCTGTCGTCAGTTTGGCCTATTGGAAAGCAACATAACAAATATGTTGTGGATATTTTTCTCGTGTTGCTAAAAAATTTAACAGGCGATTTTTATATGCTCACAATCTACTTTGTTACGTTGTTAGGCGTTATTGCAGCTCAGGTATCACCCGGTCCGAACCTTATTGCGGTTGCATCTGTGTCTTTGGCGCAGGGACGCAGGGCGGCTTTTTTCCACCGCAGTTGTGATGGGCGGCTATTTGCGCTTTACGAAATGGTTTGAAGGTTTGTTCGCGGCTGCCTTTAGTGTTATGGGTGCAAGCGTAATATGGTCAGGTGTCCGGGAAGCGCGGCAGTAGCTTGAGTGATGAACCTCTGCATCGATAATAGAGCTTTTTTACGATATTAATGAGATGAAGAAAATACTTATTTTTGGGAACTCTGGTTCTGGCAAATCAACGCTGGCCAGGAAAATCAGCCGCGCAGAAGGTTTATCCCACCTTGATTTAGATACTCTTGCTTGGAAGCCGACTTCACCTCCGGAGCGCATGCCACTGGAAGAATCTGCAAAATCGATATCGGCGTTTATTGAATCAAACTCTGGCTGGGTTATTGAGGGATGTTATGCTGACTTACTTGAAATTGCGGTTCCGTATTCAAGTGACGTTATTTATCTGAAGCTTCCGGTTGAGACATGCATCAGTAATGCAAAGAATCGCCCGTGGGAGCCGCATAAATATCAATCAAAGCAAGCGCAGGACAAGAACTTGGATATGCTGTTGGATTGGATTTCTCAGTATTCAGAGCGTACCGATACATTCTCTGAGCGTGCGCATAGTTTGCTCTACGACAGCTTTAACGGTAACAAGAAAATGGTTACCAGTAATGAGTAGATCGCAGCTTGTTTGATCGGGGATATCCCTATCCATGAGGCCTTAACGTCAGTCCCACTAAACTATGACGAGCTGCAATTGATGATGTAGCGCAGAAGCTTATTGCACTTAAGTGTGGTTCCAATCGTCAGGGTCATCATTTTTATTCGGAGACAATCCCAGAACATCTCCTTCAGTTGAACAACCAAGTCCAAGCACGGTGCGATTAGCATAATTAAAATAGGCAGACACCTGATTAATTTCCAGAATTTCGCCATCAGAGGTTCCGGCTTCACGTAATTTTTGGACTATATCTTCGCGCATCCCACCCGGGTCACGGGTTAGTTGTCGCGCATATTCCATTGCAACTTTTTGGCGCGCATCCAGTGGTGCCATATCAATATTGTTTGTGTCTATGGCTTTTCTGATTTGGGCCGACTTTTCATCGTCTTGCAATAATCGTTTTAAACCTGCGAAGTGATGTTCCACGCAATAGTGGCATTCGTTTAAGGCTGATACCCATACACCGAGTGTTTCCAGAAACCATTTTGGAATGGTGTTGTCTCGATGATGCAATACGAACTTATAGATTGCCATATGACCTTCCATGGAATGGGGGCGCAGTGAATGCATCATCATGATGTTGTCCACGTTATTATCCGGACCTTTAACCCTGTCATATAGCGGTTTTAGTTTTTCATCTGCATCTTCATAGGCAACTGTTTCAATCCAAGACATGTGCTTTTCCTTTTAAGTATTAAACTTGTATTATAAACGCTACCTGTTTTCAGGTAGCCATCTGTTGAGTGGCAGAATGCGGGGGAACCCCAGCAGGTATATTTACTGAAGACTTCAAAAGCACTCCAACCACTTCATGGCAGGGCGCTTGATACCGTTTTCGTCTATAAGGTGCGAGTTTTGTTGCCAAATCTGGCCCTGCCGAAAACCCGGAACGTAATGCCGTGTTCGAATGAGGACGTATAGAAAATAGGGAAAAGTTTCTGCAGTTTATCAAGTTGCTGCTGATCATCTGCAATGTTCAGGTCGAATTCTAAAAAGGTAAATTGGCAGCCCTGTCGCCCCAAGTGCGGGCCTGATCTTCTGGTGTGCCGTTAAATGTAACGGGGATTGCGACGTCGGTAGTAATGTTGTCACCTGAGCTGCAGGCGCTTAAAAACATCAGAATGCAGAAAATCGCCATAGATTTGGTCATCACTTATTCTGGTGGCGATCTTAAAACCTGAGGAGGATATCCCTATCCTCGATGCTCTTCGCTGTGCTGCTCACTACTGAGTAACACGGCTGGTTCGATTACCGTTTGCAGAACGACTTCTAAAAAACGTCGCCGCAGCAGGTGGTGCAGCACTGTTCCATGTTTGCCAGTTGTTACCGTCGGTGGAGTACTCCAGTGCAAGGCCTGGAAAGTTGGTATTCATTTGCACGACGCCACCCACGGTCTTTGCACCCGGTGGTGGTATTCGATAATTAACATTGGCAGCATCAAGCTTCAGCATTTCTTTAGCCCCAACGGTGCTGGCAAATTCTGCATAGCCCGCCTCAACTGCGTTCGTATCCACTTGGCCTGATGTGCTGCTGAATGTTGTGCCACTAACATACGGTAGTTCCCATGACGCTTCATGCCATGCACGCTCTGCCAGTGCCAGCAGGCGAGGGAATAACATGTAGTCGAAATGCTCAGGTGTTCTGACGGTTTCACTCCATAAATATCCCTGCATGCCCACAAATCCCTGATTCGTGCCCTGGTTTGTTGCACTCCAGGGGTTGCCGTATCGCTCAACGGATGTCTCGGCATTTTGTGCCAGGTTTTCAGGTGCAAACTTAAATACTTTTTCAGTATTGGTTTGTCGTGTAGCCCAGTAGTAGCCGCGCTCTTTGGGGTCGACCTCGTAAGGAAAATCAAAATACAAGTAGTCAGGCACACCAATCACAGTTTCAAAGCCACGGTTTGAAAACGAATTTGCCGATGCAATGGTGTTGGTTGAGTTGCTTGGATTAGCGTTGGATAGCGGTGCCCAGAAGTCAACCCCCGCACCAGTGGTATTCAAGTCGCTGGCAGTCAGGTCACCATAAATATCCTGGTAGGCATACAAAAACGGTATACCGGCGTCCCCTACAATCTGGGCCACCTGTTGTATGAAGTAGGGTGTTAATTCGTCCCGTGAATTTACGCCTGCGGTGTTATTTATAAAATCAGTGCACACGGGAGACTTAGCCCAGGGTTGGTCGTACAGTGATGTATCCGGATTAGGGAAACCAAAGCCCAATAGAATGTTAACGGCTTCATCACCACCCATATGCCATACGTTCAATGGCAAACCCGCTTCGGTGTACATCGCTTTAACGTCATTGATAACTGTGGTTAAAAAATTATAGGTACCTGGCACACAAGGATTGATAAAACTGTCGTTGTAGTTTTGAACCGTTAAATAGCGCGAGGTGTCGTCTGGGTCGTCAATGCGAACATCAATACTTCTGGCATCACCTGAATTTCGGGCTCTTGCACGCATGGCAACAACGGCTGCGCGTGCATGTGCTGGCATATCAAATTCTGGAATGACTTCTATAAAGCGCGCGTTGGCGTAATTTAATAAGTCGATAAATTGCGCTCGACTGTAGAAGCCTGTGCCCTGATTGTTTGAATTTGGCCCAGAGCCCATTGCGGGCATCAGTGATTGAGTTTCAGTCACGTTTCCGTTTTCGTCTACGCTGAACTCGCGCTTACCACCAACTGAGCTGAGTTCAGGCAGGCTGGGAATTTCTAAACGCCAGCCTTCATCGTCGGATAAATGCATGTGTAATTTGTTGAGTTTGTACGCCGCCATCTGATCCATCAGCTTTTTCATTGAAACAACGGAGTGAAAGTTACGCGCAACATCTACGTGCATGCCGCGAAAACCGAACCGTGGGCTGTCTGCTATTTCCACTTGTGGAATAGTGCCCACGCCTGGTTGTACTAAGGCGAGTAAAGATTGCGCCGCATAAAACAACATGGCTTCATCGCTTGCGCTTATGCTGATACCGGTGCTGGCTACGCTAAGGCTGTAAGTATTGGCAGGCATTGAAGCATCTATGCTTGACTGCAATGGCACGCCTGCGCTGGTGCTCATGAACAATGCTTGTCTGCTTTGCAGCGCGCTAATACTGGCAGCTGGCAAATCCATGGAAGCAAACGAAAAGCCTGCGCCAATGTCTAGTACAGCATTTGATTGAACTATCGAACCTGGCTTTGGAATAATGCGACCGGCGATAGCGCTGGCACTAACGGAGGCCGCTGTTGCGGCAAGGCCAGCGTTGCGATCGAACCTGACTTCCGGTGTTGCAATAGCATTGTTTTCACCAACAAATTCGAATCGATCGTTGCCAGTGATATCCATGGCGTAACGACTCTCATCGGTTTCTTCGTCAGTGTTGGCAATTAAAAGTGCATCCCCACCACGTGCTATCCAGTAACGTGGTTGAAAGTCGGTTTCAACAAGATGATTAAATTCGGTCACCATCTTTACTGATTTTGCTGTACCGCCAAATCCGCTGAACTGATCGTTAGGTGCCAGGTAATGTAAGTCGCCGTTAACATGCGTGACACTAAATTCGTTGCTGCTGACTTCCAGAATTCGGCGCGTGCTATGAAAAAACAATTTCCAGGCATTGTCATCAAGCGCTCCTTCGGCATCATTAATGTGCAGATTGACGATGCTGCACGAGTTATATTGAGCACCTAGTGAGGTGCAATCCAACCCTTCGGCTGTGCCCTGGTTGCCTGCAACCTGAAAAATGACGGCGGGTGAATTCGCTAGTGTTGCTACTCGTGCCTGTCCATCTGTTTTAACCAATGGGTCGTTGGGTGTTTCGGCCACACTTGCAACCGCAGTCCCGCTATGACTCAAGCCAGCATCCAGCAATGAGGTACTGGTATCGGGTCCGGATGTGCCTGAACCGTCTGAGGTTCCTGACGTTGACGTACCGGCTGTAGCGGTTGCCGTACCAGCTGTTGCTGTGCCAGCCGTGGTACCCGCAGCGCCGTTGGTGGCAGTACCAGCAGATGCAGTACCGTTGGTTGTGGCTCCATTGCTGGTTGTAGTGCCAGATGCGGTGCCGTCGGCTTCGCCACTATCGGATGAACTGCAAGCGCTGATGATGGAGGTAACTCCAACTAGTGCTAGAACGGACAATATTTTCATGAATTCGGCCCACTGGATCGGTTTGGTGCCATATTATGCCCGCGTGGGTGTGATTTGCCGAGCCAGTATTCCCACATTGCTGCCACGTCATAGGACTATCGGTCCTTTATTGCCAAAAATGGGCGCAATCTCAAACCCGCTCAGCGATATGTAACAGGACTGTTCAAACTTCAGTGACACCTATTCGAAAACCGCTGCCAGTCGATTTTGGGCTGTTGCTCTTGGTCAGTGCCATTTGGGGATTTACCTTCATCTGCAATGATATTGCTCTGGACCACTTCAGTCCGCTGGCCATTGCGTGTTGGCGTATTGCCCTGGCAGGTCTTATCGTGTTCTTTATCTGTCGAATACGACAGCTTAAGATGCCAACAGATAAACGCTCACTGGTTACGCTCGCCTGTATTGGAGCGCTGAATGGTTTGGTGCCGTTTACCTTGATCGGCTGGGGTCAACAAACGGTCGATAGCGCCTTGACTGCCTTGTTACTAACGACATCTCCGTTTGTGACTTTGCTGCTGAGTCATTTTATGACTGGCGATGATCGGTTTAGCTGGAATAGATTGTCAGGCCTGATGATTGGATTTGTCGGTGTGGCGATACTTTTTGGACAGGAAATACTTTTGTCCGGAAACAATATATTCGGCATGCTGGCCATTATGCTGGCGGCTGCTTGCTATTCATTGTCAACGATGCTGATTCGCAAACTGTCGCATTTGCCCAGCCTTGTGATCGTGACTGGGTCATTGCTGGCAATGTGCTGTTTGGTAGTGCCGCTATTGATATGGTTGTATCCGCCGTGGCAGCAGGAAACGTCCGCTAAAAGTTTGCTGGCACTGGTATTCCTGGCGATATTCCCGACCGCTATTGCTTATGTGTTGCGTGCTCATATTGTTCGGGTAAATGGAGCTGTTTTTATGTCCAACGTGGGTTACCTGATTCCATTATTTGCGGCACTGTGGTCATGGATATTTCTGGGTGAAATCCCAAAAGCTGTCATGTGGGTGGCCATGGCGCTTATATTCGCTGGAATCTACCTCGGTCAACGCCCTGCACGAAAGTAAGGTTGGTTGAACCCCGACCGGGTGATACGGTCGAAGTTTGTGTTATATCCTGAGTCAGATCTCGAGCTACATCAGGCAGCGATCCAGGCATCGGACATGCAATCTATACTCCTGATAAGCCGTACAAATTACAAGAAATAGGGAATTGGTAAAAAAATGAGTAAGAAAGCACCTTGGAAAGACACAATGCCAGATGAGCAGTTCGACATCATGCGCGATATCGTTTCGGCCCCCAGCCCGATTGGACTGGAATCGGCAATGACGCTGGGTGTATTGAAGCCCTATTTTGACTCTTTCATGCCCAAAAGCTGGGGCATGCATCAGCATGCGGGCAATGCCAGCGTGGTGTGGGATTCCCATCCTGGCAAAGACGACATGTTCTCAGTGATGATCATCGGACATGCCGATAAAATTCGCATGCAAGTTCGAAAGATCGGCTCTGATGGAAAAATTTGGATAAACAGTGACTCGTTTTTACCATGCACAATGATCGGACACGAAGTCACGCTGTTCAGTGAAGACCCTGATGCACCCGGAGAGTATCGATCACTCAACGGCGGCACCATAGAAGCGCTGGGAGCCATCCATTTTTCTGAAATTGGACATCGAACGGGTGACAAAGGTATCCGCCCGACGCAACTGTATCTTGACTTGCAAATTCACGGTAAAAATAAAGCTGATCAAATAAAGCGCTTGGGTATTAAAGCAGGCGACTCACTGTTATTAAAGCGCCCTATTAAGCGTGGCTTTAGTCCTGAAGCTTTTTACGGTGCATATTTAGATAATGGTTTAGGGTGTTTTGTCACAGCCGAAGTTGCCAAGCTGGTTGCTGAAGCGACTGCACTTAAAAAAGTGCGTGTGTTGTTTGCTATTGCATCGCACGAAGAGATTGGTCGTTTCGGTAGTCGCATATTGGCCGGCGTGCACAAACCCGACGCGTTAATTGCGGTGGATGTTAATCACGACTACTTGGCCGCACCTAACATAGGTGATCGCAACATGACACCTTTAACCATGGGCGAAGGCTTTACTATGTCGGTGGGTGCTATTGTTTCCGAGCAGTTAAATGCGCGAATTAAAACAGCTGCAGCAAAGCACAAGATTCCCATGCAGCTGGATGTCACTGGTCGGGATACGGGCACAGATGGCATGGCAGGTGTGTTGGCTAACATTGATAGCGCAGCAACGTCCATTGGTTTCCCCACCCGCAATATGCACACTATTTCTGAGTCGGGTCACACGGGTGATGTGTTGGCGGCGATACATGTTATCTATCAAACGATCGCTGCGATGGATAAGGAAAAGGGCGATTTGCGCGAAACTTTTAAAACGACTCACCCTCGTCTGGATGTCACGACAGAGTTGTCTCATCAGGGATTTGACAAGCTGGAGAGCTAGTACAATGGTCTGGAAACTGGGCCTGTGCAAGCCGTCAGAGGCGCATGGGCGCTAGCTCTTGAGCCAAGCGGCTAGCCGATATAAGCGTAAATCAGTGTGCATAATCGTTAAATCGTCCGCCAATTAGCGACCAGTTGGAGGCATTTTACTAAAGTGCCAGCCGGTCAGCCGCTAGTTGTTGTGTAGGGTTGCGTCCCGGGAGGGAGTCGAACCCCCGACCTGCCCCTTAGGAGGGGGCTGCTCTATCCAGCTGAGCTACCGGGACTTTGTGGACGCGCAAGGCAGTATAACTAAAATACGGCTCCGTTTAACCACAGGTTTGCACTTAAAAATGCGGATGGGCACTTAAACAGAAGACTAAAAGTATGGCTGAATCAACACGCAATAAATTATCGCACGGTGAACGCCGTGATTACGCCCGGGTCCAGGATGCGATTGGGTTGCAGGTTAAAAGGCTGCACGAATTACCAGCTGCCGGAGAAGTAAAAAATCAGATGGTGCAAGCCGGCAGAGTCAGGCGAGCCAACAAGTATGACATCGAGGGCTATGCTGACGTCAAACGTGATTTCCCTGCAGTGTCCGAATACGTTGAAGAGCTTGAAGAGCGTATTCGCCAATTGCAACTCGAAGGGGCTGTCCCGTCAGAAACACCCACTCACAAAGTTAGCTTATCGGCCAGTGGTATGGCGTTTGCCGATGACGTACTTATGTACCCGGGCGAACAGGTTGGCGTCACTGTCACTCTATTCCCGAGCTTAAAGCAAGTTGCCTGCGATGCGCGCGTGGTATCCGCTGGCGATGCACCTGAAATTGCCAATGGTGATAAACACACTTATCGACTCAACTTCATCCGCATAACCGATGCCGACAAACAGGTTCTTATCGACCACGTTCAGGCATTAGTAAAAACCATCCCCAAAGAAGGCGAATAGGCAATCGTAACAATGGGGACGGAGGGATTTGTTTTTGTCCACATGAGTCATGTGGACAAAAACAAATCCCTCCGTCCCCATTGTTTCATCCTAAACGTTTGTTCAGTTTCCTTTGCCCTCAGTTTGGTGCAGACTTCTCAAAGATTAACTTTGACTTAAGTTGATTGATCTGGGTTAATAGGTCTAAGACAAAGCGACGGATTCGCTTTGCTCGTTCAAGTTTGTTTGCTTGTTCGGCATGTTGAATTAAAGACAAAGGAATGTTGATGAATGACTCTTATCGAGTACCGCGTTGCGCGCGGCTGGGTAGCCGTAAACAATGTATCTTACTGCTACGTTTATTATTGTTGCTGGCACCAATGCTGCTGGCACCCACTACCGGTTTTGCCAATCCTTGTAAGGAAGATGATACGGGCAGTGTCGATTGTCCACCCCGGACCGACCCTGGTGTAGCAAAACCATCCGCCGCGACCTTTCGTCACGTCGGCAATCCTGTTGATGTCATTACAGGTCAAAAACAACAGCGCGAGATAGATTTTCAAGCATCTGGTTCGCTGTTGCATTTCAGTCGTTATTATCATTCAGCGAAAACAGACGCCAACTTTGGATTGGGGCAGGGCTGGCGACACTCTTATTCTATAACACTTGTTGCGATGGGTGATGAGCGTCTGCGAATATCGCAAGCTGATGGTAGATGGATAGAATTTGCGCGTATTAAGTCTGATGGCGCATCAGCTGTTTTTAAAGCGAACGCGCTTGGTGATGGATATATTCTACAAGACGGCGACAGTACCTGGCATTTGCCTGATGGTAAGTCTGTTCGGTTTACCGGGTCTTATCCTACACAAATCAGTTATGCGCACGGTGCAAAGCTGACGCTTTACTACCAGCAAAATCGACTGTTATCAGTAAGTGATGAGCAAGGCCGCACACTCCAATTTGACTATCACGAGTTAAACGCAGAATTACCCGGTTACACACAAACACATGCTGGCACCCATGCCGGCCATTTGCGATCAGTGGTGTTGCCGTCTAACGAACGTATTCGCTATAACTTTGATGCGAAGAAAAATCTTGTTAGTGCCGAGTACGAGAACGACTCCAGTCAAACCTATGCCTATACCAACAGCGTATTCCCACACCACTTAACGTCGATAAAAACGCGTTTGGGCGATGAGAGTAAAACGCGAGCCTGGACTTATAACGATGCGGGAAAAGTTGTGCGTTATGAGTCTGATCGGCCTGGAAAATCGTTGTCCCTGGAATACACCGAACCGGCATCTGGTGCGACGCTCGCTGAAACCCGCATTGCTTATTCCACAGGTCGGCAAGAACGCTTTTTTTGGAAAAAAACCGCAGCCGATCAGTCACCGGCCATTGTAGAAGTAGTCGCACAGGACTGTCCTACCTGCAAGCGGTTGCGTTTTCTGCCCCGTGCCGCGCAACAACAAACGGCGGCCGATGTGCTGGAGCAAATTAGCCATCAATCTAATCAAGTCCAATTTCAAACACCGACATCGACACCGACACAAAGGAATAACGCAGCGACAACGACTGCTATTGAAAATATCGATACCCTCAGCGTTGATTCGCTCAAGCCTGTGCCCAATTCGCTTGATCAAGAGTTGCAACTCAATGTTGATGGCAAAGCGTTTCAATTCAGGGTTGAGATTACCAGGCTAGGGGAGGTTGCTGATATCTATGTTGGCACGACATCACTCGACCAGCTAAAGCACAAGTGGCGTGATGGTGATATCGAAGTGTGTGATGCACAGCCGTTGCTTCAGCGCAGCGGTATTGAGCCACAGCCTCAAAAAGGCTGTTTAGAAGACTTGATGTACTTGATTGATCTGGCAGAAGAGATTGAAGATCTCAGTCGCGCTTATATTGCGCCGCCGGCAAGTTTTGGTGCTCGCAGTGGGTTTGTAGCGCCGGATGATTCAGATTGTTTGAAAAACCCTTTTGAATCCTGTGCCGAGCTCGAGCGCAATTTTGAGATGGCACAGCTCTCTGGCTGCGCCTACGCAGATGCGATATCGCATTGCGGAGAAAACTGGCAAAGCGTCAGTCCCGAGTCTATTGGTTTGTCAGCCGATCAGTTTGATAATGACCCCTTTTCAGCCACGCTGTATTACAACGAACAGACTGGAGAATATGTGCTGGCCTTCCGGGGAAGTGATGATGTTGAGGATTGGAAAGATAATTTTGGGCAAGCCGGCGGCAAAGCCACAGAACAATATCAACAAGCCGTGGCGCTTGCTCTTGCACTACAAGAAGCATTGCCAGGCGAGACAATCTCGTTTACCGGGCATTCGCTTGGAGGTGGCCTGGCTACAGCGGCAGCTTTAGCAACAGGCGCGCAAGCTGAGGTGTTTAATCCTGCGGCGCTGCATCCGGATACTGCCAAGGAACTTGGATTGAACATTGACGATGCTGATCACCTTGTGGACGTGACAACAGTCGATGGTGATCTGTTAACGGCAATACAAGAACCCAAGCCAGGTCAATGGATAGAGCGCCATGAAGCGCCTGGAGATCACACCATGATAGGCAAGCCAAACGAACAATGGATTGAAGATCAGAAGCAGCATTACCCGTGGATTATTCGCAACGACGGCGTGGTATTGCACTCAATAGACGCCGTTACCGAGTCTGAAGCATATCTGTTGGAAGAACTGTGCGGCATTACACCCGGTAGGGCATAGTACCGCTCAGCTGTCTGGACAGTGTTGCGATTTAAGGTGCAAACAGTACGTCAGCTGGAATGATTTGCTTGGGCACGCCCACGCCTGACCAGTACACGTTTAACGCTTCAGAACCACCCGATTGAAAATACGTCACTTCAATATCGTGTGAGCCAGCGGTTAAATTAATAGAACCCTGCGATTCTTTTACAGCATGCTTGCCGTTGTTATCAACAACCAGAACGTTGTCAATATGCAACTGGGTACCATCATTTGATGCGGTGTAAAAAGTATACACACCGGTATTTTCAACAAAAATTTTGCCGCTGAATCGATAACCATAATGCAATACGCCATTACTCGGTGGCAGAGTAAATTGAGCGGTGCTGCCCGTATTTAACGCAGTAAGCTGATCAAAATCGGGTAAGGACGTCCAGTTTCCTTCGAAGTACTCAAATTGCAAATCTGAGCTTACCGGTTCTGGCACTGTGTCCTGATCAGGGTCAGTGGGATCAGGATCTGTAGCCGGGTCCGGGTCAGTGACAGTTGGGTCTGTTCCAGCTGTGTAATTAAAAGGTGCTGAACTCAGTGTAGCCATCGTTAAACTTTGTTTAGGCATACCTGCTGCCGACCAGGAGACATCGAGGGTATCCAAGCCAGCTCGTTCAAAATACTCGACCAACACATGATGTGTGCCCGAGCTGAGATAAATGCTTTCATTAAATTCGCGACTGGCGTGCAGGCCGTCGTTATCGACTAATACCTCACCATTAATACTCAAGCGACTACCATCATCAGAGGCGATATAAAAAGCGTATAAGCCGTCTTGTGGCACATCAATATAAGCTGCAAATCGAAAGCCGTAGTTATCGCCAACCTGTTTTTGCGCTAAAGAAAAATCAGGCTGCTGGCCTTGCGCCACTGGCGTTAGCTGATTAAAGTTTGGTATCGCAAACCACTGACCCTCAAAGTACTGATAGTTAATCATGCCAGGAACAGCGTTTGGATCAGGGTCTATTACAGGATCTGGGTCGATAGTCGTCGTGCCAACACTGCCCGTTGCCAAAGCCGACACCGGAATGGCTTGTTTGGCAATGCCAGGGCCTGACCAGGATATCAGCAGATTTTGACCGACGGAGTTTTCAAAAAATTCCACGACGATGTCATGTTCACCTGCGGCTAACATCACGGAGCCTTGCTTTTCTAGAGGTGGGTGAGTGAAGTCGTTATCCACAATCACGCTGCCATTGAGTGTAATACGACTGCCATCATCTGATCGGCTGAACAAGGTGTAATTACCCGTGGTCGGTACAATCAACTTGCCGCTAAATCGCATACCAAAGAGATCATCGCGATTACGCTCGCTTAAATTAAAGCCCGCACTCTGGCCTTGCTTAACAGGCGTTAACGCGTCGAAGTCGGGCAGCTTAGTCCAATTACCTTCGTAGTACTCGTAGTTAATCATGCCCGCCATGCCGGTAGCAGGCATAGTGCCTGTGCCTGTGCCTGTGCCTGTGCCAGTTCCAGTTCCAGTTCCAGTTCCGGTGTCAGTGCCAGTGTCACTCCCGATGCTGCCATCGGAGGCCATGACGTTTAGCGGTATGACTTGTTTGTCAAAACCTGGTCCGTCCCATTCGACCAAGAGGCTATCGCCACCGGCAAATTCGAAAAATTCGACTTTGATTTTGTGTGTGCCAGCGGTAAGCGATATGGTTCCTGATCGCTGGACAACCGGATGTAGCCCATCGTTAACAACAACGGTAATGCCATCAACCGATAATCTGCTGCCATCGTCCGAGCTGGTGTAAAACGTATAGTCGCCGGCAGTGTCTACATTAAGATTTGCTGTGAAGACAAAGCCGTAATAGTCAGCGATCATGCGAGGTGACAAATCAAACCCATCGACTTCGCCTTCTTTAACGATGGTCTCGTTTGCAAAGTCAGGTAGCGCAGTCCATTGACCCTCGTAGTAACGATAAGAAACTTTGCCGGGCAGTGATGGTCCGGGGTTAGTGTTTTCGATTGTGCTTGGCGCTACCGGACTGCCAAGATCAACGGTAGAAATCGGGCGTTTATCAAATGTGGGTCCTTGCCAGGATGCGAGTAATGCATCCCCACCAGTAGCTTCGAAGAATTGCACTTCAATATCATGTTCACCGGCACTGAGTGTGACCGAGCCTTGCTTTTCAAATTCAAAAGCATGTGGGCCATCGTGATCGACAATCACGCCACCGTCGATAAGCAATCTGCTGCCATCGTCAGAGGATAAGAAAAAAGTGTATTGGCCAGTGGCAGGAACAGTTATAGTTGCGCGAAAACGGAATCCGTACCAGTTGTTGCGTTCCTTTTGATCGAGCGCGAAGTCGGTTTGTGTGCCTGTTTTTACTGGCGTTAGTGTATCGAAGTTTGGCAGTTGTAAAATTGCCCATGATTCTTCAAAGTATTCAAATTCAACGTTTGGTGATGTGTCGATCGCATTGTTTGGTTGATTTTCGTCTGTTACGTTTATCTGAATGGTGTGGCCTTCGCTTGGTGTACCGTCTTCATCAAGGCCGAATATCCAGTAGTAACCGGGCAGCAGTACGTTTGGATTTGAGTTTAAACTCAGCTCGTACTCGCCGGTACCGGTCTTAACAGAATCGATCGGTACAAAGCGTTGGTCTGTGCTGTGATGATGCGTTATTGCCACCAGTCGAACCATATTGAATTCGCTAATGTCATCGCTGCCGTTTATTGCCACGGTATCACCAGGTAGTGCGGTCGAATCACCACTATTAATGACTGGTCTTTGAGCCGCCTGGCCTTGCGCATCAAATAAGTAAGGTGGAGAAAAAATCTCGCCATTTTGATGGTTGGTTGCGCAATTACCACACAGGCCGCCACCAGCAGCTAGTACGCGAGCGTCTTTCAATAACAACGCAACTGAGTGATAGTTACGAGGCCTGTCAAGATCATCCAATACGCGCCAGGCTTGAGTCAGCGGATTCCACATTTCAGGTTGCAGCACAGTGCCTTCATCACTGAACTGAATGCCGCTGGTGTTACCACCAATAACCATCACTTCACCGTTTGGCAAGACAACACTGTTTTGCATGCTGCGCACATGTTTCATCGGGTCAATTTGCGTGATGACTGGTTGAGGTCCATTGACATCGATAACCATGGCTTCATTAGTAGCGTCTTCCTGATCACCACCACCGGCTACCAACATTTTTCCAATGTCGTACATCACCGTAGTGTTGTACAAGCGTGATGGGTCACCAGGAACCGCTTCACCATGATCGTGTACCGGGTCTTCGGTGTTCATGTAAATAGATAAAATGCCTGGCATGTGTCCAGGGTGAAAAAGTGAGCCGTCGGGTGCAACGTTTAGTGCAGGGTACCAGTCGTTGTGAATTTCATTTTCATGGTCGAGTATGCTTTGCAAGTTAATGTCGGGCAATAAGCTCCAGCCTTCCCCGTCCGTCCATAGTTCCGGATAGGGTGATGCATTAGTACCAAGGGATGTGAAAACCTGTCCGGATGGCAGCGTTGTGCTTGTCGGGTACCAGCGTGTCAATGCCATAGGTTCGATCTCGGTAAATTCACCTTGATCAAAAATACTGGTAGACGAAACGGTTTTGCCGCCGCCTGCGACAAATACTCTGCCATCTTCGAGCATGGATACACCCGCACAGAACATATCGTGCGTGCTGTTTGGTGTGTCGACAAACGAGCCATCAAGAGGGTTGTAAATGGTGCCTATGGTTGATTCTAATTGACCGCCAAAATTATCGACTTGTTGAGATGACCAAGCGACTATACGGCCATCGGGTAGGTTAGCTGCTCCGGTTGCAATCAGTGGCCAGTCGAATGTCTCATCCCAAAGGCCAACACTAATCCAGTCGGTTTCTGTATATGCAGCACCGAGCGGCGGTGGTTTTACATAGGCTGGATAACTCTGCGCAAGCTCTGCCCAGTATTCATCGCCACCTTGTTCGGGGTTGGTGCCTGGGTCAGTAGCATTGGCTTCGTCAAGGTCACTTGCATGCGGGTCCAGGTTTCCACCATCACAAGCCGCGAGCAGTAGCACGCATGCGCAGACGCCGAGTGTTTTTGCGTTCGAAGTGAGTAGCCTTGCAGGAGCAATGGCAGGGTCGTTTTTTATAATTCGGTTCATTTCAGGCGTTCGTTAGATAGCGCTACCTATCTAAAACAGCGTGGTAGCAACGACTAACACGGTGCACATAGAGCGCCATATTGGCGTCTTTAGATCGTGTGTGGGGCTATCCAGAAAGGGAAAAATGTGACCCGATTAACGCTATGAGCCTTGGCTTTTTGCCGCCCGGCAGTTTTCAAGCTTGCTGGGTATGAAACTGCTGTAACAGCGCACAGAGATGCTTTGCCAGCCAGTCTCGCTCTGTGGTGTCGCCGATAAAGCCAACATGACCTCCGTATTGCGACAGTTCCAGCGTTATGGATGCGCCTAGTTCTGAATCTTGTGGCACAACATCAGTTGTAAAGAATGGGTCGTCCAGGGCGTAGAGTATGTGAGTTGGAAGCGTTATGGCGGATAAGTATTGTCTGGCGCTGCACTGGGTGTAGTAGTCGTGAACATCCTGAAAGCCATGTAGAGGTGCGGTCAGGGTATCGTCAAATTTCCAAAAATTATCCAGTGCCTTGGTAGCCTCGGGCAGATTTAAATCGGGGTAGCATTCTCGTTTGGCTTCGTGGTGTTCACGCATAGCGGCCAGCAAGTACCGTTGATAGCCACGCGTTACCCCAGTGTTCAGTTTGTCTGCACCCACGCTCAACAGTAAAGGTGGACACACACTAACAGCGCCGGAAAGTTGGCTACTCTGGCCTTGTTCACCAAGGTACTTCAGTAAAGCGTTTGCGCCTAATGAATAGCCAATGGCATAAAGCGGGTCTGTTGGAAATCGCTGATGCACTAAGTTAATTAAAAAATGAATGTCCTCAGTTGCCCCCGAATGATAAGAGCGGGCCAATCGATTTGGTTCGCCGCTGCAACCACGCCAATGCATAAACACCGGTCGCATACCATGAGTTTCCAATTGTGCAAATACAGCTTTTGCATATGCGCTGTCAATGCTGCCTGCTAAACCATGAAAAATACAAACCCACGGTCCTGTGTTTTTTTTACTCCAGTTTATATCCAGAAAGTCGCCGTCTTTAAGCTCAATTCGCTCGGCGTCTGACTCTATTTTTGGGGATTTGGCGAACTTGCTTGCGACAATCGTTTGTAAATGAGGGTTGCGTAACCACCAGCGCGGACTAAATTTACTCTTAGTAATCACAAGTAATGACTCAATAACAATAAAAGCTTATGCGCATTCTAGTTGCAAACGACGACGGGTATCAGTCGACTGGCATTGGTGCGCTTCACAATGCCATGTGCCGCCTCGGGCATTCGACTATTGTCGCACCTGATCGAAATTGCAGCGGGGCAAGCAGTTCTTTGACTTTATCTCGCCCGATTTCCGTCAAACAACACGCCGACGATCTTTATTCAATGGACGGCACACCGGCTGACTGCGTCAATATCGCGCTTAGCGGCCTGATCGAGGGCGAAGTGGATATCGTTGTCAGCGGTATCAATGATGCGCCAAATATGGGAGATGATGTCCTGTATTCCGGCACAGTCGCAGCAGCCATGGAGGGGCGATTTTTAGGCAAACCAGGATTAGCACTTTCAATGGCAACGCCCGACCCTGTCCACTATCAGACAGCAGCACTTGTTGCTGAAAAAATTGTATCGAGATTAGTCGTGGCACCTTTGCCCAGTGACACTATACTTAATGTAAACATACCTGATATTGCAATGTCCCAAGTAAGAGGTCTTAAACTGACTCGTCTTGGTACACGTCACCCTGCCGCAAACGCGATAAAACAGATCAGCCCAAGAGGCGGTACGATTTTCTGGATTGGCGCGGCAGGGGAGATAAATGACTGTGGGGATGGAACCGATTTTCACGCTGTGTCTGAGAACTTTGTGTCAGTGACACCTTTAACAGTAGATCTGACCAACACAGAAGCTTTGCAACCTGTTGGCGATTGGCTGGAGCAATTATTTTGATTTTAAGTCCAGTACAAATCTCCGGCATCGGAATGACATCGCAACGCACGCGAAATCGTATGGTGCACCGACTGCGTGAACGCGGTATCGAAAATGAAGCCGTACTTGAGACACTGGCATCAGTGCCGCGCCATTTATTTGTCGATGAAGCCATGGCAACGCGTGCCTATGAAGACACGTCTTTACCCATTGGCGATGGTCAAACCATATCTCAACCCTATGCTGTGGCCAGAATGACCGAAGTACTGTTGGAACAGGGGCCGCTAAAAAAGGTATTGGAAGTTGGCACGGGCTCCGGCTATCAATCCGCCATTCTGTCTCAATTGGTGGGTACCGTTTACACAGTGGAGCGTATTCGCAATTTACTCGACAAGGCGCGCCATCGATTTCGAGCACTTGAGTATCGTAACGTTCATACGCGACATAGCGATGGCAGTTGGGGTTGGGGAACTAACGGTCCCTTTGAAGCCATCATAGTTACGGCGGCGCCAGCGTCTGTACCTGAGCCGTTGCTTGCACAGCTTTCGCTTGGTGGTCGCATGATTGTCCCGGTTGGTAATCAACACACGCAACAAACGCTGACTGTCATTACACGAACCCAAGACGGTTTCGAGCGGAAAGAGCTTAGCGATGTAAAGTTTGTGCCTTTTCTATCAGGCAAGTCTTAGAGTTTGTCTACTGTTAAAGGTTACAGTGCTCTTTGTCTTGCACACGTTTTCCGTCAAATCTAACTGCAAAAAAAGTCTCGTTAAACTGAAATTCGTTCTGGCAGTTCTGAAAATGCGGTCTATACTTTTTTGTCGGGTGATCATACTGAGCGCACACCTCTATGACTGAACAATAGACCTGCGCATCAGTAATAAAAAAAATTAAAAACGTAGAACGTCACAGGCGTTACTACTTAAAATAAAGATCATTTCGTCGGTTGTTGGGACAACCTTGCATAGCTGCTTAAATCTTTTAAGAATGTGCATCAGACACGAATGAATTGATCAATGAGAAATGCGCTGTCATTAAACTGCATTATTGTAACTGCCGTCACAATTGGGGCTTGTTCCTCAGTGCCCGAAGTAGAAAACCGCCTGCAATCCATGCAGTTACACTCTAATATGTATGTGGTACAGGCTGGTGAGACTGTTCAATCGATTGCCTATCGATATAGACTTAGCCCTGAAGAACTTGTCGCCTTGAACCCCGGCTTGAAACAATCGATTGTGGCTGGGCTTCGAATCAATGTTCGCCCTGGCACGGTCTTGTCGCCAGAGATCAGAGCGAGAGCAAAAGCAGATTACGGTGCAGTGCGCCAACCACAAATTGTGGATAGAGCATCAACACAGATACGTCCTCAGCAAAGTGTACTTGCTAACGACGCAGCGCCAAGTAATGAGGTAATTATAGAGTCAGTTGCGGTGAACCCCGAAATTGTTCCGCAGCGAGTACCTCAGGTTATTCAAGAACAAGTACCCACCGAACAAATAATCACCGAAATTCCCGCCACATCATGGTCCGACCAGCCGATTGTCGCGCAAAACAGTTTCAACGAAGAAATTATCCCCGACACGCTGGATTATGAGCCGGTTCAAGCTGATAGAAGCGCTATGAATGCCGAGCTTGAACAGTACCTGGGCGAATGGACTTGGCCAACTAACGGTCAGGTGGCACGTGAATTTGCACCAAGCGAAGTCGGTGGGCAGGGCGTTGATATCGCAGGCGTGCCGGGCCAGGACATCAATGCGGCCATGACCGGTACGGTGGTTTATTCGGGCAGAGATTTAAGCGGTGGGGGTAATCTGATCATTGTTCGTCACAGTGACAATTTAATGACCACTTATTCGCATGCTGACCAGTTATATGTGGCAGAAGATGATCAAGTGGCTGCCGGGGACCCAATTGCGAGTCTAGGATCGAACGCCGGGGTGTCTGTTCTGCGATTTGAGGTACGAAAAGATGGTAATCCATTGGATCCCATGAAATTTCTTCCTTTGCGGTAACTTAGGCGTGACTTAGAGATTTTGCCTAACAAATGTAAAACAGACTAATTTACGTAACAAAGTGCGCGTAAGTTATTGTAACATGTACAAATTGGCTAGTTAATTTATAACCGACTTTTGTCGGTGTATTTTGTTGTGGAGACAAACACGTAATGGCTATTGAAGAACGATCTGGCTGGGCAGCATCAGAGACCGAAAACGCTAATGTGGCTGCTAACGCGATAGTGGACGACGCGGAGCAGGTTGAAGAAGTCGAAGAAGAGCCTGAAGAGCAGATTACGGCCAGTAAGCTGCGTGACGCCAGTCGCAAAGAGATGGACGCAACGCGTCTGTATTTAAAAGAAATCGAACACTCTGAACTGCTCACAGCGGACGAAGAAAAGTTTTACACACGCAAGGCACAGGCTGGCTGTGACAAGTCGCGGGCTAAAATGATCGAATGCAATCTGCGTTTGGTTGTGAAAATTGCTCGCCGGTATATGAATCGCGGTTTAGCATTACTTGATTTAATCGAAGAAGGCAATTTAGGTTTAATTCATTCAGTTGAAAAATTTGACCCCGAACGCGGCTTTCGTTTTTCAACTTATGCAACGTGGTGGATTCGTCAAACCATTGAACGCGGCTTAATGAATCAGACCCGCACAATAAGATTACCAATACACGTTGTTAAAGAAATGAACGTGTATATAAAAGCCGAGCGTCGTTTGCAACAATCGTTAGATCGCGAACCAACCGCTGAAGATATTGCAGCCACCGTAGAGCGCCCGGTAGCTGACGTTAAACGATTACTCGGACTTCGAGATCGCGTTACCTCAGTTGATGTAGCTATCGGTAAAGATGGGGAACGTCCATTATTAGACATTATTCCAGATGAAAATAACGTTGACCCTTCAATGTTGTTGCAAGACGAAAGAGTTAATTCAAACATCAACGACTGGTTAGAAAAGCTTGAATCAAAACAGCGAGAAGTATTGGTTCGTCGTTTTGGTTTGCACGGCCATGAGAAATCCACACTTGAAGAAGTGGGCCAGGAACTGGGTGTGACTCGCGAACGTGTCAGACAAATTCAAATGGAAGCGCTTAAAAGATTGCGCCGAATTTTAGAAGGCAGCGGCTACACTGCAGAAAATTTGTTTATGGCTTAGGCCGCATTTTGCTCAAAATACTTAGCTGATTTATCCTGGCTACTATGTGTATTTGATGGCAACGTAATCAGACGTCGCCATCAATTACGCTTTACAACCCTTCTTCACTTTGCTTAGTTTTTGTTATTTCAACTTTTTCTTTTGGCCATTTTAGACCCGTCAGTTATTCTTCAATTTGCAACAAGGCCGCTGCAACCGGACGGTCTTCGTTTATCAACACACTATAAGTGCGACACGCAGCTCGCGTGTTCATAACCTCCAGCGCTATATCGTGGGTTTTCAATTCGGCCAGTAGTTTCATGTCGGGAAACGTGTGATTTTGGCCCGTGCCCAGCAGTACGATTTCTGGTTTCTCCTTACCCTGACTGCCGTCGAACAACGGTCTAAAGTGGGCCAGTGACAAAGTGGCCAAATCACCTTCAAACCAGTTCTCCACCACCCGGCTGGCCGTTATCAGGATGTTTTGGCTGTATTCGGTGCCGTTAATGCTGATTGAGCCGGGGCCGTAGTGGCTGATTAAATTCTGTGTGCCAGATTCGAGTTGTATTTTCATGAACCTCGGTCTAATTGAGCGAATAGGACTTAATTTACCTGTGCGGGTGCTTAGACCTGCACGGCGGTGAACAGACTCGTATAATAAGCGAACTATGATACTCGGCTCTATGCGCGATGGGGTAATACCATCGTCCTGCCAAACGGAGATTTTTTTTGAAACCGGTCAATATTGGTCTTCTCGGATTCGGAACCGTAGGGCAAGGCGTTGCCAACATCTTGGTTCGCAACGCCGCTGAAATTGAGCGTCGCGCTGGTCGTGGCATTCAGGTAAAAATCGCCAGCATTCGCTCTCAGGGTCAGAATGTAGCGGCAAGCCTGGGTATCGATACCACGACCGACCCGCTAAGCATTGTCAATGATCCGCAAATCGACATTGTCTGCGAAATGATGGGTGGTGAGCAGCCCGCTCTCGATTTAATCATGACCGCCATCAGCCAGGGCAAGCACGTTATAACGGCCAATAAAGCACTCATTGCGATTCACGGCAACGATATTTTCGAGGCAGCCAGAAAACACGGTGTGATTGTCGCTTTCGAACCGGCGGTTGCCGGTGGCATTCCAATAATCAAAGCAATCAGAGAAGGGCTTGCTGGCAATCGTATCGACTGGCTTGCCGGAATCATCAATGGCACCGGCAATTTTATACTCAGTGAAATGGCGGCCAAGGGGCGTGATTTTGCTGATGTTCTGGCTGAAGCTCAGGAATTAGGTTATGCAGAAGCTGACCCTGAATTCGATGTAGAAGGCATTGATGCGGCACATAAACTGACTATCCTTGCGTCCATAGCGTTTGGTATTCCCTTGCAGTTCGATGCAGTTTTCACCGAAGGTATCAGTAAAATTGAACCAGTAGATGTGGCGTATGCAACCGAGCTGGGATATCGGATAAAGCATTTGGGTGTGGCAAAGCGCCGACCTGATGGTGTTGAGCTGCGAGTTCATCCAACACTTATCCCAGAAGAACGATTAATTGCTAACGTTAATGGTGTAATGAATGCCGTTCTGGTGCAGAGTGACGCTGTTGGCCCGACGCTTTACTACGGTCCCGGCGCAGGTTCTGAACCAACCGGTTCATCTGCGGTGGCGGATGTGGTAGACGTGGTTCGAGCGCTGACCACCGACCCTGAGCATCGTGTTCCACATTTAGCTTTTCAATTTGACGCACTGTCTAAGCTACCCGTATTAAAGCCAGCAGATTTTGAGTCTGCTTACTATGTACGCCTGCATGCTGTCGACAAGCCTGGTGTCATGGCCGATATCATGAGTATTTTTGGTTCACTTGGTATTAGCATCGAAGCCATCATTCAAAAAGAGCCTGCTAACCAGAATACGGACTCTGTCACTGATGTGCCTATTATTTTGTTGACTCGTATAGTAAAAGAGGGTCTGGTGCTTGAGGCAATTAAAAAAATAGATGCGCTAAGTTCTGTTACCGAGTCGATTCGAATGATGCGGGTTGAATCACTAGGGTGACAAAGCTCATTCGCTTGCAAGTAAGTTGTTCCAATAAGTAATTGTCAATTAAGTGCCATTAAACTTACCTAATCTAAAACGAATTCAGATATGTCTAAGTCAACTCATTATCAAGGTTTGATAGAACGCTACAAAGCCCGTTTACCAGTCGATGCCAATACGCCAGTTATCTCCTTAAATGAAGGCGATACGCCATTAATTAAAATGGTCAACATACCAGACATGATTGGTAAGTCAGTCGATATGTATGTCAAGTTTGATGGCCAAAACCCAACCGGATCTTTTAAAGATCGCGGTATGACCATGGCTGTGAGTAAAGCAGCAGAGAAGGGTGCCAAGGCTATTGTTTGTGCATCTACAGGAAACACATCGGCGGCAGCCGCAGCTTACGCTGCTCGCGCAGGTATGACGGCATTTGTATTAATACCGGAAGGTAAAATTCCGATGGGCAAGCTTGCGCAAGCCATTGCGCATGGGGCTGTAGTGTTACAAATTCGCGGCAACTTTGATGATGGCATGCGTCTGGTTAAACAGATAGCCGCTGAAGCGCCCGTTGAAATTGTCAACTCGGTTAATCCGTTTCGATTGCAGGGTCAAAAGACCGCTGCATTTGAAATCGTTGAAGCGCTGGGTCGGGCACCAGACTATCACTGCATACCGGTAGGCAACGCGGGTAATATATCCGGCTACTGGATTGGGTATAGCGAAGCCTGTGGACACAACACAGCGTCTTGTACTTTATGCGATGGCAACTGCCCCTATCTAGAGAACCCGTTGACAGACAGCCGTCCTGTCATGGTTGGGTATCAAGCTGCAGGAGCAGCGCCATTTTTAAGAGGTGGCCCTGTTGATAATCCAGAAACTGTGGCTACGGCCATTCGCATCGGTAATCCGCAAAGCTGGGACTTGGCAAAAGCTGCTGTCGAAGAATCCTCTGGTTGGTTTGATGAAGTCACTGATGCCGAGTTACTCGAAACACATTCGTTGTTGGCCAGAAAAGAAGGCGTATTCTGTGAGCCGGCATCTGCAGTGTCTGTTTGCGGTGCACTGCGAGACATTAAGTCTGGCAAGATCCCGGAAGGCTCTTTAATCACCTGCACGGTTACAGGGCATGGTTTAAAAGACACAGCAACGGCCATTGAAGGTAGAGACCCTGTGCAAACGGTGGATGCAGAATTGGCCTCAGTTAAGGCGGCAATATTAAGTCATCTGTAGGCGAATGTATTCAGGATTAAGATTTGGAATTGAGCAGTGTTGTGCCGTGGGGAAGATCTTTCTCAGAATACCAGGAGATTTTTTCCCTGAGCAAAGACGATCTGGAAAAATCCATTTTGGGCTGTGGTGATGGTCCTGCGTCATTTAATGCTCAGCTTAGTAGGCGTGGTGGAAATGTCGTGTCTGTTGACCCAACGTACGAGTTCACTGTTGATCAGCTGAAAAGCCGGATTGATCAAGCCTTTGACGAGATCATGCCCCAAGTCATCGACAATAAAGACAGGTTTGTCTGGGAACGAATTCGATCGGTAGAAGATCTGGGTCATGTGCGAATGAGCGCCATGAACGAGTTCATTGAAGATTTTCAGGCAGGAAAGGCATCGGGTCGATATTTAGCTGAATCGCTACCAGATTTAAGCTTTAAGGATAAACAGTTTGACCTGGCGTTGTGTGCGCATTATTTATTTCTGTATAGCGAGCATGTGAGCCTTGCGCAGCATATTGCGTCCATTAAAGAACTGTGCCGGGTTGCCAAAGAAGTCAGAATTTATCCATTGGTATCACTCAATGGAAAAGAATCACCCCATTTAAATCAAACGATAGCGGCATTAAATGAATTGGGCTTAGCGTGTACTTTAGTGGATGTAGAGTATCGGTTTCAAAAGGGTGCTACACAGATGTTAGTGGTGCAGTCGGCAAAGCACGCTTAACAAAAAGCCAAGGACTTAGTTGACATGAAAATCGGACACTGGGTTCACTCGACTGCATGCCGTTCAAAATAGCTAATAAGCCTTGCAAACCATGAAGGAGATAACTACATGTCTTTCGAATTCTTTTTAACCTCTTTGGTGGTTGTGTTATTGCCGGGCACTGGCGTGATCTACACCATTGCGATTGGTTTAGGCCGGGGTTTCAAGCCCAGTGTTGCTGCAGCGCTCGGTTGTACATTCGGTATTGTGCCAGCGGCGGTGGCCAGTATATTGGGACTGGCTGCAATTTTTCATACCAGTGCAATAGCGTTCCTGTTCGTCAGGTACTTGGGAGTCGCCTATTTGTTTTATATGGCCTGGAGTATTTTGCGGGACGACAGCCTGATGCAAGTCAAAGAGAACGTTGTTCAGAAATCTCTATTTAGAACGGCATTGGAAGGGACGCTTTTAAATGTACTTAACCCAAAACTCTCCCTGTTTTTTCTGGCGTTCCTACCTCAGTTTGTACCTCTGGAGAAAGCCGGTTCACTTGGCTATTTGGCGTACCTTGCTTTGGTATTCATGCTAATGACGTTTGTCGTATTTGTTGTCTACGGTGCGTTTGCCGCAAAAGCGAGAACATACGTTATTGAATCGCCCGGCGTCATGTTATGGATAAAACGCTCCTTTGCCGGGACATTTGCGTTTTTAGGTTTAAAACTGGCGCTTGCTGATCGGTGACCGCTTAAGTCAGGGCGAACGGGTAGGTCGTCTGGCCACTCAGGCGGAGTGTTCGGCAGCGTTTTGCAAGCGCTCAGTATCGAATTTGGCGTTCTGAAGATCGCCAAATCGTTTCAGGTAGTTAAGGTATCTGTCGCGACTAATGTTTTCAGAACCCATGCTGGTTAAATGTGGGTTTTCCAATTGGCAGTCTATCAAGTCATATTTGCCACACTGCGCCAGATGAACCAAAGCAACTTTTGAGGCGTCTCGTTCGCGCGAAAACATTGATTCACCTATAAACACAGTGCCGAGTTGTATGCCGTAAAGGCCTCCTACCAGCCGCGGTCCCATCCACACTTCCAATGAACGCGCAAAGCCATATTCGTGCAATTTGCAGTAAGCTTCGATCATGTCATCGGTAACCCATGTACCGCTGCTATTGGCACGTGGTGCACCGCATTGTTTCATGACTTCACGGTAGGCGAGGTTGTCGGTGATTTCGTACTTGCCACTGCGTATGGTTTTTCCCAGACTTTTGGTCACGCGGATGTTTTCTGGCCGAATAATGCAGCGTGGGTCAGGTGACCACCAAAGAATCGGCTCGCCTTCTTCGTACCAGGGAAAAATACCGGAGCGATAGGCGTTCAGCAGCCGGCCGGGGCTTAAATTGCCACCTGCCATTAGTAAGCCATCTGGCTCACTCAACGCTGTCCTGACATGCGGAAAATCTGTCAGTTCGTCGTCCGGTGCTAAAAAAGGTATGGGCATAAAATTGCCAGCTCGCTTTGCTCTTAAGCGCTAATATAGATGCGCTATTCTTTAACAGGTTCAATAATGCGCTCAGTGTGCAGCGCCTCGTTTTTAAACGGTAACAAATTCGCCAGCTCGGCGCACCTATGTTCTACATGTTGTGTTTCTTCGTTAAGAAACTCTGCAATGGCTTCTCTGAAACCTGAATGCGCAATATAGTGCGCTGATCGAGTCAATGTAGGTAGAAACCCCCTGGTGATCTTGTGCTCACCCTGAGCCCCCGGTTCGAAAATCTCGATCTTATTTTCGATGCAATAGTCGATACCCTGGTAGTAACATGCTTCAAAGTGCAGGCTGTTACGTTCTTCTCTGCATCCCCAATATCTACCATAAAGTACTGTTTTTCCTACAAACATCACCGAACAGGCAATCGGTTTTTCGGGCTGTACTACGGTTTCATCGTAGACCAGTACAACTAGTACATTATCACCAAATACCGCTCCGATTTTATTAAAAAATTCTAAAGTGAGAGATGGATTTCCCCACTTTCTGTCGAAGGTGGATTGATACAACTCATGGACCCAAGACCACTCTTGTGCCGACAGGGTACCTCCCATGCGCCTGTCCAGCTTCAACTTCGCATCCGAAACATAACGACGTTCGCGCCTGATAGTTTTACGACGTTTGGCTGTGCAGTGACTCAGAAAATCCTCAAAGCTTTCGTAGTCTCTGTTGTTCCAGTGATATTGGCAGTCAATACGCTTTAGCAGATCTGGTTTGGGTGCCCCATCTTCCCGGTTATCAGCAGGGTTGTCTTTGGTTTTGTGCTCAGGTTCGCTTGGGTCTTTCGCGCTTTGGTTTGCTGTGCTGCTCGCAGCCTTTGCTATGTGCAGCACCTGACTTTCGGCTTGGGTAATAAACAACCAGTGCACGCTTGAGTATTTTTCGCTGTGACAAAACTGCTTTGCAAAATTCGCAAATAACGTAAGCGTTTCAGCGTAATCAAGATCAGGATGCACCAATATGCGCTGACCTGTGGCTGGCGTAAATGGGATGCTGCAAACCAACTTAGGATAATAGGGCATGTTGTTACGTTCGTATGCTTCTGCCCAGGCCCAATCAAATACAAATTCACCGTACGAATTTGTTTTTAAATACGCAGGCATAGCGCCCACCAGCTTTTTGTCGTTGCTGTTTTCACTCCACAGAAAAAAGTAGCGCGGATACCAGCCATTGTGTTGCCCCAGGCAGCCGGTTTTCTCCAGTGTGTATAGAAACTGGTGCGTTAAAAACGGATTACCGTCGTCACACAGCGCATTCCACTCATCAGGTTCAATACCCGCAAGCGTGTCTCGTATTTCAACGCTTTGATTTACAGTTGATATTGAGTTGTTTGCCACAGAAGGCGTTCGCTGGTTAATTTTCGCTGGAGTTTTTATTATCAGCTTTTTTGGCTTTCCTGAGAATCCAGGTACTTCTCTGCATCTAATGCCGCCATACAGCCCGTCCCTGCAGAAGTAACGGCTTGTCGATAAATATGATCCATTACATCTCCGGCTGCAAAAATTCCCGGCACGCTGGTGGCCGTGGCATTGCCGTCTGCTCCACCGTGTACTTTTATATAGCCACCGTTAATTTCCAACTGCCCATCGAAGATGCCGGTGTTTGGCTTGTGCCCTATAGCTACAAAAATGCCCATCAAGTCGATGCTTTGTTCTGCATCAGTTTTGGTGTGCTGGATTCGCATGCCGGTCACGCCCGATTGATCACCCAGCACTTCTTGTAAGGTGTAATCCCACATGATGGTGATGTTGCCGTTTTTCTCACGATCAAACAGTTTGTCTTGCATAATTTTCTCGGCCCGCAATGAGTCTCGCCGATGCACCAGCACGACTTCACTACACAGGTTAGATAAATACAGCGCTTCTTCAACGGCTGTGTTGCCACCGCCAATGACAGCCACCTTTTGGTTCTTATAAAAGAAGCCATCGCAAGTGGCGCAAGCTGATACACCTCGGCCTTTGAATTTTTCTTCCGATTCCAATCCTAAGTACATGGCGCTGGCACCGGTGCTGATAATGATTGAATCGGCAGAGTAACGAACGGTATCACCCTGTAACTCGTAAGGGCGTTTGCTGAAATCCACTTCATTAATATGATCAGAAATGATCTGTGTATCGAAACGCATTGCGTGTGCCTTAAAACGTTCCATGAGCTCGGGTCCCATAACACCCTCGGCATCAGCCGGCCAGTTTTCCACATCAGTGGTGGTGGTTAATTGACCACCTGGTTCAATCCCGGCTATGACCACAGGTTTGAGGTTGGCGCGCGCGGCGTAAACAGCTGCTGTGTATCCGGCTGGCCCTGAGCCAACAATGATCAATTTATGGTGTTTTAGGTCGCTCATCTTGATTTCTAAGTCAGTAATTCAATACCTTCAGGATACTACGGATACCAGCTAAGCAGGCCACCTCCAAATGTGTCTGCTACACTCTATTTAGCCGGTGTAAATGATCACCGAGCGTCCGATTTAACTCAATATTGTCGCAGGATTGGAATTGGCTCAAGCAACCAAGAAGCGCTCGTCGGCGGGTAAGCGAAGTAGTGCTGCGGCGAAGCAGAAAGAGGCCGCCGCACTCGATCGTGCTCAAACAAGGGCTCTTGCGTCTGCGACCCTGAAAAACGGTGCCGCGATCGACCAGATGAAGCGGGTCTTCAGGGAAGTAGGCGGGATAGTCTGTTTTTTTGCCGCTATTATTTTGGCGCTGGCGCTGTTCACTTTTAATGTTAACGACCCCGGCTGGTCCCACACAGGCACCGGCACCGAGGTCAATAATAGTGTTGGGCGTGCGGGTGCGTTTTTCGCCGACGTGTCCCTGTCGTGGTTTGGATACATGGCGTACCTGATTCCAGCTTTGCTGCTGACGGGTGGCTGGATTTTATTCAGTGAGCATCGCCGAAAGAAGCCGCGCAAGTATCAACCGTTTGCCTTCATTCAGGTCATTGGTGTCGCTTTGCTGCTGTTCACCGCCAGTGGCCTGGCCGATTTGCATTTTGGTGTAACCAACAATGCGCTGCCTGAAAACATATACGGTGGTGGCATTCTGGGTTCGAAAGTGGCATCCAGTCTGGTCGTGTTACTCAACGCCCTTGGCACCACGCTATTACTGCTGGCTTTGTTCTTTTGTTCATTAACCATGGTCTTCGGCACGTCGTGGATTGCTCTGGTAGAACGCATGGGCGAATTGGTTATTAAAGTTATCGATCGTGGCAACGATGCAGTGGCAAAATTCACCGGTAGATTTGAAGAGCGCCGCAAGGTACGTGCTGCTGATGCTGCTCGTCGTGAACGAGTGAAGTCCGTGCCTGTAGCGACTGTTGGCGACCCCTTGTTCGACAGTGATGACATGGGCGTTCCAAAAACCGGCCTTGCTGCCGCGTTAGCTGCAGCCAGAGACAGAGCGAAAAGCGCCGCTCAGTCTATTGGTGCAAAATCGTCAGCCGATGCAGCTGGACATTCATCTGGATTGGCCGATGCACCTGACATTGACGCACGACTCAGTGGCGCGTTGGCATCACAAGATAAAATCGCAGTTGCAGCTACTCCTGTAAAACAAGCATTGGCCAGGGCTGATGCCGCCAGAGCTGCTGCTGATAAAACAGCTGATGCTGCATCATCGAAAGCCGCGCTACGAAAACCGGTTGCGCCCAGTGTTGAGGCTGATGATGAGCCGATTAGTGAAGCTGCGCCACAACGCAAGAAAAAAATTGCCATCAAGCAACGGGTGCCGGAACAAAAGCAAACGAAGTTGTTTCTGGACGTCCCGGATTCAGAACTACCACCGATTTCTTTGCTTGATGCGCCAGAGCCTCAGCGACCCGGCTTTAGTGATGCGGAGTTAGAAGGTCTGTCCCGATTGTTGGAAGACAAGCTGGCCGAATTTCGTATTACCGTCGAAGTTGTCGCCGTGCATCCAGGGCCGGTTATTACACGATTCGAAATGCAATTGGCTCCGGGTATTAAAGCAAGCCGCATCACCAATTTATCGCAAGACATTGCGCGCTCACTCTCTTTGGTTAGTGTGCGCGTTGTCGAAGTGATACCGGGTAAATCAACCATTGGTATCGAGGTGCCAAACGAGCATCGTGAAATTGTTCAGCTAAGCGAGATGCTGCAATCGGACGAGTACAACAAAAAGGCTTCACCGTTGACCTTGGCTTTAGGCAAAGACATCAGCGGACAGCCAGTGACTGCAGATTTAGGCCGTATGCCTCACTTGTTAGTTGCGGGTACAACGGGTGCTGGTAAGTCGGTTGCCGTAAATTCGATGTTAATTAGTCTGCTTTACAAAGCCACGCCTAATGATGTGCGCTTAATATTAATCGATCCCAAAATGCTGGAACTCAATGTCTATGATGGCATTCCGCATTTGCTAACCCCTGTTGTCACTGACATGAAAGAGGCGGCTAACGCGTTGCGTTGGTGTGTGGGTGAAATGGAACGTCGTTACACGGTAATGGCTGAATTAAAAGTGCGCAACATCACCGGTTATAACAAGAAAATTCGAGATGCAATTGATGCTGGCTCACCGATAGTCGATCCACTATACAAAGCCGAACTGTCTTTAGAACCAACCGCAGCGCCGCCAACATTGGAGCCGATGCCATTTATTGTTGTGGTGGTAGACGAATTTGCTGACATGATGATGCAGGTGGGTAAAAAAGCTGAGGAGATGATTGCGCGTATTGCGCAAAAAGCGCGAGCTGCTGGTATTCACTTAATATTGGCAACCCAGCGACCATCAGTTGATGTTATTACCGGGTTAATCAAAGCTAACATACCCACTCGTATTGCTTTTCAGGTATCCCAAAAAGTGGATTCCAGAACCATTCTTGATCAGGGTGGTGCAGAGTCGCTGTTGGGCCATGGTGATATGTTATATCTACCGCCAGGTACCGCAGTGCCTGTCCGCGTACACGGCGCGTTTGTTGACGATCACGAAGTGAATAACGTGGCGGGCCACATCCGCGCAACCGGCGAGCCAAATTACATCGAAGAAATCCTGCAAGAAGCCAGTATGCCCATACCCGGTTTGTCGGGCTCTGACGATAACGCCGAGCATGACGAGCTTTATGATCAAGCTGTCGCAATTGTCACAGAATCACGCAAGGCCTCTATTTCTTACGTGCAAAGGCGTTTGAAGATAGGCTATAACCGCGCAGCGCGTATGGTGGAAGAGATGGAAAGCGCTGGGGTGGTTAGTACAGTAACAGGCAGTGGAACCCGCGAAGTGCTGGCACCGCCGCCGGTATAAGTTGTGCAACGCTTGTATTCACGCACTGATGCCAACACAATAGAAATATGACGATCAAAATAACCTGTAAACGCAAACTGTCTCGGCTATTCCGCGTGGTCTCGATGTCGGTATTAATGCTAGCTTATGTAACACCTGCCCAAGCTGCTGACGACGTGCTCGATCGGCTGCGTGCGTTCACCATGGATCTAGCTTCTTTCACTGCCGACTTCGAACAGTCTTTATATAATGACGATTCAGAGTTATTAAAAAATGACATCGGTACGCTTATCCTAAAACGCCCGGGGAAGTTTGTGTGGCGGTATGACGGTGAGGGTAGTCAGGAATTTATATCTGACGGTAAGTCCATTTGGATGTTTGATAAAGAGCTTGACCAAGTCACCGTTAACCCTCTCAACGATCGCCTGGGTGGTACGCCGTTGGTGCTATTGATGGGTGGCGTTCCATTGGAAGACCAGTTCAAGGTCACGCCGCTGGGAGATTCTGATGGTATCGATTGGGTTGAGCTTGTACCTCACGATAACAGCACCGACTTCGAATCCCTGTTTATTGGTTTGAACGATAAAGGGCTGGCTGCCATGGAACTGCGAGACAACTTAGGTCAGGCAACCCAAATACAATTTACCAATTTTAAACCTGATGTACCACTGGACGATGAGCAATTTGATTTCGTTGCGCCAAAAGGCGTTGATGTTATTGGCGAACCCGTTAAGTGATGCACTAACGCCTGGCATAGTTTTATGAAAGAGCCAGGCACATGAGCACACAAGCCGGGTTGTTTAATGCAGACGACGCTTTGCGTCCATTGGCCGATAGAATGCGCCCGGCAAATCTGGACGAATTCCATGGGCAAGCCCATTTGCTTTCAGCTGAAAGCTCGCTACGACAAGCACTGGAAAACGATCGCTTACACTCTATGGTGTTCTGGGGTCCACCTGGCACCGGTAAAACAACGTTAGCCAGAATGATTGCGGCGCACAGTGATGCGCAATTCATGAGTTTGTCTGCTGTGCTTTCGGGTGTTAAAGATATTCGTGAAAGCGTGGCCAACGCAAAAGCGCTGTTGGACTCAACCGGCCAGCGAAGTGTCTTGTTTGTCGATGAAGTGCATCGGTTTAATAAGTCACAACAAGATGCCTTTTTGCCTCACATTGAAGACGGCACAATTTATTTTGTTGGCGCCACCACCGAAAACCCCTCGTTTGAATTGAATAACGCTTTGTTATCGCGGGTACGGGTTTACGTGCTTAAGTCTTTGGGTAGCGAAGATTTATTAAATATCATTGATCGTGCTTTGCAAGATAAAGAACGCGGTTTAGGAAATTTGGATATCACGTTTTCTGAAGAACATCGCGAGGCTCTGGTAGCAAGCGCAGACGGTGATGCCAGACGTGCACTGGTGCTGCTGGACTTGGCTGTGGATTGTGCCCATCGAGATGGAGATAAGCTTTTGATAGATGAGGCAGTATTAAAGGAAGTTACAAGAGACAGCTTTCGGCAATTTGATAGAGGTGGTGATCAATTTTACGATCAAATTTCAGCACTGCATAAAAGTATCCGTGGCTCAGACCCGGATGCTGCGCTTTATTGGTTTTGCAGAATGATTGATGGTGGCTGCGATCCTGCTTATATTGCTCGCAGAGTGTTGCGCTTTGCCTCTGAGGATATTGGCAACGCCGACCCGCGAGCTGCGCAGTTGGGTTTATACGCTTGGGATACCTATGCTCGATTGGGCAGTCCGGAAGGTGAGCTGGCCATTGCCCACGCTATTTTGTTTATGGCCTGTGCGCCTAAAAGCAACGCTGTTTACTCCGCTTATAAAGAGGCCATGAATTTTGTCCGCTCCACCGGCACCGAGCCTGTGCCCGATCATTTGAAAAACGCCCCCACATCATTAATGAAAGTCCTGGGTCACGGCAAAGGGTATCGCTATGCGCACGATGAAGAGGGTGGCTTTGCCGCTGGTGTAAGGTATTTTCCTGAAACCTTGCCAGAGCAAGAGTTTTATTCTCCGGTTGAGCGAGGATTGGAAATACGCATAGCAGAGAGGTTACGGGAGCTGCGGGTGTTAAACCGCGATAGTGAAAAGGGTGGTTGACACTAGCGGTACTGGTATTGTGTTGTACCGATGGGAGTGCGTTAGTGTCTAAAAATGTGGAAATCAAAGTAACGCTTGGCGTCCCCAAAAAATTTCGTATGCGCACCGCACAGCTCTACGATATTGCTTTTGGTGAGAAACTGTCTTTGGCAGTTCCTAATTCAACTGACCGAGTTGGGCTTTTAGCCAAAGCCATGCAACTCGACTTTTGCGTCAGTGCATTTGATCAGGAAAAGTTAATAGGGCTTGCAGGGTTTTCCACGGTGACTGGATCCTTAACCGGTGGGATTGACTATCGTGGTCTATTGTCAGAGCTAGGCTGGATGAAAGGCAATCGTGCGGCCATCGTATTTAGCTTGTATGAACGTAAAGCTATAGAGGGTGAATTGCTTATGGACGGGATAGTTGTAGACCCGGTCTATCGCGGTCAAGGAGTTGGTAGTGTTCTATTTTCCCAGTTAATCGATTATGCCAAGTCAGAACAATACTGCTCAATCAGATTGGATGTTATCGATACTAACTCAGCAGCGCGGCGTTTGTATAAACGCTTAGGGTTTCGCGAAGAAAAAACAGAAACGTTCGAGTTTTTACGCGGTGTACTTGGGTTTGGTGCATCTACCACGATGATTCTTAAATTGTAAGAAAATGGTTCGTTTCACTTCCGAAGCTTAGAAAAAAAGCCCAGAAAAAAAGGTCAGTAAAACAGCCCAGTAAAAAAGCTGAATAAAAAACTCAGTAAAACAAGGCTTGAGAAGGAATTTACTGGAATAAAAGTCACATTTTCTGATAACTCAATGCCTGATCAGCGTCACAGCAATTTTAAGTCTTATGTAATATTTACTAATCCTCGGCAATTATTACAAAGTATACTAGGCTGTGACTTGATTACATCATAATACGAAGTCTAAGCAGAGGAATAATCCAAAATGGTCAATTACGTTAAAGTTTTCGGTGCGATTGTTTTAAGCGATGTATTAGTGGATTCGGATGGACACAGTAATAATGCCCTCGCAGGTAGTCCCGGAGGTCAAACTGGTTCCACTGAGAGTGGGCTTGGCATGTTATCTCACCTTACCGGTGCCCTTGGTGGCGGAGCGGGAGACCTTGCACAGATCCTGGACCGAGTGAAGGAAGGCGGTGGTGGCACGATCGGCAACGTTAACTTGCAAACACAGAGTGGTGGTAATGCTGGAGGTAACAACGGTGGTGTTGTTGGTGAGCTGCTGCTTGGTGACAATGCGGGAGACGGATTTGGGCTTGGCAATCTTTTGGCAAGTGCAATTAGCGCCAACAGAGCAGATCAGGATACTCCCATTACTATAACCGAATTGCAGGACAATCATGCCAGGTACTTATTAGATGCGATGTTCAATGCCGCTGCTTCGCAACCGAATCCGCTATCAATAGACTTTGATTCGCTATCGCAAGAGTACCCCGCTTTAAGCGATGAAGACATGGCTTTTATAAAAGATCGTGCTCAATTGAAAGGGGAAAGTGACGGAACCATAAAGGTACCTGCAGGGTTGGAACAACAGACTTATGTATTATCGGCACTGAGCGTCAATATGGCGAGTGAAGCTGCGCAAGAAAAACTCAAGCAGTTAGCCAGCAAGCTTGATATTTCCTCTGAGCTCCAGCAGCAAATCCATACCGATTTGGGATTAGCCTTGGTAGAACGACAAACTCTGGGCGGTTCTCCCGTTTAGTCTACAACCGTTAAGGTTCAAAGTTGATCTGACACCAGCGAATAGAGTTTCGCTGTGGGTTGCGACGAGTGAATCGTCTCGATTGCAGATAACCGAAGATATTAGTGACCGCAGACTGTCTACCTTTACGAGGGCTGCGGCACTATATGGGACACTGGGGCTCGTGCGCTTATAAAACGCAACAGATTGGTAAGGAGTGGTTGATGGGTTACGAAGTTGGTGGGTTTTTAGGGTTTCTGGTATTTATACTGGACATCTGGGCAATCATTAAAATCGCAGGTAGCTCTGCGAGCACGTTAACAAAGTTTATTTGGATAGCTGTTGTTCTTTTGCTCCCTATCGTGGGTGTCATAATCTGGTATCTGCTTGGTCCAAAAAGTTAGTTAATCACTAAAGCCAGACTCATTACAAAAAGTCGTATCGGTGTACTTGCTTTTCAAGATTAATCTGAATTGTCCACGATTTTTTGAGTTGGGTCTCGGGACATTAATGTTAATGCTGTCTTGGGTTTTGTATAACCAGATTAGATAGAAATTTTACGACAGTGATGTTCTCCTCTTTTAGATGCTCAAGGGTAGATGCTTAAGGGTAGATGCTCAAGGGTGAATGCTTAAGGGCCAACCGGACAATTCAGCATGATAGAAGGCGATTTACTACCGATACTAAAAATTCTCGTCGCTGGTGCTCTGGCGCTTCCGGTCGCTTGGCACAGGGAGAAGCATAGTCGTATAGTTGGATTGAGAACATTCCCACTGGTGGCTACCGGCGCATGCGCTTACGTTCTAATTGGGTTACACGCCTTCGGCGATAGCGATGCAAACGCTCGCATATTGCAAGGACTAATGACTGGAATCGGCTTTATTGGTGGCGGCGCGATTTTGAAACACGATGACCACGTCACTGGTACCGCATCGGCAGCCAGTATCTGGGTTACGGGCGCAATCGGAGCATCTGTTGCTTTTGGGTACTGGCAGTATGCAATTTCTTTGGCTGTGATAAACTTTTTAATTGTGGTCGTGCTAACTCCATTGAAACCAAAAGATCAACAATAGTGGTATTAAAACACGATGTTTGTAGTACCAGCAATTTTGAGCCCTCTTCCGGGCTCAGGCCAGCATCCATAACTAAAAACTGAGACCTTACCGGTGTCTTCAAACAGAAGGTTTAGTGGCGTACGCCACCGTACTTTTGCGATTGCGGTTCTTTGGACCTTTTGGACCGCGTGTCTTTGCCTTGCGCCTGCTCCTGCGGTTGCACAATCGACTCCGTCTGACGCAGCGTCCAGTGTGGACGCTAAAACAATTGAACTTACTACCAGCCCGTCCGATGATCGGGCAATATTAGAAAGGCTGACTGGTATTTATGCCGAACTGGATGATTTGGCTAATATTGGTGTGGTTGTTCGCAATGGTGTTGTAACGCTACAGGGCGAATTACTAACTAATAAGTCTATTAGCAGCGCGGTCGATCTTGCTGGTCAGGTTGATGGTGTTGTGGAGGTGGTTGATAACATCACTTTGGAACGGGATGTCACAGCCAGATTGGACAATTCGCTAAATCAGCTCACCTCGTCTTCGCGTTCATTTGTATCGACTCTGCCCACAGCGCTGCTGGCGTTGACTATCGTAGTAGGCGCCTGGTTTCTCGGCAGGTTCGTGGCAAAGAAAAAGTTTCTGTTTCGAAAAATCACACCCAATGCGTTTGTTGCCGATCTGGTTGGTAACGTGGTGTGGCTCCTTGTGCTGGCACTCGGGGTTTTCGTCGCGCTAACTTTGCTGGATGCTACTGAAATTATTGGCACGGTACTGGGCGCTGCGGGTATTTTAGGTTTGGCTTTGGGTTTTGCGGTTCGAGATACGGTAGAAAACTACATAGCGAGCATATTGCTTAGTTTGAGAAATCCGTTTAAAGCGCGCGACTATGTTTCAATCGACTCTTATGAGGGAAGTGTAGCTCGGCTGACCTCTCGTGCAACACTGTTAATCTCTGCGGAAGGGAACCATATTCGTATTCCCAATGCGACTGTGTATAAATCCATTATTGTTAATTACACACGTAATCCACATCGCAGATTTACTTTTATTGTTGGAATCGATACCGCAGACGACATAGTACAAGCGCAGGAAGTTGCGTTGAGCACTCTTTCCAAAGTCCCGGGGGTATTGTCTGACCCGTTACCTACCGTTACCGTCGATGAACTTGGTGATTCTAATACAACTTTGAAGGTTATGGGATGGGTTGATCAGCGTGAACACAGTTTGGTAAAAGTTCGCAGCGAATCAATAAGGTTAACGAAAGCCGATTTTGATCAGGCGGGCATCGTTATGCCAGAACCAATCTATCGTGTTCTGGTGGATAGTAAGTCAAATCAAAATGTCATGGTTCGCAGCGGTGTGGACCAGGGTGCAGTGGAAAAGGCCAGAGTAGATCGGGCAGACAGGGTTGAAAGCGGGCTACATCAGCCAATGCAAGATACCTCTGTAGACACTTCTATCGCAGACGCGATTCAATCCGAAATTGATCGTGACGCTACAGACAATCTATTATCAGATGACGGTGCGCACGAATAGCATGAGCGTGTTTTACCTCTTCCCAACGGTTCGCTATAAATTGACGGGTTAGCGTCATTTGCAGGTTGGGTCTATGCTAGCCTAATGTTACGCACTCAGGCATAACTGATAATGATTGCTCCACCTAACCTGCATTCTGCTGCTGTACTGCTTTTAACAGTTGTCGCACTCATCCTGTTTTCACGCAGCCGAATTCCATTGCAAACCACAAGTTTGCTAGTGCTCGTCGCTCTTTTGGTTGGTTTCACAGTAGCCCCGTTTGGCGAACCCGGTGCACAGCTCGATACTGCCCAATTTTTTACAGGTTTTGGTCACGAAGCACTTATCGCGGTCTGTGCGCTAATGATTGCCGGTTATGGGCTCGTGCGCACCGGGGCGCTGGAGCCGGTAGGTCTGCTATTATCGCGGCTCTGGAGTGTCGCGCCACGATTAGCCCTGCTGGTGGCCTTGATAGTAGCAGCGCTATTTAGTGCCTTTGTAAACAACACGCCTATCGTTATCTTGCTTCTACCAGTATTGGTTACGGTGTCCCTGCGCAGTAAGGTATCAAGCTCCAGCGTGCTGATGCCAGTTGGGTTCGCAACCTTACTCGGTGGCATGAGCACAACAATTGGCACCTCTACCAATCTTCTCGTGGTCAGTGTTGCGTCCGATCTGGGCCTCGATGAATTTACTATGTTCGATTTTCTGCTGCCTGCAACGATAGCCGGTGGTGTTGGCATACTCTATCTCTGGTTAATTGTGCCGCTGATCATGCCGGAAAGAAAACCGGCGATGAGTGATACATCACCTCGGGTGTTTGTCGCACAATTGCTGGTCCGTGAAGGTAGCTTTGCGGACAATCGCAGTCTTTCTGACATCCTGGATAAGACTCAGGGAGAAATGGCAGTACGGCAGATTCAGCGTGGTGAAGGTACTTACATTCAACCATTACCTGATGCGCTAATAACCGCCGGTGACAGGCTTAGTATCAAGGATACACCTGAACGTCTTAAGGAGTTTGAACGCACTATTGGCGCAACCTTGTACACCAGAGATGTCCGGGTAGATGAGGAACATCCACTTGCAGAAGAAGATCAGCAAATTGCTGAAATCGTGGTTACAGATGGTTCAGTGCTGGAGAACACCACTCTAAGGGCGACCCGCTTTAAAGACAATTACCAACTCGCCGTCCTTGCACTCCACCGTGCCGGTCGTGAGATAAAATCTCTGCCAAAAGGCATTCTGAATACCCGCTTGTATTCGGGTGACGTCATTCTGGTTCAGGGTGGCAGAGACCAGATTCTGGCTATTCGGCGCGAAGGCCGGTTGTTGATACTCGATGCTACAAGCGATTTGCCGTTTACCCGAAAAGCACCACTGGCTATATTAATCATGCTGGGGGTTGTGGTGACAGCTGCACTCGGCCTGATGCCGATTGCCATCAGTGCAGTGTCGGGGGTAGCCCTCATGATTCTGACAAAATGCTTAAGTTGGCGCGATCTTGGGCATGCGCTGAATACAGCGGTCATTCTGGTCATTGTTGCGAGTCTTGCGCTAGCTTATGCGCTTCAACAAACTGGCGGCGCGGATTATCTGGCTCGATTGTTTCTTGAGTTGACCGCAGGCTTATCACCCACCATGGTGCTATCAGCGCTGATGCTGTTAATGGCGCTACTCACTAATCTTGTTTCCAACAATGCAGCAGCGGTGATCGGTACACCCATCGCCGTCAGTATTGCAACTGAGCTTGGATTACCGACGGAGGCGTTTGTTTTGGCTGTGTTGTTTGGAGCCAACTTAAGCTTTGCCACACCCATGTCCTATCAAACCAATCTTCTGGTCATGAATACAGGTGGCTACGTATTTTCTGATTTTGTTCGCGTTGGTGTGCCACTGATCTTGCTGGTGTGGGCAACTTTGAGTTTCGTTCTACCGTTATTGTATGGATTCTGAGTAAAGTTTTGTCCAACAACAGGGCGCTTTATATAGCTGCTGTTCTGTTTACCGATTCGGCTGGTAAGTAGTAGGTTATCGTGGTTAGAATTGTTTCTATACTGTTGGATAAACCCGCGAAGCACCTCCAATAAAGGTTAGTAAAAAATGAGAATCTTTCGCTGTTCCTGCGCTGATAAACCATTACTGTTCTTTGAGAACATCAGTTGCAGTAAATGCGAGCGTATGACCGGCTTTGACGCCGAATCGCTTGATATGAAAACGTTTGAACAGGCCAACCCGGGGACTAAAGATCGGCCAGTATGGGAATGTGGCGATGGTCGCTACTATCTCCAGTGTGATAACTGGACAACACACAATGCCTGTAACTGGATGGTGCAGCTCGAACAGACAAATCTGCAAGACGCGCTGTTGCAAATTAATTCGACACAACTGCACCTGTGTCGCAGCTGCAACCTCAACTCGATGGTTCCGGATCTTAACGTTGTAGAAAATATAACGCTCTGGGGTAAGTTGGAATCAGCGAAGCGGCGTTGTCTATACACGCTGCTCAGTTTAGAATTGCCGTTTGACCGTCAATCACAGTTGGCAAGCTCAGTTACTCCCAACCTGGCATTCAAATTTCTGGCAGCCGCCAGCGACTCTAACCAAGACTCGATCAAAGACAGTGAGCCGGTAATTACAGGCCACAAAAACGGTGTGATAACCATTGATCTGGCTGAGGCCGATGATGTAGAGCGGACTCGGATGCAGTTATCTATGAATGAAGACTATAGAACACTGCTTGGGCACTTCCGACATGAAACAGGGCATTATTACTGGGACGTGTTTCAATCAAAGCTGTCTGGATTTTCGCAGAGGTTCCGGTCATTGTTTGGCGATGAACGTGAGAACTACCTGAATGCATTAAACCGCCATCACTCAACCGGGCCAAAGCCTCAATGGCGGGAGCAATACATTAGCTCTTATGCAACGGCTCACCCATGGGAAGATTGGGCGGAATCGTGGGCTCACTACCTTCATGTCATAGACACGCTTCAAACAAGGTACGAGTATGACGAAAGCAAGCTTGGTGACCAGGCTGGAAAGGCGGTTAGTGCGAGTTCGGCTGACGCCAGGGTTTTTTCGTTACCATTGCCAGATAATAAGGATATGCTGCCTGGCAGAGACTTCAGTACGATCATGGGGCACTGGAACAACACAGCCGTTCTGCTCAACAGTCTGAATCGCAGCATGGGTTTGCCTGACCCTTACCCGTTTGTGACAAGCGAGGTCGTCTACAACAAACTGTTATTCATCGATAACACACTCCAGGAACTCAAAGAAATTAACCCGACTACCTGAGGACTTACAGGTTTGGACTGTGGTCATGATTACTTAACATGCACGTTTTACCGGACTTCTAAGACGCAAGTAAACACATCCGTACACTTGTGACCACAAATTAACTGCCCAGTTGTAAAGTTTTCAATTATCGTTGATTGAAGTCAGTTCCCGCTGTTCTTGATGGCGATCGTTGTATAGTCTGCGATACAACAAAAGATCTTTAAGGAACAGCAAAGTGGATATTTTTGAAACAATAGAACAAGACCATCAAGTCCAACGAGAGCTTATGGAGAAAATCCTGGCTACCTCAGGCGATAGCGAAGAGCGTCGAGAACTTTTTTCCAAATTTCGAACTGAGTTTGAAGCGCACGCTGCTGCTGAAGAGCATGCCTTTTATGCAGAGATGATGAAGCATGAGAGTACTACTGATCAGTCTCGGCATAGCGTTGCAGAGCATAGTGAAGCTATTGAACTGATCGAAAAGCTGGAAAAAACAGAGATGTCTAACTCGGCGTGGTTAACAACATTTCAAAAACTCGCTCACGAAAATGAGCATCATATGAAGGAAGAGGAAGAAGATGTTTTTCCACTGGTTAAAAAGGAATTCGACAAGTCTCTGCTGGACAAAATGGTGCCTGAGTTCAACAGCCGAAAAAAAAGTGAAGAGCTAGCCTAATTTTCGCTTTAATTGAGGACTTGCTTTGTTTTCCTTGCTGGCTTCGCTGACGACAGCTGCTTTAGTGTCACTTTCCACCATTAACCATGAGCTCAAAAAATGATGAAGTGCATTGAGAGTCCGAGACGGTCGTTAGCAGTCTTAACTTTACTATCAAGCCTTACTTTGACGGCGTGCGCGCTGAGTCCTTCAGACAAAAACTCTGCGGCCAATTACTCAGTAGATGACTCAACTGGTGTAATGACAGTGACGGGAACCAATGGTGAAACGATCACGGGGCGAGTCTTGTCAAACTTTGACAAGCCGTGGGCAATGACGTTTTTACCAGATGGTAGAGCGTTGGTGACCGAGAAAGCCGGCGTTATCTGGCTGGTGAATTCAGACGGCAGTAAGGCCGGACAGATATACAACGGACCAGCAGTGACTGCTCGAGGACAAGGGGGGTTGGGCGACATAATAATCCACCCCGGTTTCGGTGGAAATGGTCTTGGACGAGGGGTTGTATATCTGTCTTATGTTGAAAGAGACCCATCAGACGATGAGCTTAACGGTGCAGTGGTCGAACGAGCCGTTCTGGATCTCAATACTGATGGTGGTGAGCTCAATGCCAGGCAGATTATCTGGTCTCAATCACCTAAAGTCACAGGCAATGGACACTACAGTCATCGACTAGTGTTTAGTGATGATGGGCACTTGTTTATAACCTCTGGTGAACGGCAAAAGTTTTCACCGTCGCAAAATATGGCGATGAATCTTGGCAAGATCATTCGAGTTGATGAAGACGGGATTGCACCGACGAGTAATCCGTTTTATGGAAATGGAGCTGTTTCTGACCAGATATGGTCACTAGGACATAGAAATGTACTGGGCATAGATTTTGATGCGGAAGGTCAGCTTTGGGCGCATGAGATGGGTCCAAAAGGTGGGGACGAACTAAACCGGATAGTACGTGCAGAAAATTACGGCTATCCCGATGTCTCAGATGGGCAACATTACTCTGGTAAACCCTTTAAATCTCACGAATCAAATCCCGTGTACGAGAATCCAGCACTGTCCTGGACACCCGTGATCAGTCCTTCAGGGTTTGTCATTTATGACGGCGACCGCTTTGAAAGCTGGACAGGTAATGGATTGATCGGAGGTTTATCGGCAAAGGCGCTCATCCGCGTTGCCTTTGAAGAGGCGCCCCTCGATAATACAGGTGCTCCTCCGTCAACCGACACAACAGAGACAATCGCCCGTGAAGTAGCGCGCTATTCCTGGGATAAACGTATTCGTGAAGTTGAGTAAGGTCCTGATGGAAGCGTGCTAATACTTGAAGACGGAGAAGATGCCCGCCTCATTACTTTTGAACCATAGCGTTTACCTGAGTTGCGATGAGACAATATAGAAGAAACTTCCGCCATTCTTAACCGATCTTTCCCAGGCTAAGGCAGTCAGGGAAAGGCTCTAATTATCAGAACAATAAGCGTACCAGGTAAAGTACCAGTGTGACGACCGTGTAAAAAGCAACTGCAATTGCCAACAGGCTTATCAGCGCAACAATCCAGAATTTTTTTTTATTCTGTTTGTTAACCGGAGCTGCGTCTGCAAACTGGTTTTCCAACAGCTGTATATTTCTTATGTTTGCTTTAAAAAACATATCAAACACATCACCTATCAATGGTACCGCACCTATCACTGCTTCCAAGCCGACGTTCAAGAGCATTCTTAGAATCGTTGAAAATGAAGCACCGGCTCGAAACGACCCCGCAACAATATACAAAGAGATAATTAGTCCAGTAAGGTCTCCTACAAAAGGCACAAGGCCAATAATCGCATCCCACCCGATACGCACACCACCAGGCAGGGTAATTGAGCTATCCAGCCAGCGACTAAGACGCTGTAGGTCTTGTGGTATCGGCGTTGTATCTTGCTCCTTCAAGCTCATTTTTCTTTTTTCTCTCCGATTACAGGGCCGAGTTCATCGGCGACGGTTGCACCGCGGTCACCCATAGGCTTTGGTGGGCCGCGGGTTGTGTCTGCACTTGTTTGATATTCCATTTGAGCGTTTATCATGGCACCTGCGATTACCGCATAACCCGAAAGGAAAAACCACATCATTAAGACAACCACGGCTCCGAGCGCGCCATAAGTTTCATTGTAAGTGCCGAAAGTACTGACGTAGTACGAAAAACCAAACGAGACTAACAACCACACAATGGTTGCGGCTACGGATCCTGGCGATATCCAACGCCAGCGTGCAGGTTTTCGCGGCGGAGCGAAACGATATAGCAGCGTTAACGAGCCCATCACCAGAATGATGAATAACAATACACCAACAATACGTGTAGTGACGGCGGTCATCGGCCCTAAGGGCAACCAGCCGATCAACACCGGGAGTACTACCATTAAAATCAACGAGGCAACGACAAGCAGCACAGCACCACCAGCAATTGTGTAAGTGACCAGGTTAAATTTAAGGTAAGAACGGGTTTCCTCTTCCTTGTAAGCCACCGTTATGGCGTAAACGATTGCATTTACAGCTCTGTGTGCACTCCAGATAGCCAGAAGCACACCTAATATGAATCTAAAGCCCAGGGATTCGGGTTCCACTCTGATGAGCGCATCCAGTTGTTCGGAAAAAATCTGCAGAACATCGGCAGGTAGTGCGCCAGAGAGAGTTTGTAGATGTTCCTGCACCGCAATTGGGTCAGCAAAAAGTGCATAAAGCGAGACTACTGCCGCCATTGCCGGGAAGATTGCCAGAACACCATAGAAGGCGACACCAGCCGCCAACAGTGGGACATTCTCCTTATTGTTCAGTTGATACATCCGCCATGCAATGTCCCCCCAACCCTTGGCAGGAATTTGCTCTGGCAGTTTAGCGGTCCTGCCTCGTGATTTCACAATACAATACTCGTTCGCCCACCAACAGGTATCATTGACACAGGTGAGTTTTATAGGCTCAGGCTTTTTCCCTTGCCAGTAGTTCTCACTTTACCTGTTTCTTACAGTCGTCGAGTTCGTCTGTGCTTTCTGACGATTCGCTATCAGATTCTGCGTTTTCATCCTTGTTGTCCTCCACGTTCTTGCTATCGGCGTCCTTGTCTTTATCATCTGTCTCGCAATCTTGTACGTTGTAGCTGGCTTCACCCATTTCAGCTTTAGACTTGTTTTCCTTTTTCTTGGCGTCTTCTATCATTTGTTCCTTGACATCTTCCTTGACTGGCTCTTTGTTATCATCCGCAGCTTTAACTGAAGTTTGGAAACTGATCGCAGCTACAAGTAAAAGCCATGCAAATGCAAGCCGGATTTGATTTGTATGTTGTGAGTTAGCTATTTTCATGGTGTTATTGCCCCGTTAAGTTCATTGCGTTGCAGAAAGACTACAACTTACGCATTAGGCCATACTGACAGAGTATTATTAATTAGCACAGCGATTTTTGCAATATTTACAAGCAAGTTTAACGTCAGGAGCCACATTAAATTTGCAATCCGGGTAATTCAACTTTTCATTACGCCATAACACTAGGCAGATTCCCTAGGCAGATTCCACAACCTGTGCAAATCGGTCAACTTCATCTTCGGTATTAAAGTAATGCACTGATGCTCGCACCAATGTATCCAGGTTACGTTTTCCCATATCGAGCCGGGCGCTTGTCATGGTTGATATCGACGTATTAATACCGTGTGCATGCAGGTGAGCACATAAATCGCTTGCGTTGATGCCCGATTTTGTCAAGGTTACGATGCCGCACTTCTCGATGCCCAGGTCATGCACGTCAACTGCTTTTATATCACTCAGTTTGGACCGCACTGTTTTGGCTAAATCACTGACGCGAGCTTCAATGTTGGTTAGGCCTATAGTATTGGCGTAGCGCACGGCATGCATCAGGCCCACACGGCCAGCCACGTAGCTTTCCCAGTTTTCAAATCGACGTGTGGTGGGTGCAAATTCGAAAGCGTTGTCTGCCGTCCAGGTTGCCGAATGCAGATCGATAAAGGGTGGGTCGAGTTTGTCCAGAAATGCTTTGTTAACATACAAAAAACCAGTACCTCTTGGTCCGCGCAAAAATTTACGGCCAGTACCGGTGAGCACGTCGCATTGTATTTGTTTTACATCTAAAGCGATTTGTCCTGCCGACTGACAGGCGTCCAGCAGGTAAATAAGGTTATGTGCTTTAGCTATAGCGCCCACTTCAACCGCTGGATTGACCAGCCCGCCCTGGGTTGGCACATGGGTAATGGCGATGAGTCTGGTTTTATCACCGATGAGCGCGGGAATAGCATTGACATCAATTTGCCCGTGTTCATCTGAAGGAATTAAGTCGATAACTAAATTGCGACGCTTGGCTTGTTGCAAAAAACCCAGATAGTTAGACACATACTCTGACTCGTGGGTGAGTATGTGATCGCCTTCTTCTAAAGGCATTCCATAAAACGCCATGTCCCAGGCTCTGGTTGCATTTTCTATAAAGGCTATTTCATCTGCTGATGCGTTGAGCAGGGTTGCAAACTCGGTGTAAAGCGCGTCTAGTTCTGTTTTTGTCTGATGCTCTGCTTCGTATCCGCCGATGCTTGCTTCTAGTGCAAGGTGATCGATTACAGCCTGATGTACCGGTTTAGGCATCAAGGAGGCACCAGCGTTGTTAAAGTGTATGAGTGACTCACAAGCAGGGGTATCCGCCCTAAGTTGATCAAGATCAGTGATTTTCATTGGCAGCTATTTCGACATTAAAAAACGGTGAGAGTTTTTGGCGTTTTTACTGTTTAAGTTATCGCCATTTAATGGAACAACCCATACTCGCTGGCTGTTCGTCTGGACCTTTGTCTGTTTCAGCAATGAGGCACATAGCGTTCAGCAACTCGGGTACACGATTGGTATCATTTTCCATACGGGTGTTGTCCAGTCGTCCGCGGTATTGCAATTCACCGTGTTTGTTAAAGCCGAAAAAATCGGGCGTGCAAACAGCGTCGTAGTTACGTGCAACACTTTGGTCTTCATCAACTAGATAAGGGAATGTAAAACCGTACTGTTGGGCAAACGGCTTCATTTTATCGGGGCTGTCAGCCGTGTACTTGGTGAAGTCGTTCGAGTTAATAGCGACAACATTAATACCCTCGCTTTGTAATATCCTGGCATCATCCGAGAAGCGCTGGCCAACTGCAACGACATAAGGGCAATGGTTACAAATAAACGCGATCAGTAAACCGTTTTGGCCTTGCATGTCTTTTAGTGAATGCATATTGCCATCCGGATCGGGCAAGGTGAATTCACTGGCCTTCCAGCCCAGGCTTACTTTCGGTGTATTGACAAGCATTCGTCGATCTCTGCAATTGTAGGTACGCCATTATTACAAAGTTGAGCCTATAATGACATTTATTAGACTCAGTAAATTGCTGCAACCAAGCAATATCTTACGGCCAGGTGAAATCAAAAGGAAACTGTATGAGTGCGACTTTTTTTGTAGCAGACTACGCCAATGACGAACACGCGAAAGCGGTGATTTCTTTGCTTAATGCCTATGCACAAGACCCAATGGGTGGTGGCGAGCCGTTACCCGAGGCGACCCAACGAGACTTAATGCCCGCGCTGGCCAAAGTACCAGGCGCTTTTTCGGTACTGGGTCAATTGGACGGGGAATATGTTGCGCTGGCCAATTGCCTTAGCAGCTTTTCCACTTTTGCCTGCAAGCCTCTTATCAATATCCATGACTTGGCGGTGAACCCGCAGGCGCGTGGACATGGTTTAAGCCAAGGCTTGTTAAGTTGTGTTGAAACTGAGGCGCAAAGTCGGGGTTGTTGCAAGGTGACGTTAGAGGTACTCGAAGGCAACACCGCGGCACGAGCAGCCTATAAAAAATTTGGATTTAAACCCTACACCATGGATGAAAAAACGGGTGATGCGTTATTTATGCATAAGTATCTCAGTTAGGCCTGGAGTGAAGTTGAATGCCTAGTGCCTTTATTGTTGGCGGCTCTGGACAAGTTGGCTTTGCCATCGCGCAAAGGCTAATTCATGATGGTTGGAGTGTTACCTCTGGCTCTCGTACTGATGTCGCGTTGTTGCCGGGCTGCGAACATGTCGTCATAGACATTGATAAGCCAGATTATCTTAAGCACGCACTGACACAACCAACAGATCTACTTGTGTCCTGTCTTGCATTCGACGCGCGCGGAGCCCATGAACTTCTAAAAGTAAAAAAACTCGTTGGTCGAATAGTTGTTGTTTCAAGTGCCAGTGTTTACCAGGATTCCGCTGGCCGAACATTAGATGAAGCCGGTGACTGTGGTTTTCCATTGTTTGATGGACCGCTCTGCGAACAAGCCAGTACTGTTGCCGCAGGACCTGAAACCTATTCAACCAGAAAAATACAGATGGAGAACGAGCTACTTGAAAATGCAACAGTACCCTTAACTATACTCAGGCCATGTGCCGTACACGGACCTCACAGCAAACACGCAAGAGAATGGTGGTTTGTAAAGCGATTGCTGGACGGCCGAAAGCGCATTCCCCTGGCGTATGGTGGCGAGAGTCGATTTCAGACAACTTCCACGGCTGCTATAGCTGATGTCGTGGCTCAATCTGTCGACGGCCATCTTCCAACTGTTGTGAACGTTGCAGATGCGAACAGCCCCAGTGTTAAAGAAATAGGCAATTGCATTATGCAAATTATGAACAGGGAAGCTGAGCTTGTACCATTAGCTAACGAGGAGTCGTACCCGGCTACCAAAGGCAGAAGTCCCTGGTCTTTACAACATCCGATGGTGTGCAGCTCAGTGTGTCCATCCAAGATTACTTATGAAGCATCTGTGGCGCCAGCTGTTCACTGGTTAATCGACGCAAATACAAATCAGGATTGGCAATTGGTACTACCGCAATTGGCGTCATACCCTCATGAGCACTTCAACTACAAGCTCGATGATGATGCCTGCAAATTTAATGTAAATACCGCTTGACCTGTAGTGCGCTTCAGGTATTAGAGTATCTGCATGGATACTAAAACAAAGGAAAGCCGCTGGTTAACACCAGCTCAAATGGCCGAACGGTCGGGGGTGTCTATAGAGACACTTCGTTACTACGAGCGTGAAGGCTTAATTAACACAATCGAGCGCACCACCAGTGGGCATCGTCGCTACAACCCAGATGATGTGATGTGGATAGAAGTATTGCGTTGCTTGCGCGATACTGGCATGAGCATCGAACAATTACGCCAGTATTGTGATTTAGGTGAGCAGGGCGATCACACCCAGCCTGAGCGTTTGCACTTACTACAATCTCACCGTGAAACTGTGCTGGCGCAAATTGCACAAATGCATGAGTCCCTGAAATTAATCGATCATAAAATTGATTTTTACTTAGACGGTTTGGCGAAGATTGGAGGGTTAGAAAAAAATGATAGTTTAGGCAGCGAAGGCTCAGGCAGTGATGACTCAAGAAAAGATGATTTAGAAACAGAAGCTTCCAGAAAACAAACAACAGAAAAGGAGACGCGACGATGAGTTTTGGTGCCAACAATACTGACCCCTACGTTCAGTTGGGAAACAGTGGCCTTTTTGTTTATCGTGTCGGTTTGGGTTCAATGCAATTTGGCTGGTCCGCCGATGTAAATGCAGCGATGGCGGTTATGGATGCTTATGTCGCTCATGGTGGTAATTTTATTGATACCGCTGATTGTTATAGCTCCTGGGCGGCATCCATGGGTGGTCCTGCTAATCCGGGCGGTATATCAGAGGAAATCATAGGAAGGTGGTTAGCCTCACGAGGACACAGAGAACATATTGTGCTGGCCACTAAAGTTCGGGCCGCTATGGGTGAGCAGTTTGTCGATAATCGCGGTTCGTTTCGTCAACGTGAAGGGTTATCGCGGCGTTGGATAATACGATCTTGCGAAGACAGCTTAAGGCGACTGCAAACTGATCACATTGATTTATATCAAGCACACTTTATTGATCCGCTGATTCCAATAGAAGAGACGCTCTCGGTATTTGATGATTTAGTGCGGCAGGGTAAAGTGCGCTATATTGGTTGTTCCAACTACAGTGCCTGGCGATTGATGCAGTCGTTGTGGGCAAGCGATGTCAAAGGCACAGAACGCTTTGTCAGTTTACAACCTGAATACAGTTTAATTGCTCCAGTGCGTGAAAATTTCGAGCAAGAACTTGCCACCTTGTGTACTCACTACAATATCGGTGTTATTCCCTATAGTCCACTGGCTGGTGGTGTGTTGTCCGGAAAGTATAAACGTGGAGAAGCACTACCGGAGAGTGTGCGTGCAGAAGAAAATAAGCAAACACGCATTAGCGAAAAAAACTGGGACATCATTGATACCTTGTTTGATGTTGCGCAGCAGTTGGATGCAACGCCTGCGCAAGTGGCGATTAACTGGGTGCGTGCAAAGCCGTATGTGACAGCCCCTCTCTTAGGTGCTAACAGGCCAGAGCAGCTAGAGGACATCATGAGCGGCTTGGACAAAAAGCTGAGTCAGGCTCAAATAGACGCATTAGATGAAGTCAGCGACTTTCAACACCCACGAACATCTCTGGAAACCTAGTGGTGTGATTGCTTTAAAGTTAATTCGTCTAATGCCCACTCTACGTGCTCTCGCAAAACTGCATTGTCAGTGCTTGCTCGAGTGCTTAACGCGCTAACAACTTCCTCACTATACGGCGCATTGCCCAAGGCAATTGCAATGTTTCTAAGCCAGTTCCAGTAACCAATGCGGCGTATGGGAGAACCTTGCATCCGTAAATTGAAATCCGTTTCACTCCAACTGAACAGCGTCACCAACGCCGGTGCATCAAGCTCGTTTCTGGGCTGGAAGTCGGCCACGGTTGTTGGTGTGGTAAATTTATTAAATGGACACACCAGCTGGCAATCATCACAGCCATAAATTCGATTGCCCATGGCGCGACGAAATTCAACAGGAATAGTGCCGTCAAGTTCAATGGTCAAATATGAAATACAACGTCTTGCGTCAACCCGGTAGGGTGCAACAATAGCTTGAGTAGGACAGGCATCGATACAAGCTGTACAGCTACCACAATGCTGGGTTGGCTGAGGAGGGTCTGTTGGCAAGTCCAGGTTGGTATACAACTCACCTAAAAAAAACCACGAGCCAATTTTGTCACCTAATAAATTGGAGTGTTTTCCGATCCAGCCAAGCCCGGCTTTTTCGGCAATCGCTTTTTCCAGAACCGGTGCGCTATCAGTAAACGCGCGATACGCGAAACTACCGGTTTGTTGTTCTATCTTATCGGCTAATTTTTGCAAGCTATTGCGCAGCACCTTGTGATAGTCACGCCCCATGGCATATCGGGATACGTATCCAAGTGTGCCGTCAGCTAAAACCGTGTCTGCATCGGTTGCATTGGGTGGGAAATAATCAAGTCGCACAGAAATAATGCGAAAAGTACCAGGTTCTAAGCTTGCTGGCCGGCTGCGTTTTGTTCCATGTCGCTCCATGTACTGCATTTCGCCATGAAATCCATCTTTAAGCCAATTCAGTAAATGCGTTTCATGTTCGCCAAGGTCAGTATCGGTTATCGCGCAAGCCGATAAGCCCAGCTCCACGGCCCAGCGTTTTATATCAGTTGCCAGCGCAAAATTTTTATTGCCGCAGCTCACACAAAAACCTTACACATTGGTTTGTGCAGTAGAACCAAAGTGCCCATTTTTGTAATAGATAACCGTGCCAGCTTTGCCCGACCAGGACTGCCAGCTTGCAACCGGGTTGCGAATCCAGCTACCGGCACTGTAGTTACCGTGCTCATCAGACAGACTGCCTTCTATCACCAGCACTTCTTCACCTAGTGGGTCGAGCCTGGGCTTGAAGCTCACCTCACCGAGCCAACGTATTAACATAGAGTTGTTACCGTTGTGCATATGCAGTGGCATCACCTCTGTTTTATCCACGGGTCCGGGTAACCATAAACTTGAATCAGCCAAATTTATGCAACGTCGCTGCGTGTCAGTTTCCGCAAGTTGTCCTGTTGCAAAATAAAATTCCAATTGCACACCATCCAGTAATTTATTGCTGCTGCCGGAGTGCAGAGTGAAGTGTTGGTTACAGCAATTTTTGTCTTCCGGGTGACGAATGTAAAACGGGTGTAAGTATTCTGTATCCGCATCAGCGACAATGCCGTGTTGAACCAAAAGCTCCAGGTTGTTAGCAGGTATTACAACGCCGCTGTCGTTGGATTCGAGCCTCATCAACGCCGACATACGTGGATTATTCCCATGATGAAGTTCCAGAATGCAAACACTGAGTCCTGGCAAGATAGTGGTTTGCCAGCTCGCGTTTTTTGCGTGCACCTGAGTACGCATCGCCAGATCGGCGTTCACCTCAGGCGGCATCGATGCAAACAAAGCCTGCATGATCGGCTCAAGCGGTGAAGTCTGAGACTCGAAGTTAGCTGTCATGCGAAATTACATCGCGGGTGGAATCAAAGCAGGGATTATAGCCGCGCTAGCCGAGCTTGTAGAGTCTGTTTTTTAATACCCAAAAAGTCATGTGGGCGTTTGTTTAACATGTTGATATTAAAGATAATTTATTATTTTGTGTGGTAAAATTCAAAATTCAGATGGTCATAGGCGTTTACCGGTGCTACTCTAATTTCATTGGAGAACGTTTGGAGAACGTTATGAGTGTTTCAACACCGCTTACTCACCTGGAAGGTCGCGTCCTGCGCGCCATAGACCGGCATATAAGTCATCATGGACAGTCACCGACCATCGCCGAGTTAGCGCTTGCTTTAAGGTTAAAATCAAAGGGCACGGTGCATCGCTACGTGCAGTCGCTAATCGAGAAAGGCAAATTGGAACGTCACGGAACAGGCTGGCGTGGCCTGCGTGTTGCTGGAAAAAACCACCTGAAAGCATTGCCGTCCGCAACTGAAACAGCTGCGGCAAAAGCCGCTAAAGCAAACTCTGATTCGGTTACATCTAATGTCTTTGATTTGGTAAGCCTGCCTGCCGAACGGGTGAGTGCAGGGGACTTCAGGCTACCACTATTAGGAAAAATTGCTGCTGGACTGCCGATCGAGGCTATTGAAGACCAGGCTCATCTCGATTTAGCTGAATTTTTTATCGGCCCAGACCGTTATGCATTACGAGTCAGTGGGGACTCCATGATGGATGCTGGGATAATGGACGGCGACACCGTTATTTTGCGGAAGACCAATAAGGTGCGTAGCGGTGACATTGTTGTGGCATTAATTGACGCTCAAGAGGCAACCCTGAAACGTTTAGGGCAGTACGACGATGATTCTGTTGAACTGATTCCCGAAAATAAAGCCATGTCTACTATGCGCTATGCGACAGATCGAGTTAGTTTTCAGGGTGTGTTGGTAGGGCAGTTGCGTAGCTACTAATATCATCAGGTGGTGACACCAGGTGAATACATTAAAACTAAACACTAAACGCCGTAAAATATTATGAGCAAGTTAAACGAAGATGCCTTGCACGCATTGAAGGTGGCTTTTTGTTATATGCCAAAGGCCATTGAAGTCAATGAATACGATTTTGCTGGCAGGGTGGATAAAGTATTGGCTGATATTGAAACAGTGCGTGAAATTTTGCTTATCAATGACACCGACCCTGATGAAGTCTATGGCGATATTAATCCGGACGACGAACCAAACTCAACCTATTGAGTAGCCAGCTTATCTTGTTCACACCCAAGTGGGCATGCATGGAATTCTTCAGACACGGCGATAAGACCAGCCAAAAGCAGCGAATACCGCTTTGAGTTATAAGCTGTCTGATTCAAGCGCATAGCCGACCGGCTGCAGACCACTTTTTGGTGTAATACCGAATTAAAACATCGGCTAAATCACGATCAAATATCTCCGGCCTTGATTGAAGCTTCGTATAAAGCGACATAGTAAAGCGACATAGTAAAGCGACGTAGTAAAGCCAGTTGGCCCTCACTTACTAAGCAAAACCAACAATATTGGGTAAAAAAACCCACAAAAAGATCGTGCTGCTGGCTATAATTTCCACTCGATATCAACAGCAACATCTGAGAAAAACTAATGGTACATTTCAATACGCATGTAATCACTAACCGTACACGGCGCCTTGGGCTATCGCTTATTGTGGCGGTTATGCCTTTGCTTGCAACACCCGTGCAGGCGACAAGCCCGACCGATTTTTATGTAGTGGGTAACACCATCACGTTTAACTTCTCGGACTGGTATCAGGTACAAGACAGTCTTACGTATGAATCATTGTGCGAAGGAAACGACCCTTGCGTGGTGCCTGACGGCGTCTACTTCGTGATTAACCATACTATTCAGCAGCGATACACTGTAAAGATTGGCGAAACTGGTGGCGGTTCCACAGAGGTCTTGAACTTTCCGGATGATGGTTGGTATCAGGTTCAAAATGCCGAAACGTACGAATCAATTTGTGATGGTTTGTCTAGTTGCGAAGTCGAGCCCGGCCGATACATTATTATTAATCATACAACCGGTGTTCGTACCGAAAGAGTGGTCACTGGTGGCACCTCCGCTTATAGCGATTTTAATATCGATGGTAATGCGATTAACTTCACCGCCGATGGCTGGTTTCAGGTGCAGCACCAGGATACGTATCAAACGCTTTGTGAAGGTACATCCTCTTGTGAGCTCAGCAATGGTTATTATCAAATCATAAATCACTCCACAGGTCAGCGCTGGTTGGATGTTTTTATAGAAGGGTCAATGGGCGTTGAGCCGACCATAAATTCGGGTAACTACCGCGCCATTGTTAAGCAAGCTTTGGAAGTCTTTTCAGGCCAGGCGTTCGACGACCGTCTGGCTTTATTTCCGTATTTTCTAAATTCCGATTTTACCGGAAACAGTCGTACCCAGCTCACATTGGATTGTGACAACGGCGGTACCCATGATCAGTACTTGTTACTGACGCCATCAAGTATTAATACGATGGAAGCACAATTCAGAAATTGCTTGTGGTCCAAGGGTGCGCTTGGCAATGGTGACCGGCTCGATGGTCGTATAGGCGACACGTATTCTCCGGGCGGGCATGATCGATTCTTCTTCGATTTCAACGCTACCATCAGTGAACAAGCCAGAATGGAAGTCGATGGACAGCACAGAACGGGTTGTTGTGGGAGTGGCGCAGAAATGGAAACTAACAATCTGGACTATTACTTTTCCTATCCGGAGGGAAGCTTACGGGTGACCAATGCCAACACTTACTTTAACCGGTCATCTATTGGCGGGAACCTGGAAGGCAGCTTCACCATGCGCACCGATGTAACTGGATTACAGGATGTGTTTGTAGAATCTGAACAACCATTGACGTACGATCTTGCATCAGTAGGTGAACAGGGTGATCTCAGGTATCTCCATGTATTTAATTCAGGCATCCTGAAGCTGACTGCACCGGGTGATGGTAGCTCAGTGACTATTGATGCTGGAATGGGTGACTTCAATACAGTATCTGTGCTTATCAGCAGTGGCACTGAATCACTGACCATAACCGATACCTGGAGCGACTGGCGTGATGCACTTGCCTGCACACGGGAGCGTTGTGAATTCTTCAGTATCCCAGGTGAGGATGTTCCGCGAGTTAACTACTTCTAATTCGTCTATCGCAAATTCATTTTCTTTATAGTCGAAGGAATCGAGCGCGTGATGACCGCGCTCGATTTTTTTGCTTGTCACCTTCAGATATCGCACTGTTATCAGTCGGTCAAACAAGTTTTGCAAGAAGGCCTAGTCGAACAAATCATTGACTCGTTTGGCAGCAACGCATTCAGGCCCTTCGTTGCGTGCCGAATTAACATAGTTGCTAACTTCGACAATAGACAATGCATCGTTGCTCGCAGGGCGCATCAAATCACTGAGCGAATCGCGATCGTTTTCCTGTAGCCAGGTATGCGCTGCATCGGGCTCAAGTATGACGGGCATTCTATGATGTACACGGCTCATGGTGTCGTTTGCGGCAACGGTGACTACACATACCTGAGGCATCAACGTTTCTTGCTCATCTGTCGTGGGTTTGGGTGGTTGGAACAAGGCACCGATAAACATAGCGTCGCCTGCTGTTGGTTTGACAAAGTAGGGTGTTTTCACTTTCCCTTCGCGATTCCATTCGTAAAAACCATTAATAGGTATCACTGCACGGTGTTCAGTAATCAGCTTTTTAAATGATGGCTTTTCGTGGATGGTTTCGCTGCGTGCATTGATCAACGGTTGTGAAAATTTTCCCGGCTTGGCCCAGGCCGGTAGCAATCCCCATTTCATTTTTTCGTGACATAAGGTCTGTTCGGTTAATCTAAGCACATCCAGCGTTTGACTTGGGGCGATGTTGAATCGCGGGTCGCGGCTTGGCCAGACTTCCATACCCAGCATGGCGAGCAACAGGCGTACCCCTTCATTGTCTGAGACATTAATTCGACCACACATGGCGTGTCCTAAAATTCGAGCATTTTTCGCATGCTATCCCGACTGCACTCATTATGAAAGTAAATCAGGTTAATATCTTTAACTAATGAATCCTGCAAAGCGCGAAAAGATATTTGCCCGTTGGAAGGCGGCAAACCCCGAGCCCAAGACAGAGCTTGCTTACAACTCTCCATTTGAGCTGTTGATTTCGGTCTTGCTGTCAGCTCAAGCCACCGATGTCAGCGTCAATAATGCTACAAAAGGGTTGTACGCTGAGGCTGATACAGCCGAAAAAATGTTGGCCCTGGGCGAAAAGAGAGTGCGTCACCATATTCGGACAATTGGCCTTTTTAATAACAAAGCCAAAAACGTGATCAAAACCTGTCAAATACTGCATGAGCGTCACGGTGGGGAAGTGCCAGCAGAGCGTGAGGCGTTAGAGGCTTTGCCGGGTGTAGGACGAAAAACCGCCAATGTGGTTTTGAACACGGCATTTCGGCAAATTGCCATGGCGGTAGATACACACATATTTCGAGTGTCTAACAGGACCGCGTTAGCGCCAGGCAAAGATGTCGTCGAAGTCGAGCAAAAGCTGCTGAAATTTGTGCCACAAGAATACTTGTTGGATGCCCATCACTGGCTCATTTTGCATGGCCGCTATGTCTGCGTTGCGCGCACCCCCAAATGCCCGGAATGTCAGATTAGCGATCTGTGCGAATTTAAACAGAAAACGCAACTAGGGCAAAAAGCAAAAGGGGCAAAAAAAGCAGGTTCATCAAACAATGCAAAGGCTGCAGGGAAGGCATCCACGTCCAAAAAAAGTGGCACCTCAAGGAAAGCCAATGCTGCCAGGAAACCAAGCTCCTCGAAAAGAACTGGCAGCGTATCCAACAAGGTCAGCAAAAAAGCCAAATTTTCCTGAGTAGTCGAAAGATTGTCTTATCAATGGGTCGTGTGTAGTAACGCTACCTATTTCCTCACAGGTGTTTTAGCGGTAAAAAAACCGTTCTTTAAAAGCTGGCAACATGCTGGATTGTTAAATACGGTGATATGGATCACTTAAAGACAGATTAAGTCGCTTGCTTGCCAATCCGTATGGTTTTCTTTTCTCAATCACTTGCTATTCTCTACTTAGGAAATCCCTTGGAACAGTAAGTGGCCCGTGCCTACCAATTAACCGATCTCGTCAAGCTTGTCAGGGCCTATGGAGTACTGGCTGGCACCGGAGATACGGAACGCGCCATTGCAGGCCAAATTTCCAGGCGCTGGATTGCCACAGAGGTCGAGCACTCGGTACCACTTTCATCCTTGCCACCGCAATTGTTTAACACGCAGCGAGGAAGAGATTTACTGGCTGCTGAAATGTTCAGCGATCAAGATATCGACCCCGAAACCATCGACCCCAGCAAGCTTGATATCGCCAAGCTGGGTGCCCAGTTCGAAATCAATACCAATCGTCTGCCTAAGCTGGAGCCAGCAATCAACGCTGCGGTATTGGCCGCAAATATGCTTTTGGGCGTGCGCCTGTACGGCAACCACGGCATGGGAATGCCCAGCATGACTCACGATATGATTGTTGCCACCATGCTTCAAGGTGCGTATGGAAAACCCTATCGGTATAGTGCCATCACATCATCTGATCACGAGATTGTTGACGAAAGCTATCTGTTTTCCTGGTTTGGCGAGGCCGTCGCCAGTAATGTTGGGGTACTGAACGATTATCTAAACCGTTTTGAAGCAGCTATAGAAGCAGGGGACACACCCGACGACCCGCCTTCAAAAGAAATTGCTACGGCTGTGGCTGCCATAGAGGCAAGTCGATTACGTCTGACCGCCCGAGCCGCGGGTGATCAGGTCATCAGTTTTCTTGATGCTCATGGGTTGGCCGAACTCAAAGCAAATGGGATTGATGTAAGCAGTGACTTCCCGGAACGGCCTTTTTTACAACAAGATTATTGGCGCACGCGAATAGCATTTGGTTTGAGCGGTGTCGATCACTATGCGCTGCGCGAACCGCTTAGAAATACCCTGCTAATGGCTGTGCGTGATGCACTCGACGACCCCGACAAACGGGAACGACTCTCTGGTCGACGGGGTAAGGCCGTGCACGAGGTACACATGAATTTACCAGTGATGGAATATTACGTCGCTGCTGATAATCCCAACTCTATCGAAACCGTGCATTTGGCCAGCCTGGAAATGATGCGTTCGCTAGAGAAAGGCCGAAGAAAATCATTGAGCACCATGTCAGCTCATGCGTTTCGCATTTCAGCCATTGCTGAGCGTGTGCTTGGTCGCGCACTGCAACCAATTGTTGTAACGCTTGCTATGTTGCATGACGTTGTCGAAGACGGATCAGCCAGGGTCACCGGTTACGGGCATTCACTGCGTAGAATTCAATTTCGCTTCGGCGGACCCATTGCCGCTATGGTGTCAGAATTAACTGATTCCAATGCACACAAAGACGGGGTCAACAAAGCTGCGATCACGCTTAAACATCCGCATTTAATGCCACCGCAAGCGCAATATAATTTTGATAGTTTTACCCGAACAAACTTAAAAGCAACCGAGGCTGGTCTGCCCTATACCTTGTCCGGTATTGTCATTAAGCTGCTTGATACGGTCGTGTCACTGGAAGAAGGTATTCGTGACCCCGAACTCATGACAGGTCACTGGCGTAACAGTGGCGCGCGTATTTACTGGGCCGAGCGCGTGCGAGGCGCTATTGTGTATCCGCTGATGGAACGATTGCTTCTTGAACTAAAAGCCAGCCAGATCGACCCGAAATACAATCGCCGGCCGCATTCTGTTAACAGTGTTCAATTGCAGGCTGGTACAGCGTTGCTGGATACCACCATGATGTACCTTGATCTGTATGTCGTACAAAACCTAGCAATAGTCGCGCTTGAATTTGGATTAAATACAGTGGAGCGAGACACACTCATTAGTTTATTTCACGATCCAAACGTTAACGATGAGCAGTTTGAATCGCGTGTCCTGCACGATCTTTTGCACGATGAAAAATTACGCACCTCAGTAGACGTCGGCATATTGGAGCGCATCGCTCATTCAACCTTGTATGGCAAAGATGCAATACACACGTCCCCGAGAGACGAATCCACGTTCAAGGCCTATCGCGACAGCACGCTCAGAAGACAATCCATCAGACGTGAACTACAACTCGATACTGCCGACAAATTATCTGCATTAGCCTTGCGTAAAGAGCAGGTTTTGCGGAAGTTTGATCAGACAATCGAGTCGCAAAACGGGGTGGTCAAACCCAGCTACGCTAACGCGATTTAGCCCGAACGGCTTATTGGTTACGCGTTCTCACTTTTCTCACCGTCCCGGCACGGTTATCTCCCACTGTAAAAATTATTTTAAATAATTTTAACCTATTGATTTTTATGATTAAATGTAGATTTTTACGATTCAAGAATTCAGCTAATTTGCCGATAATGTGAAGAAGAGCGCAAGGATGCCGCGACATAACTACACAGGCGAGATTCGATTGAGTCATTCTGGCAAAAAGCACGGTTGTTCCAGAATCCGTATGGAGGTGCTGGAACCGCGCGTTCTGTATTCAGCCGATCCCTTTCTTGCGCCTTTAATTGACTCAATCGGTCCAAGCCCTAGCGACCTGAATCCATCGCCCGAGGAACCATTCGCCCACCAGTTACGTGAGCTTGGAAGGGTGCCCGTTACCGAGCTGGTAATCGTTGATATCAGTTATCCCGAGCTCGCCCAGCTTAGCATCAGTCTGCAAGAACTATACGCTGGTACCTCAACCAGGATAGTTGTTCTGAACGTTGATAGTGATGCCATTGAACAAATCACGTCTTTACTCGATTCTCATTCCGATCTGGATGCTATTCATCTTTTGTCTCATGGTAACGACGGTGAAATAAAAATCGGTGGTCAGTCGGTTGGCATTGAGCAAGTACGTAACAACGCACAGACGATTGCATTGTGGGGAGAATCGCTAACGGCTAATGGAGACTTACTGCTCTACGGGTGTAATCTCTCAGCTACGCCTCAGGGGCAACAACTCGCATCCAGCTTGTCATTAATTATGCAAGCCGATGTTGCCAGTAGTGATGACATAACCGGGCACCGTGATCTTGGTGGTGACTGGGATTTGGAGATTGAATACGGTGACTTGGAAACCGATCAATTACTGAATTCGCAATTGCAGGGTGACTGGACAGGTAGCCTGGACATCGATACAAGCCTGGTTGCTCGTTATGCGCTGAATGGCGATTCGCAAGATTCGGTCGGTACCGCTCACGCGACCGCGCACAACAATCCGTTTTATTTTTCTGGACTAATTGATGATGCTATAGGTTTTGATAACGGGTCGACTTCTAATCCAGCTTATTTAAGCGTTGATGCGGCGGATACACCCAACTACAACAACGGCGGTTTTACACTGGCATTCTGGATTCGTATTGCACCAGGTATTACCCAATCAACACTGGTTGATCAAACTGATGGCAATAGTGGATTTACAGTGGCCGTGAATTCTTCTGGTCAAATTAGTTTTAAGTTGACCCAACCAGGAGGCGGGGGCATTACAGCTTTCTCCCCCGAATTAGTTGATGCCTTTGTATGGAATCACGTTACTGTGACATATGAACCGGATGAGATTAAATTTGTTATTAATGGCGTCGAGGTGGTTCATGGCACAGGTGGTATGACTTTTCTGGATGCTGATGCCGACTTGATTATTGGACGCGCCGTCGATGGGTCGGATGCCTTCATCGGTGATATGGACGACATCCGCTTCTATCAACGCACATTAACAGCCAGTGATATTGCTGAGCTAAATAATTACACCGGCGACCCAATTCCAGCCAACACGGAAGAAAGTGTGGTCGTCAATACCGGCGCGTCACTAGCCAATGGCGAGTTGCTGACTCTCGACAACAGCATGCTGAACACCACTGATGCTGAGCAAAGCGCTGTGGAATTGGTTTATAACATAGTTGCGTCTGAGCCGGACTTTTCGGTGTTTCTCAATAGTGTTGTTCTCAACGTTGGGAAAACGTTTACACAGCAAGATATAAATGATGGTCTTGTCACTATCCGACACGATGGTGGTACTGGAGGTACGGGTGCCATGTCTTTAGAAGTAGATGATGGTTTTGATGCTGCTACCGCTATAACATTTTCACTTATCGCGGCGCCAAATCTTGTACCCACGGACATTGTGTTGGTTGACACTGAGAATGATTCTGGTTTAAGCATCAATGAAAACGGTGGTGATGCTGCATATCTCCAAATGCTTGATGCAGGCGAAATGTTTGATGGCATGAATGCGCTGACGTTCGAAATTAGTTTTAGTACTGATTCTTCAGTCCCGACAAACACGACTTTATTTGATTATGGAACAGCTGGGAATTCGCAGCTTTCTGTTGAACTGCTGCAATCTGGCTTAGTAGGAGTGACTGTCGGAGGCGAGTTCTGGCTAATCAATGATCCCTTAGTATCGTCTTTGATTGACACACAAGAACACAAGCTTTCACTCATCTGGTATTCATTGGCAGGTGCAACTCGCCTGTACGTTGACGGTGTTCTTGTCGAAAGTGCAACTCTGGCCACAGGTTTTATCTTTGACAATAGCGGTACAGCAACGGTCGGCAATGATATAAGTGCTGCGACATCAGCAAGTTTTGCTGGCACCTTGCATGATATGCGTTTGTTTGAATATGTTCGCACCGACGCGCGAATCAGTCTTGATTACGTTGATCCAATCGGGATAAACGAAGTTTTCATGCCCGGTTATTGGCGGTTTGATTCTCAAACCAGCGGTGGTCTGATTGGCAATGAGTTTGGCAAGCAACATTTAAGTCCACAGCAATCGACACATGCTGGTGCTGTCCCGGGGAAAGTTTACCTGCAGAACCCAACAGTCGACGAAAATGCTGCCAACGGCACTGTGGTAGCAACAGTCTATGGCATTGATCCAGAGCGAGAAAACCTGCTCGCTCAACTTCTGGCGACAACCCCTAACATTGTTTACTCAGAAACAGCTGGGATTTTTCTGGTCAGAGGCGATGGAAGAATCAGTTGGGACGATGCCTACGTTGCCGCATCTAATATGACGCTAAATGGTGTGAACGGGCATATGGCCATGCCTCACAGTGCAGTTGAAAACACCTTATTGATCAATGCGATTAATGATCAAAATCTTGGGCGTACCTGGATATCAGCGAACGATGTTGCCACTGAAGGTGAGTTCATGTTTATCAAGCCTGGCGAGGCTGACACTCAAATTTCAGATGCTAACGGCTACAGCGTTAACGGGGCATACGTTAACTGGAGTGACAGCGAACCAAGCTCGAGCAACCAGTTTGAGGACGCTGTTGAAATGTTCAATCACAATGGCCAGTGGAACGATGTGACTGGCACGAAGAGCAGTGGCAATTTCTTTTTTGCCGAATTCGATGCCAATGAGGTGCTCAATGGCGGTGTCGGGCCTTATGGTGTGCAGCGAGAATTAAGTTATTCCATTGCGGCCCAATCAGTTCCAGGTGCTTTTACCGTAGATGCAAACACTGGTGAGATCATTGTTGCCGATGGCAGTTTGTTGAATCACGAAACCCTTCCCACACATACAGTCACTATTACTGTTCAAGATAACGTCGGTAATAGCTACTCAAAAGACTTCACCATTCACATCGGAGATATCGATGAGGCCAGTGTGCACCAATACCCGGCACTCAATACCGTAGTAGAGGATACAGCACTGGTATTCTCGGCTGCCAATGGTAATTCGATAACAATACAGGATGTAGATGACAATGAAGAGCTGACGCTGATGCTTTCTAGCAGCAATGGATTGCTCAGTTTAAACATGAATAATTCGCCGAATATCACGGCCGTTGGCAGTGTAAGCAATACCAACATAATCGAAGTCACAGGAACCGTAGCTGATCTCAATACTGCTTTAGATGGTTTGACCTATCAACCGGCGACTAACTATTCGGGCCCTGATCAAATAGATATAGAGACGGTGCGCAGTGATCTGCATGCAAACCCCAGCAACGTAACCACGACGACATTCATAGACATTGTTGTCACACCGGTTAACGATGACCCGACAGCTGTTGACGATACGATTGAATTAGATGAAGGTACCAGCGCATCAATACTTTCTAACGGTGATAGCTCGGTGCTGGACAATGACACTGACCCTGACACAGCTTATAGTGTTGTTTCACAAACACTTCCCGCCAATGGCAGTTTGATATTAAATTCTGACGGCACATTTACCTACACACACAATGGAAGCGAAACAACAAGCGACTTTTTCACCTACACCATTGAAGACGCTGTATCCGGCGCAACCAGTACGGCCAGAGTAGACATAACGATTGCGCCCATCAATGATGCTCCCAATACAACTGCTGACATCATTTTGGTGGATGAGGATGGGGATGTATCCGTTACTGATACTAACGAGACATCGGTATTGGCTAATGATACTGATGCAGAGGGCGATTCTTTGCAGGTATTTGGTGTTTCGGTATTACCCAGCAATGGCACAGTAGTCGCTAATCCGGATGGCAGTTTTTTGTACATGCATGATGGCTCTGAAACCACAACAGATTCGTTTACTTATATCGCAGTAGATGAACACGGCGCCACTCAAGCAGCCGTGGTCGATGTGGTGATTACACCGGTCAATGATTTACCCGTTGCAAACAGTGATTCTATTACCGTGGATGAAGGTGGGGCAACGGTGACTCAGTTAGACAGCGACGAGTTTTCCCTGTTAGACAACGACACTGATGCAGAGAATAACGGTCCGCTTGCAGTCATTGTATCCACTGCTCCAGCTCATGGAACGCTGGTGGTAAACCCTGATGGTACGTTTGCTTATACGCACGATGGCTCTGAAACCACGTCAGACAGTTTTACCTATGCTGTCCAGGACAGTGATGGTGGTAATTCGCTGTTTGCGACAGTGAGTATAGTAATCAACCCGACTAACGATACGCCGTTGGCAGTGGATGATGCTGATGTCGTCAATGAGCAGGGTTTCATTAACATCAATGTGTTGGCCAACGACAACGATCCTGATGGCGATAACCTGGCTGTAACGCTGGTAAGTGCTCCGAGTAATGGTAGTGTGGTGATCAATGCCGACAATACCGTGACTTACACACACGATGGCAGTGAAACTTCAGCAGATTCCTTCACTTACGTGCTAGAAGATGGTAATGGCGCTTTTTCAACTGCACAAGTTGATATCACTGTTACGCCAATCAACGATGCGCCCATAGCGCAGGCAGATTCAATGACACTGGCTGAAGGCGGAAGTGAAATTGTTGATATGCTGGCTAATGATGCTGATGTAGAAAACGACACTCTGTCGGAGGTAATCCTTAGCCAGCCCAGTAATGGCACGCTGGTTCAAAATCCTGACGGTTCTTATAGCTACACGCACGATGGTTCAGAAACACAGAGCGACAGCTTTACCTATCAGGCAAAAGATCCAAATGGCGAACTGTCTGGTGTGACCACCGTTAGTATTGCTATTACTCCGGTAAACGATAACCCGGTTGCCATAGACGACGATGCCAACGTGTCTGAGTCTGGCACTGTTGATGTGAGCGTGTTGCTAAACGATACTGATGCAGAGCTGGATAATTTAACGGTATCCATCACTACGGTACCTCTCAATGGTACGGCGATTGTTAACTCGGACAACTCGATTAGTTATACGCATGATGGGTCAGAGACGCTCACTGATGAATTAACCTATACGGTTATTGATGGTAATGGCGGTGTAGCTACAGCGCAAGTTAGTTTTACAGTGGCCAGTGTTAATGATAGTCCGTTAGCGTTATATGATACTGATACAGTGGCTGAGGGTGGTAACGTCACTATAGATGTTTTGCAAAACGACACTGATGTAGATTCTACTGTATTGACTCCTGCAGTGGTGGGCGCACCCAGTTTCGGTACACTCGTGCTCAATAGCGATGGCACCTTTACTTACACCCATGATGGGTCAGAAACCACTAACGACAGCTTCTCTTATGTAGTCACTGACGAGCAGGGTGCCGTGTCCCTTGCTGCTGATGTAACGCTAATCATCAATCCAATAAATGATGCGCCTGTGGCAAACGACGATACCGCGTCAGCTATGGAGGGCACCACCGTAACAATCAATGTCCATAGCAACGACACCGATGCAGAGTCTAACGGTGCGCTAATGGCCACTCTGGTCAGTGGCCCGACAAACGGCTCACTAATGTCGAATGCAGATGGGACTTTCACTTATACCCACGATGGCTCTGGAACCACGGCAGATTCGTTTACCTATTTCACAACAGATGTAAACGGTGCAAATTCCAATAACGCAACAGTAAGCATCGAAATTACACCATTAAATGATGTACCCAATGCGGTTGATGACTCAGCGGTTTTGAATGAAGCAGCTGTGATAAATATTGATGTGTTGGCCAATGACAATGACAGTGATGGCGACACATTGACCGTTGCACTTGTCTCAGCGCCAGTCAACGGCACGGCTGTAGTCAATGTTGACAACACAATCAGTTACAGCCATAACGGAAGTGAGACGCTGGCGGATACGCTGGAATATGCAACTAGTGATGGTAAGGGTGGTGTGTCAACAGCCACGGTCTCTATTTCCATTACACCTGTTAATGATGCACCTGTGGCTGTGCCAGACAATTTAACGGTAAACGAGGGAAGCAGTGCTGTTGTTGATGTTGCGATCAATGATTCCGATGCTGAAAACGATGCTTTAACATTCAGCATTGTAAGCCAACCCAGCAACGGTAGCCTTGTTCAAAACCCGGACGGTACTTTCACCTACACGCACGATGGTACCGAAACACAAAGCGATAGCTTTAGTTATCAGGCAAGAGACCCTGACCTGGCCATGTCTCTGGTTACCACAGTGGCAATCGATGTGAATCCGGTCAACGATATTCCGGTTGCTATCAATGATGCTGTCAGCGTATTGGAATCGGGCTCGCTGGATATTGCTGTGTTGTCAAATGATACGGATGACGATCTGGATGCGCTAAGTGTGTCAATCATATCGGGCGCAAGTGGTGGTTCTGCTACGGTTAACAGCGACAACACCATAACGTATGTGCACGATGGGTCTGAAACAGGTAACGACACCATTGAGTATATTGTTAGTGACGGTAAGGGTGGCTCTGCCACAGCACAAATCAACATCACTATTGTCGGCACAAACGACGCTCCAATAGCCGTGGATGACAACAATACCGTAGATGAGGGTGGTGTTGTCATCGTTGATGTGCTGCAAAACGATGCTGACGCCGAAAACGACGTTTTGTCAACATCGCTGGTGAGTTTGCCAAACTATGGCACGGTGATCAGTAACGCTGATGGTACCTTTACTTATACTCATGATGGTTCTGAAACTGTAAATGACAATTTTTCATATATTGTTACTGACGACAACGGTGCGGTATCCATGGCGGCAATGGTACTGCTGAATGTAAACCCGCTAAATGATGCTCCACTGGCTAACGATGATACAGCGACGTTGTCAGAAGGTAGCGTTGTCATTATTAATGTGCAATCCAATGACATAGATGTCGATAATGCTGCCTTGCAAACGGTTGTCAACACAAATCCACTACACGGAAACGCCTTTGTTAATGCCGATGGCACCATAAGCTATACCCATGATGGGTCAGAGACTACATCAGATAGTTTTCAGTACACAGTATTCGACAATGCGGGAGCATCATCGACAGCTGAAGTGCAACTATCAATTGTGTTAAGCAACGAGAATGCACCAGAATTTTTACAAGAGCCTATCGTTTATCAAGTCGTCGAGAATGCCAGCAATGGTTTGTTGCTGGGAACTATCCTCACCAGTGACCCGGATACCAATGACGCAGTTCAGTTCTCGCTTTTAAACAATGCTGGCGGTCGTTTTCAAATTTCAGATAACGGTATTGTGAGTGTGCTTGACGGAAGTCTGTTGGATTACGAGACTAATAATGCTCACAGAATCACTGTTGTTGCAACTGATTTTAAAGGAAACACCGCTAGTACTGATGTGGATATTCAGGTTATTGATGCGATAGAACCAATATCGGAATTTCAATTGCTAGGTCCGTTTAATGTACCTGAAAATGATGTTGGCTCAACCGTACAAGGTGTTGTTGCTGCAATGGCGAGCGCCGAATCCGGGACTATTACCTACAGTTTGGCTGGACAAGATACAGCCAGTATTCTCATTGATTCCAGTACGGGAGTGCTGAGTCTGGCAAGTGGTTACGCGTCAGACTTTGAAGCCAAGGCTCAATACAGTGTTACGGTTATAGCAATTGATGCCACGGGCCAGCAAATAAGTGAAGACATCGTCATCAGCGTTCTTGACGTTAACGAATCTCCTGAGTTTACTGTGCAAGAACTGGTGTCTACTATCTCAGAAGATGCCACCCAAGGTCAAAGCGTAGGTACCTTGCAGGCTGTTGACCCTGATGGAAATACCTTGCAGTACAGTATAGTTGCAAGTAGCTCTGCGTCTGCTTTTGTTATTGATGCTCAAACGGGTGCTATCACTGTTGGCAATGCAGCGCAGATTGATTTTGAGGTTTTAAATCAACACAGCTTGCAGGTTGAAGTAACAGACCCTGATGGGCTCAGTGATGTTATTCCGGTTACCATCAATATCGATGATGTGGACGAAGTCATTGTTGAGCCAGAACTAGAGCCAGAACCCATTATTCCTGAGCCTGTCGTTCCTGAACCGAATGAACCTGTGCCGCCGACTGCGCCACCGAGTTTGGGGTCAGCGTTGCAACAGGAACTACCTCATATCAATTTGATACCAATCGAGCCGGTTTCTGTTTCACCAGTTTTAGCGCCTTTGGTGTCAGATTCATTGACCACCAACGAGCAAACTGTGTTCGCTGAAACTATCGGACAATCCAGTAGCGAAGATGCCGTCACTCAAGCTCTTCAACAATCTCAAGCAGACAAGGCGAACACCACTGATACCAACACAAATTTACTAAGTGCCGTTAACTTGATGTTAGCGTTTGACACACGTGCCGCTGCAATTCAGTTAAACGCAACTGTGGATCCGGTGATAACAAATGATATAAAAACCATACATCGTGCGATCAAACTTGAGGCGATGACACCAGAGGAGCAACTTGCTTCCATTCTGTCGTTGAATCCAGTCGATGTTAACCTTGAAGATGGCGAGAGAATACATTGGCAAGTCGAAAACGCCGGATTAGATTCCAGTTTGATTGAACTGGAAGAAAAACTAAAAGAATCAGCGAAAGAGCAGACTGTTTCGTCTGGGGCCTCTGAGGCACTGGTCGGTGTGACCGTTGGTATTACCAGTGGCTTTTTGGTTTGGATGCTTCGTGGTGGAGCTTTACTTGCGAGTATGTTTTCCATAAGCCCTTTATGGAGGCAATTAGATCCGCTGCCCATTGTTGATGCAAAAGTTAATAATAAAGAGGCCGAACCAGAGAACGAAGATACATCGATTGAGAGCCTGTTTGATGCATCACGCAGGTAAAATTATAAACTAACGTAGTACTAGTCAGTAACTCTGATCAAAATCACGGCGTATTATCAACTCGCCCAACGAGCGAAAATATATGCGCAAACCAAGCCAAAAAAAGCGCAAAAAAAACCCTGAAAATCAGGGCTTTCTCGTTTCTTTATTTTTTCTGGCTTACTTATCGTAAACAGACTCTTTCTTTAGGTGCTTTACAATAAGATAGTAAAATACAGGCCGTAGTTTTTGACGGTTACTTGGGCCGATAGTGTCAATTGCATGCTGGACTGCCGCATCTGCTTCAGGGCCTTCAACACCAAGCTTGCGGCTTACAAAACGCTCTTTCACGTTGTCAAGTTCTTTTTTGTCTCCAGCTGCTACCAGATTAGCGTCTCTATTATATAAAGATGGTCCTAACCCCTTAGCAACAGCCGATAGGAGTTTCTCATCGCAATCCACATTGATACTGGACAGTTGTGCTTTACAGTCGGTTATTGCTTCGTCGAACTTGGACATGATACCTCCGTTAGAGTTTAAAACTGACCGCACTTGTTGCCCGCCGCCTTTGACCATTATTGATGAACGGGTAGAGCGGCGCATTGTGCGACATACGCAAATGTTCTCACAAGCGGCTGTGCCGCGAAAACGTTACTGCGTTTGATCGTGTAATGGCGTGTCGGTTCAATGACCACCGCCATCGTTATGCCAATAGTAAGCCGCGCATCGGAACCGCGCAACAAACGGGGGCGTACTGGGCTAAGCATTCACAAATGATTAACATTTTGGACTGGAACTGCAAACTATTGTGTTACGAAACAGTACCAATACGGATGTCAAGACATTAACACTCGATATCTTGCCACCTGCGCATTTGCCGAACATCTAACCTGGCGATTGTTTGGTCGTAAGCCGGGATTCGGTTGCGTATGATTCGTGCGTTTCACTGGGTATTATCTTGCTGTCTGAACTTATCAAACCGTGTTCTGCGAACACTTTTTCTGCCGCTTCGTACCCAATCTCACTAATACGTTTGTATGATTTAAATTCCATCAATGGAATTTCGCTTACATTGGGTTCAACCAGTACATCGAGCATTGCCTTGGTTTCGTTCAATCGAATAATACTTTTTATGTCGGTGGACCTTAACAGGGTTTCAACCAAACGAGGAATACGGATTTTTTTTGTAAACGGGTTTATCCGCGAGAACAATACATGCCAACCCGAAAGGGATGTGCCGTAGTTGTAGTACGCGCGAATCTCAACTATTTGACTAACGTTAACCCCGATAATACTGCCGCGACCGCCGAGCTGTTCATGCATAACATCAACAGGAAACGTGTTCAACACGGCTCCGTCTATTAACAGCTGTCCAGATGGGGTGGGAACCGGGGAGAATATACCGGGCAGGGAGATGGTGCTTCTGACCACTCGCCATAGCGGGCCTCTGTCATGCACGACCTCTTTGCCATCAGCAAGATTAGAGGAAACACAGAAAAACGGAATCCATAAATCTTCAATTCGCGATTCGCCATAAACTTCATGACAAAACCTCGTTAGTTTTGCCGACTGTAAAAGTGAAACCAGTGGAAGCGTGTAATCGAAAAGCGCTTTTTTATTGGCAAACACGGCTGACAAACTATTAATGTCTTCAGTATTCTGACCCATAGCCATGGAAGCACCGAGTAACCCCCCCATACTCGAACCGCCAATATAGTCAATGGTGATTCCGTGTTCCTCAATTAGTTTTTGTACCCCTAAGTGGGCGTAGCCTCGCGCGCCGCCACCGCTGAATACTATGCCTCTGGCGCAGCCGCAGATACGCCGAGCTAAACGTGCCATATGTCCGGTATCGTCGATGCGGATGTGATGATACGCGTTGAGTTCGCGTTTTCTTAACCAGCGTGCCGTATGGGAAGGTTGTTTTGTATCCTTATCATGGAGTAACACCAAATCAACTTTACGATGAAAGCGGGCATTACTAAGCATGCCTCGCAATTCGTGTTCAATTTCTCTCAGTTTGGAGGTATTTTCCTTGTCTGCATCTGCCAGTAAGATTATGCGATCGGCTCGGTTGATACACCGTCTAGTCCACGAAGACATTGATGGGTCCGCCAAATACAAAATTTCCTGGTAAGTATTTTCTTTATCATCAAGCCATTCTGCGATGACAGAATTAAAAACATCTGTGAAGTCAGTTTGGGCAACGCCTTTTTTTCCATATAACCTGTCGAAGGCCCGTGCATCAAGCATCAAGGGATTACCAAAGCAACGCATTTCGCGCTTTAGCTGCTGCAAAAAGCGGCGCAAAGGTAGCTTGTGGTCTAAGGGAATAATGGCAATCGTCTGATCTTTTGCCTGCACGCTCCTTGATTTCTCGACATACCGTTGCACAAGCAATTTCGTCAAAGGCATTAGCATGTCCGGACGCTTTGCGATCAGCTCTTCGAACATGTCTTTTTTCAAAAATGCGACGGTGGATTCTCTTATGGCGTAAACCGTTGCGGTCCGCACCGAGTCAGACAGTAACGCCATTTCACCAACAGTCTCTGGTGCGCGCACCTCGGTCAAAACAATTGTGTTGTCTTCATTATTTAAAGTTTCAACGTGCAAGCGGCCTGAAATCACAACGTGCAAGCCGTCAGCTTCTTCGCCTTTTTCTATCATTACTTCACCACTGGTGTAGTGATTAATAACAGTGCCTTCCAACAGGGCATTCATGGTTTCAGTGTTGATGTCGCCAAACATATCGATGAATACTTTGGCCAGCATAATGCGGCGTGATAGCTCTGCCGCTGTGTCATAAACATGAGCAAGGATGCCTGGGTCGATATCGGCTAACAGCTCAAATGCAACTCTGGGAAATCGAGCAATTTTTGATTTCTTTGCGGCAACTGCATTGACCAAATGAGCCCCGCCATTGAGCACAGCAAAATCGCCGGCAGTATCACCCTTGTAACGAGAATGAAGATAAAAGTCGGTGCTGGCGTCCTTACTAATGGGCAGTTTTAGCTGAATTTCTCCAGTTATCACCATAAACAGCTCGTCACTCTGGCTGCCATGACTAAACAATACATCGCCTTCTTTCATCTCAGAAAAGCTGATGTGAGGAACAAGAGATTCCCACCGGTCAGCATTGATTGAACAAACCAGTGGCAGCCGCTGCAAGGTTTTCAGTGTTTTGGATTCGCTATTGAGCGGGTTCATGGTGATTCGTTAGCATCTTGACGTGCTCGCGCGCCGTTGCCCAAAACTTGCACGGATTGCCCGATTAAGGGAAAAATGTTTCATAGTTGAGTGATTACACAGCATATATGGGACCGATCGGGCAGGTTCTGGCACATTTATATGAATCTAAAAAGGCAAGTAATACGGTCCTGGACTGCTAATTTGGTCCCCCATGATTACTTCCGATTGTCGAAATCTATCTTGCCAAAGTAAGCCGTGCTTTTTTGTCCCGAATTGTCACCATCTACCATAACAGCATAGCCGGAAATCCGGGTAACATGGATGTTGAACAACTGTTTAAAATCCTCAACAATATTACGTCTTTGCGTCACCCATTGGCCCGTCATTTCATCGCCACCCTGTACTGCAAGCATGATTGATTTTTTGGTAAATGGGCTTGTCCATATGGTGCCAGTTGCCTGGGTGGAAGACCATACGTAATTTATACCGACCGTATTCCATGGCAAAAATCCGGTTTTTGCTACAACGTACAATCGGGCGGGAAAGTCATCACCCGACTTGGAGCGCTCATCAATATTTTGATAAACAGAATCGACTTTCCATGTCCATTCTATCCATGGAGTTTCCTGTAAATCGATGGTTTTTTCCTTGTATAAGAGGGACGCCGTGTTGTTGGTGCTGGCCTTTAGAATGCTTTGATCTGCTACTGGAACCAGCTCATAGTTGGTATTGCCGACAAATGACTTCTCCAGCCAGGATTCCAGCGATGCGTCTGGAAAAGAGTGAGCGGGTTGGTCGGCTGCAGCAACAACGGGCGCCACCCAGAACGGTGTAACCACCACAGCGGCATAAAGGGCGGCAAAAATGGTCGCTTTCTTGTCATCAAAAATGCAAAACTTATTAGACTGTTTTCTGACAAAAAGGGACGATAAACTCTTGTAATGTCTGTTTTTCATTTTTGTTTAGGTAAAAACCTGCGGCTAAAGTTCATCTTTATTACGCCACTATTGAGGTCTGCAAACGCAGAATTAACGTAAAATGACTGAGTTGTCTCCTTATTATTGAGAACCATGTCAGATACCCTTCACACTCGCCGATTCTGGTTGCTGGCTGCAGGCACCATAGCCACCATATATGCGCTCATTCTGGTTGGCGGTATTGTACGGGCGACCGGTTCAGGTATGGGCTGCCCGGATTGGCCTCAGTGTTTTGGGCAATGGATACCGCCCACCAGTGAATCTCAGCTGCCAGCCAACTACCAACAAATATACGCCGATCGGGGTTACGCCGAGACGCAATTCAATGTGAGTAAAACCTGGACAGAATATCTGAATCGCTTGCTTGGTGTATTTACAGGTTTCACCATCCTGCTTACGCTGATTTTCTCGCTGCCATTCCGGCACCACGATGCCCGAGTCACGCATTTAGCTTTTGCAGGTTTCGTACTGGTGGGTATTCAGGGCTGGTTGGGTTCCCGGGTTGTTGCCAGTAATTTAAATCCGGTTTTGATTACAGTTCACATGCTTTTGGCACAGGTGATAGTGGGTGTGATTATCGCAGCCATACTGCGCTCAGCACGATCAACGTTACAAAAAATTGATATCAGTGGTTTAAGTAAAATGATCTATCCACTGATTGTTTTGGCCATGATTTTTGGCTTGGCGCAAATGGTGTTGGGTACTCAAGTTCGGGAGGCGGTTGATTTAATTGCCAAGCAAAGTAATTATGTAAATCGTCACTTGTGGATAGACAATTTGCCGCTGATCTTTGCGGTGCATAAATACTATGCTATCGCGCTTGTGGTGTTTAATGCCTGGCTGATAGTACAGCTACTATCTCACACACACTCGGTATTGCTGCACAGATTAAACTGGTTCCTGGCGTTTTTACTGTTGGGAACATCGGTCATGGGCATGTCCATGGACCGCCTTAATCTCCCCATTTTTGCCCAACCACTACACCTGTGGATGGCATCACTGATATTCGGTACACAGCTGGCAATATTGATGGTACTGCGATACGCACGATCCAACAGCCAGATCGAAGCGGGCAAAAACGCCGTGCTTAATACTTGAATTTTGTGGACATGGCAGGATAAACTAGTGCGGCGTGCAGGACGTACGCCACACAAATCACGCTTACTAACCCAGGCCTGATAGTCCGAGCTTCACTAATAGCGGGCTCAATTGTGTGAATTTAATAATTTGAACAAGGAGGTTCAATCATGTTCTCTTTTTCCCGTTCGGCTATGTGTTTGCTATTGAAGTTGCAAGTCACTTTGCGATTTTTACTGCTTGTTTCTATTGCGCATACGATGGCTTTTAGTCACGCTGCGTTTGCCGGCCCACTCATTGACATCAATATCGCCAGCGCCGATGTGCTCGCAGGAACTTTGCCGGGTATAGGGCCAACAAAAGCAAAAGCAATTGTAGATTATCGTGATCTGAACGGACCTTACCAGTCCGTAGACGAGCTCACCAATGTGAAAGGTATAGGTGAAGTAACCCTCAACAAGATAAAACCTTTTCTATTTGAAGTTGGACAAAGCAGCGAGCAGTCCCGTTTGTATCCATCGGTGAGCAGTCGTGCGCAGGTTGTTTTCAATACTTCGAGGCAAAGCACGGTAGACGATGGATTGGCGATCACGCCAAACGACTCGGAAGCTCAAGCGCGTAGAGCCGTAAGGGCTGCATTGAACATCGCGCTTCGAAACGCTGAGCAAAACACGCAACCTTAAAACAGCTGTCCCCTTTAAAAATTGTTTTGGAGGGGACCGCAAACACCCATTAGTCGCCCTCGAATTCACACAATATATGCACATCGACACCGAGCGACTCAATCAATTCTTTACCGCCCAGAGCGGGTAGGTCGATAATGAACGCGCTGCCAACGATGTGCGACTGGGCGCGTTGCAGGAGTTTTATTCCGGCTTCGCAGGTACCGCCGGTCGCAATTAAATCATCAACCAACAAAACGCGTTCACCCTTTTGTACAGCATCAACGTGCATCTCCATTGTTGCTTCGCCGTATTCCAGGGTGTAGTCCTCGTGCATGGTTTCCCCTGGTAACTTGCCTTGTTTGCGTATGGGCACAAAACCAACAGAAAGTTGATGGGCAATCGCACCGCCCAGTATGAAGCCACGAGCTTCCAGTGCGGCCACTTTATCTATCGGCTGCCCAGCATAAGGATGTAACAGCATGTCTACCGCCATGCGAAATCCACGCGGGTCCTGAAATAAAGTACTAACATCCCGAAACTGGATTCCCTTTTTTGGATAATCCGGTATGGTACGGATATAGGACTCGATGCTGTTCACTGTGTAAACCCTTTGAACGGTAAGCTGATGGATGTAAAGAGTAACATTTGTTAAGACATGCGCCTGTTTTACAGGGCTGCAATTGTCGCGTGCTAGGATCTGGCTTCTTTTATTGATAGTGAGTAGTGGTATGAACCTGGTCGGGACATTAGGAAAGTTATTGTTAAGCGGTGCTCTATCCAAAGGCGGTTCTGCCGGAGCCGGTGGACTGGGTTCGTTGCTAGGTGGTGGCTCTCAAGGTAGCGGTGGACTCGGTGATCTGCTGGGATCACTTGCTGGTGGTGGTGCCAACAGCGGTGGTTTGGGTGGCTTGTTAGGACAGCTTCAAGGTCAGCAAGGCGGCGGTGCAGCACAAGCTGGCGGTGCCGGTGGGTTGCTTGGTGCTTTACTGGGCAGCGGTGCTGCCAGTGGTGGCACCCAGAATCGAGCCAACAACTCGCAAGGTGATATGGGTGCGCTTTTGGGTAATGCACTTGGGCAAAACGCGCCTGGAGCACAAGCGCCTGCCCCTGTAACAACAGAGCAAACAAATCAAGCAGCGTTACTGATTCGTTCCATGGTAAACGCTGCCAAGGCTGACGGTACTGTCGATGCACAAGAGCAGGAAAAAATTGTTGGCAAGCTGGGTGACATTGGCCCTGAGGAAGCCGCGTTTATTCGCGCTGAAATGCAAGCGCCGCTCGATGTAGATGGATTTATAAAAAGCGTTCCAAAAGGTCTTGAACAACAAGTTTATGTGTTGTCGTTGATGACGGTTAATCTGGATTCGAAAGCCGAAGCCGATTACCTTGATAAGTTGGCTAAAGGCTTTAATATTTCTGAGCAGGCCAGCAACCAGATTCACGGTCAGCTTAACGTGCCGCAGTTGTACTCTTAGGCGTTACACACATTTTGTGTGCAGGACAGTCTTAAAAATGTTGCTTCGGCCGATGCAAAGGCACTGGTCGAAGCAATCACCATCACAATTTGCCTGGAGCTTTAAATGAAGAAATTAATCGGACTCTTTTTATTACTGCCAGTATCGGCGTTTGCCAACGTTAATTTTTACGGTCAATGCAACTATGAAGGGCCCAGCGTGACCCTTGAGCCTGGTGAATACACGGCGGCAGATCTTGCCGATCGTGGGATTCCCGATAATGCCATAGCTGCAGTCAAATTTGAGAAAGGGTATGTGGTCACACTTCACGAGGACGATGGATTCAAGGGGCGATTTGGCACTTTAAAGAGTTCGGATTCATGTCTTGAAAATAATAAATTTAATAATCTGGTTAGCTCTTTAATCATCAAGGCGTCCGAACAGTCCTTCGGCAATAAGGAGTCAATCCTGTTTGGTAATGCAAGTTTGGATGCAAAGAAACCGACCGATGTAAAAGGGCAAATCACTGTTTACTCAGACTGTAACTATGCCGGTGCATCGGCCAAACTCTCGGTAGGTGATTATAATCTTGCGCAACTGAAAAAGTTTGGTTTGGGAAACAACGACATCTCCTCGGCGAAGGTACCCAAGGGTTTGAGCTTAACTGTTTTTGAAAATGATTTTCTGCGAGGCGATTCAGCCTCAGCATCAGGTGATGTCAAATGCATAGACACAGGTGACTTTGCTAATCGCATTACATCTGTATCGGTATCTGGTGGCAATGACTCGGCAGTGGCCGCACCAGCACCCGCAGCCACGGGTGGTGTGACCGTTTATGAACAATGTAATTACAAAGGCAAGTCTGCGTTACTACAAGTGGGTGAGTATACTAACGCTGACTTAAATTCCATGGGTATAAGCAACAACAGCATTTCGGCTTTGCAAGTTGGTGAAGGTTATCAGGCAGAACTGTATATTAATGACTTTCACCGAGGTGACTCGGGTACGCTTGGTACTAACAATCCGTGCTTGGTTGGCCGTTATAACGACGCTATAACTTCTATGATTATTCGTAAAATTGATGGTGCCGCTGCAACCGCCGATCCAGAGAAGATGGTTGCAACGGTGTATGAACACTGTAATTTTCGTGGCGGTAGTGCTGAGCTGCCGGTAGGAAAGCACAGCGCATCAGCGCTAAAAGACATGCGAGTTGGACAAGACACAGCATCTTCTATTAAATTATCTCCAGGCTATCGAGCCACGCTGTATGAGGGCGCCAATTTCGATGGAAAAAGTGTTCTTGTAACCGGTGATGACGATTGTTTGGATAACGACGATCTAAACGAGCAGGTGTCATCCATGATTATTGAGAATGCGGCCATAAGGGCCACGACTGGCGTGCAGGACAATTTCGTATCGCAGCCAAATCAGTCCAGCAGCTCCAAGTCTGATGACTTGGTTGCCGGGCTTACTTGTGTACAACAATTTGTTGAAAAAAATGCCTGTGATGAGCGCCGATGGGAGACCATGGAAGCACGTTGCCAGTTACTTCGTGTTGAAGAATTGAGCGATGGTTATCTAGAGGGTCACGTTGCCGCAGGTAATTGCAATACAGAGTTGTGGGATGAGCTTGTTCGTCGAACCGCTAACCCACATTTACGCTAGTTTGCTAGCGGCTTATTAATCAGGAATGCTATATACGTTTTCTATAGCACTCTTCACGTTAAGTAGCCTCATTAAATTTTGGCTTAACTATCTGGACTTTAACGAAAAATGATTCTTCGCAATTTAGTAATTAGCAGCCTTGCATTGGTGGTTCTCAGCGCATGCAGCATGGTCAAATACAACACACTGGAAAAGGTTGGTATTCACAAACGTGACATATTGGTGGCAAACGTAAAAGATGCACGCGATGCGCAGAGCGACGCGCAAGAGCAATTTAAGGATGCACTGGAGCGATTTGGCTCGGTTGTTCAAATAGAAGAAACGGGTTTGAAAAAAGCCTATGATCGTTTAAGTGATGAATACGACGACAGCAAAGATGCTGCCGAAGAGGTATCTGATGAGATTGATGCTGTGGAACAGGTTGCTGAAGACCTGTTTAAAGAATGGGGGCAAGAAATAGAAGAGTACACCAATGTCGAACTGCGCAAAAACAGTAAGCGACAATTGCGGGATACACAAAGCCGCTATAAAGATATGCTAGTCAGCATGCAAGCGGCTGAGCGGAGCATGCAGCCGGTACTTAATACTTTTAAGGATAATGTGTTGTATCTAAAACACAACCTGAATACGCAAGCGGTTGGCTCTTTAAAAAGTACGTTTGCTACGCTTGAAGGAGATATTGGTCGTCTGATCGAACAAATGAATCAATCGATTGCGCGATCAAATGAATTTATCGCCGAGATGGAACCGGCCAGTTAAGGCAAGCCAGTTTAGAAAAACCAGAAAAGAAAAACCAGAAAAGGCAAACCAGTTAAGGCAAACCGGTCCAGAAATATTAGAAACGACAGTTATGGCTGATAATCCTCTGGTTCCACCGACAAAAGACGAACCGTCTTTGACATTGGATGAAAAATTAAATTTAGAAACTGGTCAAATTGCCTGGTCTGATTTAGTGCGCCACTTCGCAAGAGGCGTTGTAATCAAGGTGTTAGAAGGCAGAGATTTGGTTGAAGTAGCAAATTGCCTTGCCAGAGACGATACAAATCAGTTAAAACAATGGCTAAACGATGAGTCGGTTGCTCGTGCCTCCGATGATGACGCAAGAGACTGGACTGCAAGAGAGCCTGTTTTCTGGTGCTTAGTTACAGCACCGTGGGTGCTGGTTCAAGAGAACAAAGAAACGAACCCATCAGTTCATTAGCCCTGTGTTTTTTTAATATCGCCTTACTTGGATAAAAGATCTAAAAAGCCGGAGTTTAAGATGAAGTTTCTTTCAATACTGATAGTCACTTGTTTTGCTTCTGTGCTGTATTCGGCCGAAGTAGTGTCCGATATAAGCAGCAGTGATGCATCTGCTTCTACTCAATCAGCAGAGGAATCAGCAGATCTGAGTGTCACGTTTTCAGAGCAACATAGATGGGACATCAAGCGTCAGGTGATGTCCAGACCAGGTGTCATGCTCGACATGGCGAATATGACGGATAACGGGTACGTCTGGAAAAATGATGTGGTTTGGGCTGGTGACGGTTTGCCCATCGATGAAAAATGGTACGTGGCAGGGTTTCTATTCCAACGTCCCGGTTTTAAATCTGTGTGGTTGCAGTACGCTTTTCGGATCGATGCCGAAACAGAGCAGTTGCGCAATGTTAGGCGTTGGTACGGGGCTGGCTCAATTCGCTAAGATTTCGTCGTCTACGCTGATTTTTTATAACAACCGGCGCATTCAATTAGCTCACGTTCAATTTGCTCAACGACGGCAGGCAATTCAGCGGCAGGTACGGGCTTTGAGTAATAGTAGCCTTGTATCAAATCACACCCCAGTTGTTCAATAAAACCAAGCTGTTCTTTGGTTTCAATTCCTTCTGCCACGATTGCCAGGTCCAGGCTGTTTGCTAACGCGATAATACTGGCGGCAATTGATTTTTCAAAATTTGTAGCAGTTAAGTCTTCTACAAATGAGCGGTCAATTTTTAATATGTCCACGGGCAAATCCTGAAGATAACTTAACGATGAATACCCGGTACCAAAGTCATCTAATGCGATGTTGATTCCAGCCTCTCTTAGAGCCTTCAACTGAACAACAACGGCTTCTCGGTTATTCATAATAAAGCTTTCGGTTATTTCAGCTTTGAGCTGTCTCGGAGGTACATCATGATGCTTTAGTAGTTTAACAACGCTATCACTGAAGTTTGGGTCGTTAAACTGCGGAGTTGCTATGTTGACGCTCATACTGAACTGCTTCTCTGAGCTAAACTGCCACGTGTTGAGTGTTTTCATAGCCTCTTCCATAATCCAGTAGCCTAGCTCGTGGATAAATCCCGATTCTTCGGCCAAGGGTATAAATTCGTACGGGGGCACTATGCCGCGCTCTGCGCTGTTCCAGCGAATAAGTGCTTCAACGCCAGTTACGGTGCCGGATTTCCAACACACTTGAGGCTGATACCAAAGTTCAAATTCGTTTCGTGCAAGTGCTACCGTTAATAAGCTTCCAAGCTCGCTCTTACTGCGCATTTGTTCGGCAACCAGCTTATTGAAGTGCTGAATCTTTCCTTTGCCTCCATGTTTTGCTTGATACATCGCTATATCAGCATGGTTCAGTAATTCGGAAAATGAAATGCCGTCATCTGCATAGAAACTGATACCAATGCTGATTCCTACATTGATTCTCAGATTCTTGATGTGGATGGGTTCGGCTACGCTGTCAGCGAAACGTCTTGCTAATTCGTCGATGCCGTACTCGTGGTTTTTCAATTGCACCATCAGCGCAAATTCATCGCCACCCATGCGAGCCAGGAAATCTCCCTCGCGAGTGCAATTTTTCATCCTCTCGGTACAAATTTTAATAACTTGATCACCGATGTTATGACCGTGAGCATCATTGACTGCTTTAAAACCATCCAAGTCACAAAACATGATAGCGAATTGTTTTTTGTTCGATAATTTGTTCGATTTTTTGTTCGACAGGGCGTTCGGTTCTTGTGCCGCATTATCGACAATTTCAGAAAAGCGGTCTTTAAAGCGACGGCGGTTTGGCAAGTTCGTCAAGCTGTCATGGTAAGCCTGATGATGCACCTTGCTTAGTAAATCATTGCGTTGCAGTGCAGTTGACATTTGACTCGCCATAGCTTGAAACGTATTCGCATCATTTTCATTGAAGTCGCACTTGTCGACGTTTTTTGTAATGATAATCACGCCCCAGGGCTTTTTATCGAAGCAAATAGGCACACACATAGTGCTACCGATGTTGTGCTTTCTTCGGTACTCATGCACAGCTTTGGACTCTCTGGGATCATCCGTATTTCGGTTAATTTGAGCAAATTCAATATTGTCGAAAGACCAGTAGCTAATACTGTGTTGGCTAAGCGTTTCTACTTTTTGCTCTTTGGTACTAATGTCGCCATTATTTATTCGGTATGCTGAGTGTGTTTGTAAGGAGTCTGTGTCGTTTGGATTGTGGTAGATAGTGACCCGCTCAACATCGAAAATATCGATCAAGTGCTGACTCACCTTTTGTAAGGTGCTATCCCAATTAGTGGACTGGTACAGGGTGTCACCGAGTTTACTGAGTGTTCTGATGCGTCTCAACTCTTTGGCTTGTGCCTCCAGTTGCTTGGTATAGAAAATTGAAATTGACGCAACTTTTGTGATTTCCTTCAGCATTGGGATTTCGGATTTTAAATCTTCATCCAGTGATGCTGTTATGAATGCAACCCCAAAAACCTGATCTGAAAAAGATAGTGGTATTGAGACAGCTTTTACTTCAGTTGGGAATTCAACTATTTTATTTCCATAGGCTTTATTGTATGCATCGGTGTATTCGTATTTACCTGACTCCCATGCCTGTGCAGAAAGTCCCTTACCTCGCGTGCGTATGCTCCCCATAAGTTGATCTTTAAACGCACCACTGGCCGCAACGACCTGTAAATAGTCTCCGGTCTCGTGAACCATGTGTAGATAGGCACCTTTAGCACCGGTCAATCTGATGATTTCAGTGGATATATATTCCAGCAGGTTTTCCAGTGATTCCTGGTTCATCATTACCACAGCCGCATCGCCCAGCATGGATAGTTGGGCTATCACAGTTTTTAATGAATCGTACTTAGCCTGCAGCTCCGCGTAAGCTAACTCTGGCGAGTTATCGCTAGTGCTTTGCACATTAACGAGTGTTTGCGAAATGTTGCTCTGAGAGGCCATATTTTAATTAAGAACCCTATAGTCAGCCGAGATCGAAGCAGCTTGTATGGTAGGTCAGAGTCCTTTACAACAACCACGCTACCATCCGTAGCGGCACGTGGTCGGTTTTTCAGAGGGTTATCTGGCGTTGATGTTGTAAAGTAAGCTACAAGACGTGCGATCTAAACTGTGCAATGGCCAAAATTCAAACCAAGTCAGGTTTTATTGGTTAGTTTACCCAGCAAATCGTCAATAAGATTGTCCGCGGCCTCAACCACCACCGTGCCTGGTGGAAACACAGCACTGGCACCAGCATTGAGAAGTACGTCAACATCTTGTGGTGGAACCACGCCACCAACTACTATCAATATATCTTCTCGACCTTGTTTGCTAAGTGCGTGACGCAGTTCTGGAATCATGGTTAGGTGACCTGCTGCCAGTGAGCTAACACCGATAACGTGTACATCTTTTTCAATCGCCTCGACCGCAACTTCGTCAGGTGTTTGAAACAGTGCGCCTATATCAATTTTGAAACCCAGGTCTGCGAAGGCGGAGGCAATCACTTTTTGACCTCGATCGTGCCCGTCTTGCCCAATTTTTGCCAGTAGCACGCGAGGCTTTTTACCGGTTCGCTCAACAAACGAATCTATTTTAGTTTGTACTTCGGGCACGCCAGTGTGGTTGCCCATAGCTTCTTTGTAGACACCTTTAATAGTTTGTATCTTGGCCACGTGACGCCCGTAGGTTTGTTCTAACGCAGCGGATATCTCGCCGACAGTCGCTCGTGCTCTGGCAGCATTGATTGCCAGCGCAAGCAAGTTGTCTTCCATCGAATTGCTTTTATTTGAACGCGCAGCTTTGGCCAGTGCAGCGATTGCCGCTGCGTGGGCTGTTTGATCTCGGTTGGCTTTTAGTCGGGACAGCTTATCGGTTTGCTGTTTTAGAACAGCAGCGTTATCAACCTTAAGCACATCAACGGCTGTTTCGTTATCGACTAAATATTGATTTACACCCACAACGGTTTGTGCTCCGGAATCTATGCAGGCTTGTGTTCTTGCAGCCGCTTCTTCAATGCGTAGCTTGGGTATGCCAGCTTCAATGGCTTTTGCCATGCCGCCTTGCGCTTCCACTTCTTGAATATGTTCCCAGGCTTTTTCCTCAAGCTGCTGTGTTAGCGTTTCCATAAAATAGCTGCCGCCCCATGGGTCGGCCGTATGACAAGTGCCCGCTTCGTGTTGCAAAAACAGTTGAGTGTTGCGTGCGATACCAGCCGAGAAGTCAGTCGGTAAGGCCAGCGCTTCATCGAATGCATTAGTGTGCAATGATTGTGTATGTCCGCTGGCAGCAGACATTGCTTCTACACAGGTTCTTGTCACATTGTTGTAAACGTCTTGCGCAGTTAAGCTCCAGCCTGATGTTTGGCAGTGTGTTCTTAAACTCATCGAGCGCGGATTCCTGGGGTCAAACTGTTTGACTAATTTGGCCCACAAGGTTCTGGCTGCTCGCATTTTGGCTATCTCCATATAGTGATTCATACCGATAGCCCAGAAGAACGACAACCGGGGTGCGAAGTCATCCACTTGCATGCCAGCATCAATACCGGTGCGCAAATATTCGATGCCATCAGCCAGGGTGTAAGCCAGCTCCAGGTCTGCTGTCGCTCCCGCTTCCTGCATGTGATACCCAGAAATACTAATGCTGTTGTACAGCGGCATGTGTTGTGAGGTGTATCTAAAAATATCCGCCACAATGCGCATGGATGGGGCAGGCGGGTAGATATAGGTGTTGCGCACCATAAATTCTTTGAGGATATCGTTTTGTATGGTGCCGCTGAGTTTTTCAGCAGGCACGCCTTGTTCTTCTGCTGCAACAATATACAGAGCCAGGATCGGTAAGACAGCGCCATTCATGGTCATGGACACGCTCATTTTGTCCAGCGGTATCCCATCAAACAAAGTTTGCATATCAAGAATGGAATCTATCGCCACTCCGGCCATACCAACATCGCCACTGACTCTTTCGTTGTCTGAGTCGTACCCACGGTGCGTGGGCAGATCGAACGCTACCGATAAACCTTTTTGTCCTGCTGCTAAATTACGTCGATAAAACGCATTGCTGTCCTCAGCGGTAGAAAAGCCGGCGTACTGCCGCACTGTCCAGGGCTTGGTGACGTACATAGTGGGGTAAGGGCCACGCGTAAAAGGTGTCAACCCCGGAAAGCTGTCGTTAAAGTCAGTTTGTTCTACATCACTGTTGTTGTATAAACGCTTTAGTTCAATAAGTTCGGGTGTGGACTTGACCGGGTTTGGTACATCTTTGCCAACAAGATTGCCAGCATGTTTGCCAACCATGTCACCAGCCTTGCTGCCGACCACGGTGTAAGCGGGTGAGGGTGCGTCTACGTCGTTAAAGCTAAAGCGCTTACTCATGCTACGCCCTCAAATGCTTGCGCATCCCTTTTTATCTTCAAGGCCTTGCCAGATAACTCGGTTGGTGCGTCGGTTGCCGTGGTCGTCTTACCAAGTATGGCCTCATTCGCCGAATTCACATAACGATTAACGCCCACTTGTATATCAGTTTCGTTTTGTAAGCGCTCGATGCGTTGCTGCTGGTTCTGGTTTATTTGAGCCTGGTATTGCCCGCTCTGCAGCGCATCGATCAGGCCTCCGGCACGCTCTAGTTTTTGCAGAGCTTGCCAGCAGTCATTGGATAAATTTGCACTGAGGTTTTCAACCGAATACGCACCTGCCATGGGGTCGTGCACAAAGGTCAAATTAGATTCTTCGCTAATAATGATGGGGATGTTTCTGGCAACGCGTGCCGACAACGCAGTGTCTTTATCAGTGCTTTGATTAATAAAACGATGGTCAATGTAATCATGTGGGTGTATCAGGATAGTTTGCGCACCACCCATTGCTGCGGCAGTTGCACAGCTGACATTGCGCAAATGATTTATCCAGGGTTCCATTAGTGATTGCATACGCCTTGAAGATTCAACAACGAGTTGGCAATGCGGGTTTTCTACACCCATTTTGGTAGCGACGTAATACCACAGAGATTTTAAAACCCGCAGCTTAACCACATTGCTTAGCACGTCGGCATCACACGAAAATTGAAATACTAACGTGTCGTTAGCCGACTGTGCGTCCATGCCCGCGTCTAACATAGCTTGTAAGTAAATTGATGCGGTTGCAATAGCGGCTACCAGTTCTTGTTCAATGCTGCCACCTGCGTTGTGATAGCAGCTGGCGTTAACACAAACAGCAGTCGAATTTGTTAGTTGTTGATTTGTGTGTAATGCAAGTTCGGTGAGCTCTTTTAGTAAGTCCTGCACCTTCATTTGCGGGTCGGCAGTTGCAGCCATTGTGCCGATGGGGTCGGCATTAAAAGCAATATTATTTTTAGTTGCATCCCAGCCAAGATCTTTCATTACCGATTCAATTAGCGTGGCATTGGCAGTGAATTGCCTGGCGCATACTGAGCCGCCCTCCATGTCGCATACCAAGCTTAACGGTACGATATCTAACTGAACATCGTTTAAAATCGTTTTAGCATCAACGGCTGTAAGCTGTGCGCCCTGCGTGTGATGTGTTAGTGACAATTGCAATGAAGAGATACCCCCGGCCAATCCCGCCAGCACATTTGCATTTTTTTCTGCGTTGCTCTCGCCCAGTACCGCTAAGCGGTTATCCCAGCGTTTAAGTGGTGAGGGGAACAGTGCTTCGCTGCTTGCCGGTCGTTCGGTGTAGAGCGGGTCTATAGCCAGTTGGCTTGCAGTGATGTGTGACAGGGATTCAAGCGATCGTCCTTTCAAACTTTTTTCTGCCAATGCTCGCCATTGGTCAATTGTGTGTTGAGCTTTATGGGTATCGATCATGGTTGGACTTTGGCCTGTGTTTCATAGTGGCTATTGAATACATCAATTGTATCAAATACTAAGCTCGCTTTAATGTGCGCACCATAAAACGTCCCGGATGCAGTAATGACGCCCATTGCGCTAGTTGCTGGCCATTATTGTTGATCAAATAATCGGCCAGTAGCTTGGCGCAATAGGGCGCACTGACAATGCCGCGTGAACCAAAGCCACCAATCACTGACAATCCGGAGTGGTAGCTGGCAGCCGGGAAGCGTGCAGCCGGTAAACCGTTTTTGATCAATGCGTAGTCGTCAGGATAGCTGCTTAAGTCAGGCATTGGGCCTAACACCGGTAAGCGATCGGGTGTTGTAGCGCGTATGCCACTAAATCCAGCTACAGCGGTGTCACTGATTTTTATTATTGGCAATAACTCGTTCAGTGCTTGCCGGTTCTGATCATGCTCATCGACCTGAATGTCACGGTTGATACTACCGCGTTTAAAACTAGCACCAACGATAAGATCATGGCCGTGGGGAATGACGTATCGTTTTCCAGTGATAACGGCGCGCAAGGGGTTTTCACCTATTGTTCTAAATCGGCTGGTTTGTCCACGAGCGGGCATAACAGGTATGTCACTGGTTTGTGTGAATTGATTTAAACATTCACCTGTTGCCAGTATCAACTGATGACACTCAAGTGTCTTGTCGCGCTCAACCATCCTGGCACTACTGTTATCTGTGGTGCGTGACTGCGTATCAACCAGCCAACCGTTGTTAGATGCTCTAATTGATTGCACTGCGGTGCGCAAACCAAGGTCAATGTTTTTATGTTGAACTAAACCATGACATAGCCCCGCTGGGTTTAACCAACCTGCCGGCGAAAAATGAATGGCATCGCAGCCCAATGTCACACCGGCAAGCGCGCTGGCCTCCATTGACGTGCAGCTGGCATAACTTGCATTTGCGGGGTAAGGGTTATTGAGTAGTTGCAGCACACCGCATGGGTTAAATGATGCGTGCTGTGCCAGCGGCGTATTTACACTAAGTTGTTCCAAAAGATAATCAAACGCCGCACGATAAAACTGATCAGCTGCAGAGGTATCGCGCGTAACAAAAGGTTTAACAATACCAGCGTCATTAGACGAGGCTCCGGCAGCGACGGTACTTGCAGCATCAAGTAGTAACACCGGTACATTTTGTTGCGCCAAAGCAAATGCCAGGTGGCAACCGGCAAGCCCCGCGCCTACAATAATGACTGGAGTCTCTAAAAACTGAGTGTTTAATGGGTGCGATGAAGTCGTTGGTAAGGCAAACCACGGTGGTGTTGTCATGTCAATGCCATTTAAGGTGGCGGTGCCATTGCTCTAACTTACTGTGTAATGCGACTCAACATATTGCTGAACAATACCCTGAAACTCTTCAGCAATATGATCACCTTTTAACGTCACGGATTTTTCGCCATCAATGTAAACCGGCGCAGTGGGGCGCTCACCAGTGCCCGGCAAGCTGATACCTATGTTGGCGTGCTTGCTTTCACCCGGACCATTAACCACACAACCCATGACCGCGACAGACATGTCTTCAACACCAGGGTGGTTCTCTTTCCAGTCGGGCATGCTGTCTCTTAGGTAAGTTTGTATACGATCGGCCAGTTCCTGAAAGTAGGTGCTGCTGGTTCTGCCACAACCCGGGCACGCGGTTACCATCGGGGTAAATGATCGCAGGCCCATGGTCTGTAAAATTTCCTGACCAACAATGACTTCCCGGGTGCGATCACCATTGGGTTCGGGCGTCAGCGAAATTCTTATCGTATCCCCAATGCCTTGTTGCAATAAAACAGCTAGCGCTGCTGTGGATGCTACAATACCTTTTGAACCCATGCCAGCTTCGGTTAGCCCAAGGTGCAGACAATAGTCTGATCGACTGGCAAGCGTTTCGTAAACCTGAACTAAATCCTGAACGCGGCTCATCTTGCACGAGATAATAATCTTGTCTTTTCCCAGCCCTAGCTCATTGGCCCGATCAGCACTGTCGAGTGCGGACGTTATAACCGCTTCACGGTTTATAGAGTCCAATGGTTTGGGGTGTTCTGCTGCGGCGTTTTCATCCAGCATTCGAGCCAACAAGTCTTGATCGAGGCTGCCCCAGTTAGCGCCGATGCGAACGGGCTTATCGTTTTTTATAGCGATCTCAATCATTTGAGAAAACTGTTCGTCGCGCTTGCTGCCACGCCCAACGTTGCCCGGATTGATTCTGTATTTTGCCAGTGCTTCTGCACATTCAGGCACTGACGAAAGCAGCTTGTGTCCGTTAAAATGGAAGTCGCCAACCAGCGGTACGTCAACATCCATTTTTAGTAGTCGATCACGAATCTCTGGTACGGCTTGTGCGGCGGCTATAGTGTTCACGGTTATTCTGACCAATTCAGACCCGGCTCTGGCAAGATCGGCCACTTGAGCGGCGGTACGAATTGCGTCCTCGGTGTCGGTATTGGTCATCGACTGGACTACAATAGGCGCGGCCCCGCCGATGGTAACTTTGCCGACCTGTACTGATTGTGTGTGTTCGCGAGGCATAATTAGGTGCAAATTGGTTGAATTAGCGGGCTTGGACCACAGGTTTGCTTTGGTCAGCAGCGTGCTGGTCGCCTTAGTTTATCGTTATCTGAGTGCCTGTGTACGCCTCAGACTCATATGTGTGTACGAATAATGCGCACATATTGAAGTCAAGAAGTAAGTAGGGTGTGAAAACGTGTGGGAATAACCATTCCTGTACGAACGTGAAAAGCGACGTGCCATGACAGCAAAAATGGACATCGAATTCAGTGATCGCGAGCAGCGGATTTTAAAGCTGCTGGTTGACCACTACATATCAGACGGTCAGCCCGTGGGCTCCCGCACCTTGTCGCGCATGCCCGGTATAGACATCAGCGCGGCCTCGGTCAGAAACGTTATGGGCGATCTGGAGCAAATGGGATTACTCAAATCCCCACACACCTCTGCAGGGCGCATCCCAACTTCTAAAGCATGGCGAGTGTTTGTTGACACCATGCTGGAAGTCCAAACGCTCGACAACAAAGCCATCCACGAATTCCGCCAAGTGCTGGATCCAAAAATGAGCGAGCAGGCGCTGGTAAAAGCGGCATCAAATTACTTGTCTGGTTTCACTCGTATGGCAGGCATGGTGACCGTGCCAAAACACGAGGGTAAGGCCTTGCAACAGGTTGAATTCCTGCCTTTATCTGATCGTCGCATTTTGGCCATTCTCATTATGAACGACAGTGAAATCCAGAATCGCATAATTCATGTCGATCGTGACTATAAAAAAGAGGAGCTTGAAGCGTTCTCTAAACAGCTTAATGCTGAGTATTTAGGCAAGTCTTTGCAAGAAATGCGAGACCTTATTCTGAGTGAGCTGCAAAACCGGCGCGAAGCCATGAGCGATTCCATGCAATTCATGATAGATGTAGCAGGCGAGGTGTTTGTTGAGCCCGACAACGACGGTGACAACAACGATATGATTGTCGCGGGGGAAACCAACCTGATGCGCCACGCCGATCTGAACAATATGGAAACCCTCAAAGAGCTATTTGATGCATTCAACAGCAAGCGTGATATCTATCATTTGCTTGAACAATGCGTATCAGCTGAAGGTGTTCAAATTTTCATTGGTCGTGAATCCGGCTACGATGCTCTGGGCGAATGCTCGTTGGTCACCGCGCCTTATGAATCAGAAGGTAGCGTGCTGGGGGTGCTTGGTGTGGTGGGTCCCAAGCGCATGGCCTACGATCAGGTCATCCCTATTGTTGATGTTGCGGCAGAATTGTTGAGCGCAGCCTTGAACTCTCGAACATAATCGTTATTATTCACACCTGAATACTCACCCGCAATTGAGCGGGTCACACTTACCATATTACGGAGAGCACATGACGCCCGAAAATGACGTCAATAAGGAATCTGAGCAAGAGGATTTGAACAACTCGGAAGACGCGCAGAGTCAGTCAGCCGATAATGCTGGAAAAAGCCCCAAGCCCGATGAGCAAACCAGTCCTGATGCTGGCCACGGCAGCGCTGAAAATGAGCGCAACGCTGAGTCGAATGACCAAGCGGCGTCAGAAGCCGATGATGCTGCAGTAGAAGGTGAAGTTGTCTCAGAAGATCAGCAAGACGACATAGAAAAAGCGGCCAATGCGCAGGCGCAGAGCAACGGTGGCGATGATCCGCTGGGTTTTGGTGACCAGCGAATGGAAGGAGACGCAGTTGAGGGCGAGGATGCAGCTCCAGCGCTGAGCGAACTTGAGCAGGCCGAGGCCAAAATCGCATCTCAGGCAGATCAATTGGTGCGCATGCAGGCAGAAATGGAGAATCAGCGAAAACGCGCACAGAACGATGTGACCAAAGCGCACAAATTCGCCCTTGAGAAAATAGCGCTCGATCTGCTGCCGGTGCGGGACAGCCTGGAAATGGGATTGCAGGCGGCCACCGGTGATGATGCGGACCCAGCCAAGATTGTCGAAGGGTCTGAATTAACGCTTAAAATGTTAACGCAAGCACTTGAAAAATATAATATTGTTGAAGTTAACCCGATCGATGAGAAGTTCGACCCGGAATTTCATCAAGCCATGTCCATGCAGCCAGTTGAGGGCAAAGAGCCAAACACCGTCTCAGGGGTCATGCAGAAGGGTTACACGCTGAACGATCGGCTCATCAGACCAGCGCTGGTGATGGTGGCCAAATAATTGACCTAATTGGAAAAAAGGCAAAAAAAGCTATTGAATTTGCTTTGAGAATCCACAGGTTGTTTGTCAAGAAGATAGAAGGTGCCTCTCGAGGGCCTTCTTTATATTTTAGTTTTAGTTAAAGGCAGAAATTATGGGAACCATAATAGGAATCGATCTCGGCACGACTAATTCGTGTGTCGCGGTTATGGAGGGCGGTAAGCCTCGCGTTATTGAAAATTCTGAAGGCGATCGAACCACACCTTCTATCGTCGCGTTTAGCGAAGATGGCGAAGTGGTTGTTGGCCAGCCTGCAAAGCGTCAGGCAGTCACTAATCCTCAAAACACATTGTATGCAGTCAAGCGATTGATTGGTCGGCGCTTTGATGAAGAAGCCGTTCAAAAAGACATCGATTTAGTGCCATACAAAATCATTAAAGGCGACAACGGTGATGCCTGGGTAGAAGCAGCTGGCGAGAAAATGGCGCCACCTGAAGTTGCTGCCCGTGTGCTCATGAAAATGAAAGCCACCGCCGAAGAATATTTGGGTCAGGAAGTCAGCGAAGCGGTTATTACCGTGCCTGCTTACTTTAACGACTCGCAGCGTCAGGCAACTAAAGACGCTGGCCGTATTGCCGGTTTGGATGTTAAGCGTATTATCAACGAGCCTACTGCAGCAGCGCTTGCCTATGGTATGGACAAGCAACGCGGTAACGGTCAAATTGCCGTTTACGATTTAGGTGGTGGTACGTTTGATATCTCGATTATTGAAATCGCAGAAGTCGATGGTGAACACCAGTTTGAAGTGTTATCTACTAATGGTGATACGTTTCTCGGTGGTGAAGATTTTGACAATCGTCTTATTGACTACCTGGCTGACGAATTCAAGAAGGAAAGTGGCATCGATTTGCACAGCGATCCTTTAGCGCTGCAACGTCTTAAAGAAGGCGCTGAAAAAGCCAAGATTGAGTTGTCCAGCACACAGCAAACCGATGTGAACCTGCCGTACATCACGGCTGATTCTTCTGGCCCTAAACACTTAAACATTAAAGTGACGCGAGCAAAGCTTGAGTCATTGGTAGAAGAATTGGTTCAGCGCACCATCGAGCCGTGCCGTACTGCATTGAAAGATGCTGGCTTAAGTGCCTCTGACATCAACGATGTGATTATGGTTGGTGGTCAAACACGTATGCCTAAGGTTCAGGAAGTGGTTAAAGACTTCTTTGGCAAAGAGCCACGTAAAGATGTTAACCCAGATGAAGCGGTTGCTATTGGTGCATCGATTCAGGGCGGTGTATTAGGCGGCCAGGTAAAAGATGTACTGCTGCTTGACGTAACACCTTTGTCTCTGGGTATTGAGACCTACGGTGGTGTGATGACCAAGCTGATTGATAAAAACACCACTATTCCGACCAAAGCACAGCAAGTGTTCTCGACGGCTGACGATAATCAAACGGCTGTTACCGTGCATGTATTGCAAGGTGAGCGTGAAATTGCCGGTGGTAATAAGTCATTGGGTCGATTCGATCTGGCTGACATTCCACCAGCGCCACGTGGTGTGCCGCAAATTGAAGTGTCTTTCGATATCGATGCTAACGGCATCATGAACGTATCGGCTAAAGACAAGGCAACAGGCAAGTTGCAGTCAATTGTGATTAAAGCTTCCAGTGGTTTGTCAGAAGAAGAAATCAACCGCATGGTTGCCGATGCGGAAACGCATGCAGCCGATGATGCGAAGATGAAAGAGATGATTGACACACGCAATCAGGCTGAGCAAATGATTCATGCGACTGAAAAGTCCATGACTGATCTTGCTGACCAGATCGAAGACGATGAGCGTACTGAAATCACGGCTAAGTTGGATGATTTACGCGCCGTGGTTGGCGGTGATGACAAAGAAGCTATCGAAACCAAACTGGCTGCATTAAGTGAAGTCACTGGTAAGCTAGCCGAACGTGCTTACGGTCAGCAACAAGGTGATGCCGGTGGTGATGACGGCACAGCAGGTGGCGGTGACGCCGGTGGTGCAAGTGATGCCGCTGACGATGCTGTTGATGCTGAATTTGAAGAAGTGAAGGACGATAAAGCTTCGTAGGTCGCTCTGCGTAAAAAGCAAAAAGAGCCAATCAACGCGCGAGCATGGTTGGCTCTTTTGCATTAAGCATAGTTCAAGTACTAGCTATAAAGTAAATTTACAAGGTAAGCAATAAGAGTCATGGCAGAGCGCGATTACTACGAGATTTTAGGCGTATCCCGTGATGCGAGTGAGGCTGATTTAAAAAAGGCCTATCGTCGACTCGCGATGAAATACCACCCGGATAGAAATCCTGACGATAAGGAAGCTATCGAAAAATTCAAAGAATCCAAAGAAGCCTTTGAGGTTCTTAAAGACCCACAAAAACGCGCAGCCTACGACCAGTTTGGACATGCCGGTGTTAACCAGCAGGCCGGTGGTGGCCCTGGTGGTTTTGGCGGTGCTGACATCAATGATATTTTTGGCGATGTGTTCGGCGATATTTTTGGTGGCGGTCGCGCAGGTGCTCAGGGTGCAGGTGGTCAACGTGTTTATCGTGGCGATGATTTGCAATACAACCTTGAGATAGCCTTGGAAGAGGCGGTGTCGGGTGTCACAACCGAAATCAAATTGCCCACATCGGTTGCGTGTGATGCGTGCGATGGTAGCGGCTCAAAGCGCGGTACTAATCCCAGCAACTGCCCAACCTGTCATGGTGTTGGTCAGGTTCGTATGCAGCAAGGGTTTTTCTCGGTACAGCAAACCTGCCCTTCGTGCAGAGGTAAAGGCAAGGTCATAACTGATCCTTGCCCCAAGTGCCGTGGCCATGGTCGTTCCAATAAAGAAAAGAAACTCTCAGTCAAAATTCCTGCAGGTGTTGATACCGGCGATAAGATTCGTTTATCAGGCGAAGGCGAAATTGGTGAGAACGGCGGTCCGGCAGGGGATTTATATGTTGCTATTTCTGTTAAAGATCACGAGCTGTTTACACGTGACAATGCCGACTTGCAATGCACTGTACCCATAAACTTTGCTACCGCAGCTGTGGGTGGAGAGCTTGAAGTGCCAACTCTGGATGGCAAAGTAAAACTAAAAATTCCGGCAGGCACTCAGTCAGAAAAAATCTTTCGATTACGCGGTAAAGGTGTGAAGCCTGTGCGCGGTGGCCCTGTTGGTGACTTGATGTGTAAAGTGCGTGTAGAGACGCCGATAAACTTGAGTAACGAACAACGCGAAAAATTGATGGCCTTCCACGAGACCATCAGCGGACCCAACGCTCATAAACACAGCCCGCAAGCCCACAGCTGGTTAGGTGGTGTTAAGAAGTTTTTTGACGAGCTGCGTAACTAAACAGCTTTGAGTAGGTAAGCTTTAACGTTAAGTTGTAAGCTCTGGAACACGCATGCTTCCAGAGCTTATTGGTACGCTGGACCCAGCAACCTTCACCGATTTTATTCCATCGTTTTCAAATAGCACTTCAAGCGCTAAATCACTTGGCCGACCCATGTCGTAGCCTTGTTTTAGTTTGAAGGTATTGAGGCCCTCAACCAGTTGCCCTTCACATTTAAGTTGAGATGCCAGCAAAGCGGTGGTTGCACCTGTGGCTGGGTCTTCAGGGATGCCAGCAGCGGGTGCAAACATTCTTGCGTTGACCTCATTCGTGTCAGTGTTTAAGTGGTACACGTATATGCCAGTTGCGCGGTATGCATGGCTAAGTTGTGTTGCCATGGGTTCCAGCGCTTGAACAGTTGATAGCACGGCTTTGTTGTTTAAAGCAATAAACAGAAAAGTCGGGCCACCGGCGTGGGCCATGGTGGCGGTATCACTATCGCTGATTTGGTCTTCATTAACGCCCAACGTAAATGCTGCGGTTGATTTGTCTAAGGTTATACCATCGCCCGTGAGTGACTTTTCAACCGGCGTTGGAATCACTGGCGCACTTAGTTGTGCATGAACATGACCTTGTTTGCGGCTAACGTCAACAAGGACTAAGCCTGCTTGTTCTTCCAGCATTAGTGTTGTTTCATAATCGGAATTATCGTCTTGTTCACGTTGCGCTAAAAAAATTGCGCAACCGATAGTAGGGTGGCCTGCAAACGGGAGTTCAGTGGCAGGTGTAAAAATGCGTACCTTTGCTGTGTGGTCTTTATTATCCGGTGTTTGCACAAAAATGGTTTCGGGTAAATTGAATTCCCTGGCCATGGTTTGCATTTGAGTGTCGGTTAGCCCATTGGCGTCTAGCACAATGGATAGTGGGTTGCCGCTGAAAGGTGCGGAGGTGAAGACATCTACCGTATGGAAATTCAAATTTTTCATAGAGACACACCCGTTTGCTGATTGTTGCGGCTAAGTTAAAAGCCACATTGTGTTGTGATTTGCTCAAATTCTCGTTAAATCACTGGGTAGCGCTCCGCAGCGCTGTACTTATACCAAAACCTGCCAAGTGGCTTCTAATATACTGGGTTTGTCGATTGCGCATCTTATCTGTATCGTCTCAATTAATATCACAGGACACATCATGTTTTCAATGAACACTACAGTACTAAAATTGATGCCAGCTCTGCTTTTCAGCGTTGTGTTTGTGACTGCTTGCTCTGGATCTGGCTCCGACGATGGTAGTGGTACTAACGGTGGCGATACCAGTGGTGGCTCCGGCACAAGCACCAGTGCTTTGAGCATGGATGGAAGTAACAATGGAATGGATGGAATGGATGGAATGGATGGAATGGATGGAATGGATGGAATGGATAGCGTCGGCAATACAAATGAAGAATCCGATAACGGAGCGCCGAATGACTCTACACGTGTATTGTTGTTCCACGAAACGCAAGACTTCCGCCACGACTCAACCGTAACCGCATTAGTAGCATTAGAAGAATTAGCAGCATCTGCAGGCATGCAAACAGAACGCGCACCAGAATCCACCGATGTATTTACTTCCATCTACCTTGCTAACTTTGACGCAGTGGTGTGGGTAATGACATCAGGCGACGTGCTTAACGAAACCGAGCAAGCCGCATTCGAAAACTACATCCGCCAAGGTGGAGGTTACGCCGGTATACACGCAGCCAGCTTTACCGAATACGAATGGCCCTGGTATGGCCAGTTGGTTGGTGCTTATTTTGATTCCCACCCAGACGTTCAATTAGCAACACAGAATGTTGAAGACCGAACACATGAATCGACAATGCACTTAAGCGAAACCTGGACACGTACCGACGAATGGTACGACTACCGAACCAACCCAAGAGCAAACGTTAACGTATTACTCAGCCTTGATGAAAGCACATATATGGGTGGAGTAATGGGTGATGATCATCCTGGCGCGTGGTATCACGAGTTTAATGGTGGCAGAGCCTGGTACACAGGCGGTGGGCATACACACGAGAGTTATGGGGAAGCGGACTTTAGGGCTCATTTATTGGGTGGGTTGGTTTATGTGGTTGGGCGTTGATTGATTGGGAGTCAATCGGGGATTGATTGTTTGTGAACTCTTTAGTGGGAATTATGATCTTCTGGATTATTCGAATTTGGCCTGTTGAGGGGAGTAGTTCTAATCGCTCCGGAAGATTTTATGCAGTTAACAATTCCTCGCGTCGGCTGTATGTCGCTTAGTCACGCGGCCGCGGCTGGCGGATTTAAACGAGCGCAAATATGTTCGTACATTTGTTTTTCTTCGGGCAAGGCAATATTGTCTTGCTGAACTATTTCCTGGATATGTTCAAGAAGCGCCTTTCGCTGCGCCGCCGATTGTCGCTGCAGAACATCAAGAGCTTTTTCGAGCGCAAGATTAAATCCTGGCTCCGTGTTCATGCGCATGGGGTAAGTATCGGCGGTATAGCACTTTAGCAACCGTTCGTGATCTCGCTTCATCGCGATATCTTCATTGCCGGACACAGCAACAGCTGCTGATAGAACAATTGCCATGTGTTCGCCAAGCTGTTGAATGGGTATATTAGCTGCCTCCATGCCTGAATCCTGTATCACCACGGGCTCGAACGGGTTGGAAGCCGAATTCATACTTACTGAAACACTCTCATATGATAAACGGGACTTCCTTTTTTCCTCGACCACAAAGTGTGGATCGATTTGTTCGATTCGCGATTGCGGTGATGGATGGCTTGCAAGTAACCCAGATAACAAAGGATGTTTCCACGGCCCAAAGAAACAAAGGTGATCAAGTTCATTTGCAAAACAGCTGTGTAATGCTGCATCGGTCGATTTTCTCAACGTTTTGTGTAGCGCACTGGCTAAACTCCGCGTGTCGCGGGTGTATTGAATCGCGTTAGCATCAGCCAGATACTCACGTTTGCGCGAAAACGCAGATTTAATTACATCACCTGAGAAAACCAATGGGTAACCCAGAATACGAAACAAAGCGCCAAACAGCCAATAGAGTGCAGCGCCGAAAAAATGATCATTTTCGCGTCGCTTGTCTCTGCTTTGCATGCGAGAAATGATACCTGCCGCTTCATCGAATTGCTCGAGACCGAATTTATTCATCGCGTTCAGTCCGCTTAACGCGATCAATAAACGCATATTAATTTTCAGATCGCTGTTTGCAATGTGGCCATACTCATGCGCAATCATTGCTTTTAGCTCACCGCGATCAAGCCTGTCGATCGCACCTTGTGACACGACCAGAACTATATCTTCATCCGTGCCAATTATAAATGCATTTATTCCTTTTTCGTCTCTAAGACAGAAACAGGGTAGTGGTTGCTGCGCTGATGCGATTGCCATTTCGCTTGTCACGTTTAGAAGTTCTTTGTCCTGTCGACTGGATACATTTTCGGGCATTATATAGCTTGCACCATAGGATGCAGCCAGCAAGTGGCCGCCATTGCGGACGTCACGCCAGCGTTTGCGACTGGAGATCAATACCGGGACCCAGACTGTTGCCAATAGGCAGCCGAAAACAGAGTACGAGATGATAGCAGGTGCGCTATCGGCGAAATCTCCGATGACCCACTTGGCCAACAGGTGAACAATGAGAGCGTTCAGCACCATCACTGCCGAAAAAACGATGAGTAGCAGCAACGATTCCCATTTTGCTTTCGCTTGAATACCAAAAAAATTCATTATCAATGCCTGTTACCAGCCAGAAAACTGGTGTATTGACTGATAACGACTGGCTGAACATACCTCTGGTGTGAACCAATCCGCGAAACAGCTTTTTGGGTGTATTTTCAACCAGAAAATCTGTAATTGGTTATCTAAATTTGATGGTGTAAGCCTGCAAATAGTCATCCCAAGGTATTTTCTAATCATCCAGGTGTACATCCCAGAATACTCGCTGCGCACCTGTCATCTAATTAGCGAGCGACAGGCAAAGTACCTTTACAGCAAAGCAGGCGCTGTACGAAAAAATATAAGAAAACGATTACGCTTCTCGAGTTTTTAAATGATGTACCTTCTAATTGGAATTTAAATTTAAATTAAAATTGTTTTGTTGACCGATCTTCATGTGTTGCCGCAAGGAAAAATGTACTGGGTCACGATAGTGCGCAGAGGTTAGGATGGTGGGAGGACGAAACTGATCCGGGGGTTCGAGGAATTGATCAGTCGCTGGCAAATGCGTCGCAGCTGAACAGAGGATTGGGTACGATGCTTGTCCGTGCACTCACAGAGCGATTGTTCTCGGACGCGCAAGTGACAAAAATTCAAACTGATCCGTCGCCAAACAACCATCGCGCGATTCGTTGTTATGAAAAGGCTGGTTTTAAGAGTCAAGGCAATATCCTCACACCCGATGGCCCCGCCGTTTATATGGTGCAAACTCGCAGTGAATTCGAGAGTATAAAGCGCCTGCGCGCCGATATTTTAAGATGTGCACAGAATGTACATACACTGGTTTTGTGAATGTAATTTAATATCCAGCTAAAGCACACGTGTGGCGACGGGTGTTAGAAACATTTTTGGCTTCTTGAAATAAATTCGTACCGCTGGTGTACCAGTAGGATTTGCACGATGTTAGTGGCCTTAGCTTTTGACAATTTGAGATAATAAAAATGACCTCCTTACCATATAACAAGCCATTTAACAACGATGCCAATCACTCCGCTGCGACTACGGGTTGGCAGTTTTATGGGCTTTCATCGGCTCTCCAGGCCAGCCAAAACGAAAACCTTTGCATTTATATATTCATACATTAGACTAGTGCCACCCCATCCGCAATCATGCGGTAGGGAAAACAATAACTAGCCAAATCCAAATTGTGTGTGGAGGAGAACGATGAACAAACTTCTAGGAACTGCGGCGTTTGCTGCCGCCATGTTGGCTGCCGGGAACGCCTCGGCATTCGAATGCAAACGAACAGATGCGTCTTTTGACAAGCCAGACGGCTTTCCGGAACGCGCTTTGACCATGGTAGTACCTTACGGACCGGCAGGTGGGTCGGGACAAGTAGCTGCGGCAATGGCAGAAGCCGTTACTGAACTCACGGGTATTCCTATCAATCGCGATCACAAGCCAGGTGGATCAGGTACTGTAGGCATGACGGCTTATATGGCTGCACCTGCTGATGGCTACAATGTGCTTGAGCATATTGATGATGCATCGTCTGCTCACGCTTTAGACTCTTCATTGCCTAACCCGGCAGAGGATTTGATTCCATTGGTGGTCAGCCAGGTGACGTTTAGTCAGATTTACATTCGCACAAATGAAACGCGATTCACTGACTGGCCTACCTTTGTTGAATGGGTGAAAGCTCAGGACGGCAAGGCAACCATTGCGAACGTATCCAAAGAAGGTTCTATGGAGCGGGTCACAATGGGTTTCATCACAGATGCAGCGGGTATGACTATCCAGCAGATCTCGTTTGACAAAGGTGCTCCACGTTACGGCGCTTTGCTAGGTGGTCAGGTTGATGCCTTGTTTGAACAGCCCGGTGACGTGCGCAACTTCCTTGATGCAGGTCAGTTTAAGCCAATCCTCACCATCTTTGATGAGCGCCCAGAAGCATTTGCCGACACGATGACACACCGCGAAGCAGGCATGGATTTCGATCCATTGTTGCGTTTCCGTGGTTTTTACGTTCATGCTGACGCACCTGCCGATCGAGTAGAGTGGCTTCAATGGGCGTTCCAGCGTGGCTACTGTGAAGACAGCTATCAGGCATATAACGAAAGCAAATTCATGACTGTTATCGACAGCTACCGCGACACCGACGGTGCGAAGGAACTGGTCACACGCTCGATCGAGCAATACCGCGATGTATACAAGGCAATGGGCCTGGAAGTTAAGTAAGTTACCCATATGACGCTTGGCAGGGCACCTTCGGGTGCCCTCATTTTTTGTAGCTTGTGGGAGACATAACTTGGGACGTTTGACACGCGGTCATTGGGTTGAGGCTGCAGTATTTCTGCTAATTGTTGCGGTCTTTTATGGGTTTTCTTTCGAGTTTAATCAGCCCATAGAAATTTACCGTTACGGCGCAACAGCATGGCCTCGGGTGATCATTGGTATTTTGCTTATCGCGACGATTGGCAATATCTGGTTTCAATATAATTATGGGTCAGCCTCGCAAGGCGGTATCGGCCAAACCGAAGATGAAGCTGATTTTAGCGACTCCGGATTGATTACCCGGATGGCTGCTGTTTTGATTACGCCTTTGGTGTTTGCCTGGTTGCTCAAACCGGTTGGTATCTATTTTTCAGCGCCGTTCTTTATCGCAGCCATTATGTGGTTATTCGGCGAACGCCGATGGAAAGCGCTCCTCATTATGACGGTTGTCATTTATGCCCTGTTCATCGGGCTATTTCTTTTCATCCTGAATGCGCCTTTACCTCAAGGCAATGTATCGCCGTTCTATGACTTTAGCGCATGGATCCTGACGATGAATGCAAAATTGCAAGGGCTTTAAGTAAGCAATGATTGAGAATTTTCTGGCCGGATCCGCAGCCCTTTTCGGTGATTGGTTTACTATCGGGATTTTTGTTTTTGGCGTCATCGGAGGCATGCTTTTTGGTGCCATTCCGGGTGTCAGCATGCTCACACTGGCCGCGATTTTGTTGCCATTCACGGCGTCTCTTGAACCCGCCCAGGGCGTGATGTTATTCGCGGTGATTTACTGCACCGGCACTTACGGCGGTGCGATAACCGCAATTCTTTTTAACATCCCGGGTTCTGCTGAAAACGCGCCAACGGCTTTCGACGGTTACCCGATGACTCAGAATGGTCAATCCGGCAAAGCGGTGGGTGCAGCGGTATTGTGTTCTGCTATTGGTGGTATGGCCTCGGCGCTGGTGATGATGGCGGCGACTGAACCGTTGGCCAATTGGGCCATTCAAAACATTGGTCCGCCAGAAATTTTTGCGCTCGTCTTTTTCGGGTTAGCAGTAGCGTCTTCTATTGGGGCGCGCACCATTTGGAAAGGGTGGATGTCTGTGCTTATTGGACTCTTGATTGCGACAATCGGACAAGACCCTGTGGGCGGCATCAACCGTTATAACTTTGGCATTTCAGATCTTGCCGCCGGTATTGCATTTGTACCAGCCATATTGGGTTTCTTCGCCGTGTCCGAAATCTTCGTTCAAGCAGAGAAAAAAGCGAGCGGCAAATACAAAGCACCCAAGGTTTCCATGACCTTCCCGACGTGGATGGAACTTTGGATGCACAAAATTGCGGTCGGCCGATCGATCATTGTTGGGTTTCTGTGTGGCATCTTGCCGGGTATCGGTGCGACTTTGGCTGCCTTCATGAGTTATGGCGAAGCCGTTCGCTGGTCCAAAACCCCGGAAGAATTTGGTAAAGGCAAACTGGAAGGCGTGATTTCGGCCGAAACGGCAAATAATGCAGCCACCGGTGCTGCGATGATTCCTCTGTTAGCTTTGGGCCTGCCTGGTGGTGCGCTGACCGCGATGATGGTAGTGGTCTTTCAGATGCACGATCTACAACCTGGTCCCTTGGTCTTTATGCTGTCGCCAGATTTAATCTGGATTGTTTTTGCAGCGATGTTCTATGCGAACCTTGCGATACTGATTATAGGTGTGGTCGAGACCAAAACGATCCTCAACCTGCTTAAGATACCGTTTCAGTTTCTTGCGCCTTTGATTCTAATGTTGGCAGCGACGGGCGCCTATATCAATCGAGGGTTAGTGCTTGACGTCATTGTTATGTTCCTTGCTGGCATCATGGGTTATCTGTTGCGCCGTTCAGGTTTCTCTATTCCGGGAATTGTATTGGGTTTAATTTTAGGAATCATAGGCGAACAAAACTTTGCGCAAGGCATGCAGATGGTGCACTACGATTTAGTCACTTATTTCTCTCGTCCAATTTGTGCGATTCTGATTTTTGCAGGGTTCGTGACACTTGGCTCCAGCGTATTCAGAGCTTTTAAAGCGCCAAAACAAAACTTACAGAACACCGATGAACCCTAGCCGCATTATTCAGCCCGCTTATTCACAAGACGACATGCCAACCTTCACGAGTAATAAAAGCGGGGAGGATGCCCGATGAGTGAAGCCAACATTGATGCGATCGTTGCACGGGCAAAGGCTGCCCAGGCAAGTTATGAGGCCGAAGGATCGCAACTACGTTACGATCGTGCAGCCCAGGCCGTTGCTTGGGCCATTATGGAACCGACCCGTAATCGCGAGCTGGCAGAATTAGCGGTGCAGACGACAGGGCTTGGAAACGTACCCGACAAAGTCACCAAAAACCATCGCAAAACATTCGGGCTCATGCACGACATAAAAGATGTGGCAACCTTCGGTGTGATATCCGATGATGCAGCAACAGGCATAACGGAAATCGCGCGCGCAAAGGGAGTCGTTGCGGCGATAGTACCTTCAACGAATCCAGCTGCCACCCCTGCCAACAACATCATCAACGCTGTGAAATGCGGCAACGCGATTGTGATTGCACCTTCGCCTAAAGGTGTGGCCTGCGCGGAACGGTTGTTGGAATTTGTGCATGCAGAATTCGTCAAGATCGACGAGGATCCTAACTTGGTACAGATGCTGCCAGCGCCAGGGTCAAAAGAAAAGACGCAAGCGTTGATGGAGGCGTGTGACATGATTGTCTGCACTGGCAGTCAGAACAACGTGCATCGCGCCCAGACTGCAGGCACACCTGCAGTGGCGGTTGGTGCGGGCAATGTCACGGTGATTGTGGATGAAACCGCCGACCTTGATGCAGCTTGCGAAAAGATCCGTGCATCGAAATGCTTCGACAATGCCACCTCTTGCAGTTCGGAAAATGCGGTTGTTGTGGTCGATGCAATCTACGATGATTTTGTTGCCGCAATGGCGCGCAACGGTGGTGCGTTGGTAGAGGATGAAGCCAGCATCGTTAGCAAGCTTTGGCCTGATGGGCATCTGAACCGTTCGGTGATTGCACAAGATGCTGACAGAATGATCGCAGCGCTTGAGCTCGACGTACCACAAGGCACCGACTACATAGCCGTTCCAACAACGGGCATTGGACTTGATCACCCTTTATCGGGAGAGAAACTAAGCCGGGTGCTTGCACTTTATCGTGCACCGGATTTTGATAGCGCCGTAGCACTGACTCGCCGCATTCAAGAACATCAAGGAGCAGGTCATTCGGTTGGCTTACATTCAACCGATGAAAACCGGCCTCGCGTTTTGGCAACAGCTATCCCTACCAGCCGAGTGATTGTTAATCAGGCGCACACATTCGCAACCGGTGGTTCGTTTACAAACGGCATGCCGTTTTCCTTGTCAATGGGTTGCGGGACGTGGGGTGGCAATTCAGTTAACGAAAACGTCAACTATCGACACTTCATGCAATCCACCAAGATAGTGCGCGAAATTCCGTCGCGAGAGCCAAACCTTGATGAGATCTTTGTCGATTACTGGAACGCTGCCGGCCAATGAAGTTTGATCCTAAAACGCCACCTGCCGGGACGTTGCGTGATTGGGTGGATTCGCGCGCAAACGATGGCGGCACTGCGTTCGTTTTTCCCGAAACCGGTGAGACGTTAACGTGGCCCGATCTGCAAGCTATTGCTGCAAACATTGCCGCTGATTTAACCGCGCAAGGAGTTGCAAAAGGCGAAAGTGTTGTTGTGATGCATCCCAATGGGCTTGAAGGAGTCAAAGCACTTTTTGCCTCACTCTATGGGGGTTTCCGAGTGACCATGCTCAACCTTGCTGCAGGTCCCGACGCTTTACGCTATGCAATGGAACATTCTGGCGCGCGCGTTGCATTTGTGCATGATGCTCAGTTGGAATTTTTTAATCAGGTTCGCCCAGAAAAGCTGAATCTATTCGCGGCGAGTGGCAAGAGTAAAGAACTTTACGACATTGCACCAAGTGACGATGCTTTATTGATGTATACATCCGGCACCACCGGGCGTCCGAAAGGTGTCGTGCACACACAATCAAGTTTGCTTGCCGGTGGATGGACGGTCAGTGTGGCGCAGGAACTGACACCGCAAGATCGTGGTATGGGTGTTCTGCCGTTTTACCATATTAACGGGCTATGCGTATCCGTTATGGGTAGCCTGGTATCCGGTGGGTCGCTCGCTATGGTTTCACGGTTTTCCGCTAGTAAATTTTGGGAGCAGGCAGCTGTCGGTGGCATCACGTGGTTTTCTGTGGTTCCCACAATCATTAGCCATTTACTGCACGGCAAGTCTGAACCTGACCCTGACCTAAAGGCGCAACTTCGATTTGCGCGTTCCGCTTCATCAGCGCTAGCAGTTGAAACACAACGCGCCTTTCAGGATCGCTTTGGGTTAAACATAGTAGAGTCTCTTGGTTTAACGGAGACAGCGGCGCAGTGTTTGGTTAATCCGCTTGATCCGGCACTGCACAAAATCGGATCGGCAGGCTGTGCGATTAGCAATGAGGGCCGTGTTGCTAATGACGCCGGTGAGGAGTGCGCTCGCGGTGTCGAGGGTGAAATTCAAATCCGTGGCCCTAACGTCATGAAGGAATACTTGAACAACCCTGACGCTACCTCCGCTTCGTTTCATGGAGATTGGCTTCGCACCGGTGACTTGGGTCGTATGGACGAAGACGGATTTGTTTTTGTCACAGGAAGACTAAAAGAGTTAATTATCAAAGGCGGCGAAAACATCGCGCCACGCGAAATTGATGAAGCCTTGTATGAGCATCCCGATGTTGTAGAAGCAGCTGCGTTTGCGCGACCGTGTGAACGCTACGGTGAGCGTGTCGAAGCTGCCGTCCGACTTAGTGAGACGTCAACAACCAGCAGCGATGACCTGCTGGCACTTTGCGTGGAGCGCGTCGGACAATTTAAAGCGCCTGATACCGTGCACATCTTGGCCGAACTACCCAAAGGTCCATCTGGGAAAATTCAGCGGCTTTATCTTAACGAAATGCTTTACGGAACACCTTAAACGGATGCAGGTACATTATGACCTTGCACAAGTCCGTTTAATGGAATGTGGCATCACTGTATATCCGACAGCTGCATCTCGATAACATAACCTCGATCCAGAAAGCGATGCTCAGAACCGTAAGCTCTTCTTCAGCTTGTTGGCCAAAACCAGAAACAGTTATAAGTAAGAATTAGTCACGCTTATTTATCATTGAACTTGTTGGCAGAGTAATTGGATAGGAAAAACTTGGTGAAAATACGACGAGCTATTTCATCTGACGCTGATCAAATCAGTGAAATTTACCTACCGATAGTCAAAGAGACAAACATCTCTTTTGAATTAGAGCCGCCGGATAGTGAAGAAATAGCCCGACGAATTTGCACTACACTGGACACTCATGAGTGGCTAGTGGCCTATGATCAGAGCGGGATAACAGGGTACGCTTACGCTTCGCATTATCGTCCACGACATGCATACAGATTTACCGTTGAGACGACTGCTTATGTTCACGAGCGATGTCGAGGGCAAGGGCTAGGTAAAAACCTATACGAAGCTTTATTCTCATCACTGGAATCGCTGGGTTTCCATACCGCTTACGCTGGTATTGCTTTACCAAACCAAGCGAGCATTGCACTTCACAAAGCAGCGGGTTTTGAATCGATTGGCGTCTTTCAGAGTGCCGGCTTTAAATTTGGAAAATGGCATGATGTAGCCTGGTGGCAGCGCACGGTTAGTTCCAGTAAACGAAAAAATACGACTGTTGTATAAAATGTATTCCGCATAGCGGGACTTCGAAACTCAATCTTCGACGTGTTCATTAGTGCCTGCGCTCAACTTAAACCGGTCAGTATCAAGCGGCACCCCATCAGGAAAAAGGCAATCAGCACAACTTTGCGGAACAGCTCCTGGCTGACCCGGTGACGGAGCAGTTCGCCAATCCGAAAGCCGACAAGCACTACACAGAGTGCTAAAACTGACTTGATGAAAACTGGAAACGTCATGATGCCAGCCACCAGTTGTCCTGCACCAAGCGGTAGTACTCCGGCCAAAAACAGAAAGCCGGTTACGCCGATAAATTTTTCTTTGGACACATCCCGCGCCACCAGATACATGGCGACGATAGGCGACCAGATCGAACTTATCCCGCCCAGCACACCGGCCATGATGCCGAACCCGAGGTGCCAGCCGCGTCCCGGCCCGATCTTTAACTTAATGCCCAACAGCAGATTAAGCGAAAACAGAACCATCACCACACCAATGGCGACCGTCAGAAGCGCTTTTGGATAATCGGCAATAAACATGGATGCGATAAAGATGCTAACCATGATTCCTACGGCAAACAGCCAGTATTCGCGGGCGATGGCTAACTTGTTAGAAGCACGGGCAAATTGCAGCGAATTGGTTGCAAGGATTGACAACCACAACAGCGGAATTGCCTCTGTTGGTGGCATGAGCAGTGTTAGAAATCCCATAGCCGCTGTGGGCAGTCCGATGCCTAAAAAGCCTTTCACGAACGCAGCAATCAGGAAGATCACCACAAGCTGCACGGTTTGTAGCACATCGAAGTTCTGCACAAGCGCGGTAAGTGTTTCGCTCATGGTGTTGTTATTCGGTGCAGCAAGACAGCCAGGCTCATCGCCGTTTTCATCTGGCAGCTGGGAGGCAGCCTACTGCAGGATTTACACGCTATTATCAAAGCAGAAAACCGGGTTGTGATCTAATGGCAACATTTTACAGCATCGAAATAAGTTTGATGCGCGTAACTGTGTCCTATCAATGAGGCGTGCACGAGCCGCTATGGATTATCTCACTACGTATGTTTTTTGAGTTGCACGGCTGGCAGATTGCCGCGATTCTGGCCACCTACCTGTTTGCGGCGACATCAAAAGGGGTGACTGGGCTCGGGTTTTCAACTACTTGCCTGCCAATTCTGGCATTGCTGGTCGGCTTGAAAGACGCGCTGCCTTTGGTGATTATTCCGTCCATTTATTCCAACCTTGTGGTGATGCGTCAAGCGGGACGATTCGGGGAGACACTCAGCCGATTTTGGCCGATGTTACTGGCGCTGTTGCCCGGTCTTGCACTGGGTCTTTGGACACTCGCCTATATTGACGGGCGGCTGGCTGGTGCCATTCTTGGCGGCTTGATGCTGGTGTGGTGTGCGTTTACTTTCGCCAGACCCGAGCTATTTATTGCTGCGCACCGGGAACGTGTTCTTGCCCCCTTTGCGGGGGTCATTACCGGTACGATTAATGGGATTACAGGCTCTCAGGTAATGCCGATGGTTCCGTTTTTGATGATGCTGCGCTTAGATCGAAATCTGTTTCTTCAAGCGGTGAATTGCTCGTTCACCTTATCCAGTATAGTCATGGCCTTGGGCCTGAGTAAGCTTGGCTTGTTCTCGTTGGAGGACGTTCTGATTTCGGCGATCGGCGTATTTTTTGTCACGGTTGGTTTGTCCTGGGGAGCAGCCATTCGCCACCGGTTGTCGGAAGAGCTGTTTCGACAAGGCATCCTTGTAATGCTGTCGTTGATGGGACTTGCGTTGATTGTCCCCATATTGTTTTGAATGGTGCGACTTTTTCTTAATGTTTAACGGGGATGTTTAATGACATCAGGTGTATCAGACCTAATCTGCACCCATGAAGATGATGTACTGAAACTTACATTGAACCGTGCGAGCAAAGCCAATGCTTTAGCACCTGATCTGGTGGAAGACTTGATCACCGCGTTCGATGAGGCCGGTGATGTTCGAATGGCCATCATTCAGGGCGAAGGAAAACATTTCTGTGCTGGGTTTGATCTTGTTGATATCAGCGACTTGTCTGATGCAGATCTGTTGTGGCGCTTTGTCCGAATCGAACTTCTTTTGCAGATGATCTTTCTTAGCCCATTTCCAGTTGTTGCATTTGCACATGGGCAGATTGTTGGTGCCGGTGCCGACCTTTTTGCAGCCTGCTGGCGTCGCGTTTTAGCACCTAATGCCAAACTCAAAATGCCGGGTTGGAATTTCGAACTGGCTCTTGGAACGGGGCGACTGGCAGCGCTGATTGGGCAAGATGCAGCACGCGATTTGCTGATCGACACCAAGTCCATATCGGCTGAATACGCACTGGAAATTGGCTTGGCAACGGACTTGGCTGAGAAGAAGGACTGGAGCGTGCTTGCCTCGGAACTGGCTACTCGCGTGCGCGCATTGCCACCGCTGGCGACATCTGGCGTAATGGAGCTGACCCGTTCAGACAGGACCGAACATGATCTGGCAGCCCTGGTTCGTTCCGCCGCCAGACCGGGCTTGAAAGAGCGCATAGAAAAATACCGTAATCAGGTAATGCGCCCGTGACAGAGAGCTCCGAACCACTTGCAGGAAAAGCTGTCGCAAGTCGAGTCGCACTGGGATCCACATGTTGTCTCAGACTATAATAGTAACGAAGTTATGGTCGTGAAGTTTATCGGGGAATACCCGTACCACAAACATGACACTACAGATGATTTTTTCTACGTTCTTGAGGGTGAAATGATCATGGATATTGAGGGCGAGGAGCCAAGAACAGTTAAAGCCGGCGAACTTTTTGTTGTGCCCAAGGTAGTGGTGCATCGGCCTCGCGCTGAATCAGAAGTAAAGGTACTTCTTATAGAGCCAAAAGGCGAACCCAATTCTGGAGACTCTGACCGGCAGCCAGCACCAAAAAACCGAATTTAAAGATGAGCGCATTGTGCGGTAAGTGATCGTATACTATTTGTGGCAGTCAAGCTGATGAGTTACTTGATTTACCCGTTAGCACAGCGGGTCTTGAACAGTGTTGTGGGGTACGCGGCGTGTATGGTTTGACAAGTATAGCTTCGGACAATCTCGTGGCGTCTTATACCAGCCGATTCCAAAGAGACCCCAACGGCGACGGGTATCGCTTTTTTGCTGACGACTATGGCGAAGGATTTTCCTGCAGCGCGGCACAGCGCAATGCCTATGTCGAAGAATTTACACTGTTTGTAAAGCGCCGCACGCGTTTCCAGATTCTTTGGCTGATCGGCTTGGTTGTGGTTACTGTGGCGTTTCTATTGATTGGCACGTTCTGGTTAGAATGGCAACCATTGATCGACTTCATGGAAAGAGACGACAACCTCTTTCCCATCATTGGAGCCGCAATGACGGTATTACCGCTGATACCAGCGTTCCGGCAGGGCCACCGCCTGTACCAGAAACCCGTTGTTGAGCTAAGCCAAGGACGTGTGGCAACTGGTCGCCGCCATTCAACCCGTGAGATATTGCACCGACGGCTTCGCGGCATGTCCGATGTGATGATTGGTCTGATTATTTTAGTGTCGATTGCCGGTATTGTTGTTAACGGTTTAGAGATTAATGGAGGGCAGCGATCAATAGTTGTGCTTGGTGCGTATGGTGTGATGTTTATCATTGGGTGCCTGATGGCGGTGTGGAAAAGCAAAGGTGAGTGATGGCCTGGGTTTGCGCACTAAGCGCAACTGATTTTGCGTGCATATCCGGCAGTAATGCTGGAGCCAGGGAGGCAGTGTCAGTCAAGATGTAATTAGGGGTAGAGGGATTACCTGCGATCCCACATAAAGTTTTGGGTTGCTATATGCGGCTCTTATCATGGTTTGCCAATCTGTAGAAAATGTACTGGCGTCAGGCGATGCATCTTACTCGCTAGACGCTTTTTTAAAACTTGATCGCGAAGCATCAACTCTCTAGAACTGACGTCATTCGTTAACGGTATCATTACCGTTGCGTTGCTGACAGAAATACTGCAAATTTACAGGCAATAGCCGAATCGCTTTAAATCGGGGAATGCGAAATGTTCAAGTTATCCTCAAAAATCATCCCACTGATTGCCGCTCTGCTCATCCTCGCTTTAAGCAGTTGTAGTTCCAGCGAGTCAGGTCAGACGCCAGAGGTTGCAGATGAAGCTAACAATTCCAGCGACTCAGGACAGATGCCGGGCAGTGGGGATGGTGGTGACAATTCCGGCGACCCAGGACAGATGCAGGGCGGTGAGGATGATGGAGGCGGCAATTCTGGTGACCCGGATCAGATGCCGGACAACGAGGAAGGTGGCGGCGAAAGTGTGCTGCCAGATCCAGCTCCGGTGGTCGTTTCATCACGCACACCGTTCGAGTTGATATCACGGTTACCTGTCGACCATGCAGTATTTACCGATGTGCACTCCGTACTACCATTTGCAGTCTCTGATGAAGGTACGCGTGTATTAATCAAGGCAAGTTTTTTTGATGACACTGACACGTTCGTACGCCAATTCGTTTCTTACGATGCGTCGATAAACAACGCGACGGTGTTAGATTTCACACCAGTGACAGATTCATTTCCAGCCTTCGACATGACATGGGAGACAATGGCGTATGCGAATGGATGCGATACCATTATCCAGCAACGTGTGTTGTCCGAAGCCATCTCACTTAACTCGGTCCATGGCCTGAACGCACTCTGCGCCAACCAGGAGTCCGCACAAATTTCAAATGATGGTGAAACTATATTGATGCCAAGTTCACGCATCGATAATGGCAGTAGTGTGCCCATCATTTTTGGTGTGTCTGGTGGTACGCTGATAACGCTAGACAAACAATTTCTGCAACAGGCTGATGCTGCGCTAGCAGGACGCATATCCACCGCCCATGATCCTGACCTGTCCGCCGATGGGCGCTACGTTGTCGCAACAGTTATTGTCGCCGACGACCCGGTGACTGTTGGGCAGAACATAAATTTTAGTGCTGGAAGCATTGTTGTGGACACTCGTACCGCTGAGTCACGCGTTATCGGGTTGAGTAACTATGAGCGTTTTAATTGCGAGAGGTGCGATATTCTACCGGTGAGCGCGCCGGTGATCTCGGGGAATGGCCGCTACGTTGTGTATGAGCAGGCACCAGAGATACAAATTCCTGGAGAAGAGCCGGTATCGAACACCACGTTGTTTCGATACGACATCAACACTGACGAAACACAACAGGTGCGCGCAGGTACGCGTGGCACCTCTGAAATAGTAATATCGGACAACGGTGCACGAGTGGCCTGGCGAGTTGGTGCTGATGTGCAGATCGCCTATGTGGGCAGTGATGAGATAATTTCTTTGCAGGATGGGTTTAAGTTCTGTACCGATGATCCTGATGATTGCCTGTTCGCGACGGCACGGTTTATAACCAACGAAGCCATTGAAATGAGCGGCGATGGATCTGCTTTAATTGTTTACCTGATTCCGCAGCAAGATACAGGTGCTTCAGCTGCCGATAGGTCAGAGCTGTTACACTTCGATTTGGACACCGGTACATTAAGCCGATTAGCTCCAGGTGCTAATGAACCATTCTATGCACTTAGCCATGACGGGCGAACAGTTGCGTTAATTGCGCTTGACGAACAAGGCATAGAAACAATTGCAGTTTTGCGAGCTGTTGGTGATGGTGGGTAATTGCGCTACATGGCTTTAAACAAGTGTCGATATAAGCGACTTACCACAGGTGTACGATCGCTGTCCTTCATCACCAATGTTATATTGGCGCCATCAGCTCTTTTCGCCGCCTTTACATAACTCAGATTTACCACAGTACTTCTGTGAATTTGCCTGAACTAATCGGAGTGCAGACGCGGAATCAGACTACGCAGTGAGTCCCTGATAAGTGCTTCCTTGTTCTTTATGTGGACCACAACGTATTTGTCTGACGCTTCAAACATGATGATATCTGTTATCGGTATCAGGTGTACCGTATCTCCAATACCGGCCCGAACAGATTCCAGCCAATCGGGTATCGTTTGCAAACTCTGACTTTCGCTTGAATATTTAATTACCTGACTGACTAATTAATCCAGTGCTTGTTCAGTTTCTTGTGCATGCCAATTTTGCTTTAATCGCTCTATCGTTTTCTGGAGGCGAGCGACTGTAACCGGTTTGACAACATAGTCGATGGCAGCCAGTTCGAAAGCGTCTATCGCATAGAGTCGAGATATTTCGACATCAACAGGATATGCAAGCTACGGGGCTGCTGCAGCGGGTTTGCGACGAAACGACATATTTGAACTGTGAGCGGATAGGGCCATGTGCTTTATTTGACAGACGTCTGAATAACGAACCTGGTTTCTGTGATGTTAGGCTGCAATATGCGCTGTGCAGCAGAACAAAGTACGATGTAGCGAGACTACCCATGTTTAGAAAAACTAGTTTAGAAAAATTTGTTTGGAAAAATTTGTTTGGAAAAATTTCTTTGGAAAAAATGCTAAGAAAAAAATACCAAGGCATTGGGTGGGCTCATATAGCTACACCTATGGCGAAGGGCTGCCTGAATCAATGCCAAAAGTCGACTTTGCTATTTGCATTGTGGTTAAGACATTTGGCAGATTCACAGGAGAAATCATAGAAGGTGACCTGGGTATTCGGGAGCCTGCAAAAATTATAGGAAAGTTGACCGGGAACAAAATTGCGTTCAATAAGTTTTATGACAGCTTATGGGCAGTTGACGAAAATGGAGAGAGGGCCGCGTACAAGGATGTGGACGTCCCGCCTGTATATTATGCTGGAGAATTTTCTGAAGATAGACAGTCGATTACTGGTAAATGGAATACGCAAGAGTTTTATCGACCAATTAAAGACAATATGTGTAAATTTGAAGAAGTTGGTGGTATTTGGGATGCCATTGCAAAATAATTTAAGCTTATCTGGTAGCAAGCTTAAATGGTATGAAATAAAATCATGAGAAAATTAATCACTCTGTTTCTAATTTTATTTTCGTCAGTGGTGTACGGCGCAAACCATTTTTACGACGTGCGCGAATTCGCCATTGAAGGCGTCAAGCTCGGCATGACATATGAAGAGGCGAAGGTTGCTGCTTTAAAAAACATGGAATTAAACGAAAGCGATATAACGCTGCCAGGAGAAAATGAGCATAAAATAACGGGAGAGATTTTCCATAGTGAATTCATACTTCAAACCAGAAAACACGGAAGGGTTCACACCGAGCTCCGAGTGTTGATGATCGAGAATGTGTCCAAAAACCAAGAGACTGATCGATCAGTTGTCGTTAATGAAATTCGCTTTAACAGGCCCATCGATATAGTCAATTCTGCACTGGCTAAAAGATACGTAAAAGAACATTACGACTCACCAGCCATAGTGAGAAATGGAAAACACCTAAACCTGGAGTGGTGTAATAAGATTGACATCGATCCAAACTACGAGCGATGCCACCCGGATGCTGCCAATTTATCTCTGTTAGAGACGCTGCTTGTTCTGAATAACCCGAAATACCTTATCAGCCTTCAAGAGTATGTTTCCAATAAAGCTAATAAGTGAGGTGGGCAGCGCCATCAAAAGATTACCGAGTTATGGCGCTGAACGTTGTGCAGGGTTGCAATGAATAGAACATTTCAAACACGTCGGTATGTGAATTATCAATCATAACGTCATGCCTAATGCACCCGTTTCCCTGCCTGAATAGATACCAGTAGTACGTGCTAAAACATCGATACCTTGCATATTCCAAAAGTGCAACAGGTCGATGAAAATCCAATTCTCGGTTAGCTTGTCACCGTCTCGACGATAGATATCAATCACCCGCATATCACTTGGCGTGTTTGTAGCTGGCATACCCATAAAGCCACCCGATAGTGTCAGAGTCAGATTAGGCCAACCGAAAAAACCACCAAAATGCCCTTCAGCAATAGTGCATATATGGCCATTGAATGTTCTATCAGTTAACCCTGCGCGGAATGGGCCCGCGTGTTGTTGCGCGTAGCGTTCGATTGTATAGGTTGCACCAATTCCAGCTGGGCCCCACCAAATCATGTCTTCGTTCCAGCTCTTGCGTAGCTGTTCCACCAAGGGCTCTTCGACTTCACCGCGCCAAGCCTTGATGTCATTGACCATATAGTCAATGGCGGCAAGTGTCTTGAGTCCTTGTTCAGGATCCTGCTCCTCAAACATCAATCCGTTGTGCGTCATCGGGCCGGGTTGAACCAAATGGGCAGCCGTTTGTGGTGGAAAGGGCTGAAGCCCAGCTTGCATCATGAGGTGGGGGACATCGAAAAACATCGCGGTCTCCGTAATCTTGTCACCTTCAATGCGGTGAAATTCGCAATAGCGCAGCATAGCGATTTTTCCAGTTGGCGGAATGCCAAGCCACTCTTCGTCAAACAAACCCATCAGGTGTCCCATGGATACAACCCAAATACCACCGTGTTCCTCTAGCGTGTTGTGCCCCGCCATAAAAACGTCCATACGCCTTTGCATATGGGTCAGCGCAACTTTAAGTGGCGTCCAGAACTGCAGCGTTACTTCATTTGCTGAGCGAATCTCGTCAAATGGATGAAAGCCGCGCCATAGGTATTCGGTGGCAATAAATTCGTCTTGGACAAGGTTCATGGCCTCAGGGGACGCCGTGTCAAGCCTTTCGTAGTAGTTCAAAACCAGTCTTTTAGCCGATTGAACGCTCGTGTCACCCATGTCGCTTTTACCTTGTTCGATTTATTTGCATACGATTGCAAAAAGATCTTGCCAAAAGGATGCGTCTGAGTCTAGTATTTTGCATACGTATTCAATACATTTCATTTAGGACCCTATTTTGGCCGAAATTCAACTAGACAATCTATCGAAGCGCTGGGGTAGCTTTGTTGGTGTAGCAAATTTCGACTTAACGATTGCGGACAAAGAATTTCTGGTGCTGCTTGGCCCTTCTGGCTGTGGCAAAACCACAACAATGCGAATGATTGCCGGGCTGGAAGACGCTACTGAAGGTGACATTCGTTTTAATGGTAAACGCGTGAATGATTTAGAACCCAAAGACCGTGACGTGGCGATGGTGTTTCAAAGCTACGCACTTTACCCAAACATGAATGTTTACGAAAACATCCGCTTCCCGTTGCGGGTTCGTGGCATTGATGCTGCCACTCATGATGAAAAGGTCCGTCGCGCTAGTGCGATGGTAGAACTGGATGAATTTCTCGATCGTAAACCTGCTGAATTGTCCGGTGGTCAACGCCAGCGTGTAGCGCTTGCACGTGCAATTGTGCGTGAGCCCAATGTATTTCTGATGGACGAGCCGCTGTCGAACCTTGATGCAAAGCTTCGCGTGTCCACGCGCGCACAAATAAAAAACCTATCGCATGAGTTAGCCGTCACAACCATTTATGTCACTCATGATCAGATTGAAGCAATGACGCTGGCTGATAGAGTAGTAGTGATGAAAGAGGGCATCGTGCAGCAGGTCGGCAGCCCAACCGATATCTACGACAAGCCTGCCAATGCTTTTGTTGCAAGCTTCATTGGCAGCCCTGCAATGAACCTGGTTAATGGTGAGCTAAGAAATGGTGTCTTTTACGCTGCACACACTGAAATTTCTGGTCTAAGCGGTGCCGACGGTAAAGTCACACTTGGATTTCGTGCCGAGGATGCAAATGTTGTTGCCAGTGCGAATGGGGTTGCCAATCAAGGTCAGGTAAACGCACCCATCTATGCAATGGAGTTGTTAGGCGATGCAACCATGGTAACGGTTCTTATTGATGGCGCGTTGGTAAGTGTCAAAGCTGACAAAGCATACCGCGCAAAGATTCGAGACGACGTTTCAATACAAATTCACAAAGATCACTGCCATCTGTTTGATGCACAAACAGGTGTGCGTATTGAGGGTTGATGCCCTCGCACACATACCCGCAAAGCGGGAGATTAGGATGTTAGCGTCGCCGCTGCATTCAACACTAGAGGGAGAGAGACAAAAATGTTTCTAAAAAAATTAGCACTGGCCGGTGGTGTCGTCTTGATGTCCGGTACTGCTATTGCAGATTGTAAGATTGATGGCAATGTCAGCATAGTTGGCAATGAATTTCCAGCTATTCAAACAGTGGCCGGTGGCGCAGCCATGTGTACCGGAGGTGAAGTTAAAGCTAACCTGACAGCTGATCATCAAAAGATTAACGTTGCTGGCATGCAGGGTAATCCAGCTGAATATACCACCGCGATTATCGCCAACTCTTCGCTGGTTGCCTTAATGAACGAAGACGTGGTCCGTCCATTGGACGATCTTATTGCCGAGCATGGTCAAGACATTCCAAAAAATCAACTGATTACCATTGATGGAAAAGTAATGGCCGTGGCCTTTATGGCCAATGCTCAGACGCTGGCCTATCGTAAGGACGTTCTTGAGGAAGTCGGTGTTGACGTGCCGACAACTTACGAAGACATGCTCGCCGCAGCAGAAAAAATCCGCGCCGCCGGTATCAGCGAATATCCGATTGGTGGTGCCTATGCCGCGGGATGGAACTTGGCCGAGGAATTCGTCAACATGTACTACGGCCATGATGGTAAATTTTTCGCTGAAGGTTCTGCCGAAGTTGCAATTAACAATGAGCAGGGTGTTGCCGCTCTTGAAATGATGAAAGCACTAACCGAATACATGAACCCTGATTATCTGACTCATGATTCAAATGCGACCAGTGCTGAAATGGAAGCTGGCAATGTCATGCTAATGAACATGTGGGGCTCTCGCATGGGTGTGTTAATGGATGATGAAGGTGCTGAAGAACAGGTTTATACCAACATTACCGTTGGTGGACCGCTGACTGTCGGTGGTGGTTCGACGCCAGCCTCAACCCTGTGGTGGGATGGCTGGACAGTTGCCAAGAACATCTCGGACGAAGATGCAGTGGCCACTTTTCTGGCCATGAGGAATGGAACAAGCCCTGCAATCCTGAATGATGAAACTATGGGTCAGGCTGTTTGGATGATCGATGGCTATACTCCTGCGCCAGTAAACGAGGGTGTGTTTGCAGCGATAGCCGCTAAAACGCTGTCGTATCCGATGCTGCCTTACATGGGCCTGCTTCACACAGCCCTTGGCGACAACATAGCAGATTTCCTGCTTGGCAAGGAATCAGCAGAGCAGGCGCTTTCTGACATCGAGGCTGCATACACTACAGCGGCAAAAGAAAAAGGCTTCTTATAGCTTAAGAACCTAAGCGTACCGGGGCAGCTTTTTGCTGCCCTGGTTTTGCCTACGCCAGGGTTAACAGAATTATGAAACATAAGTCGTTCTTTTGGTTTGTTCTTCCTTCAGCATTGGCGATGCTGCTGTTTATATTTTTGCCGATCATCTCGGTGATTGTGCAGTCACTTCATGTTGATCATGAACAAGTTATTCGCACAGTAGAATCCTGCGATCTTTTTGGTTGTAAGGAATCAACAACCATAGATCAGGAAGCCACGGCTGCAGTGCGAGCGGCAAATCCCTTGGGCCAGTTTGCGGGTTTTACGACTTACCTTGATCGCAATCACTTGGCCGTAGCCGAAGTTAAATCCACATGGAGTGCCAGTAATGGTTGGCGTGATTTCGGTTCTCAAATATTAAACCTGCCGTTTTATAAAGCGATTAGCTTCACATTAGCTTTTACGTTTGTAGTAACACCGCTGGTGATCATTCTTGGTTTTATTATCGCTGTTGCGGTTAATAGTGCGACGCGCAAAATTCGTGGGCCGCTGATATTTTTTTCGCTTTTACCAATGATGATTACGCCGCTTGTTGGAGCGTTAATTCTTTTCTGGATGGTGGACGCTCGAGGCATCATCGGCATAGCGCTACAAAATTTAGCCGGTAACCCGGAGCTTTCAGTTAAGGCATCAACTCCATTGATGTGGATTATGCTAATGGTTTATGGAGTATGGCACGCCGCGCCCTTCGCATTTATTGTGTATTACGCCGGGCTTCAAACGGTTAGTCAGGACACCTTGGAAGCGGCACGTGTGGACGGAGCGAATCGCTGGCTCCAGATAAGGCATGTGGTGATTCCTCATCTGTTGCCTTTAACCACCTTTATCGCACTGATGCAGCTGATGGATAACTTCAGGGTGTTCGAACCCATCGTTAGTTTTGCAGCCAATGCGCATGCGACATCGCTTAGTTGGGCTATCTATAATGATCTGGGTGGTGAGACTCGACAGTTTTCGTCAGCTGCCGCCACATCAGTGCTAACCATTATTGGCATTGCCATTCTTTTGTTGCCAGTGCTGGTACGCACATGGCGCGACTTTGATCGGAAGTAGTGGAGTGATAGCTAATTATGACTAGCAAAGCACAACGTCAACCTGCAGCAGTGACCGCATTGGTTATTGCTGTGCTTGCTATCTGGATGGCTCTGGCTGCCTTGCCATTTCTGTGGACACTCTGGGGATCATTCAAGGTTGAGGGTGACTTCTTTTCCAAAGCGGATTGGTCGAACGCGCTAACTGGAACACTGACTCAAGCTGAAACCGGTGGGCGTTTTACTGGCGACGGCTATTACGGTGCCTGGGTGGAGGAAGAGTTTTGGCGCGCAGCGTGGAACTCAGTTCTGGTGTGTTTTTTCGTGGTGACGATTTCGCTAACGCTTGGCACGCTGGGTGGCTATGCACTTGCTCGCTCAACGTATCGCTATGCATTCTGGTTTTTACTGGCTGCGTTGATTTTTCGAGCAATGCCACCGATCACTTTAGTGTCTGGCTATTTGCCAGTGTTCTTCCAATGGAACCTGTGGGGCCACACAGCCACCACTATTGTTGTGTTGGTCGCTATCAATCAGCCTTTCACATTGTGGATGTTGCATTCGTTTTTTAAAAACATACCGGCCGAGTTAGATGAAAGCGCAATGGTTGATGGATGCACGCGTTTTCAGGCGTTCCGCCATGTGATTATTCCAGTCATGTGGCCTGGTGTCATCACAACTGGTTTGTTTTCATTTTTGCTTGCTTACAACGACTTTGCTATAACCACGATGCTGTTGTCTCGTGAAAACCAAACCATGATCCCGAAAGTGGCAAGCTTTCTTGGCACCACACAAACCAAAGGCAACGTGATGTTTGCGGTGTCCTCGGTTGTCTCGGTTACAGCACCTTTGTTTTTAATGATTTTATTTTTTCAACGTCAGATTGTGAGTGGTTTGACTGCAGGTGCCGTGAAGGGATGATCAGATTTATATTGAATCGTTATAACAATGCAAATTGCACAAGTGCGGTTGCGCTATGAAAGGCTCTCGCCCTGAACAAGCGGTCTTGACTCGTGATACGGATATGTCTAAGACAGATGAGACCCGAGCAGTGATCGAGTCCATGGTCGATGGCTTGAACGATCATCGTATTGGCGATATCGGTGAATTCTTTGCTGACAATTTTCGTTGGATGGGCAATCAGGGCTGTGGCACTAAAGCTGGCTTACGTGAATTTCAGGACAACTGGCAACAACCGTTTCAAGCTGCATTTTCTGACAAGGTCTGTATTGATGAAGCACGCCTTTATATGGGCGAGTGGGCTGCAGCATTTGGGCGACAGGAAGCCACACATTCAGGTGCTTTCTTTGGGATTGAGCCCACGGGTAAACGAATTGAAATCCGTTATATGGATTTTTGGAAGGTCGTCGACGGCAAGATTGTTGACAATTGGGTGAATGTTGATTTCGCCCACGTGTCAGCGCAATTGGGGGTGGATGTTTTTGGCGGTGAAGGCTGGGAGGCTTTTGACCGAGGCGAGCGCATCGCTCCAAAACCAACGTAATTGAGAGCAATAACAATGACCATAACCTATCTCAAACGAGGCAAGCCCGACGCCGATCGCGCCGAAGACGATGCAAAGACGGCTGAAGTAGTCCGGAGCACATTGAAAGATATCGAAACGCGTGGCGACACCGCCGTTCGCGAGCTTGCAAATAATTTTGATGGCTATGATCGCGACAGCTATCGACTCACGCAGACTGAGATAGACGAACTCATTGCCAAGATCAGCCCGCGTGATCTCGAAGATATTAAATTCGCTCAAGCACAAGTGGTCAACTTTGCACAAGCACAACGCGACAGCATGTTAGATATCGAGATCGAAACCATGCCGGGCGTTATCCTGGGTCACAAACACATACCAGTGCAGTCGGTGGGTTGTTACGTGCCCGGTGGAAAATTCCCGATGGTTGCCAGCGCCCATATGTCGGTTGCCACCGCCAAGGTTGCACGCGTGCCACGCATCATTGCCTGTACACCGCCATTTAATGGTGAGCCCAACCCCGCTGTTATTGCAGCGATGCATTTTGGTGGTGCACATGAAATTTATGTGTTGGGCGGCATTCAAGCAGTCGGTGCTATGGCACTCGGTACAGAATCAATTGATGCCGTGCATCTGTTGGTCGGTCCTGGCAATGCGTTTGTAGCAGAGGCTAAGGTGCAGCTTTTTGGTCGTGTTGGCATTGATCTTTTTGCTGGCCCAACAGAAACCATGGTAATCGCTGATGAAACGGTCGACGCTGAAATGTGTGCAACCGATCTTTTAGGACAGGCCGAACATGGTTATAACTCACCAGCCGTTCTAGTCACTAATTCCACAAGATTAGCCGAAGAGACAATGTCTGAAATCGGCCGCATCCTTGAGATTTTGCCTACCGCCGATACCGCGGGTGTCAGTTGGCGCGATTATGGTGAGGTGATTGTGTGCGATACCTATGATGAGATGTTGCAGATCGCCGATGACATTGCATCAGAGCATGTGCAAGTGATGACCGATCGCGACGACTGGTTCCTTGAGAACATGACTTGCTACGGTGCACTGTTTCTGGGTCCGCGTACCAATGTTTCTAATGGTGATAAAGTGATCGGTACCAATCATACGTTACCGACAAAGAAAGCCGGGCGCTATACCGGTGGGCTTTGGGTCGGTAAATATTTAAAAACGCATAGCTATCAAAAAATCACAAGCGATGAAGCTGCGGTCAAGATCGGTGCTTACGGCTCTCGTTTGTGTCTGCTTGAAGGGTTTGTTGGCCACGCCGAGCAATGCAATTTGCGTGTGCGCCGTTATGGCCGAAAGAACGTGCCTTATGGTGGGGCTGCCGAATAGTGAAGTCCGCTGTTCATCTCAAGTCATTGATCCAGCCGTTGCGTAAGGCCATGGCAGACTTCTCTGCGCGCGATGTACAAGCAGCACTCGATAAACTATTGAGTGAACAAACAACGGTGCGACTTTCACATCCTTTAGCCGATATGCCTGGTGCGCAGTTTTATGAACGTGTTTATGCGCCCTTGTTTCAAGCTATGCCTGATCTCGAGCGTCGTGATCTCATTCTGGTAGCAGGGCAGGATAGTGATGGCATTGACTGGGTTGGTTGCATGGGTCATTACTTAGGAACATTCGTATCCCCGTTCCTGGACATCCCCCCCTCTGGTCATATCGCTCACTTGCGGTATCACGAGTTTTACCGCTTTGAGGACGATCAACTGGTAGAGATCCAGGCCATTTGGGATCTGCCAGAACTAATGATGCAAGCGGGTGCATGGCCAATGGCTCCCAGTCTTGGACGAGAGTTCTATGTACCTGCGCCAATGACTCAAGATGGTTTGTCAAATCATGATGGGCAAAAGAGTCAAGCGAGTCATGATGTGGTTATTGACATGCTCACTCAGTTGTCGCGACACCCCTCAGAGGGTGGGCCAGAGATCATGCAGGCCGAACGTTTTTGGCACCCGCGCATGAATTGGTATGGGCCTGCAGGTATTGGTAGCTCACGTGGATTGGCAGGCTTTCGTCATTGGCATCAAATCCCATTTTTAAATGCGATGCCTGATCGCAAGGGTGGCACCACTGGCACGTTGCACTCACATTTTTTTGCTGATGGATCTTATGTGGCCGTGACAGGCTGGCCGAACATGGAAATGACCTTGACCGGCGATGGCTGGCTTGGTATCGCACCAGCCTCGCAAGAGATCACTATAAAGAGTCTGGATTTCTGGCGTATCGATGGTGATCGCATTCGTGAAAACTGGGTGCTGGTTGATTTGCTGGATGTTTATGCGCAGCTAGGTGTCGATGTGTTTGCTCGACTGCGTGAATTTAATAAAGCGCGTGTTCCGGGAACAATTGCCTTCCCTGTTGGAGTCACGCATTGATTTTGCCTAAAACCCCTTCGTTCAAACTCGATGGCAAACGTGCGTTAGTGGCTGGTGCCAGTTCAGGTATTGGACTAGCCTGTGCAGCGGCATTGGGTGAAGCCGGAGCCGAAGTCACATTGGTTGCTCGTCGCGCTGATTTGCTCTCAGATGCGGTGGCTGAGATGAAAGCTGCTGGCATGAGTGCACGCGCTTTGCCAATGGATATTACTGACGTAAAGAGTATGCAGCATGCTGTTGCTGAAAATGAGCCCTTTGATATCCTGGTGAATTCTGCCGGGTTGGCTCGGCATAGTCCGGCTACTGAAACCACAGAAGAGGATTTCGACTTTGTCGCTGATATTAATTTCAAGGCTGCCTATTTTTTAACGCAAGCGGTGGGGAAGGGTTTACTTGCAGCAGGTAAGCCTGGCAGCCTGATCAACATATCTTCACAAATGGCTCATGTGGGTGGACAAGATCGCGCGGTCTATTGCGCAACCAAACACGCGGTTGAAGGCTTCACAAAATCGATGGCAATAGAGTGGGGAAAAGCAGGCATCCGAGTTAATACAATCTGCCCTACCTTTATTCGCACTGAATTAACACGTGACACTTTCGAACAAGCCGACAAGCGCGCCTGGATTGAAGACAAGATCAAGCTTGGTCGGGTAGGTGAGGTTGAAGATATCATGGGGGCGGTTATCTATCTTGCATCAAGCGCGGCAGCGATGGTTACCGGTACGTCCTTAATGATTGACGGTGGTTGGACGGCAGAATGAGCACGGTGAAAATCACCACACATAAAATCACGTCGCAGCAAGTTGCCGAACGCGCAGGCGTTAGTCAGTCAGCCGTTAGCCGTGTGTATACGCCAGGGGCGTCAAGCTCGAAAAAAACGGTCGATAAAGTGCGCCGGGCTGCCGCTGAGCTGGGTTACCGACCTAATGTTCTGGCACGCGCCATGGTATCAGGCAAGACCCGCATCATTGGGCTTGTCGTTGCTTATCTGGATAATCAGTTTTATCCTGAAGCACTTGAACGGCTCTCTAACACATTGCAAGAACGTGGCTATCATGTTCTCATTTTTATGGCCAAGAGCACGGCCGGTAATATTGATTCGGTGGTTGATGAAATCCTTGATTATCAAGTTGACGGGATTATCGTAGCATCAGTTGCTATGTCATCAGAATTGTCAGAACGTTGCCGCGCTGCAGGTGTACCGATGGTGCTATTCAATCGAACACAGGACGATCCAAATATGTCGGCTGTGACCTCAGACAATTACGCAGGCGGGGTTAAGGTTGCACAATTTTTACTGGCAGCAGGACATCGCAAGATCGGCTACATCGCTGGTTGGGAAGGTGCCTCTACCCAGCGTGATCGAGAGGCCGGCTTTATCGCAACGTTAGAAGAGGCAGGCGTTAAATTGCATTCGCGCACCAGCAGTGAATTTGTCATGGCAAAAGCTGTTGAAGCTACCCGCGAGATGTTTACCGAAGACCCGCCCGAAGCTGTCTTTGTTGCCAACGACCACATGGCTATTGCTGTCATGGATACGTTGCGTTTTGAATTGAAATTTAAAGTGCCAGAAGACGTATCGGTTGTTGGCTTCGATGATGTGCCAGCAGCTGGCTGGCCTGCTTATAACTTAACAACTGTGCGTCAACCTGCCAACCGCATGGTAACTAACACGGTCGACATTTTGCTCGACCAAATCGAAAACCAACACAGCGAACCGCGGCATATCTTTATTGATGGCCCATTGATCGTGCGCGGCTCAGCCAACATTCCAGAAGGATGGAACACATGAAAGGGTTTGACCCAAAATTCAACGACCTTCCCGATTACATCTTAAAGATCACACGAGAAATTTGGGAAGATCGTGGCATTGCCACACTCAACCACTACTACGCGAAAGACATTCCGGTACGTTTCCCGGAAGGTGTGTCGATTGGTAATCAACGCACTATAAACGGAACACTGGCAACGCTGGCTGAATTTCCCGATCGTGAGTTAGTAGGAGAAGATGTCATTTGGTCTGGTAACGAAGAGGACGGCTTTCTGTCGTCTCACCGTTTACTGACCATGGGCACACACACGGGTGGCGGGTATTTTGGACCTGCAACGGGTAAACGCTTTGTGGTGCGCGCCATTGCCGATTGTGCAGCGATTAACGGTCAAATCAATGACGAATGGCTTATTCGTGATACCACTAGCATTGTTATACAACTGGGCATGAAGCCAAAGAAATTTGCCCGCAACCTGATCAAACGTGAAGGTGGTCCAGAGAATTGTGTGCAACCTTTTAGACCTGTCGAAGATGTTGAAGGTCCTTATAAAGGCCGGGGCGACGGCAACGAATGGAGTGCTCGCATGGCGGATATCCTCACACGCATCATGAACAAAGATATTGCTGTGATTCGTGCCGAGTATGATCGCGCTGTGCAAACCGAACACCCGGCGTCCACCACAGTGCATTCATGGGCCGATACCGAAAAACTTTGGATGGGTCTGCGCGCGTCTTTCCCCAATGCCACATTTAACATAGAACATCAAATAGGTCGTGACGATCCCATGTTGTCTCCGCGTGCTGCCATTCGTTGGTCTCTGCATGGCAAACATGATGGCCGGGGCATGTTCGGCCAGCCAACAGGTGCCGATGTTTACGTGATGGGATTTACTCACGCAGAATTTGGTCCTTATGGTTTGCGTCGTGAATGGACGCTGTTTGATCATGTCTCTATCTGGAAACAGATTTTTATGCAAACGGGTGAATTCTAAATGATCGCCATTGAAGAAAGAGTTGTTCGTTACGGTGATCTCAAGCCATGCAAAACAGCTTTTATCGATGCGCATACACCGGGTTCTGATCAAAAGGAGAACTTCACGATCATCGGTGGTGGTGTGTCCGAAAGTCCTGATCAGCATGTGCATATCGCTGATCGTATCGGATTCAACATTGGCGCGGCAGGTCAACCGCCAAGATGCCGTAACTCGCTGCATGATCACAATACGGCTGAAGTGTTCTTTGTTCTTAAAGGACGCTGGCGTTTTTTCTGGGGTCGCTGGGGTAACTCGGGTGAAGTTACACTTGAGGAAGGGGATATCATTAATCTTCCCACTGGCATGTTTCGCGGCTTTGAAAATATTGGCACCGACTATGGAATGATCATGGCTGTTTTAGGTGGGGATGATGCAGGCGGCGGGGTTCACTGGGCGCCTCAGGTGATTGAAGACGCAGCGGAACACGGTCTGGTGTTAGGCGATAACGGTGTGCTTTATGATCGGAATAAGGGACAAGCTTTGCCCGATAACGTTGCCCCAATGCCCATCATGTCAGATGAAGAGTTGGCAAAACGCGTTGAGTTAAGCACCGCAGACCTTGTCCCAAATTATGTTGCCCGTTACTGGGATTTGATGGCACTTTCCGATACCCAGCCTGCCAACGTTATAGGTGCAGATGCAAAACTTCGAGATCAACCGGGGTTCGAAGTGGATTTCCTGTCTCGCCATTCGGCGGCAAACGAAGTGCTCAGCCACGATCAACACACCGTTCTGATGCCAATGCGTGGTCATTGGACTGTGAAACTGTTGGGTGAAGAGACTGTTCTTAACCCGGGTGATACTTTTTTAATCAAAGCAGGTGAGTCGCACAGCGTTACGCCATCAATGACCGGGGAAGCCAGCCTGTATCGCATTCGCTCAACTGATGATCCTGCCGGCCTGACTGGTTTAATTAACTAAACAAACCGCGCGCAAAAAAATCGCGCAAAAAACTGCTCTTCTAAAGAATTGCTGATTAAAACAAAAGAAAAGGACTCACCATGACCAATGTTAAAACAACGCATGTGGGCTCATTGCCGCGCAGCCAAGAGGTTGTCGATTTTATTTTTGCACGCGAGAATAAAACACCATTCGATCAGGCCGAGTTTGATGCTTGTATGACGTCTGCCGTGTCAGATACTGTGCGCAAACAGGTAGCGTCGGGTATCGACGTGGTGTCCGATGGTGAGACTTCCAAAATCTCTTACGCCACTTATGTCAAAGACCGCTATACAGGCTTTGATGGTGACAGTCCTCGTAATGCACCGGCGGATTTAAAAATGTTTCCAGGTTTTCTGCAACGCCTGGCAGACGATGGTGGCACACCGCAATACGCACGTCCTATGTGCGTTGGAGAGGTTATCTCCAAAGGACAAGGCGAACTGGAAAAAGACATCGCCAATCTACAAGCTGCAATTGCTGAACACGGAGCAAACGGCGGTTTTATGAACGCTGCAAGCCCGGGTGTCATTTCATTGTTTTTGCAAAATGACTATTACAAATCTCGCGAAGCCTATTTGGCCGCTTTAGCCGATGCGATGAAGGCTGAATACGAAACCATTGTGGCCTCGGGTTTGAATTTACAGCTCGACTGTCCAGACCTTGCTTTGTCACGGCATATGTTATTCAACGAATTGTCAGACGATGAATTTATCAAGGTGGCAAACATGCATGTCGAAGCATTAAACCACGCGTTATCAGATGTGCCCGCTGACAAGGTTCGCATCCATATTTGTTGGGGCAACTACGAAGGCCCTCATTGTTGCGATATACCGATGGAAAAAATGTTCGACACGCTGATGTCGACAAAATCGCGCTATGTACTTTTTGAAACTTCAAACCCCAGACACGGACATGAATGGACCACGTTTCGCGATCGCAAAAACGATATCCCGGACGATAAAGTATTGGTACCAGGTGTGGTGGACACCACGACCAATTTTATCGAACACCCGGAATTGGTGGCTCAGCGTATTGAACGCTTCACCTATATCGTTGGTACAGAGAGAGTAATGGCAGGCTCAGATTGCGGCTTCGGCACCTTCGCAGGCTTTGGTGCAGTTGACCCTGATATTGCTTACGCCAAGCTTGCCGCATTATCCGAAGGGGCCGCTCTGATTAAATGATACCGCTGGTTCTGATTCCCGGAATGATGTGCGATGCGCGGCTTTTTCAGCCGCAAATTGCTGTATTTTCCGGGAGCCGGGAGGTCATCTGCGCACCTATCCATGAAGCCGACTCCATGATTGATTTGGCGGCCAGCATCCTTGGCTATGCACCATCGCGTTTTGCTTTGGCAGGCTTGTCGATGGGTGGAATCGTTGCAATGGAAATATTGCGCCAAGCGCCCAACCGCGTTGAGCGAATAGCACTGATGGACACTAACCCGTTAGCAGAGGCAACTGAGGTAAAGGCGCGTCGTCACGTGCAAATGAAAACTGTTCGCGAAGGCGGGCTTAGCAATGTGGTACGCGATGAGATGAAACCAAACTATTTAAGTGATGTGCCAAACCGAAATAATATCCTCGATCTATGTCTTGAGATGGCACTTGATTTAGGGCCTGATGCATTTCTTAATCAATCCTGTGCGTTGATGAATCGAGCTGATTACAGCACAACCCTGCAAGACGCAGATTTACCTGCCCTTATTCTTTGTGGGCGCGAAGACAAACTTTGTCCAGTGGCACGCCATGAATTGATGGCTAAGCTCATTCGCGGTTCGCACTTGGATATTGTCGACGGCGCTGCGCATTTACCGACACTTGAGCAACCTGAACTTACCAATGCGGCCCTTGCCCGATGGTTGGAGAACTAATAATGGAAGACACACTTCTGACCCTGCTGAAACAGGTCGACACCCCCACTGTTTGCAACTCCATTGAGGTTGCGCAGGGCAAGCGCGGATTTAACGCGTTTACCCGCGGTACCATGCAGGCATCCCATCCTGATGCACCGGCTATGGTAGGCATTGCTCGCACAGCTAAGATCGCCGCATTAGCCCCGCCTGACGAACCCGCCGATGTCATCAAAGCACGACGCATGGACTATTACCGCCATATGTCCGAAGGCGCACGACCGGCAATCGCCGTTGTCGAAGACAATGATTTTCCTCACTGTATAGGCGCATACTGGGGAGAGGTAAACACCACTATACATAAAGGGTTTGGTTTGTCAGGCGCGCTGACTAATGGGGTAATGCGCGATCTTGGCGACCTGCCTGACGGATTTACTGTCGTTTCTGGTTCCGTCGGTCCCAGCCACGGATTCGTTCATGTAAAAGAGATCGCAACTCCGGTGACTGTTTTTGGACTGACAGTTGAAGATGGCGATTGGGTACACGCTGACCGACACGGTGCACTGGTGATTCCAACCGACGTATTACCCAATCTGGAAGCAGCTATTCGAAGCCTACTTGATACCGAGAGTCTAATTCTTGAACCGGCACGTCAGGATGGATTTGATTTTGATGCCTTTGAGGCTGCGTGGTCAGCCTTTGAAGCGGCGAGAACCTAGAGCGAATTATCTTTTGTTGCCGAAGTTTGAAGTGTTGTACGGTACATATAGGTAATAGTAATTGGTTCATGTGATGTGTAATTCTACTTTTGCGATGCCATAATCTTATAACTAATAAAAGAAATTGTAGAAGTACAGGCTAGCTTTGACACCAATTTAGAATATCAAATCGAGAACAATGAAAACATCAATATGGTTGCCTCTGCAGATTGTTTTGGCATTGAGTATAAGCGCTTGCAGTTCCGGAGGTAGCGATGCCGGAAATCAGGGCAACACCGATTTAGATCAAAACGTATCAGAAAATTCTGGCACCGACGGAGAAGATGCTGGAACCGACGATGAGAATAACAACGATTCTGAAGAGGGCAGCATCAACGAAGTTAACTTGAATAGCTCCGATGCAAACGACGATCGTTATTCAGTCAGTCCATTCACCGGTACAGAACCCGATGATTCAGGCAATTACTATATTGGTAGTGTTTCTTCACTGACGAACACATCGGATACTTACTACGAATTTCTTGCAGGTTTTAATTCGTTTACAGCTCCGCCTGATTTATACGAGCTTTTACCCGATGAATGCATAGTACTAAATGGTCCTTCAAGTTTTTTAAAATTCCTGCTAGCTAGTTCTACTTTTGAAAGTGAAAGTGCTGGGGACGTGGCCGTTGTTACTGACGCAAACGGCACGTTTTTAAATGTCCCTTTCAATGAGTTTGGTATCTACCATCATTATGATGATAATTTCCTTACCCCTCCGCCGAGCATGCTTACAACCAGTTTCAGCGGAGATGCAATTCCAGCTTTGGAAATTGACATACCGGATGTGGAAGAACTTGTTCAAACAACTGACTTTGACCAAGCGATTAATGACCAAACAAAGTACACATGGGTTGCTGGTTCTGACCCGGACGCTTATATTCAAATAGCGGGGCAAACTGGCGATATGCCGTTCAACCCTGATCTATATTTCTCATGTTTTGTAGTGGATGATGGAGAATTCACTTTGTCAGCTGAGGTAGTCGAAAGACTAGGAGGAACGTTTAACTCTCTACGAGGTTCTATTAGAAGGGTCAAGTCTGAGTTTAGCGTGCAGAATAATGTTGCTATAAAAGCGTCGGGTGCAAGCTACGAAGATTATGCAAAGTAGAGTATTCAGATGGGTAGAATAAGGCGCACACTGGTATTTCAATTATGATTTCGTTTTTACACCAACCTTTATGGTTAAAGAACTAAAGAGGCTACGTGGTCAGCGTTTGAAACTGCAAGAACCTAGCGCAGTCTTATTCACTTAACATTGCCAACTCACGCTTAAACGGCACGATTGAATCCTCGTTACACAAATCTGTATCGAGCTCGCGTGCGTACCGGTGGCCTGCGTAGGTTGCCCATGCAATAGGCGCGGGTGCTTCGCAATCACCAATGCACTTTATTGATTGCACGCCGGTATCCGCCCAGTTATCTTCCAAGGATAACAACTCCAGCCACAAGCTATCGTTTGCTAGTCTACCTGCAACCACCACCACAGCATCAAAAGCAATTTGCGTTGGCAGGCTGTGCAGGGAAGAACTCAGTGTCGCCTGGCCGCTTTCTATTGCTAACAATGCCGTGTTAGGGCGCATGTCTACACCGAGTTTCAGTAATCGCTGTTGAATCTTCTCCTGCTCCAAGGTATTCACTGTCCATTGCGCCACTTGGCTGGCAGGTGTAATGAGCACAACTTCATTACCGGATGCGACCAGTAGCTCTGCTAGTACTGACCCCATGTAGTAGTGGTCGTCGTCATAAATCAACACCTTTCCCGCAGGTACTGCCTGGTCTTGCATAAGTTCGTCAGGTGTTAGTGTGGGAATACTGCCGTCGTTAGTAATGGCGTGAGTGTGGTAGCGCGCTACGGCATCTTTGCGCCAGTGCGCACCCGTTGCCACGGCAACATGTTGAAACCCAAATTCCAGTATGTCGTTAGCGGTCAGCTTGTTATCTAAATAGAGATTAACGTTACTCATCTGGCTGATCTGGTAATCACGGTAATCGCGTACACGCGCCCAAGCCGACAAGCCGGGTAGTTGGCTTTCCAAGGTGACTCTGCCACCTGTGTGCGTGTTAGCTTCTGCCAATACAACTTCGTAACCGCGTTCGCCTAATGCACGTGTTGCCTCTAGGCCAGCCGGGCCTGCGCCTACCACCAACACTGTTTCCGATGTGCCGCGTTGCTGGATGATCTCCGGATGCCAACCTTTACGCCACTCTTCCATAAAGGTTGGGTTTTGCGTGCAGCGCGACAGTGACATGGTCATGTCTCCAGTGACGCATATGTTGCAACCAATGCATTCACGTATGTCCTCGACTCGGCCTTCATTAATTTTGCGCGGTAGCCATGGGTCAGCAATAGAGGGGCGTGCACAGCCGATAAAATCCAGTATCCCGTTTTTAAGTTGTCGTACCATGGTGTCGGCTGACGTAAACCGACCAACGCCTACTATTGGTTTGCTGGTGAGTTTGCGTAAGCCGGTGATTAGTGACTCTTGCGCTGCTTCCTCTTTAAAACGTGAGGTAGCTGAGCAGTCTTCCCATGAGCCATGCGCGAAATCCCACAGATCAGGTAAGTCGCCGTGCAGGTGCATCATCTCTCTTAAGTCATCATTGCTAAAACCGTATTCACCGTTGACTTCATCTAAAGACATGCGAACGGTGATGCCTACTGTGTCGCCCACCGCATCCTTTGCTTCGCTCACTAGTTCATTGAGTAGCCGTGCTCGATTTTTTAACGTGCCACCATATTCATCCGTGCGTTGATTAGTGATCGTGGATAAAAAATGCTGGATTGCACCAAAACCATGTGCACCGTACAAACAGATTAAGTCGTAGCCAGCGTCTCTTGCTCGTATGCAAGCGTCACGATGCCAGCGCCTCAGGTTTTTGATGTCACGCCTCGTCATGCTGCGCGCTTGTACAGGGTCATTAGTGAAGGTTCGGATGGGAAGAGCGGAGGGTGCCAGCGGAATTTCTCGTGTGTAGAGATTAGGGCCATTAATACCCGAGTAGGCTAGCTCGATACCTGCCAAGGCATTGCCGCTATGAATCGCATCAGCCATGCGGGCCAGCATGGGTACATCCTTGTCTTCCCAAAGGCGCAGTTCAATATAAGGAGTAATTTCAGAGCTATGATGTAGCTCCACCTGCTCGGTAAAGATTACGCCCCAACCGCCTTCGGCTTTAACCCGCCGCATCTCGGCCACAGCAGATGGATCTCGATAGCCTCCGCCGTTGCAATGTGGCACCTGATAAAAACGATTGGGTGCAGTCACTGGTCCTATGGCCAATGGCTCAAACAAAAAATCGTAGCGCGTATCTCGTTGGCTCATAGCAGTTCTTGGTTGTTTTTAATGTTGCTTCTTTGTTATAGGGGGTATTCGTTACGCTGATTGAAATCCGTTAAGCACATTAATTGTATTCACGCCGATCTCTTCTACGGCATAACCACCTTCCATAATAAAAACAGTAGGCAGGTTTAAGGCGGCGATGGCTCGGCCATAGTCGATGAAGTCGTCACTTTTTAGTTTGAAGAAACTGATGGGGTCAAGCTCGAACGTATCAACACCCAGGGATATCACCAGCGCGTCAGGTTTAAAGGCCTGAATATAGCTTATTGCATCATCAAGCGCTTCTTTCCATTTAGTGTAAGGAGTATTAGGTGGCATTGGGTAGTTAATGTTATAACCCAAGCCAGCTCCTTCGCCTTTTTCATCTGCATAGCCGAGAAAATTTGGAAAGACGTCTTTTGGATCGCCGTGCAGCGAAATAAATTGCACATCATCGCGCTGGTAAAAAATATCCTGCGTGCCATTACCATGATGAAAATCAACATCGAGTATGGTGACTTTCTTACTGCCACCATCGAGTAATACTTCAGCGGCAAGCGCTGCATTATTTAAAAAACAATAACCACCGTATAAGTCGATACCTGCATGGTGCCCGGGTGGTCTACAGAGTGAGAACGCAGCATTAGCGCCGTCGCTTACATGCTTTGCTGCAGACTGGGCGCAAGCGGCACTGCTTCGTGCTGCATCCCAGGTGCCAGCGGTAATCGATGTTTCAATAGCCATGGCAAAGTAGCCCAACTTGCCATCAATGTCATCAGGTTCACGTTGTTGCATGCGGCGGGCTGGAAATACGGTAGGCAATGCATCGCCTTCAAACCCGCCAGCTTCCCATAGGCTCCAGGCCTCTTGCAAAAAGCGCAGGTAGTCTGCGCTATGTATACGCGATAACAAATCGATACTAAGTTCTTCTGGTGCTGCAATATCGGTATAGCCGTTTTCATGAAGTGACTGGCTAATGTATTCCCAGCGCTCTGGGCATTCAAACGGGCGTACAAACACACCGCCAGAGAGTTCGCCTTTAGGGAAGTGCAAGCGGTGCTGATCGCTACGAAATACCTTCATAACTCGGGTAGACCTGTTTCTTTGAATTAGCGTGCAGATATTATGCACCCTTGGAGTGCGGTCTGCACATTGGGGGTAAATTAGATCTGCCTCTTTCAAATCATGCCTATAGGTGATAGATTTGGGCTAATCGGAGTTATTGTGTATTGCCTGTGAAAAACGATCCAACTGACGCCATTCTCGAAAAAGACAAGCACTTAATTCACTCATTTGCAGATCTTGACTCGTTAAAAGACCCGACTGCCCGCACTGTTATAGCGGAGGCAAATGGCGCGTATGTTTATAATGCCGTTGGCGAACGCTTTATTGATGGCATGGCAGGCTTGTGGTGCGTTAACGTTGGTCATGGTCGTCAAGAGATTATTGATGCGATTAGCCAGCAGCTTTCAACGCTGGATTATTTCTCCACCTTTTACAACCTGACACACCCTTTAGCGGCAGAGCTTGCCAACAAAATAACATCGTTAGCACCTTCTCACCTTAATCATGTTTACTTTAGTAATTCAGGTTCGGTTGCCAACGATACTGCTATTCGTATTCTGCATCACTACTACAACCGGCTTGGCCAAAACCAAAAGAAGCTTATCTTATCGCGCATCGGTGCCTATCACGGATCAACTCACTTAGCGATTGCAATGACTACTCCGGGCTATCGAAAAGGTTGGGATAGCGCCGATGACTTAGTTCGATTTTTATCAAGCCCGCAACCCTATCGTCGACCCGGCAACATGACCAGTGATGAATTTTGCGATTTCCTGGTTGACGAATTAGTGCGCGATATAGAAAAAACCGGTGCCGAACGAATAGCATGTTTTATCGCCGAACCTATCATGGGCGCAGGCGGTGTGATTGTTCCACCCGAGGGTTATCACCAAAGAGTCGAGCAGGTTTGTCAGCAATATGAAATCAAAACTGTTTCAGACGAGGTGGTGACAGCATTTGGCAGACTAGGGCATATGTTTGCATCAGAGGCTGTCTTTGGTTTAACACCTGATGTGATCACGACCGCTAAGGGTTTGTCTTCTGGTTATCAACCAATTGCCGCCACGCTAATATCAGATGAAATACATGAAGTCATCTCGAGAGAAGGCGAGATGTTTATGCACGGCATGACGTACTCTGGGCATCCCGCGTGTTGTGCAGCTGCCTTGGCCAATATTGAAATAATGGAAAGCGAATCGCTGCTAGAGCAAGTTCAGCAAAATGGTCCAAAATTTATGCAAACTATGCAATCGCTTAGTACCTTGGACATTGTAGGTGATGTTCGCGGCAGCCACTTTATGGTCGGTATCGAATTTGTCGAAAACCTTGATACCAAAAAACCTTTTGAAGATGACGTGAAGATTGGGATGCGAGTATCACTGAAAGCACAAGAACACGGATTGATGATCAGACCCCTGGGGCACATGATCGTATTATCTCCGCCATTAATACTCACCCTGGAGCAAATTACAGAAATAGGCAGTGTATTAAAACAAAGCATAGAAGCTGTACAAACCGAGCTCGTTACTGAAGGTCTTATATGACAGAGCCCCAACAGGCAAACGTTGCAGTCGCGGCAAATTCGCTTTTTAAAAATTACGGGTCGGTTGAAGCATTAAAGGATGTGTCGTTATCCATTAACGATAACGAATTTTTCACGCTGCTTGGCCCATCAGGTTGTGGCAAAACCACACTGCTTCGTATTATTGCAGGCTTTGAAGCAATAACCGCCGGTACCTTATTCTTGCACGGTAAAAACATCGCCGATCTGCCGGCCAATAAGCGCCCTGTTAATACAGTGTTTCAACACTATTCTTTGTTTCCACACATGAGCGTGGCTGACAATGTCGGTTTTGGTCTTGAAATGCAAGGTAAAGACAAAAAGCAGATCATACAACGGACGAAAGAGATGCTGGAACTGGTGCAGCTTGGTGAGTACGCCCAGCGTAAACCCGGCCAGTTATCCGGTGGTCAGCAACAGCGTGTAGCCTTGGCGCGCGCACTAGCTCCGCAGCCAGAAGTATTGTTATTAGATGAACCACTGTCTGCGCTGGATTTAAAGCTGCGAAAAGCCATGCGCTTAGAGCTTAAGCAAATACAAGAGAACGCGGGCATCACTTTTATATTCGTCACCCATGATCAGGAAGAAGCGCTGACTATGTCTGATAGAATCGCGGTCATGTCGCAAGGTGAATTGCAACAACTGGGCACAGCCACGCAAATCTACCAAGAGCCAAAAAACCGTTTTGTCGCAGATTTTATTGGTGAGAGTAATTTGATAACGACCACGGTGTTAAACGCTGATAGTAACTCCATTCAGTGCAAACTGAGCGATAGTGTGTCTATTACTACGCCCAACATGCAAGGTGCTGTTCAAGGCGATCAAGGAGCGCTGTGTATACGCCCAGAACGAATTCGGTTGTCTAATGCAGGAGAGAATACAAAATTAGAAGGTGTAGTCGATGGCATTATGTATCTGGGTACCGACACCCAGGTGATGCTTAAGTTAGATGATCAGCAAACGCTAAGCGTGCGAACACAAAATGCGGATAACAATACTCCAGTGGTTGAAGTCGGGCAGCGTGTTGGTCTGCATATTGACGAATCTTCCTGTCGGTTTCTTTCAGAGTCATGAGCGGCCTGGTTGAAAAGAGTAGTTTTGGTGGATTGCGCACGCGATTGCTGCTTCCAGCGTGGTTCACTATCGGTTTTTTCCTGGTCATTCCAGTACTAACCATGCTGGTTTACTCGTTTCTAACCAAAGAGTTCAGAGGCGGGGTGCTGTGGGAGTTCTCCCTGGCAGCTTACGATCAGTTTTTCTTTGATCGAGGCTTGTTTGGCGATGAGCCGCCTAAAATTGAGTGGACATACATCACGATCTTTTGGCGCTCTATTGTTCAAGCAGCAGTGGCAACGCTAATTTGTTTGTTTATTGGTTTCCCGACCGCCTATTTTATTGCCACTCGTTCGCCACAAACACGCAACCTTTGGTTGTTTCTAATCACGGTACCGTATTGGGTTAACTTGTTAATTAGAACAGTATCGATGAAGTTTTTAATCAGAGATACCGGACCACTAAACCATTGGTTAATGCAGACGGGCTTGATCGATAGCCCGATTCATATGATCAATACTAATTTTGCCGTACAGTTGGGTTTGTTTTATTCGTACCTGCCCTTTATGGTATTGCCAATTTATGCGTCAGTGGAGCGATACAACTTTTCATTGTCCGAAGCCTCAGCAGATCTATATGCGGGGCGTTGGACCACCTTGCGCAGAATCGTACTGCCATCTGTAAAGCCCGGCATTATCGCTGGTTGCATATTGGTGTTTGTGCCCAGTCTTGGAGCGTTTTTAGCGCCCGATTTATTGGGTGGTGCTAAAACTTTTATGATCGGCACCCTAATTGAGGAGCAATTTAAGGGTGCTGCGGGTAATTGGCCTTTTGGTGCGGCGGCATCCATGCTGTTACTAACCCTGGTGATGGTGGTGTTGCTTTTTTATGCCAGAAGCCATTCAAAACAAGCGTTGCATCACTGATGAACGCAAAGGCGCTAGATCAAATTAAACGTTATCCTGGTTTTTTCCCGGTGGCGCTCTTGTGTTTGGTTTTGTTATACACACCGCTGCTTGTGGTTATGATCTACTCGTTTAACGATAGCCCGTCAATAACGTTATGGGGTGGCTTTAGTCTGCGTTGGTATGAGGACGTGTTCTTTGGCTTGGAGGCCACTAAACTTCGGAAGGCTGCTTGGAATTCTGTCTCCATTGCGGTAATGGCATCGATCTGCGCCACGATCATTGCCACCGCGGCGGCTGTCGGTATGGTGCGAAGCGGTGCATGGCGGGGAAAAACGGCCAGTTTTGCACTGCTTAATTTGCCCATCATGGTGCCAGAGATTGTAACCGCTGTAGCGACACTAATTTTCTTTAGCACGATTGGTTTTAAAGCAGGTTACGCAACCATCCTGGTAGCCCATATCGTGTTTTGTATTCCCTTTGCCTATTTGCCCATCGCAGCGCGGCTGCAAGGTATCGACAGCAATTACGAGCAGGCAGCGCTCGATTTGTACGCCACACGCTGGCAAGCGTTTAAGCGAGTATTGCTTCCACTGCTGGCACCCGGCATTATATCTGGGTTCCTGTTGGCTTTTATTATCTCCCTTGACGATTTTATTATTACTAATTTTGTTAAGGGAGCTGGTGTAGAAACTTTGCCTACCGCAATATACGGTGCGATAAGGCAAGGCATTAAGCCCAACATCATGGCAATTTCAACGCTCATGCTGTTGGTATCCATTCTGTTTGTTACTGTGTCGTACTTCGTTGGTCGTATTGACGAGAAGAAGCATGCAGGCTAGCAGATCACGTAAGTTAAATATGTTGAAGTAAAAAATGAAGTTGTAAATTGACGTAATCAATTGGGAGAGAGAAGAATGAAAATGATGTTTAAAACGGTCACGACAACTGCAACACTTGCAGTTGCTTTAGGGCTGGGTAGCACGACGGCTCATGCTGAAGGTTCACTGAGTATTTACCACTGGTTCGAGTACATACCTCAAGACCTGCTGGATAAGTTTGCTGCAGAGCACGACGTTGAAGTTACAATGGATACGTTTGATTCTAATGAAGCCATGTTGGCATCACTTAAGGCTGGCAAGATGGGAAGCTATGATGTTTCGGTGCCGGGTGACTACATGGTTGAGATACTAGCCAACGAAGGCATGCTCGACACCATCGCTGAAGGTGAGCTTGCTAACCGTGGCAACATGGAAGATAAGTGGGTTGATGTTTCATTTGATATGGGACGAAAGCACTCGATTCCTTATCAGTGGGGTTCAACCAGCTTCTCTGTTAATAAAGATGTGTATTCAGGCGATATCAACAGCACTTCTATATTGTTCGATCCGCCGGCTGAACTGTCGGGAAAAATCAACGTACTGGACTCATCGGGTGAAGTGCTTGCACTGGCGTCTATACACTTGGGTATTCCACAGTGCACTACCGATAGAGACCAGCTGAAAGCACTGAACGCTCTCATGCAAGAATCGAAAGGACACTGGGCATCGTTTAACTCGGATGGTGCAAAAGACGTGCTGGTATCAGGTGATGCAGCAGCGGGTATGATCTGGAATGGCTTTGGTGCAAAAGCCCGCTCTGAGCTTGCAAGCCTTGAGTATGCTTATCCTAAAGAGGGGTATATCGTCTGGATGGACAATGTTGTGTTGTTAAAAGATGCACCTAATCGCGCTAACGCGCTGAAGTTTATGGACTTCCTTCTAGAGCCTGAAAACATTGCTGCAGTTTCAAATTTTGCGCAATATTCGGCTGGAGTCAAAGGTGTAAACGAGCTGCTAACGGAAGATCTCAAAACATCTCGCGAAAGCAATCCACCGGCAGATGCACCAGCGGGTAGCTTTATTCAGGTTTGTGATGAAGCAACTCAAAAGTTGTACGAGACCATTTGGACTAATGTAAAGAAGTAGTCGTTGTTAAAAGTTAATCCGGAGAATGCCGGCTAATAAGCCGGCATTGCAACGAGTGTTATAGACACGGTACCTCAGTGTTATACGATCGGTTTACTTGTACCGTCTTTCATAGTGCACATTGAAGCCTCACCAGAGCTGTCGATTACCCCACCAGCAGCGAAGCAGTCTGTAGCACTTACACCTTTTGCCCCCATTGTCTGACAGGCAGATAATAACAATACAGTCAACGCTGCAGCCGCAATCTTCGTTCTTTGCATTTCTAGATTCTCCTACGTGTTGGTTTATTAGTGCTCGTTAAGGTTATCATGACGAAAGAGACTGTTCCAGTAGCCCAAATTACTCCGGCACCCAAACAAATCACGAAAATGTCATTCAGATCAGTACGGAACAGGGTACTTATTTCCCTATTCGACGGATTCTTGGCTCTAATCACAATAGCTTGACTTAGTTGGCAGGTAGTTCCACTAAATATGGGAACCTTAGCTTGAAGGTTTTATTCGAATCAAAGGATTCAATCGAATGACGCAAGAAACTAATGACTACGCTCCACCGCGAACCATTGAAGTTAACGGTCCGCGAAAAGTGACGATTCCGATTGTTATAATTGCCATTGTACTGACACTTTTGGGTGTAGCGCCTGGCTATCTAATGGGGGTAAGCAAAGGGATTGGACAAGGAGGCCGAATTGGGGAGTTGATTGGCCAATCAATTGGTGTTGTCGTTATGGCATTTTTAGTTGTTGCGATTTTCCAAATTTTCAAGCGATTCAGAAACCAACGATCTCGTTGGAAAATCTATTGTTGGTCCATCTTCATTGTATGTTTTTCTAGCACACTGAGATTTTTGCAAGACTTGGTTCCAATTTCTACCAGTTAATGTCCGGGCAAGCTACAAATTATAATCACGTATTTATCAGACCCGAAAGCAAGGCGCCAACTATTGTTCAAACGATCAATAGCTGGCAGTTTGCTAATTCTTAGCGTTCGTGGAATACACAAATAGCCTGCGCCACTACTTCACCTGAAAACTTTGGCACTGTGCATCGATAGGTGAGCGGGCTTATGAAGGCATCGGCCTCAACAATATCGGATGTGCTGCATGCGCCACCAGACATGTAGGCAACAAATCTTGTGCCACCGAAGGGTGGGTCAAAAGATACTGGGCAACGTGCAATGCACGATTCACCCGGGCTAACATCCTTACAGGTGTTGTAGGTTAATAAAGTTTGATTTTGATAATCGTAGCTGACTGATTCAAAGGCCTCTCCACCGGCGAATGTCACAAACGGAAATGGTCCACCTGTCATACTCGGATCCCGAGTCACACCGAATACGCCATTATCATTAAAGGAGATGACATGGTAATCTCCTGGCTCAGTTACCGTATAAGTTAGTGTGTCTCGAACGGTATCAAAATAGGTGTAATTCAGATACACATTGTATCCGTCGGCAACGTCTTGAGCATCCCACGATAGTTGGTCGCCTTGTAAAGCTAAACCGGTAACAGGGGGCAGGAAGTCGGCGTGAGCTGTGTTGTAGTGAAACAGACACAGTAAGGAAATACACAGGAGTTTAATGTTTCGCATTTTTGTTTGGTCCAGTAAGTAAGATGTGCAAATAAGGTAGCACTCTGCGGGCCGGACTAAATGCGGAAAATTACCGCGTGATCTTGATAACTGCCTTATTTTTGTGTATCAATTGTTAACTGCAGTTCAGGCCTTTCCTCAACCAGCACATTTTCAAGTTCCGCAAACCAATCCCCTGGTTGCGCTATTGCGTTGCCACTTTTTGACACGCGTGCACCAACGGTTACGCTGGGAAACTGGCTGAGCGTCATGGCAGGTATCATAGCCATGGTGTCATCCAGCACAACGGTGATGGGCAAGTCTGCAACGGTATGACGTGAAACGGCTAATGGCATAGGTGGGCCGTTACTGGCGCGAGCAAATATAAACACAGAGTCAGCAGGGTTTACGTTGTCAATTACGTTTTCATCGAGTGAAACTGTCACGCTCAATGAACTTATTTTAGAAGCGTCCGTGCTTGCAGATGAATTGGCATTGGGCGTGGTCGTTGTATTGCTGGCATTGTTAGGCTCGCTTGACGAATCCATCGCGGTTTTTGATCGAGCAATCATTTCATCAATACTGGCAAGTGCAGCGGCATTTCCAGTTACGCGTGTGCGTAATTTTTCGAATCTTGCAATAGCGTCGTCGTGTTGTCCGGCTTGTTGTACAGCAATGGCTTTTAACCAAAGGCTTTGATCGTGCTCTGGGTTTATAGCCAAAGCATCATCCAGAAACTGGCCAGCTTCGCCTGATAAATCTCCACCTTTAACCATGGCGCTGGCTTCTGCCAGTTGCGAAAGCAAGTCTGGGTCTTCTTTGTCCAGGTCGTATGCTTTCAGCAATGCTCGTTTGGCATTGGCGAATTCACTAATAGACAAATAGCTTTTACCCAGTAGTAACCAACCATCCCGGTCTTCGGGGTTTTCAGCTAGTTTTCTCTCAAGGTTAGGTAACAATTCGGTTAACGCCGGCGGTTGATCTCCCAGTTCCGCTTTTGCAGCCAATGCGGCTTGATGCATGGCAGCGGTATCAACGGCATCCGGATTGCCCAATTGCAAATACAAAGCGCCAGAGCCAACAGGGATAAACAGGGCGATTAGCGCTGCGGCAAACATACCTCCACGAGTGGTTCCCTGTTGTTTGTCGTGTGCTGTTATGTCCAAAGCCAGATTGTTTTCCAGCTCGATTAATTCTGTGTCGTAAGTCGTCTGGTCCATTGCGCCACTGGCCAGAGCGCTTTGCAACTGCTTGCGCCGCTCCCTGGCGATGCCGACGTTGGTTTCCAGCTGGTCGAGTTCGGCACGAGACGAGCCTTTGAGGGCGCTGGGAATAATGCCCAACAGGGCCAGAAAAACCAGTACTGAGGCGGCGATAAAAAAAACGGTCATGCCAAAATATAAGAGCTCGGTAAAGTAGTTCTATTATAGGAGTGGACGCAAGTAAAATGGTTGCATAATGTACTCAATAACGTTCTATTGGCATTTTTTATTGCGTTTTTTGCAGCCTTTCTCTATCGCGTAATCTATTGCGTACTCTCTCGCAAAACGAGCTCAGTCAAATGCCTTCAACCAGTGGCCTTGATTACGACCACCGAAATATTATCTGTGCCGCCCAGCTCGTTTGCCTGCTGGATGAGTTTTTCAGCCAACACACTGGCATCTTGCACATCATTAATGGTTTGGGCAATCTGCTCGTCAGGCACCATGCCGGTTAGTCCATCAGAACACAACAAATAAGCGGCATCTGAGCGCACTGGAATCACTTCCATATCTATATCGACTTCGGCAAACAGGCCCATGGCGCGCATGATGATATTGCGTGGTGGTGCAGGGCCAATTCGCCCGGCTTCCTCCCAGTCTCGATACATGGTGTGATCGCGCGTTAATTGCAGCAATGCATTGTGTCGATGTTCGTAAAGTCGGCTATCGCCCACATTGAACGAGACCGCACGCTTGCCATCACCAAACAGGCACAAGCCCACCAGGGTAGTTCCCATGCCTGTACCATCGATCTGGCCTTGCACCTCGTTTTGTTGAAAGATAGTTTGATTTACACCAACAATGGATTGGAACATCAGCGCAAGCGCTTGTTCATCAGCAATGTGTTCATTGGAAAGAGCGAGTGCTACCGAATCAGATTGCAGGCACTTTGATAATGTGTCCAGGGCAAGTTGGCTGGCAATGTCGCCAGAGCCATGCCCACCCATCCCGTCAGCGACAGCGTACAGGCGTAATTCGTTGTTAACTAAAATGGCATCTTCATTAACCTGTCGAACCCTGCCTACATTAGTTGAACCGGCAATGGCCGGATTGGCGTTTTTTGTCATAACGACCCAGCGCTAAAACCTGCTTTGTAGGCAAAGTAAAAGGCGACCAGCATGAATAAAATAATCAGCGGCACTATGGCAATCCAACTGAACCAGCTAGGTTTAGGGCTTGTTTTAGTTTCATTGCCAAACGGTGCGAGCTTATCCTGTAAACGCCTGGGCGTCGGTGCATCACCTCCAGGGCGTGATGTGGCCGGTATCGCTGTGTGACCGTATTGCCCATAGTCTTTTTGCTGGTGTTCATGATGTTGATGTTCATGATGTTGATGATCAGCTGGCCGTTGATCATGCTGCACAGCGTGATCTTCCATTGGCCAAGCTTCTGTGTCATCGAAAGGACCGGTGTCAGTTAGCTGATCTGATGTGGTTAGAACCGGTGGCTCACCTTTCAATGGTTCCTGTGCATGGTGCTCGTCGTCATGGTGCTCATCGTCATAGTTATTACCGGGGCCGGTATGAGTGTCAACTACACGGATTGCAGGTTTAATGCTTTCTGGCTTGCCGATCTCGTCTTTGTTGGCAATGACCGTAACGTTGTCACCACTGGTGTTGGGTAGCGCCGCCGGTCCTGCGAATCGGTACTCTTGTTCGTCGAACACAACGATATCGCCATCGCTGAGTTGCACAGCGCGGCTGATTTCCCGACCGTTCACGGTGGTGCCATTAAGCGAGCCAAGATCCATCAACACAGCTGCGTTATTTTCGACCGTGATACGGGCATGTTTGCGCGATGCACCGCGTTCAGATTTCAACACCAAATTACAATCCTCGTGTCGACCGATTATGGTTGTGTCTTCGAGCACGTGCACTGACTGATCGCTGAGTCGTTGTAGTGTTGGTTTATTGGATACGAGAGTGTCCATGATGGTTAAAACAGTTCTGGTTGAGCAATGCCTGAGTGTTCATTCTACGGGTTATTGAGTAAAAGGTAATACCTGCTGCTTTATCGAGCAAGGTATTACTACCAAAATCTGTAGTTGATTGGTGCTATTAGCCGCCGACGTGCTCCAGTTCCAGTAAACAGCCATGGAAGTCTTTGGGGTGGAGAAACAAAACAGGATTGCCGTGTGCACCAATTTTAGGCTGACCATCGCCCAATACTCGTGCGCCTTTGGCTTTTAATTGATCGGCTGCTGTAATAATGTCGTCAACCTCCAGGCAAATATGATGTATACCACCACTTTTATGTTGTTCCAGGAATTTGCTCACCGGAGAGCCGTCGCCCAGTGGATGCAGTAGTTCGATGCGGGTGTTTTCAAGGTCAACGAACACAACGGTGACCCCATGTTCGGCTAATGCCTGGGGCTCGGACACTTTTGCGCCAAGGGTATCCCGATAGGTTGCTGTAGCGGCATCAAGGTCATCGACCACCAGAGCCACATGGTTTAACCGACCGATCATGTAAATTCCATAATGATGGCGTCCACAGCCAGATTGTCACCGCTGTTGGCAACAATTTTTTCAACCGTTCCGGCTTTTTCAGCTTTTAGTGTGTTTTCCATTTTCATTGCCTCAATAACGGCTAAGTCTTGCCCTGGACTCACGCTATCACCTTCCTTAACCAGTATCTTCATCAACAGGCCTGGCATAGGGGAGAGCAAGTACTTTGACATGTCTTGTACGCTCTTTTCTGGCATGTGTGCCATGAGTTTAGCCACGTGTATTTGCATCACCTGGAACGACCGGACACTCCCACGGTGACTAAGCTGCCATTGGTTGCCCACACGTTTAACACCAATGGCGACGTCCTGTTTGTTTATGGTGCCAGTGAACATAGAATCGCCGGGTTGCCAGTCTGATGTTACTTGCGCCCTGTCGTCAGCATTAACAACCAAGTTGCTCGCGTGCTCAGCACCATCGAAAACCTGCAGATCGCCAATGTCGTTGTCGTCACTTGAGGCAATCCGCTGGCGTTGTTTGCTTTCTATAACGGCTGCAACCAAAGGCAATTGGTCGACAAGTGCAGACCCATAGTTTGCGCTATTAAATCCATCAGCAAAATGGTCTTCTATAAAGCGCGTGGTGATGTCGCCTGCCTGAAACGCCGGGTGATCGAATAAGGCAGACAAAAACGGAATGTTATGTTGCACACCTTCTATCTCATAGTTATCCAGTGCATCCTGCATTTTGGCGATTGCCTCCATGCGTGTCGGCGCCCACGTCACCAGTTTGGCAATCATTGGGTCGTAATACATGGAAATTTCACCACCTGCACGAATACCTGTATCAACACGTACACCCGATGGGTCATCAAATGCGTTTTGTGCTGGCGGCTGGTAGTGAGTAATGCGGCCAATCGAAGGCAGAAAACCACGATCAGGGTCTTCGGCGTACACACGCGCTTCAAATGACCAGCCATTGAGTTGAATGTCGCTTTGTTGCATTGGCAGCTTTTTGCCTTCGGCGACATCTATCATCAGTGCCACTAAATCAAGACCAGTAATGCACTCGGTTACCGGGTGCTCCACCTGAAGCCGTGTGTTCATTTCCAGAAAATAAAATTGCTCATTGGCATCGACAATAAATTCAACGGTGCCTGCTGATTGATAGTCAACCGCTTTGGACAAAGACACCGCTTGTTCACCCATGGCTTTTCGTGTGGCCTCACTGATAAAAGAGGAGGGTGCCTCTTCGAGTACTTTTTGATGTCGACGTTGTATAGAGCATTCACGTTCACCCAGATACAAACAATTGCCGTGCTGATCTGCAATAACCTGAATTTCTATGTGGCGAGGTTGCTCAATGAATTTTTCAACAAACACTCTGTCGTCACCGAATGAGGTGCGAGCTTCATTTTGTGCACTGATAAAACCGTCTTTGACTTCATCAAGCGTGTTAGCCACACGCATGCCTTTTCCACCACCGCCGGCAGAGGCTTTAAGCATCACTGGGCAACCAATTTTTGTCGCCACGGTGTAGGCGGCATCTGCATCAGGAACCGCGTCCGGATGTCCCGGCACCGTGTTCACACCAGCACTGTTAGCCAGCTTTTTCGATTCGATTTTGTCGCCCATGACTTCAATGGCGCGAATCCCTGGACCAATAAAAATAATTCCTTCATCGCTAAGACGTTTGGCAAAGTCAGCGTTCTCTGATAAAAACCCGAATCCCGGATGAACAGCTTGTGCGCCCGTGGCTTTAACCGCATCAACTATGGCGTCCATGCGTAAGTAACTTTCACTGGAGGCACTTCCACCAATGTGTACAGCTTCATCTGCCATCAGTACATGCAACGAAAATTCGTCAGCATCGGAGTAAACAGCCACTGTTTTGATGCCACGTTCTTTGGCGGTTCTGGTAACACGGCACGCAATTTCTCCGCGATTGGCAATCAGAATTTTGTCGATTTTTTTGGTCATGGTTGTTCAACAATGGAATCAATAAGTGGACTTGCGATTAAAGTACATAGCATTTGCGGTTGTGTATCTGCAATCACAGTGGAATGTTGTCGTGTTTTTTCCAAGGATTCTCCAGGATTTTACTGCGCAACATTGCCAAGTCCATACTTAAATGAGCACGTGTTGTGTTTGGGTCTATAACGTCATCAATAAAGCCTAAGCTGCCTGCTACAAACGGATTGGCAAATTTTTCACGATACTCTTCGGTACGTTGCTCAATTTTTTCAGGGTCATCTTTGTCCGCACGAAAGATAATTTCTACCGCGCCTTTGGGGCCCATAACAGCGATTTCGGCTGAAGGCCAGGCGTAGTTAACATCACCGCGCAGGTGCTTGGATGCCATGACGTCATATGCACCGCCATACGCTTTACGCGTGATAACAGTAATTTTGGGGACGGTAGCTTCACCATAGGCAAACAACAACTTTGCACCGTGCTTAATGATGCCACCATACTCTTGTGCAGTACCTGGAAGAAAGCCGGGTACATCTACAAATGTCACTAGTGGAATAGAAAACGCATCGCAAAAACGCACAAAGCGCGCAGCTTTTCGACTGGCATTTATATCCAGGCATCCAGCCAGCACCATGGGTTGGTTAGCAACAAAGCCTACCGTTTCGCCGTTGATTCGGCCAAGCCCAATAATAATGTTGCCAGCAAAATCAGCTTGCAGTTCGAAAAAGTCCTGCTCATCACACACGGCACGAATCAATTCATTGATGTCGTACGGCAGGTTCGGGTTTGTCGGCACCAACGTATCGAGCGCTGGGCAAAGTCTGTCGCTTGCATCTGAGGTTGATAAGTTCGGTACAGCTTCGCGATTGTTTTGCGGCATAAAAGACATAAACCGACGTACTTGTTCCAGCGTTTCAATGTCGTTGTCAAAAGCGCAATCGGCCACACTGCTTTTGCTGGTGTGCGTGCCTGCGCCGCCAAGCTCTTCTTGTGTGACTGTTTCGTGCGTGACGGTTTTAACCACGTCAGGGCCGGTGACAAACATGTACGATGAATCGCGCACCATAAAAATAAAGTCAGTCATGGCAGGGGAGTACACAGCACCACCAGCACATGGCCCCATGATTAGTGATATTTGTGGCACAACACCAGAGGCCAGTACGTTTTTCTGAAACACGTCAGCGTATCCACCTAAAGATGCCACACCTTCTTGTATGCGCGCGCCACCGGAATCGTTGATGCCGATAATCGGTGCCCCAACGCGCATGCTGTGATCCATGACTTTGCCAATTTTTTTCGCGTGTGCAGCAGAAAGTGAACCCCCCAGCACAGTAAAGTCTTGACTGAATGCAAAGGTAAGGCGCCCGTTTATTTGGCCGTAACCGATTACAACACCATCGCCGGGTATGCGATTGTCTTGCATGTCAAAGTCAGTACAGTCATGCTCAACAAACATGTCCCATTCACGAAACGTGTCTTTGTCGAACAAGACGCTCAAGCGTTCGCGTGCCGTCAGTTTGCCCTTCGCGTGTTGCGCATCAACTCGTCGTTGACCACCACCGGCTAATGCGGCCGCACGTTTTTCAGTTAATCGTGTCGTAACGTTGCTCATGTCTTGTCGGCATAACCCAGTTGTTGTAGTGCATCGGTAACGGCATCAAGGGCCGTTGGGTCTTCAATGGTTGCGGGTGTTTTCCAGTCTGCAGAATCGGCAATTGAACGCATTGTTGCACGCAGTATTTTCCCGGACCGTGTTTTGGGTAACTTGGTTACCACAGCAACTGATTTAAACGCTGCCACAGGTCCTATGTGTTCGCGAACTCGTTTGACTAACTCTGCACTGATGTCATCGTTAGAGCGATCACACCCGTCATTAAGAATGACAAGGCCAACTGGCAGCTGACCTTTTAAATCATCAGCCGCACCTAACACCGCACATTCGGCAACATCCGGGTGTCCGGCCAGCACTTCTTCTATTGCACCGGTTGATAATCTGTGACCGGCAACATTGATCACGTCATCGGTTCGCGCCATAACAAATACATAGCCGTTTTCATCAACGTAGCCTGCGTCACCGGTTTCGTAATAGCCTTTAAACGTATTGAAATAAGCGCTCTCGTAACGCTCTGGTGCACCCCATAAAGTGGTGAACGTGCCTGGAGGCAGTGGTAGCTTAACCACCAAGGCGCCAATATCACCGGTGGCCACTGGATTGCCTTGCTCATCGAGTACGTCCAAGTCATAGCCAGGAACCGGTACAGAAGGTGAGCCTGTTACAACGGGTAATTTTTCTATGCCAAGGCAGTTCGCGCATATTGACCAACCGGTTTCGGTTTGCCACCAATGATCAATAACATCAACACCAAGTTTCTCTTGTGCCCAAGTCAGTGTGTCTGGGTCACATCGTTCACCGGCAAGAAACAAGGTTTGAAGTTGACTCGTGTCGTAGTTTTTTAAAAAATCGCCATTAGGGTCAACTTTTTTTATCGCACGAAACGCTGTGGGTGCGGTGAACAACACTTTGACGTTATGTTCACTGATTACACGCCAGAATGCACCGGCGTCGGGTGTACCAACCGGTTTGCCTTCGTACAACACAGTGGTACAACCATGAAACAAAGGACCGTAGATAATGTAAGAGTGGCCAACAACCCAACCGATATCCGAAGCTGCCCAGAAAACGTCACCTGGTTGCACGCCATAAATATTAGACATGCTCCATTTAAGAGAAACAACACTGCCACCGGTGTCGCGAACCACACCTTTGGGTTGACCGGTTGTTCCAGAGGTGTAAAGGATGTAAAGCGGGTCGGTGCTGGTGACTGGCACGCACTCCGCTGGTGTTGCTTTACTTGCAGCCTCATTCCAATCCAGATCACGACCGTCAATCAAAGGTGCTTGCACCGCATCGCGCTGGAACACAATACAGCGTGGTACTTTGTGACTGGCCAGTTCGATAGCGTTGTCGAGCAAGGGTTTGTATTCAACTACACGCGCCGGTTCAATGCCGCACGACGCACTGAGAATAAGCTTGGGTTCGCAATCGTCAATGCGTACCGCCAGCTCGTTTGCAGCAAAGCCACCAAATACAACAGAATGCACAGCACCTAATCGTGCACAGGCAAGCACAGCGACAAGCGCTTCAGGAATCATCGGCATATAAATTAATACACGATCGCCTTTCTTTATGCCTTCAGCTGCGATGGCTCCAGCAAACTGTGCAACAGAGTCACGTAACTCGCGATAAGAGATTTTTCTTTGTGAGTCGGTGATGGGGCTGTCGTAGATGAGTGCGATCTGGTCAGCACGGCCGTTTTCTACATGGACGTCGAGCGCGTTGTAGCAGGCATTGATTTTTCCGTCTTCAAACCATTTATTGAATGGTGAGTTATCGGTGTTAAGTGCTTTAGTTGGGAAGGTGTCCCAATGAACGTCTTTTGCAGCTTCTGTCCAGAATTCTGATGGTGACGCTTTGGCGCGTTGAAAGATTTCTTTGTATTGGCTCATTAGTTTGCTCTTATGCTGGCTCGGCCGCACTTCAAGCGCGGCCGAGGGTCAGACGACGATAGCAAACATTATATATAGAGCCGTGTTCTGCGGTGAGTTTTTTGTGCCTCGTCAGCTTAATGCTTATTATTTACAAGTCGCATCGTTGCACTTGTTGCGCCGCAACCATGCGGCGGTAGCCACCAACAATAATAGTGCTGGATGAAACAGACCTGCGTACTCGGTCACAACCGCATCGGCTGATGATGTTTCCTGATCGTGATCGTGATCATCATAGTTACCGTAGTCCAGATCGGATGATTCCAATGGCAGCAGGCTCAGGTTACTAAAACCACGTGAATTTGCTGTGTCGAGCAATTTATCCGACCAGGCATCGTGAATATCGATGATAACGTTGTAGTCGTCAGTTGGGAAGCTGTTTCTTAGCTCAGTATCGACTCTATATTCATCACCAAGGGTGCTGCCGTAAACTGAAAAACGGCCAGTGGTGTGCAGCAGAATCGTGGGTGCGTCCTGCGGCTCCAGATAAATGCTGGCATACACCTCGGTGTCGCCGTATTCACTGTCAACGTCGATGGTCAGGCTAAAACCTGCATGATAGCCATCACCATCATTATCATTGAACAATAAAGTGCCGATGTCGCTAATCCACACTTGTGAGCGCTCTTGCGATTGATGGTGAAAAGAACCAGACAGATCGTTGCGAAAAGCGCGGGTCTGCGCACTCCAGTCTTCGACTGAAAGGGCGTAACCTTCGGAGAAGGCTGCTGTAGTGTTCTCTGATGTGATGCGAACCTGGGTGTCGGCAAAAGCCAGTTGTGTGCTAAGGCCCAGGGCTGCAATTGTGCCAAGGCTCAAACGTAAGGAATGGCTTAGAAGCAAGTCAAAGTGGTTTTTTAGTGCTGTATGGGTATCGTTATTCATTTTTGCGTCCTCGTGTGTATTACGATGACTGCAGTCTAAATACGGGTCACTGAACGGAGCCTGAACCACCTGAACTTAATCTGTGACGGGTTTATGACTGGCAAAAAAGTTCTACTTTTTAGCTAAGCGATTGATGTAAAAAGCAAACTTTACATTTCTGCATTGACACAACGCGTACAGAAAGCGCACAATTATCGGGTTGTTTCACTAATACTCGGTTGACTAGTTACACTACGTTACGTAGCAGACCTACAAGTAAGGCGACGCTCAGTTATTCGAAACTGACTTACAGCATGCATTTCGGCTTATTTTGTTTGTTCGTCCAGGGACAGCCGCCGTTTGCTGACGAGTTCTGTTAACAAGTTCCGCTCACACATAACGCTTACAAAGAAGAAGGATAAAATAAAATGGCGAAAGGGCAATCACTGCAAGAACCCTTTTTAAATGCATTGCGCAAAGAAAGGGTACCCGTGTCTATCTACCTTGTAAACGGAATCAAGCTTCAAGGTCAGATAGAATCGTTCGACCAATTTGTCGTGTTGCTCAAAAATACCGTGAATCAAATGGTTTACAAGCACGCTATATCCACAGTGGTTCCAAGTCGACCAGTAAAAATCGCAATTCCGGGTGAGGAAGAAGCTGCAGTTGCCGAAAAAGTTACTTAGGCCACGCACACCGCGTCGCGCAGACGAAGTCGTCAGGACGGGGTCGATTCAGTTTTCAACGGCATTGGCCAATCTAGATTGCCGGGTGTCTCACCCAGGAGTTGTGTACCCCATTGTTTGACAGACCCGATTTTGGAGACAGCGCGCTCCTAGTCCATATTGATATCCAGCACGGATCGCACAAAAATGAACTTCCTGTCGACGTGCAGGCCTCGCGAGATGAATTTGTTGAATTGGCGAATTCTGCCGGTTTACAAGTAGCTGATCTGTTGGTCGGCTCGCGTAATCGGCCCGATTCCCGACATTTCATAGGCAAGGGCAAGCTCGAGGAATTGCGTTTTCTACTCGAACAACACGAAGTCGATGTTGTGTTGTTTGGTCAACGACTCTCACCGAGTCAGGAACGAAATCTCGAATCCGAACTCAAAGTCAGGGTGCTCGACAGGGCGGCTCTGATTCTGGATATATTTGCGCAGCGTGCACGAACCTTTGAAGGTAAATTACAAGTAGAGCTTGCGCAATTGACCCATCTGTCGACTCGACTGGTTCGTGGCTGGACTCACCTGGAACGCCAAAAAGGTGGTATCGGCTTGCGAGGCCCGGGTGAGATGCAGCTCGAAACTGACCGTCGATTGCTCAACGAGCGCGTAAAAATGCTAAAGCAACGGCTCTCCAAGGTGCGCAAGCAAAGAGAGCAGGGCCGAAGCCAACGTACCAAATCAGGCATTGCAACGGTCGCGCTGGTTGGTTACACCAACGCTGGCAAGTCAACCTTGTTTAATCGCATAACCATGGAAAAGGTTTATGCAGCCGATCAACTGTTCGCTACACTTGATCCAACGCTAAGACGCCTTACATTAGCAGGTGGGACAAGTGCGGTGCTGGCCGATACGGTCGGGTTTATTTCTGATTTGCCTCACCAGTTAGTCGAAGCGTTTCTGTCTACATTGACAGAAACCAGAGAAGCGCAATTGCTATTGCACGTTATTGATGTCAGCGATGACTTGAAAGATCAGCGTATTGCGGATGTTGACGAGGTATTGGGTAGTATTGGAGCCGATACCGTACCGCAACTGATTGTTTATAACAAAATTGATCGAACCAGCTTCGAGCCACGTATTGATCGTACAGACACCGGAGAACCAAAAGCTGTGTGGGTGTCTGCTGTCAGTGGTGATGGGATCGAGCTATTACTCGACGCCATCACACAAAGAGTAGCAAAACAGCGCACCATTGGCTGGTTAACGCTGATGCCTTCTCAGGGTAAGATTAGGGCGCAGCTCTTTAATGCCAGTGCGGTACTCGAAGAACGTACCGAAAACGATGGAAGTTCGCTGTTGCACATAGACATGGATGCCATCGACTTTGCGAAAATGGAAAGTGAGCATGAGATTTCAGACCAATTTACGCCAGATTCGCCTAAACTTGCGGCTTCTGGACGCGCATAACTTAACCGGCCGTCTTTTTTCGGCACGTCTTTTATTCGGCATTGGAGCAATAACCTATGGCTTGGAATGAGCCAGGTGGAAACGATAACGACCCGTGGGGTAACCGGAATAAACCCGGTGGTGGCAACAATAATGGTGGGCCACCTGATCTCGATGAAGTTTTCAAAAACCTGAAAAAGCGATTCAACAGTATGTTCGGGGGCCAGGGAGGCTCTGGCAATAGTGGTAATTCTAGTGGGTCGCGTGGTGGTATTCCCGGTGGCAAAATCGGTGGCTATGGCTTGATGGCGCTGGCCGTAATTGGCCTGCTGCTGTGGATAGCGTCAGGAATCTATATCGTTGAACCTGCTCAGGCGGGTGTTGTAACGCGTTTTGGTGCACACACAAAAACCACTAACCCCGGCATTCACTGGCACATGCCCTGGCCAATTGAAAATGTTGAGCGTGTTGACGTTGAACTGGTTCGTAGCTCTAAAATGAATCAGCAAATCACTCTCACCCAAGATGAGAATTTGGTCAAAATCACCTTGTCGGTTCAGTACATTATAAAGAGCGCGGAAAACTACCTGTTTAACGTCAGGCAACCTGATTTAACATTGGAACAAGTAGTAGAAAGTGCGGTACGTGGCGCCATTGGTCAGGCCAACATGGAAGCCATTTTGACAACGGCGGCTATCCCTGAAGCTGAAGAGGCTGCCGACGGTACTACAACAGAGGCAGCTGAGGTTGTCGATGCAGATGCACTGCAGAGCACGGTGTTAGAGACTGCGCAACAAATTCTCGATGACTATGAAACCGGACTCACCATTACAGCGGTCAGTTTAGAAGAAGCTCAGCCACCAGATGAAGTACAAGCGGCTTTCTCTGATGCGATCAAAGCGAGAGAAGATAAAGAGCGAATCATCTCGCAGGCAGAAGCCTACCAAAACGAGATTCTGCCAATTGCACGTGGTGATGCTGAACGTATTATTCAGGAAGCCGAAGGTTATAAAACACGTGTTGAACAATCGGCATTGGGTGAATCGCAGCGTTTTTTGTCTTTGTTAACTGAGTATGAAAAAGCCCCGGACGTCACACGTGAGCGTCTTTACATAGAGGCCATGGAAAGCGTTTTGTCTAATACCAGCAAAGTGTTGGTTGATTCAAACGAGGGCAATAGTTTGATGTATTTGCCGATTGATAAGTTGATTAATCAAGGTGGTGGAAACAATCAGGGTATTTCCGGATCTGCGCGAACCAACGTTTTGGACAGCAACACTTCCGATGCGCCGCGCTTTAGTAACACGCCGCTCGATGAAACTGAGTTGAATCGTGATTCAACCCGTTCGCGCACCAGAGGAGCGATACGATGAGCCGTATATTAAATCCGTTTTTCATAGCCCTGGTGGCTCTTTTGCTGCTCATTGCTTCCGCGTTTGTGTTTACGGTAAACGAGCGGGAACTGGCAATCAAAGTTTGGCTGGGTGAAATAACCGACGACGAACTGCAACCGGGCTTGCATACCAAAGTACCGATACTGCATCGAATTCATAAGTTCGATGGTCGCATTCTTACCCTTGATGTGCCAGCAGAAAGAATGCTGACACGCGAAAACAAAAACGTCATCGTCGACTTTTTTGTTAAGTGGCGAATTGTTGATGCCAACACGTTCTATAAACGTATCGGTACGGTTGAATCGCGCGCCGATAGTCGGATAACGCAGTTGGGTAATAACGAAGTTCGAAACGCCATAAAAAGTCGTACCATTCGCCAGGTAGTATCAACGGCCCGCTCAACGTTGATGGGAGAAGTTGGTAGCAAGCTCGACGAGCAAGCCAGTGGTCTGGGTATAGAGATAGTCGATGTGCGTATAAAAAAGGTTGAGTTGCCCGAAGATGTACGTGAATCGGTTTACAGCAGAATGGAGCAAGAGCGTGCAAAAATCGCCCGCGAAATCCGATCTGAAGGTGAAGAGAGCTCCAAGAAAATTCGCGCAACCGCCAATCGTGTGCGCGAAGAGACTTTGGCAGGCGCTTATGCTACAGCGGAAACCACACGCGGTACCGGTGATGGTGAATCAGCGCGTATCTATGCCGAGGCCTATACCGAGAACCCTGAGTTCTACAGCTTGTATCGGAGTCTGAGTGCCTACCGCCAGGCCTTCAGTGGTGACAATAACGTGCTGATGCTAAAGCCTGATTCGGAGTTTTTCCGATACTTCAATGGGCCCTCTGCGGCCAAATAGGGCGCTCCTAGCTGACCATAGCGACCCTGAAACGAGCAGTTCCGCGGCGGAACTGCTCGTAATCCCCCCCAACTAGTGCTTATCCTGATCATGTCCAGTATGATTGAGGCCGTTTGTCTACTGAACTGTTGCAATAAAGACCGGTGAATCAACTTTCCTCAGACCGATGGCAGCTCCCTGACGGCGTCGATGAGCTCTTGCCCGATGCTGCCTGGCAGGTGGAGTCGCTGCGAAAAAAAATCATTGAGCGATGCCAAAGCTGGGGTTTCGAGCTGGTTATGCCGCCCATGATCGAGTACCTGGATAGCTTGCTAACGGGCACTGGCGAAACCATGGACCTTCAAACATTTAAACTGGTTGACCAGCAAAACGGTCGCGCCCTGGGCATTCGGGCTGACATGACACCGCAAGTAGCGCGAATGGATGCTCACTCACTGCGCAGTGATGGACCCAATCGATTGTTTTATACCGGCAGCGTTTTGCGTACACGAACAGATGGGTTTGGTGGCAGCCGCAGTCCGTTGCAATTTGGAGCCGAATTGTTTGGCCACAGTGGTCCGCATAGTGATATCGAAATCATCCGCCTAATGCTGGGTACGCTCAGCGAAGCGGGTATACACGACTCAGCGCTAACGCTTGATTTGGGTCATGTCGGTGTGTATCGCGGTTTGGTTGCGAGCTTAGGTTTAAGTGAAGATGCCGCCAGCGAATTATTCCAAAGCGTTCAGCGTGGCTCGTTTCCTGATGTGAGTGCCTTACTTGTTGATGTACCGGCGGCACAAACTACTGGCACGGGCAGGATGCTGGGTCAGTTGATGCAACTGCGCGGCAATCAGAATATGTTGGTTGATGCACGAGATGCTTTTGCTGATGCCTCTTTAGAGGTAAAAGATGCGCTGGATGACTTACAGGCGGTTATTGATGGCGTGCTGAGCACCCATCCCGATATAACGATCAATGTCGATTTAGCTGAATTGCGCGGTTACAGTTATCACACCGGTGTCCTGTTTGCTGCTTATACCGATAACGGTGACGAACTTGCACGAGGCGGGCGATACGATGATGTGGGTGCGGCGTTCGGGCGACCTCGTCCCGCTACTGGTTTTAGTGGGGACTTAAAAAAGTTGGCAGATAGAATGACTCCGGTCGATCGAGGCAAGGAGGCTATTTATGTCTCGGCCGATAACGTCAACGATGCCTGGAGCGAAATCGTTCGCCTGCGTGAAAGTGGCGAACGAGTCCAAACAGAGCTTGCTGGAATAGAGCGCTCATTGCAGGCAGGTGTTTGCAATCGTGAACTTATCTTCAGTGATGGTCAGTGGCAACTGACCCCGCTTACCTAATTTCCAACTGGCCGTTAAAAACTACTCTTAGGATTACGAATTCTCATGGCAAATAGTGTTTTGGTGCTCGGTCTCCAATGGGGAGACGAGGGCAAAGGCAAAATCGTTGACTTGCTAACAGAGCAAGCCTCATTGGTGGTTCGCTTTCAAGGTGGACACAATGCGGGTCATACGCTTGTTATTGGTGATGAGACAACCGTGTTGCACTTGGTGCCCAGTGGTGTTTTGCGTGATGGAGTTGTGTGTGTTATCGGTAATGGAGTGGTTTTGTCTCCAGATGCACTAGAAGAAGAAATTGCCATGCTTGAAAAGCGCGGTGTTCCGGTTGGGCAAAGGCTACGAATCAGTGGTGCTTGTCCGTTAATACTGCCGTTGCACAGCGCCTTGGATCAAGCGCGTGAAAAAGCGGCTGGTAAAGATGCTATTGGTACAACGGGACGCGGGATTGGGCCTGCCTATCAGGATAAAGTAGCGCGAAGAGCATTACGCGTACAAGACCTGTTTGACCTTGAACGTTACGATGAAAAACTCACCAGCCTGTTTAACCACCATCAAGCCAATTTGGCGCGTTATGAAATTGAAACAGATAACCTGGAATCCTTGAAAAAGCGTGCCCGTGATTATGCAAAGCTGTTAAAGCCTTTTGTCACTGATGTGCCGGGGCTCCTTGACGAACATCGGCGTGCCGGCAATCGTATTCTGTTTGAGGGTGCGCAAGGTACTTTGCTGGACGTAGATCACGGTACCTATCCATACGTTACTTCTTCTAATACGGTATCCGGAGCTGCTTGTAGTGGTTCAGGTTGCGGACCCAATGCCATTGATTACGTGTTAGGGATCGTTAAAGCGTATACCACCCGAGTTGGTGAAGGCCCTTTTACAACAGAACTATTTGATGATGTAGGTGCCGAGCTGGCAAAGCGTGGTCACGAATTCGGTGCAACGACAGGACGTCCACGTCGCTGTGGCTGGTTTGATGCGGTGGGTGTCAGGCGTGCCTGTTTGCTCAACGGTGTTACCGGTATGTGCTTAACCAAACTTGATGTTATGGACACATTGGAGACCGTTCAAATTTGCACCGCCTACGAACTTGACGGCCAAACGCTTGATCATCCACCATTGGGTGCTGATGAACTGTCACGCTGTAAACCTGTATACGAAGAAATGCCGGGCTGGCAGTCCAGAACGGAAGGTGCAACAACAGTAGAGGAGCTGCCGGCAGGCGCGATTGCCTACGTTAAGCGATTGGAAGAGTTGGTTGGCCTGCCTGCACACATTGTGTCAACAGGGCCGGAAAGAAACCAGAACGTTATCAGCGTTCATCCTTTCGCCTGAGCACTAGCGTAGTCATGGAAAGGTCACCGCAATTGGTTATTTTTGATTGTGATGGCGTGCTGGTTGACTCTGAACATATATTTAATCTTGTATTGCGTGATGACTTAGCGACACGCGGTTTGGATTTACAGCTTAAAGATTGCATGGCTTTATTTGTTGGTGGCTCTATGGAGGCAGTTGTTGCGAATGTTCAGGCTAAAGGCGTGGTATTGCCAGAGGACTGGGTTGATAACATCTATGCGAAGGTTCTTGCAAAGTTAAACGAAGGCGTTGACCCCATACCCGGTATTCACGCTTTACTGACGCAGTTACAGAGCATCAACATACCGTTTTGCGTAGCCTCCAATGGCCCTGTCCATAAAATGAACCTGACACTGGGTCAAACGAACTTGCTGCCGTTTTTTGAAGGTGCCATGTTTTCAGCCTACGAAATCCAAAGCTGGAAACCTGACCCTCTCTTGTTCCTGACCGCCGCCAAACACTTTAGCATCGCCCCCGAAAATTGCGTGGTCATAGAAGACAGTATCAACGGTGTGACAGGCGCCATCAACGCTAAGATGCCATGCCTGGCCTACACCCCCGAAGCCCCTAACCCAGCGTTCGAAAAATTAGGCTTAACCTCGTTCGATCATATGGACAATGTGATTGGGTTGTTGCGTTTGTAGAGGCATGACAATCGAGCGCGCGTTAAACGTTCATCAGTTTGGGAAGCTGCTCTTCAGGTGCTAAGCATGCGCAATCGAATAACTTAAAGACAAATAACAGATGTTACTCCATCAATTGATGGTTGGTTTTTTGTTCTTTCATATCATTTTTTAAAGTTGATTTGTAAATGGGGGCTGATCCTGATTCCCAGACAGGCGTGGGATTCGATCTTACCTTTAAGACGCTCTTCACGAATTTCCCTGATGTACAGTTTTTTGGCTCACATCGCGTTGCTAGTGTGATTCTCTGGGCAAGAGCTCTGGATGAAGACATAGTACGAAAATTTTCAATTGGAGATGGACAAGTCTGGGCAAACTACGGTTCGTTAACAAAGGCCGAGCATGCTTTGAATCTTCTCGATATTAGCGGGCTTTCACCCGACGAGGCGATGAACGCTATGTACGAAAACCGAAATCGACAGGATACGTTAGAGAGTCAGCTTATCGCTGCCGACAAGAGTCGCGAAGACACCGAAATTCAACTGGCAAAGTCAATTCAGGTAAATCCGGATGGATATGACGAGGACTTGCATTTTGCTATTGCTAAAGCCTGGAGCATTAGCCCTGAAAACCTGGGAGATCTTGAGATTGGAAAAGGAGTTGGAATTCTTGGTAAATTGCTCCCGGATATTCTTGCCACTCCAGAATGATAGACGGGTTATACAAAGCTGCCATCTGTACTTAAAAGTCAGTGGTGCCGAGAAGAGGACTTGAACCTCCACGAGCATAAGCTCACTAGCACCTGAAGCTAGCGCGTCTACCAATTCCGCCACCTCGGCAAAGGTCGTTTACTGCTGGAAATCGGGTAAGGGGGCCGAATGTACCGAAGCGCGCCCAAGCTGTCAACGTTGTTTCGTGCTTTATCAATGAAAAACTGCTTTTAGCGCTAGCGCGCCATACGCTGTAAACTTCGCATCATGAGTAAACCTAAACGTAAAAAGAATAAAAATTCCGGTGACCCGCATCTGGCCAGAGAGCAGGCCAAGTACGGAGAGCCAATTGCCAGTCGAGAGTTCATTCTCACGTTACTGCGCGACGAAAAAGCACCCCTGAAATTTAACGCCCTGGCGCAAAAACTTGGTCTTGGCGACGACCCCAAAGGGATTGATGCCCTGAGTCGGCGCGTGCGAGCCATGCTGCGCGATGGCCAGCTTATCGAGAATCGCAAACAAGGATTTGTTCCTGTGGATGCTGACTCTTTGATTGCAGGGCGTATCAGTGCCCATCCTGATGGCTTTGGCTTTTTGGTACCAGAGAAAAACGACGGGAAAGGAGATGTTTATCTCAATGGCAAGCAAATGCGATTGGTGCTGCACGGTGATCGCGTCGTAGTTTGTTTGAGTGGTGTCGATCGTCGAGGACGACGTGAGGGTCGCATTGTTGATGTGATGGAGCGCGCCAATAAATCAGTTGTTGGCAGGTTCCTGGAAGAAAAGGGTGTGATCGTTATTGCGCCTGACAACAAGCGCATACATCAGGATCTCATGATTCCGGAGACTGCACGAGGCACCGCTGTGCATGGTGACATTGTGGTGGCTGAAATTGTAGAGCAGCCCGACAAGCATAACCCGCCAGTGGGTAAAGTGTTAGAGGTACTGGGCAAACACATGGAAGCTGGCATGGAAATCGATATGTCGCTGCGCAGTCACGACATCCCGTTTGAATGGCCGCAAGAAGTGCTCGATCAAGCAAATGGTTATGTAACCGAGGTTCAAGATAAAGACAAGATGGGGCGTAAGGATGTAACGCGCTTACCTTTAGTGACCATCGATGGCGCCGATGCACGTGATTTTGATGATGCCGTTTATTGCGAAAAAACATCTTCTGGTTGGCGCTTGCTGGTTGCGATTGCCGATGTTGCTCACTACGTTGGTTTTGATACACCGCTGGATAAAGAAGCTGAAAGTCGCGGTACGTCTGTGTACTTCCCTGGTCGTGTGGTTCCCATGTTACCAGAGGTGTTGTCTAACGGACTATGTTCTATCAACCCTGAAGTCGAAAGGCTGTGCATGCTATGTGAAATGACCCTGGATGAAACCGGCGGCATAAAGCGTGCGCGTTTTTATAACGGCGTGATGTTGTCTCACGCTCGTCTCACTTATTCACAAGTTAACGAGATACTCACCAAGCCACAAAGTACCCTGCATGATACTTACGCTGAAGTAGTACCGCACTTACAGTCATTGCATGAGCTCTACAGTATCCTTTCAGCAAGTCGAAGCACTCGTGGGGTCATAGAATTTGCCTCTACTGAAACCCGCATATTGTTCGACGACGATAAAAAGATCAGCGAGATCGTCCCTGTTGTACGCAACGATGCACATAAGTTAATTGAAGAGTGCATGATTTTGGCTAATGTGGCTGCTGCCGGTTTTCTTGAACAGCACAGCGTGCCTGCCTTATACCGCGTGCACCACGGACCCAAGTCAGACAAGCTTGAAGATCTGCGAGCGTTTTTGTCTTTGCGTGGATTAAAGCTGGGTGGAGGTGATCAACCTACGGCGCTTGATTACGCTGTGTTAAGCAATTTAATAGAAGATCGTGCAGACAAAACGGTGATCTCAACAGTGATGTTGCGATCAATGCAACAAGCAGTCTATCAGCCTAAAAACGAAGGGCACTTTGGATTGGCATTGTCGCAGTACGCCCATTTTACATCCCCGATAAGGCGCTACCCGGATCTGCTTGTGCACAGAGCGATCAAGCACGTGCTAAAGCGCGACAGCATCATCAACTATCGTTATTCAAAAGAACACATGAATGCCTTGGGTGAAAGCTGTTCCACCACCGAGCGACGAGCTGAAGAAGCCACGCGTGATGTGGTGAGCTGGCTCAAATGCGAATATATGCAGGACCATATTGGCAGTGAATATCCAGGCGTCATTACCGCTGTAACCTCGTTCGGGTTGTTTATAGAACTCTCAGATATTCATGTAGAGGGGTTGCTGCACGTAACCAATTTGGCGCATGACTACTATCGCTTTGAACAAGCTGCTCAAGCCATGGTAGGAGAGCGAACGGGCAAGCAGTATCGTCTGGGTGATTCCATTGATGTGCGGGTCGATGCCGTTAATCTGGAAGATCGCAAGATAGATTTTGCGGAAATTGGAGTGGACAACCAGAAATCTGGTAAGCCAAAGAAACACAAGTCGAAACAGTCAAGAGAGGACAGGCCGTCGTACGTAAAACCTGCGGTCGATAAGCGTAAACCGTCCAAGAAAGAGCAAAAAGCCAAGCAGAAAAAGCGTAAAAAAGACGAGTGGGACGGTTGGGAGAAGAAGCAGGGGCTTTCGGAAAACCCTGCTGCATCGAACACTGAGAAGAAGAAACCCGCTACTAAGAAAAAGGTTGCGGCCAAGAAAGGCACTGCAAAGAAACAGGTCGCTGAAATAACAGCTAAAAAATCGGCTGCTAAAAAGAGTGCAACCAAAGCTGCCACTAAGAAGAAGACAGTTGCGAAGAACAGTACTACAAAGACTGGTACGGCGAAGAAAAACGCCAAGAAGGTGGTAGCCAAAAAGTCAGCATCCAAGTTAAATGCGAAGAAAAAGGCCAGATCAAAGGCCAGCGCGAAAGCTACTTCTAAAACTAATTCGAAAAAGATCGCTTCAAAAAAATCGGCAAAGAAAATAGCGACTAAGAAGACAGCCTCTAAAGTATCTGGTAAGAAAAAGTCGAGTAAGAAAAAAGTAGTAGCAAAGAAAAGCGCCGCTAAACTCACAGCAAAAAAATCGGTTGCCAAAAAGAGCGCCGCTAAAAAGGTTTCGTCAAAGAAGACTTCCAAGAATGCTTCAAAGAAAAAAAGCGCCAAAAAGAAATCAACCGGCGGTCGCGGTTAGTATGAACAAAGAGGCGGTTATCTTGCTCACTCACGTCGTGTGCTGATTCAGTTTCATGTCAGACATCACTTATGTGGGAGGCATGCACGCGGTCAAGGCCTTGTTAAAGGCTAACGCTTCAGACACCCGTGCTTTGATGATTCAGAAAGGCCGACGAGACTCACGTGTTCGCTCAATTGTCTCATTAGCCCAAAAGGCGGGTATCACGGTGCGCGAGGTGTCAAAACACGAGCTTGACCAATACGCTGGTGCTATCGAGCATCAGGGGGTATTGGCTGAATTTGTGGGCGAACCGGTTGGCAAAGAGCAAGGTTTGTTTGAACATTTGGACGCAGCCTCGCAACCATTGTTGGTGCTGGTCCTCGATGGGTTGCAAGACCCTCATAACCTGGGAGCCTGTTTACGCAGCTCTGATGCCGCTGGTGTTGACGCAGTTGTGGTGCCCACCGACAATAGCGTCGGGATAACACCTGTGGTTCGAAAGGTTGCCTCTGGTGCTGCCGAAACCATGCCTGTGTTCCAGGTAACCAATCTGCAGCGAGTGATAAAGAAGCTCCAGGACGTGGGAATCTGGGTTTACGGGGCGGCTGGAGAGGTAGACACCCCTATCTATGACCTTGATTTGACAGGTTCTGTGGCGTTGGTTATGGGTTCTGAGGGATCGGGGCTGCGGCGCTTGACCAAGGAGGCCTGCGACGGCCTTTTCACCATTCCCATGCACGGCAGTGTCTCCAGTTTAAACGTGTCAGTTGCCGCGGGCGTCAGTCTTTTTGAGGTTTGCCGCCAGCGACGCTAGGGCCGCGTGTTTTGTCGGGTAGATGCGTTGTCAGCGGGGCGCTTTTGGGGTAATATCAATCGGCTAAGCAGTGCGGCAATATTGCCATTCTCCTTGTTCTGATTTGCACACACGAGCAAACCAGACAAAACCCATAGGGAGCAGAAATGCGACATTACGAAATCGTGTTCCTCGTCCATCCGGACCAGAGTGAACAAGTGCCTGCCATGGTAGAACGCTACCGGGGCATTATCGAAGCAGAAGAAGGCGTGGTACATCGCCAGGAAGACTGGGGTCGTCGCCAGTTGGCCTACCCAATCAACAAAGTATACAAAGCTCACTACACCTTACTAAATATTGAATGCAACCAAACAGCGCTCGACGAGTTAACCAGCGCATTTAAATTTAATGACGCCGTTATACGCCACATGGTGCTTTCCACCAGCGGACCCGTAACTGCGCCATCTCCATTGATCAAGAAAGAAGAAACCCGTGGTGACGAAGAGCGTCGTGCACGAAGTGCCGATAGCGAATCGTATTCGTCTGACGATTCGAGCGCCGATTCTACAGAAGATTCAAGTGATCAGCCGGCTGACGCCGATGATGCGCCTGCAGAATCAGCTACGCCTGCCACTTAAAGAATTGGAGTTTAATTATGTCTCGTTATTTTCGTCGCCGTAAATACTGCCGTTTTACCGCTGAAGGTATCACTGAAATCGATTATAAAGATCTTGAATTGCTTAAAGGCTTTGTTACCGAAACAGGGAAAATTGTACCCAGCCGTATTACCGGTACAAAAGCGCGTTATCAGCGCCAGCTTTCTACTGCTATTAAGCGTTCAAGATATATTGCGTTGTTGCCGTACACAGATCAACACTAGGAGTCGGCAACTCAGGAGTTTAAGCGAAGAAGGGCAAGTTCCTTGTTAGGTATCGCTCGAATTACTGAACGAGGCGTAGCGGCCTCTGTTTTTATAACCGCCGCTATTGCTTATCTGGGTGTGCTTGCGTTTGATTTAAGCGCTTTTTTTGCTCTGCTCGCATCACCAATAATTATCATGTTCAGTGCTGCGGCCTTAGCCTTCGTGTTGCTAAGGCATCAGGAAAATGCAGCATTGACAACAGCGATGGCGGCCGGAGTATTGGTTGTCATTGCAGCTGTGCTAACTACCGGGTCTTATATACCCATACTGTTGTGTACTGGTTTTATTTGGCTGAGCACGTTATTGGTAGCAGCCGTGCTTCGCTCAACGGTTAGTTTAAAGTTAGCCGTTTTGTGTGTGGTACCGGTTACTGTGGTAGCTGGTGTATTGGCTGCAATGTATAAGCCTGAATTGATGCACTTCTGGCAGTCCGAGATGACCAAAGCACTTGAAACGTTAAGTGCCGCAGAACAGCAAGAGCTGACTGCACAAAACTTTGAGCAGATGCGCGAGTATTTTCTCAATCAGGTTGGGTCATTACTGGTTACCTGGACGTTTTTTATGGTGCTCGGCGCGGTGTTTATCGCCAGGCACTGGCAAGCGCAGTTGTTCAATGTGGGTGGCTTTCAAGAGGAGTTTCACACATTGCGTTTGGGCAAGGAGGCAGTGATTGTGTTTGCCATTGCGATTGTGCTTGGGCAGGTTATTGCCGGGGCATTTTTCCAATCAGTCGCTCTGGCAATGCTGTTAGTTTTTTTTGTACAAGGCTTGTCTGTGTTGCATTGTCTAACCAAGCAACGCGGTTTGAGCAAGGGTTGGTTGACCGGAACATACATCATGTTGATGTGGCCACCAACAATGGTTTTACTCAGCGTGCTGGGAATGGTTGATAACTTTTTCCAGCTGCGCAAAATTTGAATTTGTATCGGGGATACACATGCAGGTCATACTTTTAGAAAAAATCGACAACGTAGGCGCTCTGGGCGACCTTGTTGATGTTAAATCTGGTTTTGCCCGTAATTTTCTGTTGCCGCAAGGCAAAGCGGAAATGGCGACTAAGACCAATATCGAAGCATTCCAGGAACGTCGTGCAGAACTGGAAAAGGTTCAGGCTCAGGCGCTTGCGGCAGCTCACACTCGTGCAGCAAAGCTCGAAGCCCTTGTGGTCACTATCACTTCACGTAGTGGTACCGAAGGCAAACTGTTTGGTTCTGTTGGTACTGAAGAGATTCGAGTCGCTATAGCCGAATCGGGTACCGAAGTTGAGAAAAAAGAAATTCGTATGCCTGATGGCCCATTGCGAAATGTGGGTGAGCATCCAATTACTGTGCATTTGCATGCAGACGTCGATGTCCAAATCACGGTTAACGTGATTGGTGAAGAGGCCGAATAGTACTCTTGCACAAACGCTTGCGTCGAACTGGCTAGCTATAATTGTTTATAAAGTTGTCAGCCCGTGCGTAAGTGTTTGTTTAGAACATTTGTGTCGAACTCATGAGTTTTGTCTTGGCAGCTGTTACAGTGTTCGGCCGACGATTCAAAGCAGTGAGGCTCACTAATGGCGTTTACCCCCGACGACTATGCCGTTGACGACTTTGCCGTTGAGTTTGAGTCAACCGCTGAGCTAGCACAGCAACTGAGCGCGGCGCGTATGCCGCCTCATTCTATTGAAGCCGAGCAGGCCGTGCTTGGGTGTTTGCTGCTTAACGCAGAAGCCTTCGATAAAATCTCTGAAACCGTTACCGAAAAAGACTTCTATCAGTACAACCATCGTCTGATTTTCAGGGCGGTGAATTCCCTGATCAGTGATAACTTATCACCCGATGTTGTGACCGTCGCCGGACAGTTGCAAACCATGGGCTTGCTTGAAGAGGCCAATGGTATCCATTACATCGGTGCTATCGCTCAGGAAACCCCCAGTGTCGCCAATATAAAAGCTTACGCGGATATCGTTCGTGAACGCTCTGTGCTACGTCAGCTGATTGGGGTCGCCAACGACATTGCCGACAGTGCGTTTGATAATGATGGTCAAAGCACCAAGGACTTGCTCGACCAGGCTGAATCAAAAGTGTTTGCCATAGCAGACCAAACCAGCCGAAGTGGTGGTGGTGGCTTTATTAACATTAAGAATGTTTTGTCCACTGCGATTGAACGCATTAACTTGTTGTACGAATCCGATGCATTGATCACGGGCTTATCAACCGGGTTTAACGATCTCGATGAAAAAACCAGCGGCCTGCAAAGTTCAGATCTTATTATCGTGGCTGGTCGACCCTCCATGGGTAAAACCACGTTTGCGATGAATCTGGCCGAACATGTCGCACTAACCGCCGATGCACCGGTAGCTGTTTTTAGTATGGAGATGCCCGCCGAGCAATTGGGCATGAGGTTAATATCATCTTTGGGCCGGGTCGAGCTACAAAAACTGCGTACGGGAAACCTGGCAGAACAAGATTGGCCCAGAGTAACGTCGGCCATAACGTTGCTAAATCAAAAACGCAATTTGTTTATTGATGATACACCGGCTCTAACACCCGTTGAACTACGAGCACGGTGCCGAAGACTGGCCCGTGAACACGGCCTGAGTATGATCGTTATCGATTACTTGCAGCTCATGCAGGTTTCCGGTGGAGGGGAAAACCGTGCCACCGAAATATCTGAAATCTCCCGCTCGCTAAAAGCGCTCGCTAAAGAACTAAATGTGCCGGTCATTGCTCTTTCGCAGTTGAATCGAAGCTTGGAGCAACGCCCAGACAAGCGGCCGGTTATGTCAGATCTGCGCGAGTCAGGTGCGATAGAGCAGGACGCCGATGTCATCATCTTTATCTATCGCGACGAAGTGTATAACCCTGACGATGAGCAGAGTAAAGGAAAAGCAGAAATTCTGATTCGAAAGCAACGTAACGGACCTATTGGTTCTGTTGACTTAACATTTCTTGGAAAATACACACGTTTTGAAGATTATTCGCCCGAGGTCTACTCGGGGGAGTTTAGCTAGCGTGCATCATCGGGCTTTGCGTATTGATATCGATCTAAGCGCTGTCCAGCATAATTTTGTCGTTGCCAGGCAACTTGCTGGTGATCAAAAACTCTTTGCGGTGGTCAAGGCTGACGCTTATGGGCATGGTGCTGTTCAGGTAGCCAAAGCATTAGACGCTGCCGATGGTTTTGCTGTTGTAACCGTTAACGAGGCTTTGCAGCTGCGCAAAGCGAGCATCAATCAGCCTGTATTGGTTTTGCAGGGAGCCACCACAAAAACTGACTACGAGGTTTTTTCGTCTCACAATTTATGGCCCGTTGTCCATTGCGAAGAACAGCTTGAGTGGTTCACGCACTCATCGCTCAGTAGCCAGCTACAGCCCTGGCTTAAAGTGGACAGTGGGATGGGGCGATTGGGGTTTCAGCCGACACGCGCTAATGAGATTTTACAAACCCGTAAAGACATCGATTGGTATGGCGCGCTGACCCATTTCGCCTGTGCCGACGACCCGGCTTCAACCAGGACCGACGAGCAAATAGCGTGCTTCACATCAGTGTGCATTGATCAGAGCTTTCAGCAGAGCCTGGCAAATTCTGCCGCTGTTATTTCATCCAAGGCATCTCAAGCTGACTGGGCTCGCCCCGGCATCATGTTATATGGCTCCAATCCGGTTGATCCGATGCAATCTGAGGTTCTGCCGCTTAAAAGTGTCATGCGAGTAATTGCGCCTGTTATCGCCGTAAAGCAGTACAAATCTGGTGATTGGATTGGCTATACGGCCAGTTACGAGTGCCAAAGGTCGATGAGCGTTGCTTATGTCGCGATTGGCTATGGCGACGGGTTGCCACGTCGACTGGACAGTTCTGCCAGTGTCTCATTGAATGGCCATCGATGCCCCGTGATAGGGCGGGTATCCATGGACTCGATAGCCATCGACCTTGGCAAAACAGCGGCTAAGTATGGTGACGAGGCGGTTTTGTGGGGGCCTGAGCATCCAATAGAAATTCTGGCAGCTGCCGCTAATACCATCAGTTACGAGTTGATGACCTCGATCAAAGGTCCGCGCCAGTACGTTGAGTCGTTTGAATGCGGCAGTCCAGGCCAGACAAACCCTGCTTGACCTGACCAGACTTAGTCATACCTAGAGAGCCAGTTCCGCCGGGGCTATTACCGCTGTATTTGTCTGGTAAGACAATCACAAACCACCTCCATATGGTTAAGCTTTGTGGCGTGTAATGATTGAGTAATCGCGCTGGATCGACTTAGTAGGTACTATGACCGTCCGAATTATATAGGTCGGTCGCAAAACTGGTCGACGCAGGAGATCGCTTTGACTCGCCAAACAGACTAGGCGCCGCGATCGAGTAGCTCAAGTTTATTTGGCTTGTCTTCCCAATCTTTGGCATCGGCAGGTGGGTCTTTTTGAATGGTGATAACGGGCCATATCGCTGACAACTCGGCATTCAGAGCTAAGTACGGCTCGTCTTCGGGTTTCATGTCCTCTTCGGCCACAATGGCGTTGATAGGGCATTCTGGCTCGCAAAGAGAGCAATCGATGCACTCTTCGGGGTCAATGACAAGATAATTCGGGCCTTCGTGAAAGCAGTCTACTGGGCAGACTTCAACGCAGTCGGTGTACTTACACTTGATGCAGTTTTCAGTAACGATGAAGGTCATGGTCAATCTCTCACGGGTTTGGCTTAGTAGTTGCAGATAGTACCAAAAATGTCTGTGGCTTGGGCATGGAGCTGGCGAATCCAAGACGGGATCTCGCGGCCAATAAATGGAATAAGTTAAACAGCGATATAGGCTGGAGTAAAAAATGAAACAAATCAAGAAAGCAGTCTTTCCGGTAGCTGGTATGGGAACGCGTTTCCTGCCTGCAACCAAAGCCAACCCGAAAGAGATGCTGCCGGTAGTCGATAAGCCATTAATTCAATACGCTGCCGAAGAAGCCGTTGCCGCTGGTATCGAAACCCTGATTTTTGTTACCGGCCGTAACAAGCGTTCTATCGAAGATCACTTTGATACCGCCTACGAGCTTGAGCGCGAACTTGAAGCCAAAGGCAAAGAGAAGATGCTCGCGGTATTGAAAAACATTTTGCCTTCACATGTTAACTGTGTTTTTATTCGACAATCAGAAGCGCTGGGTTTAGGTCACGCAGTTTTGTGTGCAAAGCCGGTTGTTAACAACGAGCCTTTCGCTGTTATTCTTGCTGATGATCTAATCAATTTTAGTGAGCAGTCTTGCTTGAGCCAAATGGTCGATGTTTTTAACTATCAGCATTGTTCTGTGCTGGGAACCGAACCCGTACCAAAAGAAGACGTTAGCTCATACGGTATTGTGGCTGGTAGTGAAGTTAAGCCAGGCTTGATGGAAGTTAGCGGTATTGTGGAAAAGCCTCCTGTGCATGAAGCGCCTAGTAACATTGCCGTTGTTGGACGCTACATTCTAACGCCGCGCATATTTCACCTGCTGGAGAACACTCAGCGTGGTGCTGGTAACGAAATACAACTAACCGATGCTATTGCCGAGCTATTGTCTGAGCAACGTGTGTTGTCTTATAACTTTGAAGGTCGTCGATTCGATTGTGGTAGCAAGTTGGGTTACTTGAAGGCTCAGGTTGAGTTCGCTCTGAAGCACGAAGAAGTCGGCGCAGAGTTTGCCGAATACCTTGATGAATTAAACAAACGTTTGGGCGGAAAAGTTGTACCAATACCAAAGAAGGTTGCTAAATAGTTTTATTGTTTATCGCTGATGCTTATTGCTGGTGCTTGTCGCTGGTTTTTAGCAACGATAAAAAAACGGCCTTGTGGCCGTTTTTTTTTGCAAATTATAAAACCGGCATTGGAGCTGGTTTTTATGTCTGCTTGCCGGGTTGCCCGAGCCAACTAAGCTCTAAGTTTTTCGTTCTCAGGGTCAAACAAGGGTTCAGCTACCACGGTCGCTTTGACTGTGTTTCCCAGTATTCGCACGCTCACAGCGGTACCGGGTGCTGACTTGTCAGAATTGACATAACCCAATGCAACACTCTTGTTAATACGATAACCAAAGCCGCCACTGGTGGTATAGCCGATCACCTTGTCGCCATCCATAATGGTACTGCCGTAAATGGCATCAAAGTCGGTGTCGTCGACTTGTAGTTGCACAAACGACAAAGCCGTGCCTTTTTGCTGAATATTACGTAAAGCTGCCTTGCCGGGAAAGTCTGCGTCTTTATCCAACTTAATAAAGCGATCAAGACCTGCCATGATGGGTGATGTCTCGTGATCGAGTTCGCCCTGCATAGCACGATAACCTTTCTCCAGTCGCATACCATCCATTGCGTACTGACCAAAATCACGTAAGTCGATTCCCACGTTTAAGGCTGATTCGAATAAAGCGTTATATACGTCCAGTGCAGCACTGTTGGCAAGGTGTAGCTCCCAACCCAGCTCGCCGATGTAGTTAACGCGCAATGCCATGAGTTTGTGACCAGCAATGCTGACCTGTTGCATTGAGAGCCATTTAAAGTTGTCGTTATCCAACGGCGCATCACAGATGGGTTGTAGTACATCGCGTGACTTCGGACCGGCTAAAACGATGGTGCTGTTGTTGTCGGTTATGTCTGTAATTGTCAGTGATGAACCTTCTGGTAAGGCTTTTTCCAGCCAATCAAGATCGTGTACCCGTGAAGGTGCGCCACCAATTAATATGAAGTGCTCATCGCTGATACCGGTAATAGTCATCTCACACCCAATGCCACCGCTGTCGTAACAGAAATAACTCAGTGAGAGTCTGCCTGGTGAAGGTACTCGGCCAGCAATTTGTGCATCCAGCCATTGGGCCGCACCTGCACCTTTTAATTCAAACTTTGCAAAGCCACATAAGTCCAACACCCCGGCGTGAGTGGCGACATGCAGTGCTTCACGCTTGGCAGCTTCAAAATGCCCACCGTGTCCGTAACCGGGTTCAGCATTGACATCATCTTCAGCTTGCGCAAACCACATAGGCCGCTCATAACCACCGCGTGCACCGTATTGTGCGTTCTTGGCTTTTAAGGTGTCGTATAAAGGACTGGTTAATCGTGGTCGACCTCCAGGCCACTCATCATGCGGAAAGAAAATCGCGTATTCCTGACCATAAAGCTCTTTTGCCCGATCAACCACATAGTCCTGATCGGCGTAGTCACCGTATCGACGCGAATCCATTGTCCACATATCCCACTCGGGGCGGCCATCGATAATCCATTCAGACAACGTTTTACCGGCACCACCACCTTGGCATATGCCAAAACTAAAGCTGTTGCAGTGGTATACGTTTTCCAGACCCTTTGCAGGACCTACGTTAGGAATACCATCAGGTGTATAAGGAATAGGGCCATTGATCACGCGCTGCACGCCAACACTGCCTAATATAGGTAAGCGTTCACAGGCTTGTTCGATATACCACTCAAGACGTTCCAGGTCGTCAGGGTAGAGTTGGTATGCAAAGTTATCCGGTAATTTGCCGTCGGCCCAATGTGGTGTTGCTTGTTTTTCGTATGGTCCTAAAATCAGCCCGGTTTTTTCCTGTCGCAAATAGTAAGAGTCGTCCGGGTCTCTTATTAATGGCATGAGTGAATCCATTTGTTCAAGTTCAGGAACTGATTCTGTCACTAAGTACTGATGCTGCATCGATACAACTGGAATGTATTGCCCAAACAATTCACTGACTTCACCGGCACGGTACCCAGCGGCATTCACCACGTGTTCGCAAGTGTATGCATTTTCTGGTGTGGTGACTTTCCACAGTTTTCCAACACGCTCAACCGAGGTCACTTTAGTAAAGCGTTTTATCTCAGCACCCATTTTGCGCGAGGCTGCTGCCAGTGCCTGAGTGAGTTGGCTAGGGTCGATATCGCCATCGTGTGGATCCCATAAACCACCAATAAGTCCTTCGGTGCTCATGAGAGGCGAGCGTTCCTGCATTTGTTCAGGGGTTAGTAGTTCGTAACTCAGGTCCATCGCATTAGCCATGTCATGCACGTGTTGGAATTCCTGCCAGCGTGCTTCCCCTTGCGCCAGTCGAATAGAACCTGTTTGATGATAATTTATTGGATAGGCCGGGTCTTTGGCAAGCTCGACGTACAGCTGTGTGCTGTAGTGCTGTAACTTCATGATATTACGGCTGCCTGAAAACGTGGGGATGTTACCTGCCGCATGCCAGGTTGAACCAGAGGTGAGTTCGTCCATTTCAAGCAACAGCGTATCTGTCCAGCCGCGTAGTGCAAGGTGGTACTGAGCACTACATCCGGCAACACCGCCACCAATAATCAGAACTTTTGCATCTGCCATAGGGGTTCAAATCCAAATAGGGTAAGTTTGCGACTACAATATTATCTCGTGAATTGCAGGTCAGGGGCCAGAAAGTCTTAACTGATGGCGACAATTCTTTGATTGGTGCGCGGATTTCTCACCTTAAACTGACCAACAGCTCACCATGACTCCAGCAAGCAAAGCAATCAGCGCGATATTTGGGGTTTTCTTCCTGCAATCGGCGGTGTTGGGCAATTGGATTCCGCGCATACCTGATCTGAAAGAGTCTCTGGCGCTTAGCGATGCAGCGCTTGGTGTTTGCTTGCTGGCCATACCACTTGGCACGGTAGTCGGGTTGGTGGTGTCAGGTGGCATTATCGAGCGTACTGGCTTGCGGCGTGCCTGCCAAATATTTTTGCCGGCCTGGGCAATCTCATTCGTGTTACCGGCAGTGGCGCAATCACAGTTGAGCTTTTCGGTGTTTTTGTTTTTCAGTGGCGTGGTCTTAGGCTTGACCGAGGTGGCCATGAACACCGAAGCCGATCGCATTGAACTTGTGTTCAAAAAACGCATTATGTCCCGTTGTCATGGTTTCTGGAGCTTAGGATCAATGGCGGGTGCATTGGTTGGGGGCGTGATTGCGCAGTCTGGAGTGACGGTGTTCATGCACTTTGTATTTATCATGCCGCTGATAGCGGTGCTGGGTTTTTGGGTCTCATCCAGATTGCCACAAACAAAATCGGTGGTTCCCGCTGATTCACACGGTTCGGCATCGCATTTTAGCTTGCCTTCAAAAGCCATTTTATTGTTGTGTGTTATGCCGATGGGCATCATGGTTATTGAAGGTGCATTCATAGATTGGTCAGCGGTTTTTGTGCGTAGCTTGCTCGACGCATCACCGTTGGTAATTAGTGTAATTTATTCTTTCTTTGCAGCCGTTATGGCTGCTGTGCGACTCAGTGGAGATGCTATTGGTGAGCGTTTCGCCGCGAAGCAAATAGTCCAGGTATCGGGAGTGGCAGCGTCAGTGGGTATCGTTATTTTTGCCACCGCCCCTAATGTCGGCGTCGCAATGCTCGGAGCAGCGTTAAGCGGTATGGGGGTTGCGATTGTTTATCCTTTAGCCATGACCGCTGCTGCTCGCCGACCGGGAACACCGGCCGACAATGTGGCCGCAATGACCATGGTGTCCTTCACCTCGTTTTTGCTGGCACCGCCAATCATTGGCTTTGTATCAGATGCATTCGGATTGCGGATAGCGTTGCTAATACTTGCCCCCATCGCCGCTTCAACAGCCCTACTAGCCTCCGAGGCCACACCCCTCAAACAGAAATAAAGAGGTCGGAGGGCTCTGTTTTAAACATCAAGAAATTTGACCACCTTTGAGGTTAAGTCAGATTTCGATAAGGTGATTCGGTAGCTCATCCGGGCGTCCGTGTTCGGCTGGAAAATGTTCGTGTAGTACCTGCTTGCAGTGCTCAACGGTATTGGAAAACCCTGTCGCAATATCACCTGCTTGTATATGGGATACAAAATCATCGATGCATGCTTGCCACACTTGGTTATCAACCACGTCAGCGATCGCTTTGTCGACGATGATTTCAACATAGTGCTCGGCAACCGACACAAAGATTAATACACCGGTGTTGTTTTGCGTTAAGTGCAGGTTTTGCAGAAAAAATTGCTCGTGAGCATGTCGGCGAGCGCGATGCAGTTTGACAGACTTTGGGATAAGCCAAAAACGTAAAGATGAGTAATAGAAAAGGGTGCCGAGCCCTAAAAAGACGAGTACTTGAATTTGGTAGAGACGTGACAAGGCCATCGCAGAATCATCTTGATACAACCAGCCACCTGTTGATATTGCCTGATATAGAAAATACCAGCCCGGAACACTAAGCGCCGCTAAGGAAGCCCACAATAGTGGAATGTAACGATAGCCATCGCTTTGCTGAGCTATGACCGTGACTATCTCACCTGTGGTGCCGGACTCTGCTTCGTTAATCTGCTCCCGAAGAGTATCCTTTTGTGCCTTTGTTAGAAAACTCATTACCAACTCCCTGATGCACCGCCGCCGCCAAAACTGCCGCCACCGCCGCTGAATCCACCGCCACCACTAAAGCCGCCACCGGACCCGCCGTACATGCCGCCGCCACGCCCGCTGCCGGGTCCACCACGACCACCTGTGCCGCCCCCGTTTGTACCAGGAAAGAAGAAATAAAGAAGCCCGAATACCCCTAACCCGATAGCAATACCGATAAAGATATTACTGCTGATGATGGTAGCGAAAAGCCCAGCGAAGCTACCAGGAAAGGCCGCAGTTGCGGCTCGTTGCAGGCCACGGCCTCGAAGAAGGGCCGGTAGCGTAATCATACCGATAAAAAATAATGGCATGAAATCAAACGGTTTATCTTTTCGATTGCGTTGCTTGATGGGTTCGGCTTTGTATTCACCGACTACCGCTTGCAAAATGCTGTTGATACCCGACTTGATTCCGGTGGGGTAATCGTTTTCCTTAAAGGCGGGCACAATATTGCGTCGTATAATTTGTCCTGCCAGTCCATCAGGCAGAGCGCCTTCTAAACCATAACCAACTTCTATTCTTACTTTGCGTTCGTTAGGAGCGACTAACAAAATAACACCGTTGCTTTTTTCTTCCGTGCCAATGCCCCATTCGCGACCCATGCGTAGGGCGTAGTCTGAGTCAGCAAAACCTTCGAGTGAATTAACGGTGACCACAATGACTTGATTGGATGTTTTTTCTTCGTGCTCGGCTAATTGTTGAGAGAGCGCGGCTTCGTCGGCTGCACTTAATATGTCGGCCTGATCAACGACGCGTCCGGTCAGTTCGGGAAAGTCAGGCGCAGACTGTGCGAATACGCTGCTGCTTAGCAACGCATTCGCGCACAGAAGAAGAGCACAAATTAAGGAGGTGGGTACCCCACATAATGGGGCATTAACCCAGCGCATAGTGCGTCGACGCAGTGATGCGAAACTGGTCAAAATTAAATCCCTCCGTCCCCTTTAATTGCTTTGGTTTGCTAGTTGGTGTTGAAGTCTACTGTGGGGGTTTGGGTTTCGGCGTCAGATACAGAGAAGGTTTCCTTGGCTGTGTTTTCTGAGTACATAAACTTTCTCCACCAGCGGCCAGGGATGGTGCGTAACTCCGTGTTGTATTGCTGAACCGCTTTGATGTAGTCACCCCGAGCAACTGCAATTCGATTTTCTGTACCTTCAAGCTGGTTTTGCAAGGCCAGAAAGTTTTCGTTTGATTTCAGGTCGGGGTAACGCTCTGCGACTAACATAAGCTTGGACAGCGCACCGCCTAACCCGGCCTGGTTCTGCTGAAATAACTCGAAGGCTGCGGGATCAGAGAGCATCTCGGGTGAGACGTTCATTTGAGAGACTTTTGCTCGCGCTTCAGTCACCTCGATAAACACTTCTTTTTCTTGTTCTGCGAAACCTTTGACTGTTTCGATCAGATTAGGCACAAGATCGGCACGCCGCTTGTACTGATTTTGTACTTCGCTCCAGGCGCCGTCTACGGCTTCGTCGTAGGTTGGAATATTGTTGATACCGCAACCGCTGAGCAAAAATAGTGAGGCGAATAGGACAATGAGTTTTTTATTGAGCTTTTCGGCAAAAGATGCGGCAAAAGATGCAGCAAAAAATGCCGTGAAAAATGCCGTGAAAAATGCAGTCTTGGTACTCATGTTAATAGTCTCCGATCGAATGCACTAATGATAGCAGGAAGCGCAATTGCATTGAGACTTGAGTGTCGCAAGCGTGTAACAATACCTTATGCTTAGCTTTAACAATGTAGCTTGTCGGCGCGGTACAGATCTGCTGTTTGATCGTGTATCTGTGGTCATACATCGAGGCCAGAAAGCCGGTCTCACAGGTGCGAATGGCTGTGGAAAATCGTCTCTATTTGCCATGATTCAAGGACAGCTAGAGCCGGATGATGGCGATATATCGCTACAACAAGGCATCAGCGTCACGCATGTAGCGCAGGAATCTCACAGCACTGATATTCCTGCTATTGAATTTGTTATCGATGGCGATAAGCGATTACGATCAATAGAGCATGCATTGCAAAGCGTTAAAGAAGACGGCGAAAAACACGCCGAGCTATTGGCTGACTTTGATCAGGCCGGTGGATATAGTGTTAAGGCACGCGCAGGTGCGCTGCTTAATGGCCTTGGTTTTTTAACCGAACAACATCTATCGCCCGTGTCAGATTTTTCCGGAGGCTGGCGTATGCGGCTTAATTTAGCCCAAGCGCTAATGAGTCCCAGCGACCTTTTATTATTGGATGAACCAACTAATCATCTTGATTTGGATGCTGTTCTTTGGCTGGAAAATTGGCTGCGGGGACGCGACGGTACGCTGCTGATGATTTCTCACGATAGAGAATTTCTTGATCGCATTACCACTCATACCCTGCACATAGAACAAAATACCGCGACGCTCTTCACTGGTAATTACTCATCGTTTGAACAACAGCGTGCAGCCCGCTTGGCAAACCAGCAAGCTATGTACGTTAAGCAGCAACAAACCATGGCACAAATGCAATCGTTCGTTGATCGCTTTCGCGCCAAAGCCACCAAAGCCAAGCAAGCTCAAAGTCGGCTGAAAATGCTGGAGCGAATGACCACGCTGGCACCAGCTCATGTTGACTCACCGTTTCAATTCTCGTTTCGTGAACCCGATGCCTTACCAAGTCCTCTGGTGTTGCTGCGTGACGCAGACATCGGTTACGACAAGACGCCTGTGTTGGACAATATCAGTTTCAGTATTCAAAGCGGTGAGCGCATTGGTTTGCTGGGTGCAAACGGGGCAGGTAAGTCCACGCTGATAAAAGCCATTGTAGGTGACCTGGCTTTACTTAACGGCGAGCGCCTGCCAGCACAAAAATTAGCACTTGGCTATTTTGCTCAACACCAGGTTGATCAATTGCGGGACGAGCACACGGCCATACAAGCCCTAATGGATTTTGATCCTGCAATCAGTGACAGCGAAGCACGTAACTATCTTGGTGGATTCGGCTTTTCAGGCGATCAAGCCTTGCAAAGCGCCAAAACAATGTCGGGTGGGGAGCGGGCGCGGTTGGCACTGGCGTTAATTGTCTATGCCAAACCTAATCTGTTGCTGCTTGACGAACCAACTAACCATTTGGATATACAAATGCGCGATGCTCTGGCTGAAGCATTGCAACAGTATGGTGGCGCGCTGTTGGTTATTTCGCATGACAGGAGTTTGCTGCGCTCTGTTGTAGATGATTTGCTGTTGGTTGCTGATGGTTCAATCCAGCCATTTGATGATGATCTGGACGGCTATGCCCGCTGGCTCGCTGATTACCGCAGTAAATCCAGCAGTAATGGACAAAACGATGGCGGTGTTGTCACAGACACTGACCCGGTCGTTGATCGTAAGCAGAAAAAGCGTGATGAAGCGCAGGCGCGGGCTAAACTGCGACCTTTACGCAAGGCCATAGAGAAATCCGAGCGTCAACTGGAGCGATGGGTATCTCAACTGTCAGAAACACGCAACAGTTTGGCCTCCAATGAGCTATACAATTCTGAGAACAAATCAAAATTAGCGGAGCTATTGGCTCTGGAAGTGCAACACAAAACCAAAGTGTCTGCATTGGAAGACGAGCTGCTGGAAAACATGCAGGCACTCGAGCAGGCTGAAATTGATAGCGCTGCCGAATAATTTATCAGGAGACGTATATGAACCGCTTAGTTGGCTTAGTTTTATTGTTAAGTACCTCTGTATCACAGGCTGCCTCATTCAACACGCTGGATGCGCTCACACAAGAACAATTTAAATTGTTCGCTGAAAACGTGGCTGCGGCTACTCAGTACAAAGGTGTTACGCCACCGGAGCCATTGGGTATTTTGGGCTTTGATGTTGGTTTGAGTGTGTCGTACACCACTATTGAGAGCGATGCCATTTTTGATCAGGCAAGCGAAGGTGATTTCGATGTGGCGGGTTTAGCGTTACCTCGACTCACCATTCATAAAGGACTACCATTCGGTATCGATATAGGTGCATCGGCCAGTGGTGCTCCGGGAACGGACATACGGGTGCTCGGCGCCGAAATCCGGTATGCCATTATGGAAGGCAATGTCGCGCTGCCAGCTGTGGGTATTCGTGCTAGCGGTACCGTATTGCAGGGCGTCGATGAGCTTGACATGCAAAACATTGGCGTTGATATTTCCGTGTCCAAAGGTTTTTTGATGCTTACGCCTTATGCAGGTTTGGGAGTGGTTCGAACCACAGCAACACCAGTTGATAGCGATAATTTGCAAGAAGAAACGTTAAGCCAAACTAAATTGTTTGCTGGGCTAAATTTGAACTTAGCGCTGCTGAACTTTACCTTGGAGGCGGACAGGACCGGTGATCACAGTTCTGGTAGTTTAAAAGTTGGGTTCAGGTTTTAAAGCAAAATAGTTTAAATGTCGAAAAAAAATAAAAATCCGGAAGATGATTACGGGTCGAAAACTTCCACTAAACAAGAAGCGTCTGCCGAACGTAGCGGTACTGGCTTTTTTGCTGTAATGCAAAGCGTTGGCGCTGCCATGCTCGGTGTACAGTCCTCCAAAAACAAAGAGCGTGATTTTACGCACGGCAAGCCAACCCACTTTATTGTAGGAGGGCTTATCGGAACCCTCATATTTTTACTGTGTATTTGGCTGTTAGTTAAATATTTGATTGCCACCAGCTAAGACACTGCACACTAAGGCACTACACACTAAGTCACCACACAAAATGACTACAAACAAAAATAGACAACCACTATTTAACGCAATAGGCGCCAGCGGTAATCACGCTTGCCAAAGTAGGACTGTAACAGCTGTAGTTATCAGCGCCACCTGAACCATTGATGTGCGGTTTACTAGCACTGCAGTAACCACCCGTAACGACTCCCTGATTCCCAGCTGTATTGCAGCTCGCCACACAAATACCTGTGCTTGCATCATTGCATTCGGTTTCAACAATGTACCGGTCATTGTTTGAGCCACTGAATATTACTGTCGTGCCATCACCTGAGCCAACATTGGCATTGCCTACCGAACCACCTTCTTTTAGCCAGATAGTTCTCGCTGCGCCTAAGTCTCCATAAACCGTTGCATCCCTATTGAATGCAACTACTCTGTACAAACCAGGTTGTAGGCCTGCAAATGAAGTAGCGTTTTTGACTGTTGCCAGATAGTCAAACGTTATCTCAAATTTACTTGGGCCGCCTGCGTAGTAGTACACATTGTAGCCGCCAGCGTCAGCTACCTCATCCCACTGCAGTTGATCACTAGTGATTTGTAAATTTTGAACAGCCGGGAAGGACATCGCGTGGACTATCCCTGTAAACAACAGAAGCATAGGCAGTACAATAAATTGACTGCATTTTTTTCTGACCAAACGGCTTGTAACAGACAAACTCATGGCAAAAATTTGCATGACAAAAATCCCTCTTGATTATTATAATTTGATTTAAATCGAGTTCGAACTCGAACTCGCCAGCGGTATACTAGCGCTGTCTAACGCGTGTTAATAGTTATCATATGCTGACAAAGTTGGTAGTTTTACCGTGTAACGACAGGTGCTGCGAGTTTTATCGAAGCGCCGAAAATGCTGTACGCAGAATCTCTCCAATGACCTTGTTGCTGACATTTATATTTTACCAGCGAGTAAAAGTTTATCAATGTCATCACTAATACTGAGAAACCCGTTTAAGCGTTCAATAACGCTTTCCTCCAACGAATCCAAAGAACAATCGCATTGCCCTTGAAGCAATGTGCCTGGTCCGTAATCAAAGCTAATGCCTGGCCATTTGGATGCTTTGGTCTTAACGGCAGCACGAAATTTATCTGCAAATTTTCTGGATTCGAGTTTATGGCCGGGTAGCTCTCTGAGTTTTTTTGAATGAATGTTATAGAGAAATTTTTGCTTGTCTAATTGGCTCTTGGATACCCAGACGGCGCAGAACACGCCAATGGTGTTTTCTCTATTGTCGTCGAAACGGTTAGTCCAATGTGGTTTTGCAAAATAGAGTGGGGCACTGCCAGAATACGCCAGTTGCTTGCAAACAATGCCGTGCTTTTTTTGCAACGATGGGCCAAGTTTAGTTTCAACTTTTTTTAGAATGTCTTCAAACGATTTTACGGCCATATGCTTATGTCCTTGTTAATACGGCAATCCGACATAATTTGTGGCAAGACTGGCTTGCGCTGATTGGCTTTCTCGTAAAAAATCCAGTTCAGCTGCCTGTATTTGCAAGTCGAAGTCGCTTTGATCAGGAAAGCGGTGCAACATGGTAGTCATCCACCAACTAAAGCGCTCCACTTTCCACACGCGCTTTAGCGCCGTTTGTGAATAAGCGTCCAGTAATTGATGCTCTTTATCTTCATACCACTGTTTCAATGCGGTGAACAAGTAGTGCACATCGGATGCAGCCGTGTTTAAACCTTTTGCTCCGGTGGGCGGCACAATGTGCGCGGCGTCGCCACACAAAAACAAGCGTCCCCATTGCATCGGTTCACACACAAACGAGCGTAGCGGGGCAATGGATTTTTCTATGGATGGGCCGGTCTCTATAATGTCAGCAAAGTTTTCCGGGATTCGTTTTTTTAGTTCACCCCAGAATTGTGCGTCTGACCAATGGTCAATATGGTCGTTGTTTTCACATTGAATATAATATCGGCTTAAGCTTTCGTTGCGCATGGAGCAAAGGGCAAAGCCCCTGTCCGAATTTGCATAAATAAGCTCTTCATGTACCGGTTTTGTTTCGGACAGTATGCCCAGCCAGCCAAACGGGTAGACTTTTTCATATTCGTGTCGAGCTTCAAGAGGAATGGTTTGGCGGCTGACGCCATAGTAGCCATCGCAGCCAGCAATATAGTCGCAATCAATGTGTACCGTTTTTCCTTCGACCACGCAATCAATGCTCGGTGAGTCGCTTTTTGCATTGTTGATAACAACGTCTTCTACATTAAATAGCGTTTTACCATTGACGGCTTCTCTTGCATCGTACAAGTCCCGTGTCAGTTCAGTTTGACCGTACACGGTAACGGGGTGGGCTGTGTACTGACTAAACGGAATGGCAAAGTGTTCGCCTTTGTAGGCGATCACGGTGCCATCGTGGGTGAATGACTCGGCGTGCAAGCGATCGGCAGCACCAGCCTGGGTCATCAAATCGACAAGGCCACGCTCGAGTACCCCGGCTCGAATTCGATTTAATACATATTCGCGGGTTTTTCGTTCCAGCACAATTGCATCGATGCCTGCTTGATGCAACAGTTGGCTCAGTAACAAGCCCGAGGGACCACCACCAATAATGGCTACTTGTACACGCATTGCTAACAAATTAGCTTCATTGTTTTGATGTGCCCGTCAAAGCTTAATCCACGCTGTTTTTAAATCTATGTATTTATCAAAAGCGTGCAATGATTTATCGTGACCATTTCCCGATTGCTTGACACCACCCATCGGTACACTGATGTCTGCACCACCATAAGTGTTTACGTGTACCACGCCAGTGCGCATGGCCCGTGTCATTTTATGTGCACGGCTTATGTCTGCCGTCCACAGCCCACCGGATAAGCCAAAATCGGTGCTGTTAGCTAATTCGATCGCCTCTGCTTCATCTTTAAACGTGCTCACTGCCAGCACTGGGCCAAACACTTCTTTTTGAGCCACAGTATGCTGCTTTTTAACGTCAGTGATGATCGTAGCTTCCATGTAGTAGCCACCGGTTTGTTCGTGCAATTGCTTTCCACCAGAGTACAGCGTGCCGCCTTCGCTTTGCGCGGTTTCAACAAATGCCAGATTTTGGGCTAATTGTGTTGCGTTGTTTACCGCGCCACTTTGTGTGTCTATATCAAGAGGGTCGCCGATCTTCATGTCAGCAGCACATTTTGCAAGCTCTGCAACAAAGTCATCGTGAACCGATTCTTCAACTAACAACCTTGAACCCGCAACACACACCTGCCCAGAATTTCTAAAAATACCAGCAGCACTTACTTTGGCAGCGTTTGCCAGATCTTTGGTATCGGCAAAAACCACATTCGCAGATTTGCCACCTAATTCGAGATAACAACGTTTTAAATTAGTACGAGCGGATGCTTCAAGTAAACGTCGACCGGTTGCCCCAGAGCCTGTAAAGACCATGACATCCACATCCATTGAGTGTGATAGCGCTTCACCAACATCTGAGCCTTTACCTGTGACCACATTTAAAACGCCATCAGGAAGGCCTGCTTGCAAACCAAGCTCGCCTAAACGTAATAAAGATAAAGATGCCATTTCTGATGGTTTTAAAACCACTGAATTTCCAGCAGCTAGTGCAGGACCCAGTTTCCATGCCGCAATCATCAAGGGAAAGTTCCACGGAATGATAGCCGCTACAACACCAATTGGTTCGTTGTGCACCAAGCCAAGAAAATCGGGCGCTGTAGGAGCAATTTGTCCATAGAGTTTATCGATGGCTTCAGCGTAGTAACGTATGGTTGCCGCAGCTGATCCACATTCGGCTTTCAATGCCATGCTGATTTCAGTGCCGTTATCGCGCACACCCATTACAGCAAGTTCCAGGGCTTCAGCTTCAATTAATTCTGCCCACCTGAATAGTATTTGTTTACGCGCCGCCGGTGGCATATTGCACCAACGGCCATCATCGAATGCACGTCGAGCAGCGGCCACTGCCAAAGCTGCATCCTCATGTGATGCAGAAGCAATGGTAGTTAATTGAGTGCCGTTAATGGGTGAGAGTATGTCAAGCGTCTCTGCCGATTGACTCGGTTTGATTTTACCGTCTATCAATAAACCAAAAGGCTTAATGTCGATTTCGCGCAGCTTATTAATTTTGTTTTGGTCAAGCACCATTGATAACCCGGTATGACAGTTTGATGACGTGCGAACAAAGCAACGTCTAAAGCCGGCGACATCTATCGTGGTTCAATAGAAAATTGTTAGAATAAACGCCGATACAAGCGACAGAACGGTGAACGAAAAAGCCCTTTCTGTCAACATTTAAAGCGGGCGAAGAGCAACACTTTCTGGCCTTTGTCATGGGCCACATAGCGTTAAGAGACCAGCGAATTGTCAAGAAATGCGTAAATAAACTGTAAGCAAGTGTGATTTTCGGGCGTTTTTATTTGGATTTAGCATTGCCACGCCACATTATGGGTGCTGTAGTACACCCACTGGTGTATTACCTTTATTCACTGAATAGGAAACCCCATGGTCGATCAGACTAAAAGAACCACACTAAAACGCGTCGCCGGTGTTGGCGTAGGCGCAATTGCAGCCACAGCATCAACTGGCGTTTTATCCAGATTATCAACCAGCATTGGAGGCGATGTTAGCGCAGATGCTCTGCAGGCAGGCTCGGTCACTGGTGACATCATTGACATTCAGGTTACGACTCGAATTTCACCCACCAAAAACGACCTTGAAGTTGTGTTGACTAACATAAGCCCAGAGCCAACAACCATTACTCAGCTGACACCAACTCAAATTACCACCGGGCGTGGGCTGTTTGATTTTGATGCGTTGCTTAAAAATGGCAAGCTGCATTTGCCAGCCGGTGCAAGCGTAAGCGTACCCATGCAGCACCATGCGGTTGTGTTAGATGGCAGCACCATATCCAGGCGCACGTTTCAACTCTCTGAAGCGTTAAGAAAAAATATGTCGATCGTCACTGACGGGGATTCGTTAGCGGCGCTGACCATATTGGATGGTACGCTCGTTAGCTAAGTAGCTAATAAGACGAAATAACGGGGACGGAGGGCTTTTTCCGTCCCCATTAATCCGCTAAAACTACAGCTTGGCTATTTTCTCTCGCTGCACTTGCATTTGTGTCAGCGCGCCTTGCGCATCACTTAATTTTAATTTCTCTGCATCGACAACCTTTTCCGGCGCTTTATCAGTAAAGCCAGGATTGGCCAACTTGGCGCTCAGTCGTTTGACTTCACCCGTCAAGCGATCAATCTCCTTGTCGAGTCGTTGAAGTTCTGCGTCTTTATCAATAAGGCCTGCCATGGGAATTAACAGCTGCATGTGATCGACCAGGGCTATCGCAGAATCTGGTTTGTCGTCGTTGGGTCCCAGCATGTCAATATCGGCTACGCGTCCCACAAATGACAATAAGCTCCCGTGCTCTTTAAACCTGGCTAGTTCAGACGCATTGGCATCGACCACTTTTAAATTAAGTTTTTTGCCAGGGTTGATGTTCATTTCTGCACGAATTTTCCGAACTCCCATGACCACACGCTTCACCCATTCGATATCTTCCAGTGCTGCCTGATCAATTTTGCCGGCTTCACTTTTCGGGTAGGGCTGTAGGGATATGCTGGGTCCGCTTTTACCTGCTAACGGCGCGACTTGTTGCCAAAGCTCTTCTGTGATGAACGGCATAATCGGGTGCGTGAGGCGCAGTGTTGCTTCGAGTACGCGCACCAGGGTTGTCCGCGTTGCGTGTTTTTGTGCATCAGTGGCATCCCCTGTTAGTACTGGCTTGGCCAGTTCAAGATACCAATCGCAGTACTCGTTCCAGACAAATTCGTACATGGCCGTGGATGCCAAATCAAAGCGGTAGTCTGCAATGTGTTCGGCAACTGTGGCCTCGGTTTGCTGCAGTTGGCTGATAATCCAGCGGTCGATCGTATTGAGCTCAGCTGCCGGTGCGTTTGCATCAAGCCCTTCGGTGTTCATCAATACATAACGCGTGGCGTTGTACAGCTTGTTGCAAAAGTTGCGATAACCTTCTACACGTTTAATATCAAAACGTATATCCCGACCATTTGATGCAAGTGAGGCAAAGGTAAAACGCAAAGCGTCAGTTCCATAAGATGCGATGCCGTCAGGATAATCTTTGCGCGTCTGTTTTTCGATCTTTGGACCGGTACGTTCTTGCATGAGATTACTGGTGCGCTTGGTGACCAGCTCTTCGAGTTCAATGCCATCGATAATGTCCAGTGGGTCGAGGACATTACCTTTTGATTTAGACATTTTTTGACCATCAGTGTCGCGCACCAGGCCGTGCATGTACACATCTTTAAAAGGCACTTCACCGTCCATAAAGTAGGTGCCGAACATGATCATGCGCGCTACCCAGAAAAAGATAATGTCGTGCCCGGTCACCAAAACCGACCCTGGATAAAATTGGTCAAGTGCTTTGGTTTTTTCGGGCCAGCCTAATGTGGAGAACGGCCAAAGGGCCGAGCTAAACCAGGTATCAAGAACATCTTCTTCCTGACGGAGTTTTACATCTTTACCCAGTGAGTATTTTTCGCGAACAGCCTGTTCATTTTGCGCTACATAGATGTTGTCTTGCTCGTCAAACCAAGCTGGTATGCGATGTCCCCACCAGATTTGTCGGCTAATACACCAGTCTTGTATGTTCTCAAGCCACTGGTAATAAGTGTTGGCGTGATTCTCCGGAACAAAACGTACCTTGCCCGTTTTAACCGCCGCCAAAGATGGGTCGGTTATCGCGCTTTTACCGCCAGGCCTTCCGTCGGGTTGCTTGTCTGTAGTTAGGTCGACATACCATTGATCAGTCAGATATGGCTCTACGACAGTGCCGGACTTTTCGGCTCGAGGTGCCATGAGCTTATGCGGGTCGATTTTTTCCAGAAGGCCAAGTGCATCGATATCGGCCACGACTTTTTTACGTGCATCGTATCGGTCAAGTCCACGATACGCCTCAGGTACTTCATCGTTCAGACAAGCCCCTATATCAAAAATATTGATAACTTCCAGGTTGTGCCGTTTACCCAATGCGTAGTCATTAAAGTCGTGTGCAGGCGTGATCTTCACACAACCGGAACCAAACTCAGGGTCAACATAGTCATCGGCAACGATAGGAATTTCGCGCCCAACCAAGGGCAGGGTGACCGTCTTGCCAACCCAGGACTTGAAACGTTCATCTTCCGGATGAACTGCAATTGCACTATCACCCAACATGGTTTCTGGTCGTGTAGTGGCGACGGTGACATGGCCGCTGCCGTCAGTCAGAGGATAATTGAAGTGCCATAGCGAACCGCTCTCTTCGGTTGGAATAACTTCCAGATCCGACAAAGAGGTGCGCATGACCGGGTCCCAGTTAACCAGGCGTTTACCGCGATATATAATGCCATCGTCAAACAAGCGAATAAACACATGCTGTACCGCATCTGACATGCCCTCGTCCATGGTAAAGCGTTCGCGGGACCAGTCAGGGGATGCGCCAAGTCGACGTAGCTGTTTAGTAATGGTGCCACCGGATTCTTCTTTCCAGCTCCAGACTCGTTCTATAAATTTGTCGCGACCCAACGCATGTCGATCGGTTTGCTCTCGAGCCAGTTGGCGTTCAACCACCATCTGGGTTGCAATACCAGCGTGATCGCAGCCAGGCTGCCAAAGGGTGTTAAAGCCACACATCCGATGATAACGAATCAGGGAATCCATGATGGTGTCTTGAAACGCATGCCCCATGTGCAAAGTGCCGGTCACATTGGGCGGAGGGATCATGATGCAATAGGGGTCGCCATCGCCACTGGGTGCGAAGTAGCCGTTGTCCTCCCAAATCTGATACCAACGTTGTTCGATTGACTTGGGGTCGTAGGATTTATCCATGGATGTGCAGCGAAGTCAGGTTTGATGTTTTAATTGGGTCAGCAGGTGCCGAATATCTTTGCGCAGCTCGACAATGTGCCGATCCACCACTTCGTCAATCATAAGCTCAATTGCATCAGAGCTGTCATCCACAGGTGCATTAATTTCTTCCGAATCATCCATCTTGAGATCCAATTGGCGCTCAGTGCTGGGTTGCGGATCGCCTTCTTCCTCTTCATTTTCAAGAATGTGGTCCTGCAAGACAAATTTTACCGGCTCGCTTTCTTGGAGCTGCTCCAGTTCTCGCAACACCTCTCTACCTAGCCGGCTGCTTTGAATGATGGATTCATTGCCGGATTCGACCACGGCATTGAGTACTGGCACGCTATCGTCTTCTTCGTGTCTCATGGCTATCACTCTTTAGTCTGTTCCGAGCCCAATCCCTGCCGCTTGTCTGTACAAAGCGTGTGTGGGACCCGTTTGAAAAATGACTTATAGACTGTTGAGTATAGGACTACATTTTATGGTGTTGTAGCGGATAACCGCGTTGTTGGTAGAATCGGTAGCGCTCGCGGCCACTTTCGCGCACATTATCGGCCTGATTGACCACTTCGAGCGCTCGCTCGAATCGGCTGAAAAAAGGCGGTACTGTGCTGGCCAGGTTGATCAGAACACGCCGGTCTTTGCCAGGCTCACCCTTTGAAAGCTGTACCGGTTCCGAATCGATGGCGCTGGCAAGTTCGTTTTCAGAGAGCAGCCGATGCGGCACAAAGCTGTCTGGCCGAAACTGCCAGAGTTGCTCGTCCAGTTGTTTTAGCAATTCATCATCATCAGAATGGATAAAAACCGGCTTGTCGTGCCGAAAGGCTTTTTCCGCCAGTTTGCACACTAATAAAACGCGATTCAACCAATCGTTATCGGATAAAACGTAAAAATCGACTCGGGTCATGGACGTTGATCCTTAAGCATGTGACAAGACATATTCCATGAGTAATGGCACCGGACGTCCGGTTGCACCTTTGGCAGGCCCTTTGAGCCACGCCACACCGGCGATGTCCAGATGCGCCCATTTATAGTTGCTGGCAAAGCGTGACAAGAAACAGCCTGCCGTGATGGCACCGGCTGGGCTACCGCCAATGTTGCCCATGTCGGCAAAGTTTGAATCCAGCTGCGATTGGTACTCATCCCATAAAGGTAATTCCCACGCCAGATCACCTGTGGTTTGACCTGCTTCAAACAGCGTGTCTGCTAACTCGTGGTCGTTACTCATAACGGCGGAAGACACATTACCCAGTGCGACGACACAGGCTCCTGTCAAGGTTGCTATATCGATTACGGCAGCGGGTTTGTAGCGTTCAACATAGGTTAATGAATCGCACAACACGAGCCGACCTTCCGCATCGGTGTTGAGTATTTCAACCGTTTGTCCAGACATAGTAGTAACAACGTCACCGGGTCGTGTGGCGTCACCATCAGGCATGTTCTCAGCAGCAGCAACCACACCAATAACGTTGCATTTGGGTGATAACTCGCTGATGGCTTTCATTGCGCCAAACACGCTGGCAGCACCACACATATCAAACTTCATTTCGTCCATAGCGGCTGAAGGTTTTATCGATATGCCACCGGTATCAAAGGTCACACCTTTACCTAACAGCACGGTGGGTTTTTTCTTTGCATCTGCACCGCGATACTCCATGCAGATAAGTCGGGCTTCTTGTCTGCTGCCTTGCGATACCGATAAAAATGCGCCCATACCGAGCTTTTTCATTTGTGCTTCGGTGAGAATTTTGGTTGTCATTTTGCTGTTAGTTTTTGCTAACGCCTGAGCCTGTTTAGCTAAATAGACGGGTGTGCAAATGTTGGGTGCAAGATTGCCAAGATCTCGTGCCAGTGCTTGACCATTTGCTATTGCAACACCTTGTTCTGCTGCCTTGGCGCACGGTCGCGTTTCGGATTTTGATACCACGACGATGCATTTTTTTAAAGCAGATACCGGTTTTTTCTTGCTTGAGTGCAAGTTAAATGTGTATTGCGATTCAACCAGGATTTGCGCCAGTGTTTGTACGTGCCATGCCGCATCGACATTGTTTACGAACACGGTTTTTTCCAAGTGAATTGTCGCCATAACAGACCCGCTGTCTTTTAACGTTTTGGCGATGGTTTTACAGTAGGCTCGAAACTGTGCTCGCGAAGATTTGTTGGGCTCGGCGGCGCCCACCAACATCACGCGTTCGCTGGTGACTTTCTTCAGCTCAAATAGCATCAGCGCGCTAGAGTGCTCAGCTTTGGCGTCACCACGCTTCACGGCTCTAGTGATGGCGTTATCGCTGCGTTTGTTGATATCGGCACAAACGCCAGAGATTTTTTTATGCAACGGAACAACCAGCGTGGCATTTGTTTGCTTAGCTGGTGCCGTCGCAGAAACCTTTATATCCATTTTTTAACACTCGTGATGTGGTTAGATGCCAATTTTGCCTCGAATGAGTAGTTTAATGTGTCTCAATGTTGTCGTCACCTAAGCGGTGAGCGTTAGGAAGTGCTAGATTCTGAGACGACAATTTAATTTTTCACACTTGTGCGCATACTCGATCGTTATTTGATGAAGGAGATGGGGGTGACCTGGATTGCGGTCACTCTGGTGCTTTTGGTCATCATGATAGGCAATGTTCTGGCCCGTGGGCTTAGTAAAGTCACCGATGGGGCTATCTCGGCGGACGTCTTATTGATACTGGTTGCTGTGCAATCCATCAGTTTATTAGTCACTCTTATTCCACTCGGACTTTATCTGGGCATTCTCTTGGCGCACGGACGGTTCTATCGGGATAACGAGATGACCGTGATGCAGGCAACGGGCTCAGGGTGGATAGACTTGCTGCGACCGACTGCCATCATCGGCATGATTGGGGTGGCACTCATTGCTGGTCTCACTATTTTTGCATCGCCCTGGGCCGCTCGGTATGAGCAACTTATCAAGAAGGATTTTCAGGAAAAATCAGCCATTAGTTTGTTGTCGCCTGGCAAATTCATCGAATCCAGCGATGGCAGCACGGTTTTATTCGTCCGTGACATATCTTTTGACAAATCTCAGTTTAATGATGTGTTTATGTACCGCACGCAGGAAAAAGCCCCACCGGTGATAGACACGGCCCGTATTGCGTCTTATCAGGTTAATGAAAGCACTGGTGATGAATTTTTGATATTTAGCGACGGTCAAACCAGCATGGGACAGCCGGGTGATGCTGATTACACGGTTACTGAATTCAAACGCCAAGGTGTCTTGCGACCAAAAACAGAGTTGGAAGAGCCGCGTTTGCAGCGTCGCAGTAAAACACTGAAGCAATTATGGGCCAGCGACGATCTTGTTGATAGTGCAGAAGTGCAATGGCGTATCTCAATACCTCTGGCTGCTTTGTTACTGGCACTGCTGGCCGTACCGCTAAGTTATACCTCACCTCGCGAAGGCCGCTTTGGAAAAATTGCTATTGCCATACTTATCTATATCCCTTACGCAAACCTGTTGGTCCTGGCGCGTAAGTGGATTGCAAATGGAACCATTTCTCCCTGGATTGGATTGTGGCCTGTGCATATAGCTGTTTTGTTGTTAGTGATTTACCTGTTAATTAAACGAGTGGGTTGGAGTTGGTTTAAAGACTCACGGAAGGCAGCAGCCTAAAAGTGCAACAGCTTAAAAGGGTAGCCGCTTAATGTTTGGCATATTAGATCGGTACATTGGTCGTTCCATTCTTACCACCAGCATGTTGGTGCTATTAACGTTGGTTGCGTTGGCAGGAATTTTTGGGTTTATCAGCGAGTTAGACGATGTTGGTAAAGGAAATTATTCATTAGCTAAAGCGGCGCAATACATTTTTCTTACGCTACCGAGTAAAGCCTATTTGTTATTTGCGCCAGCTGTGTTGTTAGGTAGTTTGCTTGGGCTCGGCGCTATGGCATCCAACAGCGAACTAACCGTTATGCGTGCCGCTGGTATCTCTAACGGCAGAATCATACGTGCAGTTTTGATGACTGGCGTAGCGTTAATGTTGCTTATTGCGCTGTTAGGCGAAACCATAATGCCCAAGGCTGAGCAAATAGCAGAAGAAATTCGTTTAACCGCGCTTGAAAAACGTTTATCAGTTAAAGGAAGAAACGGTTTATGGATTAAATCAGGTACGCGATACGTCAATATTTCAACGGTTATGCCAAATTTTACGTTGCTCGACGTTCACATACATGAGTTTGATGGTGTTGAACTGCTTAACTCGATTCAGGCTGCGCGTGCAGTTAAACCTGAGGACAACAACTCCAAAGATTGGTTGTTGCAGGACATAGAAGTCACAACGTTTAATGATAAAAACGTTAAAACTGAGCGCCTAGAAGAGCAGTTATGGAGTGAAATTACCGGGATTACAAATGCTGACGGCGAGTTACCAAGTCTTGTCAGTGTTGATGTTCTAAAAAGCCTGAAAGGTTCATCTGAAAGCCTATCAGCCCGAAACTTGTACGATCAAGTGCAGTACTTAAAAGACAATCAACTCGATAGTCGTAACGTCGAACTCGCGTTTTGGTCCAAGATCGCCAGCCCCTTCGCAACTATGGTGATGTTGATGCTGTCGTTGCCGTTTGTTTTTGCATCTCAACGTTCAGGTGGTGCTGGTCAAAAGATCTTTATCGGTATCATGTTGGGTATTGTTTATGTTCTTGTTAACAAATTACTAACGCAATTGGCTTTAGCACACGGAATGTCGCCACTTGTTAGTGCTGCACTGCCATTAATCTGTTTTCTTGTTGTTGCAATATTAGGTATACAACGAAGCGCTTAGACAACGCGTGTTATAACCTCGTTTTAGCAGCCAAAATCACCCGTTGAAACACTAATTTCGAATTATAAAATTAGTCTATAACTCTTTGTTTTTAAAAACAATTGCTGTTCTTGATAATTTGTCGTGTAGCCCTTTCCCTTGCTTCGATGCCATTGCAGCAATAAGTGTAAAACCAAACAATAAAGTCGCTGTTGTATAGCGAACAAAACATTGTTTATAAGTTAAATTGTCACTCGTTTCGCTTATTACTTTAATTCGCCACGCCTGCATCCCTAATGTTTGACCCGACTTGCGCCAAAACCAGGCAAAGAACATAAAACTAACCGCATAAAGTACAAGATAAAAGAACGGATTTGTTATCGCTTGACCCTTGTTGAACGCCATTGCGATGCTCGTAACTACAAAAAACACAGCAATTAACAAAAAAGTATCGTAAACAAATGCGGCAAGCCGCCGAAAAACAAAAGAAGGTAAAGATGAATTGTTTTGCATGATTATTTTTTGTGATTTATGCATTAAACACTGCGTATACAGTTAAATAATGAAATTTGATACATTGCGTATTTATGCATAATTTATGATTTGATTTGTAAAATCAGTAACTTCAACTAAATTAATTTTATAAAAAATATAACTTGTAGTTGAAATAAGTATGAACTATGTGGACAATGCGCACCGTAGCAGTTGAAGTTTTTTATTTCGCTTTAACTAAATTTTATTAGATTCGCTTGCTCGGATGCATGCAATCAAAGTGATTCTGAAATGCAGTTCAACGATCAGCTGAAGTAGTTGTTAATTATACGTTGGCCTGTATTTTGGATGTAAGTATGTAGTCATCTTTGTATGACTGCTGAGGAGTCAGGGTTTTCAGGCTCCTGATTTTTTGTTTAATTTTTGTTTAACATTCATTCGTCAGGAGTTATCCATGGCTCGAATCAGTAAACCGGCAAAAGCATCACCTGCTAAAGCTGGAAAAAAGAAAGCGGCCCGTAAAAAGGTTGGAAAGAAGAAGTCAGCAGGAAAAAAGAAGTCAGCTGGCAAGAAAAAGGCTACTAAGAAGAAAGCCAAGAAGAAAGTAACCAAGAAACGCGCTACCAAGAAGAAGGCAGCGGGTAAAAAGCGGGCGAAGAAGAAATCGGCCGGTAAAAAGCGCGCGAAAAAGAAGTCAGCCGGTAAGAAGCGCGCCAAGAAGAAGTCAGCTGGTAAGAAACGCGCCAAGAAGAAGGCTGCTGGTAAGAAACGCGCTAAGAAGAAGGCTGCTGGCAAGAAACGCGCTAAGAAGAAGGCTGGCAAGAAGAAAGCTGCTGGAAAGAAGCGCGCTAAGAAGAAGTCAGCTGGCAAGAAAAAGGCTGCTGGAAAGAAGCGTGCCAAGAAGAAGGCAGCTAAAAAGAAGAGTAAGAAGAAGCGTTCTAAGAAGAAGTAGCTTTTACTCTAGTACCCTCACTTTTTTAGTTTGGTACAAAACTGGACCATGGCGGCAATTGCCCGTCATGGTTCAGAGTCAAAAAGTTAGGTTCAAAAGTTCCAATCTACAAGTTTGCCCAACTCGCTCCTTGTATTGGCTAAACAGATCGGCTAAACAGATCGGGTAGATAGATCGGGTAGATAGTCCAGCTAAATACGATCTAACAGCTCGCAAGTCTTACTAAGTTCGCCGGATTCACCAAGCCAACAGTTTCATCAAGCCCAAATTCCAGTCGCTTCATTTATGGAAGCTCATACTGGGTTCTTTAACTTGGTAGTCCAGCTGCGCTAACACACGCATCGATTTAACACCACAAGCAAATCTTGTCCGATACAGATAAGCGGCGAGTTTTTTTAAGCGCTCTGCTTTCTAGAGGATTGATTCGGAGAAGTGCGCAAAAGGAATAACCATCACATCATCCGATGTTTGTGCGCCACTACTCTCGTAAGGCAGTTCTACAAAGCAATTTGCATTGTGTAGCGATGTGACGACGTGGGAATCCTGAATGCCAGTGGTGGATACTGACCAAAAACCATCCTCTTCAAGTGTCAGCACACCTCGTTGATATTCCACCCGACCAGGTAGTTTGCTCAACGCAGTTTTAAGTTTTGCCTTGATTCGAGGTAATTCGTTTGTCGGTTGCCCTGTCAATTGTTGAAGCGCAGGAAGCACAAATATCATGCAAGTGATAGCGGCGGAAACCGGGTTACCCGGTAAGCCAAAGTAAGCATTATTTTTTGCCAGGTTGCCAAAGGTCAATGGTCGGCCTGGTTTCATCGCAATTTTCCACACATGCAATTCACCTATTTGTTTCAGTACTGGTCGAACAAAATCAGCGTCGCCTACAGAGACACCTCCCGAAGATATAACCAGGTCTGCATCCATGCTTAAGGCAAAGACGTCCCGGAGTTCCTGTGGTGTGTCTTTAACAATGCCAAGATCGTTTATATCGACTGCGGGTGATTTTAAAATGCCGCTTAGCAGCGCTCGATTTGCATCATAAATATGCCCCCGGTCAAGTTTATCTTCTGGTTTAGCGAGCTCATCTCCGGTTGAAAAAATAGCGACTTTCACTGGCCGTATGACATCCACATCCTTGAATCCGTGCGATGTCAGTGTCGCTATTTGAGCTGCAGCCAGACGTTGTCCGCGTTGCATCAGCGGTGAACCTTTTGTGCTGTCAGAACCTGCAGCTCGAACGTGGTGTCCTTTTTCCGACTGTTGATTAAGGGTGATGATGTTGTTTTTTACCGATACATTTTCCTGTTGAACAACCGTGTCGGCAAAATCGGGCACACGCGCACCCGTGGTTATTCGATGGCATTCGTTTGCATTTGCGCTGTCATCACTTGGATGCCCAGCCAGTGAATGTGCGCTGATTTGCAGTTGCTTTTTACCTTCAGCGTGTCGATACGCATAGCCATCCATCGCCGATGCTCTGAACGATGGCACGTTTATCGGAGACTCAACATCGTGCGCCAAAATGCGTCCGTAGGCTTTTTCAATGGCCACGGTTTGTTCTTCGGTGATTTTTGACAGGCGCGCAGAAATGATTTCCTTTGCAGCCTGAATGCTTATTGAATTTGGATCAGCGTCGCTTTTTTCGGTGTGTTTCGGGTCGGTCATGGCATCTGTGCGAAGTTCGTGAGTTTGTTTGCTAACATGGGTGCATGCAAAGTGCGACCAAAGAGCAAAGCCCTGTACTTGACAAGGACTCTCGTCGCTTGCTTTTACAGTTTGGCGACATGCTGCTGGTGGAGCGCGGGCTTAGCAAGCACACAGTATCTGCATACGAATCTGATATCAAACTGTTTGGATTGTATTTGCAAAACACGACCGCAACTCTAAAAAAAGCGGACAGGGCAGATGTCATGGCCTTTTTGGGTACGCGGGTCGAATCCGGTGGCAGTGCCCGCAGTGCTGCCCGAATGTTATCTGCTCTGCGACGATTTTATGGTTTTCTGCTTCGCGAACGATTTATAAGCGACGATCCCACGGTGCTTATCGATGCCCCCACGATTGGTCGCCCGTTGCCCTCAACCTTAAGCGAAACCGAAGTTCAAAAGCTTCTCAAGGCACCAGTGGTCAGTACTGACATCGGTTTACGAGACAGGGCCATGCTCGAACTACTCTATGCCTGTGGATTGCGAGTCACTGAACTGGTGTCATTGCAGGTAGATCAAGTTAATTTGAATCAAGGTGTTGTCAGGGTTTGGGGAAAGGGAAACAAAGAGCGGTTAGTACCAATGGGTGAGGCTGCATCCGACTGGGTTGCACGTTATACGAAAAACTCGCGCGATAATTTGGTCAAAGGCGTGTCAAGTACATTGTTTTTATCTCTCAGAGGTCGAGAGATGACCAGACAGAGCTTTTGGCATCGTATTAAGGCACATGGCTTAGCTGCAGGAATAAATGCGCATCTGTCGCCTCACACGCTCAGACACGCGTTTGCAACGCATTTGGTTAACAATAATGCCGATTTACGAGTGGTTCAGCTATTGCTAGGTCATAGTGATCTGTCAACCACGCAAATCTACACGCATGTTGCCCGTGAACGGCTCAAATATTTGCATTCGCTGCATCATCCGCGCGGTTAAATTGTTAATCACTGCGACACACTCAGTCGAGTTTGAACCATTATGCTAAAACAGACACTAACTATTTCCAAACTGCAGGCCCCTTACATGACTATGTCACGATCGTTCCAAAGGTTTCTATCCGGCGCTTTATTCAGCGGCGTGCTCGTCAGCGCATTTTTAGGCTTATCCGGAATTGCTTTCGCTCAGGCAACCGATGAAGCTGCATCGGAGGCACAAGCCACTAGCGAAAAAGTTATTGCAGAAGAAGTAACTGCAGAAGAAGCGACGGCTGAACAAGCAGAGCAATCGGCGGGCATGGAACACAGTCAGCAAGACATGGGTGCCGATGCCCTGCCTGCTGATGCTGTGATCACTGGTGTTGTTAACGAAGATCACACAGAAGTGTATGAGGCGTTTCTAGCGCGCTTTCCAGGCGTCCCGGTAGAAGCATTCAGCACAGCGCCTTTTGACGGTTTATTCGAGGTCATTACAGAAGGGCGCATTATTTATGTCGATGCTGCCATGACTACATTGTTTCAGGGAGAGATTATCGATCTTGAAACTGGAACCAACATGACAGAGTCGCGTTTATCGGGCATTCACATGGGCTTAATCAACGCCATGGGTGAAGACAACATGTTGGTGTACAAAGCCAAAGAAGATACCGGTCGTTCCATCACCGTTTTTACCGATATTAATTGTGGTTACTGCCGTTTGTTGCACAGCGAAATAGACACATTGTTGAATGCTGGGGTGAGTGTTCGTTACCTCATGTTCCCCAGAGCGGGTTTGGATACCGATTCCTCCATGGCGCTCGAGAGCGTTTGGTGTGATGACGACCCGCAGGGTGCGATGACATCAGCTAAAGCAGGTGAGCCTATTCAGCAAAACGAGTGCGAAACACCGATCGAACAACATTATGCGCTTGCCGGTCAAGTTGGTTTACGCGGCACACCCTTAATCTATTTGGACGACGGCACAGTGATTCCCGGTTATCGCGAGGCGAAAGTGCTGGTCGAAATGATTAATACATCAAACCCTCTTGAGTGAACTGGTCGCAAATCCAAATCTGGTTAACCAATGATAAAACGTGCTGCTGCCACACAGACATTAAAAGCCACTTCAAAAGCCACTTCGCTGGTTTCGCGGCTTGGCTTGGTTTATCTGCTTTGCGTGTGCAGCCTGTGGTTTAGCCCGGCATACGCCGATCAGAATGACCAATCGCTCGAAGGCTATTTTGAACAGCTGCAAAACGCCAGTTCAAATGCTGAAACCCAAGCCATTCAAAATCAAATCTGGCAAGCGTGGTTAAGCGCGCCAGATGAAAATTCCACCTATCTGATGTCTCAATTGAACAGCGCTATGGCCGCGGGTCAGCACCAACTTGCATTGCTTTTGTCGAATCAACTTATTGATTCAACACCGAAATTTGCCGAAGCCTGGAACAAACGTGCAACTGTGTATTATTTACTGGGTGATCACAAACTGTCAGTTGCCGACATCAAAGAAACTCTGGTACTGGAACCACGTCACTTTGGAGCCCTGTCTGGATTGGGCTTGATCTTCATGTCTGCCGGTCAGTACGAGGCAGCTCTTGATGTTTTTAACAAGGTGCTGGAAATAAGCCCCAGCTCTGACAATGCCCTGGGCAGCGTGGCCCGGGCCAAATCGCTTATCGGAGATGACATCTAAACCGTATTGAATTTTTTTGGTAGAAAAAGTTTGTTGGTAAAAAAAGTCCCTCCAGCCCCTTTTATTTTATAAGCTATTCAAAACAATAAGACCAATACGACTGTTGTGAAGCTTCACCGATTTATCCTCGCGCTCAGCCCCCTTTTCTTATCATCGCTGGTTCTAGCCGCAGAAACGCGCTCAGGTTATTTTTTTCAACAGCGAGCGTTGGACCCCGTCAAACTGCAGACAGGTTTACCTGAGCCAGCTGGACGTCTTCACGGCGATCAAAAAAGCAATGGGCGCGACAATAATCTAAAAAACAGTGAGCTACAAATTTCGCTGTTGCATAACAATGTGTTTATGGGGGGGCGTGCTGACAACGAACGATTGATACTCGATGGTGAAAGCACGCAGCTTAATGTGCGATTTAGCAGACGCATCAATGCTTGTTGGCAGATTAACGCAGCGACAGCATATCTTGCTCATTCGTCGGGTTGGTTTGATCAACCGGTTAATGACTGGCACCAACTGTTCGGCTTGCCCGATGCGCAACGCGGGGACTGGCCAAATAATCTATTGCAATACGCCTACGAAAAAAACGGTGAGATCCACGCCCTGCCAGGGGAGGCTAGCGGGTTTGGAGATATGCAATTGCAATTGCAAAGATCGTTGGGCTGTCAGGAGCACTCGACGCTGTTTCGACTGGGTGCAAAGCTGCCGCTGGGTGAACCGGAAAACTTTTTTGGCAGTGGGTCAATCGATGTGTTTGTCGACGCGCAATTACCCTGGCGAGCATTTAGACCAAACTCCCGGTGGCAATGGTCGGGAAGTGCGGGCTTGCTGTTTGCCGGAAAAAATGATTTGCTGGCCAAACAAAATCCGGTGTCCGCGTTTGGAGTTTTTGGTGTTAATGCTCAAATCACCTCAAAGCTGAGCTTTGTTGGGCAAATGGATTGGCATTCGCCCATGTTTGACAGCCAGCTTCGAGAACTTGGCAAGCTGGGTAATCAGCTGAGTTTGGGTTTGCGTTACAACGGGGCGCTGGGAAATTATGAACTCAGCTTTTCCGAAGACGTGGCTGTTGATACATCGCCAGACATTGTTGTGCGGCTTGCATGGATTTCCAGATTTGGTGCTCGCTGAGCTGGAGCGCTCAGCGAGAAAGCACTTTATCGGTGCGTGTAGTCAAAAGCTAAGCTGCTATCGGGCTTTAAACAGAATGTTATAAACATCATCGTAGGAAGCCGCAAAATGCACCTTCAAGCCTTCGGTAATATGTTTCGGTAGCTCTTTCACATCACCCTGATTGGCATCGGGCAAAATCACTTGCTTGATTCCAACGCGTCTGGCGGCGATCAGTTTTTCGCGTATGCCGCCAACGGGTAATACTTTGCCTGTTAAGGTAATTTCGCCCGTCATGGCAAAGTCTTTCTGAAGCGGTTTGTCTAAAGCTAGAGACAACAAGGCACTGGTCATACTGATTCCGGCACTCGGTCCATCTTTCGGTGTTGCACCTTCGGGTACATGCAGATGAAGGCTGTTTTTCATGAAGTAGTCTTCAGCAACACCGTAACGATTAGCGTTGGTGGTGACAAAGCTGTGCGCTATTTGCGCCGACTCAATCATCACTTTGCCCAATTGGCCGGTAAGTTTAATACCGCGATCTTTGCCATGCACTCTCGTGGCTTCAATAGGCAGGGTGGCACCGCCCATGGCTGTCCACGCAAGACCCGTTACTACACCCACGCCGCTTAAACGCTTCTCGTTTTTAAAGGGTGGCTCACCAACAAATTCGCTTAAGTTTTTCCCTGAAACACTGACACTTTTTTCTTTGCCAAGCAATTTCACAATACCTTTTCGTAAAATGCGATTAAGCAATTTTTCAAGATTTCGAACACCGGCTTCACGCGCGTAGCTTTCGATCAGGGTCCGCAGTGCTGAGTCTGAAATTTTTATCTGGCCTTTTTTAACCTTGTTTCGTTCCAGCAATCTGGGCCAGAGGTGCTTTTGCGCGATCTCCAGCTTTTCTTCTGCGATATAACCACCGAGTCGAATCATGTCCATTCGATCCAGTAATGGTCGTGGGATGGTATCGAGCTGGTTCGCGGTGCAAATGAACAGCACTTTCGACAAATCAACGCGTAAATCGAGGTAATGATCAAGAAACTCACTGTTTTGCTCAGGGTCGAGTACTTCGAGCATGGCTGAAGCAGGATCACCCTGATAAGACTGACCCATTTTATCTATTTCATCGAGCATGATTACTGGATTACAAACATCCACCTCTTTCAGAGCCTGTACCAGCTTGCCCGGCATGGCGCCGATATACGTTCTGCGATGACCTTTTATCTCGGCCTCATCTCGCATACCGCCCACACTAAAGCGATAGAATTTTCGGCCAAGACTCTCGGCGATCGATTTACCGATTGAGGTTTTACCAACCCCTGGTGGTCCGACAAATAACAGAATTGAGCCACTGACTTCGCCACGAAAAGCACCCATCGCCAGAAATTCGAGTATGCGATCTTTTATATCGACAAGACCAGCGTGATCACGATTTAATATTGTGCGCGCCGACCTTAAACTGAATTTGTCCTTCGAATAATTACCCCACGGCACAGCGCTAAGCCAGTCGACATAGTTGCGAGTGACACCATATTCCGGGGAACCGGTTTCGAGCACTGACATTTTCTTGATTTCTTCGTCAAATCGGTTCTGCACGTGTTCAGGCGGGTCACGCTTTTCCATGCGAACTTTAAATTCGTCGATGTCGGAGGTGCGATCATCTTTTGCTATGCCCAGCTCTCGCTGGATAATTTTAAGTTCTTCGCGCAGAAAAAACTCTCGCTGGTGCTTCGTCATTTTCTGTTCTACTTCAGAGCGTATCTCACTCTGCAGGCGCGCCACTTCCAGTTCTTTTTGTAATAACACCAATACCTTTTCCATGCGTTTTTGTAGCTGGATGGTATTGAGAATTTTCTGTAAGTCTTTACCTGAAGCGGTTGTGATTGCTGCTGCGAAATCCGCCAATGGCGAAGGCTCATTCAGGTTGAAATGATTCAGGAAGTTTTTTAATTCTTCATTGTACAACGGGTTTAGCGGTATGAGCTCTTTAATCGATTGGATTAGGGCCATAGCGTAGGCTTTTATTTCGGGTGTCTTAACCACTTTTTCTGGTGGGTAGCTAACTGTCGCCGAGAAGGGTGGTTCGCGACTTATCCACTCCTGTAATTTAAAACGCTGCAGACCTTGTGCGATAAATTGGATTTTACCGTTACTACTCACCACGTTATGCAGTTTGACCACACAACCAATTTTGGCAAAATCATCGGGGTTCGCTTTTGCGCCTTCCTGATCACCGGCGTAACACAGCCCTAATAACTGAGAGTCCATCTTGGCCAGCGACCCAAAGGTTTCCTGCCAGGGATCTTCATCGATAACCAGCGGTTGCACCTGTGCTGGAAAAAATGGTCGTTCGAAGATAGGTAGCAGCAGCAACCGATCAGGTAAGTTTTGATCGGGCAGAATCAAGGCGGTTTGCTGCTCAAAGTCTGTGTCAATAGCTTCATCGATACCAGACTCGTCGGTGTCGTCTAAAACTATGGTTTCATCGTTATCGTTGTTATTCATACCGCTTGGATTGCCTGTCTGGGCTTAATTGTTTAAGCTTGCCTAATTGGACTTGCATGTTTGGACTTGGCTGGTCAGGAAACATCCCGCCAGAGCTTGTCCGCTTGGTCGATGTGTGCCGGGTGTATTTGAAGATATGTAATGTTGTCTTCTTTTCAAGGCGCGTGCCGTACCCAAGGCTAATTTCGCATTTTAATGATCGTTTGCTCCCCATTCAGGCGATTTGCACTGGCCAGGCTGGTTTAGTCGTCAGCTAACATATCCATTAGACCCTGCAATGCCTGTTTTCCGGCTACCCGCTGAGCGCCCGTGTCGACAACACCGGCCTGGCCCAGAATAACCACATCTTCGCTTGGCAGATCATCGAGAAACCTGCTTGGTTCGCACGCGCTTAATTCGCCATACTTCTGACGCGACTTTGCCCGTGTGAACGTCAATGTATGACGCGCTCTCGTCATTCCAACGTACGCCAGTCTACGTTCTTCTTCCAGCGCACCTTCGTCCACGCTATTGCTATGCGGCAAGATTTCTTCTTCCATGCCAACCATAAACACATGAGGAAACTCCAGGCCTTTGGCTGCATGAAACGTCATCAGTTGCACCTGATCTTGCTGCGCGTCGTCCTCCTGACGTGACAGCATGTCCTGTAAACACAATCGCGACACAGCATCGCTTAAAGGCACGTCTTTGCCATCATCGTCTTTTAAAATGCGGCTCACCCAGGATAAAAACTCTTCGGTATTAGCGATGGCGCGTTCGGCTTGTTGTGGTGTATCGCTATTGCGTTGCAGCCACCCGCTGTAATCCATGTCACTGAATAAACTGTTAAGCACATCCATGGTGTTGCCACGCTCAGCGTTGTCAGCTGTCAGGGTTAGCCAGTTGGCAAAGCGTTGCAGTCGATGCAATGGCTTACCCGACAAGGCTTCGGTGATACCCATGCTGTGGCAGGCCGCAAACAGAGTTGAGCCTGATTGACGGGCGTATTCACCTAATTTTGACAGCGTGGTTGGTCCGATTTCGCGTCGCGGTGTATTGATGCAACGCAAAAACGCCGTATCGTCATCTGGATTAACCAACAGTTTAAGGTAGGCCAGCATGTCTTTAATTTCGGTGCGATCAAAAAACGAATTGCCACCGCTAATGGCATAGGAAATTTGCTTTGCTCGCAGTGCCTGTTCAAACACACGTGACTGGAAATTGCTGCGATACAAAATTGCATAGTCGCCAAACCGACGCCCCTTTTGAAAATGTTGCGTCATGATCTCTGCAACAACCCATTCAGCTTCATCAATACCGTGTCGACATATTGATATGCGCAGTTCATCGCCTATGCCCAGCGCGCTCCAAAGCTTTTTTTCAAACACATGTGGATTGTGACGTATTACCTCATTGGCGCAGCGTAAAATACGCTGGCTTGAGCGGTAGTTTTGTTCCAGCTTGATGACTCGCAGGTTAGGGTAATCGGTTTGCAGGGCCATTAGGTTTTCTGGTCGGGCCCCGCGCCACGAATAAATTGACTGGTCGTCATCACCAACCGCGGTAAGTGCGCCAAAGCGATCAACTAAAAGTCGAATAATTTCATACTGAGCTGCATTGGTATCTTGGTACTCATCAACCAGCAAGTGGCGCGTTTTATTGCTCCAGCGCTCTTGCACTTCCGGGTGTTCACGCAGCAGTTTCACTGGCAGGCTGATCAGATCATCAAAATCAACCGCGTTGCAGGCGCGCAGTAGGCGATTGTAGTCGGCGTAGAGCAGAGCGGCAACGCGTGTTTGGTCGTCGGACGATTCGCTTAAGGCCTGCTCGGGTGATACAAACGTGCTTTTCCAATTGGACATGATCGATTGTGCAACACGTTCTTCCATCGCACTGTTCTGCTCACTGATTATTGAGCGAAGCGCAGACATGGAATCTGACTGATCCATGATCGTAAAACCTTTGCGCAAACCAATGTGCGTACCGTCCTTATGAAGCATGGTCAGGCCGAGGCGATGGAAGGTGGATATGGACAACCCTCGGATGGCTCTGGCGTCGACTTTTTTACGCAATCTGTCGCGCATCTCCATGGCCGCTTTGTTAGTAAACGTTACGGCAATAATCGAACTGGGTGCGTACTGCTTTTCGGTCAATAAATAAGCAATTTTTTCGGTGATGACACCCGTTTTGCCACTGCCGGCTCCGGCTAACACAAGCACGGGCGTCTCGGTATGTAGCACGGCCGCTTTCTGCTGAGGGTTAAGCTGATTCATGGGTGTAACATAGCAGGTGGAGCGCTAGTCTATCGACTTCTGAGCCAAAGATCAGCGTTGACAAACTTCGAATTTAAAGTTTCAACCGGAGCACACAAGTGCCAGTGCCGCGACCATCCTATACTGTCGTCTTGGCTGGTATTGCCCATGTTCACCAACAAACGTTACCGATAAAAATCCAACATGAATACTACTGATCTTGACCAAGCCAGGGCCGTTGCCACTATGGCTGCAGACGCAGCGCAAGAGACGATAAAAGCGCACGAGTCCAGCGGCAACTGGTCGGTAAGTTACAAAGCTGATGATAGTCCGGTGACCGAGGTCGATGTGGCGACCGAACACGCCATCAAGTCAGTGCTGACCGAACATATGCCAGACGCTGCGTTCTATGGCGAGGAAACCGGGCACAGTTCGCCGCATAGCCTGGATAACGAAACCGCGCAGAATGATAGCGTTCAAAATGCAACTTCGCTATGGCTGGTCGACCCGATTGACGGCACTAAAAGTTTTATTCGCAACATGCCGTTTTACTCCACTCAGATTGCGTTGCAGCATGCAGGCGAATTGTGTGTTGGGGTATCCAATGCACCTGCGTTTGGCGAGCGCATGATTGCCAGCACAGGTTTTGGTTGTTGGTTGAACAATGAGCAGGTGTCCTGTCGGCAAACCACGGCTTTGGCAGATGCTTTTTTGTCCACTGGTAATCTTGATCGAATAGCAAAGCAGGGGGAGAGTTGGAATGTGTTTGGCAAGATTGTACAAAGCGTCAGGCGTGTGCGTGGGTACGGGGATTTTTGCCACTACCATCAGTTGTGTTGCGGTCAAACTGATTTAATTATTGAATCAGATGTCAATATTCTGGATATTGCCGCGCTAACGGTTGGCATTCGTGAAGCTGGTGGGGTGATTACTGATCTTGTTGGACAGCCAGTGTCGTTGGAAACCCGTTCGGTGCTCGCTGCCGGTACGCCCAAGCTGCACGCTGAGGTGCTGGCGATGTTGAAACCTTGTTTTAACGAACACTGTTGAAGTTGTGTCGTGATTTTTATCGTTGCGACTGCTGCTATTTTAGCATCGGGTTTGTTGCATCAACGTCAGTATTACGTGTTAGTTCATAAAGTATTAGCGCTTAAAGATTAATGCATATAGATTAATGCATATAGATCCCTCCATTAACTGATATCTCACTACCGGTAATATAGCTCGCATCATCGTCTATTAAAAAACGCACCGCTCTGGCAATGTCGTCAGGTTCTCCGACACGGCCTACCGGAATAGAACTGATAATCTCCTTACGCAAGTTCTCTGGAATAGCGTCGACCATCGACGTATTGATAAAGCCGGGTGACACCGTGTTTACCGTGATGCCATGCCGCGCTGTTTCTTGCGCCAGTGCTTTTGTAAACCCATGTACGCCTGCTTTTGCAGCACTGTAGTTGGTTTGTCCGAATTGTCCACGCTGTGCATTAACTGACGAAATATTCACGATGCGGCCGAAGCGATGTTGTTGCATCGATTCAAGCAGTGGCTTGCACACATTAAACAAGGAACTTAAGTTCGTGTTGATCACTGCCTGCCATTGATCGCTGCTCATTTTTTTTAAACTGGCATCTCGGGTTATGCCAGCGTTATTAACCAGCACGTCAACACGTCCAAATTGCTCGATTAGCGTTTTGGCCATGCTCTGGCAACTTGTATCACTTGAAACATCCGCAGGTGCTAACGAGCACGTATGCCCAAGCTGCTCAAATTCCTGTTGCCAGGCGTGTGCTTGATCTTCTAAGCCAGGAAGATAGTTTGCAATAACCTGATAACCATCGGCTGCCAGTCGCTTACAAACTGCAGCACCTAGTCCACTGGTGCCTCCGGTAATGAGCGCCACTTTAGTCATTCAGCTGTCCTGTTAAACGTCAGCTTGTGGGTTTTCAACTGCCAGTGCAACACCTTGTCCACCACCAATGCATAAGGTGGCTAAGCCACGTCGGACATTGCGTCTTTGCATTTCATGCAGCAATGTCACCAGAATTCTCGCACCCGACGCGCCTATGGGGTGACCCAATGCAATCGCGCCACCGTTAACATTGACTTTACTTTCGTCTAACCCGAGTTCGCGCAGCACTGTCAAAGACTGAGCAGCAAATGCCTCGTTTGATTCTATTAAGTCGAGATCTTCAAGTGCCCAACCCGCACGCTCCAGGCATTTGTGAACCGCTGGTACCGGACCATAGCCCATAATGGCTGGATCGACGCCAGCGGTAGCGCTGGCTTTGATAATAGCCAATGGGCGCAATCCATCAGTTTTAGCTTGTTCTGCACTCATTACCACAACCGCAGCAGCACCATCATTAATCCCGGATGCGTTTGCAGCGGTAACAGAGCCTTCGCGTTGGAATGCAGCGCGCAGCGCGCTTATTTTTTCCAACGATGAATCTGGTTTGGGGTATTCATCTCGATCAAACACAATTGGGTTGCCACGACGTTGCGGCACTTCAACCGGCACGATTTCGTCAGCAAATTTGTCCTGCGCCGCGGCAGCTTTGGACTGCGAATCTATGGCAAAGGCATCTTGATCCTCGCGACTTATGCTGTATTTGTCAGCCAAATTTTCAGCGGTTTGACCCATGTGATAATTGTTGATGGCGCACCACAGGCCATCGCTGATCATGGTATCCACCATCTCCCAGTTACCCATTCGCTGACCAGAGCGTGATGCTGGCAGGGCATGCACCGCGGCACTCATGTTTTCCTGCCCACCGGCAATAACTGTGGTGGCATTGCCAGCGAGGATCGCTTGTCTGGCGAGCGCTACTGCATCCAGACCACTCCCGCAAACGCGGTTAATAGTCAACGCCGGAACGGTGTCTGGTAAGCCACCATTGAGTGCAGCTTGTCGGGCTGTATTTTGGCCAGCTGCTGCGGTCAAAACATGACCAAGTATTACATCATCAACGCGTTCTGGTTCGATGTTGGTGTCTGATATTAAGGCTTTGATAACGGTAGCGCCAAGCTCACTGGCGGGCACACTCGACAGAGATCCGCCGAAGCTACCAACTGGTGTACGACGCGCCGCGACGATGACAGCTTCCTCTTTGAGTGTGTCTGACATGGCTAACTATCCTTGATAAAGATGCTGAGTTTAACGGAAATAGTCCGCAAACCGGTATTGGCACAGCTTCAGCTGCGCTGTTGTGATAATCTTCGCAGCAGATGTTCCACGTTTCACGGCGTACTAATGTTCGAGTCGACAACGTCCGCAAAAAAGTCAGCTGAGTTCATTCGTTCTTGATTATTCCCTACTATAACCCTGCACGCCGTAACGTCACTTTCTCTTTGTTTCTGTTGCTTGCGCTGTTGCTGTTGGTACTCACAGGTCTGGGTGTTTTCCGCATGTATTTCAGTTTCGACTGGACCGGTGGACACGACCAGTCTGGGCAGCTGTTTACGTTTAACGTTCGTGGTGGCAATTCCTACAACCTCTTTGAAGCTGACCCTTTTGGTGCTGTGTTCTGGAGCACTCGATTAATAATCCTGCTGTTGGCGCTGGCCTTACCTTGGTTCCGGTTAATCGGCGGGTCGCTGCTGGCATTAATTGCCGCGTCAGCGGTTTTTACTTTGCACTTGCAGCAAAGCCCGGCTGTGCCCACGATTCCACTGGAATTTGAATTGCTGATTATTCTGGTGTTGTATGTACTTTATGTGTTGTTGCAGTACTTTGCTGAAATTCGCGATCGTAAACGCTTCACCAGTTTACTAAGTCAGTACGTGCCGCCCGAACTGGCCAGCGCGTACAGTCGTAACCCGAAAAGCATGGGGCTCGATGGGGAGGAGCGAGAAATTTCTGTGTTGTTTTGCGATGTTGTCGGTTTCGCAGCCCTTTCAGAGCAACTTGAGTCCAGGCAAGTGGCTCAGTTTTTAAACGGCTTTTTCTCCCATGTCAGTAAAGTGGTGGTTCGGCATCGCGGCACTATCGACAAGTTAATGGGCGACAGTGTAATGGCCGTGTGGGGAGCACCAGCGCCAACCAAAACGCATGCCTTTGATGCTTTGTCTGCTGCCATGGATATCCAGGCTGAAGTCGATGAGCTTAATGCGCAATTTAATAAACAAGGTCTGCCCGAGATAAAATTTGGTATTGGGGTCAGTACCGGTATGGCAACTGTGGGCCCGTTGGGTTCTGAGTATCGAATGGATTACACGGTGGTGGGAGACACTGTTAATGTCGCTCAACGGCTTGAATCACAAACCCGTAAATATCAAGTGCCCGTTGTCGTGTCGGATAAAACCGCAGCGGCGTTGCCCGATATGTTGTTTCGCGAATTGGATACGGTTGCGGTAAAAGGTCGTCGTCAACCGGTTACGATGTTGCAGCCTTTGTGTGATTATAAAAGTGCTGACGAAGAAACAAGACAACACCTGACATTGCACAAGCAAGCTATGGAGGCCAGCAAAGCAGGGGAGTGGAGCAAAGCCACTACGATGTTTACGCGCTTACGCGACGAATGGGGCCCTGTCGACATGTACGATTTATACCTGAACGGTATCAAGCAGGCTGCCTCTTCTTAAATTGGATTTAACTAAAAAGTTTGGTTTGCAATAGATTGAGCGGTGTTACCTGGCTCGTCCGAGTGGCCTGTCGCCTGATCATCTGATGAATCGTTGGCTTTATCCCTGGTTTGTTCATCCACCCAGGTCTGCCCGTTGAACTGTTCCTGCGGTTGAAACTCTGTTTTGTATTGCATCTTCTGGCATCCATCCACCCAATACCCAAGGTACAGATAGGGCAGCGTCATGACCGTGCATAACTCAATTTGTTTGAGAATGCAAAATTTTCCTAAACCCCTGTCGTGGTAATCCGGGTCAAAAAAAGTATACACAGCCGACAGGCCATCAGTGGTCGCGTCTGTCACTGCCACCGCCACCAATTTCTCGTCATCTCTAACCTCAACAAACAGTGTTTCACCCCACGGGTTTAGTAAAAAGCGTTCGAAATCTTCAGGTTCAGGCTGATCCATGCCACCGCCAGGGTGACGGGCATTAAGGTAGCGTTGGTACAAATCAAAATATTCATCGCTAAAGCGTGCTGGTGCGTAGTCGACGTTTAAATCGCTGTTAGCCTTCAGGTTGCGCTTGTCAGTTCGGCGAGGTGCAAACGTTTGCGTAAGAATACGTACGGGCACGCACGCATTGCAATCGTTGCACCCGGGGCGGTATACATATTCTCCAGAACGACGAAAACCGCGTTTGATCAATTGGTTGTAGACGGCGCGAGGCTGGGGGTGGTGCGGATCGGCGTAAATATTGATTGCCTGGCGATTGTCCAGATAGCTGCAGTCGTTGACTGAGCCTTGATAGAGTTTAATGCGCTGTTGAACCATTAGATTAATGGTAGCAGACCCGAGGCTGATCATCGTGAACTGAAAAACAATGACTTGGTTCACACTTTTATTTATTGTTGCCAGGCTGTTGTGGTAAATCACAGCAGTTTTAACAGACGTGTAACTTAGCTACATATACACTTCTGCTCATTCTGTAGTCGGTCAGCGGATTCTGACCAGCTTGAAGCACTTTTTAGGCAGCATTGAGTTTAAGCAGCAATGATTTTAGGCAGCATTGATTTTAGGCAGCGATGATGAATCCACGTGTTAACGAATTTCTATCGGCGGCATTTAGTGCCGTAGCAGACAAAGCACTGAAGCAAATTAGCTTTCCTACCGCTTTGCGTGCTGTGATTGAGATCGCTATGTTTGCCGGTATTTTTATGGCAGCCGGATTTATTAGCCTTGGGTTGTCATTCAGCGCGATGTTCGCCCCGATGGTGCCAGTGATACTGATCATTATGTTGTCAAGTGTTGCCAGCGGTGTCTATCGTCGTGATATCACCAATTCAATTATGAACATTTATGTTCATTCGGCGTACGGTTTTCTGTTGGCCAGCATTGGTTTTCTGATAACCATTGGCTTGTTTTTTCCTGCCTTCGTCGATAAAAAGTTTATTTTCTTTTTCTTGTTCTTCACTTTTTTTGTCAGCAACACGGTTCGTCCGCTTATCAGTGGTACCGACTTCATGGACGGTGGCGGTCGACGCACTAACTAAGGGCCGTTCAAGCTTCTCTTAGCGGTTTACTTAAGATGGTTTTCGCGTGTGTACTTAAAGAAGTGCGCAGTGCTTCTTCGCCCGGTAACCATTCTATTTCTTGCATGATGGCGTCAAATTTGGATGCACTTAACCAAGGCGCGTTGTCGTTGTGCAGCTTTTCGGTGACATAACTTTTCCAATCTTCTTGTTCAGTATTGCTCAGGGTTTGCGGATAGTTACGCGCTCGATATCGCAGTAGTAGTTGATCCGCTCTTTTATCATCGAACAGACCGGTAAATTGCTCTAACTTTGACGGTGCACTTTGGCGGACTTCGTTAAAGCGTTGCTTGTCGCCTTGCGAAAAAAACGTACCTGAGTACAGAGACCCATCAACATCGTCTGTCACTTCATCAAATGATCTTGTCATGGCCTGGCGAATAAGTTCGGTAAATTCGTCGGTGCATTGTTTGCCGAGTTGTTCTGCGCGTTTGATTTGCAGATCTAAATCGATATTGAGCCGTGTGGCATCTTCTGGTCGCATGGTTTTCAGTGGCACCAGGACCGGGCACTTGTTAATTTGAATGGTGCGCAGATGCAACCGGGGTTTGCCTCCTGGTGACTCTGTTGTACTGAACACTTGAGAAGCGATTTGTTCTGCATTTAAATCAAGTAGTGCTCTTGGGTCGGTGCGCAAATCCAGCACGATGACGCCGTTTTGATTGACTGGATGACGTGCTATTGGCACCACGATACTGGTGTGCCCGAACTCGGCTGGAATCATGCCAGAGACATGAATGCACGGCATCCTTTGCTGATAATTAAGCATGCTGGCCACACTTTTTTTATCGCGATTGTTAAAGGCATAGTCAAACAAGCGTGGTTGTTTTTGTTTGAGCAGTTGCGCCATACCGATGGTGGCCCTAACATCCGATAATGCATCGTGGGCGTTTGCGTGCTCAATGTTGTTGGCCAATGACAACAGTTCAAGTCGATTAGTGGGTTTGCCTTCTTCACTTACCGGCCAATTAATGCCGTCGGGTCGCAGTGCTCTTGCTAATCGAACAATATCCAGTAAATCCCAACGAGAGTTGCCGTCTTTCCATTCGTATTCGTAGGCATCATGAAAGTTACGGAACAGGGTATGTCTTGTAAATTCGTCGTCGAAGCGAATGTTGTTATAACCAATCGAGCACGTGTTTGGGCGCCCCAGCTCGCCTACGACCTGAGCAATAAATTCGGGCTCTAGCATACCCAGTTTGTCGATCTCATCAGGTTGCATCCCTGTTACGCGGCAGGCGTGCGGATTGGGCAAGTAGTCCGACGGTGGCTTGCAATAGATGATGATTGGGTCACCAATGGGCTCCAGATTGAGATTGGTACGTTGACCGGCAAACTGAGCAGGCTTATCCCAGGCTGCGGACAATCCGAACGTTTCGTAGTCAAACCAGTAAAAGCTTGGCTCGTTCACCGTTTGTTGGCCATCAGTTGTTTATCACCACTTGCTTTATCACCACTTTAGATCATCAGGTACTTGATAATCGGCGTATTCGTCATCGTCATCCACGCTGGTATCTGAACTTGGTGTGATAACCACCCATTCAGGGTTAAGCGCTTGAATTTTTTGGCCTGTTTGCGCTGGTATCAAATACGTTGCACCGTTTAGCCGGGTTATAACCAACGACCCGTCTACCAGTTGCTCGCGTATGGCATCGCTTACAAACATTTGTTTAATGCGTTTACCCATCACATAGCTGTGTGATGACTTGCCTGTGTTGCGATCAATTTTTTCAGCTGTTGCTTTTTCAGTTTCTGACTTCTGAGCGTCTTTATTCTTGGCTCCTGCCTTTTCAACGTCTGCTTTGTTGGAGTCAACTTTTTCAGTTTCCTCTTTTACATCCTCTACCTTTTCAGCTTCTATGATGCTTTTAATTTCCGCTTTTATGCGCTTACGCTCGGCTACAGCTTCGCGTTTGGCGATGTTTTCCCGTTCCATACTCGACGGGCCGGTGGCCGCATGCCCGGTAGGTGTTTGCCCTGACTGGTGTTTTATCTGGTGAGCTGAGCGCTTTGCTTGTTTTGAATTGGCAGGATGCCTGGCTTTCTTTTTGGGTGCAGCGGTGTCTTTGAATCCCGCTTTGAGCATTTGCTCGCGTAGTGAATCGGACATGGTGGCTATCGGTCAATTGGTACGGGTAAAGATTAGCATAGAGGTTCAATATTGTGACTGACTGATAAGTTAGAGCTTAGAAACTCCTGGCACAGCTTTGTAAACACGGCAGGCTTCTCTGCGTGAGGCCAATGGCCAGTACCGCCTATTTCTTTAAATTGAGGCTGCCTGAAATGCGTGCGAATGGGCAGCTCATCCTGTGGGCCCAGATAATTACTATTGCCACCTTTTATAAAGAGTGTTGGTGCTTCTATTTTTGTTGTGAAATCCGGTGCTTGTTGAATGGCAGGGTAGTCGCGTGCCAAAGAATCTAAATCGAATCTCCACCGGTAGTCGCCTTCCAGGTCACGGTACAAGCTTTTTAATAAAAAACCACGCACACCGGCATCACTGATTGAGGCCCGCAGTTGTTTCTCGGCATCGCCACGATTTTGAATTTCGTTTAAGGGTAGTTCTTGAAGCGCTTTTAATATCGATTCGTGGTGTGGTGGATAAAACCTGGGTGCTATGTCAACGATGATGAGCTTTTCTATTTTAAGCTTGCCTGCATCGCCAGCCATTTGCATGGCGACTTTGCCGCCCAGGGAGTGCCCCATTAGATGACACTGATCAATACCTTTTTCAGCCAGGTGATGCAGAACCGCTTTAGCCATCGAATCAAAGGTCAGATGTTCCAACGGGCCAGAGTGGCCATGGGCGGGCAGATCAAGTCGTATGACTTGGTAATGCCTTTCTAAATGTAGGGCTATTGATCGAAAGTTATCAGCATCACCAAAGAGTCCGTGCAGAATCACCAAAGGCAAGCCTTGGCCAGACACCTCTTGGTGAATATAGGGATGCGGGTTCATGATGCCGTTACCGTCCAGAGTGTCGTAGTTAGGGTAAAATGCATATTGCTTCCTATTGATAAAACATCAGCCGTGTACGCAGAAGTCAGTCAACGCGCGAAAGCGCTAATATCCGATACAAACAGCGATTTCTTTTCAAGCAGACGTGTAGGTCTGGAAAAAGAGACGCTGCGCATAGACAGTACAGGCAAGATCGCACAATCGGATCACCCGGAAGGCTTGGGTTCAGCACTTTGCCATCCACACATCACAACAGATTTTTCAGAATCTTTGCTCGAGATGGTAACACCTCCTTGCCCGTCAGTGACTCAAGCGCTCGACTACATGGTTGGTATACATCAGTTTATATTGCCCCGGCTGCTTGATGGGGAGGGCTTATGGAACACCAGTATGCCTTGTGTCATAGGCGATGACGACAGCATCCGGATTGGGCAGTATGGCCATTCTCACAACGGCACCATGAAGCAGATTTATCGACGCGGTCTGGGGCTCCGGTACGGTCGTCGTATGCAGGCCATTGCCGGAATACATTTTAACTATTCTATGCCTGAGGCCAGTTGGCCGGTCTGGCAAGCCTTGCACAAGGCCAAGCCCTGCTCGCAACACCCTATTTCAACAACGGGCTACTTTCACATGACGCGAAACATGATGCGAGTAGGGTGGTTGATTCCGTATTTATTTGGTGCATCGCCTGCTATATGTCAAACGTTTTTACCTTCTGGACAAGATTCGGATTTAGCCACACTAAACAAAAACACGCGTTACGCACCACACGGCACCTCCCTGCGAATGGGAGAAATCGGTTACCGGTATAAAGAAGATGCACCAATCGATTTATCGGTGCGTCACGACAGCTTTGAAAACTATTTGCAAGACATTTACACACACGTGACAACTGAACATGCACCTTACAAACAAGCAGGCGTTAAAGATGAACATGGCCAGTTTCATCAGCTCAACGCCAACAAATTACAAATCGAGAACGAGTACTACAGTAGTGTGCGGCCCAAGCAAATACCCCAAAAAGGCGAAATGCCTTTGCTGGCACTTAAGCGCTGTGGCATTCGATATTTAGAACTGCGATCGGTTGATGTAAACGTGTATGACCAGGTGGGTATGCATGAGCAACAGCTTGCCATGTTGGAAATGTTAATGATCTTTTCCTGGTTAGCAGATAGCCCGCCACTATTGTCAGAGGAGATGAATGTCAACAAGCAAAATATAAAGACGGTGGCACACTGCGGTCGCGAACCCGGACTAAAGCTTATGCATAATGACAATGCTGTGCCTCTTGTTGACTGGGGTAAAGCCGTGTTGGAAAACCTGGCACCAATTGCCAGCTGGATGGACACTCTTGCGCTTCAGTCTAATGAGTCAGGTAACGGTTTAGCTCATGATGCAGCGAACAGGTCAAAAAAAGGCACGCTTTATCAAGCCAGCTTACAAGCACAGATGGCAAAACTCGACGACTCTGCTCTCACACCATCAGCGAAAGTCATTGATGAGTTAGACCAGCATGGGTCGTTTTTTAGTTTGGTCATGGCACATTCGTCGGCGCAAAAAGAATCACTGTTGAAGCAAGCCACTGATAATGTGCTGCAAGATAGCCTTCAACAGGCCGTTGTCGACTCCATTGCCGCGCAACAACTTCAGGAACAAAACAGTATCGGTAGTTTTGAAGAGTTTTTAGCTGACTACTCATCGCAGCTTTCTACCTGGAACAAGATCAGATCGTGAGTTCCACATTCTGAGCAAGCTTAACTGAGCGCTGAGAGTGAACTACACAGGATGAGCTACGCATAATGAGGTAAAACAAGTGTCCAACGTATTTTTACAGCGGCTAGCAGCAAACCAGCAGCAAGTAGGTGCGGTGGTTCTAGCAGGCGGACTTGCCCGTCGAATGGGTGGTCAGGATAAAGGACTTATAGATGTAGGCCAGCGGCCTATGGCTGCATGGGTGATTGAGTCGGTCAGGCCGCAAGTGCATGACATTGTTATTAATGCGAATCGTAATCAGGGCACCTATGCTGAACTGGGTTGTGAGGTGATAGCCGATAGACATGCCGGTCATGTTGGGCCTTTAGCCGGGCTCAGTGCTGCTATGCATCACTTTGGTCGCGACTATGTGTTCATGTGCCCGTGCGACTCACCGTTTATTGATGCGAGCATTGTTGAACTCTTAGGTAGTGCCCTTCTTGACCCACACGCTGAAAAACTACCCGACATCGCAGTTGCCCATGACGGGATACGCTTGCAACCGGTTTTTTGCCTTGCACATGCTGGATGTCTGGCATCGCTTGATGCCTATTTGGAGTCGGGCGAACGAAAAATTGATAAATGGTATGCGACTCAAAATTGGGTTGAAGTACCGTGCGCCTCGATACTAGATAGTTTTCGTAACATCAACACCGAAACAGAACGAGTGCAAGCAGAAAGTGAGTTGCTGGTATGACCATAGAAAAGCTACCGTCGTGCGACGACCCATTCGATAGCTTATTACCCGTTGAGGAAGCGCGGGCGCGAATGGCGGCGGCGCTGCAGGTGGTAACCCAAACACAAGAGCTGAGCCTGCTCGACTCGATTGGACGGGTGCTGAGTGTCGATGTTGTATCGCCGGTCAATGTGCCAGCGCACGCCAATTCAGCGATGGACGGCTATGCTATTGCCGCTGCATCGATACCCGGTGACGGCACACGGGACCTGCAAATTATTGGTACTGCCTGGGCAGGCAAAGTATTTAATGGCAACCTTGAAGCTGGACAAGCAGTACGCATATTCACCGGTGCGATTATGCCAAGTGGTGCTGACACAGTTGTTATACAGGAACATGTATCAGCAACTGATCAGCTGGTCACTATCGATCGTGATGTTGAACCAGGTCGCAATGTGCGTTTAGCCGGCGAGGATGTTCAGTGCGATCAAATCATATTAACCAAAGGCACGCAAATTAATGCGGCCGAAGTGGGTGTGCTGGCCTCATTGGGTATAAACAAAGTCAACGTTTACAGAACACTGCGTGTTGCGTTTTTTACTACCGGTGACGAGCTTCAAGCCCTGGATGGACACGAAGATGCACAAAAAGATGCACACACGGTTCTCGAGCTTGAACCTGGCATGTTGTTCGACAGCAATCGCTACTCATTGCACGCTATGCTCAGGCGTTTGGAAATCGATGTTATAGATATTGGTATCGTGCGAGACAATGCCGATGATACGCGCGCAGCCATGCAAAAAGCGGCCAGCTCTGCCGATGTCATTGTGACCTCAGGTGGTGTTTCGGCAGGGGACGCAGATTTTGTAACGCAAGTTTTTCACGAATTGGGCAACGTCAGTTTTTGGAAATTGGCCATGCGCCCAGGACGCCCCTTAGCTTTTGGTCAAATAGGTGATGCGTTCTTTTTTGGTCTGCCGGGAAATCCCGTGGCAGTAATGGTAACGTTTCTACAGTTTGTACAACCTGCCATAAAACAAATGATGGGGTTAGTAAGTACGGACCCCTACACCATTAATGCAATTTGTTTATCTAAGCTACGAAAATCCGCTGGGCGGGTAGAGTATCAACGCGGAGTGTTAGCCAACGATGAGCAGGGTAATCTCACTGTTAGCACCACCGGAAAGCAAGGTGCCGGGCGCATAAGCTCCATGAGTGCAGCTAATTGCCTTATTGTGATTAGAGCCGAAAAGTCTGGTGTGAGTCCTGGCGATACCGTGGAGGTGCAACCCTTTTCAGGCTTGTTTGGCTAAGGTGTTACCAGTTTACCAGTAGACGTTCAAGTCCATGAAAATGAAAGCTGTTTTTAACCCGAGGTGGTTCCTTCAACGTTAAATTGTTCAAGCGTTTAAACAAGGTGTTAATCGCAATTCGCATTTCCAGCTTTGCCAATGGTGCACCAACACAAAAGTGTAAACCTGCGCCAAATGAGACGTTTGCAGCGTCGTTTCTTTCAGGATAAAACACATGGGCGTCTCTAAATTTGTTTGGATCTCTGTTTGCAGCCCCCAATAACAACGCTATTTGTTCGCCAGGCTCGATAGTTATCCCTGGATAAATCTCAATGGCGACTTGTGCGTATCGAGTAAATAAATGCAATGGGGCGTCAAAGCGCATGGCCTCACTGATTATTTGGTCTGCCCGCTTTTCATTGTCAATCCAGTCTTTTTTCCACTGCAGGTTTAATAGGGTATATATGGTATTGCCTAACTGATGCACGGTAGCTTCGTGTCCTGCATTTAACAGCAGAACCGCGGTACTGACAATTTCATCATCGCTCAGGGCCGGTGTTTGCAACACCATGTGGGAGAGCAAATCGTTTGTTGGATTTTTACGTCGATCTTTAATCAAGGTTAAAGCCATGTCTCTAAAATCTGCCGCCGCTTGATTAGCAAGCAACTCCTCATCGTGCGTTTGCGTTAAGGTATAGACGCGAACCATGGCATGCGACCAATTCAGCAAATTTTCACACTCACTTATTGGTACTCCAAGTAATTTGGCTATGACTGTTACCGGTAGCGGCATGGCGTAGGAGGTTAATAAATCAGTTTCTCGTTGTGACTCAAAATCATCTATCAATTCGTTTGCCAGCGATTCTATTTCGGCCTGCATTTCCAGAACGCGACGATTAACAAACGCTTGATTGACACTTTTGCGGATACGCGTGTGCTCGGGCGGTTCCAGTTGCAACAGTGAGTGTTGCTCAACGGTGGTGAAGTCTTTCAGGTGCGGAGGGTGGTCTGGCTGTGTGAATCCGGCAGGTGGTAGTCGGGCGAATCGCGAGTCACGCAAGGCGTTATTAACAGCGTCAAATTCGCACAAACACCAAAAGCCATAATCCTCCCAGAAAACAGGTCCGCCCACGCTGAGTAAACGCTTGTAAAAGGCATACGGGTTTTGGTAAAAATCCGCGTCTTTGGGACTTTGAGAGAAGCGTCGTTCGGTATGCTCTTCGGGTATCATGGATACTATGTTAAGCCAAAGCTGGCAAGGTTTGGGTGGCGACGAAAATAGCCTAAGTTGCCGCCGATCGCCGACTTGGTCCCGAAGATCGCATTTATCGGCGTCCCGTTCCCTGAACTGTGACTGTATTCACAGGCCTGAGGTGCGTTTAGATGGGTATCGCAGGTAATCTAGTGCATAACTTGCAACACCAGAACACAATCCAAAGAACCCCGTACATGACCAGCAGATTGCTATTGGTGGAACCATCCGCCACGATGCGCTACGTTCTGGAGAACTACGCGCAGTCGTTGGGTTTTGGGGTGGTTGCCATTGGTGACTACAAACAGGCCGAGGAAGCATTGCATCAGCAGTTTCGCTCCTATGGCGGCGATTTCGCCTGCGTTTTGCTGGGCTGGTCGATTGTGCCTGATGCAGGCGCAGATGCCCTGATCGCCACGCTTGAGAGCCAAGACTTTGTTGATCTTCCCGTTGTGGTCATGTCTACAGACATGCGTGCTGAAACCCGCGCCTGGGTCGCCGGTCGTGAACACACAGCCGTACTTGCATGGAAAGAATATCAATCGATTGATGGTTTACTGCAAAGACTGTTGCAGTCCCCGGTAGACGCAAACGATACCTTTACCAGCAAATTTGATAATGCCGATATTAACGTGTTGATTGTTGATGACTCGGTGAGCATTCGATTTGCCCTGCGTGATTTGTTTAAATTACAAGGATATAAAGTCAGTGTTGCCAGCGGTCACGACGAAGCTCTGGCAATAGCGCAGCAAAGTACTTTTGACATTGCCGTACTTGATTTTTACTTGCAAGATGGAACAGGTGACGTACTTTGTCGTAAGTTAATTGCAGATCCTAAAACCGGTCATCTGACTTGCGCCATGCTAACGGGTACCTATGCCGATCATATAATCAAACGCAGTTTGCGTGCAGGCGCTGTTGAGTGCATGTTTAAAAATGAAAGTAGCGAATTGTTGCTGGCACGCATTGATGCCTTAAGCCGGTTTGTCAGACAAAGAAAGAAGCTGGCTATAGAACAACGTCGATTGGACGAACTGGTAGATGCGCTGGCTGGAGCAACCATTGTGATTGATGGTAACGATGTCATCAGTTATGCAAGTCAGCAGGCCAGCAGTTTGTTAGGGTTTGATTCACAAGCAAGTTTGCTTGGTTTAAAAGCTGGTCAAATAGTGGACTTGGGAATAATCAAACAGGCCTCAGACGGAAAATTTCGTAATCAGTGGCGTGATGCCACACAAGGCCTGGTCAATGTTGTTTATCGACAGCTAGTGCTTGAAGATAGCAGTGACATTGTTCTGAATTTTAAGCTCTTGCCTGGTGGTGCGGTTGTACAAAAGCCCGTCGCTGTTAGTAGTACTGCAACTGATATTGTTAGCACACTACAGTTGCCGCATAGCAGTATGGCGTTTGTCACAACACTCAAAACATACCTGGATAATGTAAATTCGCAATCCGAATCGGTGAGTTTGTTAGTCATAGACACTTTTGCCGCAACAGCCAACGCTGAGATGCAGCCCAGCAATCGTATTGATGGCTTAGCGCACATGATCGAAGCTGCGTTAAAAAATGTTTATAAGCGTGAAAATCACGTGGCAAAATTGGGTGATAATCGGTATGGTTTTTTGCTTAGACACACAACAGAGCCACAAGCGTACCTATTGACCCGAAAAATTATGCAAGTCTATAACGCACTGGACACAGGCGTAGAAGGGATGACATTGAGCTCTACCGGTTGCTTGCTTGGTTTATCAGTCAACAAAGACAAGTCTGCAGCCCAGGTGCTGCGCTTATCCGATCAGGGGCTCGAAGTTGTTAATCAACGTGGAAAAAACCAGGCCTTACTGTTAGACCTGCGTCGTATGCTGCCGGTGTACGCTAGTAGTCAAAAATCCTGATTCGCCACTGTAGTCAAAAGCACTTACTGAAGATGCGCTGCTAAGAAGGGCCAACAAACCACTCTTCCAGCTCTGCATAATCCATTGCCTCATTAACAAAATTGAACGTACCAAATTGTGCAAGCTCGCTAATCGCCTTGATAGCGTTCCCATAGATCAGTTGCGCCATAGACGATCCGATACTGACCCTTCGAACACCAATTTCCTGCAGCTCTGCTAACCCGTAGGTAAGATCAGGTGTGGACATGACTACGCTTATCGGTTTTTCCGTTGCTGCAACAAGGTTTTCAATATCTGCAAACGCTGTAATACCGGGTGCAAACAGAACATCCGCTCCTGCTTTCTCGAATGCCTGCAATCGCTCGATGACCTTATCAAGATCGGGCTCGCCCCATAGAAATTTTTCGCACCTGGCGGTTAGTACAAAATCATCAGCTAACGATTGCGCAGCTTCATGTGCAGCCTGAATTCGCTCTATTGCCAGACTACTTTCAAATATTGCTGACTCAGGATTGCCGGTGTAGTCTTCGATCGAACAGCCAGCAACACCTGTGGCCGCCACTGCAGTGATGATATCAGCTACCTCTTCTGGGCTATTGCCGTAGCCTTTTTCCAAGTCAGCTGAAAGTGGAAGCTCGGTTGCATTGGCAAGCTCTTCGCAGTGCTTCAGGGCATCGTCTCGCGAAACAAACCCATCGCGCTCACCCAGAGAATACGCCATTCCTCCACTGGTAGTGGCTAACGCTTTGAACCCACATCGTGTAAATATTTTTGCGGTTCCTACATCCCACGGATTTGGCATAACGAAAAGCTCTGTTGATTCGTGTAGTTTGCGAAACGCTCCTGCTGGTTTATCCGTGCTCATGCTTTTTTTCCTGTGCTTGTCCCGTGCAGCGTTTCGGCGTCACTTCTGTTCCAGTACCGATGGGGATTGTCCTTATCGCCAATCAATTTTGATCGACTTCCCCAAACTAACTGCACTCGAATAGTCGGTTCTTCGTTAACGTGGTATTTGAATATTGTGTTGAACACGATTTTCAACAGTTCGTTATCTGCTGGAATCGAAAATACGATTTGTGAAGCAGGCGTTTGTTGGATGGTCCCGTCAGCACCTGCATGAGAACCTTCTAAAGCGCGAAAGCGCTGTTGTCCTGCTGCCCGAATAAAACTACAGCAATCGTAAGGGCCTTGTCGCATGGGGATGTGTTCCTCTAATCCTGCCAGCATGTCGGGCAAGCCACCGTCGGGCGTGTCTAAGGTAATCATCCATTCCTGATGCAGCACAGCCGCGCCAACATCGAATTTGTTTAGTTCTGTGAAACCAGTCATCGTGGCTATTCCCCAGTTATTTGGTATTTGAGACTATATGACATAGAATCTCAGCGCAGAAGCAACTATTTTGGTTCGAGATATACGAATATCAAGTGTCTAACCTAGCACGCCAACTCCCGCCTTTATCTACACTGGTTGTATTCGAAGCCGCTGCTCGTTTACAGAGTTTTAGTCGAGCAGCAGATGAATGCGCCCTTTCCCAAGCAAGCGTGAGCCGACAAATGAGGCAGCTCGAGGACAACCTGGCCCTTAGTTTGTTCGAACGCAATCGCTATGATGTATCCCTGACGGTGGCAGGTAAACGCTTTTATAAAACGGTTCAACGAGCGCTTGGAGAGCTTGCGGCTACTGCAGTTGATTTGCGCGATGCGGCACAGGGAAATAGCAGTTTTACGATTTATTCAAACCTTTCAATCAGTACCGACACTCTGGCACCACTTGTGGGTCGGTTTCAAACTTTGTTTCCAGACGTTAAATTCAACATTATTTCGAGCTACGAATCGATCGAGAAAACGCGCTCATCGTTTGATATTGGTTTTCAGGTGGGTCGTCGGGCCGAGAATCAGTTTGATGTTGAAACGATTGCCGACGATATAATTTTTCCTGTTTGTTCGCCAAAGTTCGCCGAACAATACACCTCCAAAGCCACAGCCCAAAAGCTCAGTAACCTGCCTTTATTACATCTCGAATACGAAAACAAAAACAGTATAGGTTGGCAACAATTTCTGGCTAACTATCGAATTCGGGAGAAAAAACCGATTGAACGGCTGGTGTTCAGTTCCTATCTAGTGTGTCTTGATGTAGCTGAGAACGGGGAGGGTGTTGCGCTTGGATGGGGCCGTTCGGTAAGTTCTCGAATAGCCGAAGGTAAACTGGTCAGGTTCACTGATATGGCGCTTTATGTTCAAGATGGCATTGCTGTCTATTTAAAAAAGCAAGTTGAGCCTCATCCCTTGGCTGCAGAGGTTATCAGCATTGTGCGTGCAAATGTGAAAGAAATAAATGACATTGCTATGCAATGATTCTGAGGGTCGATTACTACCCTTCAATATCAAATAGGCGATTAGTCCATCCGCAAAATCACTAAATTTAGTAAACAAACTGCAGTGCATGAGCGGTTATTTGAATACCGTCACCACACCACCATTGCCAGTGTTGCTTGTACCTACTAATACCGTGGAATTATCAGCGCTAATTGCCACACTTTGTGCTAATCCAATCGATCTGGTCAAATTTAATCGCTCTGGTACACTGAACAAATGCTGCCAGCCGGTATCTTGGTTTTCAAAGAACGCAAGGTTTGCACTGCTACTGGCTTGCCAACCGATTGCCAAACTGTTTAAAGACGAGTCAGCGGCCAGTCTAAGCTGCGCGCGTGAATTATTGGTGGGGGGAAGTTTTACACTGTCTGTGCCTATCCATTCATCACCTGAGTTAAGCAGTCTCCATGCTACAGCTTCGCGCTGGCCGTCGTTTTGTGTATCCCAGGCTGCCAAGACAAGCTCATTGCCATTGCCACTGCTATAAATCAATGCATCTAATGTTGGCGTAATTACAGCAAGAAATTGTTGGGAAGCCAATTGCCAATTATTTGCTGTAGCGTTAAATTCACTTAAGTACAAACCACCATTGAGCCCGGATAAAGTGTATACCTGACTCAAATCGCTGTTACCTGCAAATGCAGGTAGTCTGACGTGTTGCACCGGCACAGAAAGAAGTGCACTCTGTGTCCACGATAAACGGCTGCGATCATAAACCCAAAGCTGGTTGTAAAGATTATTCACGTTATTTACCGATGGGTTGGCCTCTTGTGCGCCAAACACCAAACGCTCGCCAGTGTCTGAGAGCATGAGTTTTATTGAGCTGGTGTCCCAGCTTTGACTTGCACTGTTTGTATTAAATGCGTTTATTGTCGCTGTCTCAATCCAGTTCTCGCCAAGCAAATCAAATATCACAACAATAGGGGCATTTCGCTGCGATACCGAGATGACTGCCAGGGTTTCGCCCGTGGCAGAAGCACTGACTTTCATGTTACTGATGTCGGCATTACGAAAACTCTGCGATGTTAATGTGCTGGCTTGAATCCATCGATCATTAACATAGAAAAACACGACAGCACTGGCATTTAACGGACTGCTGGCAATAGCGATGGTGCCATCACTGTTAATAGCGATATCATCTGCGAAAGAGTCGCCAAGCTGATTGTCGTTAACGGTAAAACTGCCTAGTGTATTAACTAATAGATCGCTTACCGCGTTTCTTTCAGAGCTAAGGCAATTTGTTGCCGTGCAGATTTCCACACGGTAGCTGGTTGAATCCCAAGCCAGTTGATGTGGCTTAATCGTGTGGATGTACGATTCTGCTGTCACATCAGTCAGCGTGGTGACCAGTGTTTCTTGTTGGCTTACCAAGCTATATTCGTACAAACTGATTTCGGTTATAACATCGCTTGAGGCATTGTCGCGATCAATCCACGACAATTGCAGTGCACCGGGTGCTGCTGCAATTGTTAATGTTGGAGCTGTGGGTGCAATGAGTATGTCGTTGCTGAGATCGGCTGACACATTGTTGGTGTCGTCGGCCAGCACACCGTCGTTATCGTTTTCTACTACTTGATAAGAGCAACCGCTTAGCATGATGGCTGCTACTAATAAGCTGATCAGGCGAAGCTTGGTGTGCATGATGAGTAGTCTTTTTTACAGTGAAATAGTTGATCAGCGAGCGTGCTAAAGAAGTGTGGTGCCGGCGTCATCGGCGTAGCCTGGTATTCGGTTTAAGCCGTCTAGTAGAATTGTCCGAAGTTAGCCAGCACCACAGAGTAGCTGGTGCAAAAATCGGTCCAGCGGGTGGTTTTATAGTGCTAATGTCCCGTAGCGAAACGGATATTGGTTATGGTCAGAGGCAAATTGGGTGTCAACACGGGGCGCAATAGTCGATTTAGGGAACGTTTTATAAATTGATAGGAATAGTTATGTAAATGTACGATAAAAGTTATGGAAAGAACTTTAATGGCAAAGTAATCGGTTATTTGGGCGGTTGACAGCGTGAACGTGCTGAGAGCAGGGGTCAACGGAAACCCATACAAATGTTATTTCTATGGATTAACGCGTGCGTGTACGCAATGTTTGGAAAATGGCCTCCGCAATAGGGCGGGCAATGGTGGCAGCGTAATTATTGAAACCACCAATGATAGGCGCTCATCACGTAATTAAGATGACAACCCAGTGATTGGTCACAGACGAAGACGATATATAAAATCTCCAACTCGCCTTTAGTCTGCGGTATGTGGCTAAGACTGAATTATTCGTTAGCGGATTTACCCAATTCGTCTGCCATGGTTGCCCCGCGTTGACCCATCGGCTCTCTTGGACCGGTGGTCGTGTCGCGGCTAGTTTGGTGTTCCATCTCAGCATTTAGCTCGCCGCTAATGACCAACACTGTTACCGCTAACCACAACCAGGTGAGAAAAGCCACCACAGCGCCCAAGCTACCGTAGGTCTCGTTATAATTACCAAAATTTGCCACGTAGATTGAGAAAGCAAGCGAGACAGCCAAAATCGTGGCAACAGCGACGACAGCACCAGGTGTAATCCAGCGCCACTTCGGCTCCTCACGGCTAGGCCCGTATCGGTAGAGACAGGCCATGAACAGGATGAGCCCGACTAAAGCTAACAGCACAACAATACCATTGACTAACCAATTGGGAAGAGTCAATCCTACTGCTTCGGGAAAGATACTGAGAACTGTCTTCGCTACTATAAGGGCTATGACACTCGCCAACGTCAACAGCGTGAAGATCAGAGTCGTCGCCGTCAGTCGGATAAAGCCACGACTCTCATTCTCATCGTATGCAACGTTCATCGATTGAAATAATGCTTTCATGCCCGCGTTCGCGCTCCACAGCGCAATCAGCAAGGAAATAACAAACGCGATACCCAGCGAACTATCCTCCGCACTGGTAAGTCGTTCAAGTTGCTCAGCCAAAATCTCCACCACTTCACCTGGGAGCACACCAGCCAGTGAATTAACCTGTCTACTGATATCAGACGGATCGAAAGCCAATCCATACAGCGACACAAATGCAGCCAGCATTGGGCCTAATGCAAGCAGCAGGTAGAAGGTCACACCACCTGCCACGAGTAAAACCCGATCGTTTGAGAATTCTGCAAATACACGGGCCGCAATATCCTTCCATCCTTTTAAGGGAATGTCAGACGGCGTATATGCGTCGCGTCCTCGTTTACCGATATAGGAACCGGATTCTGTCATATCTATACCTGCTATCTGCGAATAAAAATACTATTCTGATGAGATCCAAATCGTCTACCAAAACTTGTCAAAAAAAAGCTGCAATTTTATAAAACTAACACGCAAAGACCACTATCTCACTACAGTTAGTTGATATAGCGTCAGCTTAAGCTATAGGGTGTATTGCTACAGAGACAGTATTTTCAGTTACCGGCAGTATTTAATTTTTGGTGTTAATGAGAGAGCTTCGGTTAGAGCGCAAAGTTTCAGCCTAAGTGGATATAACTCATGGTGGTATAACATTGTCATCGACTCAAATAACGTACATTTCTCGGCTCACCCGAAGGTGTCGTAAATAGTTGTATGATGGATCACGAAGCCAAATAAGCGTTCATTATTTCGCGTGGTATACCAACTAGCTTACACGCTTGGTCTAGTTCAGGTAACGCAAAAGTGTCGGCCTCCACGGGCAACACTTTTCCAAGCAGTTTTAATAATGATTCGGCAGTATCGGGTGCACCGACGACAACGTACTTATCGACATTCGTCAGCGCTCTAAAACGCGCGGTGATTACATCGGTATCAAGTGATGCACCGAGTTCGCTGCCATCATAGTCAAAAAAAACCAGCATCATATCGACTTTCCCCTCGTGCGTATCAAATGCTGCATTCATGGTTTTTGCCATCGATTCCATGTCTTCAACAACGACTTTGCCATTGATTTCGAAAGCATACAAAGACGGGTTATCCGTGCTAATTCTCTTTATTGTGCGGGACATAATTAGTCTACTGGTTCATATGGTTGTAAAAGCGTGACCCGTGCACACAAAATTAGTAGTCACTGTCAGCCAGAGCATTTGATGCAGCTGGCTGATTTATTTACTTTACGAAGTCGCTGATTCTGATGTAAACGAGTCAACCTTATTCTGCACCTTGCTGCTGACTTTGCCAGATGCTGTCTCGACCTGCTCTCTCACATCGCTCGCTTTTGAAGAGATTTCATCTGCTATACAGGATTTCACTGAGTCTGCTGATGCTCCAACGAACTCATCCTCAACGCGTGTTGTGGGTATCAACGAACCAACGATTGCGCCTACAGCAATACCAAGTGCACCGGTAACCAATGGCTGATCCTGAAACCAGTTGCCCATCTCTTTTCCTCGCACTTGCATAGTTTGACCGGCACCGTAAGCAGATTGCCTGATAGTCTGTCGAGTATCGTGCGCAGATCGCCGCACAGTCCGTCCCGTGTCATAAGCAGACTGCTGCAGATCACTCAAGGTCGTCTCAGTTCGCTCTTGCCACTGCTCCAGCGTCTCATCAGCGCCCTGCTTTAGAGACTCCATATTCTCTAGAACGGATTTACGCATTTCAGCCGCTATTTCGCCCCATTGATCTACAGTGTCCTTGACGCCGTCCACAAAGGCATCATCGCTGCCATAGTCGACGCTTGTTCCGTTTGAAACTGATTGTCCATATTGCGACGACTCTCCTGATGGCACGGATGGTTTGTAGTGCGTTCGGTGTTGAGAGTCCGCTTGATAATTTCGATCATCATAACCATTCACCAACCTGTCTCTATAATAGTCCAAATGCTGATCGGACTGCACTGATCGACTAGACGACTGCGAGGCCATGAGCCACGCTAAACCAACGCCTGTCAGCACCAGCGGTAGTGGATTGTCTTTTATAGTTCGCCCGAGGGACTGCGACATATCCCCGCCGTGCTCCTTAAAATAGCCCATTGTTTGATCAATCAATTGTGTCGGTGAGAGCTGCCGTTCCACCGCACCCAAAGTACGGTCCAACTGAGCTCGCTTTTCGTTTACTTCACGCTCAAGCGAATCCACGTCTCTCTCTGCATTATCAAAATCACTCATGTCAGTTTCCTCTCTACCATTTTTTTATCTTTCTCGAGCATTGCTTGAGTACGAGTTGGCTTCATATTTTCTGCCGATAACTTGCTTTTTGCGGTCAGCAGTAAAATCATTCCGATAACAGAGACTGCTGCTCCAATAATCAATGTTGAAGACCAGAGCTCTAGACCAGTGAATGCAGCAAGGGCTAATGCCGAGGACGCTATCAGCAACATTATGCCGGGTATTAAAATCGCGACACCGAATGCCATGCTTGCTGCACCTGTTTTTGCATCCGTCACGGATTGCGAAACCTCAGCCTTAACTAAGGACAATTCAGAACGCAGCAAATCGCTAACATCATTGAAAACACGACTCAGAGCGCCGTCACTATCATTGCTCGCGTGTCTCTCTCGATCTACCGGTGGCAATACAGTGGGGTCCTGATAATTCATACGTGTCGCCTCCCAATAGAACTATCGTAAGTGTCGCTGGCAAGGCTGTTCTGGTTGTCCAAAGTCGTCGGTAAATCACTCGGCACATTCGTTCTGGACGAGTGTTGATCAGTACCTTTGTAACTGTTATCGGCAGAAGCTTTAAAGAATCGTGCGCCTATGGCACCGACCGTGATTGCACCAAGAATAAAAAGTGCTGGGTTATCTTTCGCCAGGCGCTTTGCATCCGACGCCAAATCATCCAAAGATTTAGTTTTTATCCGATGATTGAACTCCTGAAGCCCGTCTGCTAATTCGGTCGTATAGTGACCTAACGTTTCGCTATGATCGCCTATTGTATTAGCTACGTCGTAGAGAGCGTCATGCGCTTGATCTGTCCGCGCAATGACTTCCTTTTTCGCCGAGTCTGCGTGCTCGCCAGCCATTTCAGCACCTGCTTTGGTTAAACTATCGCTTGCATCCCTAACCTCGTTCTTGACTGCATTGACTGCAGATTGACCTTCAGTTTTAAGAGATGCGGCTACATCTGGCGATTTACTTTCACTCTCTGTGTTAGATTTGTCCATTGACCATACTTTCCTTCGTTTAATTTGTCTAAACACAGTATCGATGCGTAACCACACAAGCAACGCATTTGTAAAATCTACGATTATCAGTGAAAATATTACGAGCTAAGTTGACGCTCGCCACATGCGCGCAAGCAGCGTGGTAACGTTTAGGCTTTCTAATGGTTAGGACATTGATGTTATGAATTGGGACCAAATCGAAGGTAACTGGAAACAGTTTACTGGAAAGGTAAAAGAGACTTGGAGCGACATCACAGACGATGAGTTGGAGCAGGTTGCAGGTAACAGAGAACAACTGGAAGGTAAAATCCAAGAAAAGTATGGCAAGACCAAAGAGGAAGCACACGACGAAGTTAATAAGATGCTGAGCTCTATCGACTAGCCGTGATGTCTACCGAATCGGAAGGACTGTAGCGCTGCTGATGTAGATAATTTAACAATCGCACGAGACAGACGATTAGGCTCTGTCTCGTGCCTGCATCTCGCCGAGTTAGCAAATAAAAAAACGACGCGATGCTGAGTATTAAACGCATGCTGACGGTGATTACTGTTAAACAATACAAGTGAGTGTATGACTCTAGTCAGATGTGCTGGTGCCTATTCACTTCATAATGAATAAGAGAGCAAGTTTATATAATGAGTAATTCATACCCGCAAAATGCCTTGGTGGTTGTCGCAGATGGCCACAAAGCCAAGCTATTTCGTAACCACTGTTCAGATGGTGGTCTTGATCTCCGAAAGATGGAGGATTGGGAACCAGAGGATTTAGACAGTGACGGGCCAGCCGGTAATAGGCCCAAAGAATCTTCGCAGCAGGATACCAACGAGGCTATATTTGCGAAACAAATTGCTGTCCGGCTGAACCGAATGGCTCACAAGAATACTTTCGATAGTTTAGTACTTGTTGCCGATCCTCAGACGCTTGGGCAAATGAGACCATCGCTGAACAAGAAAACGCTAAGTCTCCTGGTAAAGGACTTTGCCAAAACCTTGACGAACTCTTCAATCGACGATATTCAAAGGGCCATCGGTTAGTTGATTGGTTCTCGACTTGGAGTCACTACCGACAGCTTTAGCGTCTCGAACGTGGTTGAAACTCGCCAGCACTGTTTGGTGACGGGTTTGAGCTCAATGCTTGGACATCCGACCACGATATCTGTTGTGTAAGTGGAAAACTCTGAAGAAATCTGAGAAAAAGCACTTAGATCGATAGTAATGTATTCGAGCGGTGCTCAGCAACTCAGGTTGGACTTACATCACAAGCTGTCAAATATACCTGGTCGAAATGTGGCACAAACAAGATCACTCTCGTAGTAGCGAGAGTGTGGAATTTAGTAGCTATGATTTTAACGATCCACGATATCAGTCTCTGTGGTCATTTTTCTTACTAACAGGAATTCAAGATAATTATGAAGCAACAGTTTGTAACGGCATTGATGATAGCTATATTGCACTCACCGTTGATTGCAGTGGCAGGGGTCGATCCTGATGATGCGGAGAGCGCCCAAGTGATAGTTGTTCAGGCTAGTGCCGAATCCTCTAGCCACGTGGACAATGCGGAGTTAGCCAGTCCGATAACCGCTGAAGCGTATGCCAGTGATGGGAAGTACTCAACGTTGCAATTTTATGCTAGCGACAAAGCAGCTGAAATGCAATATGAGACAAACAAATCAATGCTTGGTCTGGGTAACGATAGATCGAGGTTCGCATTCTTGTTTAATGAAGAACGAGATAACGCTATAACCGCTTCTTTTATGTTTGACTCTAACTTGCAGTCCATCAATGGGTTAGCCTTTTCGTTTGGTCCAAAGTTGACTGCCGGCCTACTAAGCTTTGAAAACAACGATGTTATAAGTCTAGGAGCTAGTGCAGAGATAGTCTACGCGTTACCGTCACAACGTGTACCACTACGTCTATCAGGAGAAGTAAGTTATTCGCCTGATATTCTAACATTTGGTCAATCGGATCGAATTATTGATTTTAACTACCGGGCCGGGTTGCCATTGACGACAAACATACATGGATTTGTAGGGCTGCGGTATTTGCAATTTGACACGCGTCCGGGAGAGCGCAAACTGGATCAACATGTACATGTCGGTTTTCGGTGGTCGAATTGAGAACTATCGTTGGCACCGGCAATATATGATTAGTTCGGTTCAGCAAATAGTGGTGTGGCTACGCAGATATTGAGCACACATCTTATAGCTCGAACAATGAAAGATTTGACGGGCGGACACGCCGTGATGGACCAGATGAAGCCCCGGCCAATCCCCTTGAGGCTCCCGCAATTAACATCGGTACGCGTGCAATCACTTAACGGATAACAAACCACTATTGTTGATGCATGAGGGCAAATTACTGCGCGCAAACCTCACTACGTGATGGGAAAACTGCGAGGATCCAGTACATTCCAACTCTTGGAAGTCCTTGCAGTTGTATGGGATGCCACAGGCGACATTAGTGTCATGCACTGTAGTACACAAGATATTAGCATCGAAAAACAATTCACGGCTGAAGTATCAAGCGGTAATCGTGGACGCGAGTTAGAGAACATGACAGTGTCAGCTAAATAAGCAACGACGCTTTACTCTAACGTTAACATTGCCTGGCGACATTCCGAGATAACTGAGTATACTAAGATAAAATTAACAGCGAGGTAGGGACATGAGAAATGATAAAAAATCGTCAATTTACGATCGGTATGTCTGTGAACACTGTGGATTCGAATTGCTTGTTACTGAGTCCTGCACCCGCAAATACGGCGATCCATTATTGAACCTTTGCGATAAGCAAATGAACCATGTTGAGTCGCAGGCATAGCTAAACTTTCACTCTAACATTTAATAAAGGGGAATCACTTGTGGTTAAAAAACTAGCCGATGATCTTGTACATACCAATGCCGAATATGAAAAGTTAAAGGGTGAGACAAACACCGGTAAGACGCCTCGCGAAACACCCGGCAGCCAGGGTCCTGGGCGTACCGGATACGACAAGCAACGCTATTCTGAATGGACTCAAGAGGAGCTCACTAAGCAGGCTGAACGACTAGCTGTGAAGGATGCAGAAATCCTGACACGCGAAGAGCTTGTTGAGGCGCTCTTATCGCGAGATGCGACGCAGTCAAGAATCAAACAGTAGTAGAAGTATCGCAGTCAACCAGTGTTGTTGACGGCGCAACCTCTGGACTTTTGGCTGGATGGCTTGACCCAGTTACGCGTATTGGGCTTATTACGGGTTTTCTCAAGCAACGCATCGACGCAACCTTCATCAACAGCTTGCTTGTAGCGATAGAACGTGTCTCGGGAAAATCCCATCACTTTGCAGGCCTGAGATACGTTTTGGAGTTGTTCAGCTAAATTGAGCAATCCGACGTTATGGAAAATGACTTTCTCTGTACCATGAACCATGAGGGTTACCTTTTTGGTTTCAATTAAAGTCCGCACTTAAATTAAAACCGGTAACCCTCACTTTTTTCAAGACTGTAAAACGTCCTGAAATAAAGTAAGGTGCCAGATTACAACGAAACTTCTACGAATGATTTACACTTTCACAACATCGTGTTGTACTTCAACATTAGGAATTAGAACTGGGTCCGTTGATATTGGAGAGCACGGTGTCGTTATCCTCATTATTGTTATCGTTCCCACCCTTTTTAGCAGTGTCGGGCTGAGACCCTTTATTGTCAGGAAACACATCAGTTTGGCTTTCTCCGCTATTGTCCGATCTGTCTCTCTGAGATTTAGGATCTTTTTGTTTTCTGGGTTGAGTCGTTGTCATATTAACCTCGTTCGCATAACTACAGGGATTGAATTCGTTCAGAAACAGTACACCGATACTCGATTTTAATAAAAAAGTTTGTAATATTGACAAGTTCATTAGCACCGCAATCTGTCAGCACACGGGAAATATAATGACTAATGCGTGCAAGTCTCACACTCGTACCAATGACCGTCTGTCGGAACTTCAGTTCCACGTATCTGGTTATTTTTTTATACTGCAAAATACGTATCTCAGTCTACAGGGCTTCCAAAACAATTTTTAGCAGCCATGGTTCAACATCCTAATGTGTCGCTTTACCATTTCATTCTGATTTCCACCACATGCAATAGGTAATACAACTGCACTAATTATTTCACTGGTCAATGCGTCAGTTTTATTTCTCGAAGTTATCTGAGCTCGACTGCGGCAAGCGGCGCATAACGAAAGATGCCGTTATTCCGTGTATAAAAATGGAACCCACGATCGCAACCGAAACAACACGCCACGCAATATCCATGGAAGCAAAATTGGCGTGGCTAGCTCCATAGGCAAGGTAGAAAACGCCTCCCATCCCTCGAATACCAAAGCTTCCAAGCGCTCTTTTTTCGGCTTTTGTCATGTCCAGTCGCGACGCCGCCAACGTGCCTATCACCGGGCGTATTATGATAATCAGTACTAATCCAAGCATTACCTCTGACCAACGCAGGCCATCCATCATACCGCTGACAACCAGCCCACCGAACCAGATCAATAAAAGCGCCAATAGCAGGCTTTCAAACTGTTCTGAAAAAACGTAAGGATGCTTGATATACGGGTCGTGAATTTCATGCCCTCGTACATAAGAGCGACCGGCGACGGCTGATGCGAAGACAGCAAGAAACCCGTAGGCAGAAATCATCTCTACAAGACCGTAACAGGCAAAGGTCGCCGCCATCATCGTCAAACCGGCATCATCACCACGACCTTCTATATCACCGCCCGCATCACCCCAGCGCGAATATACAAGTTTTGCTACAAGTAACCCGAATGGCACACCGACCATAACTGCTGCGACCACGCGATACACTAAATCGAAACTAAACCAATCCCAAAACCAGGTAGCATTCCAAAAGGGTGTGGCGAGCTCACTTGCGCTAAGCCCGACCAATGCAAGCGCTAAATAGACAAACGGAAAAGCCAGTCCGTCATTGACGCCGGCTTCTGCTGTGAGTCCAAGCTGTACAGGCCCCCCGTCACCTTCGGTCGGTTTGCCGACTTTCACCGCACGTGCAAGTACCGGATCAGTTGGCGCAAGGGAAGCCGCGAGTAGCACAGCAGTGGCTAGTGGTAAACCGATAAATGTTCCACCCAGTGTCATTGCCAACATCGTCACTGGCATTGTCACAATCAGTTGAGTCCAGACAGGGCTCCAGGTCTTCCACCCGAACGGTTTGTCGATGGCTAGACCAGCTCCTGTTAGGGAGATGATGACAATGACTTCAGTAGCGTGCTCAACAATTTTCAGTTGGGTTGAGGTCGCTAGCGGGTCAGGCAGAAAAAGTGCAAAAGGCGACAGCGCCAGAGCCGCCCCAGCCAAAATATAAAATGGCGGGGCGGCAATAAAAAGTCTGTCTCTGATGCGCGGTACGATAATCATTCCGAAAAATGCCAGACCTGCAGTTAGGTAAAACACGTCACGAGGGTCAATACTAAGTATGTCAGTCATTTTCCTGCGTTTTCGCAGCGAGTTTAAGTTCGCCTGCGCCTAAGGTGGGGACTCGGAGCGAGTGTGGACGATATCAGATAGGCGACCCAGATTTAACTTTAAACCTCTCTTTGGCTCCTCAATGATAGCTACCCATCTCGAACTCAATATAACAACTTGGTTATCCTTATTCTATCGTGCAGTTAATCATCTACTCTAAAGCAGACGCTGCAGACGTGTTATTCGCAATACTGTGAAATTGTACTTTTAAGACGCGCTTGCTAAAAGCAAGGCTTCAATAATCGTGGATAGTTGAAGTCGGCCGATTTGAGCGTGAGCTCAATCGGCCATTTACTTCAATGTAGAACTAGTTCATAAATCGCAATGCACTGGTCCGATTAAGATATCTACTTAAGTAGAACAACGACCCCTTCACAAAGTGCACTAAATCCGACAGTAAGTTCTACCGTCGCTCAAATTACTTTACAACCAACGAATTTTTAACAGACTCAACACCGTCAGTGCCTTCTGCTATTTCCTGAGCAGCCATTTTTTCTATCTCACTATCCACGAATCCGCTTAAAATGACTGCGTCCTTAAAGGTCTCTACTTCTATTTGCAGTGCACTCGTTCTGTCGTCAATGGCCAATTCCGCTTTTACTTTAGCAGTAATTGCTGCGCTGTCCAAATACTCGCCGGTGCTCTCACCTTTAGGTGATCCGGCACAACTTACCAACATCAGCGCTAAAAACGCCATGGTGATTACGCTCAATATATTCTTCTTCATCTAATACTCACTTGAAAGGTAGTTAATTTCCGAATTGTTTAATTGCTACTTGGCGTCACCATCGTCACAGGAGGCTAGCATCTTATCAACCTCATCGCGTGCCTCGTCTTTAGTCTTGCCATACTTTTCCTGGATTTTACCTTCCAGTTGGTCTCTGTTGCCAGCTACTTGATCCAGCTCGTCGTCAGTAAGCTCGCCCCAAGTCTCTTTTACCTTTCCAGTAAACTGTTTCCAGTTGCCTTCAATTTGGTCCCAATTCATAATACTAATATCCTGTGTAGTGTATTTACGTATATTTAGCTTAACGTGTTTTATAAGTTAGTTGTGCAGTGTTATGAAAGTGATGCACCTCAAAACCCGTTAAAGACGATATATGTCTTTAGAATCACCACTTAAAGGCTTTTGTATATTTTACATATTCACCACGACCTTCTGATGGTCAACGAGTTCTCAATAGAAACCATACCTACAAAATACAGGCAATCTGATTCGCTACTTAATTTGTTCTTCGAATTATTCAAGCGCAATAAGTTGATCGGTGCCTTTGAAGTTGCTAACTTCAATTCGCACAGCGTTGGGCTCACTAGACAAATCAGGCTAATATTGACTTTAGCAGTGACAGTACTCCCATCCATAGACTGGCCACCGCCGTGTCGGGTGCGGGTGATAGCCCGACTGGTAAGCTCGGCCAGTGTAATAATTATAAATACGTACATTAGAATCACTGATAGAATTTCCGCATCTCATTATTAGCGTTGATTTCCAAAGACGGATGAGGCTCGAAACGAACCTGATCAGCCAACACAATCGACGGTGAAGTATTTCATCTGCAATGGTGTTGTACACAGTACGCTTGCGATGTTTGCATCGATCCCAAGCCGGAGCCTTATATACGAGTTTAAATAGACTTTTTACCGAGTAGTTATAACGGCAACACTGCTCGCACTACCTATGGACTACCGATTTTTCAGACTGACTTGGAAAGCAGACGTAGGAAAAAGCGCGATTAGCTTTGAAACCGAAACTCAAGCAATAGCGCGCTGAATGACTTCAAAGCGGTGAAGATTTAACGCATTGATAATGGATAGGATGTCTTGAAAGAGACTATTAACAAATTTAGCCAACGGAAGCGCTCCAGTAGTCAATCCCTATAGATAGACCGTGCATCTCATGAATCCGTACCAATTATCTTTCTAAAACATATAACCTATCAGGCACCTTACAATCGATTTTTGTAACGGTTTCCTGTAATCGGGAGTCCCGTCCATGAGTGCGCTGCAGTATAACGATGATTCAATTCCATCGAGCCAGCAGGACACCAATCCCCATCAACAACAATCCCAACGCACGCTTGGGCGTCAGTTGCGTGATTGTTGCTGACAACAGTCCAAAATGATCGATAATCGCTGCGGCCACTATTTGGCCAAACAGAATCAACACAACGGCATTGCCGACGCCAATTTTTGGTGCAAAAAATGTCATTGAAGCGATATATAAAACGAATAGCAGGCCAGCGAAGTAGTATAAAGGTGGTGCTTTAAATAGAGTCGCAGGGTTGGCCGGGCCGATTGCGGCCATAATAATGCCGGACCCTATGGTTGCTACAATGCATAACATAAACACGGCCGTCATCGGGCTGCCGATGCGCGCACCTAATCCTGCGTTCATGGCGGCCATGACTGGTATGCCTGCACCGGCTACACATAACAGGGCAACAATACCAAACGGTGTTTGCGTCATGAGATTTCCTGACCTTTAAAATAAATTTGCGGACACAAACCTGGCGGACTTGCGTGATGCGTTGTCAATTCAACGGGGCTGTCGGCACCATCGGTGTTTTTAATGCTTCAATCGCATCTTGAATACCATTAACGCTTAATGTAAACATTCGATCTTGCATAAGTTCTTTAATCACCCGAATAGAAGGAGTTGTTTGCCAGTAGTCTGATTTTTCCGGATTCAACCAAACGCAATGAGCAAAGTGCTGTTGCAGCCGTTGCATCCATATAGCTCCTGGTTCCTGGTTCCAATGTTCAACACTGCCGCCTTCCGCCAAGACCTCGTAGGGGCTCATGGTAGCGTCTCCAACAAATATGACACGATATTTTTTTCCGTAAGTGCGGATAAGATCTGGCAAAGGGATTGTATCGTTGTGTCTTCGGTTATTATTTCGCCATACCTTTTCGTAAATAAAATTATGAAAGTAATAGTGCTCCAAATGTTTGAATTCGGAGCGTGCTGCAGAGAATAGTTGTTCGCACAGGGCAGTGTGGTAATCCATTGAGCCACCAACATCAAGCAACAACAACACATTCACCGCATTGCGACGTTCGGCACGCATTTTAATGTCGAGCAAACCGGCGTTTTGTGCTGTCGCTCTTATGGTTTGGTCTAAATCTAACGTATCCGGGCGGCCGTCGCGGGTGAGTTTGCGCAAACTACGAAGTGCTACTTTAAAGTCCCGCGTGCCTAGTTCGCGTGTGCCATCCAAATCTTTGTAACGACGTTGTTCCCATACTTTAACCGCACGGCCTTGCCTGCCTGGGCCACCAATGCGAACCCCTTCGGGGTTGTAGCCACCATGACCAAAAGGTGAAGTGCCGCGTGTGCCTATCCACTTGCTGCCGCCGTGATGTTCTTCTTTTTGTGCTTCCAGGCGTTTGGCCAGTGTTTCCATCAGTTTTTCCCAACCACCCATGGCTTCAACCATGGCCTTTTGCTCGTCCGTTAGCGCATCTTTGTTGGCAAGCTTTAACCAATCGTCGGGAATGCTGTTAATGTTCAAATCAAACGCCGATTCCCTGCCTGCCCAATAGTCCTTGAAGACTTGATCGAAGCGATCGTAAAGGGATTCATCCTTTATAAGGCACAAACGCGAAAACAAATAAAACCGGTTCAAATCGAGCACACCAACATCTTTGCTTAAACCCTCAAGCAAGTTCAGGTGCTCAGTGGTTGATACCGGTAAGCCTGCACGGCGTAAATGATTGAAGAAACCTAATAGCATTAGCGTTGCCGTTGCTTATGCAAAAAAATCAGGCGCTCAAACAAGTGCACATCTTGCTCGTTCTTTAAGAGTGCGCCGTGCATACGAGGCAATACAGTACGAAGTTCGTCTGAGGCCAATGTCCCGGCAGGCAGGTCATCAGCGATTAACAACTTCAACCAATCGAGCAGTTCTGAGGTCGAAGGTTTTTTCTTCAAACCTGGCACTTCGCGCAGGTCAAAGAACACGTCCATGGCCGATTTAAGAAGATCTTTTTTTATATCTGGATAATGTGCCTCGACTATTTTTTCCATTGTATTTTTATCAGGAAATGCTATGTAGTGGAAAAAGCAACGACGCAAAAATGCATCAGGCAGTTCTTTTTCGTTGTTACTGGTAATAATCACCAGTGGCCGTTGACGAGCCGTAATCGTTTCACGCGTTTCGTAAACGTTAAATGACATCCGATCAAGTTCTTGCAACAGGTCATTGGGGAACTCAATATCCGCTTTGTCAATTTCGTCAATAAGAACAACGGCACATTGATCGCAGGTGAATGCATCCCACAGCACACCATGCAGTATGTAGTTGCTGATGTCTTTCACGCGCTCGTCACCCAGTTGTGAGTCTCGCAGGCGAGACACAGCATCATATTCGTATAATCCCTGATGGGCGCGGGTGGTTGATTTAACATGCCATTGAAACAGGGGAGCATCCAGGCGTTGGGCTATTTCGATCGCCAATTGTGTTTTACCGGTACCCGGTTCACCTTTAACCAACAGCGGTCGTTCCAGCGTTAAGGCGGCATCAACCGCCTGCTGCAACTCGTCGGTGATGATGTAGTCAGGGTTAGTCATGATGGCTTTTTTCGTACCAGCATAGGACCAACGTCCTCACCACCGAGTAAGTGCATATGGATGTGCAGCACTTCCTGTCTGCCGTGCTCACCGCAGTTAATGACCAATCGATAACCGTCTTTGTCAATACCGGCTTCCTCAGCTAATTTTCGGGCAACTGTGTGCATGCGACCCATGGCCAGTTCGTGTTCTGGGGTGACATCATTACAACTGGGAATGTGCTCGTTTGGCACAATCAGAATGTGTGTGGGTAGAGCTGGGTTAATGTCCCTGAAGGCTGTCACCAGATCGTCCTGATAAAGCATATCGGAGGGCAATTCTTTTCTGATTATTTTGCTGAAGATAGTTTCGGTCGCCACGGCGCGGTTCTCATTTGGTTGTATTTAATTATAGGGGTAGGAATTATACGTCTAAGAATTATACGTGTAAGCTTGCTCGGTATTGATATTATTGCGGCTCGGTTCGAAGCCGCATCGTACTCGGGTTAATCAACTGCAACCAGAACAACGTTTTAAAGGTAATCAACATGGGTAATCGACTATCAAAGATCTACACTCGCACCGGTGATGACGGCACAACCGGATTGGGTGATGCAACGCGCACTGACAAGGATGGTCCCCGCGTATCAGCCTATGGCACCACCGATGAGCTGAATTCAGTGATTGGTATGGTGCTGGCGCAGCCATTGCCAGACCAAGTGCGAAAAGTGCTCGATGAAGTGCAGCATCATCTGTTTGATTTGGGTGGGGAGCTTTGTATTCCAGGACATCAGGCCATAAAGGATGAACATGTCACGTGGCTTGAAGAAGCGCTTGATCATTTTAATAAGTCTCTACCACCCCTAAAGGATTTCATTTTACCCGGCGGCAGTCAGGCTGCTGCTACTTGCCATTTAGCCCGAACCGTTTGTAGACGCGCTGAGCGACTGGTGGTGACCTTACAAAAGGTCGAAGAGGTGCCACCATTTAGCATGAAATACCTGAACCGCCTGTCAGACTTATTATTCGTTATCGCGCGGGTGGTTGCGCGGCAAGAAGGTGGTTCTGAAGTATTGTGGCAAAAAGACCGCCCGACCATCGATTTGTCTTAGGTAGTCGTCTTATGAGTAACAAAGATCTTAAACGAGCCGATTTTGCTTGGTTTTTAACCATGCCCACGCGTTGGATAGACAACGACAAATACGGGCACATGAACAACGCTTACTACTATTCCGTGTTTGAAAATGCGGTCATGACCTGGTTGGAAGTGGTAAATGAATTTAATGTGTACGATGGATCTGTGCGCTGCTTCACGGTTGAAAACGGGTGCCAATATCACGATGCGGTGCGGTATCCAGACGAATTAGAGTGCGCAGTTCGCATTTCTAAAATAGGCAACTCGAGTGTTCGTTATGAGCTTGGCATTTTTAATAAGCAAAGCGAGACAGTGGCTGCCACCGGATTTATAGTGGACGTGTTCGTTGATGCGGGCACGGAGCGACCCGTAGCCATACCAGACGAATTTAGACAAGCCATGGAGTCACTGTTAAAATAGTGGCATCTTAAAAAAATAATAATAAAAGGCTTTTTAACGTGGTAAAAAACGATAGTGCAGTAATCCAATCTACTGCTTCAGAATTGGTCATTTTTCGATTAGGACTTGCAACACTATTAGCAACCATATTGTTAGGTGGTTCCTTATTAGTCTCTGCGAACGCAAAAATTCCTGTAGTTGCTGTCCAGCAACCGTTACTTATAATTTCTGGTAAGGCAGTTCGAGCGGCTGAGGCTAATGAGTCAACGCTTAAAATTGAACTCTCGTCCGAGCAACTCAAAAGCAATGCACTTGAAAGACTGCGCAGCATGCCTGCCTACTACAGTCAGGCTTCTGTAATTAATCGTTCCCCATTAATTCACCAAACACTGATTCGACCTACCGAGTCGATCGACGTCAATGCTTTTCTATTGTCTTCACAGCTTAACAACCAGTCGCAATTGGCGGAGCTGCAAATGCAGCCAACGTTTGCGGAATTTGACAGTCAAGCGTTCATGGCTGATGTAACTGACTTGGATTTATCATCAGACGCTACACAGGTCGGCTTGTATCATGGGGTAGGGTTTCCTCATATTGAAGCCAATAACCGCCCGGATAGCGTTCGATATAAGCCGTATAAACAGCTACTGAGCATCAGTGATAGTGGTAATGGTCAGATCGTGCCTCACATAAAGTGTATGGGGCTTTCACCAGAGTCGGTAGCTCGTCGTGCCGAAAAGTATGATCAACAGATTTTCGAGTTAGCTGTTAAATACAACGTTAGTGCCAGTCTGGTTAAAGCGGTGGTTGCTAAAGAGTCTTGTTACAACTCAAAAGCTCGCTCGCATGTGGGCGCAATTGGATTGATGCAACTGATGCCTGAAACGGCAAAGTGGCTAAAGGTGAGTAACCCGAACAATCCTCAACAAAATCTCGCTGCTGGCATTCGCTACCTTGCACAGCTAAGAAAACGCTTTGGCAGTAATGAGCTTGCACTGGCTGCCTATAACGCAGGCCCAGGCAATGTGGAGCGATATAATGGCATTCCACCTTTTGCTGAAACCGAGCAGTACGTCCATGATGTTATGTATTTTTATCGTGGTTATGTTGCAACAACACGGTTTATAAACGCTCAAAACGCGATTTGACCCGACCGGCGCAAGACTGCCAAGTCTGATTGTCAAAGGCTAAACGACAACCACGCATCCACCAACATCTTAGCGGCCAATGAAGTAAGCAGCACTAAAATGATTTGGTCAAACACGGTAGCACTCAGCGTTCGGCCAATGCGCTCACCTATCGGTAGTCCTGCAAAAATCGGGATGAGCGCAAGCATGCTTAGTATGGCTATGTCGAATGTCATCAAACCAAACGCCGCTTGAACTGGCAGTTGAATCAGGCACATGCTGGCAAAAAACAACGAAGCTATAAAAATAAAGGTAGGTCGGGGCAGGCGACAGGCGTGTAAGAAGGTAATGGTAATGGGCGCAGATAGCCCTATTGCTCCTTGCAGCACACCAGCGCTACTGCCAGCGACCAACTCCCATTGCTGCATCACGTTAGTGCTTAAGTGGAACTCCGGCCGAAACAACCTTAATGCTATATAAAAAATAACCACAACTGCAATAATGATGTTGAGTAAGGCGAGGGGCAGGTACGCCAACAGCACAGTGCCAAGGCCTGCGCCAACGATGCCAGCCAACGCAAAGTTGCGAGCAAAGTTGATTTTTAGATTATGCTCTTGATACTTGTGTATCTGCCGAATATTAGTAAAGAAATTGGGTATAACAAGCAGGACCACGGCAACACGCACATCGTACACTGCGGCAATCGTGGGAATGGCGATCACGGGCAGGCCCACGCCAGTGGCGCCTTTTAAAAGAGCGCCTAAGAAAAGCCCAGTAAACAGGATGGCTAAACTGCCGGGATCGGATAAGGAGACCATTGATATAGGGTGTCTGGCTATCGAGTATGTTGCTAAGCAGCCGTCTAACTTGTTGTCTTGTTGTCTACTTTGTTAGCTATCATATTAGCTATTTGCATTGCCATCTTGATTGCCATCTTAGCTGCCATCCAGGGCACGAAATTCGTCTTCAAGAAAATCAAGAAAAACAGTGAGTAGGTTTGATCTTACGTCATCTTCATTTGTGATCATTGCAACCGACCTTGTTGGGGTATCAAGCTTAATATTAAGTGAAGTCACTTTGTATCGGCTGACCAGTTTATTTAAAACATACTCGGGTAACACCGCCAGGCAATCCGATTGTTCCAGCACTTGCGCAGCGCTGGATAGTGAGCCACCGGAAAAAGCCGTTCGTACTTCTCTGTCGCTGATTCTGTTTATCACGTTGCGCATGTCGGCTGCAAGTGGACTATCTGCAGGTGGTGATATCCACCGATAATCCAGTAAGTCTTGTTTGCGCAGTTTTTGTAGCTTTGTTAGCGGGTGTTGGTTTCGACAAGTCACAATATTTTTTGCGGCAAGCAATCTACGGCTGTGCAGGCCCTGCGTAATATCCATGGTATCTATTGGGGCAACAACGATATCTATTTCGCGTCGTCTTAATCTTCGAAGTAACTGGTACGTGTAAGCATGGGATTGATCAATGCGCACATCAGGCAAATGTGTTTGGAATGCTGCAATGAGTGGTGGTAGTACAGCTTCGCTTAGGTAGGGCGTGCCGCCTAATTTTATCAATCCATCGGTGCCACCCTTAAATTGTTCGATGGCGTGGTTAGCTCGGGACATTGCGACTCGGACGGCGCTGCCCTGAGAGGCCAGTGATTCACCCAGTGTGGTCATCCTCCACGGGCGAGTTGTTCGGTCAAACAAGGGTGCACCGAGTCTGATCTCCAAGTCTGAAACCAATCTTGACAAGGCTGGCTGAGATGAGCCAAGCATAGCGGCAGCCGCAGTCAGCCCGCCACGTTCGTGGATGACATGCAAAGTGGCCAGATGTTTAGGGTCTAGTTCCATATCAGATTGATATGATAGCGTGTCAAATCAGTATTTCATATACATAGTGAGGTGTTGTAATGTTTGGATCAGGAAACAACCCTTAACGCGTAGCAATAAGCGCGCGCAAACTGATTTCTCGGTTTGCACAACGATATAAGTCCCGGGAGGACGCAATGCTCAAGACATCAAAAAAACTCACACTTGGAATTGTCAGTGCAGCCTGCTTAGTGGGTAGTGCTATGGCCACAATTTCATCGGCACATGCCGCAAACATAGACGGCCCGGAAGTTTTCTGGAAGATTTCCATGTGGGGCAATCCGCGAGCCTTATCTGTCGGTATGGAAGCTTTGGCTAAAAAGGCTGAAGAGGAAACTGGCGGTAATTTCAAGATCAAGATATTTTATGGCGCACAGCTTTCCAGCAATCGGGAAAATCTTGACGGCTTAAAACTTAACGCGTTCGAAGGTGCTGCAATCTGTAATTTTTATCACCCGGGTAAGAATCCGGCTTGGATGGTTTTCTCTTTACCGTTTCTGCCTTTGGGTGATCCTGCTGTAGATAAGTATGTCCGTTCAAAAATGATGGAGCATCCGGCTATCGTAGCTGATATGGAACGATGGAATGCCATGCCTTATGTGTCAGGTTTGCTACCTCAATATGAAATACTTGGTAAAGGTGAAGCGCCTTTAACACTTGAGGGGTGGAAAGGGCTTCGTGTTCGCGCTGGCGGTGGCTTGGGTACCGCAATGGAAAAGCTAGGTGCGGTAAAGCAAACGCTACCGGCAGGTGAGAGTTCAACCGCGTTTCAACGCGGTGCCCTGGATGCAGCGGCGTTTCCATTCACTTATGCACATGTGTCGTTCAAAATATCTGATGAGGCTGAGTGGTACACCAGTAACCTTGCACCGGGTACATCAGAATGCGGTTGGGTATTTAACAAAACGGCATACGAAAAATTACCACCTCAATACCAGGCATTTTTAATGGAAAATCGTGACATGGTAATGGACATGGAACAAGCTGCCTATGCGGAACAAGATGCTATCAATCTGCCCGCGTTTGAAAAATCCATGACCAAGATTGTTTACTCAGACGAAGAGTTGGAGAAGTTCAAAGAGATTGCTGGCAAGCCTGTATGGGATGAGTGGATTGAAGCCAACAAAGACAAGTTTGACTCACAAGCTGTGTTTGATGCTGTTTGGGAATACGCTGAGGAAGCCAAATAGTTGAGTGCCGGTGATGGCTGGTCTGCTAGCCCTATGGGCAAGCTAGACCGGCTTGTTAAACCGATAGAAGATTTTGCTAACTTCGTTGCGGCACTGGCCATCTTTTTATTGATGATTTTGGGCACATCGCAGATAGTGCTTAGAAGCGTCTTTAACTCGCCTATCGCTGGCTACATCGACATGGTGGAGCTGTCGATGGCTGGTATGGCTTTTCTCGGTGCAGCTTATTGTCAGCGATTGGGCTCGCACATTCGCATGGAAATCCTGGTCGGGCGATTGCGTGGGCGTTGGCTGTGGGGCTTTGAGGTGTTTGGCACCTTTATAGCGCTGGTCATTATCGGGGTGCTTATTTGGTACGGCTTCGGACACTTTATGCGCTCGTTCGAGTTGGGTGATACCACTATCGATGCAGAGTTTCCTGTTTGGCCTTCCAAATTACTGGTGCCTATCGCGTTCACACTATGGTTCATACGCTTGTCAATTCAGTTGACTGGATCAGTGCGACTGTTTCTTGATCCAACGCTTGCACCCGAAGGTATTGTGTTGGTGCAGGATGTTGCAAGTGTTGCTCAAGACGAAATACACGAAACCTTTGGAGACCGTGGAGAATCACCTCCATGATTTTAGGCATCGGTTTTGACAATCCTTTTTTGGTCGGCATCATCGGCCTGTGTTTGATGCTGGTTTTGGTTATAGCCGGTGTTCGAGTTGTTTTTGCGGCCTCTGTAGTTGGCTTACTAGGGCTGGTTGAATTGCTTGGGTGGGGACCAGCTGCTGGTATTGCGGGAACCATTCCGCATTCCAAATCTTCCGTTTACGCGTTAAGCGTCCTGCCAATGTTTATCTTCATTGGGTTTCTGGCCTTTCATGCTGGTATGACTCAACAACTGTTTGATGCTGCGCGCAAATGGGTCGGGTGGTTGCCAGGTGGATTGGCTGTGGCGACAGTATTTGCAACCGCAGGCTTTGCGGCGGTGTCGGGTGCATCCACGGCAACAGCGGCGGTGTTCTCACGCGTGGCTATTCCGGAGATGCTTAAGTATGGCTACGATAAAAAGCTCAGTGCTGGTGTTGTTGCAGCAGGAGGCACGCTGGCATCGCTCATTCCCCCGTCCGCCATACTGGTCATATACGCCATTATCGTAGAGGAGTCTGTCGGTCAACTGTTATTGGCAGGTTTTATCCCAGGGCTGGTTTCAGCGTTAATTTATGCTGCCATCATTGTTGGTTGGGCCTTGTTTCGACCCGGTGATGCACCGGCTGTGAAAGGCTACACATGGCCGGATAGACTAAAAGCCTTGCCCGGTATTTCACCCATCTTTTTGGTGGTGTTCATTATTATGTCTGCCATCTATAACGGTTGGGCTACGCCAACAGAGGCGGGTGCGCTTGGTGCGATGGTGGTGTTTGTGCTCGCCCTGTTGCGCGGAACAAAATTCAGCATCATTCGCGATTCTTTAATGGAATCGGCAAAGCTAACGGTGATGATATTTTCATTGATTTGGGGCGTGCTTATCTTCGTACGCTTTTTGGGTTTCTCGGGTTTACCTGAAGCTTTTACCAGTTGGATAGTGGGGCTGGATGCCTCGCCGATGGTTATCATGATTTGTATCTTGCTTGCGTATGCGGTGCTGGGCATGTTTATGGATGCGATAGGCATGTTGTTGCTTACATTACCTGTTGTTTATCCTGCCGTTATCGCGCTCGGATTCGATTCTATTTGGTTTGGCATTATTGTTGTGAAGATGGCTGAAGTCTGTTTGATCACACCCCCGATAGGACTTAACTGTTTTGTTGTTAATGGCGTAAGACCAGACATCTCACTATCGCAAGTATTTCGCGGCATCTTGCTATTTTTTGTAGCCGATGTTGTCACGATAGGGTTGTTGCTGGCATTCCCGGAAATAGTCACCTGGCTACCTGGCTTAATGAACAAATAATTTGGACAAGCGAAAATGAAACTCGCCGTAACGCTGAGCCTTGAAAAGGCAGAACAGATAATTGACAGCAGCTTGCTCATTGCTAAGCGCGAAAAGCTGCTGCCACTGACGGTTGTCGTTTTGGACAGTGGCGGCAAGCTCATCGCAATGAAAAGTCAGGATGGTTCTGGCCTATTGCGATTTGATGTTGCGTTCGGTAAGGCGTGGGGCTCACTCGGTATGGGTATTTCCAGTCGACTAATCCGCGATAGATTAGCAGCAAGACCTCAGTTCCAAACTGCCTTGATGACAGCTTCAGGTGGACAAGTGGTGCCTGTACCCGGAGGTGTTTTAATCGAAGATGCTAATGAAATAACGATTGGCGCGGTAGGCATAAGTGGTGATACCTCCGAGAAAGACGAGTACTGTGCTATTACCGCAATTCAGCAAGCTGGGTATGGAACTGAGCCTTCGCAAGTCGATGTGGATTGGAAAGCGTCTTGTCTTTCCGACACGGGAAGTGAAAACTAGTGGATTTGATCAAGCCAAATGCGTTTTTCGAAGTGGCGAATGTTGGTTTGACGCTTTGGTTTGTCTGCATCACTTTCATTGTGCAGAGTAAACGTAGAGCGACCTTCATATTTCAACGGCAGCAACATCGTTCGTACAAATCGGCTGGGCATCGTATTAACAGCAGTTGCCTCCACCGCACTATTTGCATCTTCAAACCAGGCATCTCCTGCAGCAATAGTCTGCTGCCCATGATCGCCAACCAGCGTCAGGCCGCCTTCCACAAGGTATCTGATGCCCGGGCCCGGATGCGTATGTTTGTAGGCAACTGCCGCAGGTGGGAAATCAACCTGGTCCAATCTCAAGATACATTCGTTGGATTGTACGTTTATGGCTTGCGTAAATAGAGTGTCGCAATTTACCAGGGTGCTGACGCCAGCATCCGATTTTTCGATTGGTGTTCTCGAAACAATAAAGCGAAGAATCACTGCCGGTTCGCTACTGGTGACTTTGATGTTGTCCATCGTCACAAATTGTATTCCTTGGCCGCAAGCGACAGGTTTGTCGCTAATTTCCAAAGCACCGGATTGCAGCCAAAGTGCGCACTGAGAGTTCTGTGACTGGTGATGAAATGGTTGGCTGGCAGAGTGATTGACAGAGGAGCAGGTGTGAGGAAGTGTATCCCTAACCAAAGAAAGATAGAGCTGAGAAGCATGTTGTGTTTTGGGGTTATTCATAGAGGCATAAGGTATGTGTCATTTTATTCAGGAAACAATAGGGGAAAGTAGATGTTTAAAGCAAGTATTAAACGAGCTCGCATAGCGGGCGTAGCGGGTGGTTTACTGGCAGCAGTTGCAATCTCGGCGGCCAGCTCGGCAGCAAGCGCCGCAGAATTACGCATTGGAACGGCCAGTCAGGGCGGGGCGTTTTACCCGGTTGGGCAGGCAATATCGTCGTTAGTGAATAACTACGCAGACGACCTGACGATGGTGCCGGTGGTGACTCAGGGTTCTGTAGAGAATCCAAGGTTAGTCAATAATAAGGAAGTCGATGTTGCTATAACCAACAATAATTTGTCCGTTCTAGCAAACAAAGGTGTTGGGCCTTACAAAAAAGCCGGCGCTATGGAACTCAGAGCGTTAGGGTCTTTGCATTTTAGTATTCTGCACATGATTACGCTTGCCGATTCGGATATCAGTGCTATTAAAGACTTAAAAGGTAAGCGTGTTGCAGTCGGACCAGCTGGTGGTGGCACCATCCCGTTTTTAAATCAAGTGCTTGGCCTTGCCGGCTTAACTCCTGATGACATCACACCCAGCTTTCTGTCTTACGCTGATGGGTTTAGCCAGCTTGCTGATGGCAACGTAGACGCAGCATTTGCGCTAAGTGGTTATCCTGCAGGGGCTGTAATGCAGGCACAAGCGAACAAAAAGCTAAAGTTCATTCCTTTATCCGATGACGAGCTTAGCACTGCATTAGAGAAGTATCCCAACTACAACAAGGTGGTCGTGCCAGCAGATGTGTATAAAACCGATGCTGACGGTGTTGTCCTTGGTGTTAATAATATGTTGATTGTTGATGCATCCATGAGTGAAGAAACTGCGTTTCAAATCACGCAGGCTATTTACACCAATATGGATGAATTCCGTGCAGAGAACGCATCCGCACGACAAATAGAACCTGAACGCTCGCTGGAGCTCAAGATACCCTTACATCCAGGTGCTGCACGCTATCATAATCAATAGCTTTTAAACCTGTTAACCACTGTTGGCTAAACGCATTGTGCGTTTGGCTGGCAGTCGGCGGAAGCGGTGACATGCAAATTTCTTTAGATTCTTTCCTGGACAAAATGTTCAGGAATTCGATAGCGATTATTGCATTCGTTATAGGTGCTTTTCATCTATTAAACGTCAGTGGCATCGTCGTACTTTCTACCAGAGATATTCGGATATTTCATCTATTGATGATGCTTGTGTTGCTGTTTTTAACCAAGCCTACATTTAAAAAATACGCCGATACATTAGCTGAGCGTATCGTTTCATTGATACTGGTTGCGATTAGCATTGCCGCGAGTGTGTTTGTGCTGAGCCGATGGAAAGATATCGCAATGAGTGGGGGTGACACCGACCGCCTGGATGCGTGGGTTGGACTGGTGTTGGTTTTACTGGTACTGGAAGCCGCGCGGCGAGGTGTAGGGAATGCACTTGCAATAATCTGTCTCATATTCTTTACCTACCCATTTTACTCAGAGTTTTTACCTGGTGTGCTGAACAGCCGTGGTTACAGTGTTGAACGTATAGCTGAGCTCTTAACCACGACGTCACAAGGTATCTACGGAATTCCACTGGGCGTATCGTCAACCTACATCATTTTATTTTCTATCTATGGGGCTTTTCTCAGTACCTTTGGTGCAGGAGATTTCTTTTTTAAACTAGCCAACAGGCTAACGCGTGGCATGCGAGCAGCAGGTGCAAAAACTGCCGTTATATTTAGTACATTGTTGGGGATGATTTCCGGGTCGGCTGCCGGCAACGTGGCAGTGACAGGTACATTAACTATCCCAATGATGAAAAAGGAGGGATATGAGCCTCATCAGGCAGGGGCTGTGGAAGCCGTTGTATCAACTGGTGGGCAAATGATGCCACCAGTGATGGGTGCTGCCGCTTTTATTATGGCTGAAATAGTGGGTGTGTCATACACAAAAGTCATGCAAGTTGGATTAATACCGGCATTGTTGTTTTTTTCATCGTTATTTTTTGTTGTTCATTTACAGGCTCTGAAAAGCGGTATTGAAGGCAGTACGATTGAGAGCGATGACGAAGAGCCGCTGTGGAAAATACTGTTGCACGGCGGACAATACATCATTCCATTTGTGACCTTAATAGGAATGATGCTTAATGGTTATTCGCCCTTTAAAGCATCATTTTATTCAATCTTGATTTTGCTTGTCGCTAATATCATTTGGACCAGAAGCTTATCAATTGATTTTCTGAAAAAATCCGCCTCAGCAATAACCAGTGGCGCAAAAGCGGTCATTCCAATTGCAATTGCCTGTGCAGCGGCTGGCATTATCGCCGGTGTATTGGGTATAACTGGATTCGGGTCAAAAATATCCGGGCTCATATTTTTAGCCTCGGGCGGTGTTACGTTCATAGCGCTGATCTTCACTATGCTGACTGCCATCATTTTGGGGATGGGTCTTCCAACAACGGCAGCTTATCTTATTCTGGCGACCGTGGTGGCCCCTGCTTTGTCCAAGTTAGGTGTGCCGCTATTAACAGCGCATATGTTTGTGTTTTTCTACGGTTGCGTATCGACCATTACACCACCTGTTGCGTTAGCGTCGTATGTTGCGGCCGGTATTGCTGGCGCTGAAATGAACAAGGTTGGGTGGACTGCATTTTCCTATGGTCTAACCTGCTATCTACTGCCATTCATATTTTTTTACGGCCCACCATTGCTAATGGACGGGTCTGTTGTGACTGTTTTGTTAGCAGCGATTTCCGGGTTAGTCGGTGTTTTTTGCATTGCATCGTTTGTTATTGGTTATCTAAAGTCCCCACTAAATCTGTTGGACCGAGTTGGTATGGCTATAGCGGGTGTGCTTTTGTTGTTACCAGGTGTAATGACAGACATTGCTGGTCTTGTGATTATTGCTTTGGTGTATTGGCTACAACAAAACAAAACGGCACAAGTGGCTAATTGAGTTTAAGCGAGTTAAGCTGAGCTTATTAAATTAGGCTCTTCAAGATAAATTAAGAGATTGTTTGAGATGGCAAAAAAATTTAGAAGAGTGGTAACCGGCCATGATGAAAATGGCGTTGCTACAATATTATCCGACACTGAAGCCAGCTGTATATTGAGCCGGCCCAATCGACCTGGTGTCACGCTTACCAACTTGTGGATGAATGAAAAAACGCCAGCCCAAATGGAGCGACAGGATGACCCTGTCACTGGGCCACTTGTACTGCAACCTCCGGCTAATGGTTCAGTTTTTCGTATAGTGCAGTTCGATCCAGAAAACCCTGATGAGCTGGCAAAGTTAGATGGAAAATCAGCTTTCGCTGAAATGGGTGCAGGTGATCAGATAGTGGAGAATGCGAGGCATCCATTCATGCATAGGACAGATTCATTGGATTACACCGTAGTGTTAAGCGGCGAAATTTATATGATGATGGATGACACGGATTATTTGCTTAAGGCAGGGGATACTGTCGTTCAGCAAGGAACCAATCACGCTTGGTCAAATAGAGGAACAGAGCCGTGCTTGATTGCTTTTATCTTAATTGACGCTGAGAAATAGCAAATACTGGCTCACCCGGTAGTGCTTGTGCTCGTCAGTTCAGACAGGCACTCTCTTACTTTTCTGTTGTTCTGCACAATAGCAGGTCCTTTGTTTGCAAAAGAGTCAGCCCAGTAGCTCGCCCGAGCAATTGGCCTTTTTCGCCCAGTACTGATTAATCGAGGTTTTACCAAGGCGCACACCATCGCCTGTATAGTCATCGCTGCCTACCTATCGCCAGGACAAGAGCCACAGCTCTGCAGTTCTTTCTTCATTTGATTATGACATTGGCATTCCGCTCGTCCTGAGCGATCAATTAGCTGCTAAAATAGCCCACTGTTAATTCTGTTGGCTATTATTTGCGTCACTGATTTCCAGCGTTGCTCTGAACTTCCATGCTTCGTTTTTCTACGCACCGCTTTTCCATCTGAATACTTCACTGCTATGACTGCGCTGCGTATCAAAAATCTGGTCAAAACTTATAATAAGGATACCCTGGCCTTGAAAGGCATCGACCTTGATGTTGCCGCAGGGGATTTCTTCGCTTTGTTAGGTCCGAATGGCGCTGGCAAATCCACCGCTATTGGTATTGTCAGCTCACTGGTAAATAAAACATCGGGCAGTGTGCATGTGTTCGGTCACGATCTTGATCGGGACGTGGTTGCTGTTAAGGCGAATATTGGTCTGGTACCGCAAGAATTCAACTTCAATAGCTTCGAGACTGTGCTCAACACGATTACTAATGTTGCTGGTTACAACGGTATCTCGCGTCGTACAGCCAAAGTCAGGGCAGAGCACTATTTAAAGCGGCTCGACTTGTGGGATAAGCGGGCGGCTACTGGACGACAGCTATCAGGTGGGATGAAGCGTCGTTTAATGATTGCTCGTGCCTTGGTGCACGAGCCCAAACTACTCATTTTAGACGAACCTACAGCGGGAGTTGATATTGAAATCCGCCGATCAATGTGGGAGTACTTAACTGAAATCAACACACAAAATGGTATAACCATCATTTTAACCACGCACTATCTGGAAGAAGCAGAGGCCTTGTGCAAAAACGTTGCGGTAATTGATCGTGGAGAAATTATTGAGAATGGATCGGTCGCAAAGCTGCTAAGTCAGTCTATGCAGGAGACCTTTGTATTGACCTTATACGATGATATTAGCCAGGCGCCACAAATTGCACCCTTCGATTTTCGTCTCAGGGATGATGCAAACGAGTTGGAAGTGGATGTACCCAAAGGCCATTCTGTTACCCAGATGATTGAGGTACTGAAAGATCAGGGCGTTGTGGTGGGCAGTATTCGCACAAAGTCGAATCGGCTTGAAGAGTTTTTTATACGCTTGGTCAGTAGTGGCGAAGCGACAGAGCAGGCCAATCAAACATGAGTTACTGGCGTTTGCAGTGGGTCGCGTACCTTACTCTGGTTAGAAAAGAAATACGCCGCTTCACTCGAATTTGGGTGCAAACCATTACCCCGCCGGCTGTGAATGCCCTGCTGTATATGCTGATATTTGGTGGCTTGATCGGTTCGCGCATTCGTGAAGTCGATGGATTTGCTTATATGGATTTTCTGGTGCCTGGCATTATAATGATGGGCATCATTACCAACTCTTACGGTAATGTCGTGTCATCGTTTTTCGGCACTAAATTGCAAAAATACGTTGAGGAGTTGCTGGTATCCCCGGTTAGCAACCTGACCATTCTGGCGGGTTACATCACGGGCGGTGTGGCGCGTGGCATCGCCGTTGGCGTTGTGGTGTCTATTGTTGCTTTATTTTTCACCGACCTGAGACCAGTTTACCCTGGCATAACAATTTCAATTGCTATACTAACCTCCATCATGTTCTCGCTTGGTGGCTTGATCAATGCGGTTTACGCACAGACGTTTGATGAGTGCTCCATTGTGCCCAATTTTATACTGACACCACTCACCTATCTAGGCGGAATTTTTTACTCGGTTAGCATGTTGCCTCCATTGGCACAAACGTTATCGCTATTCAATCCCGTGCTGTACATGATTAACGGCTTCCGATATGGGATACTAGGCATTAGCGATATACCCTTATGGCAAAGTTACGCGGTAATTCTGGCATTTATCGCTATTCTTGGAACCATTGCCATTACGTTACTAAATCGTGGCGTAGGGATAAAGGCGTAAATTTTTTTAACCATAGATTTCAACATGACAACAGCGACCAAAAGACGACCCCCTCTGCGCAAAGAACGCGTAAAAAAGAAATCGGCCGAAAGCCAAGGGCCTACCATGGCAGAGCTGGCAGATCGTCATGCGCTTTATCAAGAGTCAGTTCAAAATTCAGAATTCGAACTCGACTTCATTGATGAGACCTTCAAAAAAATGACCGGCAGAACCGCATACTCCATGCGCGAAGATTTTTGTGGTACAGCCATTAGTTCGGTTGAGTGGGTAGAACGACGTAAAGAGAACACAGCCATAGGTGTCGACTTCGACCCAGAAGTGCTGGGTTGGGGTAAAAAGCACAATGTGTCCAGACTTAAGCCCGATCAACTGGAGCGCCTGGAACTCCTTGAAGCCGATGTACTGGAAGTTACCACCGACAAAGTTGATGTTATCCAAGCATATAACTTCAGCTATTGGTTTTTCCAAGAGCGTAAGATCATGCTGGATTACTTTCGCCGTGTCCGCGAAGCGCTCAAAGACGATGGCCTGTTATTTCTTGATATTTTTGGTGGGTCTGAGTGTTATCAAACCCAAAAAGAAAAGCGCAAACTAGATGGCTTCAAATACATTTGGGAACAAGCTGAATTCAATGCTGTCACCAACGAGCTTAAATGCCACATACATTTCCATTTCCCCGATAAATCCAAACTTAAAAAGGCGTTCAGTTACACATGGCGAGTTTGGGGTGCCAAAGAGCTGCGTGAAATACTGATTGAAGCAGGCTTTAGCGAAACCATCATCTATCGTCAGGAGTTCGATGAAGAATCAGACGAGGCGCTGGATGAATACATTGCGACTGATGAAGCCGAAGATTATGCGTGCTGGCTGGGTTACTTGATCGCGCGACCTTAACGTTACGAGCTTTAAAAATGCAGAATCACCCGAGCCCCCGCCATGGGGCTCGTATTTAATTCCAGCACACCACCATAACTTTTCAGTAACTCGGCGCTGGCAGCCAGGCCCACACCCTGGCCCGGTGTGGCGGTGTCAGCACGGGTGCCTCGCTCTAGCAGCAAGTCGCGGGCTTTGTCAGGAAAGCCGGGCCCGTCGTCGTCTATGACGATTTGCCGTTTATTGTCATCGCTACTGATAGCAATGTTTTTCGCGCCATATTTACAGGCGTTTTCCAGGACATTGCCTAATATTTCATACAAATCGACATCGGCCAAACGCACCCTGAAGGCTTCACTGACGTCTATAACAAAAATCGGCTCAGGTTGATGATAAATTTTTGCCAACGAGGCACTTATTTTTTGAATAACGGGCAGGGGAGAAATCGGTTGTGACAGGTATTGTGGTGTTCGCATTGCCGCCCTTTGCAAATAGCGATCAATAGTGGATTGCATTTGACTGGTTTGCTCATCTATTACTGTTGATGATGATGCTTCTAATGACGGCTCGTCCGACAACGCTATGTTGGTGGGTGAGCGCTCGGCTGCAGAGCGTTTTGTTAGTGAGCTGCTGGGCTCGAGGCTGATGGCTTTCGGGTTTCTCAAATTCTTGAGCACCGACAACGGCGTTTTTAAACTGTGGGCTAAGTCATCGAGCAAATGTCGATATTGTTGATGCCGATTTTTCTCGCTAACCAGTAATAGATTAATGCTGTTGGCTAAAGGTTTTAATTCTCGTGGCACGTCTTCGTTCAGTTTCTCACGAGTGCCTTGTTCAATTTCATGTAACTCAGTACCAATGTGACGAAGTGGCTGAAGGCTGCGGTTCAATACCCACAATTGTAGCAATAGTAAGCCTATAGCTGATGCCAGTAAGCTGAGCCATAGGGTTTGATCAAATCGACGTAGTTGTCCGCTTAAGATATCTGCGTTTGACACCACATGCACGATAAAAGGAATCTCTTCTCCTGATTCCAGTTCCCACACAGTTGCCATTTGCATACGATGCACATCTGTCGAACGTGCCTGGTCTATCCGTTCAAATATCCAGTCACCGATAGGCGAGTAGGCAACGGTAGGTACTACCGTATTGGATACCGATTTGGATTCCCACAGTTGATTGCCTCCGTTGCCAATGATCTCGGCATAGAGTCCTGCGGTCTCCAGGTTGAGTCTTGCATCGGGAAGAGCAAAATCGTTAACCACCAGCTGCTGGCTTTGCTCATTTATCTCGGTTGCACCCAAAATGCCATACACCAGGCCTTGCAAGCGATCATACAACGCTGTTTCGGCGCGTTTTTTTACCGAGTAACTGACAGACAAGCCCGTGAGTAACACAAATATGGTTAGCACCAATGCGGTGCTGGTTAGCAGCCTGGTTGATATCGATTTCACAGCTAGGCGTCAGTGGCGCCTGGGTCGCGTACTCGCTCTAGCGCCAATCGGTAGCCTCGACCGCGCAGCGTTTCAATGGGGTTTAGTGTTTTATCTTTATCCAGCTTTTGTCGCAGTCGACGGATAAACACTTCCACCACGTTAGGGTCAGGGTTGCTTTCTTCTTCATACAGGTGGTCAAGTAATTTATTTTTACTGATCACCGAACCTGCGTGGGTACCCAGATAAGACAGCACTCGGTATTCATAAGCCGTGAGTTCTATATTTTCGTTGTCGACACTCACTTGCTGAGTACGTGTGTCGATAATCAATCGATTGAAATGCAATTGTGATTCTGACCAACCACCTGAACGACGTAAAAGTGCACGTAAGCGGGCCATGAGTTCTTCTAAATGGAACGGCTTGGCCAGGTAGTCGTCAGCACCGGCCTCCAACCCTTCAACTTTATCTTGCCAATTGTCGCGTGCCGTTAATATAAGTACCGGATAAGAGCAGTCCTTGGCGCGTAATTTTTTAATCAGTGTCAAACCATCCATTCCAGGCAGGCCCAGGTCGATAATGGCTATATCTATAGGCATTGTAGTGGCTAAGTACAAACCTTCATCGCCATCCGCTGCTGAATCTATGGCGTACTCATGTTCCCTCAGTTCAGCCTCAATTTGTTCGCGAAGCGATTGTTCGTCTTCTACTACAAGAGCGCGCATCGGTTAAAACCCTAAGGTGTGAATGCGGGCACGCTGAAAATTTTAACGCGCCCGTTTGTAATAATTTTTACAGCGTATATTGACACGCCGTTTTGATTGACCTTTTTTTGTACGCTCAATACGCGCCCACCGCCACTTTGTTGCTTGGCAATTTCTACAGCATCCGCTCTGGTACGCTGATGGTTATCTGCTAATGCCGCTGAGCTGATAAACGTCGCTGAGGCCAGGAAAAGCACGCACACCATAGCTCGCAAACCAGCCAGAACGCATTGTCTGGCTGGCCTGATATCGATTTGCTTGTAGCGTGTGCTGTTCATTTCTCTATCGTATTTAAGTAATTAGCATTGCTGTCATTCAACAAGATTGAAACAAAGATCAATGGCGAGCTGGAGTAATATTAACCTGCAATTCTATGCGATCACCAGGATCGCGCTTCATGCGAGTGGTGAACGTTTGGCCCTGATAGCGATACGTCACATCATAAGCTTGAACACGCTGCTCGTAAGTGGTCTTTACCGTTTCACGACAATGCTCTACCGGACGAGTGGTAATAACACGTTGTGGTGCATGGGATTCAACTCGTTGGTTGTTTCTGTGACGTCGGTGTCGATTGACATCGTTGCCACGCACCTCATTAGCAATGACCGAACCGATAATAGCACCGGCTACAGTGGCACCATTACGAGCGCCTCTGCCGCTACGTTTACCCAGCTGGTTACCGATGACTCCACCAATAACGCCGCCGACCAATGCATCACCACCGCTGTGGCTTTGCGATGAATTTGATCTGTGCGAGCGGCTATAAGAATTTGTTGAGCCCTCCCGAATAACCACTTGTTCTTCTTGCTCAATCCAACACTCTTTATGCGGCGTGGTTTGGCGAACTTCACGGACCACCGGTTCAACGCTTATCACGGGTGCGAATTCGGTAAAGCGGTGACGCAATTGTTGTGCTTCTGCGGTGCTGCTTGTCGCAACAGTCATTGAGCTGATACCCACCAACACGGTGGCTGCAATAATTTTTTTCATAATATTTCTCGCTGGTTGATGGCAACGCCACTGTTTGACGTTGACAACACTCTAACGATAGCCGACTGAACGTATCCTGAATAGCGGAAAATACTGGCTAAGTCGGTGTCGTGCGGCTTAGTTATGCTAACCAGCGCACAGCTAAGTGCTTGATGTGGAATTAATTTGAGGATTCTTCGAGTGGCACGATCTTGACCAACAGGCCAAATCGCGGGTTATCGATGTAGTGGAATTCGCCACTGCGCATTTTGCGGCTTTGGGACAGGCGATAACTTTTCTGGTTTTCAGTGTCGGTGAATACCAGCCTGGTATCCAAGTGCAGGAAACGGCCAAGTCTGACTTTCAACGTACCGTTAACAGTGGTGGTATTGATGGCTCTGTTGCGGCCAGGTTCTGGCTGTGCCGAAGCAGGGATAAACTTATCGTACGGTTTAAGATCTTCTGGTAAATACAAGGGCATGGTTTGACCCAGATTGACTCGAATTGCTACGGCGTTTTTGTTATCGAGCCCTGGTTGACGCCAGGCAAAATGTCTTAGCAATCGATAACTGCCACTGTTACGGATTTTTTGCGCCGTTTCATCCAGCACTAACGCTTCGTCCAATAGCGCAAAGCCCAGCGAATTTGCTTTGTCACTGTTGAGACCAACCGCATTGGCAATTCGGGGGTAGTAGAGCGCACCTGAAGATGCTTTTTTGGCCTCGGCCATATTTTCGAAGATGACGACCTCAATCAGGTAGTTGCGGTCCTGAGCTTGCGCGACTCCAACAGACATGGCACAAGCTAACAGCAAACACACAGCGGCTGCGGCAAGCTTTGAGTTTCTCAGATGCCACTTTTTTAGTTGCAGCTTTCCTGGATTTAAACATTTAAACTGCAAACTTCTCTGATATATATTTTTCAGATACGAACTTCTCAGCTGCAATGTAGTTAGCATGCTTCACCTGGGTCACGTCATATTCGGCTGGCCCTTAGTATACGTCGATTCGACGCTGCTGCGCAGGCCGCGCAAGTGCTTATGGAATAATTGCTTCTTTTTTGACGCTGAGTTTGTCAAGTAATGTGTCAAGAAAAGCCTTGGTGTCACTCCCGTCTTCAAAGTCCATGGTGACTCGCAAGGTTTTTTGACCATCGAAGCGATAGATCGACGCATTCTTTTGTATTAATTCAATGAGTTTCATTGAGTCAATGTTCGGCTCGCTGCTGAATAAAATACGCCCGCCATGGGCATTCATTTCCAAGCGCTCGATACCGAGTTCACTGCACCGCTGTTTAATTTCCATCACCAAAAACAGGTTGCTTGTTTGTGGTGGCAGTAAACCAAAACGATCGATAAGCTCAATTTTAAGTTCTTTAAGTTGTGCTTGCGTTTTAGCCGCGGCAATGCGTTTATACAAAATTAGCCGATGATGCACATCAGGCACATAATCCTGTGGTAGCAATGCAGGCACGCCCAAGTCAACTTCAGTGCCTTGTGCCAAAGGAGCATCGTAGTCGGGTAATTGGCCTGACTTCAAAGCTTTGACCGCTCGTTCAAGCAATTCGGTATACAGGGTGAATCCGATTTCCTGTATCTGACCACTTTGGCCTTCGCCCAGCAGTTCACCGGCGCCACGAATCTCCAGATCGTGAGTGGCAAGAGTGAATCCGACGCCTAAATCTTCCAGTGATTCAATCGCTGTGAGGCGCTTTTCAGCATTGGTTGACATCACGCCTTTTGGTGGCGTGATTAAGTAAGCATAAGCGCGGTGATGTGAACGACCAACACGCCCGCGTAACTGGTGTAACTGTGCTAACCCAAGTTTGTCAGCACGATTAATAATAATTGTATTTGCACTGGGCACGTCGATGCCGCTTTCAATTATGGTGGTACTAACCAGAATGTTGAAACGCTGATGATAAAAATCCACCATCACAGCTTCCAGTTCAGTTTCGCGCATTTGTCCGTGCGCATATTGGACTTTTGCGCTGGGTACAATTTCTTCGAGCGTACGGGTGATGCGTTCTATAGTGGCAACTTCATTATGCAGAAAGTAAACTTGCCCACCACGGGTTAGTTCACGTTCGCAGGCTTCACGGATTTGCACATCGGACCACTCACCGACAAACGTTTTAATCGCGTGACGGTGTTGTGGTGGTGTAGCTATAATGGACAGATCGCGCATACCTGCAAGACCCATGTTGAGTGTGCGAGGAATTGGCGTTGCGGTTAATGTGACAATATCGATTTCTGAGCGCAGCGCTTTCATGTGCTCTTTATGACGCACACCAAAGCGGTGTTCTTCGTCAATAATCACTAACCCCAAATTTTTATACTTAACGTCTTTTTGAATTAGTTTGTGTGTACCGATAATAATATCAATGGTGCCTTCGCTGAGCTTTTGCAAAATAGCTTTTTGATCTTTGGCTTTTACAAAACGTGATAACGATTCTATTTGTATTGGCCAGTCGGCAAAACGGTCCAGAAAATTCTGATGATGTTGTTGCGCCAGCAAGGTAGTTGGCACCAGTACAGCCACTTGTTTTCCAGCATCAACAGCAACAAAAGCGGCACGCATGGCCACTTCGGTTTTACCAAAGCCTACATCGCCACAAACCACACGATCAGTTGGTTGCGTTGATCGGAGATCTTCTACAACGCTTTCAATTGCGCTAAGTTGGTCGGGTGTTTCCTCAAAGCTGAAAGCTTGAGAAAATGCTGTGTAGTTGTCGGAGCTGGATGGGAATGCAAAGCCCTTTCGTGCAGCGCGTCTTGCATGAATCTCTAATAGTTCTGCGGCAACATCATAGGCTTTTTCGGCGGCTTTGCGCTTCGCTTTTAACCACGCATCGCTGCCAAGTTTGTGCATGGGAGCGGTTTCTTCGCTGGCACCGGTGTAGCGCGAAATTAAATGCAGCGACGATACGGGCACGTACAGTTTGTCGTCACCTGCGTAGTGAATGGTCACGTACTCGTTTTCGAGGCCGCCAACATCAAGGCTGGTTAAACCTTGATAGCGACCGACGCCATGATCAAGGTGCACCACAGGCGCACCAAACGACAAATCGGTCAGGTTGGCAATGATGGCATCGGAGTCACGCGTGGGTCGTCGCCGTTCGCGGCGTTTTACCCGGCTTGCACCCAGTTGTGATTCAACAATGATGGAGACGTTTGCACTGGGAACCAAAACGCCACGATCAAGCGGGGCAGTGGTTAAACACAAGTCTCTGTCGCTGGCAAGAAATGCCTCCCAGCTGTCCACCGTTTCGGGTGTAATACGATTACCCACCAATTGATCGAGCAGGGCTTCACGACGCCCAGTGGATTCGGCCACGAATAAAACACGACCTTTGAACTCACCAAGAAAATCTTGTAAGGCACCCATTGGGCGCTCGCCGCGAGCATCGGTGTGATACACATCGGGCACTTTGGTTGGAAAGTTTAAACCGCTTCTGGCTGGGTTTTCGATTTCGAAGCGTTGGGTTGAGATGCAGTGGAACGCTTTGAGTCGCACATGCATATGTTTGGGTTCAATAAATAATGCATCAGGTTGCAGAATGGGTCGCTCAACATCGTGTCGTCTTTGTTCATAACGCTCATGCGTGGTGTCCCAAAAGGTTTGCATGCCTTCTTCGGCGTTGTCTACATGAATAAATGTGGCGTTGTCGGGCAGGTAATCAAAAATGTCCGCCATTTCCTCAAAGAACAACGGTAAATAATATTCAATACCCGATGGTGCCTGGCCTTCTGAAACTGCATCGTAGACAGGACTGTTTTTACTTTCTGCTTCAAACACATTGCGAAACTGGCGACGAAACAAAGCAATGCCATCATCGTTTAGTGGAAATTCGTGTGCTGGCAGAAGTTCGATTTTGCTGGCTTTTTTCAAGCCACGCTGTGTGTCTGGATCGAAGGTGCGGATGGTTTCAATTTCATCGTCGAAAAATTCAACCCGGTAGGGAAAATCGCTGCTCATGGGGAACAAGTCGAGAATTGAGCCGCGCACGGCAAATTCGCCGCGCTCTTCAACCTGAGACACGTTGCGATAACCTGCATCGACCAGCCGTTCACGAAATTGGTCCAGCAGCATTTGCTCACCGGATTTTATGATAAGCGCGTGTTGTTCGAGAAACGTACGTGGTGGTAGACGCTGCATCAATGCCGATGCCGTAATAAGCACAATGCCTTTTTGTTGTTCTGGCAGGGCATACAAAGTTCTGATGCGCTGAGAGATAATGTCTTGGTGAGGGGACACCCGGTCGTAGGTCAGGGTCTCCCAGTCTCCAAAGGTTTGCATTGGAGTGTCTGAATGACAGTAAAAGCTGAGCTCGGCTTCCAAATGCAATAAATCTGGGGTGTTTGCGGCCACAACCACGACCAGAGAGTCAGACTGGGAAGCGTATTCTGCAATTGCCAGTGATTCTGCCGAGCCGTAAAGCTGTCCCCAGCGCTTTTGGGCGGGTTTCGCCAGCGGCAGAAGTGTTACAGTCGCGACATTTGGAGGCATGGTACTGGCATGGTGGCTATGGTTGTCTGAAAAAGTCTTGTTTCGGAAAAACTATTCGGGTAAGAAAAGTCAATTGGTGGCATGCGGCCTTACTAATTGTCCCATATTTCCTATACTGATACTTATATATGTCGAGCGTCGACTGGCGAACTTCTCCTGCCACTGTTGTCTACGTAATCGGTCAGGACTAAATACAATACATGTTTCAGCCGTATCAATTCTTCGTCGGTTTGCGCTATACACGTGCCAAGCGTCGAAATCACTTTATCTCTTTTATATCGCTGATATCGATAGTCGGTATAGCGCTCGGGGTAACGGCGCTTATTACTGTTACTTCGGTCATGAGCGGCTTTGAAAAGGAAATGCGGCAACGGATTGTGGGCGCCTCATCACATGCCACAGTGACAGCTTTTGGCGAACCCATGACTGACTGGCAATCTATTGTTGACACCACCCAGACTCACCCTGAAGTGCTTGGTGCCGCTCCCTATGTGGAAGGGCAAGTCATGTTGGTGGCTGGTGGGAGTTCTACCGGTGCCTTGATCAGGGGTATCGAACCTGATCAGGAGGATGCTGTGTCAGAACTGTCCAGTCATCTTGAGTACACCGATTCTCTCGAGGCTGCTCTTAAGCCTGGTGAGTACGGAATTATTTTGGGGTCAGATTTGGCCGCCTATCTTGGCGCGATTGTTGGTGACAAGGTCATGGTCATAACACCGGAAGCCAGCGTCACACCGGTTGGTTTTGTACCGCGGATAAAACGCTTTACCGTTACTGGCCTGTTTCGTTTTGGCATGTTTCAGTTTGATAGAAATCTGGCAATCATGCACGCCGCAGATTCGGCAAAACTATTAAAGATGGGTGATGGTTACTCTGGTGTTCGATTAAAATTAGAAGACACCGGCAGAGCGCCGATGGTTGCTCGTGATATTAAAAATCAGGTCGGGTTCAATTATTATGTCAGCGACTGGACCGGCCAAAATGCCAACTACTTTGCTGCCGTAAAAATGGAAAAGACCATGATGTTTATCATTCTTTCCATGATTGTGGCTGTTGCCGCTTTTAATATTGTATCCACCCTTGTCATGATGGTGCAGGATAAACAAGCTGATATCGCCATTTTGCGAACCCAGGGTGCATCGCCGGGCAGTGTCATGATTATCTTCTTGGTTCAAGGTGTTCTCATTGGCGTCATCGGCACCATTGTCGGGGTCATTGGTGGGGTGCTACTGGCCTCTAACATTGATGTTGTCGTACCGTTTATCGAACGGTTTACTGGACCCGTGTTAAATCCGGAAGTGTATTACATCGATAAAATGCCGTCTGATTTACAGTGGCCTAATGTAGGACGCATTGCGCTAATGTCGTTTGTGCTTTCGTTGCTGGCAACCTTGTACCCGGCATGGCGAGCGTCACGTACTGACCCTGCAACCGCGTTGGCGTACGAGTAATTATCATGAACACAACCTCTACGACCAATTCGCCTGCGTCACTTGATAATCAAGTCCTCGATGATAATCAAACTTCGGCTGCGATGGATGCAGTGCTGGTCGCAAACAACATCAGCAAGCGGTATTCGCAAGGTGATCTCAGCGTTGATGTCCTTAAATCACTGTCGTTAACCATAAACCGTGGTGATCGAATTGGTATCATCGGTTCTTCCGGTAGTGGCAAATCGACTCTATTGCATTTGTTGGGTGGCTTGGATAAACCCAGTCAAGGGGATGTGCATCTTGCCGGTCAAAACCTGGCAAAGTTAAGCCAGCGAGCACGCGGCTTGTTGCGGAACAAGCACTTGGGTTTTGTTTACCAGTTTCATCATTTGCTGCCTGAATTTACAGCACTAGAGAATGTCAGCATGCCGCTGATGATTCGCAAAGATTCGGTAAAGCATGCTAATGAAAAAGCTGCCTTCTTATTAGAACGAGTTGGTCTGGGCGAACGACTGCGACATAAGCCATCCGAACTTTCAGGTGGTGAAAGACAGCGCGCCGCGATTGCCAGAGCGTTGGTCACCGACCCGCAAGTGGTGCTGGCTGACGAACCCACTGGCAATCTGGATGAAAAAACGGCCGACCACGTATACGAGCTAATGCTGGAATTAAATCAAGAATCTGCCACCAGTTTTTTGATTGTGACGCACGACAGTCGTCTTGCCAATCGCATGGACACCGTCCTGACCTTAACTCACGGTACTCTCAACACCTGAAAATAGTAACAATGGGGACGGAGGGATTTAATTTTAACCACAAGGAACTTGTGGTTAAAATTAAATCCCTCCGTCCCCATTGTTACTATTCAACGTTGTAACCCTGCGTTCCCATTAATCCACGCGGTTTTGGTTTTTCAGGACAATGCGAGTGCGCCATTTGCGAATGGCTATAAAGCGCCAAATGGCATTGGTTATAAAGTATCCGAGCACCGCGAAAAGCGTGGCACAAAAAACACTGCCGAATAAAATCTCTGGCCAGGCTTGCAGTGTGGCTTGCAGAAGATCAGATACGTTCATGGACAACGGTGAAGTGATCATTGGTGTGCCGAGAATACTTGACCCCACATACCAGGCAGCATAGAGTAGAGCAGGGAAAGTAATTGGATTACTGAACCACACGAGTACAACGGAGACCGGCACATGGACGCGCAAAATCGCTGCAAGCAGTGCAGCAATCAACATTTGCATTGGAATGGGCAACCATCCAATAAACAAACCCACCGCAACTGCACCAGCAACCGATCGACGATTCAGATGCCACAGCATTGGGTCGGCTATTTTCCTTTTCACCCAACGCAGCTGTGCGGAAAACGCATGGTCTTTATTATTGGCCATACCCAAATGCTCGTGCAATTGGTCATGGCTGGGCAATTTTTCCTGAAGCCAGCGGCGGGGCATAGTAAGCAGTGTGTTCCTGATTTATCGGTGCGTATCTTTATTAACGTCGGGTACAGCGGGTTTTTGAGGGCAATCGTTAAAAATTGCCAGTTAAAGCAACATTGTTAGCTAATCCGTAGTAGTTGTGCGCATGTTTACCCTTGGTTTGTCATTAGCATTAGGTGCCATTTTGTGGCTCAGTCCTATTATAGCTGGCTTGTTGCTGTTGGCCATCTGCCTGTGTGTGTCTATTAACAGTGCCACCCGGGTATACACACAAGTGCTTATTTGTGGCTTTCTGGTTGGTTTGACGCTGGGTCAATTCAACTTAGACCGGCAGCTGGAACACCAGTATGCAGATAACGCATCTAGTAACGATCATCTTATTTTAGGCACGGTTAGTAGTGTGCCTAAACGATTGGGGCGACGCACAAGTTTTCTGTTTAACATTGAAAAATTTGTCGACTCCACAACTAGCAACGAATTAGCCAGTCAGGGCATCAAGCAGCCCAAAACAGTTTCGCTGAGTTGGTACGGCTACGCTGGCCAGTCACTTAAAGCCGGCGAACAATGGCAGTTGACTGCACGCCTGAAACCTCCTTCATCGCTGGGTAATCCTGGCGGGTTTAATTATGAACGATGGTTATTTCAACACCGCGTGCATGCAACTGGTTATGTGCGAGAAAAACCAAAGGCCATACGTGTAGGCAGAAAGCGTTTGTCGTTACACGCCATTCGCGAATCAATAGCAGCACAAATTATACTATTGCCTGATGCCAATGCGTTTGCCTCATTGGTGCAGGGACTCACCGTTGGCGTAACCAATAGCATTAGCGAAGAGCAGTGGCTAACTTTGCGTCACTCCGGCACAGCGCATTTGCTGGCCATCTCTGGTTTGCACATCGGGCTAATCAGTGCCTGGTTCTATTGGTTGGCAGGGTGGGCTTGGTTCTTGGTGTTGCGTGCTGGGCTTGGTAACTCTCGGCAACGCATCACTAAACCAATATTTTCAATAACTGTAAGCTTGATTGGTGCATCGCTCTACGCCGCATTGGCAGGTTTTTCTCTGCCAACACAACGTGCATTAGTGATGCTCGCTGTGTTGGCTTTGGCTATTCTTTCGCGCAGAACATGGCCACCAGCAACGGCTCTGATTGTCGCTTTGTTACTGGTGCTGCTACTCGACCCATTGGTGGTGTTGTCAGTGGGTTTCTGGTTGTCATTTGGCACCGTGTTTGCGATCTTTTATTTAAACAATGGTCGGTTGCATCGGCGTGGCAATAAGGTCGGCGCATTATTGGTGCATTTAAAATTGGGTATTGTGTTGCTACCCGTGAGTGCCTTGTTTTTCCAACAAGGTGCATTTATCGCACCTGTTGCAAACGCGATTGCTGTTCCAGTGGTTGCGCTGTTTGTTGTACCACTGTCATTTATGGTGGCTATTCTTGCACCAATATGGCCAATGGCTGCAAACGGCTTATTGATGTTCGATCAATGGATTTTATCGGTTCTGCTGCGCTTTCTTGATGGCCTGTTATTGCTGCCAGGATCAAATCTGCCACTATCTATACCCAGTCCTGTTGTCTTTTATTGTGTTATAGCTGGATTGTTGCTGTTGTTTAGTCCTCGCGGGCTTCGTCTGCGCTGGTTCGCTTTGCCATTGTTACTGCCCAGTTTAGTGTTCAATATCTTTGGTGCGCCCGTGCGCGGATTCGAATTGCATGTGCTCGATGTTGGCCAAGGCCTGAGTGCTGTCGTGTTTACCAAAAACCACACAGTGCTGTTTGATACCGGAAAACGCTTGTCCGAAAATTCCACTATGTTCGATCGCGTGGTACAACCTTTTTTAGTGTCCAAGGGTCGCTCGAGTATTGATGTGGCCGTCTTATCTCACGGCGATAATGATCATGCAGGGGGCCTCAGTGCGCTGTTGGCTCAGCATAACAATGTGAAAGTGTTTGCCAGCGATACCGAAAATCTCACACACCCGGATCTGCCTGCAAAAAATGCTACACCTTGTGAACCGGGAAAAACATTTGTTTTTGATAATGTGCGCTTTGCTTTTTTGCATCCTCATGCAACTGATACAGGGTCCAAAAATAATCTATCGTGTGTCCTGCTTGTCCACTTTGGAAAAAGTCGAGTCTTACTCACAGGTGATATCGAATCTGAGTCCGAGCAATTGCTGCTGAGTCGAATGCAACAAGATTTTCCTGTCACAGCTCTTGTAGCGCCACATCATGGTAGCCGCTCATCTTCAACGGCCAGCTTTGTTTCCGCGATGCAACCGGAAGCTGTGATCTTTGCTGCTGGTGAGCGAAACGCGTATGGTTTTCCGCACGCAGATGTGGTCGAGCGATATCAGTACGCTGGAGCAAAAACCTATACCACTGGTGTTGGCGGTGCAGTCCAGCTGGTTTTTGATCGTCAAGGCTTAGCGGCACCTATTGTTCAATTTTGGAACAATCGAAGACGGTATAGACACTAGGAGCTCGTGGTTATGTAATTTGTCTCGCCAGAAAACCGACGCTTTGAGCTTGCAAGCACGCTGACTTTTAAATGCGATACGTTAAATTGCTGTCTTCTTTTTTAAATTGTGCACGCATGGCGCTAAATGCACTATAAAATACAGTGGTTGGGCAACAGTCTTTATAAGGGCAAAATACTGTGTGGGATATAGTCAGTGCTGGCGGCTTGTTAATGATGCCGATTATTATTTGTTCCGTTATTGCGGTGGCGATAGTTGCTGAGCGATTCTGGACACTAAAAAAAGAAAAAATTCTGCCCACCAATCTGGTCGCTGATGTGTGGCGTATGGCCAGCTCGAAGCAGCTTACCGATGAGAAAGTCAGAGAGATTCAACAAGAATCTCCATTAGGGCGGATTCTGGCAGCGGGTTTGATGACACGCACTCAGGAACGCGAATCCATGAAAGCATCCATTGAAGAAGTCGGTGGCCATGTGGCTCACGAACTCGAACGTTATCTTAGTGCCCTGGGCACTATTGCTGCGATTACACCGTTGCTCGGACTGCTCGGCACGGTCATAGGTATGATCAAAGTATTCACGAACATTACTACTGTCGGTGTTGGTAATCCAGCTCAGTTAGCTGGTGGTATCTCGCAAGCACTCATCACTACAGCTGGTGGACTCATGGTGGCTATTCCGGCGTTAATGTTTTATCGCTATTTTCGCAACCGCATTGATGGCCTGGTTGTCGACATGGAAAAAGAATCGTTGAAGTTGGTCGATGTACTGCAAAAGCGCCAGTCAAAAGCCAGAGTCGCTCCTTGAAGTTCAAGCGCCAACAACGCGAAGAGCTCGAGCTAAATTTAACGCCACTGATTGACGTGGTGTTTTTGCTGCTCATCTTTTTCATGGTATCGACCACTTTTCAGAAAGAGTCTGAGATTTCATTGCAGTTGCCAAAGGCCAGCGAGCAACTCACTAACGCAGAAACCGAGAGTATCGAAGTAGTTATCAATGCAGCGGGACGCTATTACGTGAACGATCAGGAGCTGGTAAAATCAGACGCTGAATCGCTTCAGGCTGCGCTTTATAAGCTGATTGACGGTAACCGCGATATTCCACTTACCATTAGGGCAGATGCACAAACACCTCATCAAGCAGTGGTCACGGCAATGGATGCAGCTGGTCAGTTGGGTATGCTGCGCATGGCTATCGCGACATCACAAACTGCCCAGTAAAAAAAACTGTTCTTTTGTTGTGCGCGCAAGTGCTCTGAGCGCCAGCTGTGGTCAAATCTGACATGCGCGGTCCCAACTCCGCTAACAACGAAACAGATACGCCAAAAGCGTCTGTTACCTATCGTCGTCTGCTGAGCTACGTCAAACCATTCAAACGTCAGTTTGCGATTGCCATTGCCGGCATGGTTGGCTATGCCATCACCGAAGCTGGTTTTGCTGCATTGATGAAGCCGCTACTCGATGGCAGTTTTGTCAATCAGGACAAACGCGCTATCGTGTTTGTGCCGATACTCATCATTCTTATCTTCGTTGTTCGAGGTGTGGCAGGTTTTGCTTCAACCTACTATATGTCGTGGATTGGCTGGAGTGTTATCAAGCAACTGCGCAAAGAGGTGTTTGTAAAGTACTTAACGTTGCCAACACGTTTCTACGATAATGCATCTTCTGGCGAGTTGATCTCGCGTATCACGTTCAATTCGCAACGTGTTGCGCAAGCTGCCAGCACCACATTAACCATTATGGTGCGCGACTCACTAACGGCTATTGGTTTACTGATATTGATGTTCTATCAAAGTTGGCAGTTGTCGTTATGCTTTTTAGTGATCGGGCCCATAATCGGTATTATTGTTGACCGCGTCAGTCGTCAATTCAGAAATGTCAGTCGTAATATTCAGGAATCTATGGGTGAGGTTAGCCATGTCATTCAAGAAGCGGTGGATGGCAGTCGAGTCATCAAGATTTTTGGTGGACAACTGACCGAAGAGAATCAATTTGATGTCGTCAACGAACGTAACCGTGTTTTTAATATGCGTGAAACGGCTATACGCGCTTTGAACGTGCCTATTATTCAGATGCTCGTTGCCATCGCCCTAGCCATCATTGTATACGTAGCATCCAGCGGCGATATTGCTGAACGGCTTTCTGTGGGCGAATTCATGTCGTTTGTTACCGCCATGTTGTTATTGTTTCAACCCTTACGTCGGTTAACTTCATTAAACAGCCAAATTCAAAATGGCATTGCTGCAGGGGAGACCTTGTTTGCCACGCTCGATTTGGCATCCGAGCAAGACAACGGAACAAAACAATTAAGCCTTCCCGTTCAATCAATAGAGTATCGTGCAGTAGGGTTGCAATACATAAAAGACAAACCGGCAGTGCTTGACGACGTAAGCTTATCGATCAACGCCGGGGACACGGTTGCCTTTGTGGGTGAGTCAGGCAGCGGTAAAACATCGCTGGTAAATCTGTTGCCTCGTTTGTACGATATGAATAAAGGTGATATTTTTATCAACGGTGTGTCTATTGCCGAATACACTCTGACTTCCCTACGTAGTGCTATCGCTTATGTCAGTCAAGACGTCATGTTGTTTAATGACACTATCGCTAATAACATTGCTTACGGCAGCGACAATTCGATAAAGGCGGCAGAATTACACAATGCCTGTGTAAGTGCTCATGCGCATGAATTTATCACACAGTTTCCTGATCAGTACGACACTATGGTTGGGGAAAATGGAGTAATGCTCTCTGGTGGCCAGCGGCAGCGTGTGGCTATTGCACGCGCCATTTTAAAAAATGCCCCAATCCTGATTCTTGATGAAGCCACCTCGGCGCTGGATACCGAATCAGAAAGAAAAGTGCAAGAGGGACTGGACTCACTAATGCAGAATCGAACCACGCTGGTAGTGGCGCATCGCTTATCCACCGTAGAGCGTGCCGATAAAATTATTGTCATGGATAAAGGTCGTGTGGTCGAATCTGGCACGCACAAAAATCTATTAGACGCCGATTCTCATTATCGGCGACTGCATCAACTACACAGCGCGGCTCAGTGAAAGCCATCTGGCACAAGCGTGAATGGCAATCGGTGTTGCTATTGCCCCTTTCTTGTTTGTATCGTTTCCTGACTTTTTTCCGAGCCTCTCTATACAAGCTAGGTATCTTAAAGATAAATACGTTTGACGCACCGGTTATTGTTGTTGGTAACATCAGTGTTGGCGGCACAGGTAAAACCCCCATAGTCATAGCCTTGGTCAAGCATTTGCAGCAGGCTGGGTACATACCAGGGGTTGTTAGTCGTGGTTATGGTGCAGAGCCTGCAAAGGAGCCACGACATGTCGATGCGCAAACGCCTTCCTATCTTGCAGGTGATGAACCTGCGCTCATTGCGCAACAAACCAATGCCGCTGTTTGTATTTGCACTAATAGAAGCCTGGCGGTCAGTGCATTATTGAAAGAACATCAAGTTAATGTTGTTATCAGTGATGATGGTATGCAGCACTATGCCATGCATCGCGATGTAGAGATCGCCGTAGTGGATGGGCAGCGGTTATTGGGTAACGGTTGGTTGTTGCCAGCTGGTCCGTTAAGAGAGCCACTGAACAGGCTGCTCAGTACTGACTTTATTGCTCTGCAACATAGCCCTGAGATTTCTGATATCGCTCGTCGCTCACGTTTTTTAGCACTAAAATTACCTCATACGGTAGCACCTGCAGCCGGGCACTTTCATCTGGCTGTTACAGGTGTTCGTGGTTTAGCTGATCAGCGGCAACTAGACTTAAGTTATTTTAATGGTGCAACTGTACACGCCGTGGCGGGCGTTGGTAATCCTGATCGATTTTTCAAAACTCTCAGGGATACCGGGCTTAACGTTATCGAGCATGCGATGCCAGACCATCACCGATACACGGCTGCCGATCTCAGCTTTGATGATGAGTTTGCGATTCTGATTACGGCAAAGGATGCAGTTAAAATTCGTGAGTTGAATATAGAAGTTGCGGACATTTTTGAGGTCAGCGCGCAGCCACAGCTGGACGCAGCTTTAAAGGCCTATTTTGATCAGCTATTAAAGAGTACGCGTAATTCAACAGATATAAAGTTTTAGGTTTGAGTAATGACGCAAGAAAATTATAATATCGTGATACCAAGCCGCTACGGGTCAAGCCGGTTTCCTGGTAAACCGTTGCATTTGTTAAATGGCAAACCCATGATTTTGCACGTGGTGGACAGGGCACTGGAATCCAACGCACAAATCATAGTTGTTGCCACAGATGATGAGCGTATTGAGCGCCTTTGCACCGATGCCGGTGCACAAGTAGTGATGACTGATGTAGCCCACGTGAGTGGAACCGATAGAATTGCCGAGGTAGCCGCACGTTTGGATTGGCCTGACGACAGTATAATTGTGGGCTTGCAAGGTGATGAGCCTGCAACACCTGCCACGATGTTAAATCAACTGGCAGAAAATTTGGCTAAGAACACGGACGCAAACATGGCAACGTTCTGCGTTCCCGTAGCCGATATAACAGAGTACGAAAATCCCAATCGAGTTAAAGTGGTAAGAGACCATAGAGGCATGGCGTTGTACTTTAGCCGTGCACCCATACCTGCCAGACGCCAATCCATTCTGGATAATATAAGCCTGGGTGAACAAATCGGTGACAGTGATTTTCCCGAATCGTATGTTCACGTAGGGTTATACGCGTATCGATGCTCGTACTTGAAGCGCTTCGCCAATATGGATGCCGCTGTAATAGAAAATGAGGAACAACTTGAACAATTGCGGGTATTGTTCAACGGTGGTCGAATCCATGTAGGCGTAATACAGGAGGCTGCGGCCGGTGTTGATCACCCTGACGATGTTAAGTCTATTGAGTCGATCTTGCAGGCAAAGTTCTGACTTGGAATCTGAACTTCGCTGCTATGATTTAGCTTTTATATAGTTTCTTAAATTTTAATGTTTAATAAACATGGAAATCACAACTTGATGAGCAAGGCAAGCAACACAATCAATCGCGAGTGGAAAATAGAATCCAGTGAAATTGTTTATAACGGTTTTTATAACGTTGAAAAAACGATTTTTACACACAGCCTGTTCAACGGCGGTAATTCTGGATTGGTTGATCGCGAGCAGTTTGTGCGCGGAAATGTGGTTGGTGTGCTGGCGCACGACCCGGTGCTCGATAAGCTGGCTCTGGTTGAGCAGTTCAGATTAGGTGCGCGTAATCGGGTCGATCACCCTTGGCTTATAGAAGTCATTGCCGGCATAATTGAACCTGCCGAAAGCGCTCAAGAAGTCGCAGTTCGTGAAGCCTATGAAGAGGCAGGTATTACCCTGACCAACGTAAAAGAGGTGATGCGCTATTTAGCAAGTCCGGGCTCAACCACAGAAGAGGTTTTTATATTCTACGGAGAAGCCGATTTATCTCAAGCATCCGGTGTATTTGGACTTGACGAAGAAAGCGAAGATATTTTGCTGCATGTGGTGCAAAGCGATGAGGCAATCAAGATGCTCGAAGACGGGACCATTTGTAACGCTATTAGCATCATAGCTTTACAATGGTTTCGGCATTTTCGTGCTCAAAGCAACTAACTGTTATACCTGTTGTCATTTTTGGGCTTAGCCCGTCGGCGATTGCGTCAACGATAAGTCTTTACCGGGCGCTTAGGGCTACCTGCGCACAGGTGCTCTATCCGCTAGGGTTTTAAGGTGCATGGCAAGTGTGAGGCCGCTCGCAACTGGCCAGTGTCGCGCTCCTTGGTTACCCACTAAACAATTGGGTGGCTAAAGTCTAGTTACAAATCGAAACACCTCTGTTTCTGAAAATCTATTTTAATAGCCCCCAGGTTGCAGCGCATCAAGATTTGCGTTGTCGATTTTTCGGTGTACACGCTGGGCTAAATCAATGCTTGTAGCAAGCTTATCAGTATTTACGAGTATCTTTGCATGGCGCGTTGTACTCCAACTGTGTTTAAAAACCGGTTGCTTGCTCGGCCTGAGTTTGGTCTGTACAAGTTCATTATTTGCGCAATCCGGTGAATCCGCTGCTATCGAGCTTGATGAAATCATTGTCGAAGAAGAGGGTGAGCCAGATGCTGATTTACCCTTAGGGACTGGCATCAGTGGCAGCACCTTAAGTACCGCTCCAGGTGCTGGCGGCGACCCGGTTCGTGCCTTGCAATCGTTACCGGGTATGGCCTTTACCGATGACGAAGAATTCTTACCTGCTGTGCGTGGCTCACGGCCTGGTGATAATTACTTTCAATCAGATTTTTCACCAGTGGGTTACCTATTTCACTTCGGTGGCTTGATCAGTATTTTTAATACCGATCTCATCGAGTCGTTTGATATTTACCAATCTGCGTATGGGCCGGAGTTCTCTGGTGTTACTGGCGGGGTGTTCGATATTAAACTGCGCGAACCCAGAACCGATCGTTTACGTGCAAAGGTTGATATCAGTTTTCTTCACGCAGGTGCTTTGGTTGAAGGCCCCATAAACGAAAAACAATCGTTTTATCTGGCTGGCAGGTTCAGCTACCTCGATCTGTTATTAGCTGGCCAAATAGACAATGAGGGGGAAGACGTAAAAATCATAAAATTCCCGGAGTATTCTGACTACCAGGGCAAATTTGTTTGGAAGCTTGATGAAAGCAGTACCTTAACAGCCCAATTTAACGGAGCAAATGACGAAGCTCAACTGGATATTGAAGAAGGTTCAGAAGACATTGAAACTGATCCTATATTTGCTGGAAGTTTTATTATTAACGGCAGGTTTCATGAGCAGGCGCTGGTGTGGGATAAGCAAGTGGGTGAAACCCTAACGTTTAAAACACTGCTATCGCACGTTAATGAAACTGAGGAAGGGAAGTTTGGTGGTGTCGGTACTGTGGACATCACCTCGGACAGATATTTATTAAAAAATAGAACCAACATCGTACTGAATGATCAGCACGAATTAGTTGTAGGCGCTGACTTACTAAGAGAGGATGCAGATACCAATTTAGTTTTGAGTCTCGTGCCGTGTGGGGAGCTGGACCCGGATTGTTTTTTTACCGGCTCGCAAAGGCTGGAGTCAAAGAAAAAAATTAGTTATAACCAAGTTCACGCCTATATAAAAGACAACTGGTATATAAATGATAAGCTGACGCTTTATCCGGGAGTGGCCGTTCAATACGAAGATTTTCTAGACAATTACTTTGTTGAACCGCGACTTGCCATGGAATACAGCCTGAGTGATACAACGTTATTGAGTGCAGGAATTGGTCAATACCAACAAGCTCCAGACTATTTGGAACTCGATGATACGTTTGGCAATCCAGACATTGACTACAGCAATGCACTACACGCGCAAGTGGGTATTGCGCGAGATGTTAATAGCGACTGGTTTGTAAAGTCTGAGCTTTACTATAAAACTCTAGATAAACTGGTGACCACTGATGATGAGCTGAACTACACCAACGAGGGTTCAGGCCATGCTTTTGGTTTGGATACGTTAATCCGAAAAAACCTTACTGATAAATTTTCAGGCTGGGCATCTATATCGTTTTCCCAGGCGCGGCGAAAAGACAAGCGCACCGGGGAAGAGTTTGTTTTTGATCATGATCAGCCCTTGAATGTCAGTTTGGTGAGTAATTATAAGTTCAACAACAAGTGGTCTGTTGGAGCTAAGTTGTGGGTGCACAGTGGCGCACCTGTAACACCCGTGGTGGGTGTCGTCGAAGATTCCGACACGCCAGGTTTTTATCGCCCCATTTTTGGGAAACTGAATTCTGATCGTTTTCCTACATACCACCGCTTGGATTTACGTATAGACAGAACCTTCCAGCGTAAGAAAGACAACACCATGGGCGCTTATATCGAGTTTTTTAATATACTCAGAGCCAGAAATGCTGCTGATTACGATTACAATGCCGACTACACTGAAAAAACGTTAGCGCTTCAGACAACAGGTTATGTCTCAGCTGGGTTTAAGGCCACATTTTAATTATGGAATTTATCAAACAGTATCTCGATATCAGCGTCTTTACCGTGTTGGGAATAATGAGTTTTTTAGCGCTGGCTTATGTGATCGAACGGTCATTCAGCTATAGCCGTATAAAAGTAGAGCGTTATAAAAACCTGGAGCGGCTAAAGCTTGACTTAAATAAAGGCTTGCCAGTGATTGCCACTATTGCCTCTAACGCACCTTATGTTGGATTGTTGGGAACCGTGTTTGGCATCATGATTACGTTTTATGACATAGGGCAAAGCGGACAGATCGACACCAACTCGGTCATGGTGGGCCTTGCATTGGCGTTAAAAGCCACAGCGTTAGGCTTGTTTGTCGCCATTCCGGCCATGGTTTTCTATAACTTGTTAGTGGCCAGAGCAGAAAGGTTGGTGTCGCTTTGGAAAATTGCCCACAACGTCAGTGATTATCATTAATGAAAAAGTTCGATTCCATTAACGTTATTCCGTTTATCGACATTATGTTGGTCTTGTTGGCTATTGTGCTCACCACAGCCACCTTTGTGACCAATGGCAATCTTGATATTGACCTCCCCAAGTCAAGCAGTGAGGCAAGCTCGGATAACATTGAAAGAGTAGAAATCGCCGTTAACCGGGATGGTGTGCTGTTTATCAATGGTATTGAAAATGACATTGACAAAGCCGAACTACAATTGCAACTGTTGGCACCTGATACCCCCATCCTCTTACTGATGGACGAAAGCGTAGAATTCAAACAATTTATATCTGTAGTGGATGTATTACAAAAGTTGTCCCTTGATAAAGTATCGATACTGACAAGGAAGAACAGTTGAGCCCACGCTTTCTTGGCGTCGCGTTATCGATTTTGTTCCACGCAGCGTTGCTTGGCGCATTTTTAGTTAATCGTGATCGTGTTTCAAGTGCTGCTGCCCCTATGGTGTCATCAACGCCTTTGGACTTGGCGATGTTTGAACCAGAACCAGAATCAGAGCCAGAACCCAAACCAGAACCAGAACCAGAACCAGAACCAGAACCAGAACCAGAGCCTAAACCAGAGCCTAAACCAGAGCCTAAACCAGAACCTAAACCAGAGCCTAAACCAGAACCTAAACCAGAGCCTAAACCAGAACCTAAACCAGAACCTAAACCAGAACCCAAACCAGAACCTAAACCAGAACCCAAACCAGAACCCAAACCAGAACCCAAACCAGAGCCTAAACCAGAACCTAAACCAGAGCCTAAACCAGAGCCTAAACCAGAGCCCAAATCAGAGCCCAAAACAGAGCCCAAATCAGAGCCCAAACCAATTTCTGAGCCGGCCAGCGTTCCAACTGTTCCAGAACCTATTGAAACTGAAGTCGTTGTCACAGCGGAGCAACAACAAGCTGTACTGCAGTACATGGACAAGCTTCGAGCGGCCATATTAAAAAACCGCGTCTACCCGCGACAAGCCAGACGTAAGAAAAAACAGGGAACCGTAAAAGTATCGTTTCGCATCGAGCCAAACGGTGAAATTAATAGCGTGACTTTGGTTGCCAGCTCCGGAGTTGAAGCCTTGGATAAAGCAGCAATGTCTGCCGTGGCGGGGGTCGGGCGCTTTGAACCGTTTCCAGATAACTTTGCGCAGAGTGCAAAAACGATTACGGTACCGGTTAGTTTCAAGCTTAGATAACATGTGCAAAGGTTTGCGTTATGAATAGTCAAGCTTGAGCTTGTACAGTCTCCACGTGGAGGGTATTGCGTTAATAGTCGCAATGGTTTGCGTTGGAGCAATAAAGAGGTCTTTGTTTTTGAATGGATGCTTCATCATAACGAACGTAAGTTTCGATTCAAACTTTAGATCTTATTTAAAGTGGGGTATTGGGGTGCTCGTCGCGAAGATATATTTGTATCAAGATTATCAAAGTGGTGGATACACACTCCAAGAGCTAGTGGCTTTTTTCAATTTTCACTACTCGACGGTCAGCGTCATTGCTCGAAATTCAAAGTCAAAGACCTGACCCCTTGAATCCGATTGCTCGAAATTCAAAGTCAAAGACCTGACCCTCTGTGTGTGTTCTGTGAGAATTCTCTGGGTGAATTTATTTCTTGGCAGGATTGATTTTGACTGTCTATAAGTTTAGGTAACGCTTATAGGTGGAGCTCTGTCATAGTGTCGTGCAAACATCGGCGAATCATCAAGAAAAGGCTCAATGCGGATCTTAAAAACAAATTAAAAAAAATAACTAGTTGCTGGTATCGAATTCCATTAACTAAAAAGCTTGCAGTAGGTTTAACAGCCACCGCTATGGCAATGGGTTTTGCCGGGTTGGCTGCGGCCCACAATGGTGAAATTCACGGACCGCAACCCGAAACTGCTTTGATACCCTGGTCTACCGAGTTTGAGAGTGCGCCAGCGGGGCAAAGTGCAACTGGTGAGATTCCACAAGGTATAAGAGAACAGGGAACGCCAGAAATTACAGTGAGAATGGCGACAGCTGATGGCGGCGTCTGGTCAGAGGTTGAACCCTGGCCAGTACTAGCGGTTCACGCCAATTTATTGTCCAACGGTAAAGTGCTGGCGTGGGATGCAACGCCAGACGATTTCGACGAAGATCCTCACACAGCTTCCTCGGTGACTACGCGTGTGACCTTGTGGGATCCGCAAACTAATACACACAACAGCACCAACAATGCGACCGATACGGATCTGTTCTGCGCCGGGTCTGCACACTTATGGGATGGACGCGTATTGTTCGCTGGTGGCGACAGTGGTGTTTCAGGGCGCAATGGTCCCTTGTCTAATACCAATATCTATGACCCTGAGCGTAATGTCTGGGAGCGTGCCGAAAATATGCACGCGGCGCGATGGTACTCAAGTGTCGCTGCATTGCCCAATGGGGAAATGTTAACGCTAGGCGGGACTTATTCGCCCACCCCTCTTGCTGAAGTTTTTCAATTGGATCAGCGTTGGCGTCCCCTTGGTTTGCAACCGCCTTACTCCTTGAGTGGCGATTATCAGTGGATACAAGCCGGTCCGGATGGCAACGTGCTCTATTTTGGGCCGCATGACCAGGTCAGCACGATTAACACCCAAGGCAGTGGTCAATGGAATTTCAATTCCATACGCGATAATCAGGGCTATCGTGGTTATGGTTCCTATGCGATGTTCGAACCCGGCCACATTCTAATCTCCGGAGGAGGCAATTCGCTGAACTCCAGTATTATTGTTGATGCCGAACAGCAGCGCGTCGAGGCCACGTCGCCAATGATTCACGGTCGTCGCCAACATAACCTGACTATTTTGGCTGACGGTTCGGTGCTGGCTACCGGTGGAAATTCAAGTGGGTCAGAATTAGTTGATTTATATTCTGGGGTGTTAACGCCGGAAATCTGGAATCCGCAGACCGGTCAGTGGCGCGAAGTTAACGCAATGCGAGTTGATCGACAGTATCACTCGATCGCCTTGTTGTTACCGGATGGACGAGTGCTATCGGCAGGTGGTGGGTATTGTGGTGTTTGCCATTTTCTTGGTTATCACGAGCAGAATGCGGAAATTTTTACGCCTCCCTATCTGTTAAACAGAGATGGATCGGCTGCTGCACGTCCGCAAATAACCGCAGCTCCAGAGTGGGTCAATTACGCTCGTGATTTCGACATTTCTATGGGCTCGGACTCGGCTATAGAAGCTGTGCACTTGATCAAACTGGGTTCTGTGACCCATTCGGAAAATCAGGATCAACGTCTGGTGCCGTTGGCATTTACGCAGAACGGTTTTTCGTTAAATATTTCGGCCCCAACGGAGCGAAATCAGGCTCCTCCGGGGCATTACATGTTGATTGCAGTCGATGATGGTGTGCCGTCCGTTGCGTCCATTATTCGTGTAGGGCAACCCTTGTTGCAACCAGGTCAGGCCGCTCAAAACTATATAACTGCAGGTGATACACACTGGTATGCGGTGGAACCTGAGGGGAGCTTTGATCAAATTTCAGCATTGATCACTCAGCACAATAACGATGTTGACTTGCTGATTGTCGCCGCAGACACTGATCTGCGTTCGGCAGGCAATGCAGATGCTGTTTGCACTTCAGCAAATCCCGGCCTCGAGAACGAATGGTGCAGTTTTAACGCAGATGGACAAAACACTTGGTATGTTGGAGTGCATGCCAGTGCAACAGCGAGTTACACCTTAATTACCGAAGTGGCTAATGATACTGCTGCATCGGCTGGTGATTTACTGAGCCGAGTTGCCAACCTTAGTAATGAAATAGATCTTGAACGCGGGCAATTAAATGTTTCTATACTGGATCGACCGACGACACCCCCACGATTTTGGTTTGTAATTTATTCCACTACTGCTGCTGAGTTATTCTGGGACGCATCGATCGATAACAATTTAATCGCAGGGTATGAAATCTTGCGTGACAACGAATTCCGCTTGCGCGGAGACCAGCGCAGTCTTTTTGAATCAGATTTACAGTCAGGGCGCACCTACGCCTATCAGGTACGTGCCTACGATGATGAGGGAAATTTTTCCGATTTTTCTGACACCCTTTTAGTGCAAATTCCATCTGTAGCAGGGTTGCCGGCGCTGGATCAAGCGCCGCCAGCGCCCGATGAGGTAACGGAAGAGCCGATTAACACACCTGCTGATGAAATCTCGGATGTTGATTTGGTTACCGAGGCACCAACTGAGGAAGTTTTGCCGCCTGAAGCGGATCAGCCGCCGCAAGCGGTGCAGGTGCCAAAACCTGAGCCACAGCCCGAACCACAACCGGAGCCACAACCGGAGCCACAACCGGAGCCACAACCCGAACCCGAACCCGAACCCGAACCCGAACCCGAACCCGAACCCGAACCCGAACCAGAACCAGAACCAGAACCAGAACCAGAACCAGAACCAGAACCTGTTATGGAACAACAGACCATAGTGTTTATGCTAATCAATGCGCGAACCAATCAAGTTGTACAACGCTACAACAATATCGCTAATGGCACTGTGATTGATCTTCGAGCTGTCGGTGAGTCGCAGTTAAATATCGAAGCGTTGGTGAGTGGGATTAATGGAATATCCCGAGTGCAGTTCGATTTCAATGGTAAATCCGGGTTCAGGAACGAGAGTTTCTCTCCTTACGCATTGTTTGGCGATCATGATGGCAACTATATACCTATGCCGCTGGGCCGAGGCTCGCAGACACTGACTGCCAGAGTCTTCACTGGAAGTAACCAGGCAGCGAACCGTACTATACAATTTGAAGTGCAGTAGCAAAGCGATTATTCGACAAAAAAACTCAACAGGTTAAAGAGCAGACAAAGCACATAATTAAAAATTATCAAAACACGTTCAGTTTACGTTCTCTATTCTTAGTCCCTACAGGATCATGAATAAATCGACGTTTAAGTTTGGCGATCTGTCCAGTCGGCAAATGTTGTCCATTAGCTTGCGCTGGCCAAAATACTGGTATAATATACAGTATATTGATCGGCGAGGAAGCAATCATGATAATACCGGACGTCACTACGGCAGAACAATCAATCCCGCAAAACTCGGGTAACATCATTCGCCACATTGAGATAAAAGCTTATCTCGACGACTATCAAACAGTGTGTGATCGTGTGGCTGCCATAGCCGATAAAGGCCCGATTGATCGGGTACAGAACGACACCTTTTTTCACTGTCGATCAGGGCGGTTAAAATTACGCAGCTCGGGTCAGTATCATGACCTTATTTACTACCGTCGCGAAAATGATTACGGACCAACAGTGTCATTTTACCAAACAGCCCGAACCAAAAACCCAGTTGCCTTACGTACCTCACTTAATAGTGCGTTTGGTGAATCGGGACAGGTCAAAAAATTCCGGCGCTCGTATCGTGTTGGCAGATCTATTATCCATCTCGACCGCGTTGGTGGGTTGGGTGATTTTTTGGAAATTAAAACTGAGCTGGAAGAAAGTTATGATGACCGTCTACATTACAGTTTTAACAGTAGTAAAACGGCATCAGCGCAAGCTAACAAAGATGCCGGTGCAAATACCGTGGAAAATCTAATGCAAACGCTAGGCGTTGACCTGTTTCAATTAGTCGATGGCGCTTATGTAGATCTGATTAATGAGCGCTCACGCGCAGGATCAAATTGTCCGTAATCAGCTAGTCTTATTAGCTGGTGCTGCGTACGGCTCGCGTGACTCTAACAGCAGGGCCGTAGCCGAGCTTACCCGGCTGAGAGGTTTTGGTTTGGCAGCGTTTGCCGAGCGCTTTTCGCCTGGTGCTCCTGGCCGTGCATCTCCGTCGGTCTCAAGCCAACCTAATCCGGTCAATTTACAGTTCAATTGTCCGTTTTAATTGAAAAACTTTCAGAAATCGTCCGCTAAACAGGAAATTGACCAAAAATCAACGATTAACCAAAGTAAAACGTGCGTGACTCTAATTGACTTCGCCGGTGTGACAGACCAACATAGCGCATAGTAAACATTCACAGTGACGTCAGAGCATGAAGCATCGTTTCACCCCGTGTAAATCAGAACTTAATTTGGCTGTCAGTTTGGTCTTGAGAAACAAAATCGCACCTGCAATGATCGCCGCGTTGCCGTTGCTTAGTGCTTGTTATCAAGAGCCGACAGCATCGTTGCAGTCGGGTGTCAATGGTGGTTTAAAAGCCGATTTTTCTGCACCATCCATGCTAATGCAATCCAGAGCTGTAGACCCTGAAGCGTTAAGCTTGAATGTCGTTGTTGACAACGTCAGCTATACGTTCGACGAAGAAAATGAAGCTGGTCAGCGATTCAGTACCATTTCTGTAACCAGAGGTCAGAGCCTCGATATTGTTGTCACCTGGTCGGAGAACTACGAGGGGCAGGTATTGCCATTGGCACAGGCCAGTGACACTTATACCGTGCCGGTCAATCCAAGCGAAGAGCTTGTTGTACATTTTGTCGATAGCGACTACTTCACCCGCTTCGACTACGATGGAGATGGACGAAGTAACTTAGCGGAACGAGACAATAATACAAACCCGTATGTTAATGAGGCGCCTGACGACCCTATAACGTTGGTTCCTGTCACGGTTCGCATGCCCATCCCTTCCGAGATACAAGGTCAAAGTGACGACATACTGAACTCATTGTTTGTGGAAGGCGAGGTTGATCTTGAGGAAGTACCGCTGTCTCGTGAAGGTAACGAATGGGTCGGTGTTATTGACTTGCCTGCAAATGTTGACGTGTTGGTTGAGCTCACCGTTTACAGCGACATCAGCCCCAATGCGCGATTGGCAAATTGGCGAAACAATGCGAATACTGGTAATGGTGTGACTGTTGGTCCTCAAGCCGGTGACTTCTCTTACGAGTTCAATGATGACGGTGACGAACAAAGTAATTTGCAGGAGATAGTTGCGCAGACCAATCCGCTGGACTCAAACGATCCATTACCTAACCCGTGTGATATCTCTAACTTTAACAATGGCTGTACTTTAGATTCCGACGGCGACGATATTCCTGACAGTGTTGAAGGCCAGTCGAATGACAGTGACGCAGATGGCATTCCGGATTATCAGGAATCGGTGAAAGTCGATGCGGATTTGGACGGCTCAAACGCGCAAGATGATCCGAATGAAAGCGACGTTTGTGTGCCGTTAGAGACAGCGCCAGCGTGTGTAAGCAGCAGGCCAGACCCGGTGCTGCCGCCAGAACCCGAGCCAGAACCTGAGCCAGAACCCGAGCCAGAACCTGAGCCAGAACCTGAGCCAGAACCTGAGCCAGAACCTGAGCCAGAACCTGAGCCAGAACCTGAGCCAGAACCTGAGCC